>Ga0265296_1000024_pt1 | contig 388264 bp, 368 predicted proteins | sample MunlanPumphouse1_FD_189073 | JGI IMG/M metagenome (GOLD analysis project Ga0265296, IMG submission 189073) | Groundwater microbial communities from a municipal landfill in Southern Ontario, Canada - Pumphouse #1 | ecosystem: Environmental > Aquatic > Deep subsurface > Groundwater | place...
GCTTGGCAGCCAATTTTGGGCTGGAGGGATTGGGTCTCATCTGCGTTCCTTACGTCACTGCGACGAGACCCAATCCCTCCATTATCCGCAACCCCAGATCTGTGCCAAAGGCGCTGACGCCGAACAGATGGCAAGGATCGCGACAATGGACACCGAGAACATCAAAAGCATCTGCAGAAAGTTCATCTGAAGGGCATGCAGCTGGGCGTCGTTCATCGTCGTTCTCCTGACTGGTAGGGCTGCCAATATTCCGTCTCGAGCGCCATCCTAAACACAGCCTAGGGGGCAATAGGCCTGTGTTCGAGACAGTGAATCCCGACAACAAAAATGCCTGACCCCAGCTGGGGGCCATCAGGAATATCATCCTGTGGAGGATGATGCACACACTACGCACACCTGCGGCCCGCCTAAACATTTGTTTTAAAACGAAAAAACTCGGGCGCAGCCGACACCAAAGCGGTGCCAACACCGTCGCGCTTCTGTTATATTCCGAATAGCTCAATAAAGTCATGCACTTGGATAGCGCCAACTTGGCGCCAACTTCGCTGCAAATCACTGCGTTAGAAGCGCGTAAAAAACGACGGCAGGTGGCCCAGCTCTGGCTTTGGCGTGACCTCTTTCGAGGCCGTTTCCGGCATCGGGGACGTAAGGTCCGCAGGCATACCCTCCCCTTCATGCTCCGAACGTTCCGGGACGGTTTGATTGGGCGCCTCGGCCGTGTCGGTCTGGACGACCTCCGTCCTCGGCGAAGGGCGCGGCGGCTCCGCAGCCGGCTCCAAAGGTTCAGTTGCTTCGACCAAGACCTCCGGCGGCAATGGGGCATAACCCTGGCCCCTACCCTGGCGCCGCAAGACCTTTGATCGCGCCCCTACGACGGCGAGCGACCCGAGCCTCAGCATCCCATTTACGGTGCCCGCAACACCCGCTTCGAATTGGTCGAGCGCGCGGTCGATGCGGACACGAAACTGAGGATCCGTCTCTGACCTTTGTCGCCCCAAATACACGAGCGACCCCAGCCAGATCAGGGCCGACAGCCAAGCGCCCTGGACGAAGCAGAGACTGGCCCAGTCGAGGTGAGGCGCGATCCAATAGGCAGATCGCAGCTCCTCCGCAGTGAGCTCGACCACCCCTCCGTAGGGATGGCGAAGCGGAACGGTATGGATCGGCGCAGTGCTCAGGAGCGACTGAAGATCGGCCTCAAATGCACGGAGACTATAGCCGATCGCCGTCGGCCCAGCGCGCCACGCCACGACGCCCCAGACCACCACCAACCCTCCACGCAGCCACCGTGTGGCTTGGCGCTTCGCGGCGACGTAGGACAGCATGGTCAGCGACCGTTCAAGGAATTCAGGTGGTCTTCGCGCTTCAGGTGATGCGCGACAAAGGCATTGTAGAGGCCCCAGAGACGTTCATCGCCATCGGGATAAAACCTTCTGAAAGGTGACGGCGGTTGTAGGCCAAACATTTCCGCTGCGCCCTTGGTGATGTCCTCCTTGATTTCAGTGAGCGGTCGCGTCGGGGCCAATTCCGGCTCAAAGATCTTCGCCGCGATCAGCAGCGACAGGCTCGTGTTCACGAAGCCGAAATAGGCGGCGCTCTTGGTGAAGTAGTTCTCCTCCGTAGCGCGATATTCCCGGATGATGAGCTCGGCGAGCTCGCTGATCGTGCAGTGGGACTTCGCGGAATAGCGGCGAAGGAAGTCTGCACTCTCCTCCGACAGGCGGAGGTTCAGGCGGTGCTTATGCAGCTTTCTGGACGGTTTGGGGTGTGACGGCATGGCTCTTTCCTGCGACCTAAGTCACCCCTACTACCACCAAAAACACAAAACGAAATCCGGTTCCGCTTTTTCTTGTTGACCCGCAATCTGCCGGCACATACGGTTTCTCCATGAGCGATTATTTCCCCCCGTCCCACCTCGAAGATGAGCATTTCCAAGCTTCGGAGGCGACCGTAATCACCAATGTTAATCCTCCGGTTCAGCGCGTGTGGCGCCGCCGGGGCCTTCTCCCAAAATCCGACGGCTGGGCAATGTTTAGCCCTTGGCAATTATTGCAAATGTCTTTGAGAGAAGTGATGCGCGAGATGGGCATGCCGCATGTAGACATCCTTGTGAATATAGATCCCATCGTATTGCAGGCGCAAGCTTGGGCGGCTACTTATCCAAGCTCTATCAACTACATGGACGGACTTGATCCGGAGCTTCATCCCAGAAAATCGTTCATTGATCCTCCACGGAGCCGTTACGCGTGGGCAAGAACACCTTGGGATGACAGCTTCGATCTTAAGCTTGCCACTGACTTAAAAAGTCTCGGCGAAATACTGGCCGAAGACGACAGGGAGCTCTCCAACGGTATCGCGCTAATCGATCTAAAGGCGCTTGGTCTGGGCGTCGCTGAACGGGCTGGTACCGCGCTTTGGAATGTTAGGGCCGGCCCAGGGGACCACGACATCGGCTTAGCCCTGACGGCCGCAAGCAAGGGCGACAAAGCAGCTCAGGAGGCTGTCGAAGCTATCGGGTATGAGTGGGACGCCAGCAAGCTATGAGCAGGCGCATTCCAGCGCGACCCACCATTCTGGAACCCCGAGGCCTGAACCGGGAACAGGCCAGCCTCTACGTCGGCATCAGCGTTTCCAAATTCGATCAGCTCGTCCACGATGGCCGAATGCCGGCGCCCAAACGGATCGACGCTCGGAAGATCTGGGATCGGCATGCGCTGGATACCGCATTCTGGGCTCTTCCAGACGATGGCCCTGACCGCAACGACAATCCCTGGGACGCACCGGCGTGAAGAAAAAGCCGAGCCACGTCAGCTGCTATCGCGACGCACACGGCAAACTCCGATGGCGATATCGGCGTGTCCGCTGTCCCGAGTCACAAACGACTGAGCCGTTCGGATCGGAAGCGTGGTGGACGTGGTACGCCGCCGCATCCATGGCTCAACCCGAGCCGGTTGCGTCAAACCGAAGCACGCCCGGCTCCATCCATGCGCTGGGCGTCGCCTATTACGCGTCAGCCGATTTCAACGGGCTCAGGCCGACCACCCAGCGAACCTACAAGGGGATCTTCGACCGCTATCGCGACAAGTACGGCGCCAAGCCGGTCGCACTCCTCGAGCCCAGGCATATTCGCGGGCAGATGGACGCCATGGCAGCGACGCCCGCCGCAGCCAACAACCTGCTGAAGGTGCTTCGGGCCGTGATGCGCTTTGCGGTGGATCGAGGGATTGTTCGTACCGACCCCACGAGCGGCGTCCGAATGCTTCGATACAGGAGCGAGGGCTTCCACACCTGGACAGAGCTGGAAGTTGCCGCCTTTGAGGCCAAGTGGCCCGTCGGCAGCAAGGAGCGGCTTGGGTTCGACCTGCTACTCTATACGGCTCAACGCTCAGGTGACGTGCGTCAGATGACCGTCCACCAGATCCGCGACGGTCGTGTCCTGGTGCGCCAGGAAAAGACGGGACAACTGGTCGACATACCGCTGCACCCCCGGCTTCAAACCTCGCTGGCGGCGCACAAGATCGAGCACCTGGCGCTGTTGACGACCAAATACGGCAAGCCCTTCACAGAGAAGGGTTTCGGAAACTGGGTGAGCAAGGCGGCGGAACGCGCCGGCCTGCCGCACTGCTCGGCCCACGGCCTTCGTAAAGCGGCGGCCCGCCGATTGGCGGAAGCCGGATGCTCAGCCCATGAAATCATGGCTATCACCGGCCACCAAAGCCTCAAGGAGGTCGAGCGCTACACGCGCGAGGCCGGCCGACGCAATCTCGCCGATTCCGCGATGAAGCGGATCGGCTGAGCCAACGAAACAAGAACAGCCCTGTCTAACAACGACCATGCGGGTTAGACATATCAGGAGTTATCAGATTGATTATGCTTGGAAAAATTAAGTGGGTGGCGGACAGAGAGGGATTCGAACCCTCGGTAGGCTTTCACCTACACACGCTTTCCAAGCGTGCGCGATCGACCACTCCGCCACCTGTCCGTTTCACGCCACGTCTTGCGCGCCGCCGGAGGTCGATCCGGCGGGAGGCGGGCCTGATAGAACACACTCGCCCCCTCGGCAAGCGCCTCTGACATCCCCATATAGGCGTCGAAGTCATTTTTCGTCCGAGGAGCCCCGATGTTGTTCAAGAAAAGCGCGGAACTGCCCACCGCAGAGACCGCCCTGCCCGGCCGCGCAGAGCCCCTGGCGACCGACGAGGTCCATTATGTCAGCGGCCATCCGCTGAAGGGCCCCTATCCGGACGGGTTCCAGACGGCGATCTTCGGCATGGGCTGTTTCTGGGGCGTGGAGCGGATCTTCTGGAGCCTGCCGGGCGTCTGGGTGACCTCGGCCGGCTATTCCGGCGGGATCACGCCCAATCCGACCTATGAGGAGACCTGCACCGGCCGCACCGGCCATGCCGAGGTGGTCAAGGTGGTGTTCGACCCCAAGGTGATCACCTACGCCGAACTGCTGAAGGCCTTCTGGGAGAACCATGATCCGACCCAGGGCATGCGCCAGGGCAATGACGTGGGCACCACCTACCGCTCGGCCATCTACACCCTGAACGACGAACAACAGGCCGCAGCCGAGGCGTCGCGCAACGCCTATCAGGCGGCCCTGACGGCGGCGGGACGGGGGACCATCACCACCGAGATCGAACCGGCGGGGGAGTATTTCTACGCCGAGGCCTATCACCAGGGCTATCTGGCCAAGAACCCGGCCGGCTATTGCGGCATCGGCGGCACCGGCGTGGTCTGCCCCATCGGGGTCGGCGTCGAGGCCTGATCCCCCGTTATCGGGCGAAATGTCCTGTGGCCGCCGGCTAGGCGTCGGCGGCCGACAGGCGTAGGGAACGGCGAAAAGGTCCAGGGAGCCCTCATGTCCGACTTCGTCCACCCCGATGAGATTCGCAGCCGTTTCTCGGCCGCCCTGTCCGCCATGTACCGGGCCGAGGTGCCCCAGTACGGCGAGCTTCTGGCCCTGGTGGCCGAGGTCAACGCCGGGGTTCTGAAGGCCGATCCGGCGGCGGCGGACCGTCTGGCGGCCTCGGGCGAACTGGCGCGGCTGTCCGAAGAACGTCACGGCGCCATCCGCGTCGGCACGGCCGATGAACTGGCCACCATCGCCCGCGCCTTCGCCGTCATGGGCATGGCGCCGGTCAGCTACTACAATCTGGCGCCCGCCGGGGTGCCGGTCCATTCGACGGCCTTCCGCCCCGTCGATCCGGCGGCCCTGGCGCGCAATCCCTTCCGGGTCTTCTGCTCCCTGCTGCGGCTGGAGCTGATCGAGGACGAGGCCCTGAGGGCGGAGGCCGCCGCCGCCCTGGCCCGGCGCGACATCTTCACCCCCGGCGCCCGCACCCTGATCGAAACGGCCGAGACCGCCGGCGGCCTGGACGAGGCTCAGGCCGACCGGTTCGTCTCCGAGCTGCTGGAGACCTTCCGCTGGCACGCCCAGGCGACGGTCAGCGCACCAACCTATGAGCGGCTGGTCGCCGCCCACCGGCTGATCGCCGACGTGGTCAGCTTCAAGGGACCGCACATCAACCACCTGACCCCGCGCACGCTCGACATCGACGCCGCCCAGGCCGCCATGCCCGAACGCGGCATCACGCCCAAGGAGACGATCGAGGGTCCGCCCGACCGCGCCTGCGCCATCCTGTTGCGCCAGACCAGTTTCAAGGCCCTGCAGGAGGCCATCGCCTTCCCCGACGCGGACGGGACGACCCAGGGCGTCCACACCGCCCGCTTCGGCGAGATCGAACAGCGCGGCTGCGCCCTGACCCCTGTCGGCCGGGCCCTGTACGATGCGGCCCTGGCGAACAAGGACTTCTCGGCCCTGCCCGACGACTGGACGGCCCTGCGCCGGGACGGCCTGGCCTGGTTCCGCTATCGCGCGACGCCCCAGGGCCTGGCGGCCCGCGCCGAGACCGCCGATCTGGAGGCTCTGATCGCCCTGGGACACGTCGTCGCGGAGCCGATCACCTACGAGGACTTCCTGCCCGTCAGCGCGGCCGGCATCTTCCAGTCCAACCTCGGGGCCGAGGTGCGCGAAGCCTATGCCGTCGACCCGGCCAAGGCCGATTTCGAAAAGGCCCTGGGCCGTTCGGTGCTGGATGAGATGGCGCTCTATCAGGCGGAGCAGGAGGCCTCGATCGCCGCGACGCTGAAGGCTTTAGGGTTTAGGAAGGAATGACAGCCGCCCGCCTTCTATTTGATCATACTCGCTTTCGGTAGAACAACATGACAGACGTCCATTGGTGATATCCATCAGTCACCACCACGCCGCGCCGCCGACGATGGATGGCATCTGTCGTTATTACATGTTGATCGATCAGATATTCCTGGGGTGGTAGATTCCAACTAAATCCGTCCACTAATTCCAGAGACGGATCTGCATTTATAAGAAATTCTTCGACTTCGGATTTGTTGAAGAACTCTGGATGAGTCAGTTCGGGAAGAAGGAGGTATTCGGTCGCAACAGCCGCGACACCACCCGGCTTTAGCACTCGACCCATCTCCTGGATGGCACGACGGGACGCCTCGTGCCCGCCGAAATGCTCTATGCTGGAAAGAGAAAAACAGAAATCAAAGACATCCGAATCGTAAGGTAAAGCGGTTCCATCCGCAATTTCAAATCGAACGGTCGATTGGTTAAACTCTCTGGGGCAGTATTTCTTAGCATCATTAATTATGTCAGCCGGAGCTTCAGCACCAGCATTAGAAACCCACTCTTCATTCATTCCATACAAGTCTGTCGCAACAACCTCTTTTACTTTGTCAGCTAAATAAAATATGATCGCCTCTCGACCCGCCCCCACACCTAAACCTCGCGAATCAGGCGTCAACTTGCCCAGCCGATCAAGTCCATATATAGCTTGAGTCCACTCCCACCCTTTTCTATGGACCTGCCCTCCTGTGTGGATAAAGACGTGCTTATCTATAGAATATTTTTCGATATCTTTGTGAAAGCATAGCCAATCCTCGTCATTATATCTATCTACATTAACTACTTCAGAAAGCGGCATCTATTTAATCCCATCAAGACACTTATGTTATAGAAGCGTCCGATCTCACGATCCTATGTCGATCTACAGCGCAAACGCGGATTTTGTCCAGTGGACACCTGACCTGAAACGAAGGCGCCGATGTAAATTCGGCGAGCGAATTTTGTCCGACCGCGTCGACTGCTACTGCCATGAATTCGCAGGTGGATGAGACACCCGGTCGGCGGTCGATACTCTGGCCATTTCGTCGAACCCGACCGGCCCTCGCCCCGAGACCATCCGCCGTATTGCCTGACGCCGCGCACCGGATCATAGACGCGGCCGTGCCCCCCTCTGCTCCCTCGTCCACGCGCCGCTATGATCTGGACTGGATCCGGGTCGGGGCCTTTGGCCTGCTGATCCTGTATCATGTCGGCCTGGTCTACGGGGTCTATGGCTGGCACGTGCACAGCGTCCACACCTTCGAGTGGATGCGCGAAGCCATATTGATCACCAATCCCTGGCGGCTGACCCTGCTGTTCCTGGTGTCCGGGGCGGCGCTGCGGTTCATGACCTTCCGGCGCAGTCCGCGCGAGGTGGCGCGCGCCCGGTTCGCGCGACTGGTCCCGCCCCTGCTGTTCGGCGCGGTGATCCTGGTGCCGATCCAGTCGTGGATCGAGGCGATGGACAAGGCCGGCTGGCCCAGCGGCCTGGCGGGTTTCGCCGCCTGGATGGTGCATGAGTTCAGTTGGAGCGGCCTGGCCGACGGGGTTCCGGTCAACCACCTGTGGTTCATCGTCTATATCGCCGCCTACAGCGTCGTCACCGTGCTGCTGTGGCGTCGGCCGGGCCTGATCGACCAGATGGGCGCGTGGCTGGAGAAGGCGCTGGCGGGACCGCGGGTGCTGATCCTGCCGATCCTCTACCTGATCGCCATCCGCATCCTGCTGTTCCCCTGGTTCGGGGTGACGAACATCCTGCACTGGGACTGGTACAATCACGCCCTGTCGCTGGGCGCCTTCGTCTTCGGCTTCTGCATCGTCGGGCGCGAGACGATCTGGCGCGACATGGAGCGGTATCGCTGGGTCGCCCTGGGTCTGGCCGCGGTCGCCCTGCCGGTCATGATGGCCCAGGTCTGGCATCCGGGCGGGCGGGCCTTCTGGGGCGTGCCCAAGGCCATGGTCTATGGCCTGGACCAGTGGGCGACGATCGTCGCCATCCTGGGCTTCGGCAGCAGACATCTTCGGTCGCGCGGCGGACCGGTGCTGAAATACCTGACCGAGGCCACCTTCCCCCTCTATCTGGCGCACCAGACCATCCTGGTCGCCGCCGTCTGGATCATCCGGCCCGCCCGCCTGCCCGTCGGGCTGGAAGCCCTGTCCCTGTTGCTGATCACCTTCGCGGGCAGTTTCGCCGTCTTCGAGGTCGTCAAGCGAATCCCCGCCATCCGCCCCCTGTGGGGGCTGAAGCCGCTGGACGGCCGGCCCTGGCCGGTGGACCTGGCGGCCTTGCGACGCCCGACCGCCCGCTATCACCGCCGCCGGCGTCTGCTGGCCATCGGCGTGGCCGCACCGCTGCTGGCCCTGACGGTGGTGGCCGCCGCCATCGCCGCCTATCCCGGTTTCGACAACGCCACCCAGTATCTGAGCGAACTGGGCGGGGCGACGGCCCCGGCGCCGATCATCTTCAACGGCGGGGTCTTCGTCGCCGGGGTGATGGCGGCCCTGGCGGGGATCGGCTTCGGCCTGGCCGTCTACGCCCTGACGGAAAAGCGGATCGCCGCCGCCGTGATCGCCGTGGTCTTCGTCCTGGCCGGGGCGGGCATGTCGGCCTCGACCCTGTATCCCTGGCCCGATCCGCGCCACATGATCATCAACCTGGCCCTGGGCATCCAGCTGGCGCCGGTTCTGCTGCTGTGGGGGCTGGCGTCGCGCCGGGACGTGCCCCGGCTGAAAATGTTCCTGGCCGCCACTTTTGTCATCATGGCGATTCTGACGGTTGTTACAAAACACCTCGTCTTCCCCGGCACGGTCAACGACGACAATGTCGGCTGGTGGGAGCGCGCCTACGCCATTGTTCTGGTGTGCTGGGTGGGGATCGCGGCCTGGGTTCTGGACCGTAAACTGCTGCAGGACGCGGTGAAATTCCCGCAGCGCCTGCCTGACGCCGCCCCGGCGGTCAAACCTGGGTAAAGATTCCCGATATTTTTTGCCCATATCAACATTGCGTGATTGAAAGTCGCGCGAATGTGATCGACTATAGGGCTCGTGCTGCAATGCAGCGCGCCGCCCCCTTCCTGCCTTCGGAAGCGGGGTCGGTCAACACGGGGGCGTCCAGAGCGGCATGAACAAGCTGGCGATCCGGCCTGTCGAACAGGCTGATTTCGAGACGACGAACCAGGCGGCTCAAGGGCCGTCGTGGTCCTGGCTGCCTGACGAGGCGCCGCTGGCCATGCCGGTTCAATCCTTGGCCGCGCCCGACGCCGTCGCCGATACGACCCCGGCCACCGCCCCGCGCACGGTCGCCCTGCGCCGCCTGATGCTGCTGGCCGGCACCGTGGCCCTGACGGGCCTGTCCGCCATCACCCCCTTCTACCTGTACGCCCGCAAGGGCTGGGACCCGACCGAGATGCTGGCCTTCGGCATCTTCATGCTGCTGATCACCGCCATCTCCTGCTGGTTCGTCAGCGGCCTGATGGGCCTGGCCGTCATGCTGCGCGGCAAGGATCAGGCCGATCTGGCCTTCGCCCCCCACCCGGCCCTGCCGCGCACGCGCACAGCCCTGCTGATGCCGCTGTACAATGAGGACGCCCGCGCCTCCTTCGCCCGTCTGGCGATGATCGACCAGTCGCTGACCCGCCTGGGCGCCGCCTCGGCCTTCGACATCTTCGTGCTGAGCGATTCCACCAAGGAAGAGGCTGCGGCCTCCGAACGTTCGGTCTTCCAGGCCTTCCGTCTGGCCGCCGGCTGCAAGTCCTTCTACCGCCGCCGCTCGGACAACGCCGAGCGCAAGGCCGGCAACCTGGCCGAATGGGTCCGTCGGTTCGGCGGCGCCTATGAAAACATGATCGTCCTGGACGCCGACAGCACCATGGCCGGCGAGACCCTGCTGCGCATGGTCGACGCCATGGAGCGCAATCCCGGCGTCGGTCTGATCCAGACCGCCCCGGTCATCATCAAGGCCCGCACCATCTTCGCCCGCGTGTCCCAGTATTCGGTGCGCCTGTACGGCCGCGTCGCCGCGGCGGGCCTGGCCTACTGGACCGGTTCGGAATCCAGCTACTGGGGCCACAACGCCATCATCCGCACGCGCGCCTTCGCGGCCTGCTGCGGCCTGCCCCACCTGAAGGGTCGCAAGCCCTTCGGCGGCCACATCATGAGCCACGACGTCGTCGAGGCCGCCCTGATGCGCCGTGCGGGCTGGGCCGTCCACGTCACCGCCGCGCTGGACGGATCCTGGGAAGAGACCCCGCCGTCGATCACCGACTTCATCCGCCGCGATCACCGCTGGTTCCAGGGCAATCTGCAGCACCTGGGCCTGATCGGCGCCAAGGGCCTGTCGCCGATGAGCCGCCTGCAGCTGGCCATGGGCTGCATGGCCTATCTGTCCTCGCCCCTGTGGCTGGCGTCGCTGATGGTCGGCCTGTTCATCCAGATGTTCTATCCGGTCGACTGGACCAGCTTCTTCTACATCCTGAACCCCCAGTTCACCCCCTTCATGCTGGCCTCCTTCCTGTCGGGCGTGCTGCTGATCGGACCCAAGTTCATGGGCGCCGCCCTGGTCCTCAGCCGTCCGGCCGAGCTGCGGGCCTTCGGCGGGCGTCGCGCCATCGCCAAGGGCATGGCCGCCGAGATCGCCCTGTCGGCCATCCTGGCCCCCATCCTGATGGTCGCCAACACCAAGGCCTTCATCCAGATCCTGTCGGGCCACGACACCGGCTGGACCACCCAGCAGCGCGAGGCCGACGGCCTGGCCTGGTCCGACGCCTTCCGCGCCATGCGCTGGCAGATGGTCGCCGGCGTCGGCTTCATCCTGCCCCTGTGCGTCCGCCCCGACCTGGCCACCTGGTTCGCCCCGATCGTCCTGCCGCTGCTGCTGGCCGCCCCGATCGCGGTCTGGACCTCGCGCGTCCGCTCGGGCGACGCCCTGGCCGCCAAGGGCTTCCTGGTCACCCCGGTTCAGGACGGCGTCAGCGTCAACCCGGCCGTCCTGCACGCGCCGCGCTCGCCCCTGCGGGCGGTCGCCGGCGGCGTCCTGGCCCCGGTCGCAGCCCCGGCCATGGTCCCCGCCCGCGCTCCGGAACTGTAGGTCCCGGCTTTAAGCCAGCGAAAACCGATGCATGGCGGCCACAGCGCCGTCATAACCGCTACGGTCAAGCTCGACGCGCCGGGGCGCAGCCGCCATTTTCGATCCTCAGCTCTGCTGGGGACCCGATTCCATGACCAAGAAAACCGGCGCCGATTCCAAACCCGACCTGCGGCTCGTCGGAACCGAGGCCGCCGTCTATGACCTGATGCGCGCGCCCCAGAGCAACGCCGAACGGGTCAAACGCCTCCAGCTCGAAGCCCACGCCCTGGCCCTGGAGGAGATCGAACAGTTCGAGAAACTGCTGACCCAGGCTGCGGAAAAGGCGAAAGACATCGCCTCGGGCGGCGACGCCTATCCGGTCGGCGTGCGTGAAATCGCTGCGCGCCTCGCCGCCGACCTGCCGCCCCGGGCCGAGACCATCCGCACCATCGTCGGCCGGGTCGGCTAAAAACGGGGAACGGCTCGCCGCCTGGATCGCTCTCCTGAAGCCCCCCAGTCTTCAGGAGACCCGTCATGGACGACCGCTTCAACGCCCGCGTCGACGACATCGCCGACCAGGAACGCGCCATCCAGCGCGACATCGACGCCAAGGACCAGAAGTCTGGCGGCGATGAATCCTCCGGCGCCGTCCAGGCCGGCGCCCGCCCCTATCCCGCGCCGCCCTTCCCCAAACAGCACCAGACCAAGCCCGGCGACGAGGCCGCCCTGGACCCCGCCCCGATGTACGACGCCCCCTTCTGGAAGGGCTCGGGGAAACTTGAGGGTTTCGCGGCCCTGATCACCGGCGCCGATTCCGGCATCGGCCGTTCGGTCGCCGTCCTGTTCGCCCGCGAGGGCTGCGACGTCGTCATCTGCCATCTGGACGAGGACAATGACGCCGAGACCACCAAGGCGGCCGTCGAGGCCGAGGGCCGTCGCGCCGTGGTGCTGAAGGGCGACGTCGCCGATCCGGCCTTCGCCGAGGCGGCGGTGAAGGCCACGCTGGACGCCTTCGGCCGCCTGGACGTCCTGGTGCCCAACGCCGCCTTTCAGGAACACGTCAACACCTTCGAGGACCTGACCTACGAGCATTTCGACCGGACGTTGAAGACCAACCTCTACGGCTATTTCAACATGACCAAGGCGGCGGTCCCGCACATGAAGTCCGGCGGCGCCATCGTCATGACCGGCTCGGTCACCGGCCTGATGGGCAGCCAGGCCCTGCTGGACTATTCCATGACCAAGGGCGGCATCCACGCCTACGCCCGCTCGCTCGGCACGCATCTGGCGCCGCGCGGCATCCGGGTGAACGTCGTCGCCCCCGGCCCGGTCTGGACCCCGCTGAACCCGGCGGACAAGGACGCCGAGGCCACGTCGCAGTTCGGCGCCCAGACGGTGATGAAACGCCCGGCCCAGCCCGAGGAAATCGCCCCCGCCTATGTCTTCCTGGCCTCGCCCCAGATGTCGAGCTTCATCACCGGCGAGATCCTGCCCATCATCGGCGGCTATTCGGGCGGCTGAATTGAAGATGCCGCCCCCTCGCGCGAGGGGGCGGCGTCCCGGCCGCGCTGAAAGGTTTCAGGCCAGCACGTCGTCGTAGTCGGGGTGCCGCTTGTGCCAGGCGACGGCGTAGCTGCAACGCGGGAACAGTTTCAGCCCCTTCTCGCGGGCGTATTCCGCCATCGACTGCATGAAACGGCCGGCGGCGCCCGAGCCGCGCAATCCCTGTTCGGCCTCGACATGCAGGATCATCCGCGCTCCGCCGCGCACGGCGTAGTCGGCCCAGACCCGGCCATGCCCGGTCTCGCTGTCGAACTCCTGTTCGAAGCGGTTCTCATCTGTCGCGTCCGTGAACGGTCCCATACTCAACTCCCTTTTGCCTTCAACAGCTTGGGAGGCGGGATGTTCCATCGGCGGGATCGCGTCAGATCGGCCGGTTCTGCAGCAGATTGATCAGGCCCAGGACGCTCTTCACGGTGAACCAGACGCTGAGCAGGAACCAGATCAGGACGAACAGCAGCAGGAAGGGAATGCCGACCAGAAACACCGAAGCCAGGGCGCTGACGGCGATGCCGATCCAGGCGGCGATGGTCCACCAGAAGACCGACCAGAACAGGCTGATCTGGGCCTCGATATGCTGGCGCGCCACGCCCACGGCCGTGCCGCGCGCCACATAGGAGACGACAAGCCCGACCAGAACCAGCACATTGGCGCTGGGGATCGACAGGATGAACAGGGCCCAGGCGATCAGGGCGGCGACCTTGCCTTCCGGCTCCTGGCCTGCAGTGAAGTTCGGCTCGGTCGTCATGATCGTCCTTTCAGAACAGCCAGGTGCGAGGATTGTCGATCGGCCGCCCGGCCTTCAGCCGCATGACGCCGAAGACGCCGCGCGCCAGCACCCACAGGGCCAGCAGGAACAGGACGAAGACGCCGATATTGACGATCACCAGCAGGGCGCCCAGCACCACGGCCACAGCCGCGCTCCACAGGGTGCGCTGCTGATAGATGAAGTGGCTGGCGGCCACGGGCTCCTGCGGCCCGTCGCGGCCCGTCACCGCCAGCAGGGCCAGGACGGCCGCCACGCCCAGCGTCGGCACCGCCAGCAGGATCAGCACATAGACGGCGTACAGGCTCATGGGCGCGGTCTGCGGCGCGTTGCGGCCCACGGGTTCGCGTCGGGGGGGCTGAACGTCCTTGGCCGCCCGCTCGCGCCCCGCCGAAAACCGCGTTTCCCGCGCAGCGGTGAAGGGCTCGGTGCGATCGAAAGGTCCCGGTTCAGGCCTGGGCTCCAGGCGGGCTTCCGCAGCGAACACAGGCGACATCGGCGCAGGTTCCGGCGGGTCGAACAGGTCCGGTTCACGCTCCAAAGGCTTGGACACAGCGGGCGCGGGCTCTGGCGCTCTGGGACGACCCGCCAGCGACGCGGGCGAGACGAAGCCGACATGGGCGTCGTGATCGTGGTCGTCTTGCGCGGCCCCTGGGCCTGTCGGATCGCCGGGTTCGGCCATGACTCTCGAACGCTTCTCTCACGCCGCAGCAGCGACTGGATTCGCGACCGACAATGGCCGTGCGCGGCCATGGACGCAACCTGACCCTCGCCCTTTCGTCAATCCGGGCAAGGCGGGGTCTGGATGGCGGCGGGGTCTAAAGCAGCCGCCGCCCCGGTCGCGACAGGCTGGCCCCCGGTTCATAGGCCCCCGGCCGGCGCCGCGTCAGGGCCAGGGCGAAGCCCATGGTCAGGCCCATGGCCAGCATGGACGAGCCGCCATAGCTGATGAAGGGCAGGGTCATGCCCTTGGTCGGGATCAGGTTCAGGTTCACCGCCACATTGATGCAGGCCTGAAGCCCGATCAGCATGAACAGCCCCGCCGCCGCCGTCTGTTCGAACGGATCGGTCAGCTTCATGGCCCGACGCATGCCGCGCACCACGATGAAGGCGTACAGGCTGATCATCGTCAGGCTCAGCACCAGGCCGAACTCCTCGGCGCCGACCGAATAGATGAAGTCGGTGTGCAGATCGGGAACATGGCGCTTCATCACCCCTTCGCCGATGCCGCGTCCGACCAGGCCGCCGGCGCGAATGGCCTCTGCTGCGCTGTCGATCTGATGCGTGTCTGTGGTCTCGGGCGAGAAGAAGCGGCTCAGGCGGTCGCGCATGTGGCCGAAGACGAAATACAGCGACACCAGGCCCGCCATCCCAGCGCTGGCCAGAACCGCCATCCATTTGAACGGAACCCCCGCCATGAAGAAGACGGCCATGAAGGTGGTGGTGATCAAAAGCGTCTGGCCGATGTCCGGCTGGATCAGCAGCAGGCAGACCGTCAGGGCGTAGAAGCCGAAGGCGATGGTCACGCCGGGCACCCCCTGCCCCTTCTGCGCCTCGGCGAACATCCAGGCGGCGAAGACGATCAGGCCGGGCTTGGCGAACTCGGACGGCTGCAGGCTGAAGGGGCCGAAATTCACCCACCGCGCGGCGCCCTTCACCGTGTCGCCGATGAAGGGCAGGGCCATCATCACCACAATGGCGCCGAACAGGGCCAGGACGGCGATCCGCCGCACCCCGCGCGGCGACAGCAGCGAACTGGTCAGCATCAGGGTCAGGCCCGCGCCCGAGAAGACCATCATCCGCCAGGAATAGTGGAAGGGATCGGTGATCGATTCATCGGCCAGGATGGCGGCGGGGCTGGAGGCGAAGCTGAGCGCCACCCCCAGGCCCATAAGCGCCAGGGCCGCGCCCAGCAGGCCGCGATCCACGGTCCAGAACCACTGGGCGACCGGGCTCTGGTCGTTGCGCGAGAAGGCGGGGGTGTAGGAGGCGCTCATCGGGCTGTCTCCGGGGTTGCGCCGAGGGCCAGCACGGCGGCGCGGAACGCCTCGCCCCGCACCTCGAAGTCGGGGTACTGGTCGAAACTGGCGCAGGCGGGCGACAATAGCACGATCTGGTCCCCGCCCGCAGCCTGGGCGTCGGCGGCGGCGGCGGCGGCGGCGGCGTCCATGGTCTTTGAGATGACGTGGGGCGTGTCGCCGAGGGTGGCGGCGAAGGCTTCGGCCGCCTCCCCAATGAGATAGGCCTTGGCCACGCGCGGGAAGAGATCAGCCAGGTCGTCGATGCCGCCGTCCTTGGGCTTGCCGCCCGCGATCCAGAAGACCTTGGGATAGGAGGACAGGGCTTGGCGCGCGGCGTCGGCGTTGGTGGCCTTGGAGTCGTTGATGAAGCGGACCGGGCCGATATGGCCGACGGCTTCCATCCGGTGGGCCAGACCGGGGAAGGTCAGCAGGCCTTTGACCACCGTCTCCTCGGGAATGCCCATGTCATTCACGGCGAGAAAGGCGAAGGCTGCGTTCTGGGCGTTATGCCGACCCGGCAAGGAACGAGCCTTCGACAGATCGACGATGGGGGCGGGACGACCGCCCGCATTATAGGTCAGCCAATCGTCCATCAGATACATGCCGAGGTCGTCATCCATGGGCCGCTCGACCGAGACAGGATCGACAGCTCTCCCCTCCGCTTTCAGTTCCTGCCAGATGGCGAAGCCGTAGGGATCGTCAATCCCCACATAGGGCGCGGTCTTTCGCGACTGGAATATACGCCGCTTGGCGGCGACATAGCCCTCCATCCCTCCGTGACGGTCCAGGTGATCGGGGCTGATGTTGGTCAGGATCGCCGCGTCGGGCGCGAAGCGGGTCGTCAGGTCCAGCTGATAGCTGGAGACCTCGATCACATAGACGGCGCCCGGCGTCGGCTCCGGCAGGGCCAGGACGCCGATGCCGATATTGCCGCCGACATGGACGGTCAGACCCGCCTGCTGCAGCACCCATCCGATCAGGGCCGTGGTCGTGGACTTGCCGTTGGTGCCGGTGATGGCGATCACCCAGGGACGCCGGCCTTCCGGCAGGGCGTCCAGCGCGCGGGCGAACAGTTCGATGTCGCCGACGACCGGCACGCCGGCCTCGCGCGCCTTGTCCACGGTCCAGTGCGGCTTGGGATGGGTCAGGGGCGCGCCGGGCGACAGGACCAGGGCGGCGAAGCCGGACCAGTCGGCGGCCGTCAGATCCTCGACGATGAAGCCCTCGGCCTGGGCCTGAAGCCGGCCCGAGACGCCGTCGTCCCACAGGACGGGGGTCGCGCCCCCGGCCTTGAGCGCGCGCGCGGCCGTGATCCCCGACCGTCCCAGGCCGAAGACCGCGACCCGCCTGCCCTCGAAACCGGGAACGGGGATCATCGGATCAACGCAGCTTCAGCGTCGACAGGCCGATCAGCGCCAGCGCCCCGGCGATGATCCAGAAGCGGATGACCACGGTCGATTCCGGCCAGCCCATCTTCTCGAAATGGTGGTGGATCGGCGCCATCAGGAAGATGCGTTTCTTGGTCAGCTTGTAGTAGCCGACCTGGATCATGACCGAGGCGGCCTCCATCACGAACAGGCCGCCGACGATGCCCAGCACCAGCTCATGCTTGGTCGTGACCGCGATGGCGCCCAGGGCGCCGCCCAGGGCCAGCGACCCGGTGTCGCCCATGAAGATCTTGGCCGGAGGGGCGTTGTACCAGAGGAAGCCCGCGCCCCCGCCGATCATGGCGGCGCAGAAGATGGCCAGTTCGCCCGCGCCCGGCACATGGTGGACCTGAAGATACTGGGCGAAGACGAAGTTGCCGGCCAGATAGGCGATCAGGCCGAACGCCCCCGCCGCCATCATCACCGGCACGGTCGCCAGTCCGTCCAGACCGTCGGTCAGGTTCACGGCGTTGGAGAAGCCGACGATGGTGAAGGCGGCGAAGGCCACATAGAACCAGCCGATATTCAGCAGCACGGCCTTGAAGAAGGGGAAGGCGATCGAGGTCTCGAGCCCCGGCGAGGTCGGCGAGACCTTCATCCACAGCACGGTCAGAACGCCCGCGATCACCGCCACCACCGTCTGGGCCGCCAGCTTCTGTTTCGAGGTCAGGCCGGCCGAGGTCTGTTTCGTCACCTTGGCGTAGTCGTCGATGAAGCCCAGCACGCCGAAGGCCGCCGTCACGCCCGAGACGATCCAGATATAGGGGTTGGTCAGGTCGCCCCACAGGAAGACCGCGACGCCGATGCCCGCCAGGATCATCAGCCCGCCCATGGTGGGGGTGCCGACCTTGGACAGGTGGGACACCGGGCCGTCGTCACGGATCGGCTGGCCCTTGCCCTGTTTGGCGCGGATCCAGTTGATGAACCGGCTGCCCATGGCCGCCGCCACGATGGCCGCCGTCGCCAAGGCCAGTGCCGCGCGGACGGTCTGGTACTGGATCAGGTTCAGCAGCGGATACTGGTGCGCGACGTCGGCGTAATAGAGATACAGAAGGTAGAACATGCGGGGGTCTCTATCGGGTCGCGCGCGGCGCGTCTGGGCTTGAAGAGGCGGTTTGCAGGTCGGCCAAGGCCCTGGCGATCAGGGACGCCCTGGATCCGTTCGATCCCTTGACCATGACGATATCGCCGGCCTCCGCCAGCGCGGACGCCTCCGCCGCGAGTTCGACGGCGGTTTCGCGCCACAGGCCGCGTCGCGAGGCCGGCAGGGCGTCGTACAGGCGCCGCATCTCCGGCCCGGCCGCATGGACCAGATCCAGACCGGCGGCCTCGATCGGCTGGGCCAGACCCTCGTGCAGGGCGCGGCTCTGGTCGCCCAGTTCCAGCATGTCGGTCAGGACCACGATCCGCCGGCCGGTCGTCGGGCGAGCGCCCAGGCTGCGGAACCCGGCGGTCATCGACAGGGGATTGGCGTTGTAGCTCTCGTCGATCAGGGTGAAGGCGCCGCCGGGCACGGCGACCGTGCGCGTCTGGCCCCGCCCCGCCAGAGGCTGGAAGCCGGCCAGGGCCTGAAGCCCCGTCTCCAGCGCCACGTCCAGTGCATCCAGCATCAAGAGGACGCACAGGCTGTTCAGTCCCCAGTGGGCGCCGGACTGGGCCAGCCGGTAGTCGATCCGCCGTCCGAACAACTCGGCCGCCACCGCCGCCCCTTCGGCGTCCGGGCGGAAGTCCAGCAGCCGGGCGTCGTGGCCCGGATCGGTCCCGAAGACGACCAGCCGCGCCCCGACCGCCCTGGCCGCGTCGCACAGGACGGCGGAGAAGGCGACGTCGCCGTTCGCGACCGCCGTCCCGCCGGGGACCAGCCCCTGAAAGATGGCGGCCTTCTCGCGCGCCACCCCCGCCTCGCCGTCGGCGAAGGCCTCGATATGGACCGGACCCACAGTGGTGACGCAGGCGGCGTGGGGGGCGACGAAGCGCGACAGGGGCGCGATCTCGCCCGGGGCGTTCATGCCGATCTCGAACACGGCGCGCCGGGTCTCGACCGGCATCCGCGCCAGGGTCAGGGGCACGCCGATATGGTTGTTGTAGCTCTTGATCGAAGCATGAGCCGGACCGGCCAAGTCGAGGCCGGCCTTGATCGCCTGGGTCACGCTGGTCTTGCCGACGCTGCCGGTGACGCCGCCGCGCTTCACATGAGGCGCCCGCTCGCGCGCGGCGACGCCGAGGGCTTCGAGCCCGTGCAGGGTGTCAGGCACGATGACATAGGCCCCGCCCTCGACCGGCCGTTCGACCAGGGCCGCCGCAGCGCCCGTCGCAAAGGCGTTCGCCGCAAACTCATGCCCGTCGCGCGCGCCCTTCAGGGCCAGGAACAGGTCGCCAGAGACGATCTCGCGGCTGTTGTAGGTCAGGCCCCTGATCGGGCGATCGCCGCCGTGCAGCACGCCGCCCGTGGCGGCGGCGACTTCGGCGGCCGTCCAGAGCGGGCGGGCGGTGGATTCAGGCATTCAGCGACAGGGCCTCGGACGCGACGGTGGCGTCGTCGAACGGATGAGTCGTCCCGCCGACGATCTGGCCCTGTTCATGCCCTTTTCCGGCGATGACCACCACATCCCCGTCGCGCATCATTTCGATCGCCGCCTCGATGGCCGCACGGCGGTCGCCGATCTCCAGCGCGTCGGGGCAGCCGGCGCGGACCTGGGCGCGGATCGAGGCGGGCTCTTCGCTGCGGGGATTGTCGTCGGTGACGATGGCCACGTCGGCCAGACGGCCGGCGATCTCGCCCATCAGGGGCCGCTTGCCGCGATCCCGGTCGCCGCCGGCGCCGAAGACCACGATCAGACGGCCGGTCGCGTGGGGCCGCAGGGCGGTCAGCACCGTCTCCAGCCCGTCCGGCGTATGGGCGTAGTCGACATAGACCTCGCCGCGTCCCGTCTCGCCGCCGATCCGTTGCAGGCGGCCTTGCGCGCCGGTCAGGCCTTCCAGCGCGCCGATCACCGCGTCAGGACGGTCGCCGGCCGCGATGCACAGACCCGCCGCCACCAGGGCGTTCGAGGCCTGGAAGGCGCCGGCCAGGGGCAGCAGGATGTCGCGAACCTCGCCGCGCACGTCCAGGGTCAGACGCTGGCCCTCCGGCGTCGCCTGACGGCCGATCAGGGCCAGGTCGCGCCCGCGCTCGCCCACCCCCATCACGCCCAGCCCGGCCATGATCGAGGCGGCGGCGAAGGCGGAATAGGCGTCGGAATCGGCGTTCAGCACCGCCGTCCGCCCGCGCGGCAGCAGGGCCTCGAACAGACGCAGCTTGGCGGCGCGATAGTCGTCCATCGTGCCGTGATAATCGAGATGGTCCTGGGTCAGGTTGGTGAAGGCCGCCGCCTTCAGCGCCACCCCGTCCAGACGGCGCTGGTCGATGCCGTGGGACGAGGCCTCGACCGCCACATGGGTCACGTCCTTGGCGGCCAGCTCGGCCATCAGGCGCGCGGCCTCGGCGGCGTCGGGGCTGGTCAGGCCGGGGCCGGTCAGAGCGTAGGTCCTGTCGCCCTTCTGGCCGACGACGCCCAGGGTGCCCATGCTGGCCGACTTGTGGCCCAGGCCGGCCCAGATCTGGCGGCAGAAGGCGGCGACCGAGGTCTTGCCGTTGGTGCCCGTCACCGCCACGCAGGTCCTGGGCTGGGCGCCGTAGAAGCCGCGCGCGGCGATGGCGTAGGCCCGGCGCACGTCGCCCGAGGTCACCAGCACCGGCGCGGCGCTGTCCGGCGTGTCGGTCGGCGCCAGCACGGCGGCCGCCCCCTGGGCCAGGGCCTGGGGAATGAAGGCGCGGCCGTCCGCCGCCGTGCCCGGCAGGGCGACGAACAGGGCGCCGGGCGCGACCTTGCGGCTGTCGGAGGTCACGCCGGTGATGATCGGATCGCTGGCCACGTCGCGGCGCAGCAGATCGGACAGGTGAAGCGCGCTCACAGGCCGTCCCCCTGCACGTCCTGATATTCCGGGATCTTCTCGCCGGTGGCCGTGCGCCAGCGGTCGGCGCGGCGCTCGACGCCCAGGAAGCCGGCGATCCGGTCGGCGACATTGCGCACCGCGGGCGCGGCCACATAGGCGCCGGTCTTGGGATAGGTTCCCGGCTCGTCCATCAGGATGAAGACGGCGTAGCGCTTGGCCTCCAGCGGCCCATCGACCGGGAAGACGGCGGCGAAAGACCCCAGCGCACGGCTGGGATCATAGCGGCCGTTGACCAGCTTGTTGGCCGATCCCGTCTTGCCCCCGACCCGCAGGCCCGGCGCATCGGCGAACCCGCCCGACCCCTTGACCACATTGCTGCGCATCAGCTCCAGAATGGCGCGCGAGGTCTCCTCGGTGACGATCTGGTGCGGCTGGGCCCCGCGCGCGCCGCCGCGACGCAGGGACAGCGGCACCATCCGCCCGCCGTTGGTCAGGGCGCCCATGGCCTGAACCATCTGGGCCGGCGTGATCATGATGCCGTAGCCGAACGACAGCGAGGCCAGGGTCGAACTGTCCCAACGGCGCGGCACGACCGGACGCGCCGATTCCTTCAGCTCGATCCCGGCGGCGTCCAGCAGGCCCAGACGGCGGAAATAGTCGCGCATCGTGTCCGGCCCCATCTGCACCGCCAGCTGCGACGTGCCGATGTTGGACGAGTGCAGATAGACTTCCTCCAGCGTCATCACCCGGTTCTGGGCGTGGAAGTCCTTGATCTTGCGGTCGCCGATCTGGAAGGCCTGCGAGGCGTCGAACAGGGTGTTCATGTCGGCGCGACCGGTGTCGAGCCCGGCGGCGACGGTGAAGGTCTTGAACACCGACCCCATCTCATAGTGGCCCGAGACGGCGCGGTTCAGCGTCGCCCCGTCGGGCGCGGCGCCGCGATTGGACTGGCTGAAGTTCGGCCAGCTGGCCATGCCCAGGACCTCGCCGGTCTGGACGTCGGTGACGATGCCGACCGCGCCCTTGGCCTGGTTCTTGACGGCGGCGGCGGCCAGTTCGTTCTCCAGCACGCCCTGGACGCGCAGGTCGATGGACAGGGGGAAGCTCTCGCCCCGCTGACCCGCCGCCCGGATCTCGTCGTTGAACGCCAGTTCGGCGCCCGAGACGCCCTGGCCGCCCGTGTCCGCATCCCCGATCAGATGCACCGCCGAGGTTCCCAGCGGATAGGCGCGGCGGTCCTCCGGCTCGAACGTCACGCCGCCCAGGGCCAGGTCGTGAACCGCCGCCTTCTCCTGGGGCGTCAGGCCGGTCAGCACGATCAGGCGCCGATCCCCGTCCAGCACCCTGCGCAGCCGCGCCGCCTGCAATCGCGGCAGGGCGCGACGCAGCTGGCGGAAGGCCAGGTCGCGATCCCAGATCTCGGCCGGGTCCAGATAGAGGCCGTAGTGGACGATATTGGTCGCCAGCAGTTCGCCGTTGCGATCGGTCAGGTCGCCGCGCACCAGGGCGTCGGGATTGGCCCCGGCCCAGCGGCCGCCCGCCTCGCCGAACAGAGCCTTGTACGAGGCGCCGATGGCCAGACCGGCGAAGACGCACGAGAAGACGATCAGGATCAGGAAGATGCGGACCCGCGTGTCCTCTTCGGGCCGCCCATCAGCGCGCGCCCGCTCGAATCCGTGCTCCAGCCGCCAGACCAGTTCCGACAGGCCGCGCCAGAAGGGCGACAGCCGGCCCTGCAGGTCGACGCCCGGCGCGGGACGATGATAGCGATGGTCCTGAACGCTCATTGCACCGCCTCCGGCGCAGCGGCGGCGACCTCGGCGGGGGCCGCCTGCGCGACGGCGGGCGTGGCCGGAGCCGGGGCGGGCGCAGCCTTCAGCGCAGGAAGCTGGTCTTCCTTGGCCTGGCGATGCACCTCGACCGGCGCCAGGCCGATCTGACGCGAAAGGCTTTCCAGCCGCGCCGGCTGCTCCAGCCGGGCGACCTCGGCGCGCAGCAGACGGACCCGCTGGCCGTTCTCGCGGATGTCCTGCTCCAGCTGGGCGATGCGGCTGCTCTCGCGCGCCGCCGCCGCCTTGGCCGCATAGACGGAGACGATCATCACGGCGACCAGGGCCACGCCGATGATCTCGATCCAGCGCACGCCGCGCACCTTCCAGTCGAACAGACGATGCAGCGCGGTGCGGGAATAGGTGAAGAAGGGCGCCGTGGTCATGCCGCAGCCCTCCCGCCGATCCGGCCCCAGGCCGGCGCCTCGGTGCGGACGGCGGCGCGCAGCTTGGCCGAACGGGCGCGGGGATTGGTCGAGCGTTCCCCCTCTCCTGCTTCGCGCGCGCCCTTGAACTGAAGCGTGAAACTGGGCTTGCGCGGATCGACGGCGATGGGGGCGTGACGCGATCCGGCCGGCGTATTGCCGGTCCGTTCGGTCAGGAAGGCCTTGACGATCCGGTCCTCCAGCGAGTGGAAGGTGACCACCGCCAGGCGGCCGCCGGGCGCCAGGGTCGCCTCGGCCGCCTCCAGCCCGCGCTCCAGCTCGCCCAGTTCGTCGTTCACCGCGATGCGCAGGGCCTGGAACACCCGCGTCGCCGGATGGATCGGCGCGCCGCGACGTCCGCCCAGGGCTTTTTCGACCACCTCGGCCAGGTCCAGCGTGCGGTCGAAAGGCCGTTCGACGCGGCGGCGCAAAATGGCGGTGGCGACGCGGCCCGACTGGCGCTCTTCGCCGTACAGTTTGAAGATATGGGCCAGCGGCCCGTGGTCCCAGCTGTTGACGATGTCGGCGGCCGTCTCGCCCTCATCCGACATTCGCATGTCCAGCGGCCCGTCGCGCATGAAGGAAAAACCGCGCTCGGCCTGATCCAGCTGCATCGACGAGACGCCGATGTCGAACACGGCGCCGTCCAGCTTCGCCTTGCCGCTGTCGGCGAAGGTCTGAGCCAGACCCGAGAAGGGCGTGCGCACCAGCTGGAACCGGTCAGGGAAGTCGGCGGCGACCGCGTCGGCGTGCGGCTGAACCGTCGGATCGCGATCCAGACCGATCACCTCGGCCCCCGTCGCCAGTATGGCGCGGGTGTAGCCGCCGGCGCCGAAGGTGGCGTCGATCACCACATCGCCGGGACCGGGCTTCAACGCCTCGATCACCTCGGCCAGCAGGACGGGGGCGTGGGGCGCTTCGGTCAAGACCCGCCTCCCGCCAGCTTCATCTGGGCCGCCAGTTTCAGGGCGCCGATCTGGGCCATGCCGGCCTTGGCCAGGGCGCGCTGTTCAGCGCGACGGGCCGCCCACTTCTCGCGCGACCAGATCTGGAACCGGTCGTTCAGGCCGACGATGACGACCGTGTCCTCCAGCCCCGCCTCGGCGCACAGACCTTCCGGCAGGGTGATGCGGCCGCCCGAGTCATAGGCCAGGCGCACCTGTTCGCCCATCACCTGCCACTCCAGCGCCGAACGTTCTTCGGAACCGAACGGCAGGGACTCGATCATCTCGGCGTAGACGGCGAACAGGCGGTCCCCGCCCGCTTCCAGACAGTCCGCCTCGATGGAGGGAAAGATGAACACGCCGCCGGCGGCGCCGTTTTCGGTCGTGCGGAAATCGTTCGGGATCAGGAGACGGCGCTTGCCGTCCAGCTGCTTCTCGTAGGTCGAGAGAAACACGCTCTGCCCAATCGAACCCTTCGGCCCGTCCCTAGATGCCCGACGAACGCCCGACGCGCCCGCCTCTCAGCCCCAAATCATGCGACTGGGATAGCATGGGACGAAATGGGTCTCAATGGGATCGAAGCCAAGATTTAACCATGTTTTGACATGTGACGACTTAGGCACGCTTGAACATACAGAACATACACGGAACACGCCTAGTATTCACAGGCTGTGGGGCGTTCTAACCTTCCCTGACCCGTCAACAGGTTAACGACCGCAAAACTGCGGGAGCGCCGCCAGAACGCTGAAATGCGGGGATAATCCGAACTCGGACCAGGCGACGCGCAATGGGGAGGCGCCGGCGACCCACCCCACTGGCTCAAGAAGGCCGATAGGCCCGAGAAAAACCGGCCTCAAGTAGCGCGAAGCGCGATAGGCCTTGGGAAAATATGCCAGACGGCCTGTAAGCCGGGTTTTGTTCCGCCCCAGGCCGAAACCCGGAACGACGACGATCATTCCTCTGGACCGTCCATTGCTGAACGGTTCTCGCGACCTACCCGGACATCTGAGGCGGTGAGCCCCGCAGGGCGAACCCCGCGCGATGTCCCTATTTGGTCTTGCTCCAGGCGGGGCTTGCCATGCCGTCCCTGTTGCCAGGCACGCGGTGGGCTCTTACCCCACCCTTTCACCCTTACCGGCCTCGCAAGGCCGGAGGTTTGCTTTCTGTGGCGCTATCCCTCGGGTCGCCCCGGGCGGAAGTTATCCGCCGCCTTTTCACCGTGGAGCCCGGACTTTCCTCGACGAGATCAAGTCCCGCCGCGACCGCCCAGCCGTCTGGCGGGGGCTAGATGCGCCGCCACGTCGCGCAGGTCAACAACTAGCTGGGCGAGGCCCTGCGCGGCTGATTGACGAGACAGAACCGCCATGGCTGATAAGCCTGTCGGAGGATGGCGGACATGATGAAGTATGGGGCGGCCAACGGGCGCGCGCGGCTGCTGGTGATCTTCGGAGCCGCCTCGCTGGCGGCGGTCGGCGTGGGGGCGTGGGTGTGCGCGGCCAGCGGCGTGCCGACAGGATCCTGGGTGCGAAATCTGGCGGCCTGGATGGTTGGGGGGCTGGCTGCGGCGGGTTTGGCGGCGACGGCGCGGCCTGCGGTCCTGCCTATCGTGCCTTGGCTGGCGGTCGCAGGGCTGGCGACCGCCTTCTTCAATCCGGCCCAGGAGGGCGTTCATCGTTGGATCGACGTCGGTCCCCTTCACGTCAATGTCGCCATGGTCGTGTCGCCGCCCGCAGCGGTCGCTCTGGCGATGGCGGCGGACCGCCTGACGGTCTGGATCGCGGCCTTCGTCGCCCTGGCGCTCCTGGTCGCCCAGCCGGACGCGTCCCAGGCCACGGCGATGGCCGGGGTGATCGGGCTGGTCGCCGCCTTTTCGCTGAAGACTCGCGTGATGAAGGCGCTGGCCATCGCGGGCGCCGGTCTGTTGACCACTGTGGCCTGGATGCGGCCCGACCCCTTGCAACCGGTCGCCGAAGTGGAGGAGATCGTCGGGATGGCCTTTCGACTGTCGCCCGTCATCGGCGGCCTGGCGCTGATCGCCCTGATCGGCGTCGTTGCGGTTCCGGCCGCCCTGAGTCCATCCAAATCCGGATCGGCTCTGGCCGGCGCGGCGCTGAGCCTCTGCCTGGCCTTGTGGGCGGTCACGCCGATGTTCGGCGCCTTCCCCGTCCCTCTCGTCGGGATCGGCATGAGCCCCATTCTGGGCGCCTGGCTGGGCGTAGGCCTGCTGGCGGCCCTGCACCGCAGGCCGCCCCCTAGTCCAGCACGCCCGTGACGCTTTCGACGCTGGCCAGTTGCAGCAGGCCGACCAGCCGCGCCCGCGTCTCGCCGTCGGCGACGCCGTCGATGCGGTCGGGGCGCCAGTGGCGCTGGAAGGCGCGGACCGTGGCTTCGGTCTCGGCGTCATAATCGCCGCCGGGCGTCAGCCCATAGCCCAGCCGGTGCAGGCCGGCGCGCAGCACGACCACGCCGATTCCCTGATCGCCCTTCTGCAACAGGCCGCCCAGGGCCTTGATCCGTTCGGCGGCGGGTTCAAACCACAGGCCGTGTCCCGCCTCGGCCAGCCGTTTCCAGGGAAACAACTCGCCGGGGTCGGTCTTGCGCGCCGGCGCCAGGTCGGAATGGGCGATAATGCGGTTGTCGGGAATGGTCCAGCGATCCCGGATATCGCCGATCAGGGCGATGACCGCCGCGATCTGGGCCTCGGGAAACAGCCGATAGCCGAACTCATGGCCCGGATTGACGATCTCTATGCCAATGGAGGCGGCGTTGCAGTCGGTCTCGCCGCGCCAGACCCCCGCCCCGGCATGCCAGGCGCGCCGTTCTTCGGGCACAAGCTGGAAAACGCGGCCGTCCTCCTCGACCAGATAATGGGCCGACACCTTGGCTTCGGGGTCGCGCAGCCGCGCCAGGGCGGCCTCGCCCGTCTCCATGCCGGTATAGTGCAGCACCAGCATGTCGGGCGGCGCCCGACGCGTGTCGAAGTTCGGCGAGGGCGCCGCAATCAGGTCAATCATGGCTTCAGGCCTCAGCGGCCGTGGCGTTCCCAGCCGTAGGCGACCCAGGTGCCGTCCACCTTGTGCGCCTCGATCACGTCGGGATCCCCGGCGCGGCGGCGCGGCGCCAGGTTGCGGCGCGCGCGCATGGCCAGACCGGCCAGGAAGACCAGCACCCCGGCGAACAGGGCGATCACCGCGACGGCGGCGGCGGTGAAGACGGCCAGGACCGCACCCACGGCCATGGCGGCGACGGCGGCGATCATGCCGGCGATCCACATCACGGAGGCCACGAGGCCGTTGGGCCGGCGGCGAGCGGCGAAGCCGATGGTGGCGAGACGTTCAGGCTGGAACATGGGTCATCCTTTCAGGCGTCCCGAAGAACGCCCATTCCACAATGTCGGTCCATCGGGCCTCGCGGTCAATGGATCCGCCTTCAAGCCTGCGTGCGATGGATCGTCACTGCCGGCCTCAGAACATCGGCTGGTCGGCCAGGACCACCGCGCCCTCGCTGCGCATCCGCTCGCCTTCGATGCGGCGCATCACCGCCTGGGCCTGGGGATCGGCCATGACGCCGCCCAGCATGACCAGGGCCTGGGCCGCCTCGCTCTGGACGCCGAACATCTCGGACAGGGCTTCCCACGGCGACTTCGACTTGGGGAAATGCTTGAAGCGGACCGATTCCCCGGCGGGGATCTTGGCCAGGGCCTTGGCCTTGGCCACCGCCTCGGTCAGGCCGCCCAGTTGATCGACCAGGCCCAGCGGCAGGGCCTGGGTGCCGGTCCAGACCCGGCCCTTGGCGATCTCGCGCACGCGGGCCGGCTCCAGCTTGCGGCCCGTGGCCACCCGCGTGATGAAGTCGTCGTAGATCCGGTCCATCGAGCCGGCGAAGGCGGCGCGCTGGCTGTTGGTGAAGGACTGGGTCGGCGAGAAGGCGTCGGCGTAGGGACCGCCGACCGTCAGTTCGCGCATGTCCACGCCGAACCGGCCCAGGGCGTCGGCGATCACGAACTTGCCGCCGAACACGCCGATCGAGCCGGTCAGGGTCGAGGGCTGGGCCACGATCCAGTCGGCTTCCGAACTGATCCAGTAGCCGCCCGAGGCCGCATAGGCGCCCATGGAGACCACCACCGGCTTGCCAGCGGCGCGGGCCGCGCGCACGGCGGCCAGGATCTGTTCCGAGGCTTCGGGCGATCCGCCCGGCGAAGAGACGCGGAAGACGATGGCCTTCACGCCCTTGTCCTCGATGGCGTCATAGATGGCCTCGGCCGTGTCGTCCGAATGGATCGAAGAGCCGCCGCCGAAGCCGCCGCCGTCGCTGCGTCCGGTCACGATGGCGCCCTCGCCGCCGACGATGGCGATGGCGTTCTTGCCCGAGCCGGTCCGCTCGCCCTTGTCCGACGTGTACTGGTCGAACTCGACGATTTCGGCGCCCTTGCCGGCGCGGCGCTTGATCTCGGCCTCGGCCTCCTCGACCTGGCCGATCTTGTCGATCAACTTGTTCGCCAGGGCCTGTTCGGCCGAATAGGGGCCGGCCTCGATCACGGTCTTCAGCGCCGCCGGCGTCGTCTTGCGGTCCTGGGCCGCATTGGCCAGGGCGCTGTCATAGAGGGATGTCATCCAGGCGGTCATGGCCTCGCGGTGCGGGCCGGTATAGTCGCTCTGGGTGTATTCGTTGACGGCGTTCTTGTACTCGTAGCGCTGCTCGAAATCGGCGCGCACCCCGTATTTCTCGAACGCCCGCCCCAGGAAGACGCTGTCGGCCGAGAAGCCCGTCGCCTGGAAGCCGGCCGTGTTCTGCATCCACAGTTCCGAGGCCGAGGCCCCGACCATATAGGTGGACATCACCGCCCCCATGGGCGCGAAGCCCTGGCTGTGGGCGATGACCGGCTTGCCCGAGGCGCGGAAGCGGCGGACCGCCTGGCGCAGTTCGTCCGCCGTCGCCGGGGTCATGCCGCTTTCCGGCAGGCGGATCAGCAGGGCCTTGACGCTCTTGTCCTCCTCGGCCTGGGCCAGGCCGTCCACCACCTGGGTCACCGACAGGCCGGACCCGCCGAAGGCCGCGAACGGATTGGTCGAGGGCTGGTCGCTGACGCCCTCGCGCAGGTCCAGCTCCAGCACCGAGGTCGCGGGCGCCGTCGGCTTGGACGAGCCGGCGATCGCCACGGTCAGCAGCACCACCGGAATGACGACGACGAACAGGATCAGTCCGGTGAAGACACCCAGGACCGTCAGGAAGAATTGCTTCATGGGAGAAGGCGCGCTCGCAAGGGGCCGAAAATGGCTCGGCTTCACCATAGCCTCGGAACGGTCACCGTCAAATGAACGTCCCGCAACGTAGGCGCGTCGGATCGCCCCGGATCCACCATGTTGCGGCGCCGCGTGACGATTGATGCGCGTCCCGGAAATCCCTATATGAGCCGCAAGCGAGCGGGGGCCTGTCGCCCCCGCGCCATAGACCGGAGACCGCCCCATGCTGGTCACCCTGATGAAATCCAAGCTGCACCGCGCCACGGTGACCCAGGCCGACCTCGATTACGAAGGCTCGATCGCCATCGACATGGACCTGCTGGACGCGGCGGGCATCTTTCCGCACGAACAGGTCGATGTGCTGAACATCACCAACGGCGCGCGGTTCACCACCTACGCCATCGAGGCGCCGCGCGGCTCCCGGGTCATCGGCGTCAACGGCGCCGCCGCCCGCCTGGTCCAGAAGAACGACAAGGTGATCGTCGTCACCTACGGCCAGCTGCCCCAGGAAGAAGCCCGCCAGTGGACGCCGAACGTCGTGCTGCTGGACGACGCCAACGAGATCAAGCGCGCGGCCTGATCTCCGCTTGACGCAACCCTGACGGCGTTCTTCTCTGTTCGAAACGGGGAAGGATGCTGACTGTGATCCAATATCGCGTCGCCGCCATTGCGGCTTTTGCGCTAGGCGCGTCAGCACCTGCGCTGGCGCAGGAGCATTCGGTGCAGGCGTCGATTACGGTGATCGGCCGGGGCCATTCGGAGACCCCGCCTGACCGGTTCACGGTCTCGGCCGAGATCGAGGGGCGCGGCGCATCCCAGGTGCTGGCTCTGCGGGCCTTGGCCGACGCCCAATCAAAGGTCTCGGACGTCGCTAAGCTTGAAGGCTTGGACAAGGTGTCCTTCACGACCGGCTCGCCTGCGCTTAGACCCACCTTCAGCCCGTCCTGCGGCGGGTCCGGATATGATCGTGACACGGACGATTGCCCCATAGTCGGCTATGTGGCGTCCATGTCGATGACGTTGGAAGCGTCTCCGATCGCACGGGCGGGCGACGCCCTGTCCCTCGCTTCGGAAAGAGGGGCTCGAAATGCGAGCGTCCAGGCCTTCACCCTCGCCGATGTTTCGCAGCAGGAAATTCTCGCCCAGCGCGCCGCCTTCGAGGACGCCCGGCGTCAGGCTCAGGCGCTCGCTACGGCTTCCGATCAGAGGATTGTGCGGCTCGTCCGGCTTCAGGACCCTTCCGCAGAGCAATACCCGCCCGCAGAGCTTCGAGCCATGCACAGGGTGGAGGAGGTCGTGGTCACCGGCGCGCGTGTCCGCCCGACCGTGTCTCTAGACGTCGCGCCCCCGCCCGTGCGGACGGAGGCGCGCGTTCTCGCGACCTTCGAGATCGAGTGATCAGCGGGCGATGTCGTAGACGCCGGTGATGTCGATCCGGACCGTCAGTTCGCCGGCGGCGACCGGGGTGCTGTCGCGGCTTTCCATCGCCATGGCGCGCACGGCGAACAGCTGCGGCGGCGCGGGCGAATAGCCGCCGCCTTCGCTCAGGTTGCGGATGCCGGCCAGCTGGACGTTCAGGGCCTGGGCGTACAGCTGCGCCTTGGCCTGCAGGGCGCGCACGGCCAGCTGACGCGCGCGATCCTCGGCCGCGCTCGGATCCTTCAGGCCAAAGCTGATGCCGTCGATCTGGTTGACCCCGGCGGCGACGACGGCGTCGGCGGTGGTTCCGACCTTGCTCAGGTCGTTGATCGTCACCGTCACCCGGTTCACCGCCTGATAGCCGCGCAGCTTGGGCGGTTCGTTCTGCACATAGTCATATTGCGCCGACAGGTTCAGGCCCGAGGTCTGGACGTCGCGCTCGGCGATCCCGGCGCGGCGCAGGGCGGCCATGACCTGGGTCATCCGGGTCGCATTGTCGCGCATGGCCTCCTGGGCCGTCGCCGCCTCGGTCTGGACGCCGAAGCTGATGGTGGCCATGTCCGGCGCGGCCTTGACCTCGCCATAGGCCGACAGGTTCAGCGACGGCGCGGGCTGCATCATCTGGATCGCGCCCGGCTGCAGGGTCTGGGCCATCGTCGGCGCGGCCGCGCCCAGGGCGACGGCGGCCGTCAGGGCCCCGCCCAGCATCAGGGTTTTGAACGCGCGTTTCATGCAGAAGTCTCCGTAGAACGATCCCGACCGACGGGTTCGTCGATCCATGGCCGCAACCTTGGCCTTTTACACCTGAACCAACGTCCGCGCCTCTCCGTCGGTTTCCGTTCATCTTCATGAATTCGCCGAAAACCGTCCGACGACCCCGCGCCCCTTGGCAAGCCGCGCCAACCCCTGCTAGGCGGTTCCTCCCGCCGCGCCGCGCGCCAGGGACCGCCGGTCCCGTCGCGTCCTGGGGGCCTGTAGCTCAATGGTTAGAGCCGACCGCTCATAACGGTCTGGTTGGGGGTTCGAGTCCCTCCGGGCCTACCAACCTCCTGTCGAGGGCGCTCAGGATGGCGGCCCTTGGCTCACGGCGGCGGTTGGGAAAGCCGCCTTTGGGGGACTAGGTTTTCTGCGCCTTGCCTGTCGAAGCGCGGCGCTTCGCTAATGTCGCCACTAAGATCTTTTCCGCGAGCGCCTCGGCCTTCGTCAGAGTGACGCTTCGCCGCGCCTCGCTCCTGAGGCCCTGAGCGTCCTTCATGAGCCTCGCAAGTTCGAGGTGGTCCTTGTGGTTGGCATCGAAGGGCGGCGGGTTGATGTGCTTGAACACGTCACCGATCTGGACACTGACGATATGGCTTTCGATAGCGGCGCGCACCGTCGGGGCATTAAGGATGCCGCAGAGGTAGTAGGCTGGCGCGGGCTTATCAAACTCTACGAAGAAGACCTTGTGATCAGGAACGTAGGGTCGCTTTCCGATCGTCGGAACGTTCGCTGCAGTAGCGACCGCCGCCTTAAAGTTGGACGCCATCTCCGGCCAAATTACTTTGTATGGCGCAAACGAATAGTCCCCCACGTTGTAGATGGCGAAGAACGGCGCGCCCTTCATTCGTCCCCTGTAAGTTGATCTCGCCTCCAGCTTTGAGCGGAACGCGCCGAAGTAATCTTTGGTGCGCTTCAAGGCCCCCTTTGACATCGCGGTCCTAGCTGTATCGTAGTCTGCCCCTCTGATCCCATGATTAGGAATGATCGCGAACACCTGCTCAGGGGGGGCAAAATAGCCGGCCTTAAAGTCTCCGGCCCCCTTCACCAGGGGATAGAGTAACTCGGCTTCGATCCAGAAAGACCGAGGAGGGCCGAGGGCTGTTTTACCTTCTTGCGGCCGGGTCGTAACCTTCACCAGACCATCAGCCTTGTTCACGTCCGAGACAGTGACGAAGAACACCCCGTTGAGGTCGGTCGTAATGCCCTTTCGACCTTGGACCCACGATGACCTACCAAAGAGAGCTTTGGCGGTAGCAAACCGCCCTGGCGCCATTATTGACCATGGTGCCCCTGTCTCGCTGTCCGACGCGGGATTGGCTTCCCACGCGAGGAAGCCCATGTCCTTGAGGACTTCGGCTTTGGACGCGCGCGGGTTGATAGTGCGACTACGAAGCACCTCGCCGTCGGAGCCGTGGCGTATAGATCCGTCGGCCGCACGCTTGGCTATCCCGGTCCACAAGCGATAAGGGACCGGGAAGACGGCTTTGGCCTTTGCGCTTTTAACCATGACCGCAAGCGCCGTCTTGTTGGCGGCATCTGGGAACGGCTTCAGCGCCTTCAAGTCTTCGACCTTGATCGGGGCAATCGTGCTGCCATCTGGTAGTTTGAAGCGCCTAAACCCTTGCGATGAAGGCGCTTGGAATACCGTCTGAGTGATCAAGAATATAAGACGTCCACCATCATTTAACCACTTATCAGCGGCAGTATATGTAATCATTGCTGATATATCAAGTTCATTACCGCCGTAGAACTTATTGTCCGAGAATATACCGTACCGCTCACAAGTCGGTTTGGCGCGGCTTCTATATTCCTCAGGAAGGTTGGACCACCTGACCCATGGCGGGTTTCCAATCACCAAATCAAACTTGCCCGCCGTCGCTGACCAAAAGAAATTTCTGATGATACGTAGCCAGATGCCGTTCCATTGCTGGCGGTGAAGCCCGAGGATTTGGTCGTAGGTAGGCTTTAGGGCGGAGCGCCATTTCTTCTCGCGCACCCCATCGATGATTTCGGATGCAACAAGAGCGCGAGCAGCCTTGTCGTAACTCCGATCTTCCTCAATGCTTTCGCTCAAGCTCTCGAACAAATTGTCCAGAAGTTTGCGGTCGCGAACGAGTTCGGCGGGCAGTGTGATGTCGAGGTCGGTGTCCTTTGCCCCGATCACGTAGTGGACGACATCCTCTCCCGAGGCAGGATCGTGGGCTGGTGAGTAGACGGCATCCGCCAAGAGGATCGGGATTTCGACCTCCAGGCCCTTGGCGTTGCGGAGCAAGTCCGAAACCGCCATTAGGAAGTTGGCCCGCGCCGTCTGCACGGCCAAAGGGTTGAGGTCGAAGCCCCACACGGTCCCAAGCACGGCATTCAGTGTGTCGGCCTGACTAAGCCCGGCCGCCTTTGCGGCGGCAAGTTTCCGCCTGATAATTTCAAGCAAAAATGTGCCGGAGCCGCACGTAGGATCGAGCACGCGAGCTTTGAGCCATCCCGCCTCAGTCAGCTCGGCTTGATCGGCAGAGTGCTCAGCTAACCAGTCGGGAGTATAGAATTCTCCCAGGCTCTTCCGCAGTTGCGCAGGTACAATGTCCTCGTAGAAATCCCGCAATACATCGCGGGACCGAGCGCTGTGGGTGATGCTGTCGAAGCGATAGATGGCGAGTTGGGCGAGTAGGTCGCGGAAGCTCGCGTGAAGTTCCCTGGCCGAGTGCGGGCTATTCGCAGCGGCATCAAGGTACCAACTGAAGATGGCCTCCTCAACGAAGCCGTGGAGGCCCACTGCGTCGAAGTAGCCGCTTTCTTCAACATCAGCCTGTAAGCGGCGAAATAAGTCCGGACCTGGCAGCCCAACCAGTTCGTGCACAAGTGAAGCGCTCGACGCCATCCCATGAGCAGCGACGATCTCAGCTGTGAGGAGCTTGATGAGCAGCGAGTTGAAGGTGTGGATTACGAAGAGTGAAGCCGCGATCTTTAGCTTCTTCGGACCCTTGAAATCGAAACCTAGGCTTGCGGAGAGGTCGTTGGTTTGAAGAACGCCCAGGTCCGCAGCTTGTCCATACAGTGTGGCCCACTCCTCGAAGAGCATCCTGATCTTGCGGTTGCCGGTGTCCTCTAGGCCGATCTTGAGCGCATCCGCCAGAGCTTGCATCGCCGCGATGCCGCGCGGCGATGCGTGCCCGAAATCAGCACTTAAGTTTTCGGCTGTGATGGCGCGGCGATAGTTAGCGCGGCACGCCTCCACAACCATCGAAAAGCTGGCCTCACCAAAGGGGATAAGGCCCTGGTGTTCGATCTTGCCGCCACGTAGCTGAGCGAAGGCAACATGCGCACCATCGATTGCGACCCCAATATATTCTTCCTCGGCAAGGCCTTCGGCTTTAGCCGCCTTTTTTATGTATTTCGTTAGTCGATCATCCATAGCCTCACAAAAAGCGGGACTATTGGTGCTTCCGCCGAACAGTCCCGGCGCTTTGTATTCTATGATTACGTTGTTGTAGCTGCTGTCCTTCCGACTACGTTCGGCATCAAAGTGCACATTAAGAACACCTTCAAGAGTGGAGGTCCAACCAATCCGCACTTCTTCTTCGTTTACCCAACGCGCGGCGCGAGCCTTCAGCTTTCCGAACCCCAATGTTGTCGCCTCGTCCATCCACATTCCCCCACATGTGCTTTATGGGAGGGCTGCGCCGAAACGCGGCGCGGATCACGCCCCACCAACGCACCACCATGCATCTATCGCGGTAGCGGGGCATCACTTGCAAGGTGCGACCTGGGCTCTCAGGACGTCCATCGCTCTAACCCCCCCAAACCCGGCTTCAGTGGCGTAGGAATCCGACCCCCGCGCCGCCGATGTTCCCGCACCGCAGCGGCGGCTCAGCCTTCGGTCCAGCGCTCCACGTCCGGCTGGAGCCCGATCAGGGCCAGGCCGGCGGCGATGGATTCGAACTCGCCGCCGGTCTCGATCCGCGATGCGCCGAAGCGGCGGTGGAACAGGGCGCGCACGGCCGGGGTCAGGGAGGTGCCGCCGGTCAGGAAGACCCGGTCGATCCCCTCCAGCGGCAGGCCCGAGGCCTGAAGCGCCTCGTCCAGGGCGGTCTCGATGGCGGTCAGCTCCGGCGCGATCCAGGCCTCGAACTGGGCGCGGGCGACCGGGGCCTCGATCCGCACCCCACCGGCGACGAACGAGAACTGGGCCGACTCGGCGCGCGACAGGTCCTGTTTCAGGGTCGAGACGGCGCGGTACAGGGCGTGGCCGTGGTTGTCGTCCAGCACCTCGATCAGCCGCTCGATCTTCTCGGGCTCCAGCGAGGTCGAGGCCAGGCCCCGGATGTCACGCATGTCGCGCGAGGCCCGCAGCAGGGCCAGCTGGTCCCAGCGGGCGAAGGCGGAATAATAGCGCTGGGGCGCCGGCAGGGTCTTGCCCAGGCTGGTGTAGAAACTGCCCTTGCCCAGTTCCGGCGAGACCAGATTGTCGATGATCCGATAGTCGAAGGCGTCGCCCGCCACCCCGACGCCCGACCGGGCCAGGGGCGTGGACTTCAGCCCGTCGGGCGTGTGTTCGAAACGGATGATGGAAAAGTCGCTGGTGCCCCCGCCGAAGTCGGCGACCAGCACCGTCGCATCCTGTTTCAGGGTCCGCGCGAAATAGAAGGCGGCGCCGACCGGCTCATAGGCGTAGCGGACGTCCTCGAACCCCAGCCGCTTGAACGCCGTCTCATAACGCTCCAGGGCCAGGGCCTCGTCCGGCCGCCCGCCGGCGAAGGTGACGGGCCGGCCGACGATGACGCGCGGCGGCAGGTCGGCCATGGCCGCCCCCGCATGGTGGCGCAGTTTCAGGAGGAAGGCGGACAGCAGGTCCTCGAACGTATAGCGGCGGTCGTGGATGCGGGTCTCGGTGAAGGCGGCGCTGGCGGCGAAGGTCTTGAACGACTGGATGAACCGGGTGTCGTGCGGATCCTCGACATAGGCCTCGATGGCCCAGGGCCCGGCCTCGACGATCCGTTCGGGCCGCCCCTCGCCCTCGGCGGCGTGGAACTGGAAGCTCAGGGCCGAGCGGAAGGTGGCGGTCTCGCCGCCCTCGATCGCGAACTGCACCAGGACGGCGCCCGTCTTCGGATCGGCCAGGGCGACGACGGAATTGGTCGTGCCGAAATCTATGCCGATCGTCAGCGGCTGTGGCGTGGTCATGACCCGGCTCCTCGAAGGGCGGGCTTCCTACAGCGTCCGGGCGCAATAGGAAACGCCGGATCGGCGCTTTACCGGCGGTTCGTCGCCTCGGCGTGTCGCGCCAGCAAGGCTTCGGCCTGGTCCAGGTGCAGACGTTCGACCATGGCGCCCCCGACCCGGATCGCGCCGCGTCCCTCGGCCTCCGGCGCGGCGAAGGCCCCGACAATGTCGCGCGCCCGGGCGACCTCCGCCTCGGACGGCGAGAAGGCGGCGTTGGCGGCCGCGATCTGCGACGGATGGATCAGGCTCTTGCCGTCGAACCCGTACAGCCGCCCCTGCGCCGCCTCGGCCGCCAGTCCGTCCGCATCCTCGATCCGGTTGAACACCCCGTCGATGGCCAGCAGTCCCTGCGCCCGCGCCGCGACCACCAGGGCCGCCAGCCAGGGCTTGAACGGCTCCCGATCCGGCGACGCGCCCGTCCCCAGCGCCTTGGCCAGGTCGTTGACCCCCAGCATCAGCCCGTCCAGCCGCCCGCCCGCCGCCGCAATATCGTTCAGAGCGATCAGACCGCGCGGCGTCTCGATCATGGCCCACAGCGCCGCCCCCGGCGCCCGAACCGAGATCGCATGGACCGTCTCCACCGTCTCCACCTTGGGCGCGACGATCAGGCCGGCGCCCGCCTCCGCCAGGGCGTTCAGATCGTCTTCGCCCCAGTCGGTGTCCAGCGCGTTGATCCGCACCCCCAGCTTCGGCCCAAAACCTCCGGCGCGAACCGCCGCCACCGCCGCCGCCCGCGCCTCGGCCTTGGCCTCGGGCGCCACCGCGTCCTCTAGGTCCAGAATCGCCACATCGCAGTCCAGCGTCCGCGCCTTCTCCACCGCCCGCGCGTTCGACGCCGGCAGATACAGCACGCTGCGGACCAGCTCGCCCCGCATCAGACCCGCCCGGTCACCGGCACCAGGGCGCCGGTCATGGCCCGGCTCTCGGGCGAGGCCAGGAACAGGATCACCGCCGCCAGATCGGCCGGCGCCACCCAGGTCGCCGGATCGGCGTCCGGCATGTCCTTGCGGTTGGCCGGGGTGTCGATGATCGAGGGCAGGACGGCGTTGACCGTCACCGCCGTCGTCTTCAGCTCGTCCGCCAGGGCCTGGGTCAGGGCGTGAACCCCCAGCTTGGCCGCCCCATAGGCCCCCATGCCCGCGCCGGGCTTCAGCGCCGCGGCCGAGCCGACATTGACGATCCGCCCGTCCGAGGCCGCCTTCAGATAGGGCAGGGCCGCGCGGCTGGCGTTCAGGGCGGTGGTCAGGTTCAGCGCCTGCATCCGGTCCCAGGCCGGCGCCGCGTCGTCCGTCGTCTGCCACACGAAGCCGCCGGCGATATTGGCCAGCACGTCCAGCCGCCCGAACCGGCTGATCACAGAGGCCACGGCCCCCTCGGCCTGGGCCGCGTCGGTCAGGTCCACCCCGCCGATCTCCAGCACGCCGGCCGGAACCGGATGGCCCTCGGCGTGGTCGATGACGGCGACCGCAAACCCCGCCGCCTGCGCAGCCTCCAGCACGGCCCGGCCCAGCACCCCGTGCCCGCCGGTGATCACCATCACCCGTTGCGTCATCTCGTCCTCCATCCCCTCCCCCTCTTATTGTCAGCTCAACCGGCGGCGAAGACCCTGGCCATCAGCCGCTCCAGCCCCGCCTGGTCCACCGCGTCGAAGGCGGCCGGCGTGGTCGCGTCCACGTCGAACACGGCGATCAGATCGCCCTTGGCGTCCAGCACCGGCACGACGATCTCGCTGGCCGACCGGCTGTCGCAGGCGATATGGCCGGGGAAGGCGTGGACGTCCTCGACGATCTGGGTCTGGCGCGTCGCCGCCGCCGTCCCGCACACCCCGCGCCCGAAGGCGATCCGCAGGCAGCCCAGCGTCCCCTGATACGGCCCGACCACCAGTTCATCCGCCTTGTCCGGCGCCACCACGTAGAAGCCCGTCCAGAAGAAGTCGTCGAAGGCGTCGGCCAGCATCGAGGCGACCGTCGCCATCCGCGCCGTCAGATTGGGCTCCCCCTCCAGCACGGCCAGCACCTCGGCCTCGACCTCGGCATAGCGGTCAGCTTTGTTGGCGGGGCGGTCGTCGCGGGCGACGTAGGACATGGGCGGCTCCTTCGATTCGCAGCCGATATAGGGGGCGGTCGTCTCCGACGCGAGCTTTCGTCTCAGGACCGAATTTTCTAAGCATCGGAAATCAAACAACAAGGTTCTCCGGCCTGAAAATAGGGGCTTGCTGCCGCACAGCTTTGTCGCAAAACAGCGTTAACCATGATGAACGATCGGACCTGTCGGCGCACGTGGGCGTCGTCCTGCGTCATGGCGTACACAGGATTACCGGGGGCGACAGCGACTGATGAAGGAGCACGACAAAACGGCGCACGACCCCTTCCGTCTCCAGCGGCATCGCACGCCCCTGGCCGGCGGCGCCCTGGCGATCGTGGTCCTTCTGATCGCCGTTCTGCTCCTGGCCAGTTGCGGCGACGGCCGACCGGGCTTCTGGCGTCGGGGCGGCCAGAATGACGCCGCCCTCTCCTGCCCCCGCCCCGCCTCGGTGACGGGGTCCGAGTTCAACGCCCAGGAGGCCGGTCTGCGCGCCCTGCGCCGCGCCGCCTTCCGCGGCGACGTCTTCGCCCAGCTGGAGCTGGGCTCGCGCTACGCCGCCGTCCGCGCCACCGACAAGAATATCGAGGACCCGATCGAAAGCGCGGTCTGGTACGCCATGGCCCTGGCCAATGACGAGGGCTACGCCCCGATCAACCGGGTCGAACGCAACAGGGGCGGACTGTTCGGCGGCGGCTGGCGCCCGCTGTCGCGCTACGACGACTGCCGCGCCTTCGAACGCCACCGCGCCTATCAGGTGCTGGACCGCCAGCTGTCGCGCATGAGCCGCGAGGAGCAGGAGGCGGTGCGCGACCGGGTCATCTACGTCCTCTCGACCCAGGACGCCGAGGGCTATCGCACCCTGGCCCGGCTGCATGACGGTCTGTACGGCCCGTTCGGCGAGCCCGAGGACAATCCCGAGGCGCGCGAGGCCCTGGGCCGCGCGGCCGACGGCCAGGGCCTCGGCCAGAAGCGTCCGCGCGGCGGCTACTGGGCCGCGATCAACCTGTTCCAGCGCAACGACGTCGACGCCTATCTGTACAACTATCTGGCGGTCCAGACCGGCGACGTCGGCGCCTATGTGCTGATGAAGGATTTCGAACGTTCCTCGCCCGGCCGCGCCCAGTACGCCGGCTTCGTCGAGGCCAAGGCCCGCCAGTGGACGCCCCCGTTCGAATTCTATCCGCTGGAGGCTCCCGCCTCGGGCGTGCCCTTCTCGGACGAGAGCCGCCCGCGCGGCGACGCCTATGAATACGCCCTGTCGCGGATGCAGGGCGAACTGCCCTTCGTCCATGTCGGCCGAGCCCTGCGCTATCTGGGCGTGACCCAGGAGACGGCCACCGCCCCCGAACAGCTGTCGCGGCAACAGATCGAGGCCTTCGAGGCCATGATCGGCCATGCGACCGAAAGCCGGCTGTCCCCGGTCGAACGGGTCCGCGCCATCCAGCTGGCCGCCGTCAACGGCTCGTCCGAGGCCCAGCTGGTCCTGGCGGTCATGTACGCCGAGGGGATCGGCCTGCCCGCCGACTACGCCCGGTCGTTCAAGTGGTTCGAAGAGGCGGCCCGCCAGGGCAGCCCCGAGGCCAAGTTCGCCATGTCCACCTATTTCGCCCTCGGCGTCGCCGGGGTGGCGGATCAGGACAAGGCCGACGCCGTCGCCTACCGCATCGAATCCGCGCTGTCGGGCTTCGGCCCCTCGGCCTCGCGCCTGCAGGCCCTGCTGTCCCAGGTGTCCCGCGCCCAACAACAGCGCCGTTAACAGGGAGGGTCTGGTCGCATGAACATCCGCTCGCTCGCGAAAGTCTCGCTCCTCGCGGCCTTCGCCCTATCCACCCTGGCGGCCCTGCCCGACCCGGTTCAGGCTCAGGTCGCCGCCAAGGTCGAGGCCCAGACCCGGCCCAACTTCGGCGTCCTGCTGGACCCGCCGACCCGCAGCCGCCCGCGCGCCCATCGCCGCTACGACTACGGCCGTTATCGCGGCCCCGACTGGCGGCCCCTGCCCCGCCCCCCTCATCAGGAAGAAGTCGTCCTGGTCGACTGCGGCGGCAATCCCGGTTCGGGCGCGATCGAAAGCGCGGTCAAGCGCGTGCGCCCCGGCGGCACATTGATCATCCGCGCCCGGGCCGGCGCCTGCGTCGGCTGGCTGAACATCGACAAGCCGATGACCGTCATCGGCGACAGCGGCTTTGATCCGCGCCGCTGGGATGCGGCGACGCCGACCCTTCAGGCGCCGGACGGCCTGCCCTGCCTGACCGTCGCGCCCGGCGTCCGGGTCGAGGTCCGCGACCTGGTCTTCGCCTCGCCCCGCGCCGGCGACGCCGCCTGCGTGGTCGGCTACAATGCCGAGATCGTCATGAGCCGGGTCGGCTTCCGCCACGTCGGCGACGAGGCCGCCCTCTATGTCGACGGCGGCCTGCTGGACCTGCGCGACGTCCTGATCGACGCCCGCACCGTCTCGGCCGCCATCGTCGCCGACGGCGCCGCCGTGACCCTGTACGAGACCGCCGTCGCCGGGGCCCAGTCGGGCGTGGACCTGACGCCGGGATCGGGCGCGCCCTCCACCCTGACCTCCGTCACCCTGATCGGCTCGGAACAGCCGAACAATTTCGGCCCCCGCGCCATCGGCCTGATCGTCCGCGCCGCGCGCGACTACGGCCAGGTGGCCGTCAGCAACGCCAAGATCTGCGGCTATGTCGAGGGCGTGGCGGTCGAGGGCGCCTCGGTCTCGGTCTCCAACAGCCGGATCTGCAAGGGCGACAAGGGGGCGGTCCTCTATAACGGCGAGCTGCTGTTCGATCAGAACCGCGTCCGCGTGAACCAGGTCGGGGTCGCGGCCGCCTCGGGCCGGGCCGTGGTCACGGGCAACAGTTTCGCCGGCGTCCGCGACGCCATCTACGCCGAGGAACGCGCGACCATCCAGGCGCGCGGCAACAGCGTCTGGTCCCGCGATCTGTGCCGCCCCCGCTTCGAGAACCGCTACCGCGACCGCTACGCCCCGTCCTGGAACGGCAACGACGGCGGGTACGACTGCCAGCAGACCCCCTACCCCCGCGACTGGTGGGAGGCGGAAGACGGTCCCTATTTCGACCAGGCCTACGTCCTCGACGGCTACGACCGCTACCAGCAGGGCTATGGCTGGTACGACCGCGACGGCCGTTACATCCCCGACGACCGCTACCGCGGCGACGACCGCTGGCGCCGCGGCGGCTGGTTCTAGGTCCGCGCCCCCTCCGTCTCGCCGGCTTCGCCGGCGATCCACCTCCCCCAAAGGGGGGGGAATGCGAGCACCGAAATCCTCCCCCCTTGGGGGAGGTGGCGCGGCGCAGAGCGCCGTGACGGAGGGGGCCCGAACGGCGCCAACTGTCACAATGACGCTGGCCCTGCCGTAACGATTCCAACCCCTTGTCAGTTTCTCGCCCCGACTTCCCCGCCAGGGTTTCCCCGTCCCCTATATTCCTCCCCGGTCTCGTCGCTTGGAGGGCTCGTAAGGCCTGCGACCTTGCGGCGGCGGGAGCGGATGGAACGGGAGCGGGGGTGTGATCCCTCCGCGCCGGCGGCGTCTCAAAACGCCGTCGGAGGGTCGAGGGGGATACTCGGCCGCACTCGGGACGGTTCTTCGCAGGGACCGCCGACCCGTCGCAGGCTTATGGGGTTAGGCGATAAGACCGCCACCGCTCGGCGCCCCGAGCTTGCAGGCCAACCATTCGCGCGGGGCGTCAAACCTTCGTCGAAACGGTACTCAAAACACCAAACTCCGGGCGAAGGCCCGGCGCCCCGCCCAGCCCTCCGAACTTCGCAGCGAAAGCGCGAAGACGACGCCAATTCGACCCGACGCGACACTGCGTCATCTTGTCAGACGGGGCAAAGCGCCCCACCTGAACCTATCCAAAAATCACCCCTTCGCCCGCGACAGGAGCCTCGATGCCGCATGCCGACAGCCTGATTCTCACCCTGGTCGGAGGATTCGTCCTCGCCTTCGTGTTCGGCATGTTGGCCAATCGGCTGAAGCTGTCGCCCCTGGTCGGCTATCTGGTCGCGGGCGTCGCCGTCGGTCCCTATACGGGCGGTTTCGTCGCCGACACCGAACTGGCGCCGCAACTGGCCGAGATCGGCGTCATCCTGCTGATGTTCGGGGTCGGGCTGCATTTCTCGCCCCGGGATCTGATGCAGGTGCGCAAGGTCGCCGTGCCCGGCGCCCTGGTCCAGATCGCCGTCGCCACCGTCCTGGGCTGGGCCCTGGGCCGGGTGGTGCTGGGCCTGGGGGATGTCGAGGCCCTGCTGATGGGCTTCGCCCTGTCGGTCGCCTCCACCGTGGTTCTGCTGCGCGCCCTGGAAGAGCGCAAACAGGTCAAGGGCGAGGTCGGCCGCATCGCCGTGGGCTGGCTGATCGTCGAGGACATGGTCATCGTCATCGCCCTGGTCATGCTGCCCATGATCATCGTGCCCGCCGGAACCCAGACCGACCTCGCCGCCCTGGGCATGGGCATCGGCTGGACCCTGCTGAAGGTCGGCCTGTTCGTCGCCGGCATGCTGGTCGTCGGCGGCAAACTGATCCCCTGGCTGCTGGTCCGCATCGCCCACACCCGCTCGCGCGAGCTCTTCACCCTGGGCGTCCTGGCCATCGCCCTCGGCATCGCCTGGCTGGCCTATTATCTGTTCCATTCGTTCGCCCTGGGCGCCTTCCTGGCCGGCCTGGTGATGAACGCCTCGCCGCTGGGCCACAACGCCGCCGAACGGTCCCTGCCCCTGCGCGACGCCTTCGCCGTGCTGTTCTTCGTCTCGGTCGGCATGTTGTTCGACCCCATGATACTGGTGCGCCAGCCCTGGGCCGTTCTGGGCGTCCTCGGCATCGTCATCATCGGCAAGTCGCTGGCCGCCCTGGCCATCGCCCGCGTCTTCAGGCTGGACCGCTCCACCGGCCTGACCGTCGCCGCCTCCCTGGCCCAGATCGGCGAGTTCTCCTTCATCCTGGCCGCCCTGGGCGTCAGCCTGGGCGCCATGAGCCGCGAGACCCACGACCTGATCCTGGCCGCCGCCCTGCTGTCGATCTCGCTGAACCCCTTCGTCTTCCTGTTCACCGACCGGATGGGCGGCCGGCCCCGCCCGCCGGTCTCGGGCTCTCCCGAGGCCAAACAGGCCGCCATCGATCACAAGGCCGAAATGGCCGGCCCCAACCCGGCGACGGCGTGAAACTGCCCTTGGCCTCGAACCCCGATCATCGTTAACTGACCCCATGGACGCGACGAACACGACACAGGCCGCCCTCCACTATGGCGACGGCGAATTCGCGGTGTTGAAACCGGGACGGTTCGTGCGCTGCGCCGTCACGGAAAAGCCGATCCCGCTGGAGGTGCTGCGCTACTGGAGCCCGACCCGGCAGGAGGCCTATTTCGGCCCGGCCGAGTTCATCGCCCGGATGACCGCCCCTTGATCGGCCGCCGCCCGCTGCTGCTCGGCTTCGGCGCGGCCCTGGCGACCCCGCGGATGCTGGGCGCCTCGGCCCCGGCTCAGGGCGCGGTCGATCTGGTCCTGAACGGCGCCTGGCGTCAGGGCGGCTACGCCCTGGGCCGCACCGAGCCGCGCGCCCTGATCCTCGTGGACGGCGAGGCCCTGTCCACCGCCTCGACCGACGGCCTGTTCATCGTCGGCTTCGACCGCGACGCCCCCGCCCTGGCCGAGATCGAGGTCCGATCCGGCGCCCGATCCACCCGCCGCGTCCTGGACGTCGCGCCCTACGCCTTCCCCTCGACCCGCGTGGACGGCCTGCCGCCCGCCACGGTCGAACCCAGCGATCCGGCGCTTCTGGACCGCATCCGCCAGGAGGTCGCCCTCAAGACCGAGGCCTTCGCCAGCCGGGCCGACGTCGACGACTTCCGCGACGGCTTCATCTGGCCGCTCGAGACCTACCGCATCTCCAGCGAATGGGGCGCCCAGCGTATCCTGAACGGCACGCCGGCGCGGCCCCATTACGGCGTCGATCTGGCCGCCCCGGCCGGGACCGTGATCCGCGCCCCGGCCGACGGCCGCATCGTCTTCACCCGCCCGAACATGCATTTCGAGGGCGGCCTGACCCTGATCGACCACGGCCAGGGCCTGATCAGCGCCTATCTGCACCAGTCGCAACTGGACGTGACCCCGAACCAGCCCGTCCGGCGCGGCGATCCCCTGGGCCGCGTCGGCATGACGGGCCGCGCCACCGGCCCCCATCTGTGCTGGCGCCTGAAATGGCGCGACCGCAATCTGGACCCGTCCCTGCTGGTCGGCGCCCGCGCGCCCCGGCGCCTGGCCTGATTTTATGGCTCAGCTTGCGAGAGTAAGGATAAACACGTAGTTTCCCCGCCTCGCTTCGGGGGCTCCGATGTCATCGCTTCAATCACTGGCCGTTCTGCTGGTGGACGACAATCAGCATATGCGCGCCATCACCTCGGCCGTGCTGAATTCCGCCGGCATCCACAAGGTTCACGAAGCGCCCGACGGCGCCGTGGCCCTGGACATTCTCAGCCACCAGCCCGTCGATCTGGCCATCGTCGATTACAACATGTTCCCGCTGGACGGCGTCGAGTTCACGCGGCTGGTCCGCACCGGCCCGGACAGCGCCAATATCTACCTGCCCATCATCATGATGAGCGGCCATGCCGAAAAGAGCCGCATCTATGCGGCCCGCGACGCCGGCGTCACCGAATTCCTGGTCAAGCCGATCACCGCCAAGGCCATCCTCGACCGGATAAACGCGGTCATCCTCAAGCCCCGCGCCTTCATCAAGACGAGCGCCTACTGCGGTCCCTGCCGCCGACGTCGCGACGTCGAGGCCTATGCCGGGCCGTTCCGCCGCGCGGCCGATTCCAGGCGATCGCCCAGGGCCGCATAGACCCTGTCCGGCCAGCGCCGGTGAACCCAGAACCAGTCCTCCGGAACCTCGCGAACCCGATCCTCGACAAAGCGGTTCACCGCCTGGACGCCCGCCAGCACGTCAGCCGCCTTGTCCGCGGTCTCGGGGATCATGATCGGCTCATGCGCCGTCACCCGGAACCGGACGCCAGGCAGACGCACCACCGACAGGGGCTGGATCACCGCCCCGAACTTCAGCGCCAGCCGCGCCGCCCCCGGCGAGGCGTTGACCGGCTGACCAAAGAACTCGACCTCCGGCCCCTGATTGTATTTCTGATCGACCAGCAGGGCGATGGAATCGCCCCGCTTCATCCCCGCCATCAGCTCGCGCGTCCCGTCGCCCTTGGGCGCGAACAGGCGAATGCCGTAGCGCTCGCGGCTCTGGCGGATCAGGGCGTCCACATAGGGATTGTTCGCCGCGCGATAGGTCACCTGGCACGGCAGGCCCGAGGCCATGATCACCGCCGCCATGACTTCGAAATTCGCCAGATGGCCCGAGATCAGCACAGCCGCCTTGCCGCTGTCACGCAGGGCGTGCAGCCGCTCCATCCCGACCACCTCGACCCGCCCGCCCTCGGGCGTCAGCTGATCCATGACCGCCAGTTCGGCGAAGGTCCGACCCGTCCGGTCCCACTGTTCCAGCGCCAGGGCCTCGCGCTGGGCGTCCGTCATGTCGGGGAAGGCGATCCGCAGATTGCGCATCACCGTCTTCTGGGTGCCCGTCTTCGGTCCCAGCGTCCGCAACAGCCAGCCGCCCAGGCCCGAGGCGCGCTCGACCCCGAGCAGGCGCAGGAACGAAAACAGCGCCTGGAAGGCGACGGCCTGCAGGCGCCAGATCAGATCCTGCCGCACGCTTGTGGCGCTGCCGCCCCTCGGGCTGTTTGAGCGCGCCTCTGAGGCGCGCTCAAACTTCGGCTCTTCTCGCGTGTTTTCACCAGGCAATCGTCAATCCACCGTCCACCACAAGGGTCTGCCCCGTCACATAGGCCGAGGCGGGGCTGCACAGATAGACCGCCGTGCCCGCGATTTCATCCGGCTGGCCGATCCTTTTCAGCGGCGCGGGCTCCGTCACCGTCTTCAGCAGCTCCGGATTCTCCCACAGATATTTGGCGAAATCGGTCTGGACCAGGCCCGGGGCGATACAGTTGACCCGCACGTTCGACGGCCCCCACTCCACCGCCAGGTTCCGCACCAGCTGCATGTCGGCCGCCTTGGAGATATTGTAGGCGCCGATCAGGGCGTTGCCGCGCAGGCCGCCGATAGACGAGATCACCAGGATCGCCCCGTCCTTGCGCTCCACCATCTGCGGCGCGACCATCTGGATCAGCCAATGGTTCGAGATGACGTTATTCTGCAGGATCTTCTCGAACTGATCGTCGGCGATCCCGCCCATCGGCCCGGCGTAGGGATTGGTCGCGGCGTTGCAGACCAGGATGTCGATCTGACCGAAGGCGGCGTTCGTCTGATCGACCAACCGCTGCAGATCTTCCTTGGAGGCGATATTGGCGGGAACCGCGATGGCCCGGCCCTCGCCGTACTTGCCGTTGATCTCGGCGGCGACCTCGTCGCACGGCCCGGCCTTGCGTGAGGAGATGACCACCTTGGCCCCGTGTTCGGCCAGCCGCTCGGCGATCGCCTTGCCTATGCCACGCGACGAGCCGGTGATGATGGCGACCTTGCCGGTCAGATCGAACAGTTCCATTGGGTTTCCCTTGAGTTCCGCCGGGTTATTTGCGCCCCGGCTCTAGCCGAACGACATTGATAGCCTGATACTCAGGCGATTCCATCCGGGAGTGGCCACCGCCAGCCGATGCGTAACCTGACCACGGGCTTTCTGTACTTCGCCTATCTGTTCCTCGGCATGACCGTGGGGGCCTTCCTGTGGCGTGCAGGCCTGGGCGCCGGCGCGGGCGTGGCGGGCGCGCTCGGGGCGCTGGGTCTGCTGGGCGCCTTCCACGGCATCGTCACGGGCGTCGCCGCCCGTCGCGCCCTGAAGAAGGAGATCGACCAGGTCCGCGAGGCCCACCGCCTGCTGGCCGATGCGATGGAGTCGACCCAGGGCGCCCTGACCGAACTGGCCCACGCCATCGAGAGCGGCGCCCTGTCAGACACAGACGCCCTGACCGGCGAAGTCCGAATGCTGGAGACCCTGGTCCAGCAGATGAGCGAGAGCATCGACCACCGGCTGTCGGCCGCCCCCAGCATCGGGGTCGAGACCTTCGAAGGCCGGCGCCAGGCCCAGTCGAACGTCCTGCTGCGCACCATCCACGAGGCGCTCAGCGAGGGTCGGGTGGACCTCTATCTCCAGCCCGTCGTATCCCTGCCCCAGCGCCGCACGATCTTTTACGAGAGCTTCACCCGCCTGCGCGACGCGACCGACCGGGTCATGATGCCGGCCGAATATCTGTCGCTGGCCGAAGGCGAGGGCCTGGTGCCCGCCATCGACAATCTGCTGCTGTTCCGCTGCGCCCAGATCGTGCGCCGGCTGGCGCGCCAGGACCGCAAGGTCGGGGTCTTCTGCAACGTGGCCCTGACCTCGCTGGGCGACGAGACCTTCTTCCCGCGTTTCCTGGAGTTCCTCAGCGAGAACCGCGATCTGAACCAGGCCCTGATCTTCGAGCTGGGCCAGGCCAATTTCGACGCGCGCGGCGCCGTGGAGGCGCGCAACATGGCGCGGCTGGCCGACATGGGCTTCCGCTTCTCGCTGGACAAGGTCCAGACGCTGGACCTCGACTTCGCTGACCTGCAGCGGGCGGACGTCAAGTTCATCAAGGTGTCGGCCGACCTGCTGATCGAACAGCTTCTGGATCTCGACGGCGGGGCGCCGCTGCGCTCCATGCCCGACATCCAGGCCGCCGACTTCGCCGCCCTGACCCGCCGCTACGGCGTCGAGGTCATCGCCGAAAAGGTCGAGAACGAGCGTCAGGTCGTCGACATCCTCGAGCTGGACGTCGCGATGGGCCAGGGCCACCTGTTCGGCGAACCCCGCGCCATCAAGGAACAGGTGCTGGCCGAGACCGACCCCCCCGCCGACTTCCTGCGCTCCACCCTGCGCAGCGCCGAACAAAGGCGTCGGTTCAGCTGAACCGCCCTGTCTGCCTCCTCCCCATTTCATGGGGAGGAGACTTTCGTCATGGCGTCCGAGCGGCTACTCAGACGCCCATGACCCTCCCCCACGCCCTGCCCCACCTCGGCGCCGTCGCCGGCGATTATGACATCCTGCTCTGCGACGTCTGGGGGGTGATCCACAACGGGCGCGAAAGCTGGGCGACCCCGTGCGAGGCTCTGACGCGGTTCAACCGCGAGGGCGGGCATGTGGTGCTGATCTCCAACTCGCCCCGGCCGGCCTCGGACGTGATCGCCCAGTTGGACGGCCTGGGCGTGCCGCGCGAGGCCTGGAAGGCCTTCGTCACCTCCGGGGACGCCACGCGCGCCGAACTGGCCAAGCGGGCGCCCGGCCCGGCCTGGATCGTCGGGCCAGAGCGTGACGCCCCCCTCTACGCCGGGCTGGGTCTGGACCGCGCCGCCGGCGCAGAGGACGCCGCCTTCATCTCCGTCACCGGCCCCGTGGACGACACGACCGAGACGCCTGAGGACTATCGCGAGCGGTTCGCGGTCGGCGCGGCGCGCGATCTGGAGCTGATCTGCGCCAACCCCGATCGGGTGGTTCAGCGCGGCGACAAGCTGATCTACTGCGGCGGGGCGCTGGCCGACCTGTACGAGTCGCTGGGCGGCCGGGTCGTCATGGCGGGCAAGCCCTATGCCCCGATCTATGATCTGGCGATCAAGGAGGCGCAGACGCTGCTGGGCCGGCCGGTCGATCGGTCGCGCGTCCTGTGCATCGGCGACGGCGTCGTCACCGACATCATGGGGGCCAACGCCCAGGCCCTGGACTGCCTGTTCATCGCCCAGGGCATCCACGGCGACCAGGCCCGGGGCGAGGACGGGACGCTGGATCCCGCCCGCGCCGGCGATCTGCTGAAGGCTGAAACAACATATGCGCGATACGCCGCGCTCGAACTCGCCTGGTAAGGCTCGCCATTTTGTCGCACCGCAGCTAAAGCCTGCAGCATGGTCGAATTGGTACAGCAGCATCCGTCCGGTGGTTACATCCTGGACGAACTTCACGTCGGCATGGCCGCCGAGAAAATCGTGGTCGCCACGGAGGACCGGATTCGGCTGTTCGCCGAGGCGTCCGACGACTTCAACCCTGTCCACCTGGACGAGGCCTTTGCGTCCAAGACCGCCTATCGCGGCCGGATCGCGCATGGCCTGCTGAGCGCCTCGTTCGGATCGGCCGTGGTCGGCACCATCCTGCCGGGCGCCGGGTCGATCTACATCTCCCAGACCCTGGCCTTTCATCAGCCGGTGCGGATCGACGACGTCGTCCGCATCCTGATTACGGTGATCGAGGTCGAGGCCGAGAGCGCACGGGTCAAGCTGAGCTGCGAAGGCTTTGTCGGCGAGACCATGATCATGGACGGCGTCGCCGTCGTCCGCGTTCCGCGCCGGCGCAAGCCCTCCCAGCGCTGATGCAGATCGTCCGCGACTGGCGCGACCTGCCGAACGCCCTGAGGGGCGCAGCGGTCGCGGTCGGCGCCTTCGACGGCGTGCACCGGGGGCATCAGGCGGTCATTGCGGGCGCAAAGGCCGCCGCCGAACGGCTGGGCGCGCCGCTCGGCGTGGTCAGTTTCGATCCCCATCCGCGCCGCTGGTTCCAGCCCGAGGCGGCGCCCTTTCGCCTGATGACGGCGGACCAGATGGCCCAGGCCCTGGCGCCCCTGGGGGTCGACATCCTGTATCTGCTGCCGTTCGACGGCGAGATGGCGGGCATGAGCGATGCGGACTTCGCCGAAAAGGTGCTGGCGCGGGGGCTTGGCGTGCGCCATGCCGCCGTCGGCTTCGACTTCACCTTCGGCAAGGGGCGGTCCGGCTCGCCCGAAGCCTTGAAGACCTATGGCGAGCGGCTGGGCTTCACGGTTTCGGTGGCCGAGCGGCTGGATGACGCCGACGGGCTGAAACTGTCATCCAGCGCCGTGCGGGAAGCCCTGAAGGCCGGGGACATGGACCGGGCCGCCGCCATCCTGGGCCGCCCCTTCGCTCTTCAGGGCGAGGTGATCCACGGCGACAAGCGCGGCCGCACCATCGGCGTGCCGACCGCCAACATCGCGCTGGGCGATTACATGCGCCCCGCCTACGGCGTCTATGCGACCCGCAGCCGTCTGGCGGACGGGCGGGTCGTCAACGGCGTCGCCAGCCTGGGCGTGCGGCCCATGTATGCGCTGGAGACCCCGCTGCTCGAGGTCTGGCTGTTCGATTTCGACGGCGACCTGTACGGCCAGGTCATCGAGACGGAACTGGTCGCCTGGCTGCGCGGCGAGGAAAGCTTCGACGGACTGGACGCCCTGAAGGCCCAGATCGACAAGGACGCCGATGCGGCGCGAAGGATACTAACTTCCTGATCCCGCGCATCCCGGCGCAAGCCGGGTTGAGCGGAGACTAGAGGGCGCGCAGATCCGCCGCGAACCGTTTCCAGTTCTGCACATAATGTTCGGCCGACATCTGCAGGACGGCGATCTGGTCGGGATCGCGCTCTCGCACCACCTTGCCCGGCTGGCCCACGACCAGACTGTTGTCGGGAATGATCTTGCCCTCGGTCAGCAGGGCGTTCGCGCCGATGATGCAGTTGCGGCCGATCTTCACCCCGTTCAGCACCACCGCCCCGATGCCGATCAGGCTGTAGTCGCCGACCTCGCAGCCGTGCAGCATGGCCTGGTGGCCGACGGTGACGCCCCGGCCCAGGGTCAGGGGCGAGCCCATGTCGGTGTGCAGGACGCTGCCGTCCTGGATGTTGCTGTCGGGCCCCACAGTGATCGGCTCGTTGTCGCCACGCAGCACCGCGCCGAACCAGACGCTGGCGTTGGGGTGCAGAATCACGTTCCCAATCACCGATGCGCTCGGCGCGACCCAGTATTCGCCGGGCGCGGGAAACTGCGGTTTGCTGTCGCCCAATGTGTAAATGGTCATCAGAACGCCGCCTAATCTTCTAAAAACGAGGGCTTTAACAGATTTCTAACCACGTTAGCATCAGAGTGTTGATGCGATTCGTGGGTCGCCATTTCGGCCCCGGATCCGAAGCCGGATCAAGCCCGATCCGGTCATTAGTCGGGGCTTCGCGTGGCGCGTTGGGATCCGGGTTCGGTTGTTCGGCGGCGGGTCAGTCCCGTTTCTGACGGCCAAGCTGTCGATCCGGGCGGCCGTCACGACACGGGCCACGGCCTTTTCCTCCCCAAGACCAGCCAAGGCGGAACCCGTATGGGTCCGCCTTTTTTCATGCCCTGGAGACGTCCATGACAAAGCGTGCGGCAATGAAGCGTCAGTCCCGTGAGAGCGGTATTCTCGACTCGCGGGAGTTCATCGAGGAGTCGAAGGTTCGCCGGCTCCACGCCCCCCATAACGAACGGTCGGGATGGTCGCCCCATTCCTCGAACGACGACCGCGAGCAGGGCTATCTCAAGACGCTGAAGCCGAAGTCGGAGGGCCAGACGGAAATGATGGCGGCCATCGACGCGCATAATCTGGTCATGGCGCTGGGCCCGGCAGGCACGGGCAAGACCTATCTGGCCGTGGCCAAGGCGGTCGAGGCGCTGGAGGCCGGCAAGGTCGGCCGCATCGTGCTGAGCCGCCCCGCCGTCGAGGCCGGGGAGTCGATCGGCTTCCTGCCCGGCGACATGGAGGACAAGCTGGCCCCCTATCTGCGCCCGCTTTACGACGCCCTGTCGGACCGGCTGAGCATGAAGCGGGTCAAGGCCCTGATGGCGGAGGGCCTGATCGAGATCGCGCCCATCGGCTATATGCGCGGCCGCACCCTGAACAACGCCTTCATCGTCGTCGACGAGGCCCAGAACTGCACCTATGTGCAACTGAAGATGCTGCTGACGCGGCTGGGCTGGCATTCGACCATGGTGGTCACGGGCGACCCGCAGCAGTCCGACCTGCTGCCGGGCATTTCCGGCCTGGCCGATATTTCGGCCCGTCTGGAGGCCATTGACGAGATCGCCGTGGTGCGCCTCGCCGAACGCGACATCGTGCGCCACCCGCTGGTGGCCTCGATGATCGGGGTGATCTGAGCCCGAACCGCCCTGCATCCAAGCTTCTCTGTGTCGTCAGACGGACCGGCGAACCCAGGCGCAGTGCGCGCCTGGGTTCTACGCTTGGGTGCGCCCGGGCGGACTTGCGCTGCGGCGTTTGACTGGACCTCTGACTGAAACGACTTGTGATCCGGCCATCAGGCATAACGTCGTTCCATTACATCCATTTCGTATTGTGAACGCTCTCAATCCGTGCTTTTCTTTGCGTGCGAGGGGACGAAGATCCTCCGTGCAGGGAGCGGAACGATCATCGGCCATTCGGGCCGGCGAACCACGGCGCGACAAACGCCATCCGCAAACATGATCGAAAAGCTCGCCTCGGCGAGCAACGATGTCGGCTGCCCGCCGTCATCCCCGATGGTGTGCGCCGCGTCCCAACTTCTGTTCTGACGGCCGTCGCCGTCTCTGGATGAGTTTGGGAGCCGGTATGAATTTCCTCTCGTTGTCGCTGATCAGTCGTCTCGCCCTGGCGACGGCCATCGGCATGACGCCTGTCGCGGTCTTCGCCCAGACGGACGGCCGGGCAGTCTCGAGCGAACCCGCCTCGGCCACCCCCGTCCCAACCGAAGCCGCCGCCCGGGCCGACGCCTTGCTGGCCCGGATGACGCGTGACGAGAAGCTGCAGCTGATCCACGGCTATTTCCCGCCGATGGCCGCGCAGACGCCCGGCGCCCCCGTCGCCGACATGATTCCTTCGGCCGGCCATATCCCCGGCATACCCCGCCTGGGCATACCGACCCTGCGCGAGAGCGACGCCAGCTTGGGCGTCGCCAACCAGGTCGAACAGCGCAAGGGCGACGTCGCCACCGCCCTGCCCTCCAGCCTGGCGACGGCCGCCACCTTCGATCCCGAGATCGCCTATGCCGGCGGGGCTATGATCGGGTCCGAGGCGCGAGCCAAGACCTTCAACATCCTGCTGGCCGGCGGGGTGAACCTGACGCGCGATCCGTGGAACGGGCGGAATTTCGAATATCTGGGCGAGGATCCGCTGCTGGCCGGGGTCATGGCCGGGGACCATATCCGCGGCGTCCAGTCGAACAAGATCGTCTCGACCATCAAACATTTCGCCTTCAACGCGCAAGAGACCGGGCGAATGATCATGGACGCGCGGCTGGACGAGGCGTCCCTGCGCGAAAGCGACCTGCTGGCCTTCCAGATCGCCATCGAGCGGGGAAATCCCGGCTCGGTCATGTGCGCCTACAACAAGGTCAACGGCGACTGGGCCTGCGAGAACGACTTCCTGCTGAACCAGGTGCTGAAGCGCGACTGGAAGTACGACGGCTGGGTCATGTCCGACTGGGGCGCGGTCCATTCGACCGAGAAGGCGGCGCTGGCGGGGCTGGACCAGGCCTCGGGCCAGGAGCTGGACCGGGCCCTGTATTTCGACGCCCCCTTCCGTGAAGCCCTGGACGCCGGGCGGATCCCCGAGGCGCGGCTGGACGACATGGTGCGTCGCCTGCTGGTCGGCCTGATCGAGACCGGGGCGCTGGACGCGCCCGTGGTGACGACCGAACAGCCGATCGACTACGCCCGGAACGCCGAGGTCGCCCAGCGCGCGGCCGAGGCGGGCATCGTGCTGCTGAAGAACCAGGGCGGGGTCCTGCCCCTGGCCAAGACGGCGAAGCGGATCGTGCTCATCGGCGGCCATGCCGATGTCGGCGTGCTGTCGGGCGGAGGATCGTCCCAGGTGCGGTCGGTCGGCGGCGCCCCGGTCGAGATTCCGCTAACCTCAGGCGCTGCGGCGTCTTTCGCGCGGATGACCTGGCATGCGTCCTCGCCGCTGAACGCGATCCGCGCCGTCGCGCCGGACGCGATCGTGACCTATGTCGATGGCAGGGATGCTGCGGCGGCGGCCGCTGCGGCGCGGGCCGCCGACATCGCCGTCGTCTTCGCCACCCAGTGGACCACCGAGGCCCAGGACGTCGAGAGCCTGTCGCTGCCGGACGACCAGGACGGGCTGATCGAGGCCGTGGCCGCCGCCAACGCCAGGACGGTGGTGGTGCTGGAGACCGGCGGGCCGGTGCTGATGCCCTGGCTGGAAAAGACCCCGGCGGTGATCCAGGCCTGGTATCCCGGCCAGCGTGGGGGCGAGGCCATCGCCCGCATCCTGTTCGGCGAGGTCAATCCGTCCGGCCGCCTGCCGATCACCTTCCCCGCCTCGGCCGACCAGGCGCCGCGCCCGTCCGTGCCAGGCCTGGCCGAGATGAAGGCCGTGGACGCCGCCGCCGCCTCCAACCCCGGGGCGCCGCAGGGGGCCGTGCTGCAGCCCTTCGCCGTCGATTATGTCGAGGGATCGGACGTCGGTTACCGCTGGTACGAACGCGAGGGACGCAAACCCCTGTTCCCGTTCGGTTACGGCCTCAGCTACACAAGCTTCGCCTATTCCAACCTGGCGGTCTCGAACACCCAGGGTCTGAGCGTCGCCGTCGATGTGACCAACAGCGGCGACCGGGCTGGGAGCGAGGTGGCCCAGCTGTATGTCGCCTCGGCCGACCAGCCCAGGCGTCTGGCCGCCTTTGCGCGGATGACGCTGTCGCCGGGCGAGACGCGTCGCATCGTGCTGAAGGCCGAGCCGCGCATCCTGGCCGAATATGACACCGCATTGCCCGGCTGGCGCATCGCGCCGGGCGATTACCGCATCACCGTCGCCCGCGACGCCGCCGAGACGGGGTTGAGCGCGAACGTCACGCTTTCAGGGTCGATCATCAAGCCTTGAGCCAATGCCGCACAACAAAAACGCGGCGCCAATGAGGAGGGAAACCGAGATGAGAATCCACAAGAGGCCCATGCTGGCGGCCTTGATGGCGAGTTCGGCGCTTGTCGCGCCGGCCTATGCCCAGACCGCGGAACAGGCGCCGATCCCGGCGCCCCAAGACCCGACCGAGGTCGGCGAAATCGTCGTCACCGGCATCCGCGCGTCGCAGACCCAGTCGATCAACGTCAAGCGCAACGAGACGGCGCTGGTTGATGCGATCTCGGCCGAAGACATCGGCAAACTGCCCGACGTCACCGTGGCCGACGCCCTGCAACGCATCGCGGGCATCCAGATCCGACGCACCGCCGGCGAAGGCTCGACCGTCAACATCCGCGGCCTGCCGCAGGTCGTGACACTGCTGAACGGCGAACAATATCTGAGCCCCGGTAACCTGGGGAGAGCCGAACCGAACCTGAACGACGTGCCGTCGCAGCTGATGAACTCGATCGTCGTGTTCAAGTCGCAGGACGTGACGAACGCTCAGTCCGGGATTTCGGGTACGATCGACCTGCGCACGCGTCGCCCGATGGACTTCAGCTACGGCACGACCGTCACGGGCGCGGCCGAATACCAGACGGGCGAACGCACTCGTCAGGACGACTATCTGATCAACGGCCTGCTGAACTGGCGGGGCGACCGGATGGGCGTGATGGTCTCCGGCGTCATGAGCGAGTCTAACCTGGGCAATAACTACGCCGGGGTCGCGGGCAGCCTGTTCGGCAGTAATGACTGGGGCGGCACGGGCAACGCCTGGCTTGCGCCGCACGGCTATGAAATGTTCAACCGTGTGGTCGAGCGTGAGCGGGTCGGCCTGAACGCCGCTTTCCAGTTCGATATCGAGGACGGCATCCGTCTAACGGCAGAAGCCTTTTACACCAAGCAGGACGAGTACAACCGCGCCGCCGGTCTGAACGTCTCCAACCGCTGGAGCGGCCTGGGCTGGCTGACGCCGACCGAGTCGACCGACACCGGCCTGGGCTGGCTGGACGTCGAGGAATACGACGTCGACGCCTGGTGGGTGAACTCCTTCACCGTCAACCGTGTCACAAACAACGAGTCCAAGAACTTCAACCTGGAGCTGGACTACGACAAGGGCGGCCCCTTCACCTTCAACGCGCGGGCCGTCAAGGCCGACGCCTCGCTGCTGAGCATGAACGGCCAGGTGCAGGGTGACCTGTCGAATTGGCAGTACGGAGCTGACAGGGCCTTTACCCTATTCCGTCAGGGCACGGACCGCACGCGCGGCACCTTCTACCCCGCCTCCATCGCCGCCATGTACCCGGCCTCACAATACTCAAACGGTGTCGTGGGCAGCCAGGGCGGACGCTACATAAACCCCAACCCGCTAGGCTATGGAGCGGACCCCCAACTGCATATCGACACCGGCGGCTCGAAGCTGGCCTGGAGCGGCTTCGAGAACAACATCGTCGGCGGTTTAGGCAACGTCCCGCTAAGCCAATATATGTCGAACTTGGACTCCTATACAGTCGGGGCCTATTCGTCGGAAGGCAACCAGCGCAACAACTCGGACCTGACTGTGGTCCGGTTCGACGGGTCGTACGAGTTCCAGGAGGCGCCGGCGTTCGGCTTCCTGACCCGCGTCGACGCCGGCGTCCGCCACAGCGGCCGCGAGGTCGAGGTCACAAACTTCCACCTGTTCTCGGACTTCTACGCCGGACAGGGCGCAGGCAACCAGGCGGGTTGTTCGGCGCAGTGGAAAGCCATCGACGTCGTCATGGACAATCCGCAGTGCCAGGCCGGGGAGTTCGTCTCCAACCCCGGCTTCAACGCGGCCCTCGCCGTCGACCCCACCCCCAGCAGTTGCACCGCCGGCACGGTCGCCAACACCCCGACCTGCTTCCAGGGCTATACGGTCAATCGGCCCACGCTGCTGCGCGAGAACAACAACACCTACTTCCTGACCGACTTCGGTTCGGTCGCCTCGGGCATTCCCGGGGTGTGGGTGGCGGATCCGCGTGACTTCGACGATCCCCGCGCCTTCCAGCAGCGGGTGTTCGGCAACGCCTATGACGTGATCATCCCCGGCAACTCGTATGACGTCGACCTCTATGAGGACAGCGCCTATGTGAACGGGGCGATCGAGTTCGGCCAACTGCACGGCGACGTCGGCGTGCGTATGGTCCGCACCGAACTCCGCGTCCGCCAGAACCAAACCGGCGACGTCCGCGCCTATGGCGACACGAATAACGACATCGGCGACACGATCGCGAGCCGCAGCTACACGGACTGGTTGCCGTCGGTGAACCTGGCCTATGACTTCAGCGACAAGCTTCGTCTGCGAGCCGCCTACGCCAAGACGATGATCCCGTTGGACCTGGGAAGTTACGGCGGCGGCGTCACCATTTCGACCGCCGATTCCAACGGCCCGACGCCATTGGATCCGACGGCTCCGCCACGCGGCATCCGTCGCGTGACCGGCGCCACCTTGGCCGGCAGCCCGGATCTAGATCCATGGCGCTCGAGCAACTTCGATCTGGCGCTGGAGTACTATTACGGCCCCGCGACGATGTTCAACATTGCGGCATTCCGCCTGAACATCGACAGCTTCGTCCGTCGCGGCACCGTGACTTGCGGCGCTGAATACCCGGACGGCGACGGCGTTATCCGTCGTTGTGTGGACGTCAACCGTCCCCTCCAGGGCGAAGGCGGTGAATTGCAGGGCATCGAGCTAGGCGCGAAGATCGGCCTGTCCGACTTCATCGACACGCCGATCTGGTCTGACTTCGGCTTCGACGGCAGCTACACCTTCTCCGATAGCTCTTCTAACGACGTAGCGTTGAACGGAGATCTTCTGCCCTTCCAAGACAACTCCGAGCAGTCTCTGAACGCCGCCGTTTGGTATCAGGGCGACAAGCTTCAGGCCCGCGTGGCCTGGAACTATCGCACGCCGCGCCTGAGCAGCACCTTCGGAAACATCCCGATCTATCAGGACACCTCTCAGTACGTAGACGTCAACGTCACCTATGACGTCAACGACATGGTCACGGTCTACGCCAACGGCTCCAACGTCCTGGGCGAAATCGAGGAATACTACCTCGAGTTCAAGGACGGCGCGAAGCAGTTCCACAGCCGCAACGAGTTCGAGCCGCGTTACACCATCGGCGTTCGCGCTCGGTTCTGATCTCTTCCTGAGCAGACTGGCCGGCGACATTCGTGTCGCCGGCCTCTTTTTTTCGCGTATTGGTATTCGGCCATGGATGAGATCGACGATCCTCGCATCCGTTCTGTCGTCATCGTCGGCGGCGGCACCGCCGGCTGGATGACGGCTGCGGCCCTGGTCCAGCATTTCCGCACTGCGCCGCTGAAGATCACCGTGGTGGAGTCTTCCGACATCGGCACGATCGGCGTGGGCGAGGCGACCATTCCCACCCTCCGTCGGTTCTATGGGCAGCTGGGGCTGCGCGATGACGACGTGATGCGCGCCACACAGGCGACGTGCAAACTGGGCATCCGTTTCATCGACTGGTCCGGGCCCGGCTCGGACTTCATCCATCCCTTCGGCCTGTATGGTCAGGACGTCAAAGGGATCGGGTTTCATCATTACTGGCTGAAGCAGCGCCGCGCGGGCGACGCCGCGCCGCTGGCGGCCTATTCGCTGGGCGCGTCGCTGGCCGCCGGCGGCAAATTCACCCTGCCCTCGCCCAATCCGCCGTCGCAGCTGTCGGTGTTCGACTGGGCCCTGCATCTGGACGCCGGCCTGTTCGCCCAGCATCTGCGCGCCTATGCCGAGGCCGGAGGCTGCGCCCGGATCGACGCCCGCATCCGCGCGGTCGAACTGCGGCCCGAGGACGGTTTCGTGCGCGCCCTGACCCTGGACGACGGGCGCGAGGTCGAGGGGGATCTGTTCGTCGACTGTTCGGGCTTCAAGGGGCTGGTGATCGGCGAGGCCCTGGGCGTCGGGTTCGAGGACTGGGACCGCTGGCTGCCCTGCGACGCGGCCTATGCGGTCCAGAGCGCCAACCGGCCCGACGACGCGCCGGCTCCCTTTACGCGCGTCACCGCCCGGTCGGCCGGCTGGCAGTGGGGGATCCCGCTGCGCCACCGCGCGGGCAACGGCCTGGTGTTTTCCAGCGCCCATCTGAGCGACGATCAGGCCCTGGCCGAGCTGATGCCCCATCTGCTGGGCGATCCGCTGACGGAGCCGCGGCGCATTCCGTTCCGCCCCGGTCGGCGCACCCAGGCCTGGGCCAGGAACTGCGTCGCCATCGGCCTGTCTGCGGGTTTCCTGGAGCCGCTGGAAAGCACCAGCATCGCCCTGATCGAGACGGGCATCGAGCGACTGAAGGCCCTGTTCCCCGACCGCCGCTTCGCCCAGCCGATCCTGGACGAGTTCAATGATCAGACCGCGAGAGAAATGGAACGGGTCCGCGACTTCATCATCCTGCACTACAAGCTGAACCGGCGGACCGACACCGACTTCTGGCGCGACTGCCGCGCGATGGCGATCCCCGAGACGCTGGAGCGCAAGATCGCCCTGTGGACCGCGCGGGGTCAGTTCGTCCGCTATCGGTGGGAGATGTTCCACCCGGCCAGCTGGCTGGCGATCTATGACGGCTTCGGCCTGTATCCCGACGGCTACGACCCCGCCGTGGACGCCATGGACCCCGCCTATCTGGCGCGCAGCCTGGCCGAGATGCGCGCCAATATCGCCGATCTGGTCGCACGCACCCCCGACCACACCCATTTCCTGGCGGGGCTCGATCCCTCCGCCGCCCCCGCCTCAGCCGCATGAGACCCGACATGGACCAGCCCCGCCGCCCCCTGAAGAAGATCTGCATCGTCGGCGGGGGCACCGCCGGCTGGGTCGCCGCCGCCCTTATGGCTGAACATTTCAAGGGGCGGATGGCCGAGATCGAACTGGTCGAATCCGACGACATCGGCACGATCGGCGTCGGCGAATCCACCGTGCCGCCCTTCCTGGAAATGCTGAAGCGGCTGGGTATCGACGAGCGCGACTTCATCCAGAAGACCCAGGCCAGTTTCAAGCTGGGCATCCAGTTCGAGGACTGGACGCAGAAGGGCGAGAGCTATTTCCACCCGTTCGGCGCCATCGGGGCGCCCGTGGATGTCAGCGACTTCTATCCCGTCTGGCTGAAGGCGCGGATGAACGGCTATGACCGGCCGCTGATGGACTTCGCCGCAGCGGCGCGGATGGCGGCCCAGGGGCGGTTCATGCTGCCCTTCAAGGCCCAGCGCACCCCGATCGGGGGCGCGTCCTACGCCGTTCACGTCGATGCGAAACGGGTGGCGCGCTATCTGCGCGACTTCGCCGAGGCGCGGGGGGTGAAGCGCACCGAGGGAACCGTCGAGGATGTGGCGACACGGCCCGACGGCTTCGTCAGCAGCCTGAAGCTGAAGTCGGGCCAGACGGTCGAGGCGGACTTCTTCATCGACTGCACCGGCTTCCGCGCCCTGCTGATCGGCAAGACCCTGGGGGTCGGCTATACGGACTGGTCCGAGTGGCTGATGTGCGACCGGGCCATTGCGGTCCAGACCGAGAATGTCGGCCCGCCCAAGCCCTATACCCTGGCCCAGGCCCAAGACTGCGGCTGGCGCTGGCGCATCCCGCTGCAGCACCGGACCGGGAACGGCCATGTCTTCTGCAGCCGCTACATGTCCGACGACGAGGCGACGGCGCGCCTGTTGGAGCAGGTCGAAGGGCGGCCGGTGGTCAATCCGATGGTGGTGCCGTTCAAGACCGGGGTGCGCGAGAAGATCTGGGACAAGAACGTCCTGTCCCTGGGCCTGGCCAGCGGTTTCATCGAACCGCTGGAATCGACGGCCATCCACCTGATCTATCGCGGCATGGACTTCCTGTTCCGGCTGATGCCCGACCTGGACTGCGATCCGAATCTGATCGCCGAGTACAATCGGCGGATGACCGTGGATTACGAGGAGATCCGCGACTTCATCATCCTGCACTACGCCCTGACGCGACGCGACGACACGGCCTTCTGGCGCGCCTGCCGCGACATGGTCCTGCCCGAGGGGCTGCAGCACAAGCTGGAGGTCTTCCGCGCCAACGGCAGCCTGGTCGAGGCGCTGGACCCGCTGTTCCGCAATGTCAGCTGGTATGCGGTGATGGACGGGATGGGCGTGCGGCCCCGGTCCTATCCGCCGCTGGTGGACCGGATCGACTTCAACGGCCTGACCGACGAGATGGACCGCGCCGCCAATATCCTGAACGCCTTCGTCGCCGATCTGCCGACGCATCAGGCCTTCATCGACACCCACTGTCAGGCCCCGCCCGTGGAGGCGCCCGCGCCTTTGGTCATGCCGGCCTGATACCGGCGTGCTTGCCTTGGCGCGGCCAAGGCTGACACAATGGCTCAGGGGATAAGGGATCAGAGTTTGCGTCGCGCCGTCACCATCAAACACGTCGCCGCCGAGGCGGGCGTTTCGCTGCAGACCGTGTCGCGAGTCATCAACAACGAGCCGAATGTACGTCCGGTGGTGCAGGAGCGGGTGCGCGCCGCCGTGGCCAAGCTGGGCTATGTCCCCAGTCTGGCGGCGCGGCGGATGGGCGGCTCGCGCTCCTATCTGCTGATGGCGCTGAACGACCGGGACCGGACCATCGAGGGCTGGAAGTCCGGCGAGGGCACCGACTGGGTCGACCAGATGCTGATGGGCGGCATGCTGAAGTGCGAGGCCCACGGCTATCGGATGATCTTCGAACTGGTCGACACCCATTCGGACCACGTCGATGCGGCGGTGCGCGGGGCCATCGCCGCCCTGCACCCCGACGGCGTCATCCTGACCCCGCCCCACTCTGAGAACCCGGCCATCACCGGCCTGCTGAGCCAACTGGGCCTGCCCTTCGCCCGGATCGCCTCGATCGCAGAAGGGGACGGATTCGCGGTGTCGATGGACGACGCCAAGGCGTCGGCCTTCGCCGTCGATCACCTGCTGGGCCTGGGCCATGCCCGCATCGGCTTCATCACCGGCAGCGAGGAATATGCGGTCAGCGGGGCGCGGCTGGAGGGGTATCGCCGCGCCATGTCGGCCTCGGCGCACGGCCTGGACGAGACGCTGGTCGCGCGCGGCGATTTTTCCTACGAGTCCGGCGTCGCCGCCATGGAGACCCTGCTGGCCCTGCCGTCGCGGCCCACCGCCGTTCTGGCCAGCAACGACCGCATGGCCCACGCGGCCCTGCGCACGGCCAGACGGAACGGCCTGGCGGTCCCTGCCGACCTGTCGGTCATCAGCTTCGACAACACGCCCCTGGCCCGGTTCGCCGACATGACCGCCGTCATTCAGCCTATCGCCGAAATGAGTGCGGTCGCCGCCGAACTGCTGATCCGCTCCACGGCCGGCGACGCCGACCTGCCCCGGCAGAGCATGGTCGATTTCGGCTTCGCCCCCAGAGGCTCCACGGCGCCGCCGACGACCTGATCCGTCGTCCGGACCCGCTCGGCCACACGCCCGACGCCGCTGTCGTGGCGGCCTGGGCGGTTAATGAAACGTACACGGCTTAATTGTCTTTCATCCGCCGCCTCAACGTCATGCATCGGCGTTCGCAGTGTCGCCTCGGCGACATCACCGCCGGTTACTGATCGCCGTTCAGGCCAAGCTTGGGGAAAAACGATGGCGAATGAATTCAAGACGCGGCTTATGGCTGCCGCGGCGCTGACCGGCGTGATGGCGGCGGCGCACGGGGCCCAGGCCCAGTCGGCGGAGCCGGCGACGCTGGACGAGATCATCGTCACGGCCCAATTGCGCGCACAGAAGACCATTGAGGTCCCGTTCGCCCTGACCGCTTATTCCGGCCAGTTCCTGGAAGACCTGGGCATTCAGGAGTTCGAACAGCTGTCGGCCTTCGTGCCCGGCTTCCTGGTGCAGAACCAGTCGCCCAACAACCCCGGTTTCGTGATGCGCGGCATCACCTCCGACTCGGGCGCCGCCACGGCCGAACCCCGCGTCTCGGTGTTCCAGGACGGCGTGTCGATCTCCAAGTCGCGCGGCTCCTATGTCGAACTGTTCGACCTGGAGCGCGTCGAGATCGCCAAGGGTCCGCAGTCGACCCTGTACGGGCGCGGCGCCCTGATCGGCGCCGTCAATCTGGTCCAGAACCGCGCTCAGCCGGGTGAGACCGAAGCCTACGCCAATATCGAGGCCGGCAACGAAGACTATCGGATGGTCGAGGGCGCGCTGAACCTGCCCGTCGGCGAGACGGGCGGCCTGCGCCTCGCCACCCGCCTGAAGACGCGCGGCGGTTCGGTCGAGAACCTGCTGGGCGGCGAAGACTATAACGCCATCGAGACCAAGGCCGTGCGTCTGTCGGGCGCCTGGGCGCCCTCGGACGCCATGCGGTTCGACGTGATCGGCAACTATCAGAACGACCACGCCTCGGGCACCTCGTTCAAGTCGATCGCCTACGAACCGGCCGATCCGAACACCGGCGCGGTGTTGGGCGGCAAGGAGCCCTGGGAGGGCGCGGCCCTGACGCCGGGCGGCGATTTCGACGGCGGCAAGACGCTGGGCCTGAGCCGCGAAGTCTGGGGCGTGACGGGTCTGGCCCGGATCAATCTGAATTCGGCCTGGACCCTGAACTCGACCACCGCCTATCGCGAGTTCGACAACTACGAGACCTTCGACGCGGACGGCGTCTCCCTGCCCATCCTGACGGCGGCGGAAGAGACCCATGGCGAACAATGGAGCCAGGACCTGCGCCTGGGCTTCGACAACGGCGGTCGCCTGACGGGCTTCGTCGGCGCCGGCTGGTTCCACGAGGAAGGCTACCAGCGCGCCCCGGCCCAGTTCGACGAACGTCTGGTTCTGGCCCAACTGGCCGGGCTGCTGGACGGATCGCCGACGGCGGTCGGCGACAACACCCTGCCGCTGTCGGTCTATCCGACGGTGGCGCGCAACGTGCTGACATCTATGCTGACGCCGTTGGGCGCCGGCGCCTACGCTGCTCCGATCACCGCCAATCTCGACTCGAACCATATCGAGACCTCGACCAACAGCTCGGAACTGACGTCCTATGACGTCTTCGCCGACGCCACCTACGCCTTCACCGACAAGTTCGAAATGTCGGCTGGCGTCCGCTACACCCGCGACGACAAGACCACCGGCTATGCCAGCTCGGTCGATAGCCGGTCGGCCCTCGGCGCCCTGCTGGCGATCCAGGCCGGCGCGATCCCGGCGGCCCAGGTGCCGGCCTTCCTGGCCGCCATGGCCAATCCGGCCTTCGCCAACCTGCCCGCCAGCGTCTTCCCGCTGTTCGGCCTGACATCGCAGCCGACGGCCAACAACGGCGATTTCTCCTACTATGACTCGGAGGACGACGGCGTCACCTGGCGGGTCACGGCCCGCTACGAACTGACCGACGACACCAATGTCTACGCCAACTATGCACGGGGTCGGCGTCCGGAAGTGATCAGCGCCTCGGGTCCGTCCGCCCCCGGCGGCGCGGCGCGCTTCAGCCCGGTCGATGCGGAAACGGTCGACAGCTACGAGATCGGCGCCAAATCGGCCCTGCTGGACGGGCGCCTGCGCGTGGACGGCGCGGTCTTCATGTACAACTACGAAAACTTCCAGACGACGATCCAGCAAGGCACGCAGTTCATCACCACCAACGCCGGCGAGGCCAAGTCCTACGGCTTCGAGGGCCAGGCCAACTTCGCCGTGGCCTCGATGCTCGACCTGTTCGCCACCTACGCCTACAACCACTCGCGCTTCGAGAACGGCATCTACGACGGCAACCAGTTCCGCCTGTCGCCAGACAACGCCGCCTCGATCGGCGCGACCTGGCGCCTGCCGGTGACCGGCGGCGAGATCGAGGTCCAGCCGACCTACACCTGGCAGTCCAAGGTCTTCTTCAGCGACGATAACGACATCCCGGCGCTGCAGACGGCCAACTTCGTCGCCGACCTGATCCAGGACGAATATCAGGACGCCTACGGTCTGTTGAACCTGCGTATCCGCTACACCCCGGACTCGACCAACTGGGGCGTCGAAGCCTTCGGCGAGAACATTCTCGACGAGGAATACATCAAGGACGCCGGCAACACCGGCGACGCCCTGGGCATGCCGACCTTCATCGCCGGTCGCCCGGCGGCGTACGGCCTGGTGTTCAAACTGAAACTCTGAGGATCGAACGATGAATCTGGATCGCCGCAGCCTTCTGGGACTGATCGGCGCGGGGGCGGCGACGCCCGCCGTCGCCCAGGCCGCCCATGCCGGTCAGGTCGCCTTCCTTCACGGGGTGGCCAGCGGCGATCCGGATCAGCATTCCGCGGTCTTCTGGACCCGCGTCACCCCGGCCGATCCGTCGGTCGGGGAGATTGCGGTGGTTCTTGAAGTGGCCAGGGACGCCGACTTCACCGACATGGTGCGTCGCTTCACCGACCTGACCGCCCGGGCCGAGCGCGACTTCACCGTCAAGCACGACCTGCACGGTCGCGGCCTGGAGCCGGGTCGGGAGTATTTCTATCGCTTCATCGCCAATGGCGTGACCTCGCCGGCGGGTCGGGTCCGCACCCTGCCCCAGGGCGCGACGCCGCAGGTGAACCTGGCCGTGGTGTCCTGCCAGCTCTATCCGGGCGGCCTGTTCAACGCCTATGAGGCCATCTCGCAGCTGGACCGGTTGGACGCGGTCGTTCACCTGGGCGACTACATCTACGAATACGGCGCGGCGCCGGGCGACTACGGCATGGCGACCGGCGCGCCGCTGAACCGGGCGCCCCTGCCGCCCCACGAAATCGTCAGCCTGGCCGACTATCGGACGCGCCACGCTCAATACAAGACCGATCCCGATCTGCAGGCCGCCCACGCCCGCGCCGCCTTCATCTGCGTCTGGGACGACCATGAGGTCGCCAACGACGTCTGGATGATGGGGGCCGAGAACCATCAGCCGGCGACCGAAGGCGACTTCGCCACGCGCAAGGCGGCGGCCCTGCGCGCCTATTACGAATGGATGCCGATCCGCGAGGCCAAGGCCGGCGCCATGAAGGAAGCGATCAACCGCAGCTTCCACTTCGGCGATCTGGCCAGCCTGCACATGGTCGAAACCCGTCTGACGGCCCGCGCCGAACAGATGGACTTCGCCAACATCCCCAAGACCGCCGACGGCCGCCCGGACGTCGCCGCCTTCGAGGCCCAGCGTCAGGAGCCGTCGCGCGACCTGCTGGGCGAGGGTCAACGCCGCTGGCTGGGCGAGGCCATGAGCCAGTCCAAGGCCGCCGGTCGTCCGTGGCAGATCCTGGGCAACCAGGTCGTCATGGCCCGGGTCAAGGGCCCGAACATCGAACAGATGCTGCCGCCCGCCCAGGTGGCGCAGATGATCGCCAGCCTGCCCGCCGATATCCAGCCCCAGGTCGAGGCCGCGATCCAGCTGTTCAAGCTGGGCCTGCCGTTCAACCTGGACAGCTGGGACGGCTATCCCGCCGGTCGCGAGCGTCTGTACGAGACGATGAAACAGGCGGGCGTCGAGCCGATCGTCCTGGCCGGCGACAGCCACGCCTTCTGGGTCAACGAATTGTATGACAACGGCGGCCAGCGTCGCGCGGTCGAGTTCGGGACCTCGGCCATCTCCAGTCCGTCGCCCGGCGACATGGTCGGCGGCCTGCCGCTGGGCCTGGCGCTGGAAGCCGCCAATCCCGAGGTCAAGTTCTGCGACCAGGCGTCCAAGGGCTATGTCCTGCTGACCCTGGACCGGGATCAGGCGGTCGGCGAACTGCGCGCCGTCTCGACCATCCTGGCCAAGCCGTATCAGAACAAGACGGTGAAACGCTATCGGTTGGCTCAGACCGCGACCGGTCTGGGTCCGCTGGAAGACGTCACCGAACCCGCCTGATCGAGGCCACCGCCAGGGTCGCCCCGCCGAAACAGGCGGCGGCGGCCAGGAACAGGCTGCGGAAGTCCAGACCCAGGTTCTCCAGCAGGACCAGGGCGATCAGGGGCGCGATCGCCTGGGGCAGGGTCACGGCCAGATTGATCAGGCCCAGGTCCTTGCCCCGGTCCTCGACCGACGGAAGCACGTCGGTCATCAGGGCGATGTCGATCGCGCCATAGCAGCCCTGGCCCACCCCGTAGAGGGCGAAGGCGACGACCACGGTGGTCCAGTCCTGGGTGGTCGCCAGCACAGCCGCCGCGATGGCCAGCAGCACCCCGCCGGCGATGGCGAGCGGCTTGCGCCGCGTGATCCGCGAGCCGCCCACGGCGACGACGGTGCTGACCCCGACCACCCCCACGACGGCGATGGCGGTCAGCAGCGAATGGCCGGCCTCGGCCGAGCGGCCGGGAAACAGGATCGGAAAGCCGATGGCGTCGGCGATGTAGAAGAGCAGATAGAAGGCCACCAGCGAATAGCCGGTCACCACCAGGAACCGATAGGTCCAGGCCAGGGTGAAGTCGCGAACGGCGAAGGGGTGCAGCAGGCTGGGCAGAGAAAACCCTGACAAGGGCGCCCGCACCCGGTCGGCGGGCGCCGGATCCTCGCGCGACAGCAGGGCGAAGGGCACGGTCGCCGCCAGAACAACGGCGGCCAGGGTCGCGAACCGCGCGACCTCGCCCTGCGGCCCCCAGGCCATCACGACCGAACCGATCATGGCGGCCAGCGGATAGCCCATGCCCATGACCGCGGACATGGCGCTGCGCCGGTTCTCGGGCACCCGGTCCGCGAACAGGGCGATCAGAGGGGCCAGCAGGATATTGAAGGTCAGCTGGAAAGCGACCAGGCCCAGCACCAGGCCCAGCGGGGTCGAGGACTGCTGGATGGCGGCGTAGCTGCCGATGGTCAGCACCGCGCCGACCACGATCCAGGGGCGCCGCCGGCCGTGCCGCGACCGGGTCCGGTCGCTGAGGGCGCCGCCGACGATATTGCCGAGCCCGGCGGCCATACAGCCCCAGAACAGGGCCTGGCTGAGCAACGGCCCCTTGGCCTGACCGTCGATCATCTCGGCGTGGAGGGGCGCGAGCACCTGAAGCAGGGGCGCCACGCCGATGAAGGCGCCGATATAGGCGACGGCGTAACCGATCAGGAAGGCCGACCCGACCGGCCGGGGAGACACGCCGGCGGTCATGCTGCGGGTCTCAGGCCCGGGCGGCCCGCGCCGTCTCGACGCCCAGCGCGCGCAAGGCGGCGGCGGCGATATGGTCCGCGTTGAGCCCCGCCAGAGCATACATGGCGGCGGGGGCGTCCTGGTCCTGGAAGACATCGGGCAGGTTCAGGGTGCGGACCTTCAACCCGCGATCCAGCGCGCCCTTCTCGGCGAGCAGTTGCAGCACGAAGGCGCCGAAGCCGCCCATGGCCCCCTCCTCCACCGTGATCAGGGCCTCATGCTCGCGCGCCAGGCGCAGGATCAGGTCGGCGTCCAGCGGTTTGGCGAAGCGGGCGTCGGCGACGGTCGTCGACACGCCCCGGGCGGCCAGCAGATCGGCGGCCTTCAGCGATTCCTGCAAACGGGTGCCCAGGGACAGGATGGCGACCGAGGTCCCCTCGCGCACGATCCGGCCCCGGCCGATCTCGAACGGGGCGGCCAGTTCCGGGATCTCGACCCCGACGCCGTCGCCGCGCGGATAGCGGAAGGCGCTGGGGCGGTCGTCGATGGCCAGGCTGGTCGAGATCATGCCCGCCAGTTCGGCCTCATCGGCGGCGGCCATCAGCACCATGCCGGGCAAGGCGCCCATGAAGCCGATGTCGAACGACCCGGCGTGGGTCGCGCCGTCTGCGCCCACCAGACCGGCCCGGTCCATGGCGAACCGCACCGGCAGCGACTGGATCGCCACGTCATGGACCACCTGGTCATAGCCGCGCTGAAGGAAGGTGGAATAGATGGCGCAGACCGGCTTCATCCCGTCAGCGGCCAGGCCGGCGGCGAAGGTGACGGCGTGCTGTTCGGCGATGCCGACGTCATAGGTGCGGTCTGGGAAGGCCTGGCCGAACAGGTCCAGTCCGGTGCCCGAGGGCATTGCGGCGGTGATCGCCACAATCGAGGGATCCAGGGCGGCGTGCTTGATCAGCTCGGTCCCGAACACCTTGGTGTAGCTGGGCGCGTTCGACACGGACTTGGCCTGTTTGCCCGAGATCACGTCGAACTTGACCACCGCATGGAGCTTGTCGGCGCTGCTCTCGGCCGGGGCGTAGCCCTTGCCCTTCTGCGTCACGACATGGACCAGCACCGGCCGGTCCTCGATGGCCGCCGCCTTCTTCAGGATCGGGACCAGATTCTCCATGTCGTGCCCGTCGATGGGGCCGACGTAGTAGAAGCCCAGCTCCTCGAACAGGGTGCCGCCGGTGACCATGCCGCGGGCGTATTCCTCGGCCTTCTTGGCCGCGTTGCGGAACGGGCGCGGCAGGTGCTGGGCGACCGAGCGGCCCAGGCGGCGGACGTTCTGATAGGCGCCGCCGGACACCAGACCGGCCAGATAGGCGCTCATGCCCCCGACCGGCGGGGCGATGGACATGTCGTTGTCGTTCAGGATGACCATCAGTTGGCCATTGGTCGCCTCGGCGGCGTTGTTCATCGCCTCGTAGGCCATGCCGGCCGACATGGAGCCGTCGCCGATGACCGCCACGACCTTGTTCTTCTCGCCCTTCTGGTCGCGTGCGGCGGCGAAGCCGAGGGCGGCGCTGATCGAGGTCGAGGCGTGGGCGGCGCCGAAGGGGTCGTACTCGCTCTCGCTGCGCTTGGTGAAGCCCGACAGGCCGCCGGGCTGGCGCAGGGTGCGGATGCGATCGCGACGGCCGGTCAGGATCTTGTGGGGATAGCACTGGTGGCCGACGTCCCAGATCAGGATGTCCTTGGGCGTCTCGAACACATGGTGAAGCGCCGTCGTCAGCTCGACCACGCCCAGGCCCGCGCCCAGGTGGCCGCCCGTGACCGATACGGCGTCGATGGTCTCGGCCCGCACTTCTTGCGCCAGCTGTTTCAGCTGGGCGATGTCGAAGCCCCGCATGTCGGCGGGAAACTTGACGGTGTCGAGAAGCGGGGTGTCGGGCATAAGCCGGGAAAACCTTGAAAGTCTGATCAATCAACCCCTGGGGGAGATCAATGTTTCGTATCAGGACCGGCGCTTTAGCACAAAGTCCACGCTCGCCTTGAGGATTTCCGCCTCGTGCCCGAACGGCTCCAGGTGAGCCCTGGCCTGGTCAGACAGGTGCGCGACCCTCTGTCGCGCCGCCTCGAGCCCCAGCAGGGTGACGAAATTGGTCTTGCCCAGGGCCGCATCCTTGCCGCCGGCGGCCTTGCCCATTTCTTCGGCCGAACCTTCCGCATCCAGAAGATCATCGACGATCTGATAGGCCAGGCCGACATCGTGGGCGAAGCTGATCAGAGCGTGCTGATGCTGGGCCGAGGCCTCGGCGATGATCAGCGGAATCTCGAAAGCGTAGGCGAACAGGGCGCCGGTCTTCAGCCGCTGCATCCGGGCGACGCCGCCCAGATCGTCGCGCACGCCCAGCAGGTCGATCATCTGACCGCCGGCCATGCCCCGCGCGCCCGAGGCCAGCGACAGCCGCGCCGCCAGTTCGCACCGCACGACCGCGTCTTCGTGGGTGTCCTCGTGCAGGATGATGTCGAAGGCCGCCGTCTGAAGCGCGTCGCCGGCCAGGACCGCCGTGGCCTCGTCATAGGCGCGGTGGACGGTCGGGCGGCCGCGCCGCATGTCATCGTCGTCCATGCACGGCAGGTCGTCGTGCACCAGGCTGTAGGCGTGGACGCATTCCAGGGCGCAGGCGGCGCGCAGCACCGACCGTTCGTCGATATTGAACAGGCGCGCGGCCTCAAGCGCGAAGAAGGGGCGCAGCCGTTTGCCGGGGCCCAGGGCCGCGTAACGCATGGCCTCGGTCAGGCGGGCTTCCGGTCCGTCGGCGCGCGGCAACAACTGGTCCAGCGCGACCGTGACCAGATCGGCGACCTCGGCCACCCGGTCGATCACGGCCTGTTCGGGCGAATTGGCGGCGAGCATGGGGGTCAAAACAGTCGCCCGCCCAGCGGCAGGTCGCGGTCCACCCCGACCAGCACCACCTCGCCGTCCGCATCGGGAAAGCCGAGTGTCAGCACCTCGGACTTCACCGGCCCGATCTGGCGCGGCGGAAAGTTGACGACGGCGGCGACCTTGCGGCCTTCCAGTTCTTCCAGCGTGTAGTGGCGGGTGATCTGCGCCGAGGATTTCTTGACGCCGATCTCGGGACCGAAATCGATCTGGAGCTTGAACGCCGGCTTGCGCGCCTCAGGAAACGGCTCAGCCTTGACGATCCGGCCGACGCGAATATCGACCTTCATGAAGTCGTCGAAGGCGATGGTCGGCGTCATTCGAACGACGCCGCCTCGACGCCCTTGGCCTGGCCGTCCGGTCCGACGACGATCTTCTCGACGCGCAGCTGGGCCGCCTTCAGACGGGCCTCGCAATGGGCCTTCAGCTTGGCGCCCTCTTCGTACAGGGCGATGGATTCCTCCAGCGGGGCCTGGCCTGATTCCAGGCGTGACACGATGGTCTCCAGGCGCTGCAGGGCGTCTTCGAAGCTGAGGTCGGCGGGGATGGCGGCGGCGGTATCGGTCATGGCGCGGACCCTAGAGGGGGGCGAAGCCTGCATCAACGGTGGATGCGGCTATCGCTTCTCGTATCGGCGCTGGGACCAGTATTTGAAGCCCTGGTTATGCACCAGTTTCCAGCCGTCGGCCTTCAGCCGGGCGCCGACCATATGGTTGAAATAGCCGTGGGCGAAGACCAGCACGTCCTGGCCGGTTTCGGCGCGGGCGATCAGCTTGCGCGCCGCCTGTTCGGCGCGGGCCTCGGCCTCGGCGCGGGTTTCCTGGCCGCCGTGGTGGTCGAAGGCGTGCCACCAGAAGCGCGACACCACGCCCCACCATTTCGGCGACAGCTTGATCCAGTCGGGAATTGGCGGCGGCGGCAGGGGCGCCTCGATGAACAGGACGTCCGACATGACCTCACGCCCCGCGGCGGCGGCGGCGGCGGTCTCCTGGGCGCGCTGGCGGGTCGAGGCGTAGATGGCGCCGGCGCCCTGGGCCGTGGCGACCAGCTCGGGCGGCGGAGTCTGGCCGGCCAGCAGGCCGCCGATCTCGTATTTGGCCCACCAGTCGCCGTACTGACGCGCGGTGATCAGGCATTTGCGCGACAGGGCCGGCTCGCCGTGGCGCGTCAGGGTGATGGCGCCCGGCCGCAGAGCCGTTACAGCGCCGGACTCAGTCGATCCTGCGGCCTGCGGCGCAGGCTGATCGGTCGAATCGAGGGACAGGGCGGGGGATGACATGGCGATCGGACGGCCCTTAAGTTTCAAGGCTTTAAACGTCCTATTCCTCCCCGAGCGCGGCGACGTGTGCGACCGCGGAGCGGCCTAGTCCTTCAAGGTCGTAACCGCCCTCGAGCGCGGACACAACCTTGCCCGAACATGTCTGCGCGCCGCCTGTCGGCGGTGACGCGCGCCTCGCCCCATTGTAGAGCCGGATCATGACCGAGACTCTGATCCGCCCTGCCCGCCTCGAAGACGCCGAACCCCTGGGCGCCCTAGGTCGCCGGACCTTCATCGACACCTTCGTGACCGGATTCGCCATCCCCTATCCAGAGATGGACCTGAAGGCCTTCCTGGACGCCAGTTTCGACCCCGAGCCGACGCGAAAGAAGCTGACCGAACCCGGCTGCGCCTGGTGGGTGGCCGAGCGGGACGGCGCCCTGCTGGCCTTCGCCAACGCGGGTCCCAACGGCCTGCCCCACCCCGAGGCGCGCCCGGCGCACATGGAGTTGCGCCGCCTCTATGTGTCGAAGGCCGCGCAAGGCCTGGGCCTGGGCACGAAACTGCTGACCCTGTCGCTGGACTGGATGGAGGCCCATACCCAGGGGCCGCTTTGGATCGGCGTCTGGAGCGGAAATGAAAAGGCCCAGCGTCTGTACGCCGCCTATGGGTTCGAAAAGGCGGGCGAATACGAATACCCGGTCGGCGCCTGGCGCGACCACGAGTTCATCTTGCGACGCGGATAGACTATGGTGCGGGCATGACCCGCGCCGAACTGCTGGAAAAGCTGCGTGAGCTGAAGCCCTGGCTCGAGGAGCAGGGCATCGTGAACCTGCGCCTGTTCGGCAGCTACGCCCGCGACGAGGCGGGACCCTACAGCGACGTGGACCTGCTGGTGGATACTTCCAGGCCCATGGGCATCGAGTTTCTGACCACGGAACGCCTGCTGGCCGAAAGACTGGAGACGCCGGTCGAGTTCTGTTCCTGGGAAGTCATGCGGCCCTATGTCAGAACGAAGGTCGAGAAAGACCTGATCCTTGTCTGACGAAGCCGACGCGAACCTGATCGCGGAAATCCTGGACGCCGCCAGCCGTGTAAAATCCTACATCGCGTCTGAAGGCCGGGAGGGCTTCATGCGTCAGACGCTGGTTTATGACGCCGTCTGCATGAACCTGTTGCGGACAGGCGAATGCGCCCGCTTCCTGAGCGAGGCCGTAAAGACGCGCCTGCCGGACATTCCATGGCCCGACATCGTCAGTCTGCGAAATCGAGTGGCGCACAGCTACGAAACGTTGAAGCCGGAAGTCCTCTGGCTGATCGCCAGCGTAAGCTTGCCAGAACTGGACCAGGCGCTTCGCAGCCTGGGCGACATCTGATGCTCCTCCCCTTCTTCACCGCCCTGCGCGACGCCAAGGTTCCGGTGTCGATGAAGGAATGGCTCCATCTGATGGAGGCCATGGATCGCGATCTGGCCGGGCGCGAGATCGAGACCTTCTATCACCTGTCGCGCGCGGTGCTGGTCAAGGACGAGAAACACTATGACCGGTTCGACCAGGTGTTCGGGACCGTGTTCAAGGGCGTGGAGTCGATCGGCGCGGGCGAGGATCTGACCACCGACGTCCCCGAGGACTGGCTGCGGCTGCTGACCGAAAAATATCTGACCGACGAGGAGAAGGCGCAGATCGAGGCGCTGGGCGGCTTCGACAAGCTGATGGAGACGCTGAAGCAGCGGCTGGAAGAGCAGAAGGAACGCCATTCCGGCGGCTCGAAATGGATCGGCACGGGCGGGACCAGCCCCTTTGGTCACGGCGGCTATAATCCTGAGGGGGTGCGGATCGGCGGGCCGGGCAAGCATGGCCGGGCGGTCAAGGTGTGGGAGAAACGCGAATTCCGGAACCTGGACGACACGGTCGAACTGGGCACGCGCAACATCAAGGTGGCGCTGCGTCGCCTGCGCCGGTTCGCGCGCGAGGGGGCGGCGGAAGAGCTGGACATCGACGGCACTATCGACGGCACGGCGCGCCAGGGCTGGCTGGACATCCAGATGCGGCCCGAGCGGCGCAATACGATCAAGGTCCTGCTGTTCCTGGACATCGGCGGGTCGATGGATGGCCATATCAAGCTGGTGGAGGAGCTGTTCTCGGCGGCCCGGACCGAGTTCAAGAACCTGGAGTTCTTCTACTTCCACAACTGCCTGTACGAAGGCGTCTGGAAGGACAACCGGCGGCGTCACACCGAGCGGATCCCGACCTGGGACCTGCTGCACAAGTATCCCGGGGACTGGCGGGCCATCTTTGTCGGCGACGCGACCATGTCGCCCTATGAGATCACCATGCCGGGCGGCTCGGTCGAGCACTGGAACGAGGAGGCCGGCGCGGTCTGGATGAAACGCGCCCGTCAACAGTGGGAAAAGTCGATCTGGCTGAACCCGGTGCAGGAACGATACTGGAGCTACACCGCCTCGGTCGGCCTGCTGCGCGAGGTGATGGACGAGCGGATGTTCCCCCTGACGCTGGAAGGCCTCGACAAGGCGATGCGGGCGCTGACAAGGTAGATTTCGCGTTCGAAGCGAACGCGCCCCATTACGAAGGGCCTGACCGATGATCGCCGCCGCCTTCGCCCTGCTGTTGCTGCAACAGACCGCCCCCTCCGTCGTGTGGGAGGCGCCCGCCGCCGAGACCGCTGCGGAGACGCCGGTCGCGGCGCCCCGACATACGGTGCCGGAATGGGGCCTGGCGGATCCCTTCGGCTATGAGCGCGCGCGCTGCAGCCCCCAACTGCGCGGCGCCAAGACGCTGGAGGACTGTCAGGCCGAGGTGCGTGGACAACTCGCCTTGGCCCTGGGTGAGGATTTGCCGGATGCGCTGCGACCCGTCGGCATGGCGGGCGATTGCCAGATGACGCAGGCGACGGAGCGCGGATCGCCCTATGGCCTGCAATGCGGGCCGCAGTCGCGGACGCCCGCCGCGTCGTCCACCCCGCAGGAAATGGACTGTCGTCCCCGGCCTGTCGAAGGCGGCTTCAGTTCCGAATGCCGGCCAGTCGATGAAGCCAAAAACAAGGGTCTGTCGCTACGTCTTTGGGGCGGCAAGGACGACTGAAAACAGGGTCCGCCCAAACCGAAACGCCGCCCGCTTTCGCGGACGGCGTTCGGGCGGTTAGGGACCGGGGTAAGGCTTACTTGTCGTCTTTCAAGCTGTCCTTCACGCCGCCGACGGCGTTCTGGACCTTGCCCTCGACCTGATCGGCCTTGCCTTCGGCCTGCAGCTTGGAATCGCCGGTCAGCTTGCCCGCGCCTTCCTTGATCTTGCCGCCCATGTTCTTGGCGGAACCTTCGATACGGTCTTGATCAGCCATGGGAATTCTCCTTTTCGAGCGGCGCTGTCATAGCGCCGCGACGTGCAGGAAGAACGGGATGGCCGCGAGGCTTGTTCCGTAAGGCTCAGCTTGCGCGACGCAGCCAGACCGCCACCGCCCAGGCGTGAGCGTCGTGCCGCAGGCGCGACAGGGCGACGGTCGGGTCCAGCCAGACCAAGGTGTGATCGTCCTCGCATTTGGCGTCAGGATTTTCGCCCGTGACCACGCCGGTCCAGAATCCGCCGATGTTGCACAACGGCTCGCCATTGCTCTTCAGGTGATACTGGCCCGCCTCGGCGATGCGGTTCAGCGGCTTGACGTCCAGGCCGGTCTCCTCGACGAATTCTCGCACCAGGGCCTGAACCTCGCTCTCCTCCCCGTCCACGGCCCCGCCGGGCAGGTCGAAATAGGCTCCGGTCGTCCGCTCGACCCGCACGCAGGCGATCAGGCCGTCGCGTTCGACGACGCCGAACGCCGTCGCCCGGTGGCGGTAGTCGATTGCAGGATTGCGAACGCCGAACTGAAGCATGACTAAACTGACCCTAGAGGTCGAAGGCCAGCCGGGCGCGTACGCCCTTGTGGGCGGCGTCGAACTCGACGGCCGAACGCAGTCCCGAGGCCATGGCCGAGATGATCTTGCCGCCCAGACCCGTGCCCTTGGGCGCGCCGTCGCCCAGGCCCGGGCCGTCGTCCTCGACCGTCAATATGGCGCGATGTTCGCCCTCGGGCTGCAGCTTGATGCGGATTTCGCCGCCCTGGCCCGGCAGATAGGCGTATTTCACGGCGTTGGTGACCAGTTCGGCGACGACGACGCCCAGGGACACGGCCTGATCCGTCGTCACCCACATCGGCGCGGCGTCCACGACCAGGCGCGGCGAGCCTTCGCCCGGACCGACGGACTTGGACAGTTCGTGCATCAGGCCTTCGAGATATTCGTCCATGGCCACTCGGCTCATGTCGCCCGAGGTGTAGAGGCGGCGATGGACGTGGGCCACGGCCTCGATCCGCGCCTGGCATTCCCTCAAGGCCTCGCGCGCGCCCTCGTCGGTGATCTGGCGCATCTGCAGGGACATGAAGCTGGACACCAGTTGCAGCGAATTGCCGACCCGATGATTGACCTCGCGCAACATGGCCTCGGCACGGTCACGGGCCAGACGGACTTCCTCCTGCGCGATGTCGTTCTCACGCTGCAGCCGGCGACGCAGAACGGCGTCTTCCAGGGCCGAGCGCAACAGGGAGGTGAAGTCTTCCGACACGTCCTTGATGACATAGTCCGCAGCGCCCGCACGCAGGGCGGCCACAGCGATCCGGCCTTCCTGGGCGCCGGTCACGTAAACGACCGGAGGCGGCGCGTTCAGGGTCAGGATGTCCGGCAGAACGTCCAGCCCGTCGCGGCTGGGCATATAGTGGTCCAGGGCGCAGACGTCGTATTCATGGGCCGCAAGCAGCGCCAGCCCGGCGTCACCATCGGGCGCGCAGGTGACGGCGAAGCCGTGGCGGCTCAACTCCTTCTCGACCAGCCGCGACAGGCCGCGGTCATCGTCGATATAGAGCAGTCGAATGGCGCCGGAGATTGCGGTCACTCGATCTCCGGGGCCTGCATCACCGACAGGAACAGACCCAGTTGGCGGATCGCGCCGGCGAAGGATTCATAATCGACCGGCTTGGTGATGTAGACGTTGCAGCCCAGATCGTAGCAGCGCTGGATTTCGACCTTGTCGTCCGTGGTCGTCAGAACCACGACGGGCGCGCGCTTCAGTCGGTCGTCGGATTTCACCTTCTCCAGAATGTCGGTGCCCGACATATCCGGCAGGTTCAGGTCCAGCAGGATCAGCAGCGGGCCGTTGGCCAGGATTTCCGCACTGAACAGATAGTCGAGCGCCGCGCCGCCCTCGTCGAAATGCTTGATCTCGTTGCTGATATTCGCACGGCGAATATTCTTCTCGATCAGTTTGGCATGACCGTGGTCGTCTTCGACCATGATGATTTTGACGGGTTGCGTCACAGCACGCCTCCGGGTTCGGACAGGATCAGTCGTTTGGGGAATTTCAGAAGGAAAGTCGAGCCCTTGCCAAGCTCGGACTCCAGATCGATGACCCCGCCGATCCTGCGCACGCTGTTGCGCACGAAGGCCAGGCCCAGTCCCTCCCCGGCGCGGTCCTGCTTGCCCGAACGACGGAACAGTTCGAAGATTCGTTCATGGTCCCTGGGCGCGACGCCGCGTCCATTGTCGGCGACCCGATAGACGATCCAGCCGCCGGGGACCTCTTCGCCCGAGACGACGATCTCGCCCGGCCGGCCGGCGTCCAGATATTTGACGGCGTTGTCGATCAGATTGCCCAGGATCTGTTCCATCGACAGACGGTCGCTCTCGATCGGCGGCAGGCTTTCGACGACGATCCGGGCGCCGGAGGCCTCGGTCTGATGGTGGACGCTGTCGGCGATGTTCTGGGCCATGGCGGTCATGTCCAGCCGCTCCGGCGCCAGATTGCGCCGCCCCTCGCGCGACAGTTTCAGGATGGCGTTGATCAGCCGGTCCATCTTTTCCGTGGAGGCCCGGATGAAGCCGAGGGCCTCCGGCATGTCCTCGCGCACGGCCGTGACGACGTCGGCGCTGACCGGGCCTTCGGCCTCCGCATCGCGGATCGCCGCATCGATCACCTTGCCGGCCTGCTCCAGTTCGGAGGTGTAACCCATGACATTGACCAGGGGCGCGCGCAGATCGTGGCTGACGATATAGGCGAACCGCTGGATCTCGTCGTTGGCGCGGGTCAGGGCGGCGGTGCGGTCGCGGACCGTGTCCTCCAGGCCGGCGTTCACCGCATCCAGTTCCTCGCGCGCCCTCTGGATCTCGCCGACGTAGCGACGCACCATCCAGGCCGACAGCAGGGCCAGAATCAGCACCAGAAGGCCGGTCATGGCGTTCATCAACACCGTGACGAAGGCGGATCGCTCGGAGGCATGGGTGCGGTCGGCGATGCGGGCGGACTTGAGGGCGTCGAAGTCGTCGATGGCCACGCGCAGTTCGTCCATGTAGCGCTTGCCTTCGCCGGAGCGCACGGACTGGATCGCCTGCCCTATGCGACCCGCGCGCGCCAGGGCCAGCGTGCCCTCCATTTCTTGAAGCTTGGCGTCCGCCAGGCGTCGTATGCGCGCCACCGGCTCCTCCAGGACAGGGTCGCCGACCACGCCCTGCTCCAGAAAGCTGAGGGCCGGCTCCCGCTCCGCCCTTGCGGCCTCGAAGGGCTGCAGGAAGTCGCTCCGTCCGGTCAGCAGAAAGCCGCGCTGCGCCGTCTCGGCGTCCAGCATGGAGATCAGGACGGTGCGCGACGCCCGCCGCATCTGCTGTGCATGTTCGATCGTGTCGTTCACCGTCGCGGTGCGCCGGATCATGACGAAGGTCGAGATATTCACCGTAAGCAGCAGGACGAAGGCCAGGATCAGCAAACCCGAGACGGATCGCACAAGCGACGGCGTCCGCAGGAAGGTGCTGAAACGCGACCAGTTCTGGCTTTGTCGAGGTGTCATGCCACGGAGCATTAGCGGCGCCGGGGCGTGCGTCAAACGCCTGTTGCACGAAACCTGCGGGCTTTTCGCGGCTTGTGGTTAATATGGCCCGGCATGACCTTGCGGGGGCAGGGCTTAATCGGGGACGGGACGATGATCGGGTGGTGGTGGATTTTGCCGACGGCGGTGGCGCTGATCGGGCTGGTTGTGCTGATCCGGGGCTTGCGGGCCCTGTTCGGCGGCAAGCCTCTGAGCGGGGGCCTGGGCGCAGTCTTCGGCGGGGCCATTCTCTGGGCCGCCTGCCTGGCCGCCCTGTTCGGCATGAATATTCAGACCTACGCCCGCCTCACCTACGAGCGTCCGGTCGCCACCCTGACCCTGCGCCAGATCGGGCCGCAGTATTACGAGATCAACCTGGTCCAGCCCCCGCGCGAGGGCCAGGCCGCCGCTGCGGGCGCCCTCTATCCGGTTCACGGCGACGACTGGCGGATCGAGGCCCAGGTCCTGAAGTGGAAGCCTTGGGCCAATGTTCTGGGGCTGGATGCGCAATACCGGCTGGACCGGTTGTCCGGCCGGTATCGAGCCATCGAACAGGAGTTGCACGGCGAACGCAGCGCCTATGACCTGGCGGCGGCCGAAGCCAACGCCCGCAACGGCGCCGTCCCCTTCAAGGTCGAGGCCTGGGACGCCATCCGCCGCTATCGGCGCTATGTGGATGCTGCGGACACCCTGTACGGCTCGGCCGCCTATATGCCGATGGCCGACGGCGCCCGTTACGAGGTCTGGATCACCCAGTCGGGTCTGGTCGCCCGCCCCGTCAACGACGTCGCACGCAACGCCTCCGCCGGCGGCTGGACGGTGGCGAACTAGGCCGCGATCCAGTCTGGTCTAAACCTGCCCCAGGGTGCGCAGCTTGGCGCGCGGGTGGATCTCGTTCTGACTCATCACCACCGTCTGCCCGCGGAAGCGCTCGATGATCGAGCGGACATAGGGGCGGGTCTGGGGTCCGGTCAGCAGGACGGGATTTTCGCCTGACATGGCGATCCGTTCGAAGGTCTCGCGCACGGATCGGATGAAGTCCTGAAGCCGTGACGGCGCCATGGCCAGTTGCTTGTCCTCGCCGCCGCCGACCAGGCTCTCGGCGAAGGCGCTCTCCCACTCCGGCGACAGGGTGACGATGGGCAGGGCGCCGTCGCCGCCCTGATGCTGCCAGCACAGCTGGCGGGCCAGGCGGGCGCGGACGTGTTCGACCAGGGTGGTGACGCTCGTGCTGTGGGGCGCCGCCTCGGCCAGGCCCTCCAGGATCGCCGGCAGGTCGCGGATCGAGACCTTTTCGCGCAGCAGGGCCTGCAACACGCGCTGCAGGGTGGTGACGGTGACGACGCTGGGGATCAGTTCCTCGACCAGCTTCTTCTCCTCGACCCCCAGTTCCTTCAGCAGCTTCTGCACCTCGCTGTAGGACAGCAGGTCGGCCATGTTCTCCTTCAGGATCTCCGTCAGGTGGGTCGTCAGCACCGTCGAGGGATCGACCAGGGTGTAGCCGTGGAAGGTCGCTTCCTCGCGCAGGTTCTCGTTGATCCAGGTGGCCGGCAGGCCGAAGGCGGGTTCGCGCATGTGTTCGCCCGGCAGCTCCACCTGGCGGCCGGCGGGGTCCATCGCCATCAGATGGCCCAGACGCACTTCGCCTGCGCCGGCGTCCATCTCCTTGATGCGGATGGCGTAGCCCTGGGTCGGCAGGCGCATATTGTCGAGGATGCGCACCTGCGGGATGACGAAGCCGTATTCCTGGGCCAGCGACCGGCGCAGGGCCTTGATCTGGTCGGTCAGGCGACGCCCCTCCAGATCATTGATCAGGCTGAGCAACGAATAGCCCAGCTCGATCTTCACCTCGTCGATGGTCAGGATGCTGGAGATCGGCTCTTCGACCTCCTCCTTGGGCTTGGCCGCTGCGGCGGCGATCTCGGCCTCCGTCGGCTGCGGCTTCAGCCGGCTGCGTCCCAGTTTCCAGGCCATGAAGCCCGAACCGATGGCCAGGGCGGCGAAGGGGATCAGCGGCATGCCGGGGATCAGGCCGATCAGGCCGGCGGCGCCGGACACAACGCCCAGCGACACCGGGTTGGTGGCCAGCTGGGTCACCATGGCCTTGTCCGCCGTGCCCTCGACGCCCGCCTTGGACACCAGGAAGCCGGCGGCGATCGAGATGATGATGGCCGGCACCTGCGTCACCAGACCGTCGCCGATGGTCAGCTGCACATAGGTGTTGGCGGCCTCCATCGCCGGCATGCTGTGTGTCAGGGTTCCGATCAGGACGCCGCCGATGGCGTTGATGAAGGTGATGATCAGACCGGCCACGGCGTCGCCGCGCACGAACTTGGACGCGCCGTCCATGGCGCCGAAGAAGGTCGATTCCTGCTCCAGCTCCTTGCGGCGCAGCTTGGCCTGATCCTCGGTGATCAGACCCGACGACAGATCGGCGTCGATCGCCATCTGCTTGCCCGGCATGGAGTCCAGGGTGAAGCGGGCCGAGACCTCGGCGATCCGGGTCGAACCCTTGGTGATGACGACGAAGTTCACCACCAGGATGATGGCGAAGATGATCACCCCGATGATGAAATTGCCGCCCATCATCAGCTGGCCGAAGGCGTTGATGACCTGACCCGCCGCGTCGTGGCCTTCCTGGCCGTGGGTCAGGATCAGGCGCGTCGAAGCCAGGTTCAGGCCCAGGCGGAACAGGGTCGAGACCAGCAGCACGGTCGGGAAGATGGCGAAGTCCAGCGGCCGCTTCATCATCACGGCCGTCATCAGGATCAGTACGCTGGACACCAGCGAGATCGCCAGCAGCAGGTCCAGAAGCATCTTCGGGACCGGCAGGATCAGCAGCATGATCACGCCGATCACGCCGACCGCCATCAGCACTTCGCCGCGGTTGACCCAGCCCAGGACGTCGCGCCCGGTGGGGCGCGCCATGCCGTCCTTCATCATCATGGGCGTATCAGTCACGGCCCAGCGCCTTCAGGGCGCGGCGGGTCGCCTCGGCGATCACGGCGTCGCGCTGATCATCGGTCGCCTCGGTCGCGCCGGTGAAATAGGCGGCGACGATGACCGGCGAACCGCTCAACGGCGTCAGCATGGCGATGTCGTTGGCCGTGCCGTTGGCGCCGGTCCCGGTCTTGTGGGCCACGGTCCAGCCTTCGGGCGCAGCGGCCTTGATCCGGTTCGGGCCGGTCGGCGAGGCCGTCAGCCAGCCGTGCAGCAGGGCGTCGTTCTCCGGCGTCAGCCGCTCGCTGAAGGCCATCTCGCGGATATTGGCCAGCGTCTGCTCGGGCAGGCAGGTGTCGCGCGGGTCGTTGGGCAGGGCGGTGTTCAGGTCCGGCTCCAGGCGCGAAATCACGGTGGTGGTGTCGCCGAACGTCGGCCACCACGAACGCCATACGGCGATTCCGCCCATTTCGCGGATCAGGATGTTGGCGGCCGGATTGTCGCTGACCTCCACCGTCGCCTGCATCAGTTCGCGGATCGTCAACGTGCGGCCCACGGCCTTTTCGGTCACAAGCGCATGGGGGACGATATCGGCGCGGGTGACGGCGACGGCGCGATCCAGGCTCTCCTCGTCGCGCTGCACCCGCTCCAGGGTGGCGGCGGCCAGAAAGGCCTTGAACGTCGAGCAGAAGGCGAACCGCTCCTGGCCGCGCCACAGCACGCGTCGGCCGCTGGCGACGTCCAGGGCCGCGACGCCGAGCCGGCCGCCGTGACGCGCTTCAAGATCGCTCAGGAAGAAGTCCGGCGCCTTTTCGGCCGGGATCTCGTCCTGTGTGCGCGGCGTGCAGGCGGCCAGGCCCAGCGCACCGGCGCCGGCGATCAGCTTTCGTCTGTCCACACCGCGCCCCATGCTCAGGCTGCGTAGCCCGAGGCGGAGACGCCCGACTGGGGCGCCGGGATGGTCGTGCCCTCGTCGGCGTATTCGTTCAGCTTGTTGCGCAGGGTGCGGATCGAGATGCCCAGGATATTGGCCGCATGGGTGCGGTTGCCCAGGCAGTGGGTCAGGGTGTCCAGGATCAGGGTCTTTTCCATCGCCGCCACCGTCTGACCGACGAAGCTGCGCGTCACCGCATCGGCCGCCTGGGCCGCCCGCGCCGCGACGCCGCCGCCGTAGGGGTTTTCCTGACCCGTCGAGGCCGCGCCCATCATGCCCGAGGCCGGGGTCAGGGGCTGACCGTCCGGCAGGCGGATGGCGTCGACGTCGATCTCCGGCTCGGTCGCCAGCAACACCGCCCGGTGCATGGCGTTTTCCAGCTCCCGGACGTTGCCGGGCCAGCGGTGGGCGCTGATGGCTTGGCGTGCGCGCGCCGAGATCGGCCGAACCGGCACGCCGTTGGCGGCGGCGTATTTCTTGATGAAATGCTCGGCCAGAACCCCGATGTCGCCCGGCCGCTCGCGCAGGGCCGGCAGGCGCAGATTGACGACGTTCAGCCGGTACAGCAGGTCTTCGCGGAACGTGCCTTCCGACACGGCGCGGGCCAGGTCGCGGTTGGACGTGGCGATGATGCGGATATTGACCGACACCGGCTTGGAGCCGCCGACGCGGTCGATGACCCGTTCCTGGATCGCGCGCAGCAGCTTGGCCTGAAGCCGGGCGTCCATTTCGCTGATTTCGTCCAGCAGCAGGGTGCCGCCATCGGCCTCTTCGAACTTGCCGATCCGGCGCGCGACGGCGCCGGTGAAGGCGCCCTTCTCGTGCCCGAACAGTTCGGATTCCAGCAGATTGTCGGGAATGGCGGCGCAGTTGACGCTGATGAAGGGGCGTTCCGATCGGCGCGAATTGTCGTGCATGTAGCGCGCCATCACCTCCTTGCCGACGCCGCTTTCGCCGGTGATCAGGATCGAGGCTTCCGAGCGCGCCACCTGGTCGGCCAGTTGCAACACCGCCTTCATCGACGGGTCGGCCGAGATCATCGGCTTCTCGTCGTCGGCGACAGCGGCCAGGACGGCGGCGATCAGTTCCGCGTCGGGCGGCAGGGGGATGAACTCCTTGGCCCCGGCCTTGATCGCCGCAGCGGCCTCACGCGCATCGGCGTCGACACCGAAGGCCACCACCGGCACCGTGATCCGCTCGGCCTCGTTCGCGGCGATCAGGGCCGCGATGTCGAGCTGGTAATCGACCATCAGCAGGTCGGCGCCCTGCCCTCGTCGCAACTGCTCCGTCGCCTGGTCCGCGCGCTCGACGTGGCTGACCTTGGCGCCGTGCGCCATGGCCATCTTCACCGCCGAAGCGAGCTGTCCGCTCAGTCTGCCTACCACCAGAAGACGCATTGTTCTTCTCCTCTAAACTTTCATCCGGGTCGCCGTCGTTCAGCCGCGCAGAGCCTGCGCGGCGTCGCTTCAGCCCCCCGAGTCCTCGGTCTTGATGATTTCCGTCATGGTCACGCCCAGCCGGTCGTCGACGACGACGACCTCGCCGCGCGCGATCAGACGATTGTTGACGAAGATGTCGATGGCCTCGCCGACCTTGCGGTCCAGCTCCAGCACCGACCCCTTGTTCAGTTTCAGCAGCTGCGCCACCGACATGTGCGACTTGCCCAGCACGGCCGAGATGTTCACCGGCACCTCGAAGACCGTGGCCAGGTCGGCGGCGGTCTTGTCGCCATGATCATCGACCACGGCCAGGGCGGTGGAGTCCGGGAACTCCTCGAGCGAAAGATCGTCGGAGGCCATCAGAAATCACTCCGGTCAGTATTGATAGGGGGTTCGGCGTGCCCGGCCTCGGCGGCCAGGGCGGCGGTCAGGGCTTCGGCCACGCGTGTGGCCGAGCCTTCCGGATCGTGGTCGGCGCGGCCATCGGCCCATTCCAGCTGGAAGGCCGCAAAACCCATGCCCGGCTCGTCCCGGAAGGCGACGACGCCGGTGAAACCGCTGTCGGCGCAGGCCCGCTCGATCTGGGCGCGGCCCTCGTCGTCCAGACCGGCTGCACGCACGACCAGACGCGGCGAAGCGTCGATCTCCTGGGCCAGCGCCTCAAGGGCGGCGCGCAAGGGGGCCTGGGGGAAACGCTCCAGCGCCGCGCCGCCGATGGCCCGGGCGGCCGCCAGGGCCAGGTCGGCCGACTGTTCACGATGCGTCTGGGCCACGTTCCTCAGCGAGGGCAAGGCCGCCGCCACGCCCTGGGCGATATTGGTCAGAGCCATGGCCCGGATGTTCTCGATCTCGTTCAGCGCCTGCTGGCGCGCCTCCAGCTGCGCATGGGCGACCAGGGCGTCCACCTCGGCCGGCAGATAGCTGCGCTTGGTCGGCTTCCAGGCGCTTTCGCGCACCACCGAACCGTCGGCGTCGAACTCGGTATCGAAGGCGAAGGGAGTGCTCATGTCAGTAGATCAACTCGTCGTCGGCGCCCTGGCCGGCCAGCATGATCTCGCCGCGGGCGGCCAGATCCTTGGCCACCTGCACCATGGCCATCTGAGCGGTGTCGACGTCCTTCAGCCGGACCGGCCCCATGGATTCCATGTCTTCGCGCATGATTTTGGAGGCCCGTTCGGACATGTTGGAGAAGAACATCTCGCGCAGGGGCTCGGAGGCGCCCTTCAGGGCCAGGCCCAGGGAGTCCTTGTCCACCGCCCGCAGCAGCGTCTGCACGCCGCCGGGGTCCAGCTTGGACAGATCCTCGAACACGAACATCAGGGCGCGGATCCGTTCGGCGGATTCGCGGCTGCGCTCTTCCAGAGCGCCGATGAAGCGCGCCTCGGTCTGGCGATCGAAACTGTTGAAGATGTCGGCCATCATCTCGTGGCTGTCGCGCTTGGAGGTGCGCGCCAGGTTCGACATGAATTCGGTCCGCAGCGTCGCTTCGATCTTGTCCAGGATCTCGCGCTGGACCGGCTCCATGCGCAGCATCCGCTGCACGCATTCCAGGGCGAAATCTTCCGGCAGTGCGGTCAGCACGCGGGCGGCGTGGTCCGAACGCACCTTGGACAGGATGACGGCGACGGTCTGCGGGTATTCGTTCTTCAGATAGTTGGCGAGAACCGCCTCGTTCACATTGCCCAGCTTGTCCCACATGGTCCGGCCGGCCGGACCCCGGATTTCCTCCATCAGGCCATCGACGCGGTCCTTGGGCAGGAAGGCGGCCAGCAACCTCTGGGTCTGTTCATAACTGCCCATGACCGAGCCCGAGCCGGCCAGGCCCGAGACGAATTCGATCATCAGGGCCTCGACCGCCTCGGCGGTGACATTGCCCAGGGTGGCCATGGCCTGGGAGATCTCCTTGACCTCCTCGTCGTCCAGCCGTTCCCACAGGGCGGTGTGCTCCTCGCCCAGAGCCAGCAGGATGACGGCCGCCTTTTCAGGCCCCGTCAGCTTGTTGGGATCGTCGATCGACAGCTTCTTGGTCACGAGCTTGGCCATCAGCCTTCGGCCACCCAGTTGCGCAGGATTCCGGCAGCCTCATCCGGGTGCGCCTGGACGAAATCCGCGACCTTCTTGACCGAAGACGCCTTCACCTGACCCTCGATACGGGCGATGTCGATCTTCTGATCCATCTCGTTCGGGGCCGGCAATTGCACCAGCTGGGGCTGACCGTCGGCGCCGATGACGGTCGTCGTCACCGTGGCCACGGGCAGGCCAGCGGGGGCTGCGGCCACAGCCCCAGGCGCCGCGCCGCCCGCCGTCTTCAGAAGCGGACGCAGCACGAAGAAGATCAGCAGCAACGCCACGACGGCCAGGATGCCCAGTTCGATCAGCCGCATCACGTCGGTGCGGGAGAAGTCCAGCAGCGACGACTTGCCTTCCAGACCGCCGGCGATGCCGGTGTCGTGGTTGAAGCGGACGTTGATCACCTCGATCTTGTCGCCCCGCGCCTCGTCGATGCCTGCGGCGGCGGCGACCAGGGACTTGATCTGGGCGATCTCCTCGGCGGTTCTCGGCGCATAGGTCGGCTCGCCCTTGCCGTCTGCGGCCGGGGTCCACTTGCCATCGACGGCGACGGCGACGGCGAGTTTCTTGACCTCGCCCGGCTCCTTGGTCGTCGTGGTCGTGGTGTTCGAGATCTCGTAGTTTGTCGTCTCGGCGTTTTCCGCACTGGTCGCGCCGGCCGGCGTGGTGGCGGGCGGCGCGCCGCCGGGGATGTTGTTGGCGGCCGTCACGCCGCCGTCGTTCTGGCCCGTGGTGTCCGAGGACTGGGAGCCATTGGCGGTGGTCGAGCGCACGACCTGACCGTCGGGATCGAACTTCTGCTCCTGAGTGGTGGAACGGCTCTGATCGATGTCGGCCGTGACCTGGACGCGCGCGGCGCCGATGCCGACCACGCCTTCGACGATATCCTTGATCCGCGACTGCAGCTGGGCCTCGGTATTGCCCTTGGTCTCGGCGGCGGAGGCGGACGAGAAGGTTCCGTCATCGGACCCGGCCGCCAGGGTGCGGTTGTTCTGATCGGCGACGGTGACGCGGTCAGGCTTCAGGTTCGGCACGGACGAGGCCACCAGGTTGCGGATCGCCCGCACCTGGTCAGGCGTCAGATCCCGACCGCCCAGCCCGACCAGAACGGCCGCTGTGGGGTCTCCGGCCGCAGCGGTGAACATCTCGCGACGCGGCATGGTGATGTGGACACGGGCGGCGGTGATGCCGCGCATGGACATGATGGTGCGCGACAGTTCGCCCTGCAGGGCGCGCTGCTCGTTCAGCTGTTGCTGGAACTCCGTCTGGCCCAGCACCGACTGGTTGTCGAAGATTTCGTAGCCGACCGACCCCGAGGTCACGAGACCCTTTCCTGCAATCAGCATCCGCGCGGTGCCGACGTCGTCCCGGTTCACCATCACGGTCGAGCCGTCGCCCTTCGAGGTGTATTTGATGCCGGCCTGTTGCAGGGCCGTGGTGATCTCGCCGGCCTCGCGCAGATCCAGATTGGAATACAGCAGGGCGTCCGGCGCCTGACCCATGCGCAGCATGACGGCCACCAGCACGGCGGTCACGCCTGCGGCGACGCCGAGGACGGCCGCCAGACGGCCGATCCCGAACTTCTGCAACGCCGCTGTAAAGCCGCCCACGCGTTCCCGCCCCAAACTCGCGGGAGACACTGACGCCCCGCTAGGCAGAAAATGCCGCCTGGATGGTAAACGTCACGTTAAGAGACGTTTACGGGGTCACCGCCGGCTCGCCGCTCGGCCGTCGGGAGCGGCCGGCTTCTCCAGCTCCGGCAGCACCGCGGGCGCGCCCGACGGCAACGCCGCGTCGGGATTCCTCAGCCAGGCGGCGACGTCCCGGTAAACGATCTCGGCGTCCAGATCGCGGTTCAGCAGATGCCAGCCGTTCGGATACCAGGCCGTCTTCAGGGCGCCGCCGTCAGCCTGCGCGCGCTCCAGGGCCAGACGCATCGGCCCCCGCTTCACGATCTCGTCGTGCGCGCCATACATCAGCACGGCGTCGCCCCGGATGCGGCCCAGGCTGCGCGACGCCGTCTCCATCAGATCGACCAGGCCGTAGACCGTGTCGAACCGGGTCGCGAGAATGTTCATCGGATCACGCCCGTTGCGGATCAGCTCCAGCGTATTGCTGGAGGCGTGGATGTCGCGGGTGATGAACTCGGGCGGCTCCAGCGCCACATCGCCGAGCGCACGCGCCGCGATGTTCAGGGCCGCGCTGTTCAGCGGCCCCTGGGTCGACCACCCCCAGACCCCCGGCGCCAGCAGCACCAGCCGGTCGGCGTCCGGCGGATTGTCTGAACCGAATGCGGCCGCCGCCACCGATCCGCCCATGCTCTCGCCCACCACGGCGATGACGGCGTCGGGATAGCGGGCGCGGGCCAGGGCCGTGACCTCGCGCAGGTCGTCGGTCATCCGCGCCTGCCCGGCCCAGACGCCCCACCCCGGCGCGGCGCCGAAGCCACGCTGGTCATAGGCCCAGGTCTCGATCCCCTGCTCGGCCCACCACGGGCCGGCCAGACGGAAGCTGGCGTCGTGGTCGTTCATGCCGTGCAGGGCCACGATCACCGCCCAGGGCGCCCCATCGGTCGGCCCCCAGCGCAGATAGGGCAGCCGCGCCCCGTCCGACATGACCAGGGCGCGGTCCTCGACGTGAGCGCCGGCGAACCCCGGCGGCGGCGTCAGCGGCGGCTGGATGTGGGGCGCGGCGCAGGCGGACGCTCCCAAGGTCAGAGCGATGGCGGCGGCGGGGAAAGCGGGCTTCATGCGCGCATCCTTGCGGGGGGCGTCAGAATCGAACGCACCCGTTCCCGCAGATAGGGAACCACCTCGTCCTCGAACCAGGGGTTCTTTCTCAGCCAGGCCGTGTTGCGCCAGGACGGATGCGGCAGGGCCAGAATGTCCGGCGCATAGTCCCGCCAGGCCCGTACGGTCTCCGTCATGTTCCGCTTCGCCCGCTCGCCCAGCGCCCAGGCCTGGGCGTAGCCGCCGACCAGCAGGGTCAGCTCCATCTGCGGCAGGGCGTCCAGCAACTGCGGCCGCCACAGGTCGGCGCACCGGCTCGGCGGCGGATGGTCGCCCCCTTTCGGGGCCGTGCCCGGATAGCAGAAGGCCTGGGCCGCCACGCCGATGCGGCGGTCGGCGTAGAAGCTGTCGTAGTCCACGCCCATCCAGTCGCGCAGCCGGTCGCCCGACGGGTCGGTGAACGGCAGGCCGCTTTCATGCACCCGCCGCCCCGGCGCCTGGCCGCAGATCAGCAGCCGCGTCTCGGGAAAGACCCGCACCACCGGGCGCGGCGTATGCGGCAGCATGCCCGCGCAGGCGCGACAGGCGCGGATGTCGCTCAGGACTGCATCGAGATCAGTCGTCATCATCCTCGACGACCGGCGGACGGCGGCTCAGCGTGATGGTCAGCTTGCCCTGGCGCATCAGGCTCAGGGCGAGGGCGCGCACCTTGGGCAGCATGCGCTGCCACTGCTCCGGCTGTAGCTCTTTGGCCACTTCAGCCGGCTCGATGCTCTTGCCGGGCTCCAGCCCGGCGATTTTGTTCAGGATTGCGGTTTCGATCGGATCGCTCATTGCGCCTATATGCTGCACAGCGAGACCAGAAGTAAGGCCGAGTCGTCATGCCGAAGAAAATCACCGTCACCGAGGGCGAATTCGCCGGCTGGCAGACCTATGACCTCCACGACACCTTCGACGTCGTGGTGGGGCCCTTCTACGGCAAGCTCGATCCTGACGGTCACATGCGCTGCGCCTTCCGCGCCGAGCAGAAGCACATGAACGCCGGCGGGCGGATGCATGGCGGATGCCTGATGACCTTCGCCGACATCGCCATGTTCCAGATCGCCTATCAGGAGATGGAAGGCGCCTCGGGCGTCACGGTCCAGCTGGACTCCACCTTCATCGACGGCGCCTATGTCGGCGAACTGATCGAGGCGACCGGCCAGGTCACCAAGGCGGGCAAGAGCCTGATCTTCGTGCGCGGCCAGATCAACACGGGAGAGCGGCTGCTGATGACCTTCTCGGGCGTCATCCGCAAGTTCACGCCGCGCGGTTGAGCCGCACGATCAGGGCCATAAGCACGGCGAAGCCGGCGGCGGGCCAGAGGGCCGCCAGTCCCAGACGGCCGAAGGTCAGGGCGCCCAGCACCGCCCCGAAGCTCAGCCCTGCCCACAGGGTCAGATAGGCCTTGTAGGCGTATCGGTCTCCGCCCTTCACAGCGCCTGCCAGGGCCTGCCCCAGCTTGACCAGGGTTCCGGTCATATAGGTCAGGCTGACCCCGACCTCTCCGTTTCTCAGGAAGACCGAGTTCTCGGCGCCCATGGCCATGACCATCAGACCGACGGCGGCAGGCGTCAGCCCCGCGCCCGCCGCAGCGGCGGCCAACGCCAGCAGCAAGGCCTCGAACATCAGCACCCGACTACGCGAGCGTACGTCCTCGCCGCCCGCGACCAGGGCGCCGGCGAAGGATCCCAGGACGAACAGGCCGAGTATGGCGGCCAGATGCGCCGCCGCCGGCCACTGTCCCTCGGCCACGCTGGCGGCGAACCGGGTGGAGTTTCCGCTCATGAAGGAGACGAAGACGCCGCCCAGATGCAGAAAGCCCAGACTGTCCACATAGCCCGCCAACCCCGCCAGCAACAGGGCCAGCCAACGATCCGAAGGCGTCAGCAACCGCAAGGCCGTTCAGACCCCGGCCTTGGCCGCCGGTCGGTCTCGGCAGGCGTCGAACCAGCGGTGCAGGTTCTCGAACTCGGCCGGGGGGCGATAGCGAACCATCCGCGCGAAATCCAGGCCGACCACCGCGACGATGTCGGCGATGGTGAACCGGTCCAGGGCGATGAATTCCCGCTCGGCCAGATGCCGGTCGAGGGTCTTCATGAACCGCTCGGCCGACAGCCGGTTGTAGTCGGCCACCTGGGGAATCTGCACCGCCTCCAGAGCCGCCAGGGCCGGATGCGAGTGGCGCACGTTCAGCATGATCGGGTTGGACAGATAGAATTCGCACCGGCGGGTCCACATCTCGACCACCGCCTGTTCGCGCGCATCGCGACCGAACAGATTGGGCTCCGGATACAGGGCTTCCAGGTAGCGGCCGATGGCCACGGATTCCGAAATGGTCGTGCCGTCGTCCAGCTCCAGCGCCGGCAGGTGGGGCACCCCGACCTTGTCGCGATATTCCGGCTTCTTGTGATCACCCGTCAGAATGTCGATCTCGACCAGTTCGACGTCCTCGACGCCCTTCTCGGCCATGACCCAGCGGACCCGGCGCGGATTGGGCGCGCGGTGCGAGGTGTAGAGCTTCATCGGGCGCCTCCGTTCTTTTGAAAAACCTACTGCCCGAACACCGCCGCTGGCAAGGCGCCGACGACGGCCGCGCTCATCAGGGTGGCCATGAAGCCGGCGAACAGGGCCTTCCAGATCAGGCTCAGCACCTCGTGCCGGCGTTCAGGCATCAGCACCGACAGACCGGTCACGGTGATGCCGACCGAGCCGATATTGGCGAAGCCGCACAGGGCGTAGGTCATCAGCATCCGCGTCCGCTCGCTCATCGCCTCGGCCGGCAGCTTGCCCAGATTGATGAAGGCCACGAACTCGGTCAGGGTCAGTTTGACGCCCAGCAGCCAGCCGCCCAGGGCCGCCTCGCGCGCCTCGATCCCGATCAGCCAGGCGAAGGGGGTGAACAGGACGCCCAGGATCCGTTCGACCGTCAGCGGCTCGCCGAAGATGATGATGCCGCCCAGCATCAGGTTGACCAGGGCCACCAGGGCCACGAAGACGATCAGCACGGCCGAGATGTTCAGCACCACCATCAGGCCGTCCGACGTGCCCTTGGAGATGGCGTCGATGGCGCTGTCATACTTCAGGGCCGAGTCATAGCTGATCGACTGGATGGCCTCCTTGTCCGGCTCGGGCACGATGATCCGCGCCAGCAGCACCCCGGCCGGGGCCGAGACGATGGAGGCGACCAGGACGTGGCCGGCGGCGTTGGGCAGGGTCTGGGACAGGATGCTGGCGTAGGCCACCATGGTCGAACCGGCGACCGTCGCCAGGCCCACCGTCATCATCAGGAAGATCTCTGACCGGCTCAGCTTGTCCAGATAGGCCTTGATGACGATGGGGCTCTCGATCGTGCCCAGGAAGATGTTGGCCGCCACCGCCAGGGCCGAGGCGCCGCCCAGGCCCATGGTGCGCTGGAACAGCAAGCCGAAGCCGCGGATCAGCCACTTCAGGATCTTCCAGTGCCACAACAGGGCCGACAGGGCCGAGATCACCATGATCAGCGGCAGGACGTTGAAGGCGAAGGTGAACAGCGCCCCCTCGTTCTGAACCGCATAGGGCTGGTCCCCGCCGGCCAGATAGCCGAACACGAACCGCGTCCCCTGGGCCGTCGCAACCGCCAGCCCATCGATGGCGCCCGTCACCGCCGCCAGCACCGTGCGCGACCCCGGAATGCCGAAAAGCGCCAGCACCAGCCCGGCCTGAACCGCCACGGCGCCCAGGGCCAGCTTCCAGGGAAAGACCCGGCGGTTCTCTGAAATCGCCCAGCACAGGGTGATGATGACGACCAGGCCGAACAGGCTCTGGAGGTTCAGAAGGCTGAACATGAAAGATGGATCCCTGACCGGCCCGCGCCGGCTTCATCCGCTTCAAGGACAAAGTGACGCGGCTGACAAGGGGCGTGCGCGTATCAGTCGATCTTCAGCACACGGTCCAGACTGATCGCACCCGGCCCGCGCGCGATCAGATAGGCCAGCGGTCCGGCCCAAAGCAGGTGGAAAGGCCACCCGCCCGGCTCCACGACGACCTGGATAACCAGGGTCATGAACAGCAGGCCCGCCGCCGCCGGCCGCGTCGCCAGACCCAGCACGATCAGGATCGGCGCCAGATGCTCGGCATAGGTCGCCAGATGCGCCGCCAGGTCGGGCGCCAGCAGGGGCAGGCGGTATTCCTCGGCGAACAGGTAGCGCGTCGAAGGCGTGATGGTCAGCAGCCCCTCGACCTTGGTCCGTCCCGACAGGAAGAAGGGCGTGGCGACGCCCACGCGCAGCAACAGGGCGAGACCGGCCTCGGGTACGGCGGCGGTGATGCGTCGGTGAATATCCGCGATGCGGTTCATGATCGGTCCTTCGGGATTGAGGGCAAGGTGAAGACGCCGAGCGCGATGAGGGCGGCGAAAAGAGCGGACAGATCCAGGCCGGGCGTCGCCGCCTGGGCCGCAGCCGCAGCGACGCCGAACGGCCGGTTGAGGCGGCAGGCGTCCAGAAAGACCCATTCCGCGCGACCCAACCGCCGCGCCTGCACCTCGGCGCCCGAGCGATGCACCAGCAGGCCTTCAGCCTCGGCCCGCCATTCAAGAGACGCGTCAGGGGACGGATAGCGATGCGCCAGCCAGAGCGAGGGCGCCGTCCACTCGAACCAGAACAACTGGGCCGACGGGTCCAGGTTGGCCGTCACGCCCGCGAGGGCGGGGCCGAGCGCGGCCGCCCCGCGCGCCTCGAACCGCGCTGCGTCCTTGGCCAGATGAGCTTGGGTCCAGGCCCGGTCCAGCCGGGCGCAGGGCGCCAGATAGGTCATGTCCCGCGCCGGTTCGAAGCGGGCCAGCCAGTCGGGAAAGCCTGCGCCGTAGTCAGCCAGGACCGGCGTATCGCCCGGTTGTTCTGCGACGAAGGCGGCGGCGGCGGCGCGGAACCAGTCCTCGCCGACCATCTGCAACACGGTGGGATAGTTGGCCTCCAGGGCGTCGATCCGCGCCTTGATCGTCGTGTTGCGATAGACGGCCAGCGCCCCCAGCGTCCGGTCCCCGGCCTCCAGGTGCGGCCACAGGGCGTCCAGGTCGCCGGACAACGCCCTGTCGAAAGCGGCGTGAAACCCGGTCACGCCACGGCCTCCACCGCGGTCATCGCTGCAGCGGCGCGCGCCTGTTCAGACAAAAGGACCGGGAAATCGGGGACATCGCCGTCGCGCTCGACCAGGGTCGGCCGGGGACCGATGCGCGCGATCAGACGGTCATTGAGCGCCCAGACGGTCTCGGACACGGGGGCGTCGTGGCTGTCGATCAGCAGGGCCTCGCCCCAGACCGGATCGGGGCGATGACCCGCCAGATGGATTTCGCCCACCATCTCGCCGGGGACGGCGTCCAGCCACGCCTCGGCGGAGAAGCCCATGTTGGAGGCGCTGACATGGACATTGTTGACGTCGATCAGCAGGCCGCAGCCGGTCCGCCGGGCGATCTCGACCAGAAACTCGACCTCGTCCCACTCATGACCGGCCAGGGCCAGATAGGCGGACGGGTTCTCGATCAGCAGCCGCCGCCCCAGGGCCTGTTGCGCCTCGTCGACATGATCGCACACCAGGTTCAGCATCTCGCGGCTGCGCGGGACGGGCAGGAGATCAGGATGATAGACGCCGCCCCGCCGCGACCAGGCCAGGTGTTCGGACACCACAAAGGGTTCGAACCGGTCGATCAGGGCGCGGAACCGGGCCAGATGGTCGCGATCTGGGCGTTCATCTCCAGCCAGGGACAGGCCGACCCCGTGCAGAGATAGCGGGCGAACGGCGCGCACCGTCTCCAGCCAGCACAGGCGGGGGCCGCCCGCGACCATGTAGTTCTCGGGATGAACCTCGAACCACAGGCCGCGCTGGGCTCCGGCCGCCGGGCAGGCCGCGGCCTCCGAATAGTGCTGGGGCTTCAGGCCCAGTCCGGCGGTCGGAAGCGGGGGCATCAGCGGTTCGGGATCGGGGTCAGCGAACCGTTGCCCCTGGGCGTCTGGATCGAGGCGCAGGTGCCCTTGGCGACCAGTTTCCAGGCATTGCCCTGATAGTCGCGCACCGAGGTGCCGGCGCAGGTGGTGCCGGGCCCGGCGGCGCAGTCGTTCTGGCCAGCCTTGGCCACGCCATAGCATTTCTCCATGGCGTTTTCCTGCTGGGCCGTAGGCCGGTTCTGCGCGGCGGCGGCGTTGGCGCCCAGGGCCAGCAAGGCGCCGGCGCCGACCAGGATCTTGGCGGAGATATTCATGGGACGATTTCCTGTGTGACAGCCGTCCGGGGCGGAGCGGCCTGACAGCAGAGGTTTCGGTCCCGGCGCGGCGAAGGTTACGAGAAATATTTCGTCGTCGTCCGCCGCCGGGCGTGTAACCTTCGCCCCGTCCGGCGCGAATGGGATGCTGCGTGGTCGACAAGGAAGCCGAGCTCAAACGTCTGATGTTGCGGGGTCTCGACGGCGACCCCGCGGCCTGGCGCGCCCTGCTGACCGAAATGCGCGGCGCCCTGACCCCCTTCTTCAAACGTCGGCTGACCGGCTGCGAAGCCGATGCGGAGGATCTCGTGCAGGACTGCCTGATCGCCATTCACGCCAAGCGCGCGACCTATGACCGGTCGCTGCCCTTCACGGCCTGGGCCTATGCGATCGCGCGTTACAAGCTGATCGATCATTTCCGCCGCCAGGGCCGCCGTCACGACGTGCCGCTGGAGGAGGCGTCGGTCCTGCTGGCAGATCACACGGTCGAGGACGGCGTCGTCCGCCGGGATCTGAAGAAGGTCCTGTCCATCCTGCCGCTGCGCCAGCGCCGCCTTATCGAGGATGTCCGCGTCGGCGGTTTCAGCCTGGCCGAGGCCGCCCAACGCAACGGCTTTACCGAAGGCGCGGCCAAGGTCAGCGTCCACCGCTCCATGAAGACGCTGGTCGCCAGCGTGAACCCAAATGAAGACTGAAGACCTGATCGACGCCCTGGCCGCCGGACTTGAGCCGGCCAAGCCCGCACGGCCCAGCCCCGCCCTGCTGGGCGCCGCCGCGGCGGCAGCCGTGGCGGCCGTGGCCCTGCTGCTGGGCGTCCGGCCTGATCTGGCGCAGGCGCTGCAGGGGCCGATCCCCTGGCTGAAGGGAATCTACACCGCCGCCCTGGCGGGAACCGGGATCTGGCTGGCGACACGGCTCGGGCGACCCGGCGTCGATCCGCGCCCGGCCGCCTTCGCCCTGCTCGCAGTCGTGGCTGTGGCGGTGCTTTGGGGCTTGATCGAGATGAGCCTGACGCCGCCCGAACAGCGGATGGCCGACTGGCTGGGCCGAACCTGGACCATCTGCGGACGCAACATCGTGCTGGTCTCGGCCTTCGCCGCGCCGCTGGTCTTCCTGTCGGCGCGGCGGCTGGCGCCGACACGGCCGACGACGGCCGGTCTGGCGCTGGGTCTGGCGACGGGCGGCATCGCCGCCACCGCCTATGGTCTGCTGCACTGTGGCGAGGCGACCGCCGCCTTCGTCGCCACCTGGTATACGCTGGGGGTCGCGGCCGCCGGCCTGATCGGCGCCGCCGTCGGCCGCTTCGCCCTGCGTTGGTGACGCCGCCTCAGGCCTGGCGGCGCACCAGCCGGCCGTAGGTCTCCATCAGGTCCAGCGACAGGGCGCCCGGCGTGAAGCGATAGTCGCCCACCTCGGCCACCGGCGTCACCTCGACGGCGGTGCCGGTCAGGAAGCACTCCGAGAAGTCCGACAGTTCTTCCGGCAGGATGTCGCGCACCACGACCTCGATCCCCTTGGCCTGGGCGATCTCGATCACCGTCTGGCGGGTGATGCCGTCCAGGATGTGCTCGACCTTGGGCGTGTGCAGCACGCCGTCCTTGACGAAGAAGACGTTGGCGCCGGTGGCCTCGGCCACATAGCCGCGCCAGTCCAGCATCAGGGCGTCGGCGAATCCGTTCCGCTCGGCCGTGTTCTTGGACATGGTGCAGATCATGTACAGGCCGGCCGCCTTGGCGGTCGTCGGCGCCGTCCTCGGATCGGGGCGGCGCCACTTGGACCATTCCAGACGCAGGCCGCGCGCCTTGACCTCAGGGTCGAAATAGCTGGGCCAGTCCCAGACGGCCACCGCCAGATGGACCTTGTTGTTCAGGGCCGAAACACTGGTCTGTTCCGGGCCGAGATAGGCGACCGGGCGCACGTAGCAGTCCTGCAAGCCGTTTTTGGCGCAGGTTTCGTTACAGATGGCGTCGATTTCAGCGACGCTGTAAGGTATCTCGAAATCGAGCAGGTTCGCGGACCGCTTCAGGCGCTCCGAATGCGGCGTCAGCTTGAAGATTTCGCCGCCGTACATACGCTCACCCTCGAATACCGACGAGCCATAGTGGAGGGCATGGGTCAGAATATGCGTCTTCGTTTCCCGCCAGGGCACGAAATCGCCGTCAAACCAGATCCATCCATCACGATCGTCGAAAGGAACGAAGGCCATTGAAACACGTCTCCTGCAGAAGTCTGTCTGTTAGAGCTCCCCGAATCGCTCAGGTCAACGGCCGGGATCGGGAGAATCGCGGATGAGCATGGCCGAAACGCGCGCATATGGCCGCTCGGGTCCCATCGCCGGGCCGGGCGTGGGTCGCCATCTGCTGATCGTCGACGACGACGACCGCATCCGCGAACTGCTGAAGGAGTATCTGTCGCGCGAGGGTTACCGCGTCACCGGCGCCGCCCACGCGGCGGCGGCCAAGCGGATGATGGAGCTGATCGAGTTCGACCTGGTCGTGCTGGACGTCATGATGCCGGGCGAAAGCGGCCTGGACCTGACCTCCTGGGTTCGCGCCAAGGCCGAGACCTCGAAGACGCCGGTCCTGCTGCTGACGGCGCGCGGCGATCCCGAGGATCGGATCGAGGGGCTGTCGCGGGGCGCCGACGACTATATGTCCAAGCCGTTCGAACCGCGCGAACTCGTGCTGCGGATCGAGGCCATCCTGCGCCGCACGGGCGGCAAGCCCATCGGCCCGCGCGAGATCAAGCTGGGCACGGCCGTGTTCGACATGGAACGGCTGGAGCTGATCCGCGACGGCGCGCCCCAGCGCCTGACCGAGGCCGAGGCCCAGTTGCTGAAGACCCTGGCGCTTCACGCACACGCCCCGGTCGAACGCATGAGCCTTTCGCCCGACACGGCCGACATCACCGGCCGCGCCGTCGATGTTCAGGTCACCCGCTTGCGGCGCAAGCTGGAAGCCGACCCCAAGAACCCGCGCTATCTCCAGACCGTGCGCGGCGTGGGCTATATGCTCGCGCCCGACTGAGCCGGCGACGAACACCATGCGGCTGCTGCCCGCCTATCTGTGGCCGCGCTTTCTGAAGCGGCGCCTGCCGACCTCGCTCTGGGGGCGGTCGCTGCTGATCATCGTCCTGCCGGTGCTGGTCATGCAGGTGGTGGTGACCTGGATCTTCTTCGACGCCCACTGGCAGACCGTGACGGCGCGCCTGTCCGAGGGCCTGGCCGGCGATATCGCCTGGGCCGTCGAGAGCTATGAGGACGACCCCAGCCAACGCAATCTGGAGCGACTGGCCGATCGGGCCGAGCGGTCCATGTCCCTGTCGATCGCGCTGCAGGAGGGGCGAACCCTGCCGACGGAACAGAGGCGCGGCCCCATCGGGGTGGTGGACCGCGTGCTGGACAAGGCGCTGGCGGCCCGACTGGACCGCCCCTACTGGTTCGACACCACCCGCTACCCCGCCTATGTCGACATCCAGGTGCAGGAGCCGCAGGGCGTGCTGCGCATCATCGCCCCGCGCGAGCGCGCCGTGGCCACCCAGGCCCACATCTTCGTGCTGTGGCTGACCATCGCCACCGTCCTGCTGATGGGGGTGGCGATCCTGTTCATCCGCAACCAGGTCCGCGCCATCGAACGCCTGGCCGACGCGGCCGAGGCCTTCGGCCGGGGCGAGACCGTGCCCCGGTTCAAGCCGCACGGCGCCCGCGAGGTTCGCGCCGCCGCCGTGGCCTTCCTGGCCATGCGCGACCGGATCCAGCGCCACATCGACCAGCGCACCGCCCTGCTCGCCTCGGTTAGCCACGACCTGCGCACCCCCCTGACCCGGCTCCGGCTGGAACTGGCCCTGGCCCCGCCGTTCAAGCGTCAGGCCGCCATGCGCGGCGACCTGGACGAAATGGAGCATATGATCGACGAATATCTGGACTTCGCCCGCGGCGAGGCCGGCGAACCGCCCCAACCCGTGTCGATCCTCGACCTGCTGAAGGCGGCGGGCGAAGACGCCAGGCGCGCCGGGGCCGAGGTCGAACTGTCGGTCGCCCAGGGCCTGACCGCCTCGCTTCGCCCGCTCGCCTTCAAGCGCGCCCTGGTCAACCTGGCCGGAAACGCCGCCTCTCACGGCGAGCATGTGCGTCTTTCGGCGCGGTCGCTGGCCTCGGGCGGGCTTGAGATCGCCGTCGAGGACGACGGCCCCGGCATTCCCGAAGATCTGTATGACGAGGCCTTCCGCCCCTTCTCCCGTCTGGACGAGTCCCGCAACCAGAACCGCAAGGGCGTCGGCCTGGGCCTGGCCATCGCCCGCGACGTGGCGCGCGGCCACGGCGGCGACGTCACCCTGGAGCGCAGCGACCTGGGCGGGCTTAAGGCGATCATCCGCGTGCCCGGCCAGGCGACCGTCGTTCCCGCCGCCTGACGGCGTATTTTTTGGACCAGGGCGCTGAAACGGGCGGTCGGAGCGAGATTTGGATGTCCGGCGTCTAGCGGAACCGTGCAGGAAGGATCATCTTCATGCCGACAGGGCATGGAGACAAAACACGATGCGTAAACTCGCCTTCTTCGCGCCTTTGGCCGCGGCGCTCGCCGTCGCCGCCATGGCCCAGGCGCAAACCCCCACGGTCAACGTCACCGTCGGCCCCGAACTGCAACGTCAGATCGAGAAGCTCGGCGAACGTGAAGTCAACGAACAGATCGACGAATTGAAGGCTGAAGTCGGTCAGGCGCTGGAGCACCGCTATCCGGGCGCCACCGCCAATCTGGTCCTGGTCGACCTGAAGCCGAACCGCCCCACCTTCGAACAGATCCGCCAGACGCCGGGCCTGGACCCGATCCGCAGCGTGTCCATCGGCGGCGCGGCGATCAAGGGCGAGATCGTCACCGCCGACGGCCAGTCCCGGCCGGTGGACTTCTCCTACTTCTCGCCGAACATCCGCGACGTCTGGGGCTTCGGCGTCTGGCATGACGCGGACCGCGCCTTCGGACGTCTGGGCGACCAGATCGAACAGGGCCGATTCTGATCCCGCAGGCCGCTCTCCCGTTTCGCGACGGGAGAGAGGCGTCGGGTTTCAGCCCATCTCGCGGTTTCGCCGCACGGCCGCCGCGACCGTCTCGTCCAGCATCCGCGTCAGGCGGCCGTCCTTCGCCAGGGCGTCCAGCCCGGCGCGGGTCGAGCCGCCCGGCGAGGCGATGCGGCCGATCAGGGCCTCCAGATCATCGTCGCCCATCGAATCCGCCGCCGACCGCAGGGTGGCTCGCGCCAGGACGTCGGCGGTCGCCGCGTCCAGGCCGCTGGCCTGACCCGCCCGGGCCAGGGCTTCGGTAAAGGCGTAGAAATAGGCCGCGCCCGATCCGGCCACCGCCGTGGCCGCATCCATCAGGGCCTCGTCGGTCAGAACAACTGTCTCGGCCATCGGCTCGAACAAGGCCCGTCCCAAGGCCTGGGCGCGATCATCCGCCGACCAGATCGAGGCCACGCCGCGTCCGCGCGACACCCCCGTCGTCGGCATGACGCGCACGATGGGCCAGCCGCCGATCCCCTCGGCCAGGGTGGGCGCCGTCACCCCCGCCATGACCGACAGGATCACGGCCTGGTCGTTCAGGAAGGACGCCAGGGGCGTCACCACCTCGCGCCAGATCGCCGGCTTGACCGCCAGAACGATCACGCTCGCCTCGGTCAGGGCCTCCAGCGGCGGATTGATCCGCGCGCCCTGGGCCCGCGCCGCCTCGGCGGCGGGCTTTTCCGACGGACTGAGAATGATCAGATCGGCCGGCGCGACCGTCTCCGTCAGCAGCCAGCCTTCCAGAATGGCCGAGCCCAGCCGGCCGCAGCCCACCAGGACGACAGGTCCCCCGGACCGGACGGACCCCGCCATCAGGCGTTGCCGACGGTCTCGAACAGGCAGGCGTCGATGGCCTCCTGCGGCTTCTTGTTCCCGCGCACCATGAAGTCGAACGCGGGATAATAACGATCCGCCGCCTCGATGGCCGCATCGATCATCGAGGCCGCCTGGGCCAGGGTCGGGCGTTCGCCCATCGGCAGGGCCAGCGAATGACGGAAGACGATCTCCCCGTCCTCGGCCCAGACCTCGAAATGCCCCATCCACGTGCGTTGGTTGATCAGCCCGACCAGTTCATAGGCGGCCGTCTTGCGGCTCTTGGCCACACGCAGATCCAGGGCGCAGCAAAGCTGAAGACAATCGCCCTCGGGCCGCCAGGCGAACCACAGCTCGTAATCCTTCCAGTCCCCCGCCAGCGCGAAGGCCAGGTCGCCGTCGTCGGTGCGGTCGAACGGGAGGTTCTCGGCCGTGAGGACATGCTCGACGACCTCAAGCGGGTCGAAGGGCGTGTCCATTTCCTCGGGCCGGGCGATGTCCATCAAGTCTCTCGATTCGCGCTGCGTCCGCGAGAATCGCGGCCGTTAACAGAGTGGTAAGCCTGTTCGCGGATTCGGCTCAACCGGCTGCGTCCCCGGGTTGAGTTCCATCTGTGGACGTTCCCGTGCCGAGCTTGCCGGAAGCCTTGGCGGCGGGCTTGCTGGCAGGTTTCTGGGCCGCCTTCAGTTCGGCGATCTCGGCCCGCAGGGCGGCGATCTCGTCCTTCAGCACATCGAATTCGTCGCGGCGGACCAGGTCCATCTCGGCGGCGATCCGGTCGGTCTGGGCGCGCCAGGCGGTCTTGGCCTCTTCTCCCGCCGCCTGGGCCAGGCCCATGGCGCCGGTGGTCAGTTTGGCGAACTCGTCCAGGATGGGATTGCGGGTCTGCATGGCGGTCTCCGACTTCAACGTCGTTAACGAAGCTTCACCGACTATGGTGAATGAAACCTTTCTTTCTGCTGCTTCGCGGACGCCATCAAGGCGTCGTGATCTTTCTTCACAGGCGACGCAGCCGGCGACGCTTGCTAAACCGCCCTTCTGAGACAGGCTTGCACAGGAACGCCCCTTGCCCTTTCCCGAATTCGATCCGGTCCTGATCCATCTCGGACCGCTTCCGATCCGCTGGTACGCCCTGGCCTATGTCGCCGGCATCGTCCTAGGCTGGTGGTACGCCGCCCGTCTGGTCAAGACCGAACGCCTGTGGGCGCCGGGCAAGCCGCCGATCAACACCACCCAGCTGGACGACCTGGTCCTGTGGATCGTGCTGGGCATCATCCTGGGCGGCCGCCTGGGCTACGCCCTGTTCTACAAGCCGATTATGTACGCCCAGTTGTTCACCGGCCAGACCCTGGGCGAGCGGTTCGAACTGTTCCAGCTCTGGACCGGCGGCATGAGCTTCCACGGCGGCTTCCTGGGCGTCTGCCTGGCCATCGTCCTCTATTCCCGCGGCCAGAAGATCGACATGCTGCGCCTCGGCGACGTCATCGCCCCGGTCGTGCCCATCGGCCTGATGTTCGGCCGCCTGGCCAACTTCATCAACGGCGAGCTGTGGGGCCGCGAGACGACCGTTCCCTGGGCCGTCCGCTTCTGCAACGCCCGCATCCAGCAGATGTACGGCTTCTGCCCCGCCGGCGACGCGCCTCGCCACCCCAGCCAGCTCTATGAGGCGGGACTGGAGGGGATCGTGCTTCTGTCCATCCTGTCGCTGGGCATCTGGAAGTTCGATCTGCTGAAGAAGCCGGGCTATATCACCGGCCTATTCCTGGTCGGCTACGGCGTCTGCCGCGCCGCGCTGGAGAATGTGCGCGAGCCCGACTTCGGCATGCCCGACTTCCCGCTGGGCCTGACCATGGGGATGATGCTGTCCATCCCGATGATCCTGGTCGGCGGCTGGCTGATCTGGCGCGCCTGGAACCGGCCGCCCGTCCAGGCATGAGCGACGCCGAAACCCTGAAAACCCGTCTGGCGCGCGAGATCGCCCTGACGGGGCCGATGACGGTCGCCGACTATGTCACCCGCTGCCTGCATGATCCCAAGGGCGGCTATTACGCCTCGCGCCCTGCTCTGGGGGAAGGCGGCGACTTCATCACCGCGCCCCTGGTCAGCCAGATGTTCGGCGAACTGATCGGCCTGTGGGCGGTCGAGACCTGGAACCGGCTGGGCGCGCCCGAACGGTTCCGCCTGGTCGAGGTCGGGCCCGGCGACGGAACCCTGATGAGCGACGCCCTGCGCGCGGCGCGCCTGCTCCCCGGCTTCCTCGAAGCCTGCGACCTGATCCTGATCGAGCCCAGCGGCCCCTTGCGCGACCTCCAGGCCAAGGCCCTGGCCGGCGCCGACCTGTCGCCGCGCTGGGTGCGCGACCTGACGCGGATCGAGACCGACGCCCCGGTCATCCTGATCGCCAACGAGGTTCTGGACTGTCTGCCCGCACGCCAGTTCGTCCGCACCGACGGCGGCTGGGCCGAGCGCCGCATCGGCGTCACCGACGACAATGACCTGATCTTCGGCCTGACCGCGATTTCCGGCGGGTTCGAAAAACCCGGCTTCGACATCGCGCCCGGCGAGGTGTTCGAGATTTCGGAACAACAAGCCATCTTCGGCCGCGACCTGGCCGGGCTGATGAAGGCCGCCTCGGGCGCCGCCCTGCTCATCGACTACGGCCGCGCACGGCCCGAGGCCGGCGACACGCTTCAGGCCCTGCGCCGCCACCAGAAGGTCGATCCGCTGGACAGTCCCGGCGAGGCCGACCTGACCCAGTGGGCCGACTTTCCGCGCGTGCTTGAGGCCGCCGTCCGCGCCGGCGCCGATGTCACCGGTTGCCTGACCCAGGGCGAGTTCCTGAGACGGCTGGGGATCGAAGCGCGCGCTGAACGGTTGAAGGCGGGACGGCCCGACGCCGCCCCCGTGATCGACCGCCAACTGCATCGCCTGACCGCCGAGGACCAGATGGGAAGCCTGTTCAAGGCCGCCGCGATCTTCTCGCCCCGCGCGCTGATCGTGCCGGGGTGGGACCTGTGAGCGACCCGGCCCCCATCACCCATCCGCTGCTGACGGCCGCCGGGTTCGACCACGGCTTCTTCACCCGCGCCGGCGGCGTCTCCACCGGCATCTATGAAGGGCTGAACGCCGGCGTCGGTTCGAAGGATGATCCCGCATCCGTGGCCGAGAACCGCCGTCGCGTCGCCGCCCATTTCGGCGCCGACGTCGATCATCTGAACGGCTGCTACCAGATCCATTCCGCCGTCGCCCGCGTCGCCGACGGCCCCTGGCAGGGCGACCGGCCCGAGGGCGACGCCGTCGTCACCGCCGAACCCGACCTGTTGTGCTCGGTCCTGACCGCCGACTGCGCGCCGATTCTGCTGGCCGATCCCGAGACGCGGATCGTCGCCGCCGTCCATGCCGGCTGGAAGGGCGCCCTGGGCGGCGTGGTTCATTCCGCTGTCGCGGCCATGCAGGCCCTGGGCGCCGATCCCCGTCACATCCGCGCCGTCGTCGGCCCCTGCATCGCCCCCGCCAGCTATGAGGTCGGCCTCGACTTCCAGGACCGTTTCGCCCACCACGACCCCGGCAGCGAACGCTTCTTCCACCCCGGCGAGACCGACGACAAACGCCGGTTCGACCTGCCCGGCTTCGTCCTGTGGCGCCTGCAACAGGCCGGCGTCGGCCAGGCCGTCTGGACCGGCCACGACACCTGCGCCGACGCGGCGCGCTTCTACTCCAACCGCCGGGCGTTCCAGCAGGGCGAACCGGACTTCGGCCGATTGATCAGCGTGATCGGGGTTTAGGCGCGCACACGATAATTCTCCCTCCCCGTCCGGGGAGGGGCGTCGCGCAGCGACGGGGTGGGGGCGGCCCGGCAGGGGCGCACTATTTCCGAAAAGATAAATCAGTGGACCGGCGCCCTGCCCGTCCCACCCGGCTTCGGCTGCGCCTTCGCCCCCCTCCCCCGCTGGGGGAGGGAAAGGCTGATGCGCTTGTCAGCCCGCCTGCGCCATCTCGGGCACGCGTGTGACTTCGCGCCACGCATGGGGCGCCGCAAGCAGGGCGCGGACCAGCTTGTTGTTGACCGCGTGCCCGGCCTTGTAGCCTTCGTAACGACCCAACAGCGGCGCGCCCAGGACATACAGGTCGCCGATGGCGTCCAGCGCCTTGTGGCGCACGAACTCGCGTTCCATCCGCAGGCCGCCGGGGTTCAGGATGTCGTCGCCGTCGATGACCACGGCGTTCTCCAGCGAGCCGCCGCGGGCCAGACCCGCCTGACGCAGGGCCTCGACCTCATGGGCGAAGCCGAAGGTGCGACAGGCCATGATTTCCTTGCGGAAGGTCGGCTCGTCCACGACGAAATCGATGATCTGGTTGCCGATCACCGCCGAAGGGAAGTCGATCTCGAACCGCATTTCATAGCGGTCGCACGGCAACAGGGCCGCGTGCTTGTCGCCTTCGGTGACGTGAACCGTCTCCAGGATCTCGATATAGCGCTGCGGCTGCGCCTGGGGACGGAAGCCCGCCCGGTCCAGCAACTGCACGAACTCCAGCGCCGACCCGTCCAGGATCGGCAGTTCCGGCCCGTCCACCTCGACCACGGCGTTCGAAACGCCCAGAGCGCAGAAAGCCGCCATCAGGTGTTCGATGGTCGACAGCCGCACGCCGGCGGCGTTCTCGATCATGGTGTTCAGGCGGGCGTCGACAACGGCCTCGCCCGAGACGGGGATGCGGTTGTCGCGGTCGGTCACGTCGGTGCGCACGAAGACGATCCCCGCCCCCGCAGGCGCAGGACGAACCGCCAGCCGCACCCGGCGGCCGGTGTGCACCCCGACGCCGGCGATGATGGCCGGCGCGATGATGGTGCGCTCGTGATGGTCGTTTCTGACCGACAAACTCAAACTCGCTTCAATCTGATCGGGTCCCGCCTCTAAGTGCGGATTACGCCCCTCGAGTGATCTAGCCCTGCCCCCGCAAGTGCGAAATGAAAGTCGGGTTTCGGATTGTTTCGTTATGGGACCGTCGCAATTGAAAACGCCCCGAAGCCAGTGGCTTCGGGGCGCGGCTTTCAGAATTTCAGTCGGTCAGTTTGCGAGACGGCGGAGAAAAGAAGGAATCTCCAGATCGTCGTCCGCATGGCCCGTCTCGGGCTCGGCCTGGGCCTGCGGCTGGGCCGCCGACCGCATCTGCGAGGTCGGACGGGGGCTGTAGGTCGGCTCGGGCTGCGGCTGGGCGCGCTTGCCGCGACCGAACAGGCTCCAGCCGCTGCGGCGGTGGTCACGGTCGTCATAGTCATCGACGGCCGGCTCGGGCGAACGGGCGGCGTACAGGTCGCCCTGGGGCTCGGGCGCGCGGCTCGACTGCGTGGCCGGCGCGCGGGTGGTTTCGTACTCCTCGACCCATGGATCGACGATCGGGTCCAGGGCGCGCGGGGTCGGTTCCGCGACGCGGATCACCGGCTCGGGCCGGGGCTCCGGCGCGGGAGGGGATTGAAAGCTGGGGACGACGGGGGCCGCCTCGATCCGGGGCTCAGGACGCGGTTCCGGCGCGCGTTCGGCGCGGACCGGCTCACGGTAGGGTTCGCGGGCGGGCTCGGGGGCACGCGAAGCCTGGGTTCCGTACAGGCCGCCGGCGGAACGGCGCGCGCCGTGATCCGCCAGGGGCGCGGTCTGGGAGGGCGCAGCCGGAGCCGAGGGTTCGGCGCGTTGCACGCCGCTCTCGTCCATGCCGGTGGCGACCACCGAGACGCGGATCTTCCCGTCCAGCGCCGGATCGAAGGCGGCGCCGAAGATGATGTTGGCGTCGCCGTCCACCTCGGCCGAAATGGCGTTGGCGGCCTCGTCGACTTCCAGCAGGGTCATGTCCAGACCGCCGGTGATGTTCACCAGCACAGCCTTGGCGCCCTTCAGCGAGGTCTCGTCCAGCAGCGGGTTGGCGATGGCGTTCTGCGCGGCCAGCAGGGCGCGGTCGTCGCCGGAGGCCTCGCCGGTGCCCATCATCGCCTTGCCCATTTCGGACATGACGGCGCGGACGTCGGCGAAGTCCAGATTGATCAGGCCGGGCAGGATCATCAGGTCGGTGATCGAACGCACGCCCGAGTGCAGCACCTGGTCGGCCATGCCGAAGGCGTCGGCGAAGGTGGTGCGTTCGTTGGCGACGCGGAACAGGTTCTGGTTCGGAATGACGATCAGGGTGTCGACATAGCGCTGCAGCTCGGCGACGCCCGCGTCGGCCAGCCGCATCCGGTGACGGCCTTCGAAGGTGAAGGGCTTGGTCACGACGCCGACGGTCAGGATGCCGCGATCCCGCGCGCATTTGGCGATCACGGGCGCTGCGCCGGTGCCGGTGCCGCCGCCCATGCCACAGGTGATGAACACCATGTGCGCGCCTTCGAGGTGCTGATGGATCTCGTCGGCGGATTCCTCGGCGGCGTTCATGCCGACTTCGGGGTGGGCGCCGGCGCCCAGGCCCTGGGTGATGGTCTCGCCCAGTTGGATGCGACGATCCGTCTTGGCGAACGACAGGTGCTGCGCGTCCGTGTTGGCCACGACGAACTCGACCCCTTCGAGGCCGGCGTCGATCATATTGTTCACAGCGTTGCCGCCGGCGCCGCCGACGCCGAACACGACGATACGGGGCTTCAGTTCAGTGTGTTGCGGCTTGACCAATGAGAGCGACATTTCTTTTCCGACCTTCCGACCCTGACCCCTTCAAACCGATGCGACCGCCCCGCCGAATCACATTGGTTATGAGCGTGTTAAGGATTGCACCCACGAGGGTTAAGAGAAGGTTACGGCGATAATGTGAGTCGGCTTTAAGTGAAGGCCCTTAATCAAAGCCTTGCCGCATAAAACCGGGAAAATTGCTCATCCTGGCGCATTTCTTCCATTCACATCGCGGCTATGCGCCGCCACTTGCCGTGGCCGGAGCAATTTGGTTCATTGCGGCGACAATTGGGCCGCCTTCCGGCTCACGTGGGGAGTTTCTGTAATGACGAGAGTATCAGCCGCGGTGTTCAGCGCGGTTCTTCTGCTGGGCTCGGCCAGCGGCCTGGCGACGGCGTCGGCGTCGGCGACCACGCCGGCCGCAGCGCCGGCTACGGCGCCGACGATCCAGCAGTTCGCGGCCTTCCCTCTGATGTCGAGCTTCACGGTGTCGCCGGATGGAAAACACATCGCAGCCCTGCAAGCGCGGGGCGAAGAACGGGTCATTCTCGTCTGGGACGCCGAACATCTAGACCGCACCCCGACGGTGATCGGCTCTTCTCAGATGAAGCTCCAGGGCGTCACTTTCGTAAAGAATGACGTACTCGGAGTTTCGATGTGGCAGCCCTACGACGCGGCGCAGGGCACAATCATCAAGACTTTCCTCAGTAAATTCCTGCTCACCGACCTTCAGGGGCGGAACTGGCGCGACCCGATTTCCTCGTTCCGTCCTCGCTCGGACGACGAGGCCGAGTACCTCAAGACCCAGAGCCCCTCAGTTCTCGATTCCCTGCCCAACGATCCGGACAATATCCTGATCGAGATCAACGGCGACGTCCTTCGCCTGAACGTCCGTAACAACCGATCGGAACGCGTCCAGCGCTCCAGCGAACGGGTGATCGGTTACGACACCGATCTGAACGGGGACCTGCGGGTCAGAAACATCGCCGACCGCGACGCCGAAGGTCTGTACATCGCCACCCAGTTCAAGAACGAAGGCGGCGGCTGGGACGAACACTTCCGCAGCCATGTGAAGAATCGCGAGGTGTTCGCAGTCGCCGGTTTCAGCACCGATCCGAACATCGCCTATGTCATCTCCAACCGCAGTCGCGACAAGGCGGCGGTATTTGAGTACAATATTGCTGCGCGCCAGCTTGGCGAAGTCGTCTTCGAACACCCGCTGTTCGAGGCGACAGGCATGAGCATCAATCGCATCCAGGGCCCAAACTTCGGCGAGGTCCGCTCGTTCAGCTATAACGGTCCGCGCGGCACCGAATTTCCGATAGCACCCGGTTATGAGGGCCTGATAACTGGCCTTGAGCAGGCTCTGAACATCGAATCCCATCCGCTGCGCGTCACTGACCCGGCGACAGGGGTGACCCGCACCATCGCCTATCCGACCGATCGCTACATGGATGTCACCGCCGCGTCCCAGGACTGGAGCACCGTGGTCGTCTGGTCCGGGGCATCGAACGATCCCGGCGCCTATTCCATCTTCCGTAACGGTCAGCTGACGCCACTGGGCCAGCCCTATCCCCAGATCAATCCCGCGACGATCGGCAAGACCGAACTGGTCTACTACAAGGCCCGCGACGGCCTCGACATCCCGGCTTTCCTCAGCAAGCCGCCCGCCGACATTTTCGGGCCCGGCCCCTATCCGACCGTCATCATGCCCCACGGCGGCCCCTGGGCGCGCGACGAGATGACCTGGGACTATTCGTCGTGGCGCGCCATGATGACCTCGCGCGGCTACGCCGTCTTGCAACCCCAGTACCGAGGCTCCGACGGCTGGGGCAAACGCCTGTGGATGGCCGGCGACAACGAGTGGGGCCAGAAGATGCAGGACGACAAGGACGACGGCGCCAAATGGCTGATCGACCAGGGCGTCGCGCAGCAGGGCCGCATCGCCATGTTCGGCTTCTCCTACGGCGGCTACGCAGCCATGGTGGCGGGCATCCGTCCCGAGGGTCTGTACAAATGCGCCATCGCCGGCGCGGGCGTGTCGGACCTGACCAAGATCCGGTCCAGCATGTTCCAGAACCCCTATACGCGCGAAGCTCAGCGTGACACGGTCAACGGGCTGAACCCGATCACCCGCGCCAATCAGGTGCAAATCCCGATGATGGTCTTCACCGGCGATCGCGATCGCACAGTGACCCAGGATCACTCCGACCTGTTCGTCGGCCGCGCACGCGGCAGCGGCCAGGACATCCAGTATCACCTGATCAAGGACTATGCGCACGGCCCGGCCTGGACCCGCGAGATCATGGCCGAGCAACTCGGCTATATCGACGACTATCTGCGCAACGGCTGCGGCGGCTCGGGTCTCTGACCCGGCCCTTCGCCCCCAGGCAAAAGGCCCGCCAAACGGCGGGCCTTTTTTCTTGCTCGTCAGACAATCCTAAAGATTATCCCGCAGCCACCCAGCCACACGCCCCACCACATTGCCCCGATGGATTCTCGGCGCGTCCGCCGCCGTGATCTGCCGCGCCATAAGCTTCCTGGCCGACACGGCCTCGCGCGGGCCGTAGGCGGCGCGCAGCAGGACTCCGGCGGTGGCGCAGAAGGCCGGACCGGAGGCGGCGTCGGCCAAATGGGGCGCCCGTTGGGGCTTGCCCAGGCGGACCGGGCGGTCGAACACCCGCACCGCCAGCTCCCGCACCCCGTTCAGTTGGCTGGCGCCGCCGGTCAGGACCAGGCCCGCGCCGGGCTCCAGACCCACGCCGGCGTTCTTCAGCCGGTCGCGCAGCAGTTCCAGCGTCTCTTCCACGCGCGGGGCGATGACCGTCTTCAGCATGGCGCGCGGGACGATGACCGGGCCGGCCGAGGCGTCCTCGCCGCGCGGCGGGGCCTCCAGCATTTCGCGGTCCTCGTTGGCGCTGGCCATGGCCGAGCCATGCAAGGTCTTCAGCCGTTCGGCGCCGGCCTTGGACGTCGACAGGCCGCGCGCGATGTCGGAGGTGACGTGGTCGCCGCCGACGTTCAGGCTTTCAATGTGCAGCAGGGAGCGCCCGCCCCAGACGGCGGCGCTGGTCGAGCCGCCGCCCATGTCGATGCAGACGGCGCCCAGGTCCATCTCGTCCTCTTCCAGCGCGGCCAGGGACGAGACGACGGGCGCGGCGGCCACGCCCTGCAGGTCCAGGTGCGCCAGCTCGAGACAGTGGCTCAGGGTCGTAAAGACGTTCTCGGCCATGGAGACGACCAGCAGGTCGAGCCCCAGCGAGCCGCCGCGCATCGAACGCGGATCATGCACGCCGCGCGCGCCGTCCACCGACCAGGCGATGGGCAGGACGTGGATCGGGCGGCGGTTGGGCAGGCGGATCTGGGCCAGGGCCATGCCGATGGCGCGCGCCAGGTCGGCGTCTCCCACCGGATTGGCGCCCAGGGACACCCGGGCCTGGACCCGGTGGCTGGCCATCTGGCCGATGGCGGTGGTGACGACGACGCCGGAGACCGGGCTCTGGGCCGCACGCTCGGCCCGTTCGACGGCGTGGCCGATGGCCTGGGCCGCCTCGTCCATATTGATGATGGCCCCGCCCTTCACGCCCTTGGACTGGACGTGGCTGGCGCCGGCGACGCGGATGGTGCGGTCGGCGTGACGCACGCCGTCGGGCTTCATGATGAAGCATGAGACCTTGGACTGGCCGATGTCCAGGGCGGCGATCACGGGGGCGCGGCCGGCGCGGGGGTCCATGCCCCGGCCCTGGTCATTCGCCGATCCGCGCTGCTTGCCCGACATGTCGTACTGGTCCTTTAAGCGTCGGCGGCGGGTCGCACGGCGACCTCGTCCGGCGTTCTGAGATCGACCCGGGCGAAGCCCAGGTCGAGCAGGCGTTCGCGCTGATCCAGCGCGTCGAGACGGATCAGGGCCGCCTCCTGTTCGACGGCGGGCAGCTGGATCAGGCTGCCGTCTTTCAGGCGCAGGTCCCAACGGCGTTCGTCCACCCGCACCAGGGCGTCCACCCGGCTCATCAGGCGCGGGCGCTGGGCCAGCAGAGGCAGGACCTCGCCCGCGGCCAGGTCGGCGCCCTTGCCGACGACCAGGGGCAGGGTCGGATAGCGGCGCGCGTCGGCGCCCTGGATCACCTGGCCCTGGGCGTCGATGACCTTGATCTGGCCGGCGTCCTGCCAGACGGCCAGACGATCGTGTTCCTTGATCTCGACGATCAGGGTGTCGGGCAACAGGCGCACCACGCGCGCCTCGCGCACCCAGCCGACGCCCTGCACGCGTTCGCGGATGGCGTTCAGGTCCAGACTGGTGATCGGCTGGCCGGAATACAGGCCCAGGGCCTGCTGGATCGCCGGCTCGGCCTCGGCCGAGGCGCCGGTGATATGAACCCGTTTCAGCGTCAGCCCCATGCCCGCCGTCACCCCGTCGATCCCGTGCGAAACCGACTGGCCGATCCGTTCGGCGCGGGCGCCGGTCGCCAGAACCCCGATCACCAGCAGGGCGCTGGCGCCCAGGGCGATCATGACGGTGCGGGGTGAAACATCGATACGGCCGATGGCGGCCATCTTGCCGGGGATGGCGGACGCGGGCTTGGGCGCGCCGCCGCGCGGCCGCCCGCCCTTCTGGGAGGCGACGCCACGCGAGGAACCCGAACTCTGTCGCCGACCGCCGCGAACTACCGCGGGCATGAGGCGTCCTCCACCATCCACCGAACCAGGTCTTCGTAGCTCATTCCGGTATGGGCGGCCTGCTCGGGAGCGAGCGAGGTCGGCGTCATGCCCGGCTGAGTGTTGACCTCCAACAGAACCAGATCGTCCTTAACATCGTCATAACGGAAGTCGCTTCTGGACACGCCTCGGCAACCCATGGCGACGTGCGCCGCCTCCGCCTGACGCAGTGCCGCCTCGAACACGGCGGGCGGCAGGAGGGCGGGCAGGACGTGGACCGAACCGCCGGGCGCATACTTGGCCTCGTAGTCGTAGAAGCCCTTGGTCGGGGTGATGTCGGTCACGGTCAGGGCGCGCGGCCCGTCCGCATAGCCGATCACGGCGACGGCCAGCTCCTTGCCGGCGATATAGGGTTCGACCATCACCTGTTCGCCATAGGCCCAGCCGGGCTCGCCCACCTCGGCGACCGGCCGATTGGCGCCCTCGCTAACCAGATAGACGCCGACGGACGAGCCTTCGGCGTTGGGCTTGACCACATAGGGGGGCTCGATCACGTGGCGCGACGCCACCTCATGCCGGTCGTACAGACCCCCGCCGGGCACCTTGACGCCCGCCGCCTTCAGCACGGCCTTGGACCTGTTCTTGTCCATGGCCAGGGCCGATGCGAGCACGCCGGAATGAGTATAGGGGATCCGCAGGGTCTCGAGCACGCCCTGGACGCAGCCGTCCTCGCCCCAGGCGCCGTGCAGGCAGTTCAGCACCACGTCCGGCTTGATCAGACCCGACAGCACATTGGCCAGGTCGCGCCCCGCATCCACGCGGCTGACGCGCACGCCCTGCCGCTCCAGCGCCTGAGCGCACTGTTCGCCGGAGGTCAGCGACACCTCCCGCTCGGCGGAAAGACCGCCCATCAGGACGGCGACATGAAGGTCTTTGAAAGCGCGGGTCATGGGCTCTCCGATTGCGGCCGACTTGTTTAACAGGCCGTCAACCTTATCGCCCGCGCGGCGTGAAAAATGTGTGTCAAACCCCGACGATCAGAGGCGCCGGCCGATCCGCCTGATCTCCCAGTCCAGCTGAACGCCGGTCTTCAACAGGACGTCCGCCCGCACCGCCTCGCCCAGGCCTTCGATGTCGGCGGCGGTGGCCTCGCCGGGGTTGATCATGAAGTTGGAATGGAGCTCGCTGAACATGGCCCCTCCTCCGGTTTCGGCGTGCAGTCTGCCGCGCCAGCCGGCCTCGTCGACCAGTTTCCACGACGAATGGCCGGGCGGATTCTTGAAGGTCGAACCGCCGGTCTTTTCGCGGATCGGCTGGGTGGTTTCGCGGCGGCTGGTGATCTCGGTGATGCGGGCCTGGACGGCGGCGGGATCGTCCGGCGTTCCGCGATAGACGGCCTCGACCCAGATGATGTCGGCCGGCGCCTGCGAATGGCGATAGGTGTAGCCGAAGTCGGCCAGGACGTAGTCGACCCGCTCGCCAGACCGCGTCAGCCCCCAGGCCGAGACCAGAACATCCTTGGTCTCCGATCCGTAGCAACCGGCGTTCATGGTCAGCGCCCCGCCGACCGTGCCCGGAATGCCGGCGTAGAATTCCAGCCCCGCCAGCCCCGCCTTGGCGCTGGCCTTGGCCACCATGGAGTCCAGCGCGCCGGCGCCGGCCGTGATCGTGTCGCCGTCCGTCGTCACCAGCGCCCAAGGCCGGCCCGCCAGACGGATCACCACCCCCTCGACCCCGCCGTCGCGCACAATGACGTTCGACCCGACGCCCAGCACCGTCACGGGGACGGACGGGTCCAGCGCCTTCAGGAAATCAGCCAGATCTTCGGCGTCCGCCGGAATGAACAGGGCCTCAGCCGCGCCGCCGACGCGGAACCAAGTGTAGGGGCCGAGCGGTTCGTCCCGCAGAAGCTTGCCGCGAACGGGGGGAAGGGTGATCTCGGTCATGCGGCTTCGATGTCGGTCCGGGAAAAGTCGTCGCCCTTGTACAGCAGGGGCGACCGCGCGTGGCGGGCGCAGGCATAGGCGAAACAGTCGCCGAAATTCAATGCCGCCGGGTGACGGCCCTTGCCGTATCGGACGTGGGCGCGGATCGCCTCGTGTCGCACCTCGGCGTGAATGGCGACCACCTCGATATTGAAGGTCTTCAAGAAAGCCTCAACGGCGGCTTCGCTGTCGGTGATGTCCAGTTTCAGCCGACGCGCGACCGCGAGGACCGCCTCCCAGACGGCCATGGGCGACGTCGTCCGAAGAGGATAGGCTTCCAGGCGCGCATAGAGTAGCCGCGCGTCGTCCTCGTCGGTCAGGATGGCCGTAAGCGCCGAAGCGTCCACGAACATCAGTCGTCCTCATAGAGGCTGTCGATCCAAGCCTTGTCCACCGGCTGGCCCTCGGCGAGGTCGCCCCGAGCTATTAGAGCGCGGGTGAAGGCAAGGCCGCGCTCGACAAAGTCGGACGGCGTCTCGACCTGCTCCAACTGACGGCGCAGCGCGCGGCGCACCGCCTCCGTCTTGCTGATCCCTCCGATGCGGCTGAGGCGTTCAGCCATCTGATCGACTTCCGGGTCCTTCACATAAAGCGCCACGACATCCTCCAGGGATATACCGTCACGCCATAATATATACTTTCGAACCCCCCGGACAAGCCGAGCCTCACCCCAACGCCTCCAGCTGCGCCGGCAGGCCATAGGCCCAGCTGGTGATGTCGCCGGCGCCCAGCAGCACGACCACATCGCCCGGCCGGGCCTCTTCCTTGATCAGGCGCGGCAGGACGGCGGCGTTCTCCAGCGCCTGGACATGGCGGTGGCCATAGCGGCGGATGCCGTCGGTCAGGGCGTGCTTGTCCACCCCTTCGATCGGCGGTTCCCCGGCCGGATAGACGTCGGCGACGATCACGCTGTCGGCGTCGGAAAAGGCGGTCGAGAACTCGTTCATCAGGTCGCGCAGCCGGGTGTAGCGGTGCGGCTGGACCACGGCGATGACCCGGCCCTCGGTCACCTGACGCGCGGCCTTCAGCACGGCGACGATCTCGACCGGATGGTGGCCATAGTCGTCGACGATGCGCACGCCCCCGACCACGCCGGTGGTGGTGAAGCGGCGCTTGACCCCGCCGAAGCCGGCCAGACCCTCGCGGATCGCCTCGTCGGACACGTCCAGCTCGCGCGCCACGGCGATGGCGGCCAGGGCGTTGGAGACATTGTGCCAGCCGGCCATCGGCAGGTGCAGGTTCTCGATCCGGTGGGTCTCGCCGTTCTGGATCACGACGTCGAAGCGGGCGCCGTCCGGCCCCATCTGGCAGTTGTCGGCCCGCACCATGGCCTGGGGATTGGTCCCATAGGTGACCAGCCGCCGGTTATCGATGGAGGCGACCAGCTTCTGCACCTCGGGATGATCCAGGCAGACGGCGGCGAAACCATAGAAGGGGATGTTCTCGACGAAATCGACGAAGGCCTTCCGCACGGCGTCGAAGTCGCCGTAATGGTCCAGATGTTCCGGGTCGATATTGGTCACAATGGCGACCGTCGATTTCAGTCGCAGGAAACTGCCGTCGCTCTCGTCCGCCTCGACCACGATCCAGTCGCCGTCGCCGACCTTGGCGTTGGTGCCATAGGCGTTGATGATGCCGCCGTTGACCACCGTCGGGTCCAGACCGGCCGCATCCAGCAGGGCCGCGACCATCGAGGTCGTCGTGGTCTTGCCGTGGGTGCCCCCGACCGCGATCGAGAATTGCAGACGCATCAGTTCGGCCAGCATCTCGGCCCGGCGCACCAGGGGGATGCGGCGCTCGCGGGCGGCCTTCATCTCGGGATTGTCGGCCTTGACCGCCGTCGAATAGACCACGGCCGACACGCCCTCGCTGACGTGAGCGGCGTCGTGACCGATGAAAATCCGCGCGCCCAGCTTCTCCAGCCGTTCGGTGTTGGCGCTGGCCTTGGCGTCCGAGCCCTGAACCGAATAGCCGATCTTCAGCATGATCTCGGCGATGCCGCTCATGCCTATGCCGCCGATGCCGACGAAATGGACGGGACCGAGGTCGAACGGGACGGGGCGAAGGCGAGCGATCATCCAATGCGCTTAGCAAGGGATCGGGCGGAATGCACGGGGGTGTCTGCGTCCAATTCCGACGTCGGGACGTGATAGGCGTCGCGCGGGAGAACGGGCATGACGGCGAACGCGGTTCGGTCGATTTCAGACTATTCAGACTATTCAGACCCTGTTTTTCGGGCACAGGGTCTGAAACGGCCGCCGCTCGGCCGCCTACGACTTTAGTCGATTGGCCTTGCGGAAGCTTGTCGTGCAAACAGGCGTTGAGTGACCGCCAGGCGGTCAGGCAGGAGTATTTTCGTGGGCAAACTCAGCACCCCTATCATCTTCGGCGTCATCGCCATTCTGGGGGCCGTCTCCCTCGGCGTCATCGCCCTGCACCAGGGGGAGAGCATCAGCGCGGTCTGGATGGTGGTGGCGGCGGTCTGCACCTACGCCATCGCCTATCGCTTCTACAGCCGCTTCCTGGCCAACAAGGTCATGCAGCTGCAGCCCTCGCGCCCGACACCCGCCGTCCGTCGCGACGACGGCCTCGACTATGTGCCGACGCCCAGGAACGTCCTGTTCGGCCACCACTTCGCCGCCATCGCCGGCGCGGGGCCGCTGGTTGGACCGGTGCTGGCCGCCCAGATGGGCTATCTGCCCGGCGTGCTGTGGATCCTGGTCGGCGCCGTGCTGGCCGGTGCGGTGCAGGACATGATGGTCCTGTTCATGTCCACCCGACGCGACGGCAAGTCGCTGGGCGACATGATCCGCACCGAGATGGGCAATATCCCCGGCATCATCGCCCAGGTCGGCGTGCTGATGATCATGGTCATCATCCTGGCCGTCCTGGCCCTGGTCGTGGTCAAGGCCCTGGCCGAGAGCCCCTGGGGCACCTTCACCGTCGCCGCCACCATCCCCATCGCCATCTTCATGGGCCTGTACACCCGCTATCTGCGGCCCGGCCGCGTGGGCGAGGTGTCGATCATCGGCGTCGTCCTGCTGATCCTCGCCATCATCGGCGGCGGCCATGTCGCGGCCGACCCGTTCTGGGGCCCGGCCTTCACCCTGACCGGCCCGACCCTGGCCATACTGATGATGGTCTATGGCTTCATCGCCTCGGTCATTCCGGTCTGGCTGCTGCTGGCGCCGCGCGACTATCTGTCGACCTTCCTGAAGATCGGGGCCATCGTCGCCCTGGCCATCGGCATACTGATCGTCCGTCCGCATCTGCAGATGCCCGCCGTCACCCCCTTCATCGACGGCACCGGCCCGGTCTTCGCCGGCGCCCTGTTCCCCTTCCTGTTCATCACCATCGCCTGCGGCGCCGTCTCGGGCTTCCACGCCCTGATCTCCTCGGGCACCACGCCCAAGCTGCTGGAGAACGAGAGCCAGATTCCGCTGATCGGCTATGGCGCCATGCTGTGCGAAAGCTTCGTCGCCGTCATGGCCCTGATCGCCGCCACGGTCCTGGACCCGGCCGTCTATTTCGCCATGAACAGCCCGGTCGCCATCATCGGCAATGACGCGGTCTCGGCCGCCGCCGCCGTGGCCCAGTGGGGCTTCCACATCACCCCCGGCGAGCTGGAGCAACTGGCCCGCGACGTGGGCGAGCACTCGATCCTGTCGCGCGCGGGCGGCGCCCCGACCCTGGCCGTCGGCATGGCCCACATCCTGTCGGGCGTCATCGGCGGCAAGGCGATGATGGCCTTCTGGTACCACTTCGCCATCCTGTTCGAGGCCCTGTTCATCCTGACGACGGTCGACGCCGGCACGCGCGTCTGCCGCTTCATGATCCAGGACCTGCTGGGCGTGGCCGTGCCGAAGATGCGCGAGACCAAGTCCTGGGGCGCCAATGTCGTCGCCACCGCCCTGACGGTCGGCCTGTGGGGCTATTTCCTCTACACCGGCGTGGTCGATCCCCTGGGCGGCATCAACAGCCTGTGGCCCCTGTTCGGCATCGCCAACCAGATGCTGGCCGCCATCGCCCTGATCCTGGGCACGGTCGTCCTGTTCAAGATGAAGCGCGAGAAGTTCGCCTGGGTCATGGTCGTCCCGGCGACCTGGCTGCTGATCTGCACCCTGACGGCGGGCCTGCAGAAGCTGTTTCATCCCGAGGTCCGCATCGGCTTCCTGGCCCACGCCCGCAAGTACCAGGAGGCCCTGGGCGCCGGCGAACTGATCGCCCCGGCCAAGACCGTGGGCGACATGCACCGCATCATCGTCAACGACTACGTCAACTCGACGCTGACGGCGGCCTTCCTGTTCGTGGTCGTGACCATGGTGGTCTACGGCGTCCTGGCCTGCCTAAAGGCCTATCGCAGCAACCGGCCGACCGTGCGCGAATATCCCGAGGCGCACGAGCTGACGGCGTCCGACGACGCGGCGGATATCGCCCGTGCCTAAGTCCGGGCTCCAGTCCGGGCCGGCTCCCGCCGCCACGCCGGACGACCTGCTCTGCCTGTGCCGCGACACCGCCTTGCGGTGGGGTCGCGGCGTCAAGCGGACGGCGGGGGCCATGATCGGCCAGCCCGACTACGACGCCTATGTCCGCCACGCGGCCACGACCCATCCCGACCAGCCCCCGCTGGACAAGATCGCCTTCTTCCGCCTGCACGAACAGCGTCGCTTCGGCGGCTCGGGCGCCTTCAAATGCTGCTGATCTAAAGGCCGGCGGGCTGGTCGGCCGACCGGACCCGGTCCGCTCCCTGCGCCTGGAGCGCGGCGATGGCCGCCTCCAGCGTCGGGTCCTCGCCCGCGCGGCGCTGGCTCACGGTGCGGGGCGCCGCGATGTCCGGGGTGACGCCGCGTTTCTCCAGCCGCACCCCGCCCGCCGTGACGAAGTTCGCCCGGCTCAGCGTCAGCTTGCCCCCGTCCGGCAGGTCCGTCTCCTGGGCGATCAGGACCGAGCCGATGGTCTTCTCGCCCACCACTATGCCCCGCCCGGCCTCCTGCAGGGCGGCGGGCGTCAGTTCGGCCGCGCTGCGGCTGCCCCGGTCCACAAGGACCGCGACCGGATTGGCCACCGGCGCGCTGCGGTCGCCGCAGTCGCCTGAGGCCCGCAGGATCACGGGCCGCCCGTTCCGCCCGGTCCGGGTCGCCCAGACCTGGTCGCGCGGCAGGAAACAGGTCAGCACGGACTCCGCCTCCCACAGCCGGCCGCCGGGATTGGCTCTCAGGTCCAGGATCACGTCCACATCCGACGGCAGGCCGTCCAGCTCGCCGCCCAGCCAGCGCCCCAGCCCCGCATCGAACTGCTCCACCGTCAGCACCAGAACCCCCGGCCGGGACTTGTCGGCCGTGAACGGCTGCGGCCCGTCCATCAGCTGCGGGGTCAGGATGGTGTCGCGGCGCATCCCGGTCTCGTCCGTCAGAACCAGATGGACCGGCGTCCCCTCCTGCACCTCCACGTCTGGTCCCCAGGGCCGGCCGTCGACGCTGTCCAGGGTCCAGCCCAGCTGCACCCCCGCCGCCTGGGCCGGAGAGCCGTCGCGCACCCGCTCCACCGTCCACAGGTCGGGATCCTCGCCCCGCATCAGGGTCATGCCCATGACGGCCCGGCGCGCATACTGGGCGTCCTGGCGGCGCACGGCGGCCGGCGGGCTGGCGCCGGCGTGGCCGTCGTCCAGCAGGTCCAGCATCGTATTGACGACCCGGTACAGCGCCCGGTCGTCGGCCGCCGCCAGGGCCTGGGGCCGGAACCGATCGCGCGCCGCGCCCCAGTCCACTCCATGCAGATCAGGATCGTAATAGCCGCGCCGCACCTCGCTCCAGACCGTGTCGAACACCCGCTGGTTCATCCGCGCCCGCTCGCGGCTGGGCGCGGCCACGACCGCCGCCGCCGGGGTCTCGGCGTAGGCCAGGGCCGCCGGCCCGCCGCAAAGCGGCAAGCTGAGCAACAAGAGGCTGAAAAGCCGGGCGGAACCTTTGACGGACATGCCGGCCATGTGACGCAAGACCGGTCCCGTCCTCAAGTCACGAATATGCGTTATTCGGGAATACGCGCCCCGTCCCAGGCGAACACCCCGCCGCTGTCGGCCGGCGTCAGCGCCGCCATGACCGCCAGCAGCCGTTCGGCGGAATAGTCGGGCGTGAACAGCCGCCCCTCCGCCACCCCCTTCTGGAACGGCGCGCTCAGGCCCGTATCGACCGTGCCGGGATGCAGGCCCACGATCACGGCCAGCGGATGACTGCGCGCCATCTCGATCGCCAGATTGCGCAGGATCATGTTCAGCGCCGCCTTGGACGCCCGATAGCTGTGCCATCCGCCCAACCGGTTGTCGCCGATCGACCCCACCCGCGCCGACAGGGCCGCGAACACCGCCCGCCGGTCGCGCGGCGTCAGCGGCAGCAGGTGTTTCGCCGCCAGCGCCGGCCCCACGGCGTTGACGCGATAGTCCCTCAGCATGTGATCCGCCTCAAGCTGCCGCAGGCTCCGCTCGGGCTGGAACCCGTCATGCAGCACCCCCGTCGCCAGCACGATCAGCGTCGGCGCCGCGCCCTGGCCGATTCGCCGCGCCGCCTCCGCCAGACTGGCCTCGTCCTCCAGATCGGCCGCCAGGGCCTGTGCGCCCGCGACCTCTTCCCCGGTTCGCGATATCGCCCAGACGGTCTGGTGCTTGCCCTCCACGATCAGGCGATCGACCAGGGCCCGGCCGAGGCCGCCCGTCGCCCCGATCACCACCGCCGATCCGTTCATCCCGTCTCCCCTCGCGTTTCGTCCCATGATAGGGGCGCGGCATGAACATCACCACGGTCGGCCTCGATGCCGACGACACCCTCTGGCACAACGAGACGATCTTCCGCCTGACCCATGCGCGGTTCGTCGACCTGCTGGACGATCACGGCGACGCCGCCACCATCGAGGCGCGCTTGGCCGAGACCGAGCAGCGCAACCTGCGACTCTACGGCTACGGCGTGAAGGGCTTCACCCTGTCGATGATCGAGACGGCGATGGAGCTGTGCGACGGCGGCGCCCCGCCCGAGGTGGTGCGCGAGATCCTGGCCGCCGGCCGCGAGATGCTGGCCCATCCGGTCGAGACCCTGCCCGGCGTGGACGAGGTGGTCTCCGAACTGGCCGAACACTACCGCCTGGTCCTGATCACCAAGGGCGACCTGCTGGACCAGGAGCGCAAACTGGCGGCGTCAGGCCTGGGCGACCGGTTCGCGGCGGTCGAGATCGTCTCGGAAAAGGACCGGGCCACCTACGACCGCGTCTTCGCCCGCCACGGCACCGGCGCGGCCGAGGCCGTCATGGCCGGCAATTCGATGAAGTCCGACGTCCTGCCCGCCATCGCCGCAGGGGCCTTCGGCGTCCACATCCCCTACCACGTCACCTGGGCCCACGAACTGGCCGACGCCCCGGTGAACGAGCCGCGCTATGTCTCCCTGTCCCGCATCGGCGAACTGCCGGACTGGATCGCGGCCATCGGCAATGGATAAGCTCTTGCCCCCCCGCCCCTCCCTCTCTAAACGGGCCGCTTAACCGACAACCCGACGCGAGCTCCGCATGGCGACGCCCTGCGGCGGCTACGCGCGCGCAAACTACGAAGGATCAGGTCGCCCCTTGGACGCCTCGGACATCAGTCATGACGAACGCGACGCCATGGTGCGTGCGGCGCTGGCCGAACAGGGCGACAGCGGCGTGACGCCGCGCCACACGCTGTTCTTCTTCCTCGGCGACGAAGACGCCCATGGCGACCTGTGCGAGGTGGCGCGACGCGCCGGCTTCATCGCGCGCGGCGACGGCGACATGACGATTCTCGAGACCACCATGGCCGTGGACGCGGAGAGTTTCGCTCCCGTCTCGTCCATGATGCAGACCTGGGCCGCGGCCTTCCAGCTGGAGTACGACGGCTGGGAATGCGCGGTCGTGACCCATTAGCGTTCAATAAGAAGAAGAGCTGGCGATGCCCAAGCGCACAGACATAAAGTCCATCCTCATCATCGGCGCCGGCCCGATCGTCATCGGCCAGGCGTGCGAGTTCGACTATTCCGGCGTCCAGGCCTGCAAGGCGCTGAAGGCCGAGGGGTACCGGGTCATCCTGGTCAACTCGAACCCCGCCACCATCATGACCGACCCCGAGGTGGCCGACGCCACCTATATCGAGCCGATCACGCCCGAGATGGTCGAGAAGATCATCGCCAAGGAACGCCCCGACGCCCTGCTGCCCACCATGGGCGGCCAGACCGCGCTGAACACCGCCCTGGCCCTGGACGCCTCGGGCGCGCTGAAGAAGTACGGCGTCGAGATGATCGGTGCGAAAGCCGACGTGATCGACAAGGCCGAGGATCGCCAGAAATTCCGTGACGCCATGGACAAGCTGGGCCTGGAAAGCCCGCGCTCCAAGGCCGCTCACTCGATGGAAGAGGCCCTGGAGGGGCTGGAGTTCGTCGGCCTGCCCGCCGTGATCCGTCCGTCCTTCACCCTGGCCGGCACCGGCGGCGGCATCGCCTTCAACCGCGAGGAGTTCGAGGAAATCGTCCTGCGCGGCCTCGACCTGTCGCCGACCACCGAGGTCCTGATCGAGGAATCGGTGCTGGGCTGGAAGGAATACGAGATGGAGGTCGTCCGCGACACGGCGGACAACTGCATCATCATCTGCTCGATCGAGAACATCGACCCGATGGGCGTCCACACGGGCGACTCCATCACCGTCGCCCCTGCGCTTACGCTGACCGACAAGGAATATCAGCGGATGCGGACCGGCTCGATCAACGTCCTGCGCGAGATCGGCGTCGAGACCGGCGGATCGAACGTCCAGTGGGCCATCAATCCGGCTGACGGCCGGATGGTGGTGATCGAGATGAATCCGCGCGTGTCGCGTTCGTCCGCCCTGGCGTCCAAGGCCACCGGCTTCCCCATCGCCAAGGTCGCCGCGCGTCTGGCCGTCGGCTACACTCTGGACGAACTGCAGAACGACATCACCCAGGTCACGCCGGCCTCGTTCGAGCCGAGCATCGACTATGTCGTCACCAAGATCCCGCGCTTCGCCTTCGAGAAATACCCCGGTTCGGAGCCCCTGCTGGGCACCTCGATGAAGTCGGTCGGCGAGGTCATGGCCATCGGCCGCACCTTCCAGGAATCGATGCAGAAGGCCCTTCGCGGGCTTGAGACCGGCCTGTCCGGCTTCGACGAGATCGAGATCGAAGGCGTCGCCGACGTCGAGGACGCCGGCGCCGCCCGCGCCGCCGTGGTCCGCGCCCTGGGCATCCCCACGCCCGACCGCATCCGCGTCATCGCCCAGGCCTTCCGCCACGGCCTGACGGTGGAAGAGGTCAACGCCGCCTGTTCCTACGAGCCCTGGTTCCTGCGCCAGATCGCCGACATCGTGCGCGAGGAAGGCCACATCCGGGTCAAGGGCCTGCCGACCGACCCGACCGAGTTCCGCCGGCTGAAGGCCAAGGGCTTCTCCGACGCCCGTCTGGCCCAGCTGACCGGCGCGACCGAAAAGGCCGTGCGCCTGGCCCGTCGCGGCCTGAACGTCCGCCCGGTCTTCAAGCGGATCGACACCTGTGCGGCCGAGTTCGCCAGCGCCACCGCCTATATGTATTCGACCTATGAGACCGGCGCCCTGGGCCAGATCCCCGAGTGCGAGTCCCAGCCGTCGGACAAGAAGAAGGCCATCATCCTGGGCGGCGGTCCGAACCGGATCGGCCAGGGGATCGAGTTCGACTACTGCTGCTGCCACGCGGCCTTCGCCTTCGACGACATCGGCGTCGAGTCGATCATGGTCAACTGCAACCCCGAGACCGTCTCGACCGACTACGACACCTCCGACCGCCTGTATTTCGAGCCGCTGACGGCCGAGGACGTGCTGGAGCTGATCGAGGTCGAGCGTTCGAACGGCGACCTGATCGGCTGCGTCGTCCAGTTCGGCGGCCAGACCCCGCTGAAGCTGGCCCACGCCCTGCAAGAGGACAATATCCCCGTCCTGGGCACCAGCGTCGACTCCATCGACCTGGCCGAGGACCGCGAGCGCTTCCAGCAGATGCTGGAGGCCATCGGCCTGAAACAGCCGCCCAACGGCCTGGCCCGCAGCGCCGAGGAAGCCGCGCAGAAGGCCGAAGAGGTCGGCTATCCGGTCGTGCTGCGCCCCTCCTACGTCCTGGGCGGACGCGGCATGATGATCGTTCACGACCGCGAGCAGTTGGACCGCTACGTCCACGAGGCCATGCGCGTCTCGGGCTCCGACCCCGTCCTGATCGACCACTATCTGAACCGCGCCACCGAGGTGGACGTGGACGCCCTGTGCGACGACGAGACCGTCTTCGTCGCCGGCGTGCTGGAACATATCGAGGAAGCCGGCGTCCACTCGGGCGACAGCGCCTGCTCCATGCCGCCCTGGTCCCTGTCGGCCGAGACGGTGGCCGAGCTGAAGCGCCAGACCACCGAAATGGCCAAGGCCCTGAAGGTCCGCGGCCTGATGAACGTCCAGTTCGCGATTGAAGAGCCGCACAGCGAGAACCCGCGCATCTTCGTGCTGGAGGTCAACCCGCGCGCGTCCCGCACCGCCCCCTTCGTGGCCAAGACCATCGGCCAGCCGATCGCCTCCATCGCCGCCAAGGTCATGGCCGGCGTGCCGCTGAAATCCTTCGGCCTGACGGACAAACCCTACGACCATATCGCGGTCAAGGAAGCGGTCTTCCCCTTCGCCCGCTTCGCCGGGGTCGACACCATCCTGGGCCCGGAAATGCGCTCGACCGGCGAGGTCATGGGCCTGGACTGGAAGCGTGAGGGCGAGGCCGACATGGCCCCCGCCTTCGCCCGCGCCTTCGCCAAGTCCCAGATCGGCGGCGGCACCACCCTGCCCACGGCCGGCTGCGCCTTCGTCTCGGTCAAGGAGGACGACAAGCCCTTCATCGTCGAGGCGGTGAAGACCCTGCTGTCCGAGGGCTTCTCCATCATCGCCACCAGCGGCACCCGCGACTACCTGGCGACCCAGGGGATCGAGGTCGGCCTGGTCAAGAAGGTGCTGGAAGGCCGCCCCCACATCGTCGACGCCATGAAGAACGGCGAGGTCCACCTGGTCTTCAACACCACCTCGGGCAAACAGTCGCTGCAGGACAGCTTCAGCCTGCGCCGCACCGCCCTGATGATGAAGATCCCCTACTACACCACCACCGCCGGCGCCTTGGCGGCGGCCCAGGCCATCGGCGCCATCAAGGCCGGCGACCTGGATGTGAGGCCGATCCAGGATTACGCCTGATGGAGGCCGCCGGTCGCATCGTTCTGGCGACAGGCGGCTCCCTCGGGGATCTGCACCCCTTCATCGCCCTGGGCCGCGCCCTGCAGTCGCTCGGCCATGACGTCGGGATCGCCACGGCGGTCGACTACCGCGACAAGATCGAAGCTGCGGGTCTGACCTTTCATCAGGTCGGCCCCAGCATCGCCGACCTGACGCGCGACACCGGCATGGACCTGTCGGCCCTGACCGCCGCCATCGCCAAATCTGATCGCTTCCTGTTCGGCGAAATCCTGCTGCCTCGGGCCGAAGACGCCGCCCGACAGCTGATCGCGGTCACCGAGGGCGCCGCCGCCGTCGTGGGCTCCACCCTCGCCATCGGGGCGCAGTTTGCGGCCGAGCACTGGCGCATTCCCGCCGTGGCCGTGTCGCTCCAGCCGACAATGGTCTTCTCGCGTTACGACCCGCCCTTCCTTCCCGCCGCGCCCTGGCTGAAACCGGCGACCAGCGGGCCTCAACTCTGGCTGAATGATCTCACCAGGACGCTGGGTCGGATGAGCACGGCCCGCTGGACCGCGCCGATGAACGCCATCCGCGCCTCGCTGGCTCTGCCGCAGACCAAGGACAACATCGTCTTCGACGCAGGCCGTTCGGCGGACCTGTATCTGGGCCTCTACTCGCCCCTGCTGAGCCCCCGCCAAGCCGACGCCGCTCCCAACTTCGACGTCGTCGGCTACGCCGCCTATGACAGCGAGACCGGCGCGCCCTCCGCCCTTGCTCCCGACCTCGAGGCCTTCCTGAAGGCCGGGCCTCCGCCGCTGGTCTTCACCCTCGGCAGCGCGGCGGTGAACATCCCCGGCGACTTCTATGTCGAGAGCCTGAAGGCCGCCCGCCGGTTGAGCGTCCGCGCCGTCCTGCTGGTCGGTCCCGACGGCGACCGAACCTTGGCCGAAGCCGACCCCGAAATCCATGTTGCGGCCTACGCCCCGTTTTCCCTTCTGTTCCCCCGCGCGGCGGCGATCGTGCATCAGGGCGGGATCGGCACCGTCCATCAGGCCCTGAGCAGCGGTCGCCCGCAACTGGTCGTGCCTCACCTCGGCGACCAGTACGACAACGCCGCCCGCGTGGTTCGGCTGGGCTGCGGTCGGTCGCTGGCGCGACCTCGCTACAGATCTGAGACGGTCGCGGCGGCCCTTCGCGCGCTGGCGGAGGATCCGCTGGTTTCGGCCCGCGCCGAGGCGGTCGCCCCTCAGGTCCGCGCCCAGGACGGCGCCGCCAATGCGGCGGCGCGCATCAGCGCCCTCCTCCGCCCCTCGTGAGCAAACCTCAATGGGGCGCCCCTTGCCTCGCGGCGATCCCGGTCTAAGGTCTCTGCGGGGACTTGGGGGATCGGACATGAAACGCGCGATGTTGACGACGGCCGCTCTGGCTCTGGCCCTGGCGGCCGGGACGCCCGTCCTGGCGCAGGACGCCGGTCTGAAGGCGGCGGTGAAGGCGGATTATGACGCCAATCTCGCGACCCTGTTCGACTGGTTCCACCGCAATCCCGAACTGTCGGGGCAGGAGGTCCAGACCTCGGCGCGGCTGGCGCGCGAGCTGACGGCGCTCGGCTATCAGGTCACGACCGGCGTCGGCGGCACGGGCGTGGTCGCCGTGCTGAAGAACGGCGACGGGCCCACGGTCATGATCCGCGCCGACATGGACGGCCTGCCGCTTCAGGAACGCTCGGGCCTGGCCAACGCCTCGACGGCGCGCCAGCTGGACGCCGACGGGGTCGAAACGCCGGTCATGCACGCCTGCGGCCACGACGTGCACATCACCGCCCTGGTCGGCACGGCCCGCCAGATGGCGGCGCGCAAGGCCAACTGGTCCGGCACCCTGGTCCTGATCGGCCAGCCGGCGGAGGAGCGGATCTTCGGCGCCCGGGCCATGATGCAGGACGGCCTCTATAGCCGCTTCCCCAAGCCGGACTACGCCCTGGCCTTCCACGTCTCGGCCGACACCCCGACCGGCAAGATCGAGGCCCCGCTGGACATCACCTCGTCCAGTTCGGACAGCGTCGACATCGCGGTGCGCGGCGTGGGCACGCACGGCGCCTATCCGCATCTGGGCGTCGATCCGGTGCTGGTCGCGTCCCAGATCGTGGTCTCGCTCCAGACCCTGCGCAGCCGCGAGGTCAGTCCGCTGGAGGGGGCGGTGGTCACCGTCGGATCGATCCACGGGGGGATCAAGCACAACATCATTCCCGAACAGGTCGATCTGCAACTGACCGTCCGCGCCGACAGCCCCGAGGTTCGCACGACGCTGCTGGACGGGATCGACCGCGTCGCCCGCAACACGGCCCTGGCCCTGAACGTGCCCGAGGACCGGCTGCCGGTCGTGACCCGCTCGGCGACCGAAACCACGCCGGCCACCATCAACGACCGCGAGACCGCCCAACGGGTGCGCGACATCTTCGCCTCGACCTTCGGCCCCGACGTGCTGCGCGACACCCCGCGCGGCGGCATGGGGGCCGAGGACTTCGCCTATTTCGTTCAGCCCGAGACCGGGGTGAAGGGCGTCTATTTCAGCGTCGGCGGCACGCCTGAGGCTGAGCTGGAGCAAGCCGCCGGCCACCACTCGCCCCTGTTCAAGATCACGCCGGAACCGGCCGTCACCCTGGGCGTCGAGGCCTCGGTCGCGGCGGCCGAGGGCCTGATGCCCCGGACGAACTAGATGTCAACTAGGCGGCTTCGGCCGCCTCTTCTTCCCCGTCCTCGCCCGCCACGATCCGCGTCGCCGCCAGATCGCCGGTGACATTGCCGACGGTGCGGAAGATGTCGGGGATGACCTCGACCGCCAGCAGCAGGGGCAATACCCCCAGCGGCAGGCCCATGGCCAGGCAGATGGGGCCGACGCTGGCGAAGAAGCTGACCTGGCCCGGCAGGCCGACCGAGGCGATGGACACGGCTATGGCCGTCAGCCCGCCTGCGATCAGGGCGGTCAGGCTCAGCTCCACCCCGTTCAGCTGGGCGACATACAGACAGACGGCCAGATTGGCGACCGGACTGGTGATGCGGAACACCGCCACCGCCAGCGGCAGGACCAGACCCGCCGAGGTCTGGGGCACGCCCAGCCAGTCGCGCGCCCGTTCGATCATCACCGGCAGGCTGGCCAGGGACGACTGGGTCGAGACCGCCACCACCTGGGCCGGGGCCACGGCGCGCGCGAACCGGCCCAGCGAGATCCGCCCCCAGACCGTCGCCACGACATAGATGAGCAGGATCAGGCCGATCTGGCTCAGGCAGACGATGGCGACATAATGGGCCAGGGTGCCCGCCACCCCCAGGCCCGCTCTCAGGCCCACGCCCAGCGCCAGGGCGAACACCCCGAACGGCGCGGCCAGCAGCACCCAGTGCACGATCACCACCAGGGTCTCGGCCACAGCCTCAAAGAAGCCCGCCAGGGGCCGGCGCAGCTCGGCCTTGATCCGGGTCGCGGCGAAGCCGAAGGCCAGGGCGAAGACCACCACGGCCAGCACCCCGTCGTCCGCCGCCGCCTTGATCAGATTGGCCGGCGCCAGACTGGCCAGGAAGGCTCGCAGCCCGTCCGTCCGCGCCGCCTCGCCCACCGTCGCCAGCGAATCCGCCGGAACCCCGGCCAGCAGGGCCCGCCCCGCCTCCGGATCGATGGGCCAAAGCGCCAGCAGCCCCAGGCCCGCCAGGATCGCATAGACCGTCGCCCCGACCAGCAGCAGGCCGAACACCGTCAACGACCGCACCGCGATCCGCCCCGTCGCCGCCGCGTCGGCGATCGAGACGATGCCCGTCACCAGCAGGCTGAACACCAGGGGGATGACCGTCATCCGCAGCGCGTTCAACCACACCTGCCCCAGGCTCTCGACCACGCCCAGCGTGCCGGTCAACCACTGGGCGTCGGCTTCCTGAGCCAGGGCGCCGACGACGACGCCGGCGGCCAGGGCCGCAATGACGAAAAAGCTCAGCGAGGTGAAGAAGGCGGCGACGCGAGATCTGTTCATGACGCACGGCTAGCATCGCTTTCGCCGTCGCGCGCGCCAAACCTTCTGTGATCGGCCTTCAGTTCATGTCGTCGCAGGTCGAAACGCGCCGCCGGCCGGGGCGTTGAGCCGACGAAGGAGATTCCATGTCCCGTCTGCACAAACTCGTTCCCCTGCTCGGCGGCCTGCTGCTGTCCCGGAGCGGCCGCCGCGTCGCCGGGCGTCACGCCGGCAAGCTGGCCCTGGCCACCCTGGCCTATGAGGTCTGGCGCAGCCGACGCGAGGGCGCCCGCCCCAAGGTCCGCCCCGGCCCCCGTCCGCGCTGGAGCGGCCGCTCCCCGCGATAGGCCTCGACTTCCGGCCTCACGATGGGGATAGTCGAACCCGTTCGAACGGAGCCTCCATGATCAAAGTCCATCATCTGAACGACAGCCGTTCTCAGCGCGTGCTGTGGCTGCTGGAAGAACTGGGCCTGGACTATGAGGTGGTCCGTTACGAACGGGACGCGACCAGCCGGCTTGCGCCCCCGGAACTGCTGGCCATCCATCCGCTCGGCAAGTCGCCCGTGATCCAGGACGACGGCGTCACGGTCGCCGAGACCGGCGCCGTGGTCGAGTATCTGCTGGACACCTATGGCGAGGGCCGCCTGCGCCCGGCCGCCGGTTCCGAGGACGCCCGACGCTTCACCTATTGGCTCCACTACGCCGAGGGTTCCGCCATGCCGCCCCTGCTGCTGAAGCTGGTGTTCTCCATGCTGCCGCGGCGCGCGCCCGGCCTCGTCAGACCCTTGGTCAAGAGCATAGCCGCCAAGGCCCTGACCGGTTTCGTCGATCCGCAGCTGCGGACCCACGTCGGCTTCTGGGAGGACGAACTGGGACGGTCGGAGTGGTTCGCAGGCGACCAGTTCACCGCCGCCGACATCATGATGAGCTTCCCGGTGGAGGCCGGCGCCGACCGAGCCTTCGACCCGGCGACCAAACCCCGACTGAGGGCCTTCCTCGACAAGATCCACGCCCGCCCGGCCTATCGCCGGGCACTGGAACGGGGCGGGGCCTACAGCTACGCCTGAGGCGAAGACACAGCTCGGACGCAACCCGGCGACGTCACGGGCGTTAAGAGCCCATGCAGTTTCGAACCATTCAGATCGTAGCGGGCCTGACGGCGGCGGTAGCCTTCGTTCTGGCCTTCATGGCCGCCGGCGCCGCCCTCGTGTCCGGCCTCTTCATGCTGGCCGGTCTCGCGGCGGTCGCCTGGCTGGCCTACAGCCTGATCAAGGGCGTCGTGCACCGCGACGACAAGTCCGAACCGCCGGCCCGCGCCTGACGCCTCCATCGATAACGGGGCTCGCTCTTGAAATCCTGAACGAGAAACCCTAATATTGATGCCCGGCCGCGCCCGCCCCGCGGCCTTTTGTGTGCCTACTCCGCGTCTTTCCAGTCTCCGGGCGAACCAGAAAAATCACGACACCAATGGAAAAAGTGCCGATGACGGCCGAGGGCTACCGTGTCCTCGACGATCAACTGAAGCAATTGAAGTCGGTCGAAAGGCCGAGCGTCATTGCGGCCATCTCCGAGGCCCGCGAGCATGGCGACCTGTCCGAAAACGCCGAATACCATGCCGCCAAGGAGCGTCAGGGCTGGATCGAAGGCCAGATCGCCGAGATCGAGGACAAGATCAGCCGCGCCCAGGTCATTGACGTGTCGAAACTGTCGGGCAGCCAGGTCAAATTCGGCGCCACGGTCACCGTGGTCGACGAGGACACCGAGGACGAGGCCCGGTATCAGATCGTCGGCGAACACGAAGCCGACGTGAAAAAGGGCAAGGTCTCGATCGCCTCGCCCATCGCGCGCGCCATGATCTCCAAGGAGGTCGGCGACGTGGTCGAGGTCAACACCCCCGGCGGCGTCAAGGCCTATGAGATCCTCAAGGTCGAGTGGAAGTAAGATCGTGACCGACGCCGCAGGAACACGCCCGCCTCTGGTGTCGCATGTTTCTGTGGGCGTCTCCGATCTGGAGAAGGCGGGCGCCTTCTATGACGCCGCGCTCGGCGCGTTGGGGATCGGCAGGGTCATGGACCATGTCATGGGCATGGCCTATGGCCGCGCCTTTCCCGAATTCTGGGCCTCCATCCCCCATGATCGCCAGCCATGCTCCGCAGGCAATGGCGTGCATGTCTGTTTCGCCGCATCCGATCGGGACGCTGTTGATCGTTTCCACGCCCAGGGCCTGGCGGCCGGCGGCCGCGATGACGGCGCCCCCGGGTTCCGGCCCGACTACGCGCCGGGCTATTATGCCGCCTTCCTGCGCGACCCTGACGGAAACAAACTCGAGGCCATGACATGGGTCAGGCCGGCGTCGATCGACGCGTGACCGCCCCCTCGTCTTCCCGCGTCCTGACCATCTGGGTCGTCTCGGACGGCCGCGCCGGGATCGAGAACCAGGCCCTGGGCCTCGCCGAGGCGGTGGAACGCCTGACTCCGGCCGAGATCGCCGTCAAACACATCCGCTGGCGCCCCCTGTTCGACCGCTTGCCGTCGGCCTTCAAGACCCCGGCCATGCTGGCGCCGACGTCCGACCCGCTGACGGCGCCCTGGCCCGATCTGTGGATCGCCACCGGTCGCGCCACCCTGCCGCTCTCGACCCGCGTCAAGGCCTGGAGCCAGGGCCGCACCTTCGTGGTCCAGACCCAGGACCCGCGCTGGTCGAACGCCAGCTACGACATGATCGTCGCCCCCGCACACGACGGCCTGTCGGGCGACAATGTCTTCGAGATCACCGGCTCGCCCCACCGCATCACGCCCGCGCGGATCGCCCAGGCCGCGCCCGCCTTCGCGGACCGGATCGCCTCCCTGCCCCATCCCCGTGTCGCGGTGCTGATCGGCGGCAGATCCAAGGCCTTCGACCTGACCGAGGCCCATGCGGCGGACCTGGCCGACCAGATCGCGGACGCCGTCCGCGCATCCGGGGGATCGCTGATGCTGACCTTCTCGCGCCGCACACCCGAGGCCGCCAGGGCCGTCATGACCGCGCGCCTGTCCGACCTGCCCGGCTGGATCTGGGACGGGACTGGCGACAACCCCCTGTTCGGCTTCCTGCATTTCGCCGACCATATCCTGGTCACCGAGGACAGCGCCAATATGGCCGCCGAGGCCGCCTCGACCGGAAAGCCCGTCCACATCCTGCCCATGATCCCGCTGAAGTCCGGCGACAAGTTCGCCCGGCTGCACGACGACCTGGCCGAACGCGGCGCCACCCGTCCGTTCGACGGGACACTGGACGGCTGGACCTACGACCCCCTGGCCGAAACCGAGCGCGCGGCGCGGGCTGTGCTGGAAGCGATGGGGACACGGTAAATCGCACCCTTCACCTTCGTCATCCTCCGGCAAGCCGCGTCTTCGCGGCGCAGACCGGGGGACCCAGCGGCGCCGAAGGCGAAATCTTTCCGCGGCAAGATGCGGGAAGACCTGGTCCGCGACAGGTTCGCGCTCACGCGCGCCGCTGGGTCCCCCGGTCTCGCTACGCTCGCCGGAGGATGACGAAAGGAGGGATTCAGTCGCCCCCGCCTCCGCCATCCCCACCACCGTCGGAGCCGCCGTCGGAGCTACTGTCCTTGGCTCCGTGACGATGCGTGTCGCCGGCCGGGGTCACCGTCCCGCCGCCGTCCGACCCGTCGCCCTTCTTGGATTTGGCTTTCGTGCTGGAGGCTGCGCCCAGTCCAGCGCCGATGGCGACGCCCAGAGCGATCCCGAGAGCCAGATTGTCCAGGGCCAGGCCCAGTGCGACCCCGATCGCTATCCCCACGCCTATGCCGACCGGAAAGACAGCCGCCTTGTTGTCGCTCATGCCCGCCTCCCTTTGCACCCGAGGCGAGACTAGCATCGCGCAAACGGGAATCAGCGCCTAAATAGGCGTCATGACCCAAGCTCGTACCGTCCGCGTCGCCATCATCGGTTCCGGCCCCGCCGGCTGGACCGCCGCCATCTACGCCGCCCGCGCCTCGCTGAACCCCGTCGTCATCGCCGGCATCCAGCCCGGCGGCCAGCTGACCATCACCACCGACGTCGAGAACTATCCCGGCTTCGCCGAGACCATCCAGGGTCCGTGGCTGATGGAGCAGATGCAGGCCCAGGCCCTGCACGTGGGAACCGAGGTCATCCACGACATCGTCGTCTCCGCCGACCTGTCGCAACGCCCGTTCCGGCTGAAGCTGGACGGCGGCGAGGAGATCCTGGCCGAGACTGTCATCATTTCCACCGGCGCCCAGGCCAAATGGCTGGGTCTGGAGTCAGAGGCCGCCTACCAGGGCTTCGGCGTCTCGGCCTGCGCCACCTGTGACGGCTTCTTCTATCGCGGCAAAAACGTCGTGGTCGTCGGCGGCGGCAACACCGCCGTGGAAGAGGCGCTGTTCCTGACCAATTTCGCCGCCAAGGTCACGGTGGTCCACCGCCGTGAGGAGTTCCGCGCCGAGAAGATCCTGCAGGACCGCCTGTTCGCCAATCCAAAGGTCGAGGTGATCTGGAACTCGGCGATCGAGGAGATCGTCGGCGTCGTCGACGGCATGGCCAAGAACGTCACCGGCGTGCGGCTGAAGAACGTGCAGGACGGCTCGACGCAGGAAATCCCGGCGGACGGCGTGTTCATCGCCATCGGCCACGCCCCGTCGTCGGAACTGTTCAAGGGCCAGCTCGAAACCAACTCGGGCGGCTATCTGCGGGTCAAGCCGGGCACGGCCGCGACGGCCATCGAGGGCGTCTGGGCTGCGGGCGATGTGACCGACGACATCTATCGCCAGGCTGTCACCGCCGCCGGCATGGGCTGTATGGCCGCGCTGGAGGTCAGCCGTTTCCTGGCCGAGGAAGACCACGCCAAGGCTCACCATCCGATCAGCCACAAGGAAGCGGAAAAGATCGGGGTCTGGTGAACGCCTGCCGCCCGGCCGTCTGAAACCTCAGGGGCCGGGAGGACGTCAAACGAACAGTTGCAGGCCCGGCGGCGCGTATTCCACCGGCTCGCCGTGTCTGCAGCGAAGGGCGTAGTCGATCGCCTTCTGGACGCATCGCTCGTCGGTCGGTTTCGACAGGACGCCCATGGCGCCGGCCACGCCGTCGCGCACCATGCCGGGATTGGCCGTCATGAACAGGACGGTCACGCCCATGTCCTGGCCCAGTTCCCGACCTAGACTGATGCCGGTAGGTCCGTCGGACAGGTGGATATCGACGAGGGCGAGATCCACATCGATCTCTCGCGCCATGTCGCGCGCGCCCTTCGCCGTCGTGGCCACGCCGACGACCTCATGACCCAGATCCTCCAGGACGAAGCGCAGTTCCATCGCGACCAGGGCTTCGTCTTCGATGATGAGGATACGCGCGGTCATGGATACTGAACTTGTGTGCGGGAACGAACACAACGCAGATGGAAGGGATCGGTTTCAGGCCAAGGCGATCTAATGCGCCTTTTCGGCCGCCCTGCGACGGGAAAGCGCCGTGGCCGGCAAATCCACCAGGATTCGAAGGCCTTCGGGACGCCAATCCCGAACCAGCCGCCCGCCCAGCTGGCCTTCGACGGACAGCGAGGCCAGGGACGATCCGAAGCCCGTTCGTGTCGGCGCCTCTGACACCGGGGGGCCGCCGGTTTCGATCCAGGTCAGGATGAACCGGTCCTCTTCCCGCCGCGTCGCCAGATCCACCCGCCCCCCGGTCCGGGACAGTGCCCCGTATTTGGCGGCGTTGGTCGCCAGTTCATGGAACAGCAGGGCCACCGACGTCGCCGCCTGATCGTCGAAGACCGCGTCGTCGCCCGCGAGATGGACCCGGGCCGCGCCTGCGTCATCGGCATAGGCCTGGAACAGGTCCGACAGGAAGGCGTGCAGCGTATTGGCGCCGACCGTCGGCTGCGACGTCTCGGTGTGCGGCCGCACGAACTCGTGGGCGCGCGCCAGGGCCGTGATCCGCGTCCGCAAGGAGGCGGCGAACGCCCGCGCCTCCGGGTACTGCCGCGCCGACAGGGCCACCAGGGCCGTGATGACGGCGAAGATGTTCTTGATGCGGTGGCTCAACTCCTGGCTGATCAGTTCCCGCCCCTGCTCCAGCCGCTTCAGCTCATCGATGTCGGTGCAGGTCCCGAACCAGCGGCTGATTTCGCCGTCCGGGTTCCGCACGGCCGCCGCCCGCCCCAGGGTCCAGCGATAGACGCCGGAATGGTGTTTCAACCGGTATTCGATCTCATAGGGCTCGCCGGTCGCCAGGCATCGCCTCCAGCGCTCCATCGCTCTCGGCTGGTCCTCGGGATGGAACATGTCGGTCCAGCCCTCGCCATCGGTCGATCCGGCGGGCACGCCAGTGAACTCGTACCAGCGCGCATTGTAATAATCGTGGAAGCCGTCCGGTCGCGTCGACCACACCATCTGCGGCATGGCGTCCGCCAGGACCCGAAACTGGGCCTCGCTGGCGCTGAGCCGCGCGGCGACGGCTTCCAGCTCGGCGTCCGCCTGTTTCCGGTCGGTGATATCCACGACGACGCCCGAAAACCGCACGGGCGCGCCGGTCGGATCGAAATAGACCTGGCCGCGGGCCACGATCCAGCGCGCCTGGCCCTGGGCGTCGCGCACCCGGTACTCGCTATGGAAACGACCTTCCCCCGACATTGCGGCCTGAATCTCCGCCTGGACCCGCGCTTCGTCCTGGGGATCCACGGATCGAGTGAAGTCGGCGATCGGCGCGCCCGCGCGAGCCACGACGGGATCGACGCCGTACATGGCCGCAAACCGTTCGTCGGCGACGACCCGGTCCGCCACGATGTCCCAGTCCCATGCGCCGACATAGTTCGACGCCTGCAACGCCCGGCGGGTGGTGTCCTCGCTTTCCTCGCGCTGGCGCAGGACGCGGCGCAGCTCCAGCTGGGACATGACCTGATCGGCCAGGGTCTGCAGCGCCATCTGCTGCAGATCGGTCAGTCCCTCGGGACGCGCCTTGGTGTCGAGCACGCACAGGGCGCCCAGCGGCACGCCGTCCTGCGTCTTCAACAGCCGCCCGGCGTAGAAACGCAAATGGGGTTCGCCCGTCACCAGGGGATTGGCGGCGAAGCGCGGGTCCAGGGACGCGTCGCGCACCACCATTCCGTCCGCCTGCAACAGCGTATGGGCGCAGAAGGAGGTGGCCAGAGGCGTCTCTCGCACGCCCAGCCCTGCCTCGGCCTTGAACCACTGGCGGTCTGCATCGATCAGATTGACCACGGCGATGGGCGCCTCGCAGATCCGCGCGATCAGGGCGACGATGTCGTCGAAGGCGGCCTCCCGGTCGGTGTCCAGGACCCCGTAGTCCCGAAGGATCGCCAGGCGCTTGGACTCGTCCCACCGCGGACTGTCTTTATCGGCGTGGGTCAAGCAGGCGTCCTCGCTGGGCCGGTCGTTCCGGTCGATCATGTGAATGCTCTGCCCACGCGAAGCGTTGCAATGCGCGGGTCGGCTCGTTTCAGGACGCCGGTCGGCCGACTTCCTCGACCGGCATGTCCGCCACGCCTTCGGGCGCGACCGCGACGGCTGCAGCGGGCTGTTCCAGCGTCCGCAGCCGGGCGTTTATGGCGACGACTTCCTCCTGGGTCGGCAGGCGACGGCCGCCCAGACTGACCACGCCGACGACGCGTTGCTGGCCGTTGATCTCGACGGTCTTGATCGGCGCATCCCCACCCGGCGCCGCCACAGTGTCCGGATCGGCGCCCCCGGTCGCCTGACCGGGCTGGACGCCCGGCCGCGGCCGCGAGAACCGCGCCTCGTCGATCACCGGCTCATGGCCCTTGTAGACGGTGCGGAAGGCGGCGGTTTCGCCGTACAGGCCCTTCCAGCGATAGAAGACATGCACGCCGATCTTGTTGACCCGGGCCACCGACGGCGACCACCAGGGGTTCACATAGTCGGCGTGGTAATGGGTGGCGGTCCCGACCTGCTGGGCGACCGCGCCATTCAGCGCCTTCTCCGCCACCTTGCGCGCCCGCTCCCAGGCCCAGGCGACCGGCGCCTGGGACAGGGATCCGTCGCAGGTGAAGCTGAACTGACAGCCCGTGGTCCGCTCGGCGCCCTCGAACACAACGCCGCAAATGGTGTTGGCGTAGTTGGGATCGCGCACCCGGTTCAGCACCACCTGGGCCACGCCGGCCTGACCGGCGTCCGGCTCCAGGGCCGCTTCGAAATAGACGGCCTGGGTCAGGCATCGCAGGGCGCGGCGCCGATCCTCGGCGCTGCCCTTGAAGACGAAGGACCGGGCGGGACGCAGGGCGCCGGTCGCCAGGATCGCCCCGTCGGTGGAATAGGCCGCGGGCTGCAGCAGGCTGGGGTCATGACGCTGCGCCAGGGCCAGTTGCGAAGGCGTCAGTCGCCCTTTCACGGCGTCCAGCCCCTGAGCGCTCATGTCCCCGCCGGTGATCCGGGCCACGGCCTCGGCCGTGCGGTCGGCGTCGGGACGCACGCTGGACCCGGCGGCCATGGCGACGCCCAGCACCGCGCCGGCCGCGGGCAGAGCCGCCGCCGAGCGCTTCAGCGCCGTCCAGATCATCTTCCAGTGGGCCAGTGTCATTCAAATCCAGAAAGGAGACGACGCTCCGGGAGCCGGAGCGTCGTCAGCCCTATGCGCGGACTTCGGGGCCGTTTTCGGGCGCCCGCAGACCGATGTTATCGGCCGCCGAGCGTGGAGCGCAGCATCCAGGCGAACTTTTCGTGCGAGCCCAGGCGCTGGGTCAGCAGATCGACGGTCACGTCGTCTCCATCGCCGTCGGCCACGTCCAGAGCCGCCCGCATGGTGGCGATCAGGGTCTCGTGGTCGCGCATCAGCTCGCGCAGCATCTCGGGCGCGTCCTTTTCCGGGTCGCCGTCGCGGATGCTGGTCAGATTGGCGAAGGTGCCATAGCCCTGAGGCGCGAACTCGCCCAGCGCCCGGATACGTTCGGCGATGTCATCCAGCGCCTCCCACTGGTCGCGATACTGCTGCTCCAGAAGATTGTGCAGGGCGAAGAACTCCGGCCCCCGCACGTTCCAGTGATAGCCGTGGGTCTTCAGATAGACGGCGTAGGCGTCGGCGAGAACGCGTGTCAGCTGTTGGGCGACGTCGCCACGCTCGGTCTGGGACAGGCCGGTGTCGATCGTGTCAGTCATGTTGCGCTCCATGGGTTGATTAACTTTACGCCGGAACGGGTCCGGTCGAATATGGCTGTCAGGAACGCGAAGCGCGAGCGAGCGTTGCATGGACAAGCGTCACTTTAGAACGACGCGTCGGGAGCGGGCGAAGCATGGACCCAGCCGTGGTCTTCAGGCGACTTCGGGACGCCGACGGAGGTCTGCTGGCGCTCGCGCGGCTCAAGCCGGGTTCGGTCTGGACCCGGATTGTCATCGGACTGATCGGGGCCGGCGCCGCCCTGTTGCTGCGCGCAGCCGGAGCGGCCTTCTACGGCGAAATCACCGGTTTCATGATCCTTCTGCCCGGCGTCATCCTGGCGGCCTTGGCGGGGGGCCGGCTTTCGGGCGCCACGGCGCTGGCGGCATGCCTGATCGGGGGCTGGTCCTTGGTGATCGTCAGCAGCGGCTCGAAGCCGGGGATGCCCCCCGGTCTCAGCGTCGTGGCGACCTTCAACTTCATCGTGGTCGGCCTGTTCTGCGCCTGGATGGGCGCCTGCCTGCGCGGCGCGCTGGCGAAGCTGGACGCGGTCGTCTCGGCGCTGTCCCTGTCCAACGCGCGCATCGACGAGACCGAAGGACGGTTGCAGATCGTCAGCGAACTGGCCCCCGTCATGCTCTGGATGACCGACGAGACCGGCCGCGTCATCCATCTGAACAACGACCAGCGCCTGTTCTGGGGCGGACTGGACGATCCCAGCGATTTCGACGCAGACGCCTTCCTTCACCCGGACGACCGGGACCATGTGCTGTCCGTCTGCCGTCAGGCTGATCGGGACCATGTCGCCTATGTCGTCGAGGGGCGTCACCGTCGCCACGACGGCGAATGGCGCGTCCTGCGCAGCGAAGCCCGGCCCCGCCTGAACGCCGACGGCCGCTTCATGGGCATGATCGGGGTCAACATCGACGTCACCGAGGCCCGCGCCGCCGAGGCCGCCCTGCGCGACAGCGAAACCCGGTTCCGTCTTCTGGCGGACACGGCCCCCTCGCCCATCTGGCTGACGGATGTCGATGGGGCGGTCGAGTTCGCCAATATCGCCCTGACCGACTTCTACGGCGGCACGGCCGCCTCCCTGAGCGGCCACGGCTGGAAACAGACCATCCATCCCGATGATCAGCCGCAGGTCGAGGCCGCCCAGGCCGCTGCCCGGCCTGATCTTCGCCCCTATGGGTTCGAGGCTCGGTTCCGGCGTCACGACGGGGCGTGGCGCTGGATGCGCGTCGCCGTGGAGCCGCGCTTTGACAAGGCCGGGGTCTTTCTCGGCTACGCCGGCATCTCCTTCGACACCACCGAGAACCGGGAGGCGCTCGAAACCGCCGCCCGCGCGGAACGGCAGCAGGCTTTCCTGCTGGCCCTCAGCGACCGGCTGCGCGACCTGTCCGACCCCGGTCTCATCATGAGCGAGGTCGAGGCGTCGATCGGACGTCTGATCGCAGCCGACCGCGTCGGCTATGGCGAGATCGATCCCGACAGCGGCCTCATCTCAGTGACCGGCCAGTGGGCCGCCGACGACGGGGCCGTTCGGGACAGGATCAGCCTTGACGCCTTTGGCGAGGGCCTGATCGCCGACCTGGCCCAGGGCCGCACCGTCCGGATCGACGACGTGTACGAGGATCCGCGCACCGCCGACGTCGCGGGCGCCTTCGACGCCATCGGGACTCGCGCCCTGATCCGCGCGCCCCTGATCCGGGCAGGCCGTCTGCGCGCCTTCCTGTTCGCCCACGCCTCTGGTCCCCGTCGATGGACCGAGGCCGAGGCGCGCCTTCTGGAGGAAGTCGCCGCCCGCACCTGGACCGAGGTCGAGCGCGCCCGCGCCGAGACCCAGACCCGCGAGAGCGAGGAACGGTTCCGGGCCATCGCCGATACGGCGCCGGTGCTGATCTGGGTCACGGATCAGGATCGCCAGCGCTCCTTCGTCAACCAGGCCTATGTCGACTTCTTCGGCGCCGACTATGAATCGGCGCGGGCCGCAGACTGGCGTTCGTCCCTCCATCCCGACGACGTCGCCCGCATCGTCCAGGAATCGGCCGACGGCGAGGCGACCGGCCAGCCCTTTTCCATGGAGGCCCGCTATCGTCGCCATGACGGCGAATGGCGCTGGCTCAAGTCCTTTTCGCGTCCCCGCCTGACGGGACAGGCGGTGGTCGGTTTCGTCGGCGTCGCCTTCGACGTCACCGACATGCGCGCGGCCCAGGCGCGGCTGACTGAATCGGAAGTCCGCTTCCGCACCGTCGCCGACAGCGCCCCGGCCCTGATCTGGATGACGGACGCCACGCCGTCGATCATCTTCGGCAACAAGCGCTATCGCATCTTCTGCGGCATCCGCTCCAATCGGCAGTTGGCCGACGCCTGGCGGCGCCTGATCCATCCTGACGACGAAACGGTGTTCGACGCCGCCTTCGCCCGCGCCTTCCAGGCCCGGGACCGGTTCGAGGCGCTCAGCCGGGTCAATCATCCCACCCTGGGCCTGCGATGGATCCGCACCGAGGGCGTGCCGCGCTTCGACGCCTCGGGCGTCTTCCAGGGCTATGTCGGCGCCAGCCTGGACGTCACCGACGCCAAACGGGCCGAGGACGACCTGAAACGCATCAATGAGCTGCTCGAGGACCGGGTGGCCGAGGCCCTGACGGAAAAGGCCGCCGCCGAGGCCCACCTGATGCATGCCCAGCGGATGGAGGCCGTGGGCCGGCTGACCGGAGGCGTGGCCCACGACTTCAACAATCTGCTGACGGTCGTCATCGGGGCCCTGGACATCATCCTGCGCTCGGACGACCCGGCCAAGAAGAAGAAGCTGGGCGAGGCCGCCCTGGCCGCCGCTCGGCGCGGCGAGAGCCTGACCCACCAGTTGCTGGCCTTCTCGCGCCGCCAGGCCCTGCGCCCCGAAGCCATCGACCTGAACGGCCTGATCCGCGAGGGCGAGCCCCTGCTGCGTCGCGCCGTCGGCGAGGCAGTCGACTTCAAGGTCAAGCTGAAGCGCGGGGGCGTCCGCGCGAACGTGGACCCGGCCCAGTTCGAGGCCGCCCTGCTGAATCTGATCGTCAACGCCCGCGACGCCCTGGGCGACGTCACCGGCGGCCCTATGCGCGACGGCGCCCCAATGGGCGCGCCCCCGGCCGCGCAGGTCCGCGAGGGAGCGAGGATCACCGTCCAGACGATGACCTGTTCGGTCGAACCCGGTCAGGTCGCCGAACTGGCGCCGGGCGACTATGTCTGCGTGTCGGTGTCGGACAACGGATCCGGCATGCCGGCCGAGGTCATCGACCGCGTCTTCGAACCCTTCTTCACGACCAAGCCCGTCGGCAAGGGCACGGGACTGGGGCTCAGCCAGGTCTATGGCTTCGCACGCCAGTCGGGCGGCGGGGTCCATATCGCCTCCACGGTCGGGCGCGGGTCCGAAATCCGTCTCTATCTGCCGCCCCTCCAGCCCCAGGAGACCGCGCCCCCCGCCCCCGTTCCCATCAGCGCGGACGTCGCCTTCGCCAAGGGCGGCCGCATGCTCCTGGTCGAGGACGACGCCAGCGTGGCGGCCGTGGCTCTGGATCTTCTGGAGAGTTTCGGTCTCGAAGTGGTGCTGGCCGAAAGCGGTCCCGACGCGCTCAAGGCGCTACAGGCGGCGCGCTTCGACATCATGCTGACCGACATCGTCATGCCGGGCGGCATGAGCGGCGTCGATCTGGCCCGGCAGGCGGCCCGAGACTGGCCGGACATGCGCATCGCCCTGACCTCGGGCTATGTCGGCGACGACGTGGACCAGGTGCTGGCCGACACCCCCTGGCCCTTCCTGCGCAAACCCTATTCGACGGAACAGTTGCGCAGCATCATCGACGGCCGCGCCGGCCTTCCCGCTGAATAGGCCTTCCGCTGAATAGGTCCGTCCGCCCAATAGGGCGGCCAAAGAAAAACGCGCCGCAGAAACCCGCGACGCGTCGATCCTTCAGTGCAGGGCCTTGAGCGACTTAGCGACGCGCCTTGCGGGCGGCGTAGCGGGCGTCGCGCTTGGCCTTCTGCTCTTCCTTGGTCAGTTGCTTGCGCGCCTTGCGGTCGGCGCGCTTCTCGGCCTCGAGGGCTTCCTGGGCTTCGAGATCGGCGGCCATGCGGGCGGCGTCCTTCTCGGCCTTTTCACGGCGCTGCTCGGCCTTGGCCAGCTCGTGCTGCTGGCGCAGGGCCTCCTTTTCGGCGGCGCGCTTTTCAGCCAGGCGTTCGAATTCAGGGTCGGGGGCGGCGGCCTTCGGCTTGAATTTGGCGAGCAGGGCCTTTTTGGCCTCCTGCTGGGCGGTAATGCGGTCGGAAAATCCGGTCTTCAGATCTTTCATGCGAAAGCGTCAGGGTTCCTTGTGAACAGCCAGGGGCGGCTATCGGGGATCAGGCGGCGACGAAAAAACGCACGGCCAGAAGCGGGCCGCACAAAGCCGATACGCGCGCCAAAAGCAAGGTTCACCGCAGCGAAATCGGACGGACGCACGATTTGACGCGCATATGCCGCGCATCGCCCGTCCAGTGATGCAGATAGGTCGCGCCCCTGCCGAAACAAGGGCGCGACGCGTTCTAGTTGGGTTTCTGGGCCTGGCCGACGACGGCCCCGGCGGCGCCGCCGACAGCCGCGCCGACCGGTCCGCCGACGACAGCGCCGGCCACCGCGCCGCTCGCCGCCTTCTGTTCGATCGTGGTTCCGCAGGCGGCCAGGGCCAGGGTCGCGGCGGCGACAGCCGCCATCACAAGGGGTCTCGACATGGGGCTTCTCTCCAAAGGTCACGCTTCAACGCGACCGCAACGCACAGGTTCCCTCCCTGGCGTCAAGTCGCGAATACGGCCCATGATCGCAAAATGAACAGAACCCGGCAGGCGCTTTAGCTGATATCGCAGGCTGTCACATTTGCGAATGAAGACCTACTGCAATACAATACAGTATTCGTCGTCACGACTGTCACATTCCGGCCCGGATTGTCATTCCCCCCGTGCGATACAGTGAAAATACCTAATCGTTTCGACGCCTTAACCGCAGGCTTGCGAATCAGCCACATTCAGGTCACAAACTTCGCTATATAGGCCCGTCCTCGACGCCGGGCAGCATGAGCCGTGCGTTGACCGCAGTTGGAACGCGACCGTCAGAGTCGCCCAGCAGGCGAGACTACCCCGGGGGCAGCGTTTCTCGCCCTGCTGAACAGGACTAACTCGTTGTCGCATTCCTCTCAGACGCGCGCCGCGTCGCGCACCGATCGTGTGGCGAAGATCAAGCCCATGACGGCTGCAGCGGCCTTTGGCGGTCTGGTGGGACTGGCGATCGGCGGCGCCTATCTGGGCGGAACCCTGGCGCAGGCGAATACGCTGCGCGCCCAGGCCGAACGGATTCACGGCGCCACCGCCGCCGGCTTCACCGAAGAAGCGCTCTCGGCCGCCGCCGGGGGCCTGGACGCCAGCGCGCTCTCGATCGCACGCCGACACGATCCCTATACCAGCGCGGGCGCCGCCCAGCGCGACCGCCAGGCGGAACTCCTGGCCGCCCGCCTCGACCAGTTGAACGACAACCGCGATCCGAACCTGCGTCGCGCCAATCTGACCACGCCGGTCGGCGCCCGGCCGTTCCGCATGGCCAACGCCCTGGACGCCAGCCGCGATCTCGATTGCCTGACCCAGGTCGTCTATTACGAAGCCCGCGGCGAAGGCCGCGACGGCATGAAGGCCGTGGCCCAGGTGGTCCTGAACCGCGTCCGCCACCCCGCCTTCCCCAAGACCATCTGCGGCGTCGTCTATCAGGGCGCCGCGCGCCGCACCGGCTGCCAGTTCTCGTTCACCTGCAACGGCGCGATGCGCGGTCGCGTCAACTCGGGGGCCTGGAACCGCGCCAAGAGCATCGCCTCGGGCGCCCTGTCGGGATCGGTCTATTCGGCCGTCGGCAACGCCACCCATTTCCACACCACCGGCGTCTCGCCGGTCTGGCGCAACTCGCTGATCCGGGTGAATCAGGTCGGCAGCCACCTCTTCTATCGCTTCGGCGGACGTTCGGGCGCCAGCGGGGCCTTCACCTACGCCGCCCGGCCCTCGACCGCGGGCGACCAGCCCCGTCTGATCCAGGCCGGGCTCGATCCGGTCGAGGCCGCCCGCCAGGCCGGACAGGCCGTGGCCTATTCCCTGGTCCTGGCCCAGGAAGGCCTGTCCGCGCCGGAACCGGCAGCCCCCGCCGCTCAGCCGCGCCCGCAAGCCCAGCCGCAACCGGAAGCCGCCTCGCGCGCCCAGCCGTCGCCCCAGCCGGCCGCCCAGACCGCCGCCGCCCGCACGAGCCGCCCTGCGGTCACGTCGGCCAAGACCGCCGCAAAGGTCGAGGCCACGGACGTCTCCAACCCGGTCTGATCCATGGACGGGAGCGGCTTCGAGAGACCGCTCCCGCTCTAAAGGCTCAAAGCGCGTCCAGACCGATGTCCAGCACGGGCGCGGAATGGGTCAGGGCCCCGACCGAGATCACGTCCACCCCGGTCTCGGCTATGCCCCGCACGGTCGTCAGATCGACCCCGCCCGAGGCTTCCAGCGTCAGCCGTCCCGCGACCCGCGCCACGGCGGTCCTCAGATCGTCCAGGCTGAAGTTGTCCAGCATGACCACGTCCGGCGCCGCCCCCTCGGCGATCAGGCCCAGCACCGCCTCCAGCTGATCCAGCCCGTCGACCTCGACCTCGACCTTCATCAGATGGGGCGCAAAGGCCCTGGCCCGGCGGACCGCCTCGGCCACCCCGCCGCACACGGCCACATGGTTGTCCTTGATCAGAATGGCGTCATCCAGGCCGAAGCGATGGTTGATCCCCCCGCCGCACGCCACCGCATGTTTCTCCAGCGCCCGCAGGCCCGGCGTGGTCTTGCGCGTATCGGCGATCCGCGCCTTGGTCCCGGCGACCGCCTGAACATAGGCCCGCGTCAGGGTCGCCACGCCCGACAACCGCCCGACCAGGTTCAGCGCCGTCCGCTCGGCCGACAGAAAGGCCCGCGCCTCGGCCTCGACCACCGCCAGCACCGCCCCGGCCTCGAAGGCGTCGCCGTCCTCGAGCCGCAGATCGACCGACGCCTGCGGATCCATGGCCAGCACCGCCAGCCGCACACAGTCGATACCCGCCAGGACGCCGGGCTTGCGCGCCACGAATCCTGCCTTCATCCGGGCGTCTGCGGGAATACAGGCCAGGGCCGTCACATCGCCCGCCCGGCCCAGATCCTCGGCCAGGGCCATCCGCACGACCGGCTCGATCAGCACATCCGGCAGGGACCGGCTCACGCGGCGGGCTCCAGCACGGCCGGACGCATCGCCGGGCGCACATTCCGCACCCGCGTATGGTCCGCCACAGCCGCCGTCTGCGGATAATCCGAGCGATAGTGCCCGCCCCGGCTCTCACGCCGATCCAGCGCCGCCTGCACGACCAGACGCGCCGCCTCCAGCGCCGCCGCCGAGCCATACTGCGCCTCCAGCCGGTCGATCAGGGCGATCAGGCCCGACAGGCCCGCTTCATTCCGCACCACCCCCGCATGAGCCGTCATCGCGGTTCTCAGTTCGGACATGGCCGCCTCGGGCAGGTCCGACGTGACCTCGACCGGCGATGGCCGTCCGCCGCCGGTCTCCAGCGCCGCCGCCCGTCCCGCGCGCCGCCCGAAGGTCGCCGCCTCAAGCAGGGAGTTGGACGCCAGCCGGTTCGCCCCATGAACCCCGGTCGCGGCGCATTCCCCGACCGCATACAGGCCCGCCACCGTGGTGCGTCCGTCGGCGTCGGCGGCGATCCCGCCCATATGATAATGGCAGGCCGCCATCACCGGGATCGGACTGAGGCGCGGGTCCAGGCCGCTGCGCATACAGGCGGCGAACACGGCCGGAAACTCGTGCGGGAAGGCCTCGCCGATGGCAGTGCGCGCATCCAGATAGGCGCCCCGCCCCTCCATCCGCGCGGCATGGACCGCCCGCGCCACCACGTCGCGCGCCTTCAGGTCCGCGTCCGGCGCCTCGCCCAGCAGGAACCGGCCCTCGCCGTCGATCAGCCGCGCGCCCTCGCCGCGCAAGGCTTCAGTCGCAAGCGGCGCGGGATCCAGCCCCACGTCGATGGCGGTGGGGTGAAACTGCACGAACTCGGGATCCAGGATCTCCGCCCCCGCCCGCGCCGCCAGCGCCAGGCCTTCGCCCTTCAGGGCCGCCGGCGTCGTGGTCGCCCCGAACAGACCGCCCGCTCCGCCGGTGGCCAGAACCACCGCCGTCGCCGTGATCTCGACCAGACGCCCGCCCGGCCCGCGCGCCGCCACCGCCCCGACCACCCGGCCGTCGGCGTCCAGCAACAGAGCCTTCAGCCGCGCGTCTTCCCAGACCGTGATCCGCTTTTCCGCCCGCACGGCCGCCACCACGGCCGACAGGATGGCCCGCCCGGCCCCGTCGCCGCCGACCCGCGCCACCCGCGCCACCGAATGGGCGGCCTCCAGACTGACCACGAAGCCGCCGTCCGCGTCCCGGTCGAACGGCGCGCCCAGGGCCGCCAGCCATTCCACCGTCTCGCGCCCGGCATCGGTCAGGGCCCGCGTCGCCATCGGCTCGACCAGACCCGCGCCCGCCGCCTCGGTGTCCTTCGCATGCAGTTCCGGCGAATCCACAGCCGTCAGCGCCGCCGCCATCCCGCCCTGCGCCCAGGCGGACGAACAGGCGTTCAGCAAGGGCTCCGGCGTCAGCACCAGAACCTCAGCCCCCGCCCGCGCCGCCTCCAGCGCGGCCGACAGGCCCGCCAGACCGGCGCCGACGACCAAGGGCCCGTCATGTCGCGTTCGGTTCATCAGCGCACTCCAAGAGAGTTCAGGCCCAGGCTCACCGCCCCGGCCGGATCGCCCCCGACCATGGGCAGCAATGCGCCCAGGGCCGCCGCCGCGCAGACGGCCAGGGTCAGCAGGTACAGGACCAGGCTCTTGCCCGCCTCGGGCCAGCTCAGCGTGCCCCAGGCCGCGCGCCAGACGCCGCGCTTCAAGTGGGCGAAGACCGACAGGGCCAGGAAGGCGGCCAGGATGAACCGCCCGGTGTACAGTCCCCACCAGACCACGGCCACGCCGATGACCAGCAGCACGATCTGCTCCAGCCGCGGATGCACCCGCGTCAGCACCGGCCCCAGGGCTCTCGATCCGTCCAGAGGCGGCGCCGGGACCAGGTTCACCAGGTTCAGCATGGCGATGAAGAAGGCGCCCATCAGCCATTCGCCCTGCCCGGTCGCCAACCACACCCCGACAAACGGGATCATGGCCAACAGACCGAACGCCGGACCCGCCAGCGAAACCAGCACCCCGTCCCATTCGCTCTTCGGCTCCCGCCGCGCCTTGGCCAGTCCGCCCAGGAAGGGAATGATGTAAATCCGCGCCGGCCCCATCCCCATCCGGTTCATAGCCAGGGCGTGCCCCGCCTCATGGACGAACAGGCCGATCAGCACGGCGCCCGCCACAATGGCGCTGCCGGTGATCCACCACAGGAAGCCGCCCATCAGGGCCGTGGACAGCACGGCCCAGACCAGGCTCTGATCCTTCTCGACCGGAATCTCGGCCGGGGCTGCGGGGGCGGCGCGCACGGCCGGGTCCTCGGGCTTGGAATCCCAGGGGCCGGGAATGCGATCGGGCGTGCGGTTCGGGGTGTCGATATTGCTCATGGCGTCCAGATGGGCGCAGCAATCGGTCCCGACCACGGGACCGATCGCCGCGTCTCGCTCAGATCAGCTCCACATCGACGTGATGCCGCGCCTTGACCAGATCATAGCGCGCCGGAACGGCGGGCGGCGGCAGGTCGATCATCCGCTGCACCGCCAGCCGCCCGCGCTCGATCATCGCCTCCGGAACCGTCACCTCGAACTGCATGTGCAACAGGCAGTCGTGGATGTTCTGCAGCGTGATCCGCTTCATGTGCGGGCACAGGTTGCACGGGCCGATGAACTGCACCCCCGGCACGTCGCCGGCGACGTTCGAGGCCATCGAACATTCGGTGATCATCACCACCTGCTTCGGCCGACGCGCCTCGACATAGTCGGTCATGGCCGCCGTCGAACCGGCGAAGTCCGCCGCCGCCAGCACGTCTTCCGGGCATTCGGGGTGGGCCAGGATTTCGGCCCCCGGATAGGCGGCGCGCATCTCGGCGATATCGTCGGCCGTGAACCGTTCATGCACCTCGCAGCGGCCCTTCCAGGCGATGATCCCGACCGTCGTCTGGGCCGCGACATTGCGCGCCAGATATTCGTCGGGGATCAGGATGACCCGATCCACGCCCCATTCCCTGGCCGCCCATTCCACCACCTGCACGGCGTTGGCGCTGGTGCAGCAGATGTCGGTCTCGGCCTTCACATCGGCCGTGGTGTTCACATAGGTCACGACCGGCAGCCCCGGATAGCGCGACTTGATCAGCCGCACATCCGCCCCCGTAATCGACGACGCCAGTGAGCATCCCGCCCGCAGATCGGGGATCAGCACCGTCTTTTCCGGGCTCAGGATCTTCGAGGTCTCGGCCATGAAATGCACGCCCGCCTGGACGATCACCTTCGCATCCGACCGCGCGGCCTCCTTGGCCAGGCCCAGGCTGTCGCCGACATAGTCGCCGACCCCGTGGAAGATCTCGGGCGTCATGTAGTTGTGAGCCAGGATCACGGCGTCGCGCTCGCGCTTCAGCCGGTTGATCTCGCTGATCAGCCGCGCCTGTTCGGGCCACTCCAGCGGCGTGACATGGTCCTTGACCTTCGCCCACACCCCGGCGGTCTCCCGCTCCAGTTCCTTCGTCAGACCAAAGGCGCCGTCCGCCATGAGCCTCTCCTATCGACCCTTATGCTCAAAGTTAGCATAAGCACATCCAATGTAGGCCGATGGGGGCCGCGCGCAAGCGGATTATTCAGTCGATCAGTTCGAATAGATCGCCCAGCGGAACATCCAGCGCCTTGGCCAGGGTCAGGGCCACCACCACGGACGGGGTGAAGACCCGGTTCTCTATCGTATTCACCGTCTTGCGCGACAGCCTGGCCCGGTCCGCCAGTTCCTGCTGCGTCAGACCGGCGGCCGTCCGCACCTCCTTCAGCCGCACGACCAGCCGAGGCTCAGCCACGCGACGCCTGCCGGTCCAGCCACCAGTAACGCAGCGCGGCGGTCATCGCCGCCGCTTGGCACACGACCGGCATTCCCGCGACCGTCAGGGGAGCCTGAAAAAGACCGGCGACATAGAGGGCCAGCACTGAAAGGCCAGCTGTCGCCATCGACCACTTCAGGGCGCTCTGCCTGAAATGGACGGTCAGTTCGTCTGCCGGCTTGGCCCGCGCGCCAGCGCGCCGCTCCGCCGTCTTGTTGCTCACGATCGACGTCATGACGACCAACGGAAAGGCCAGGGAGAACAGAGCGCGCCACACATCATCGCTGTCACCGTGTCCGATAGCGATCCGCCAAGCCGCCTGGGCGCCAAAGAGGGTGTAGAGCAAGCCAAACGCTGACATGACGACGAGATTAAGCGCCTCCGCGCTTTGGACCTGATCCCTGTCCAGCCCGCCCGCCAAGGTCTCGAGATCGGCCTCACGGCGTCCCCAAAGATCAGCCGCCAAAAGCATCGTCAGCGCCAGCACGGCGAACCCGAACCCCAGCGCTGCCATCGACATCAGTGGCGAGCTCCTCATCTGCGCCGCCATGACGATCAACCCGACGGCGGCCAAAGCCAGACACCCCAGCATCAGGCCTTCGCGCTTCATACGCTTCAACCGCGCCCTTGCCCGCGTTCTCGACAGAGCGATCCGCTCCGCATTCCAGTCCGCCTCACCCACGGTCGGCCTCACGATCCAGATGATAATAGCGCAACGCAGCCGCCGTGGCGGTTAGGTAGAGCAAGGCCGGCAAGGCCGCGACCGCCGCAGCCGGCCTCCAGAGCCCCAGCGCAAAAACGCCGACCATCCCGACGGCTGCGACGCCCAAGGCCGTAGCCAGCGCCTTGTGCCGGAAGGACAGAGTCAGTTCGTCCTCGAGCAGCCGCTTCATCCGCTTGTCGCGCGGATTGTCCAGCCCGGCCACCATCAGCAGCATCAGGCCGGCGACCATGGGGCCAACCGCCACCATTAGATAATCCACCCCACCGGGCGCGCCAGACGCCAAGCCCCAGCCGGCCTTGACCGACAAGAAGGTCAGATAGGCGCCGGTGATCGGCATGACGGCCATGGAAAGCGCCCGTTGCCGCTGCACCTTGTCGCGATAACCGGAGCCGGTCTCCAGCTTGAACGTGTCCGCATTGGGCAGGAAGCGCCGCGCGAAGAAGGCGCTCGCAACGAGGGCTACGACGCCCGCCGCTATCGTCACGCCGCCGATCAGACGCCCCATCTCGGGGTTCGTCGGCCACTCCTCCATGACAAGAAGGCCGGTCACCAGCAGGGCCAGTCCCCCGCCGCCCAGACCGGCGCAACTCGCCAGGCGCTGCGTGCGCCTCCGCTCTCGCGCCCGTACGTCTCGTCTTTCCTGATCGTCCATAACGGCCTCACGTCACCCACAGGTGACATATAACCTATAGGTTACTAGGCGCGTCAAGAGGCTGGCTTGTCCGTCCCCGGCTCCTGACGCGGTCTCCCCATGAGAGGTTCAGCCATCTACCGCCCACAATGCCGCTGGTCGCAGCCCTGCAACTTCAACGCCTTGTCGAATTCTGAGCGCGAGTTTCGCGCCCCTGTTTCGGCGACCACTATGATCGTCGCGATGAAAGCCGCCGCTTCCAGTTTCGCCCCTGCCCGCCACCGCCGACAGCGGATCGTCGAGGGCTGTTTGGCGCGTTTGGCACATTTGGCGCTTTGTCACCCTGTCTTTGCGCCAAAGACCGCCATCGCCGACGGCAAGAACCGTTCCCAAGCGCGCCGGGTTCGCTTAGACAGCGGCCAACTTCATTCCGCAGAATACCGACTTCCCGACATTTACATGCAAGACACCATCCGCCGCATCCTCACCGCCCGCGTCTATGACGTGGCGGAGGAAACGCCCCTCGATCCGCTGCGTCGCCTGTCGGCGCGGCTCGAGCGCCCCGTGCTGCTGAAGCGCGAGGACCTGCAGCCGGTGTTTTCGTTCAAGATTCGCGGCGCCTACAACAAGATCGCCGGCCTGTCCCAGGCCGAACTGTCAAAGGGCGTGATCTGCGCCTCGGCCGGCAATCACGCCCAGGGCGTGGCCCTGGCCGCCGCCCGTCGCAACATCCCTGCGACCATCGTCATGCCGACCACCACCCCCGGCATCAAGGTCGCCGCCGTCCGCGCCCTGGGCGGCGAGGTGGTCCTGCACGGCGACAGTTTCGACGAGGCCTACGCCCACGCCCGCCATCTGGAGAGCCAGACCGGCGCCGCCTTCATCCACCCCTTCGACGACCCCGAGGTGATCGCCGGTCAGGGCACGGTGGGGCTTGAGATCGCGCGCCAGCACGCCGACCCCATAGAGGCCGTCTTCGTGCCCATCGGCGGCGGCGGTCTGGCCGCCGGCGTCGCCGCCATCGTGAAGTTCCTGCGTCCCGACACCCGCGTCATCGGCGTCGAGCCCGTCGACGCCCCCACCATGAAGGCCGCCATCGACGCCGGCGAGGTGGTGACCTTGAACGAAGTCGGCCTGTTCGCCGACGGGGTGGCCGTGCGCCGCGCCGGGGATCACACCTTCCGCCTGTGCAAGGATCTGCTGGACGAGATCGTCCTGGTGGACACCGACGCCATCTGCGCCGCCATCAAGGACATCTTCGACGACAGCCGCGCCATCGCCGAACCCTCGGGCGCCGTGGCCCTGGCGGGGCTCAAGGCCTGGGCGGTCGCCCATCCCGGCGCGGGCACGCTGATCGCGATCAACTCGGGCGCCAACCTGAACTTCGACCGGCTGCGTCACGTCGCCGAACGGGCGGAGATCGGCGAGGGCGCCGAGGCCCTGCTGGCCGTGGCGATGAAGGACGACCGCGACGACTACCGCCGCTTCCTCGACAGTCTCGACGGCCGCTCGGTCACTGAATTCAACTATCGCTGGTCCGGCGACGGCCACGCCCAGATCTTCGTCGGCGTCGCCCTGCGCAACGGCCCGCACGAACGCGACGACCTGATCGCCGCGCTTCGCAACGGCGGCTACGCCGTCGAGGACATGAGTGACAACGAAACGGCCAAACTGCACGTCCGCTACATGGTCGGCGGCCGCACCGTCGGCCTGCCCCACGAACGCATCCTGCGCTTCCAGTTCCCCGAACGGCCCGGCGCCTTCCTGCGCTTCCTCAACAGCCTCCAGCCCGCCTGGGCCCTGACCCTGTTCCACTACCGCAACCACGGCGACGACGTCGGCCGGGTGCTGGCCGGCGTCAGCGTCCCGCCCGAAGAACAGGCCCACCTGTCCGCAGCCCTCGCCGACCTGGGCTACCCCTATGTCGACGAAACCGCCAACCCCGCCTGCCGCCTGTTCCTGGACGGCGTCTAGACACGCCAAGGGCGGCGGCCGTCTCCGGCCGCCGCCCTCAAACCCGCCCTGATTCAGCTCAGGCCTTTTCGATCGCCGCCGCGATCTGGTCGCTGGAGTGGCCGGTCAGGTCCTTGGCGATTTCGCCGGCCAGCTTGGACTCCAGGTCCTTGTGCCAATGTTTGCGCAGTTCACCCAGAGTCTTGGGCGCCGCGATCACCAGCAGTTCATCGATCTTGTTCGTGACCGACCATTTGTTCAGCACCTCGGCCACGCCCATGGCGAAACCGTCCTCGGCCTGGGTGTCGTTGTCCGGGTTGGCCTCGCTGGAACGGCGGCCGGACGAGCCGGAAACCCGATCCTCCATCGCCGGAATCTCCAGCGGCGACAGCCGGATTTCCTGGGCGTTCGTGTTCTTGAACAGGACCAGCTTCTCGCCGTCGACCACCGCCACCAGGGCGCCATTGGATAGTTTCATCGTCGATACTCTTTCGGTCTGTGGACTTGGGTAACGGTCGGGGACCGATGCCGTTGCCTCGCCGATCAGAGCAGCCGGCCGCCGGCCTCGTGCGCCAGCAGCCAGCGCTTCCGCTCAAGCCCGCCCGCATAGCCGGTCAGGGTCCCGTTCGCCCCGATCACCCGATGGCAGGGCACGATCACCCCGACCGGGTTGGAGCCGTTGGCCAGACCCACCGCCCGCACCGCCTTGGGCGACCCGATCGCCGCCGCCAGCTGCCCATAGCTGCGCGTCTCGCCCGCCGGAATGGCCCGCAGCGCGGCCCACACCGCCTGCTGGAACACGGTCCCGCCGGTCTTGACCACCACCGCGTCGAACGCCGTCAGATCACCGCCGAAATAGGCTTCGACCGCCCGACGCACCGCCTCCGGCGCCCGCCCCTCGACCAGTTCGACCGGGCCGTAGTGGCGGTGCAGCAGCCGGCGCATCCGGTCTTCGTAATCATGGAAATCCAGCGCCCGCACCGCCCCCTCGGCGTCGGTCGCCACCAGCACCTCGCCCACCGGCGAGGCGATACGATCCAGGGTCAGGGTCATCGGCGTTGATTGTCTAGGCATCGGCCGTCTCCGTCACACGGTTCCAGTACAGGGCGCCATAGGCGCGCCAGGGGCGCCAGGCTTCGGCCCGCGCCGCCAGGGCCGTATCCACGGTCGCAAGCCGGTCGCTGGGCGCATCCTCTCCGGCGTCGATCCAGTCGCCCGCCGGCCTCAGTCCCGGCCAGGCCTCGAGCGCCGCACGCAGGTCCGGATCCGCCGACAGATCGCGCCGGATCGCCTCGGGATCGGCGGCCAGGTCGAACACCCGCCGCACCCGCGCCAGCACGCCGGGCAGGGCTTTCAGCTCGTCCACCCGCGCCTCGACCGCCGCCTTGCCCTCCGACCCGGACCGCACGGAGACCTCGCCGTCCGTCCCGTCCGTCGCCGCCCGCAGCCTGCGCCGCCAGACCCCGTCGGCCACCGCCTCGTCCGGCGCGCCCCGCGCCGCCAGGGCCGACATCATCGCGCTCCAGTCATAGGGCGGGCGATAGGCCAGGCCCAGCTTCACCGGGCCTCCGCCCTCGCCTTCCGCCTTGCGCCGCCGCAGTTCCGACGGCGGACGGCCATACAGGGCCTGAAAGGTCTCGTTGAACCGCCGCACGCTGCCGAAGCCAGACGCCATCGCCACCTCGGCCATCGACAGGTCGGTCTCGTGGATCAGCTGCTTGGCCAGCAGCACGCGCCGCGTCTGGGCCACGCTGACCGGCGCCGCGCCCAGGTGCTGGCGGAACAGTCGTCGCAGGTGCCGCTCGCCCACCCCCAGCCGCGCCGCCAGGGCGTCTGCATCGCCCCCGTCCAGCGCCCCCGCCTCGATCAGGGCCAGGGCCCGGCTGACGGTGTTCGACGTGCCGCGCCACGCCCCCATCTCCGGCGCCGTCTCGGGCCGACACCGCAGGCAGGCGCGAAACCCCGCCGCCTCCGCCGAGGCCGCCGTGGGATGAAACACCACATTCTCGCGCCGGGGCGTTCGCGCCGGACAGACCGGCCGGCAGTAGATCCCCGTCGAGGTCACGCCGGTAAAGAACCGCCCGTCGAACCGGGCGTCCCGCGCGCCCAAGGCCCGCCAGCAGGCCTCCTGATCCAACGACTGTTCCATGACCCGCAGGATGGCGGCTCAGCCCGGCGATGTCTCGCGGTTTTCGGACATCAATGAGGGTGTACGCACCATTTCATTTTTGAGCTCGCCGGTTAAGGTGTCCGCCTCCCGGGGGTTCAGTTCATGTCCAGTCATCGTCGTTCCGTGCGTCCGCTCGCTTTCGCCCTGGCCGGCGCCTGCGCCGCCGCCTTGCTTGCGGTCCAGCCCGTCTCGGCGCGTCAGACTGGCCCCGACATCCCCACGGTGCGTCAGACCCTGGGCTATGACAGCGGTCAGGAGATCACCCGCGCCGCCGACGTCCGTCGTTATTTCGAAGCGCTGAAGACCGCAGCCCCCGACCAGGTCGCCATCGGCGACTATGCGACGAGTTGGGAGGGCCGCCCCCTGTTCTGGGCCGCCGTCGGCTCGCCCGCCAACATCGCCCGGCTGGACCAGATCAAGGCCGACGCCCGCGCCCTGGCCGATCCGCGCCGCACCTCGCCCCAGCAGGCCGCCGCACTGATCGCGGATCAGCCGGTCCTGGTCTGGATGGCCTATTCGGTCCACGGCAACGAGATCAGTCCCGCCGACGCCGCCATGCAGGCCGCCCGTCGCCTGCTGACCGACCCGACCGCCCAGGCCTGGCTGGCCAACACCGTCGTCGTCTTCGTCCCGACCCAGAACCCGGACGGGCGCGAGCGTTTCCTCAACAGCTTCGCCTCGGGCCGCGGCTCCCTGCCCAATCCCGACCCCGCCTCGGCCGAGCGGGACGAGCCCTGGCCCAGCGGCCGCTACAACCATTATCTGTTCGACCTGAACCGCGACTGGTTCATCCAGACCCAGCCCGAGACCCAGGGTCACGCCGCCCTGGTCCGCGACTGGCGTCCCCAGGTGGTCGTCGACAGCCATGAAATGGGCTCGGACGAGACCTTCTTCTTCCCGCCCGAGGCCGAGCCGCTGAACCCGTGGATCTGGCCGCGCACCCTGGAGAACCGCGCCCTGTTCGGCCGCAACACCGGCGCCCGGTTCGATGCGGCGGGTCTGGCCTATTTCAACCGCAAGGTCTTTGACGCCTTCTATCCGGGCTATGGCGACGGCTGGCCGGGTTATCTGGGCGCCGTCTCCATGACCTACGAGGTCGGGTCGGCCCGGGGCCTGGCGGCCCGCCGCAGCTCGGGCGAGGTCTTCACCTACGCCGACACGGTGCGCGCCCACCTGACCGCCACCCTGGCCACCATCGAGACGGCCTCGCGCAATCACGACCGGCTGTTGAACGACTTCTACGCCTATCACCGCGACGGCGTGGCGGGACGGGGCGCCTATGTTCTGTCGCGTGCGTCGGATCCGGCGGCGGCGGACCGTCTGGCGGGCCTGCTGGTCCGTTCGGGCATCGAGGTCGGGGTCGCGCGCCAGGCCTTCGCCTGCGCCGGCCAACACCGCGCGGGCGACTATGTGATCAACCTGGCCCAGCCCCAGCGCCGGATGGCCGAGGTGCTGCTGACCCGCGACGTGCCTGTCCCCCCCGACTTCCTGGCCGAGCAGGAGCGCCGTCGCGCCCGCGGCCTGGGCGACGAGATCTATGACGTCACAGCCTGGTCCCTGCCCTTGATGTTCGGCGTCGATGCGACCCGCTGCGACAGCGCGCCGAGCGTCGCCGTCGAGGCGCGCGGCCCCGAACTGGTCACCCCCGCCGCCGTCCGGAACGCAGAGGCCCGCTACGGCTTCCTGGTCGCGCCCGGCTCGGCCCAGCCCCGTTTCCTCGCCGCCGCCTTGCAGGCCGGGCTGACGATCAGCTCCGCCGACCAGCCCTTCACCCAGAACGGCCGCGACTGGCCCGCCGGAACCCTGATCCTGCCGAAGGCGGGCGCGCCCGCCGACCTGATCGCCACCCTGAACCGCCTCGCCGCCGACACGGGCGCCGAAGTCGTGGGCGCAGACGAATCCTGGGTCGAGCGCGGCGCCGGCTTCGGCTCCAGCGACGTGGTGCGGCTCCGCGCGCCCCGCATCGCCCTGGCCTGGGACAGTCCGACCGCCCCCGACGCCGCCGGCGCGACCCGCTGGCTGCTGGAACGCGACCTGGGCTATCCCGTCACCGCCATCCGCACCGCCAGCTTCGGCGAGGCCGACCTGGCCCATTATCAGGTCCTGATCCTGCCAGAGGGCCGCGACTACGCCTCCGTCCTGGGCGAGGCCGGGGTCAAGGCTCTGCACGACTGGGTCTCGCGCGGCGGCACCCTGATCAGCCTGGGAACCGCCACCCGCCTGCTGGCCGACGCCGACAGCGACATGCTGGCCTCGCGCCGCGAGGACGGCGCCTTGGACAAGGACGAGGACAAGCCCGCCGCCCCCGCCCGGATCGCCAACCAGACCGACTACGCCGCCCTGCTGGCCCACAGCGACCACGGCCCCGACTCGGTCGCCGGCGTCCTGGCCCGCGCCCATGTCGATCCCGACCACTGGATCGGCGCTGGCCTGCCCGAAACGCTGAACGTCCTGGTGCGAGGGGCCGACATCTACGCCCCCCTGAAGCGTGGCGAAGGGACCAACGCCGTGCGGTTCGAAGGCTCGGACCGGCTGCTGGCCTCGGGCCAGCTGTGGGCCGAGAACCAGGCCCAGCTGGGCTACAAGCCCGTGGTCATGGTCGAGACCCTGGGCTCCGGCCAGATGATCGCCTTCACCCAGGATCCGACGGTGCGCGGCTATCTGGAAGGCCTGAAGCCCCTGTTCGCCAATGCGGTGTTCAAGGGACCGGCCCACGTCTCGCCGCGCTGGTGAAGTCCCAGACGCCTGATCGCGATCAGGACTGGACACAGGCTCAGACGCGCATAACCTCGTTTTTCGCCCGCAGAGGCGCAAATAGAAAAATGGGAGTTACGCCTTGGTTCGTCTGTCTGTTTCCAAACTCGTCTCGATCGGCGCCTCGGTCGGGGCCGCCGCCGCCCTGTTCGCCGTGGGCGCCGTCGCTGTCGCCCAGACTCGTCCTGATCCCCAGCCGGCCGTTTCCGGCCGCGCCCTGCCGGTCGGCAGCTATCGCGAGACCTGCCGCAACATCTCGCTGAACGGGGATCGGCTGCGCGCACGCTGCATCGCCAAGGACGGCCAGTCGGTGGCCTCGACCCTCAGCGTCCGCGCCTGCCGCGGCGCCCAGGTCCGCAACGACAACGGCCGCCTGACGTGCGACGCGGCGCCCGCCGCCCGCACACGCTGACGCCCGACCCGGCCCCGGATGCGCCGGGGCCGGGCCTGATCACATGGGTCTGATCACATGGCCTGACACATGGGCCCGATCACATAGGCCAGAACAACAGGATCGCCGGCGGCCCGATCACCAAAACCAGCAGGCTCAGCGGCGCCCCCAGCTTGGGATAGTCCGAGAACCTGTACCCGCCCGGCCCCATGACCAGCGTATTGCACTGGTGCCCGATGGGGGTCAGGAAGTCGCACGCCGCCCCGACCGCCACGGCCATCAGGAAGGGGTCGGGCCGATAGCCCAGTTGCTGGGCCAGGGTCGCGGCGATGGGCGCCACCACCAGAACCGTCGCCGCATTGTTCAGGAAGGGCGTCACCGCCATGGCCGCGAACATCATGCCCGCCACCGCCACCACGGGCGGTATGCCCTGGAAGATCGACTTCAGCCCCCCGGCGATCAGATCCGCCCCGCCCGTCTGCTGGATCGCGTCCGACACCGGGATCAGGGCGGCGATCAGCACCAGCAGCGGCCCGTCCAGCGCGGCATAGGCCTCGCGCATCTTCAGCCCGCCCAGGGCCACGATCACCACCGCCGCGCCGAAGAAGGCGATGGCCACGGGGATCAGGCCGAACCCCACCATCACCATGGCGACAGCCAGAACCACGGCGGGCAGGAACTTCCGCCGCTGGCCGCCCAGCCGCATGTCCCTTTCCGCCAGGGGCAAAAGACCCAGGGTCGCCAGCCGCCCCGGCAGGCCGGCCTCGGACCCCTGCAGCAACAGCACATCCCCCGCCTGCAGTTTGGCCGTCCGCAGATGCTGCGTCAGCTCATAGCCGCTGCGCGACACCCCCAGCAGGTTCAGCCCGTACTGGCCGTAAAGGTCCAGCGACCGCACCGACTGTCCGGTCAGGGACGAGTCCGCCCCGATCACCGCCTCGACCAGATGGACCTCGTCCTTGGCCTCTTCCAGCAGCACCGGCCGGTCGCCGCGCACCAGCTTCAGCTTGGTGGCGACGATGAATTCCTCCAGCGCCTCCTGGTCGCCCTTGATCAGCAGGGTGTCTCCGGCCCGGATCAGGGTGTTGCCGCGCGGCCGGGCCTTGCGCTTGCCGTCGCGGATCAGGGCCATGACCTGGATCTCGTCCGGCGCCATGGCCTTCAGGGCGCTGATGGGCTTGGTCGCCAGCGTCCAGTCGTCGGGCACGCGCGCCTCGGTCAGATAGGCGTTGGCCGACAGGGCCGCCGACAGACCTATGGTTCCCGTCCGGTCCTTGGGCAGCAGCCGATAGCCGAACGTCAGGAACACCAGGGCGGCCCCCGTCAGGATCAGGCCCACCGGCGCATAGTCGAACATCTGGAACGGCGCCCCGACCATGTCCTGACGCACCTCGGCCACCAGGATGTTGGGCGCGGTCCCGACCAGGGTCACCATCCCCCCCGCCATGGCCCCAAACGCCATCGGCATCAGCAGCCGCGACTGTTTGGTCCCGGTGCGCCGGCTGACCTGCAGCGCGACCGGCATCATGATGGCCAGGGCGCCGACGTTCTTGGTCACCATCGACAACAGGGTCACGGCCGCCGTCAGCACCGGCACCTGGCTGCGTTCGGTCTTCAGGTGCGGCAGGATCCGCTTCAGGGCCAGTTCGACGATGCCCGACTTGGCGAAGGCCGCCGACACCACCAGGGCGCAGGCGATGATCACCGTCACATCGTTGGAAAAGCCCTCGAACGCCGCCTCTGCCGGGATCACCCCGATGGCCAGACCCGCCACCAGGGCCGCCACCGCGACCAGGTCATACCGGAACCGGCCCCAGATGAAGGCCGCGACCGTCAGGCCGACCAGGCCGAAGGCCAAACCCTGTTGTAGTGTCACTCAGATGCTCTCGCCCCCGGCCGCCCAGCGCCGCCGACGGACAGCAACGGCGGAAACGGCCGGAGGTTCAACACATCCGCGCCGGCGTCCCCTACCGGCCGACGACCAGTCGCCCCGCCGCCCGCAGGATCCGCCAGATCTCGGCCAGGAAGGCCCAGACCACGATGATCATCAGGATCGCCGCCAGACCGCCCGCCTCGTCCGCCGTTGGATGGAACAGCGCCCGCGCCCGCTCGGCGAACTCCGTCACCGTCCCGACCCAGATCACCGGCGTCAGCGCCGACCAGAACCACAGCCACGCCACGCCCCAGGCCGCTGCGGCGCCGAAAGCCATGTCGCCCAGGGCCGTCAGCCGCACATTCCCCCCCGACGCCGCCCGCGTCAGGTCGAACAGGATCCGCGCCACGACGAACAGGGTCACGGGCCAGTAGGCCGCGTCGACGACCTGGACCAGGATCCGGCCATAGTCGACGCCGTCCACCACGCCGGCCAGTTCCTCCGGCCGGATCGAGGCCATCGGCAACAGGCCGGTCCACCACAGCAGCAGCACGCCCCAGGCGATGGCGCTGGACACCGCCCGCGCGGCCGGCGACATCTCGGCGCTCTTGCGCACCGCTGGCCCCGACTTGGCGGCCACGCCTTCACGCAGCGTCGCCCCGCCGCGCGCCAGCCTCTGGCCCCAGGTCTCGGCGTCGATATCGCCGCCCAGTTCGAACAGGCCCAGATCCTTGACCCGCCATCTGGCGATGAAGTCGGGCTTCTTCTCCTGCCGCTCCAGCACGAAGCCGATCAGGGTCACCACCCCGATCACCGACACCGCCCCGCTGAACAGGCTGGCGAAGGCCTGGCCTATCGCCTGACCCGCGTAGATGTCGCCGGCCAGCACCCGCGCCGCCAGTCCGATCAGGGCGACGCAAACCATCACCAGCAGCGCCGTCTTCACCGCGAACAGCCACCACGGATACAGCTCCGGCCCGATCAGCGCCTGCGGCCCCGACCGATACCGCGCCGCCACCGTCAAGGGATGGCCCACCTCGCGCAGCAGGGCCTCGACCTCGTCGTCGCTCGGCGTCCGGCCCAGCCGCTCTTCCAGCGCCTCGAGCCGCCCCATGATCTCGTCGCGCAGTTCGGCGACGATGTCGTCGCGCGTCGCCTTCGGCAGCTGGGCCGCCACGGCCTTCAGATAGGATTCAACCAGGTCCATCCCACGCTCTCCCTCTTTCCCGATGTTCACAGCATCTTCTCCAGCGAGGCCGACAGGCCCCGCCATTCGGCCGCCAGCCGCGCCAGCATGACCTCCCCGCGCGGCGACAGGCGGTAGAACCGCTTCTTGCGCCGCTCCTCCTCGCGCCATTCGCTGTCCAGCAGCCCCTGGCTCTCCAGCCGGCGCAGCAGCGGATAGAGGGTGCTCTCCTCCATCTCGACCCCGACCTCGCCCAGGGCGACCCGCAGCGAATAGCCGTATTGCTCGCGCCGCAAGCTCGCCAGCACGGCCAGGATCAACGACCCCCGCCGCAGCTCCAGCCGCAGACTCTCGAACAGCAGTTCCTCATCCTGGCTCAAACCCGCGCTCCCGATCCACGACGTCGTATAGTGTGTGACACACAGTGTATGCGGCATACTGTGTGAGGGAGTCAAGCGAACCCTGTCGCCAGTGTTGCAGGCACGAAAAAAGGCGGCGGACCGAAGTCCGCCGCCCCAACTCAGTCCCTAGGAAGGCGTTCGACTTAGAACGACTTCTTCAGGTTAATGAAGGCCGAACGGCCCACGTAGTCGTAACCCGAGTACAACGGCGCATTTGCGACGCGGTTGTAGACACCCGTCGTGATCGACGGCGGCTCTTCATTGAAGAGATTGCGAACGCCGATCGTGGCGGTCCAATCGTCGGTGCGATATTGCACAGACGCACTGTGCAGGAAGTAATCCGGCACATCCAGGTCATAGCCGGCGGCGGCGTAGTCGTCACCGAACTCACGCATGTAGTAGGAATAGTCCTCAGTGGCTTGGATGTATTCCACGCCCCAACGAACGCGCCATTCCTGCCAGCTATAGGTCAGATCAGCATAACCCGAGAACTCGGGGACGTTGATCCGACCCTTCTGGTCACGAACCGGGTCGGTCGGCAGCGTTTGGCTCGACACCTCGGTCACCTGGGTGACCCCCAAGTTCAGGACCGCCGAGCCCGGACCGACGTCACGACGGTAGCGCACGGTGTAGTCGAGCCCCTTGGCCGCGTCGGTTGCGATGTTGATGTAGCTGCTCTCGACCGTCAGCGCATTGTTGCTGGCCGCACGGGTGATGAACGAGCAGTTGCCGGCACGGGCTGCAAAGTCCGATGGATCGGAGTTGTAGCAGTCGCTCAGGATCGCGCCGCCACCCAGACGGACCACGCTGTTGTTGATCTCGATCTCATAATAGTCGGTCGCAAACGACAGATCCCCCCAACCCGACGGCAGTTCCGGTTGGAACACGAATCCTACGGTCATGTTGTCCGAGGTTTCAGGCTCAAGGTTGTTCTCAGCGCCGCCCAGCGTGAAGACACGCACGCTCGAGTTGGCCACGAAGTTAGCCAGACCTTCCGACGTACAGTTGGCTATACGGTTCGGGTTCGCCGTCGAGGACAGCTCGCTGCAGGGGTCGTTGCTGGCGGCGATAAAGCCCGAGGTGGCGCCGAGGAACTGTTCGAACAGCGCCGGAGCGCGGTACGAGGTGCCGTAGGTGCCGCGAACGGTCAGCCATGTGGTCGGCGAGTAGACCAGACCGACCTTATAGGTCGAATCCGAGCCCGCGTTCTCATACTCAGTGTAGCGCGCCGAAGCGTTCAGGGTCAGAGAATCGACCAGGGGCAGGTTTGCCAGAAGCGGCGCTTCGATTTCACCGAAAACTTCCCAAACCGATTCCGAACCACGGGTCGGGGTCGCCGTCGAGAAGTTGTAGATGTTGCCGGACTGCATGTCCGCAGCGGGGGTGTCGTCAATCTCTGCGTCACGCCATTCCGCGCCTACGAAGGCCTGGACCTGACCGGCCGGCAGGCTGAACAACGGACCATCCAAGCCAATGCTGACGACCTTTTCGATATATTCGGTCGTGCCCGTGATCGGACGGAAGACATAGTTTTTCCAGTCTTCCGGCAGGTCGCCACCGATTGTGGCGCCGGTCAAGAAGGGCGCCGGGATACAGCCCGCTGTCGGGTCCGTGATATTTGCGCGGCAGGTGACGGTGCCGACGACTCCGGTGGACAGAACGCCGGTGCGAGTCAGCGCGGCGGGCGTGCCGGCGGGTGCGACCACGACGTCGAGCGAGTTCTGCAGCAGGCTCGTGATAAACTGCTCGAACTTATACTCTGAACGCGAGCGAGTGTAGCTGGCGTAGGCGTCGTACCGCCAGCCCGGCACGACGAAATCGCCGCGGATGCCAGCCAAGCTCTTGGCGAAGTCGACAGTCTGTTCCGAGGTGTCGTTTCCGTAACCGATGAAGGCGCGGACGCCAACGCGGGCATTGGCGTTTGGACCCGAGGTCGGGCTCAAACCCTGGTTCGCCGAGAAGTTCGAGAAGGTCAGGTTCGAGGGGATCAGCAGGTTGCCGCGGTAGTAGTCCAGCGCCAACTGACGATAACCCGTCTGCGACGACTCGCGGCGGTTGATCAGGACTTCCCCGTAGACCTCGGCGTTGCCCAGGGCCTGCAGGTCATAGGCGCCTTCCAGATAAGCAGTGCTGACTTCGACCGGCGAGATCAGAGACTCGTTCAGCATGTCGTCTTCGAACGTGTCGCGGATAGCCGTCGATAGCGCGAGGAAGCCTTCGGCCAGATTCAGATCCGGATTGTCGAGATAGGCGCCGCCCACCCCTTCGAAGCCGACCAGGCCGGTGCTGACACCGGAATTCGGACGCCAACGGTTGAAATAAACGCCGTTTGCATAGGCAACGTCAGGCACTCCCGGCGCTCCGATAGTCCCGGGGCGATAGGCTACGCCGTACGACGGCCCGCGGGGGTCGTTGGTCAGGGCGCTGGTGCCGATCGTGTTGATGGTCACGCCGCCGCCGTCCGCAGTGTAGCACTTCGAACGACCCGTCATCGGATCAATGTAGTCCGATCCGTCGGTAAATCCATCGATGGCGCACTTGGTGAAGTCCCGGTCCCGCATGCGCAATTCAGAGCGGTTATAGTATTCGGCAGAACCAGACAGGTGCCAGCGGTCACCGCCGGTGCCGGCCACGACCGACAGACGCGATTGGTTGCCGGCCCCGTTGGCGTCGGTGTTGGCGTTATACTGGCCCTCGAAGGTCACTCCGTCGATATTGTTTCGCGTAATGATGTTCACGACGCCGGCGACGGCGTCCGAGCCATACACGGAAGATGCGCCGTCCTTCAGGATTTCGATGCGCTCGACCATGGCGGACGGCAGCACGTTCAGGTCGGCCGAGCCGACAGAGCCGCGCGAACCGGCCGGAGCGACGCGACGGCCGTTCAGCAGAACCAGCGTGCGTTCGGCGCCCAGGCCACGTAGCGACAAGGTGTTGGCGCCCGGCCCGCCGTTGGTGACATAGCCGCCGTAGGCGTTGTTGATCTGCTCGGTGCCGCCGGTGACGGCCGTACCCTGCAGGGCCTCCGTGGTCGAGGCGAAGCCTGCCAATGTGGCTTCGTCGCGCGTAATCACCTGCACCGGCGAGGACGAATTGTAGTTGTCGCGACGCAGGCGCGAGCCGACGACGACCACTTCTTCAACGGTGGCGGCTTCATCCGCCTCGTCCGTAGTGGTGGACGTCGATTGCGCGAACGCAGCGGGTGCGAAGCCGATCACGGCTACGGCCGCAAGGCCCGCAACCATGGTCGAACCCAGCAATTGGTTCTTGAATTGCAACATATTCAGTACGCCCCTCTTTCAAATCACCACGCGTCGCCTCGCCTAAGCGGGCAAACCGATGACGCTCTTATAGGGCGATCGTCACAATGGGACAGAGATACGGCCGCCTTCCCGCCACTTTCCACCCATGCAAGTTACATTTTCGCCACATCACGGTGACAGAAACGTGTTGAAATTTCGACGCCCGATCTGGTCGTTCAGCGAACTTCGGCGCCCCATTTTGCGATATTCATAGAATTATCCTTCCAGTCACAGGCGGAAAGCGGTGAATTCCTCCGAAATCTGGCGGGGCAGCCGGGCTGCGTTATGAACGTGACGAAATTGTTTTCGTCGCAATCACGTCGGATTTTTTGTCTCCTGGCGACACAGTGGGCAAGGAAAAGGGCGGCGAACCTGGGTTCGCCGCCCTGCTTTCTTCAACCGAGTCGCCCTAGAAGGACTTGGTCAGGTTCACGAAGGCCGTGCGGCCCAGGTAGTCATAGCCCGAGTACAGCGGGGCGTTGCCGACCCGGTTGTAATAGCCCGACGAGATGGTCGGCGGATCTTCGTTGAACAGGTTGCGGACGCCGAGCGTGGCGGTCCAGCCGTTGGCCGCATACTGGACCGAGGCGTTGTGCAGCCAGTAGTCGTCCACCGCGAGGTCCAGGTCCGACGTCGCCGGATCTTCTTCGTAGTAGGCGTAGCTGTCGGTGCCCTGGATCCATTCGACGCCGTAGCGCACGCGCCACTTGTCCCAGGCGTAGGAGACGTCAGCCGTTCCGGTGAACTCCGGATTGTTGATCATGCCGGTGTAGTCGACCAGCGGATCCTCGGCGAACAGCTTGTTCGAGATTTCCGTGTACTGGGTGATCGCCAGGTTGAACAACGCCGTGCCGGGGCCGACGTCCTTGCGATAACGGACGGTGTAATCCAGCCCCTTCACATTGTCGGTGGCCAGGTTGACGTAGCTGTCCGAGACGGTCAGGCCGTTGTCGGCCGGGTTACGCGACACCAGGCGGCAGAAGCCGGCGTCGGCCGCGAAGTCGGCCGGGTTGGAGTCATAGCAGCGGGTCAGGATTTCGGTTGCGCCGGTGCGCGACACGCCGTTTTCGACCTCGATCTCGTAATAGTCGACGGCGAAGGCCAGATCGCCCCAGCCCGTAGGCAGCGGCGGCTGGATCACCAGGCCGACGGTCATGTTGGTCGAGGTCTCGGCCGACAGGCCCGCGCTGGCGCCGCCTTCGGTGACGACCCGAACGCCCTGGGTGGCCTGGAAGTCGCGCGCCAAGCCTTCGGCCGTGCAGTTGGCGACGCGGTTCGCGTTCACGCCAGCCGCCCCGAAGTTGTTGCAGCGGTCAGCGGTGTTCGACAGGAAGCCGGTGGTCGCGCCGACAAACTGTTCGAACAGCGCCGGGGCGCGATACGAGGTGCCGTAGGTGCCGCGGACCGTGACCCAGTCGATCGGACGATAGACCAGACCGACCTTGTAGGTCGTGTCGTCGCCGTAGGAGTCATAGTCGGTATAGCGGAACGAACCGTTCAGGGTCAGTTCGCGCACGCCCGGCAGGTCGACCAGGATCGGCGCTTCGATTTCGCCGAACACTTCCTTCACCGAGTCCGAGCCACGCGTGATGGCCGAGGTCGAGTAGTTGTAGGTGTTGCCCCGCTGGGAATCGAGGCCGGGGGTGTCGTCGATCTCGGACTCACGCCATTCGGCGCCGAAGAAGCCCATGACGCGGCCGGCAGGCAGGCTGAACAGCGGACCGTCGATGCCGAAGCTGACCACCTTCTCGATGAACTCGGTCGTGCCGGTCACCGGACGGAAGACATAATTGACCCAATCCTGCGGCAGGGCGCCGGCGATGGTCTGGGCGTTCAGGGCGGGGGCGGCGACACAGCCGGGGTTGGAGGCCAGCTGGGCGCACTGGAAGCCGCCCGAACCGTTGCTGACGACAGCCAGCGACGCGATCAGGTTATTGGTCAGGAACTGTTCGCTGGTGTAGGTCGACTTGGACCGCGAATAGCTGGCGTAGGCGTCATAGCGCCATTCCGGCAGGAAGAAGTCGCCCTTGATGCCGACGACGTAGCGGCCGAAGTCGACTTCCTGTTCGGAGTGGTCATTGCCGAAGCCGATGAAGGCGCGAGCGCCGACATCGTCGCCCTGGTTCAGACCCTGGTCAGCCGAGACCGTGCTGAACGCAAGGCTGTCCGGGATCAGCGGGCTGCCCTTGGCGTAGTCCAGCGACAGCTGGCGGTAGCCGGTCTGCGACGACTTGCGCTGGTTGAACAGGGCCTCGCCATAGATCTCCGCATTGCCCAGGGCTTGCAGATCGTAGCCCACTTCGCCGTACAGGGTCGTGATCTCGACCGGGGTGACCAGCGACTCGTTCAGCATGCGATCTTCAAAGGTGTCGCGAACGTTCAGATTGTTCGCTCCGCCGCCCACGCCTTCGAAACCAGGCACGCCGCCGGCGACGCCCGCGTTCGGACGCCAGCGGTTGAACACCGTCCCGACCGAACCGGGCGCGCCGGTCCCCGCCGTGCCGATGAACGTCCGGGCGCCGCTGGCGCTGGGCGGACCCTCCACGCCCAGGGCGACGGTGTTGATCGTAACGCCGTTCGAGCCGGTCGCTGTGATCGGATAGCATTTCGACTGGCCGGTCAGCGGGTCGATATAGTCCTGGCCGTTGCGGAAGCCGTCGGTCTGGCAGCGCGTGAACTCGCGGTCGCGCAGGGTCAGCTCGTCGCGCTCGTAGCGTTCGACCGAACCGGCCGCGCGCCAGCGGTCGCCACGGACGCCGGCCGTCAGCGACAGACGGGTCGAACCGCCCGCGCCATTGGCTTCCAGCGGCTCGTTGCGCTGGGCCTCGACCGTCACGCCCTCGAAGTTGCGGCGGGTCTGGATGTTGACCACGCCGGCGACGGCGTCCGAACCATAGACCGACGAGGCGCCGTCACGCAGCACTTCGACCCGGTCGATCATGGCGGTGGGCAGGACGTTCAGGTCGGCCGCGCCGACCGAGCCGCGCGAACCGGCCGGCGAGACGCGACGGCCGTTCAGCAGCACCAGGGTGCGGCTCGGGCTCATGCCGCGCAGGCCGATGGTGTTGGCGCCGGGGCCGCCGTCGGTGACGTAGCCGCCGTACGAGTTGTTGATCTGCGAGGTGCCGCCGGTGACGGCCGTGCTCTGCAGCGCCTCCGTGGTCGAGGCGAAGCCCTGCAGGGTCGCCTCCTCGCGCGTCACGACCTGGGTCGGCGACGGGGCGTTATAGTTGTCGCGGCGAATACGAGAGCCGATGACGACGATGTCTTCGACGCTTGCGGACTCGCCGGCCTGAGTAACGGTGGCGTCTTGAGCCATCGCCACAGGCGCTGAAAGCATGGACAGCGAAGCCGCCACAATTCCGCCGACCACAGTCGACGACAGGAGGTAATTTTTACGAGTACGCATACGCCTCATTCACAAACAGTATTTAACAATACTTAGGGAAACAGCTAGATATCACGGATACATACCGACGCTATGGTAAATACATCCGTTCTATGTCCTTGGTAGGCACGCGTTTTACATACCGCAACCAAAAAGTCGCATAATTGTACGAAAACTGGAGAAATTAGACGCATAACGTCACATGTCGCGACGCATTGGCGCATTTTATTTCCACATCACGCCGCTTTATCGCCATTTTTAGGCCTTGAACCCGCCAGTCACCGCCGCAAGCCCCTCTCTGGCGCCGCCGCGTCCTGCGCACTAAGTTCTGTTCATGAACCGTTCTTCGACGCCGAAGCCCGCCGCCGCCAAACCCGCCAAGCCCGTGCACACGCCTGACCCCGGCGTGCGCGAGGCCGCCGCCGCCTTCAAGCGGGATACGGGCAAGATGCCGATGTTCGCTCCCGTCACCGGCCCGCGCCTGACGCCGGAGGAGCCCGTCGCCGCCCCCGCCGACTGGGTCCCGCACCGCCCCTCGCACGAGGGCAAGAAGAAGGGCGGCCGTTTCCGGCTCGAGACCCAGTACACCCCCGCCGGCGACCAGCCCGCCGCCATCGCCGAACTGGTCGCCCAGGCCGAGGCGGGCGACCGCGATCAGGTGCTGCTGGGCGTCACCGGCTCGGGCAAGACCTTCACCATGGCCAAGGTCATCGAACAGACCCAGCGCCCGGCCCTGATCCTGGCCCCCAACAAGACCCTGGCGGCCCAGCTCTATTCCGAGTTCAAGAGTTTCTTCCCAGACAACGCCGTCGAATACTTTGTAAGCTACTACGATTATTACCAGCCGGAGGCATATGTACCAAGAACTGATACATATATAGAGAAAGACTCGAGCATCAACGAGCAGATCGACCGGATGCGGCACTCGGCGACGCGGGCGATCCTGGAGCGGGAGGATGTGATCGTCGTCGCCTCCGTGTCCTGCATCTACGGCATCGGGTCGGTCGAGACCTATACGGCCATGACCTTCACGCTGAAGGTGGGGGACCAGATCGACGAGTCGAAGCTGCGGGCCGATCTGATCGCGCTGCAGTACAAGCGCAACGACCTGAATTTCGACCGCGGCATGTTCCGCAAACGCGGCGACGTCATCGAGATCTTCCCGGTCCACCTCGAAGACCGCGCCTGGCGCATCAGCCTGTTCGGCGACGAGCTGGAGGCGATCCAGGAGTTCGACCCCCTGACCGGCAAGAAGACCGCCGACCTGACCGAGATCACCGTCTACGCCGCCAGCCACTATGTGACCCCGCGCCCGACGCTGAACCAGGCCACCAACGGCATCAAGGCCGAGCTGAAGGAGACGCTGGACTGGATGATCGAGAACGGCAAACTGCTCGAGGCCCAGCGCCTGGAGCAACGCACCCGTTTCGACCTGGAGATGATGGAGGCCACCGGCAGCTGCGCCGGCATCGAGAACTACTCCCGCTGGCTGACCGGCCGCGCCCCCGGCGAGCCCCCGCCCACCTTTTTCGAATATATCCCCGACAACGCCCTGCTGTTCGTGGACGAGAGCCACGTCACCATCGGCCAGATCAACGGCATGTTCCGCGGCGACTACCGCCGCAAATCCACCCTGGCCGAATACGGTTTCCGCCTGCCCTCCTGCATCGACAACCGCCCGCTGAAGTTCGAGGAATGGGAGGCCATGCGCCCCCAGACCGTCCACGTCAGCGCCACCCCCGGCGCCTGGGAGATGGACCAGGCCGGCGGCGTCTTCGTCGAACAGGTCATCCGCCCCACCGGCCTGATCGACCCCCCCGTCGAGATCCGCCCGGTCAGCGGCGCCACCCGCAACCAGGTCGATGACGTCATCGACGAGGTCAAGGCCACCACCCGCGCCGGCTACCGCAGCCTGGTCACCACCCTGACCAAGAAGATGGCCGAGGACCTGACCGAATACATGCATGAACAGGGGATCCGCGTCCGCTACATGCACTCCGACGTCGACACGCTTGAGCGGATCGAGATCCTGCGCGACCTGCGTCTGGGATCCTTCGACTGCCTGATCGGCATCAACCTGCTGCGCGAGGGGCTGGACATCCCCGAGTGCGGCCTGGTCGCCATCCTGGACGCGGACAAGGAGGGCTTCCTGCGCTCCGAGACCTCATTGATCCAGACCATCGGCCGCGCCGCGCGCAACATCGACGGCCGCGTCATCCTGTACGCCGACCGCATGACCGGCAGTATGGAACGCGCCATCGCCGAGACCGACCGCCGCCGCGAACGCCAGATGGCCTACAACACCGAACACGGCATCACGCCCGAAAGCGTCAAGCGCGACATCAAGGAGCTGATGGACAGCCCCTATGAGTCCCGCGAGATGGACCGCCTGACCCGCCCCGGCGTCGCCGAAACCTCCAAACCCTTCGTCGGCTCAAACTTCCAGGCCGCGCTCAAGGACCTGGAAGGCCGCATGCGCGAAGCCGCCTCCAACCTGGAGTTCGAGGAAGCCGGCCGCCTGCGCGACGAGATCAAGCGCATGAAGCTGCTGGACCTGGAATTCGCCAACGAGGCCCTGACGGGGGCGGGGGAAGAGGTGGACCGGTCGGCGCCGAAGAAGTGGCGCGCGGAAGCGGCGGCGGAGAAGGCGGAGGCGTTCAGGAAGGGGCGGCTGTAGGGGAAAGCGCTGCAAACACTATGTAGTTGAAAGGGGAGCCCATATTCTACTCAACTGAAAGCTGCGAGGCCATGCGCAGCGATGTTGCGATGTGGTCGGACCGGGCAAGACGGCTCGGGAACGAGGTCATATCTCTACATTTGGAAAAAGTCGCAGCACGAGAAATGGCGCACCACGCTGTCGGGCGTAGGCTGAATGACCTGCGGCACTTTATTCGGCGGCTATACGATGTACTGCCGCCGGAAGTTGAAAAGCCGAGCCGCGAAGCGCGATTGGACGCGACGGCCTTTCTCCAAGCTTTCGTAGTCAATATTTTCGGAGTGATAGACAACCTAGCTTGGATGTGGGTGATCGAGACGGACGTTCGCAAGGCGGGTGGTGAAAAAATTCCGGCTTCTTGGGTTGGACTTCGGTCAAACCAGACTGCTGTTCGCGAGACTTTGTCAAAATCTACACAAGCATATCTTTCAGAGTTGGACTCTTGGTTCATATATCTTGAGGAATTTCGCCACCACCTAGCGCACCGCATCCCCCTCTATATCCCACCCTTCGTGATCGACGAAGCCAACGCGGCCGAAGTGCAGTCATTCCAGGAGCATATCTTTGCATCTGGTTGGACGTTGGAGCGGTGGTTTGCGGTCATAGATTTCATGGAGAGAAAGGGAGCATTCGCGCCCTACATGGCGCACTCAATCGAAGGTGGACGCGTACCATTCCATGCTCAAATGATCTGTGATTTGGGCGCTGTCGTCGAATTGGGCGAACGAATCGTTAGTGAACTAAAAGACCGTACTGATTCATCGAAGTAGAATAGCGTTGACGCCGATAAAGGCGCGTCTTCCTGAGAGAAGGCGAAGAATACCGCACAGCTCAAGCTATCTGAACCACCATCGAGGGGATCGCATTTCACGCCCTGGTAACGACCGAAATCGTGTCGCGAGCCTCATCGGCGACCGCCGGCGTTGCAAGGATCGTCCCGCTCAACAAGGCGAAAAACCCCGCATCTCTTATTCTCAATGAAGCCCCCGGCTCAATATCAGGCCATGCCTGAGGGCCGTGACCTTGCCCGAGTAAGAAGACATCGCCAATGCCCAACACAATCCTTCTCCCCTTGCGGGAGAAGGTGGCCGAGCGGAGCGAGGTCGGATGAGGGGTTTCACCGGCCCTGACGATCCACGCCGAACCGACCCCTCATCCGGCCCTGCGGGCCACCTTCTCCCGCAGGGGGAGAAGGAACGCTCTTAGCGCCCTGGTAAAGATCACCCTCGCCATACTAACCTACGGTTGGTTGGGGAGATTGGGGTGGCCGATAACGGCAAACACGGCAGGGATTGGGATGACGAGGAACTAGACCTCATCGTCGCCGACTATTTCGTCATGCTCGACGCCGCCACCTCCGGCCGCCCGCTGGTTAAGGCGCATCACGCCCAAGCCCTGTCCCGTCAGATCGGCCGCACGATCGGATCGGTGGGCCAGAAATACGGGAACATCTCCACCGTCCTGACCGAACTCGGGATGCCGAAGCTGAATGGTTTCGGCAATCGCCCGAACTACCAAGGCGCCATCTTCCTCGCGCTGGAACGCTATCTCGACCGAAACCCCGCCGCATGGGACATCGGCATGTCGATGGTCGAGCCCGTACTCACGCCGCCCGCGCAATCGCCGTCCTATGGAAGCGGAGTGTCGGAACCTGCGACAGGGTTCGCCCCGTCGCCGCTCTTGATGACCCCACCGCCTCCGAGAGGCGTAGACGGGCCGAAGCGACCGGCAGGGCTGGCGCGGCTGGTTCGGAAGTTTGATCCCGCCGCTCGCGACGAGCGCAATCGCAAACTCGGCCGGATCGGCGAGGAACGCATTTTCCTCCATGAGCGCGCCCAATTGATCGCTCACGACCGCGCTGATCTGGCCGGAAAGGTCGAATGGACGTCGGAGGAACGCGGAGACGGGGCCGGGTACGACATCCGCAGCTTCGACCCGACGAATGGCCATGAACGACTGATCGAGGTGAAGGCCACGCGCGGCGGCCCATCGACGGACTTCTTCCTGACCCGAACGGAATGCGAGGTGGCGCAGGAGCGGCCTGACGCATGGCGGCTTTACCGCGTGCATAGCTTGCCCGTCCGGCCGGAATTCTTCGTCCTCGCGCCACCGTTGGAAAGCGCGGTGGTGCTGACGCCGGAGGCGTGGCGGGCGTCCTTCTGACCACTCATCCGACCTCGCTGCGCTCGGCCACCTTCTCCCGCAAGGGGAGAAGGAAGGGGTTAGGGGCGGAGAGGTTCGAACGGGATCAGGGCGTATTTTTCGGTGATGCGTTCAACGAACGCGTCCGGGGCTTCGCCGGATCGCCACAGGCTGGCGATCTCGTCCTCGTCAAAGCCCATGTCTGACAGGGTGATGCACCAACGGCGGCTCAATCGACGATCCACCTGAGCGGCCCACGCTGACCGTTTCATACACGCCTCCATTGCAATCTGCCGCGCACTATAGCACAACTTCCGGATGAGCAACTGGCTGCAATCCCGCGCCAAACAGATGCGCCGCGAGCCCGTCCATTATGAGCGACGGCTGTGGGGGCTGTTGCGGGATCGGCGGCTGGCGGGGCTGAAGTTTCGGCGGCAGATGGTGATCGGGCGGTATATCGTCGACTTCGTCTGTCTGAGGCATCGGCTGATCGTCGAGGCGGACGGGCCGCAGCATGACGACCGGATCGAGGACGCCGAGCGGGACGCCTGGCTGCGCGAACAGGGGTTCCGGGTGCTGCGGTTTCCGAATGGGATGATCGGGAACCAGCGGGAAGAGGTGCTGTCGGCCATTGTGGCGGCGACGGAGGAAGGCCTGACGCGCGACTAAGCGTCCTTCTCCCCTTGCGGGAGAAGGTGGCAGCCGAAGGCTGACGGATGAGGGGTTTCACCGGCCCTGACGGTTCAGGCCGAACCGACCCCTCATCCGGCCCTGCGGGCCACCTTCTCCCGCAAGGGGAGAAGGAAGACGCCGCTCACAACCCGTCCAGCGTCTTGTCCCAGTCCTTCGCGGACATGACCTTGCCGCAGCAGTCGATGACCATATCGACCCCGGTGCGGATGCGTCGGGCGCTTTCCGTCTCGGCGACCGGCTCCATCCCGGCCGCCTTCAGCTGGTCCTCCAGGGCGGCGACCCGACGGTCCAGCGCCGCGCGCCGGTGCAGCTGGGCGTGCCGAAACTCCTGGTTCTTCTCACCCAGGGTCTGCTGCTGGGTCCAGTAGGCTTCTTTCAGCGCCAGATGGGTGTCGGCGGCGCCGGGGCGGATGGCCAATCGGTCGCTCGCCGCCAGAGGGTTCATCAGTATGTCGTACACCAGTTGCAGCGGGGCATTCTCGACCGTCATGGCCCCGTGCGCCGTCTCGCCCCGCGCCTCCAGCTTGCGATAGGTGGCGGCCAGCCCCGCCAGGGCGCGCGCCTCCAACAGCCGGCCGGCCCGCATGGCCCGCCCCGAGGCCAGGGCGGCGGCCTCGGCCAGGACGGCCGGGTCCCCGCCGGCCGCATCGTCGGATGATACGTCGAACAGGCTCGGCGGCGGGGGCGGCGGATCGACCGGCTCGGCCGGAGCGTGCAGATAGCGGGACCAGCCGTCGCGCGTGGCGCGGGCGCGCAGGGCGTGGGTGGTCACGTCATATTTGGCCGCGACCTCTTCGGCGCCCAGTCCGGCCAGATAGTCCTGGCGCACCTTGTCCCAGACTTCGGCGGGTTGAATCTTGTATTTGCGTCTTTCCATGCCGCCAGTATGGGGCCGGACGAAACCCAGGCTGGAAAGTCGGTGAATTTCGGGGTTAAGCGCCTGAAATCACACAAGTCGATATGTCAGTTCAAACCCGCCAGCGCTCCTAATTCCTCTCCCTCCCCGTTCCGGGGGGTCGAGCCGGAGGCGAGACCGGGTGGGAACGGCAGGGCGACGCCCCACCGACCTGCCTAAATCACAACGGCCGGGCGACGCTTCACGCACCTGCCTAGATCAGAGCGGTGCGGCCTTGCCTGGCCGCCCCCACCCCGTTGCTTCGCAACGCCCCTCCCCCGCAGGGGGAGGGAGAGGGCGGGGCGCTGGGGATCAGTCCTCGTCCATCTTCAGGGCGGCGATGAAGGCTTCCTGCGGGATTTCGACCTTGCCGAACTGACGCATCTTCTTCTTGCCGGCCTTCTGCTTCTCCAGCAGCTTCTTCTTGCGCGTGGCGTCGCCGCCGTAGCATTTCGAGGTCACGTCCTTGCGGAGCGCGCGCACCGTCTCGCGGGCGATGATCTTGCCGCCGATGGCCGCCTGGATCGGGATGACGAACAGGTGGGGCGGGATCAGCTCCTTCATCTTCTCGACCATGCCCCGGCCGCGCGTCTCGGCGCGGGCGCGGTGGACCAGCATGGACAGGGCGTCGACCGGCTCGGCGTTGACCAGGATGTTCATCTTCACCAGGTCGCCGACCTTGTATTCGGTGATCTCGTAGTCGAACGAGGCGTAGCCCTTCGAGATCGACTTCAGCCGGTCGTAGAAGTCGAACACCACCTCGTTCAGCGGCAGCTCATAGACCACCATGGCGCGGGCGCCGACGTAGGACAGTTCGATCTGCTGGCCGCGGCGGTCCTGGCACAGCTTGATGACGCTGCCGAGGTATTCGTCGGGCGTCAGGATGGTGGCCTTGATCCAGGGCTCGGAAATGGTCTCGATCTGCATCACGTCGGGCAGGTCGGCCGGGTTGTGCAGGTCGATCTCGGAGCCGTCGCGCAGGCCGATCTTGTAGACCACCGACGGGGCGGTCGCGATCAGGTCGAGGTTGAACTCGCGGCTGAGCCGTTCCTGGATGATCTCGAGGTGCAGCAGACCGAGGAAGCCGCAGCGGAAGCCGAAGCCCAGGGCGGCGCTGGATTCCATCTCGTAGGTGAATGACGCATCATTCAGCCGCAGCTTGCCGATGGCGGCGCGCAGGTCCTCGAAGTCGGCGGCGTCGACCGGGAACAGGCCGCAGAAGACCACCGACTGGACTTCCTTGAACCCCTTCAGCGGTTCGGCGGTCGGCTTCTTCTCGTCGGTGATGGTGTCGCCGACGGCGGCGTGGGCGACTTCCTTGATCTGGGCGGTGATGAAACCGACCTCGCCGGGGCCCAGCTGGTCCACCGGGGTGTTCTTGGGCAGGAAGACGCCGACCCGGTCGATCAGGTGGGTCGAGCCGTTGCGCATCATCTTGACCCGCATGCCGGTCTTCAGCACCCCGTCGAAGACGCGCACCAGGACGACGACGCCGAGGTAGGGGTCGTACCAGGCGTCGACCAGCATGGCCTTCAGCGGGGCGTCGGGGTCGCCCTTGGGCGCCGGGAGTTTGGTGACGATGGCCTCGAGGACGTCCTCGATGCCGATGCCGGACTTGGCGCTGCACAGCACGGCCTCGGAGGCGTCGATGCCGATGACGTCCTCGATCTGGGCGCGGACCCGCTCGGGCTCGGCGGCCGGCAGATCGACCTTGTTCAGGACGGGGACGATCTCGTGGTTGTTGTCGATGGCCTGATAGACGTTCGCCAGCGTCTGGGCCTCGACCCCCTGCGACGCATCGACCACCAGCAGCGACCCCTCGCACGCCGCCAGGCTGCGCGACACCTCATAGGCGAAGTCCACATGCCCCGGCGTGTCCATCAGGTTCAGGACATAGTCCTGCCCGTCCTTGGCGCGGTAGTTCAGACGCACCGTCTGCGCCTTGATCGTGATCCCCCGCTCCTTCTCGATATCCATATTGTCGAGCACCTGCTCGGACATCTCGCGCGCGGTCAGGCCGCCGGTGAACTGGATCAGTCGGTCGGACAGGGTGGATTTGCCGTGGTCGATGTGCGCGACCACGCTGAAGTTCCGAATGTTCGAGATAGGGGGAGTCGTCATCCGCGCGGCCCTATCACGCGTAGAGGTCCGGGACCAGCGGGCGCGGCGATCCGCGCCCGCTGGCCGTGCTAGATTAAGGCTTTGCAACAATATGTATCCGCGTTTGAGAACGGCTCGCGGACGCGGTATGGGTCGCGCCTCCCGATAACCGGCGCGAGCCGGGGCCTGCAACCGAGGAACTCCCCGTGTCCAAGACGACCCGAAACGCTCTCAACCTCGGCGCCATGGCCCTGTCGGCCTTCCTGCTGGCCAGTTGCGGCGGACATGGCGATGAGAAGACCGAGGAGAAGGCCGCCGGCGGCTCGCGCCAGACCGTCACCGCCGCCACCGTGACCCTGACCAATCTGCGCCGCACCGTCACCGCTTCGGGCACCGTCTCGGCCTGGGAGGAAGTGCCGGTCGCGGCCGAGACCGGCGGCCTGACCGCCGTCGCCGTCTATGTGGATGAGGGCTCCTACGTCCGTCAGGGCCAGCCCCTGGTGCAGATGAACGACGTCCTGCTGCGCGCCCAGCTGCGCCAGCAGCAGGCCCAGGTGCAGCTGGGCGAGGCCAATGTGGCGCGCGACGACGCGGCGCTGGAGCGGGCGCAGCAGCTGAAGGCGCGCGGCTTCCTGTCTCAGGCCTCGCTGGACACCGCCCTGGCCAACCAGCGGGCGTCGAACGCCAATCTGGCCGCCGCCCGCGCCACCCTAGCCCAGACCCAGACCCATCTGGCCCAGGCCACCATCCGCGCCCCCGTCGCCGGCCTGATCATCAGCCGCAGCGTGACCAAGGGCCAGATCATCTCGGCCGGGACCGAACTGTTCCGCATGGTCCGCGACGGCCGGCTGGAGCTGGACGCCCAGGTGCCCGAGACCGAGCTGGCCCAGGTTCGCGCCGGCCAGTCGGCGACCGTGACCTCCAGCGAGGCGGGAACCACCGCGGGCACGGTCCGGATCGTTACGCCCGAGGTCAACGCCAGCACCCGCCTGGGCCTGGCGCGCATCTCGCTATCGCCCGGCGCCCAGCTGCGGCCGGGCATGTTCGCCCGCGCCGACATCGACGTCGGCGACCAGCCCGCCACCACCGTGCCCACCGGCGCGGTCCTGTATCGCGACAACAAGCCGGGGGTCTTCACCCTGGTCGCCGACGGCCGGGTTCACTTCCAGCCCGTCGTCATCCTGTCGCGGACCGACACCCAGACGGCCGTCACCGGCGTCAATGTCGGCGCCCAGGTCATCGTCAGCGGCGCCGGCTTCCTGAACGAGGGCGACCGCGTCAACGTCGCCCAGGCCCCCGGCGGCGCCCGTTCTGCTGGCCCCGCCGCCGCCCAGCCCGCGGCCAAGTAGGACCGACCCATGAACCAGATCTCGTCCTGGGCGATCAAGAACCCGATTCCGATCATCCTGCTGTTCCTGCTGCTGACCCTCGGCGGCGTGGTCGGCTTCATGGGGATGCGGATCAACTCCAACCCCGACATCGACTTCCCGCTGGTCAATGTCACCGCCGCCCGCCCCGGATCCGCCCCGGCGGAAATGGAGGTCCAGGTCACGCGGCTGATCGAGGACTCGCTGGCCGGCCTGTCGGGCGTGCGCCACATCACCTCGAACATCAGCGACGGCGTCTCGACGACGGTGATCGAGTTCGAACTGGGCACGGACACCGACCGCGCGACCAATGACGTGCGCAACGCCATGACCGGCCTGCGCGCCAGCCTGCCCCAGGACATGCAGGAGCCGGGGGTCCAGCGCATCGACATCACCGGCGACGCCCTGATCACCTATGTGGTCCGCTCGCCGACCATGACGCCGGAACAGATCAGCTGGTTCATCGACAACGAGATGAGCCGCGCCCTGCTGGCCCTGGGCGGCGTGGGCCAGGTCAACCGTTCGGGCGGGGTGGACCGCGAGATGCGGGTCGAGCTGGATCCGCAGCGGCTGGCCGCCTATGGCGTCACGGCGGCCGAGGTCAGCCAGGCCCTGACCAACGTCAACAACAACCTGCCCGGCGGCCGCGTCACCATCGCCGGGTCCGAGCGCGCCGTCCGCACCCTGGGCGCCGCCACCTCGGTGGCGCAGTTGCGCGAGACCCTGGTGCCGCTGGGCGAGGGCAAGACCGTGCGCCTGGATAATCTGGGCACGGTCGAGGACAAGTGGAGCGAACCGCGCCGCCTGGCCCGCTACAACGGCCAGGAGGCCGTCACCTTCAACTTCCTGCGCTCGCGCACCGCGTCCGAGGTCAAGGTCGCCGAAAAGGTCCGCGAAGAGGTCAAGAAGATCGACGAGGCCCATCCCGAGCTGACCATCAGCCAGGTCACGGCCAGCGTCGAGGAGATCGAAGAGAGCTATCTGGCCTCGCTGGAGGCCCTGCTGCTGGGCGCCGTCCTGGCCGTCATCATCGTCTTCATCTTCCTGCGCGACTGGCGCGCCACCCTGATCGCGGCGACGGCCATGCCGATGTCGCTGATCCCGACCTTCGCCATCCTGGGCCCGCTGGACCAGTCGCTGAACGTCGTCACCCTGCTGGCCCTGTCCCTGACCATCGGCATTCTGGTCGACGACGCCATCGTGGAGATCGAGAACATCGTCCGCCACATGCGCGACGGCAAACCGCCCTATGACGCCTCGCTGGAGGCGGCGGACGAGATCGGTCTGGCGGTCGTGGCCACCACCGCCACCATCATCGCCGTCTTCGCGCCGGTCGGCTTCATGCCCGGCATCATCGGCCAGTTCTTCAAGGCCTTCGCCCTGGCGGCCTGTGTCTCCGTGGCCTTCTCGCTGCTGGTGGCGCGGACCCTGACGCCGTTGATGGCGGCCTTCATCCTGAAACACTCCCACCACGAGGATCGCGACCCGTTCTGGATGGGCGGCTATCTGAAGGCCCTGCACTGGTGCCTGGGCAACCGCTGGAAGGTCTTCATCATCGGCATCCTGTTCCTGGTCGGGTCGATCGCGACCTCGATCGTGGCCAAGATGTCGTTCGAGTTCATGTCGCCCGGCGACACGGCGCGCGCGGCCTTCCAGGTGGAGCTGCCGCCGGGTTCGACCCTGCGCCAGACCGACGCCGTGGTGCAGCAGATCACCCGCAAGCTGGAGGCCCGCCCCGAGGTCACCTCGGTCTATGCCGCCGTCGGCGGCCAGGACGTGACCCAGGCCAATATCTACGCCGACATGGTGCCCAAGGGCGACCGCGAGCTGAGCCAGCAGGCCTTCGCGCGGGTCATGGTCGACGAGATGAAACAGATCCCCGGCGCCCGCATCCGCGCCGGCATCAGCCAGCAGGGCGGCGGCCCCGGCGACGGCACCACCTACACCTTCTCGATCCTGAGCGACGATCCCGTCGCCCTGAACGCCGCGGCGCGCAAGGTGGAGGAAGAAATGCGCGGCGTGTCGGGTCTGGCCAATGTCGTCAACTCGGCCGCCATCGCGCGTCCCGAAATCCTGGTCACGCCGCGTCCGGACGAGGCCGCCCTGGCGGGCGTGTCGGCCGGCGCCATCTCCCAGGCGGTGCGGGTCGCCACCATCGGCGACGTCGATCAGAACCTGCCCAAATATAACCTGGGCGACCGCCAGATCCCGATCCGGCTGCAGCTGACCGAAGCGGCGCGCGAGGACCTGAGCGTGCTGGAGAACCTGCGGGTGCCGGCGACGGGCGGGGCTTCGGTGCCGCTGAGCGCCGTCGCCGACATCCAGTTCGGCGCCGGTCCGGCCACCGTCACCCGTCAGGACCGGTCGCGTATCGCCTCGATCAGCGCCGAACTGGACGGCATCACCACCGGCGCGGCGAGCGTGGCGGTCAACCGCCTGCCCTCGGTCCAGAACCTGCCCGCCGGCGTGCGGCAGGTGCCGGCCGGCGACGAGGAGTTCATCCAGGAGATGCTGACCGGCTTCGGCATCGCCTTCGCCTCGGGCATTCTGCTGATGTATGCGGTGCTGACCCTGCTGTTCAAAAGCTTCGCCTATCCGATCACCATCATGGCGGCCCTGCCCCTGGCCATCGGGGGCGCCTTCATCGCCCTGGCCATCGGGGGCGCCAACTTCTCCATGTCGGCCCTGATCGGGGTGCTGATGCTGATGGGGATCGCGGCCAAGAACTCCATCCTGCTGGTCGACTATGTCATCATGGCCGAGAAGGACGGGATGCCGCGCCGCGAGGCCATCATGGACGCCGCACACAAGCGCGCCCGCCCCATCCTGATGACCACCTTCGCCATGGGCGCGGGCATGGTGCCGATCGCCATGGGCATCGGGGCCGACGTCCAGTTCCGCTCGCCCATGGCCATTGCGGTGCTGGGCGGGCTGATCTCCTCGACCTTCCTGTCCCTGCTCTATATCCCCGCCATCTTCACCATCGTCGACGACGTGGCCCAGTGGGCGCGGCGCATCCTGCGCCGCTCGACGGCGGGACAGCGGGAACTGGCGAAACCGCGGCAGGCGCCGTTGGTGGAGTGAGGTCGATCGGCTTTGCGGACCCTCATTGGGTCCGCAAAGGGTGGAAAGCGGAAGCTACGCGAGGCAGTCTCGCTAAAATCGCTGGGACGGCCAATCACGATGAAACGAGCAGGCATCGCCTTCGCATTAGCTGGGATCATGCTCGCGGCTGGCAATGTGTCTGCCCACCCGCCAGCAGATGAAGCTCTCTGCAGCGCTGGGTCGCCAAGCCTACCAGTAGCCATGGAAGTGTCTGAGAGGGTGGTGCTCTACGTCGTTACGGCAGTGGTGGTGGATACCGACCCATTGCCCGCAGATGAGACGGAACTGGTGCGCGGAACGTTCGAGCTGACGCCTCTCGCGACCTTGAAAGGCCAGGGGGAGGCCACGCGAACGTCCGTTCGTTTCGACGCTACGCTTTATCCGGAGCTGTTCGGAGGACCGCCCTGTCGTTGGTCCGTTCTACCCGTGAAGGGAGAAATCTGGATCGCCACGGGAAGCCGGGATGGCGAGGATTGTGTTCAATGTGATGGTCGGTTGGATGCTGTCCATAAACTCGGTTGGCGCGGACCGCTAAGCAGCTTCACTAGGTAGCAGCCAGACGTCCGAAATGGGTCGAAAGCCGAACTAGGGGCCACGTCTGAGACCAGACGTTCCCGCCCTCCCGCCATCACCCAAGAAAAAGGGCCGACCGGTTTCCCGGTCGGCCCTTCGTCGTTCCCCCCTTTGAGCCTTACGGCCCGGGCGGCTGGACGATCAGTATTTGACCTTCAGCGTCACGCCCCAGGTGCGCGGGGCGCCCAGGTAGGCGTTGTAGGTCGCCGTGTCGGTGGCGATATTATAGTAGGTGCCGTCCGCCTGGGGCGTGGTGGTGTTGGTGAAGGCCGTGCCCTGCAGCGGAGCGGCGAAGCCGACCTGGGTGTATTCTTCCTGCAGCAGGTTCTGGCCCCAGACGTCGATGGTCCAGCGTTCGTCTTCCGACCCGATGGTGATGCGGCCGTTGACGACGGTGAAGGCCTCCTGGTCCTTGTACGGCAGCAGGTCCGAGCCGGTGTTGTAGTCGGTCGAATATTTGGCCGACAGGTTGAAGCCGCCGCGCAGGCCGCCGCCCAGCGAGCGGTCGAAGGCCAGGGCGCCGGTCAGCGACCATTCCGGAGCGAACGAGGCGCGGGCGCCCGGCAGCAGGGACAGGGCGGGGAAGCGCGCCGGGTTCGACAGGTCGGCGGCGGTGAAGTCGTTGTACTTGGCGTCCGTATAGGTGACGCCGCCCTGGAACATCAGGCCCTCGACCGGGGTGAACCAGACCATGTCGGCGTCAACGCCGCGCGAGGTCAGTTCCGGGATGGATTCCACCACGAAGGCGGTGCCCAGGAAGGTGTTGAGCTGGAAGTTCTCGAACTTCTGATCGAAGTAGGTGAGGTTCAGCAGCATCGAGCGATTGAACAGGGTCGTCTTCACCCCCAGCTCGTAGCTGTCCACCGTCTCGGCGTCGAAGAACAGCGAGGCGTCCGGCGTCACCCCCGTCTGCACCCGGTCCATGTTGTAGCCCGCGCCCTTGTAGCCCCGCGCATAGGAGGCGTAGGCCATGACGGCGTCGTTGAACCGGTAGGAGCCCTTGAACGTGCCGCTGATGTCGGTGTCGCTGAACTTCTCCTGGATCCGGCGATTGTCATAGAACGGGTTCGACCAGGGCAGGCACAGCAGGCCCACAGCCGCGGCCGGGGTCCCCACATTGACGGTGCCGGGGATGGCCGACGGCGCGCGGTTGGCCGGATTCTGGTTCGCCAGGGCGCCGCCGCAGGCCGCGCCATTGCTTCCCAGATTGTCCTGAACCCCCAGCAGACGCTTGCTGTCATAGGTGTAGCGCAGGCCTAGGTTCAGGTCGAAGGCCTCGGTCACCCGCCAGGTGTTGTTGGTGAACAGGGCCACCGATTCCGACCGCTGGGAATAGTGGTCCTCATAGGCCTTGCCCGCCGCGAAGGTCGGGGCGGCGGCGCTGGGCGCCACGGCGCCGACGACGCAGAGCGGGGTGTTCGGCGCGGCGGCGGTGACCAGGAAGCCCTGCGGATTGGTGAAACAGCCCAGGCGGCTGGGGCTCGGTCCCCCCACGGCGGCCGGCAGGGTCGCCGTCAGCAGGAAGGAGGCGAAGCCGTTGTAGTCCGCGCCGTAGGAATAGGAGTCGTCGCGATAGACGCCTTCCTTGGTGGCGAACAGGCCGACCAGCCAGTCGAACTTGTCCGTCGCGCCGGCCAGACGGAATTCCTGGGTTAGGTTGTCGACGCCGTAGCCGTTGGACCCGTCATTCTCGCGGTGAAGGATGTCGGCGCCCGTATAGTCCAGGTCCATCCCCTGCTGGAACGACCAGTCGCGCCACGAGGTCTGCGACGTCAGGGTGGCGTTCAGGCTGGGCAGGTCGATGGTGGCTTCCGCCGACAGGCCCATGTCCTCGATCTCTTGAGGCGTCTCGCGGTTCGAATAGGCGGTGCGGCTGAAGGGCACCGTGCCGAAGCCGGCGACGGGCGGCCGCTGACCGGGGCCGTTCGGCGCGGCCAGGGCGGCGATGAAGGCCTGGGTCGGGCCGACGCGGGTCTGAACCGCCGAGCAGCAGAATTCGTCGCGCTTGGTGTAGTCGGCGATCAGGCGGATCGACACCTCGTCGCTGGGCAGGATCAGCAGCTGGCCGCGACCGGTCCAGTAGTCCTGGGTGTTGTCCTCGGTCAGGGTGCGCGGGCCGTCGCCGACGTTGACGTCATAGAAGCCGTCGCGTTCGCGGTGCGCCACGAAGATGCGGCCGGCGATGATGTCGCTGAGCGGGCCGGTCGCCGAGACCGAGCCGCCCATGGCGCCGTAGTTGCCGGCGGTCAGTTCGGCCGAAACCGACGGGTCGAACGACGGGCGTTCGGTGATGATGTTGATGACCCCGGCCGAGGTGTTCTTGCCGAACAGGGTGCCCTGCGGCCCCTTCAGCACCTCGATGCGGCTCAGTTCGCCCAGGTCGCCGAAGCCGACCGAGTTGCGCGAGCGATAGACGCCGTCGATCACGACGCCGACCGAGGATTCCAGACCGGGGTTGTCGCCGACGGTGCCGGCGCCGCGGATACGGACCGTGGTCGAGGCTTCCGACTGGGTCGAGGTCACGGTCATGCCCGGCGTCAGGATCTGCAGATCCTTGATGTCCTGCACCCCGGCGCCGTCCAGCACTTCCTGCGACAGGGTCGTGACCACGATCGGCACGTCCTGCAGGCTCTGTTCGCGCTTCTGGGCGGTGACGATGATGTCGTCCACGCTGGTGGGCGCCTCCTGGGCGGCGGCGATCCCGGCGAAGCCGAACACGGCGGCGCCGACGACGGCGGCGGACACGGTGGTCCGGAGATAGCGGTTAGTGTGGCGCATGAAAGCGTCCTCCCGGCTCTGAAGCCCGGTCACGCGGAGCGAGACCGCAGCGTTTCCTAGTTCCCAATCGACGCGCCTCTGCGTGGAGACGCGTTCAGTACCGCAGAGGCTAAGCCCGCTTGGGCGTGAGCTACAAGCGAGCGTTGTTACCCGCGACGATTTTTCGCCGCAGTTCGACCTTCCTGTGACAAGGAAGAGACAGAAAACGCTTACGCTAGGTCAGTTTTTGCACCGCAGTCGCGGCTTTCGCGGCGAAATCGGGGGCTATTCGCTCCCGACCTTCGACCGGGTCCGGCCCGCCAGACCCAGCACGACAGCCGCCGCCACGGCCGACAGGATCGAGCCGCCGATGACGCCCAGCTTGACCTCGACCTGTTCGGGCGAATCGACCGCGCCGGGGAAGGCCAGGACGCCGATGAACAGGCTCATGGTGAAGCCCACGCCGCACAGCAGCGACACCCCGTAGACCTGCAGCCAGGTGGCGTCGGTCGGCCGGGCGCCGATCCTCAGGGCCGAGGCCAGCCAGGCCATGCCCAGCACGCCGATCTGCTTGCCGAAGAACAGGCCCAGGGCGATGGCGACGACCAGGGGCGCAAAGGCCTGGTCCATCGTCAGGCCGGCGAAGGAGACCCCGGCCTTGGCGAAGGCGAACAGGGGCAGGACCAGGAAGGCGTTCCACGGATGCAGGTCGTGCATCGCCTCCTTCAGCGGGCTCTGGTGATCCTCCTTGCGCGCCGCGATCGGCACGATCATGGCGAAGGCCACGGCGGTCAGAGAGGTGCTCAGCCCCGACAGGACCGTCAGATACCAGACCGCCGCAAAGCCCAGCACCCAGAAGGGCGTCGGGACCCGGATCCGGTGCGCCACCAGGCCGCCCACGGCGATCAGGCCCAGGGCCCAGAACAGCGGCGCCCAGTTGGCCCCCTCGCTGAACAGGACCGCGATCAGGGCGATGGCGCCCAGGTCGTCGACGATGGCCAGGGTCAGCAGGAAGACCCGCAGCGACGACGGCAGCCCCTTGCCGACGAAGCCGAAGATGGCCAGGGCGAAGGCGATGTCGGTGGCCAGCGGAATGGGCCAGCCCGCATGGGGCGCCCCCATCGTCGCCGACAGCAGCAGATAGACGGCGGCCGGCCCGGCCATGCCGCCCAGGGCCGCCAGCACCGGCGTCGCCAGCTTGCGCGGGTCGCTCAGCTCGCCGCGCACGATCTCGTATTTGATCTCCAGCCCCACGACGAGGAAGAAGATCGCCATCAGGCCTTCCTTGATCCAGTCGGAGATCGATTCCTCCAGCCGGATCGGACCGATCTGAAGCACATGATAGCTCTTCAGCCAGGTGAAATAGTCCGCCGACCAGGGCGAGTTGGCCACCAGCACCGCCGCGATGGCCGCCAGGGCCAGGGCCGAGCCGGACGCGGCCTCGGTCTTGAGGAAGTCGAGAGTCAGTTTGCGCGCCACGGCGGCCTCCGATCGAAAGGATGAGCTGTCGTGACGCCAGGTTATCGACGGGCGTCGGACCGGGTTCGCCGCTTCATCGTGTGAAGACGGCGCCGGCCTGGCCGCAAGCGCAGCCTGATGTCTGCCCAAAAGAATACGGCATGGGCCCAGAGGTTCAACCGAAACCGTCACCATAGGCGACTTGCGAAACAGATGCGGCGGTCGCACCTAGCCCCCATGCCCCCCTCCCCCGCCTATCGCCCCGAAGCGCGCGTCTTCGATCTGGGCCCCGATTTCGCCGACGCCGTCCAGGCGGCCGATTTTCCCCAGGCCGTGCTGCGGTTCCGCAACGACCGCGCCGCCGCGGATGTGGGGCTGGAGGGGCTGAGCGACGCCGAATGGATCGCCGCCTTCGGCCGGTTCGCGCCCCTGCCGGGTCAGCCCGGCCCCCTGGCCATGCGCTATCACGGGCACCAGTTCCGCCAGTACAATCCCGACCTGGGCGATGGGCGCGGCTTCCTGGCGGCGCAGATGCGCGAAACGCCGCGCGCTCAGGCAACGAGCGACCGCGTCGGGAGTGATAGCGCCCCAGGTCGACTTCTCGACCTGGGAACAAAAGGCTCGGGTCAGACGCCCTGGTCGCGCGGCGGCGATGGGCGGCTGACGCTGAAGGGCGGGATGCGCGAGGTGCTGGCGGCCGCGATGCTGGAGGCCCAGGGCGTCCCCACCAGCCGGGCCTTCTCCCTGATCGAGACTGGCGAGGCGCTGGAGCGGGGGGACGAGCCGTCGCCGACTCGTTCGGCCGTGCTGGTGCGCCTGTCCCACTCCCATATCCGCTTCGGCACCTTCCAGCGCGCCGCCTATCTGGCTCGCGCCGATCAGATCGAGACCCTGATCGAACACGTCCGCACTCTTTATCACCCGACGGTCGCCGCCGGGGACACGCCCGGCCTGCTGCGCGCCGTCGTCGAGGCTTCGGCCCGACTGACCGCCCGCTGGATCGCGGCCGGCTTCGTCCATGGCGTGCTGAACACCGACAATCTGAACGTCACGGGCGAGAGTTTCGACTATGGCCCCTGGCGCTTCCTGCCCGAATACGACCCGGCCTTCCCCGCCGCCTATTTCGACCAGACCGGCCTCTACGCCTTCGCGCGCCAGCCCGAGGCGGTGTTCTGGAACCTGACGCAACTGGCCGGCTGTCTGAAACTGGTGGCCGGGGCCGAGCCCCTGACCGACGCCCTGAACAGCTTCGGCCCGGCCTATATCCGCGAACTGCGCGCCGCCTTCCTGATGCGGCTGGGCGTGCTCAGCCTGGGCGAGGCGGCGGACCAGAGGCTGGTCGATGCGACCCTGGCCCTGTTGCGCGAAGGCGGCGAGGCCCTGCGGTGGGAGCCTCTGTTCTTCGACTGGTTCGGCGGCTTCGCCTCCTCGGCCCGCGCCCTGTCGGGGCCGCGCGCCAGACTGTACCAGGGCGAGGCCTTCGACGTTTTCCGCTTCGCCCTGATGGAACATGAGCCCGACCGGATCGAACGGCTGGAACATCCCATGTTCGCCGCCCGCGAGCCGGAGGAGATGCTGATCGAGGAGGTCGAGACGATCTGGGCCGCTATCGACGCCGCCGACGACTGGGGGCCGTTCCAGGCCAAGCTGGCGCGGCTGGAGGCCGCCCGCGCCGCCTGGGGCTTCACCGCCTGAGCCGAACCTTACGAAAGCTTCATCTCGTTTATCGATAATGTTATTGTCTGTTTATCGATAAGGCCATATCGATAGTCACTAAGGCGTCGCGGAGGGCGACCCAGATGGAGGCTATAGGATGAAACTCGTAGGCAAATATTCGGCCGCCAGCGCGCTGCGGTGGCTGCTTGGCTTCCTGAATGTCTTCGTCATGTTGGCGACCGTGGCTGCGGGCGGCGCCCTATTGATCAGCCTCGTCTCGCCCGACTTCGCCGCCGGCTTGATCGACGGCTTGAGAGACGCGCCGAGCGACCCGACGACCCCTCTGGGCCTGGCTGAACGCCTCACCATTCTGGGCGGCTTCCTCGCCTGCGGCTTCACCTGGTGGATCATCAACCGGCTGCGGCGCATCCTGCTTTCGGTGAACCAGGGCGACGCCTTCGAGTTCGCCAATGTCAAACGGCTCCAGGCCGTCGGTTTCGGCCTGCTGGGTATTCAGCTGACCGCCCTGATGCTGTCCATCGTCGCACCCCAGGCCATCGGCCAGTCGGCCTCGGACTATGACTTCGACCTCGGATCCTGGCTGGGCATACTGGTGGTCTTCATCCTGGCCGAGGTCTTCCGCCAGGGGTCGGCCATGCGCGACGAACAGCTGACCACGGTCTGAGAGGCGCGCCATGATCCTGATCCAGCTGGACCGGCTGCTGCTCGAACGCCGCATGTCCCTGACCGAACTGTCCGACCGCGTCGGCGTCACCCTGGCCAATCTGTCGATCCTCAAGACCGGCAAGGCCCGCGCCGTCCGCTTCTCCACCCTGGACGCCCTGTGTCGCGAACTGGACTGCCAGCCCGGCGACCTGATCGTCCAGACGCCGGGACCCCAATCGGAAGAACCCTGATCGGCTGAAATATCGTCAGAACCCGTTGCAGGGGCGGCGCGAATCGGGCCACTCGCGCCGCCCCTGAAACACAAAGTCATCAGCTGATGTCATCAATTGATGTCATCGCCCGATGACAAATGACGAAAGGGTCTCTAGATACCCCCTTGCGAACGGAGCCGCTCAATCCGATATCGCAACTGTTACCAATCAGGCCCCTCCCGATGACCACAACCCATCTGCCTGTCGCCCAGGCCCGCAGCCGCGCCGCTTACAAGAACATCACCCTGTGGACGCTGCAGGGCTGGATCGCGATGTTCTTCATCGCCGCCGGCTACGCCAAGCTGACGGAGCCGATGACCAACCTCATCACCCTGATGGGCTGGCCCGCCGTCGCGCCCGAGAACATGGTGCGCGGCATGGGCGTGGTCGAGCTGGTGCTGGCGCTGGGCGTTCTGGCCCCGCTGATCTCCTGGCGCGTCGGCCGCCCCCTGCTGCTGACCGCGGCCGCCGGCCTGATCGTGCTGGAATCGACCATGCTGATCATCCACGCCCTCAGCCAGGACATCGGCCTGGCCGTGGTCAACCTCATTCTGCTGGGCTTCACCATCCCGGTTCTGCTGGGTCGCCGCACGGCCTGACCCGCCCCTGAAGATCGATCGCCGGGCCCCTCTCCCCCTCCTGTCCCGGCGTGTCGCGCCCGGAGCCTTCTCCCCCCCTGGCTCCGGGCTTTTCTTTGTCTGCCGTCCATCTCGGCGAAAGCTTACCCTTACGCGCACGTAAAGCCTTTCCTTTACGCGCACGTAAAGTTATGGTGCCCGCATGGCCACCGCCGACGATCACCGCACCTATTCCATTCGCCAGCTGTGCCGCGAGTTCGACGCCACGGCCCGCGCCCTCAGATTCTACGAGGACAAGGGTCTGCTGACGCCGGCCCGCAAGGGGCAGACGCGCGTCTATGATTCCCGCGACCGCGCGCGGCTGAAACTGATCCTGAGAGGCCGCCGCATCGGCTTCACCCTGCAGGAAATCCAGGAGATGCTGGACCTGTATGACCGCAAGGATCACAACGTCCACCAGATGGCGGTGGCCCTGAGACGCCACCGCGCCCAGATCGCCGCCCTGAAGCAGCAGTTGGAAGACATCGAAGGCGCCATCCAGACGGCGGAAGACGCCTGCGCCTGGATGGAGTCCAAGCTGGGCGAACACCGGCCGGACCTGCTGCCCGGCGCCGAAGACTATGAGAAGCTGCTGCGCGCACGCCTCAACCACGACCATCACCCCTTCAAAGCGAGAGCCTGACCCATGGCCTACAAGTCGCCCGTCCGCGATTTCACCTTCATCCTGAATGAAGTGCTGGAGATCGACCGCTACACCAACCAGCCCGGCTTCCAGGACGTGTCTTCGGACCTGGTCGGCCAGATTCTGGAAGAAGGCGGCAAGTTCGCCGACGAGGTCATCGCCCCGATCAACAATCCGGGCGACAAGGAAGGCTGCCACTGGTCCGAGGGCGGCGTCGTCACCGGTCCCAAGGGCTGGAAGGAAGCCTACAAGGCCATGTCTGAAGCCGGCTGGATGGCGCTGGCCGCCGATCCGGCCTACGGCGGCCAGGGCATGCCCAGCATCGTCGCCTCGGCCTTCGGTCAGATGACCGCCGGCGCCTCGGCGGCCTTCTCCATGTATCCGGGCCTGACGTCGTCCGCCTATGCCGGCATCCACGCCAGCGCCTCGGACGAGATCAAGGCCAAATACCTGCCCAAGATGGTGTCGGGCGAATGGTCCGGCACCATGAACCTGACCGAGCCCCAGTGCGGCACGGACCTGGGCATGGTCCGCACCAAGGCCGTGCCGAACGGCGACGGCTCCTATTCGATCACCGGCCAGAAGATCTGGATCTCGGCCGGCGAGCACGACTTCTCGGATAACATCATCCACACCGTCCTGGCCCGTATCGAAGGCGCGGTTCCGGGCATCAAGGGCCTGTCCCTGTTCGTCGTGCCCAAATATCTGGTCAACGAGGACGGCTCGCTGGGCGAGCGCAACACCCTCGAATGCGCCGGCCTCGAGCACAAGATGGGCATCCACGGCAACGCCACCTGCGTCATGCAATATGACGGCGCCAAGGGCTGGCTGCTGGGCGAGGAAGGCCGCGGCATGAACAACATGTTCGTGGTCATGAACGAGGCCCGCCTGGGCACCGGTCTGCAAGGCCTGGCCATCGGCACCGCCGCCTATCAGGCCGCCGCCGAGTTCGCCAAGGACCGCCTGCAGGGCCGCAGCCTGACCGGACCCAAGAACCCCGAAGGCCCGGCCGATCCGATCATCGTCCACCCCGACGTGCGCCGCATGCTGCTGGAGGCCCGCGCCTTCGTCGAAGGCGGCCAGGCCTTCATCCTGTGGACCGCCCTGCACGCCGATCTGGAGAAGTCGGAAGACGAGGCCGTCGCGACCAAGGCCAAGGACTACATGGGCCTGCTGACGCCCGTGCTGAAGGCCTATCTGACCGACAAGGGCTTCCACGTCGCCTCGCTGGCCATGCAGGTCCACGGCGGTTCGGGCTATACCGAACACTTCCCGGCCAGCCAGTATCTGCGTGATGCCCGCATCACCATGATCTACGAGGGCACGAACGGCATCCAGGCGCTGGACCTGGTCGGCCGCAAGCTGCCGGCCCACGGCGGCCGCGCCATCATGACCTGGTTCGGCGAGATCGACGCCTTCGTGGCCGAGAACGGCGCGAACGAGGCGATCAAGCCCTTCGTCGACGGCCTGGCCGACGCCAAGAAGAAGCTGCAGGAAGGCACCATGTGGCTGATGCAGAACGGCATGGCCAACCCGGACAACGCCGGCGCCGCCTCGACCGACTATCTGAACGTCTTCGGCCTGACGGCGCTGGCCTATATGTGGGCCCAGATGGCCAAGGTCGCCCAGGCCCAGGTCGAGGCCGGCTCGACCGACCCCTACTACGCCACCAAGCTCCAGACCGGCCGCTACTTCGTCGAGCGCATCCTGCCCGACGCCGGCGCCCACCTGGCCAAGCTGAAGACCGGCGCGGACGTGCTGATGGCCATGCCGGCCGAAGCGTTCTGAGGGCTGTGACGGCCTGTCCTGTCTGTAGATGGGAGGTGGATTTCGAACCGACACAGTCGTTCGAAATCTGCCCCTGCTGCGGGACACACTTTGGTTACGACGACGCCAAGGCGACACACGCCGAGCTTCGTCAGAAATGGATTGCGGCCGGCCTTCACTGGTGGTCGCAATCCACACCAAGCCCTGACGGTTGGGACGCAGAAGCCCAACTGCAATCATAGAGACAAGGGACGAAACCGATGAACGTGCTGGGCAGCCCCGACCCCGATTTCATGCGTGAAGAGGAGATTGTCCTCTTCTCAGACAGCGTCGGCAAATGGATCGACGAACACGCGCCGCCGGAAAAGGTCCTGTCCTGGATCGCCAACTCGTCCGTGCCGCGCGACCTGTGGAGCCAGGCCGGCGCCGACGGCCTGCTGGGCCTGTCCATGCCGGAAGAAGACGGCGGCATGGGCGGCGACTATCGGCACGAGGTGGTGCTGATGCGCCAGCTGGGCTGGAAGGGCGCGGACCATTTCGGCATCAGCCTGCACAACGCCATCGTCGCCCCCTACATCTGGCACTACGGCACGCCGGAGCAGAAGGCGCGCTGGCTGCCCCGGCTCCAGTCCGGCGAACTGGTCGGCGCCATCGCCATGACCGAGCCCGGCGCGGGCTCCGACCTGCAAGGGGTCAAGACCACGGCGGTCAAGTCCGGCAACGGCTATGTCGTCAACGGCTCAAAGACCTTCATCACCAACGGCCAGCTGGCCAACTTCATCATCGTGGTCGCCAAGACCGACCCGGCCGAGGGCGCCAGGGGCACCTCCCTGATCGTGGTCGAAACGGACGGCGCCGAAGGCTTCGAACGCGGCCGGAACCTGCACAAGATCGGCATGGAGGGGAACGACACCTCCGAGCTGTTCTTCAACGACGTGAAGGTCCCCGGCGACAACATCATCGGCGGCGCCGAGGGCCAGGGCTTCGTCCAGCTGATGCAGCAACTGCCCCAGGAACGTCTGAACATCGCCGTCCAGGGCGTCGCCGCCGCCGAGCGCGGGCTGGAGGCGACCCTCGCCTACGTCAAGGAACGCAAGGCCTTCGGCAAGCGGGTCATCGACTTCCAGAACACCCAGTTCAAACTGGCCGAGGTGAAGACGAAACTCACGGTCGCCAAGGTCTTCGTCGACCACTGTATCGGCCTGCACCTCAAGGGCCAGCTCGACGCCGCCACGGCCTCCATGGCCAAATACTGGGTCACGGACATCCAGGGCGAGACCATCGACGAGATGCTGCAACTGCACGGCGGCTATGGCTACATGAACGAATACGCGATCGCCCAGCTGTACAAGGACGCGCGGGTGCAACGGATCTACGGCGGCACGAACGAGATCATGAAGCTGCTGATCGCGCGGACGCTCTGAAAGCACGCTTGCGTGAATGTACGGAAATATGTACATTCACAACATGAACGCGATGTCTGTCACCGAACTCCGCAAGAACCTCGCCTCGGCCATCGACCGGGTGACGGCGGATCATGACTACACCATCATCACGCGCGAGGGCGGCAAGCCGGCCGCAGTGCTGATGTCGCTGGAGGACTTCGCCTCGTGGCAAGAGACCGAGTATCTGCTGCGCAGCCCGGCGAACGCCGCGCGTCTGCGTGAAGCGGTCTCGGAACTCGATGCGGGCGGTGGTCAGGTTCGCGAACTGATTGAAGAATGAAGCTGACCTTCCAGACCTACGGGTGGGAGGATTACCTTCACTGGCAAGACCATGATCGGAAGATGCTGCGAAAGCTCAATCGGCTGATCATGGAATGCCAACGCAGCCCATTTTCCGGCACTGGAAAGCCTGAACCGCTGAAGGGCGATTTCGCGGGATGGTGGTCGCGGCGCATCGACCAGGAACATCGCCTCGTCTATCGCGTGACAGACGATGCGCTTTTGATCGCCCAATGCCGCTATCACTACGACCGATGATCCGCCTCCACGTCACATCGCCGCTCGCCGCCGCCGCCGCCGTCGCCCCAACCCTCGACCAGTCGCGCTATCTGACCCAGGTCATGCGGCTGAAGCTCGGGGACGAACTGCTGGTGTTCAACGGCCGCGATGGCGAATGGCGCTGCACCATCGCCGAGGTGCTGAAGAAGGGCGTCATCCTGCGCGCCGAGGAACAGGCGCGGCCCCAGGCCTATGGCCCCGATCTGGAGCTGATCGTCGCCGTGGTGAAGAAGGCCAGGGTCGAGACCATCGTCGAGAAGGCCGCCGAACTGGGCGCCCGCCGGGTGCGGCTGGTTCTGACCAAGCGGACCAACGCCGACCGCATCCGCCTGGACCGGCTGGACGCCATCGCCGAGGAGGCCGCCGAACAGACCGGGCGGCTGGACGTGCCCCCCGTCGATGATCCGGTGAAACTGGACGCCCTGCTGGACGGGTGGGAGGCGGGACGCCGGCTGATGTTCTGCGACGAGACCGGCGGCGCCCCGGCGATGCGGGCGCTCGCACCCTATTCTCCCTCCCCCCTCAGGGGAGGGGCGTTGGCGCGCAGCGACGACGGGGTGGGGCGGGCCGAGCAACCGGACGCCCTGCCTGGCCCTGCCCACCCGGCTTCGGCTGCGCCTTCGCCCCCCTCCCCGGACGGGGAGGGAGAAGGTCAACCCAAATGGTCCATCCTGATCGGCCCCGAGGGCGGCTTCTCGCCCGAGGAAGGCGAACGCCTGCGGTCCCTGCCGTTCACCACCGCCGTTTCTCTGGGTCCGCGCATCCTTCGCGCCGACACCGCCGCCATCGCCGCCATGACCTTGTGGCAGGCGGCCGTGGGCGATTGGGAGCGTTGATTTTCACTCCGCTATTTCCTGCCCCCTTGAGCCGGGCCTCATCCTCGCCCATCTAGCCGCGACACACGGTCGCTCAGAGATGCGCCGGAGGGGATCTGACGCATGACCGACAACGCGCCGCTGAGCCGGGACGTCCTCATCGAAGCCATGTCCAAGGGCGCCAAGCCCAAGGACCAGTGGCGGATCGGCGCCGAGCACGAGAAGTTCGGCTTCGACAAGACCACCCTGGCCCGCCCCGCCTACGACGGGCCGAGCGGCATCAAGGCCATGCTGGAGGGCCTGCAAAGGTTCGGCTGGTCGCGGGTCGAGGAGAACGGCGTCCTGATCGGGCTGGAGCGTCGCAACGACGAGGGCTTCATCGCCTCGGTCAGCCTGGAGCCCGGCGGCCAGTTCGAACTGTCCGGGGCCCCGCTGAAGACCATCCACGACATCTGCAACGAGACCGGCCAGCACCTGATGGAGGTCAAACAGGTGGCCGACCAGCTGGGCGTCGGCTTCCTGGGCGCCGGCTTCGACCCGCTGTGGACGCGCGAACAGGTGCCGGTCATGCCCAAGGGCCGCTACGACATCATGCGCGCCTATATGCCCAAGGTCGGGACCCTGGGCCTGGACATGATGCTGCGCACCTGCACCATCCAGGCCAATCTGGACTTCGATTCCGAAGCCGACATGGTGGCCAAGTTCCGCACCTCGCTGGCGCTGCAGCCGATCGCCACCGCCCTGTTCGCCTGTTCGCCCTTCACCGAGGGCCGCCCGAACGGTTTCCTGTCGGCCCGGGCCAATGTCTGGACCGACACCGACGCCGACCGCACCGGCATGCTGGGCTTTGTGTTCGAGGATGGGTTCGGCTTCGAACGCTATGCCGACTATGCGCTGGACACCCCGATGTATTTCGCCAAGCGCGACGGCAAATATGTCGACGCCTCGGGCCAGTCGTTCCGCGACTTCCAGGCCGGCAGACTGCCCGCCCTGCCGGGTGAATATCCGACGATCAAGGACTGGAACGACCATCTGACCACCCTCTTCCCCGAGGTGCGGCTGAAGGCCTATCTGGAGATGCGCGGCGCCGACGGCGGCCCGTGGAGCCGGATCTGCGCCCTGCCCGCCCTGTGGGCCGGGGTCCTGTACGACGCCCCGTCGCTGGCGGCCGCCTGGGATCTGGTCAAGGACTGGGACATCGCCGACCATGAGCGCCTGCGCCGCGACGTGACCCGTCTGGGCCTGAAGGCCGAGGTGGCGGGCCGCAGCGTGCGCGACATCGCCGTGGACCTGGTCAATATCGCCAAACAGGGGCTGAAGAACCGCGCCCGCTTCTCGGGCGGCATGGTCGATGAGCGCGGCTATCTGTCCGAGCTGGAAGACATCGCCGACAGCGGCGTCACCCCGGCCGAGCGGCTGCTGGACCTTTATCACGGGGCCTGGCAAGGCGATGTGAAGCGAATCTACGCAGAGTTCGCATACTGAATACAAGGCGTCCTTAACCCAGGGGCCGTAAGGTGAGCCCCGTAAGGACAAGCCCCCGCAATGATCAGCCTGCCGACCGCAGCCTCGCCCTCAAGCGCCTCCGCCCCCGAGGTGGATCTGGACACCTTCTTCGACGTGTCCCTGGATCTTCTGGTCGTGCGTGAACTGGACGGGCCGGTGGTCAAGGCCAGCGCCTCCTGGTTCTCGGTCCTGGGGTATCGGCCCGATGAACTGGTCGGTCAGCTTCTGCCCAGTCTCGTGCATCCCGACGACCAGCCCGCCACACAGACGGCCATCCTGGAGGTCACGAACCGCCGCCCCGGCGACCCGGTTCTGGGCCAGATCAATCGCTATCGGCACAGGGACGGTCACTACGTCACCCTGGAATGGCGCGCCCAGAGGTTCGGCGACCGGATCTATGCGGTCGCGCGCGACGTGACGGCCAAGGTCGCCGCCGAAAGGGCCCTGATCGAGGCCAAGGCCGCCGCCGAGGCCGCCAGCCGCGCCAAGTCCGACTTCCTGGCCAATATGAGCCATGAGGTGCGAACGCCCCTGAACGGGGTGATCGGCATCGTCGATGCGCTGTCCCGCACCGCCCTGGATCCCGCCCAGACCGAGATGGTCAATCTGATCCGGGCGTCCGGCGTCACCCTGGAGCGGCTGGTGTCCGACATCCTCGACGTCTCCAAGATCGAGGCGGGCGAGCTGACGCTGGAGACCCGCCCCTTCGACCTCGACGAGGCCCTGGACGCGCCGCTGGACGTCATGCGTGTCCGCGCCGACGAAAAGGGCCTGAGATTCGACGTCATCCGTGACGATGAGGCGCGCGGCGTCTTCGTCGGCGACAGCACCCGCATCCGCCAGGTGATCGGCAACCTCCTGTCCAACGCGGTGAAATTCACCCACCAGGGCGGCGTCTCCGTCCGCATCGCCCTGGACGAAGACCACGACAGCCTGACCCATCTGATCGTGGACATCCAGGACACCGGCGTCGGCTTCAACGCCGAACACGCCCCCCGCCTGTTCGACCGCTTCAGCCAGGCCGACGCCACCATCACCCGGCGCTTCGGCGGCACGGGCCTGGGCCTGTCGATCTGCCGCGCCCTGGTGGAGATGATGGGGGGACGGATCACGGCCGAATCGACGCCCGGACAGGGCAGCCGCTTCAGGATCGAGATTCCCTTGGCCCGCAGCACCTCCCTGTCCGACTATGTCGCCGGCGAACGCGCCCGGGCGGCCGAGGTCCCGGCGCCGATGCACACGATCCGGGTCCTGCTGGCGGAAGATCATCCGACCAACCAGCGCGTGGTTCAGCTGATCCTGGCCGGACACCCCGTCGAACTGATCACGGTCGAGGACGGCGCCCAGGCCGTCGCCGCCTTCCAGGCCGGCAGCTTCGACGTGATCCTGATGGACATGCAGATGCCCGGCATGGACGGGCTGACGGCGACCCGCACGATCCGCGAACTGGAAGCGACGCGCGCCGCCAACATCCACACGCCGATCATCATGCTGAGCGCCAACGCCATGGCCCAGCACCGCGAGCAGGCGATCCAGGCCGGCGCCGACATCCATGTGCCCAAGCCCATCACCGCCGCCAGTCTGCTGGCGGGCATCCAGGCCGTCCTTCAGACCTGAAGACCGCCTGAAACAAGCGCGCCTCGCGGCGCGCGTCTCAGGCGACGGCGGCGATCAGCGGCGGCCCGCTTCGGCGCCAGTCGCTGCTGGTCCAGCTCAGGACCATGTGGGTCAGCTCGACGATGTTGATCGGCTTGGCCATGCAATCGTCCATGCCGGCGGCGAAATACTCGGCCTTCTGTTCCGCCAGGGTGTTGGCGGTCAGGGCGACGATGGGGGTGGCGCCGCGATGGCCCGGCAGGGCGCGGATGGCGCGGGTGGCGGCGACCCCGTCCATGACCGGCATCTGGATATCCATCAGGATCAGGTCCCAGTCGCCGGTGCGGGCGGCTTCCAGCCCCTGGGCGCCGTCCTCGGCCGTGGCGCAGGCGATGCCCTGGACCTCCAGCACCGCGACCACCAGGGCCCGGTTGCAGTCGTGATCATCGACATACAGGATTCTGGGCGTCCGACCCGACCCTTCCGTCTCGATGGCTTCGCAAGCCCCGGAAACCTCGGTCGGAACCTCGGCCGGAACCTTCGCCCCGACCTCTGACTCGACGACGGTCAGACCGGTCGCTGCGGGCGCGGCGTCGCCTTCCGAGGCGTCCCTGCCCGACTGGTCGATCATCTCGTTGACGACCGACAGCAGGCGCTGACCGGCGTTGTTGATCCGCCCCACATGGTCGGCCTGTTCGACATTCAGACTGGACGTCGCCAACAGGTCCGAGAAGCCGATCACCGTATTCAGCGGCGTGCGCAGCTCGTGCGACATTTCGGTCAGGAAGGCCTGGCGCGCCTCGGCCATGGCGGCCTTCTGCTCGGCCGCCGCGCGGGCGTTCTGGGCCTGGACCCGCGCGGTCACGTCGCGTTCGTCCAGCAGCACGCTCATCTGGCCGGTCGCCGGATCCGTGACCGGCCGCACGTCGAGCTGATGCCAGCGCAGCCCGTCACGCGTGACGACCTGGCAGACGTCGGTGACGGCGTTTCCGGCCAGGGCGGCGGCCAGCAGCGGCGGCGCGCGCTCCGGCTCGGCGAACCGCGCCTCGAACCCGTCGGTCGCCGTGCCGTAGGCGGCGAAGGCCGCCGGATTGGAGAAGATCGGCCGCCCCTCGGGATCGAACAGGCTGATCAGGGTCGAGGTATGGCGCAGGGCCTCGGCCGCGCGGTTCTCGTCGCCGTCCGCCGCGATGGGCGAGGCCTCGACCAGCAGCACCGGCGTCCCGTCTTCCAGAAGATAGGTCGAGATCACCGCCGCCACCGTCACCGGGTGGCCGTTGGGGTAGAAGGTCCACTGGTCGCAGACGACCGACCCGTCGGCGGTCTCGCGCGCCAGCCGTTCGACGCGCGCCACGGCCGCCGGCGACAACTGGCCGAAGCCACGGGCCAGCAGGGCCTCCAGACTGTCCGCCTCCCATAGCTCCAGCGCCGCCGGATTGGCGTAGACGCCGCGCCGGCTGACCGGATCGAACAACCATATCGGGCGACGCAGGGCGTCCCATTCGTGCATAGCTGCGGCGCCCTTTCTGGACGACGGTTATTGTAGGACGATCACTGACGGAACGCTGTTAAGAACCGGCTAAGTCGAACCTGCGGAAACTCCGTATGCGCCGCGCGTCCCAAAGCCGTCAGCTCAGGCCACGGCGTAGCGCGCCACGACCCCGTCCGGCTGGAAATCATGCTCCGCCAGCTTGTCCAGCGACCGCAGCACCCGCGCCAGGAAGGCGGCGGGATCGCCCGCCTCCACCGCCGGCCGCAGCCAGTCGGTGACGACCGCGCGAGCCGGGTAGGTCCCGACCGGGCCGGGAATGCTCAGCGCCACCTCGACCCCTTCGGCGATCCAGCCGGCCACTGTGGCGAAGAAGTCCGGCGAGGCCAGGAAGTCAGACGGCCGGATGACATACAGGGTGATGACCCCGTCCTCGATTCCGTCGGGGCGCACGATCACCCCGCTGCGGTCCGGCCGCCAGTCGTCCGACAGCTCGACCACCCGCCACAGGCAGAACCAGACGCGACAGGTGTTCGGTCGGATCGCATGGACCGAACAGCCGGCGGCCTCGACGCAATAGGCGCACAGTTCGCCGGTCGGCTTGGCCAGTTCGGGCAGGTCCAGCGGAATGGCCCGGCAGCATTCGACGCAGGCCCCGCAGGTCCGGTCGGGCAGCAGCGGCAGGCTCACTCGCCCGCCCGCTCCAGCCGGGCGATGCGACGATCCATGTCGGCGACGACGGCCTCCAGCCGCGTCTTCTCCGACGCCATGTCCACCGGCGTCCCGTCCTCATAGGCGATGGTCGCGCCCTGGGCGATCAGATCGAGGCGGTAGATGGCCGTCACGCGCTGGGCCCTGAACCGTTCCAGGGCGGCCTGGGCGGCGGGATCGGGGGCCGAATTCGGGGTCTTGCTCATGGCCGTGGCTCTAGCCCATCGCGTCTTCAGGGGAAACCAGCCTGTGGATACGGGCGTTTGACGCTGAACCCCGGCCAGAATCCCTGTATGAGGTCCACGGATGATCGGGCGTTTCCCCATCCTCTATATCGCCGAGGCCGACGCCGAGGACGCCGTGCTGTCCTCGGGCGTTCTGGCGCATCTGGTCGACAGCCTGCCGGAGGCCGGCTTCACCGTCGTCGGCTCGGCCGCCAGCGCCCCCCTGTTCGCCGACACCCCGCGCCTGGAACGGCTGCTGGTGCTGGAGCGCGAAGGCCGTTTCGACTGGATCGCCCTGTGGAACCAGGTGCGCGGGACCAAGTGGGGCCTGATCGTGGACATGCGCGGCTCGGACCTGTCGGGCAAGCTGCGCCGTGTGAAGCGGGCGGTGCGCGACAAGACCCCGCAGCCCGGCCTGCACGCGGTCCAGGCGGCGGCCGCGGTGCTGAAGCTGGAGCCGCATGAGGTTCCGGCCCCCCGCCTCTCTGTCTCCGACCAGACCCTGGCCCAGGTCGAGGCCCTGATCCCAGCATCCGGCGGCGCCAATTCTGAAAAGGATCGGCCCATCCTGGCCGTCGGCCCCGGCGTCGAATGGATGGGCCGCCGCTGGCCCGCCGAACGCTACGCCAAGGTGGCGACCAAGCTGCTGGCCGACGACGGCCCCCTGGCGGGCGGCCGGCTGATGCTGGTCGGCGAGGAGATCGACCGCGAGGCGGCCCACACCATCCGCTACGCCGTGCCCCGCGCCCGCGTCATCGAACTCCAGGGCAAACTGACCCGGCTCCAGACCGTCGCGGCCCTGTCGAAGGCCAGCCTCTACGTCGGCGCCGACTCGATCTGGACCCATCTGGCCGTCGCCTCGGGCGTGCCGGTCGTCGCCGCCTTCGGCCCCTCCGACGAGGCGACGCGCGGCCCCTGGAACGGCGTCGCCGTGCGCGGCCCCCGCAGCTTCGAGGAGTTCAAGGCGCTGGACCCCCGGCTGAACCAGGCCATCCAGCACATGATGGACCTGCCGTGGGAACGGGTGCTGAAAGCGTCGGTTCGGCTGTTGAAGGAACGGGGCTGACGACAATCTCCCTCCCCGTCCGGGGAGGGAGAGGTTTAGCCGTTTCGCGACCCGTGCCGCATCCGCTAGAAGCTCGCATAACCAGCCTCAGGAGCCGCCCCCATGACCCAGATCTATGACCTGATCGTCCGTGGCGGCGAGGTGGCCAATCACGCGGGGCGCGGCCGGGCCGACGTCGGGGTGATCGACGGCAAGATCGCCTTCATCGGCGACCTGTCCCAGGCCTCGGCCGGCGAGACCTTCGACGCGACGGGCCTGACGGTCCTGCCCGGCGTCATCGACACCCAGGTCCATTTCCGCGAACCCGGCCTGGAGTGGAAGGAAGACCTGGAGACCGGGTCACGCGCGGCGGCCCTGGGCGGGGTCGTCGCCGTGTTCGAGATGCCGAACACCAATCCCAACACCACCGACCCGGACACCATGGCCGACAAGCTGGTCCGGGCGAAGGACCGGATGTGGACCGACCACGCCTTCTATGTCGGCGGCACGCACGAGAACGCGGACTATCTGGGCGAGCTGGAGCGGCTGCCCGGCTGCTGCGGGGTCAAGGTCTTCATGGGCGCCTCGACCGGCGACCTGCTGATCGCCGACGACGAGGGGGTGCGCAAGGTCCTGTCGAACGTGCGCCGCCGCGCCACCTTCCACTCCGAGGACGAATACCGGCTGGTCGAACGGCGCGGCCTGGCCCGCACCGGCGACTGGACCAGCCACCCCGAGGTCCGCGACGCCGAAAGCGCCATCCGCTCGACCCGCCGCCTGGTCGGCCTGGCCCAGGAGACGGGCGCCCGCATCCACGTCCTGCACGTCACGACCAGGGACGAGATGGAGTTCCTGCGCTTCCACAAGGATGTCGCCACCGTCGAGATCACGCCCCAACACCTGACCCTGGCCGCGCCCGAAGCCTATGAGCGGCTGGGCGCCTATGCCCAGATGAACCCGCCGATCCGGTCGCAGGAGCATGTGGACGCCCTGTGGCTGTGGGGCATGCAGCAGGGCGTCGCCGACGTCCTGGGGTCCGACCATGCGCCGCATACAAAGGAAGAGAAGGCCAAACCCTATCCGGCCTCACCGTCCGGCATGCCGGGGGTGCAGACCCTGGTGCCGCTGATGCTGACCCATGTGGCCCAGGGCCGGCTCAGCCTGGAGCGGTTCATCGACCTGACCTCGGCCGGCGCCCAGCGGGTGTTCGGCACCGCCAACAAGGGGCGGATGGCCGTCAGCTATGACGCCGACCTGACCATCGTGGACCTGAAGGCCAAGCGCGTGATCACCCATGACCAGCAGGCCTCGCGCTGCGGCTGGACCCCGTTCGACGGGTTCGAAGCCACCGGCTGGCCGATGGCGACCCTCGTGCGCGGCCGGGTGGTGATGCAGGACGGCGAACTAATCGGCGCGGCCCATGGTCGGCCGGTGCGGTTCATGGAGACGCTGTGAGGTCGGCCTCTACACAATCCGTCACCCGCTCCACCCCCACCCCCGTCATCCTCGGGCTTGACCCGAGGACCGGGCGCGGATCGGGCTGTGCGCCCGCCGCTGACGCAATGCGGCGGACCCTCCGGTCCTCGGGTCAAGCCCGAGGATGACGGGGGAGAAGGAAAAACTCGGCCTGATCGGCTTCGGCGCCTTCGGGCGGCTGACGGCGCGGCATCTGTCGCCCTGGTTCGACATCCACGCCCATGACCCGGCGGCGACCGACAGCGACGGCCACGCCACCCTGACCGACCTGGCAACCGCCGCCGCCTGCCCCACGATCATCCTGGCCGTCCCGGTCGAGGCCCTGGCCGCCACCCTGACCGAAATCCGCCCCCACCTGCGCCCCGACGCTCTGGTGATCGACGTCGGCTCGGTGAAGGTCAAACCCGCCCGGCTGATGGCCGAGCTCCTGCCCCCCGGCGTGCGGATCGTCGGCACCCACCCCCTGTTCGGCCCCCAGAGCGGCAAGGCCGGCATCGCCGGCCTGCGCCTCGCCGTCTGCGAAGTGCGCGGCAAACGCGACGCCCGCCGCGTCGCCGCCTTCTGCCGCCGCGCCCTGGCCCTGAAGGTGTTTCAGGTCAGCCCCGAGGATCACGACCGCGAGGCCGCCACGGTCCAGGGCCTGACCCATCTGATCGCCCGCCTGCTGCTGGCCATGGAGCCCCTGCCGACCCGCATGACCACCACCAGTTTCGACCGGCTGATGCAGGCCGTCGACATGGTCCGCCACGACAGCCCCGCCGTCTTCCGCGCCATCGAACGCGACAACCCCTTCGCCGCCGAAATCCGCAACCGCTTCTTCGCCCTGGCGGACGCGGCGCGGGGGGAACTGGACGGGGAGTGAGGAGGGGGGACGGTCTGATCAGCCCATGATGATGTGGCGCCCCCGACCGCCGCCCCCCTTCAAGCTACGCCGCAGCGCCGGACGACGCAGCCATGACCGCGCAGTCGCCGTTCCATTTTTTCACGCTGACGCTGCGCGCCAGATGATGGCTGTCTTGGGCGAACGTTGATCGAATCACGCTTTCATGTTTATCGCCGACCGGCATCGGTCAGTGCCATGTTCATTTGTTGATCGTAGGAACCCAGTGTCAAAAGCTATCTGCGCCGTTGTTGGCGCCCTTGCGCTCGTCGCTTTGCCAAGCGCCGTTTCGGCGCAAACGACCGTTGTCTCGAGCCGTGCGGCCTGGGTTACTAACGCAGGGTACATGGGGTCCAGGACGTCGAATCAGAACACCTTCACGGGATTCAGCAGCAACTTGGACTATCGAAGCTATATCAGCTATTCCATTCCGCAAAGCACGAGGGCGTTCACCTCGGCGGTAATTAGGGTCAATACGGCGGACATCAGAAATGGGCCCAACGATCTGACTGTGTACGACGTTTCCTCTGACATCGCGACGGCGACGGGGGCGGACCTCTATGCTGACTTCGGCAGCGGCACGATCCTGGGCAGCATCACGGGTCTCAGCACCTCGAATGCGACGATCGATATCACGCTGAACGCCGACGGACTGGCAGCCGTGAACGCGGCTCAAGGCAGCACAATTTCGTTCGGGTTTGTGAGCTCGCCGACGACCGCCGCCAGTGACGGCGTGTTTGGCGCTACAAACGGCTCTACTCTGCGGCAGCTGATCCTGACACCGACTGTAGATGCGCCCGATCCAGTTCCCACGATGTCGGAATGGGCAATGATCTTGTTCGGGCTGGGGCTCGCTGGCGGCGCGGCGGTCTACACACAGCGTCGGCGAGTGTTCGCCTGAAGCTTGGGCTGTCGAAGCCAGAGCGGCGCCGCTGGCGACGGCGGGGGCCGTCTATTGTCCGCCACGACAGCCCTGCGGTCTTCCGCGCCCTCGAACGCGCCCCCTTCGCGGCGGAAGTCCGCAACCGCTTCTTCGCCCTGGCGGAGGCGGCGCGGGGGGATTTAGACCCGGAGTGAGGAGGGGGCGGTCTGATCGAACAGGCCGGTCGACAAGGAGCCTCGGGTGCGAGCCCCGCGGCCTCCAACCACCACCGCTTTCCAGCGGGCCTATACTCCCCGCCGTCGCTCTCGAAAGGAAGGCCCGTTCAATTGCATCACTTGCACATCGCACTGTTTTCGAGGGCGCCGTGCGATTTCGCCCCGCCCCGAGTTCAGACAATTCAGACGATTCAGGCTCTGTTTTTTTTCGCCGCACAGTCTGCCCCCCACGACAATTGACAAAGTTTGCCAACGCGCCAATCTGCCCGGATAGGAGCGTGCACCCATGGCGACGATGAACATCTCCCTGCCCGACCCGATGAAGGCCTGGGTCGAGGAACAGGCGAAATCAGGCCGCTACGCCAACGCCTCTGACGTGGTCCGCGACCTGATCCGGCGCGAACAGGTCAAGGCCGAGAAGATCGCCCATATGCAGCGGTTGATCGACGAGGCGCGGGCCGGCGGAGTCAGCGAGATGTCTATGACCGACATCCGCGCCGAAGCCCTGTCTCGCATTGCGGCGCGGCGTAAGGCGGGATGAGCCGTTTCCGGCTGTCGAAAGCGGCGAGCGAGGATCTCGTCGCCATCTATATTCAAAGTCACGACCTTTTCGGCCCCCGCCAGGCTGATCATTATCAGGACGAACTAGAGGCGCTGTTCCGGCGTCTGGCGGACGCGCCCGGAATGGCGCGCCTGCGGCTGGAGCTCGCTCCGCCGACGCGGGTCTTCTCTTACAAGGCCCATGTGATCCTCTATGATCAGGAGCCCGAGGGCGTAATCATTCAGCGCGTCCGCCATGGCGCCGAGAACTGGATCGACAGCCCCCAGGCCGATGCAAACGATGGAGACTCCACATGACCCACCCCATCCACATCGGCGTCGGCGGCTGGACCTTCGAGCCGTGGCGCGGGGTCTTCTATCCCGAGGGTCTGGTGCAGAAGCGCGAGCTGGAATACGCGGCGTCGAAACTGACCAGCATCGAGGTCAACGGCACCTATTATTCGACCTTCAAACCCGACTCCTGGCGCAAATGGCGTGACGAGACGCCGGAAGGCTTCGTCTTCTCGGTCAAGGCCAGCCGCTACTGCACCAATCGCAAGATCCTGTCGGACGGCGGCGAGAGCTTCGAGAAATTCCTGTCCCAGGGCCTGACCGAACTGGGCGACAAACTGGGCCCGATCAACTGGCAGTTCATGGGGACCAAGAAGTTCGACCCCGAGGATTTCGAGGGTTTCCTGAAACTGCTGCCGCCCGAGAAGGACGGCCTGCGCCTGCGCCACGCCCTGGAAGTCCGCAACCCGAGCTTCGCCACCGAGCAGTTCTACGATCTGGCCCGCAAATACGGCGTCGCCATCGTCTACGCCGTCGATGACGAGGAGCCGACCTGGCCCCAGATCGACGAGGCGACCGCCGACTTTACCTATGCCCGGCTGATGTCCAGCCGCGAGGACGAGCCCACCGGCATGACCGCCGCCGAACTGTCCGCCGTCGCCGACCAGGCCCGCGCCTGGGCCGAACGCGGCGCGGTCTTCGCCTATTTCATCTCGGGGGCCAAGGTGCGGAACCCGGCGGCCGCCCAGGCGCTGATCGCCCAGTTGAAATGACGTGCGCCGCCTTGCGACCGGTCACGCCGGGCCACATCTGCCGCCCACGCCCCACCGCCTGCCCGAAAGCCTGAAGGACTTCCCCATGCCGATCGCCACACGCGCCTTCGCCGCGACCGCCGCCGACAAGCCCCTGACCCCCTACAGCTTCGAACGGCGCGATCCCGGCCCCGACGACGTGCTGATCGACATCAAATACTGCGGCATCTGCCATTCCGACCTGCACATGGCCCGCAGCGAGACCGGCCAGGCCCAGTACCCGCTGGTGCCCGGTCACGAGATCGCCGGCGTGGTGGCGGCTGTCGGTTCGAACGTCACCCGCTTCAAGGAAGGCGACCGCGTCGGCGTCGGCTGCATGGTCGACAGCTGCCGCGAATGCTCGTCGTGCCAGGAAGGGCTGGAGCAGTATTGCGTGCCCGGCTTCACCGGCACCTACGGCGGCAAGGACCGGAAGGGCGGCACGGCCGAGACCATCACCCAGGGCGGCTATTCCGACCACATCACCGTCGATCAGCATTTCGTCCTGTCCATCGCCGACAGGCTGCCGCTGGACGTCGCCGCCCCCCTGCTGTGCGCCGGCGTCACCACCTATTCGCCGCTGAAGACCTGGGGCGTCGGACCGGGCTCGAAGGTCGCGGTCATCGGCCTGGGCGGCCTGGGCCATATGGCGGTCAAGCTGGCGGCGGCCATGGGCGCCGAGGTCACGGTCCTGTCCACCTCGGACCGCAAGAAGGCCGACGCCGAGCGGATGGGCGCCAAGCATTTCCTGATCAACTCGGACAAGGCGGCGATGAAGGCCGCGGCCGAGAGCTTCGACCTGATCATCAACACCGTCTCGGCCACGCACGAGATCTCCAGCCAGGTCCAGTTGCTGGCGCGTGACGGGACCATGGTCATGCTGGGCCTGACCACCGAGGGCCTGCCGGTCTACGCCGTGCCCCTGCTGTGGCGTCGTCGCCGCATCGCCGGCTCACTGATCGGCGGCGTCGCCGAGACCCAGGAGATGCTGAATTTCTGCGCCGAACACGGCATCGCCTGCGACATCGAGACCATCGCCCCCGACCAGATCAACGAGGCCTATGAGCGGATGCTGAAATCCGACGTCCGCTACCGCTTCGTCATCGACATGGAGAAGCTGGCGGCCTGATCCGTGCGACATCAAGCCCGGTTTCCCCCGCGGAAATCGGGCTTGCCTGCGGCCGAGGCGTCGCTACACCTTTAACCACGGTCCGCAGCAGACGGACCAAAGGGACAAGGAAACGATCATGGCGCGTGTGGCATTCGTGACCGGCGGCACCCGAGGCATCGGCAGGGCGATCGTCCAGCGCCTCAGCGAGGACGGCGTCCGCGTCGCCGCCGGCTATTCCGGCAATGACGAAGCCGCCCAGGCCACGGCCCGGGCCACCGGCTGTTTCGTGGTGAAGGGCAATGTCGGCAGCTTCGAAGACTGCGCGCGTGCGGTGCAGGAGGTCGAAGCCGAGCTGGGTCCGGTCGACATCCTGGTCAACAACGCCGGCATCACCCGCGACGGCTTCTTCCACAAGATGAGCCATGACCAGTGGTCGGACGTGATCCGGGTGAACATGGACAGCGTCTTCAACACCACCCGCCAGGTCATCAACGGCATGCGCGACCGCGGCCACGGCCGGATCGTCAACATCTCCTCGATCAACGGCCAGAAGGGCCAGGTGGGCCAGACCAACTATTCCGCCGCCAAGGCCGGGATGATCGGCTTCACCAAGGCCCTGGCCCTGGAGAACGCCCGCAAGGGCGTGACCGTCAACTGCATCGCCCCCGGCTATATCGACACCGAGATGGTCGGCGCCATGGACCCCAAGGTGCTGGAATCCATCGTGGCCCAGATCCCCGTGGGCCGCCTGGGCAAGGGCGAGGAGATCGCCGACATGGTGTCCTGGCTGGTGGGCGAGCGTGCTGGATATGTCACAGGCTGCACCCTGTCTCTGAACGGCGGTCAGTACCTGGTCGGGTGAAGCGGCTTCGCCCAAAATCCGCCGCGTGACGGTTTCATCCACAGTCTCATGAAGTTGACGGAAACGGACTGGGCGAAAAAGTCGCCTCGCGTGACCGCGATGGCCCTGGCGGCCGTCGTGACCGTGGGTCTGTCCGTGGCTGCGCCTGCGGTCCTGCCCTCGGACTGCCACGCCCAGTCGCGCCGCAACCTGCCGCCCTCGGCCCGCTATGTGGCCGGCACGGGACAGGGGTTCGTGCTGGACGTGACCGGGTCGCGCCCCCTGCTGCGGTTCGACCGTTCGACCGAGATCTGGGTGCTGCGTCCCGCCCCCGCCCCGCGCGGCGACATCGTCTATCGCAACGACAACGGCGACCAGGTGCTGCGCGTCACGGCCGACGGCGGCATGACCCTGTACACCACCACGGCGCCCCAGGGCTCGCCCGTCTCGCCGTCGGGCGAGGCCGCGCCGCTGCTGGCCCCGGCCCTGACGGCCGTCCAGCTGTGGAACTACATCATCCGCCAGAGCGACCGGGCCAGCCGCGCCCTGGGCCGACTGGTGGTCGTGGACGTGGACATTCAGCCGGGCTCGGAAGCCGTAGCCGCCGACGCCCTGTCGACCGCCGTGGACGCCATCGCCCGCATGGCCCGCTCGCCGGCCCTGCGCCGCGAGGCGGACAAGATCCGCCGCATCGAGATCGTCGATCAGGGCCGGGGCCCCCAGGCGACCTTCTCACGCGGCGTCCTGCGCATCGTGATCATGCCGCGCGCCGGCGTGGCCGGCCGGCCGTCCTCGGCCCTGATCGTCCGCGTGGTCGCGGACGACGTCCTCAGCCGCTGAAGCCGTCCTTTGCGGCCCGCCGCGCGGCGAACTGGGCCGCATCGACCGCCGTCAGAAACGGATTGAACCGCCGCTCCGTCCCGATCGTCGTCGGCACGGTGGGCTCGCCCCGCGCCCGCGCCGCAAAGATCGCCTCGGCATGGGCCCGGGTCTCGGGCCGGTCGTCCAGGGTCAGGGTGAAACGCGCGTTCGAGGCCGTATATTCGTGGGCGCACCAGACGACGGTCGCCTCGGGCCAGGCGGCCAGGGTCTGAAGACTGGCCCACATCTGCTCCGGCGTCCCCTCGAACAACCGGCCGCAGCCCAGGGCGAACAGGGTGTCGCCGACGAAGGCCAGCTGGTTCTCGACCGAGCGGAACACCACGTGGCCCAGCGTATGGCCGGGCGTGGCCGTGACCTCGAACCGCGTCTCGCCGACCATCACCACGTCGCCGTCCGCGACCACCCGGTCCAGCGGCGCGAGACGGCGCACCTCCTCCGGCCCCACGATCTCGCAGCCCGTCTCGGCCTTCAGCCGTTCGTCGCCCTCGGTGTGATCCGGGTGCCAGTGGGTGTTCAGGATCAGGTCCAGCCGCCCCCAGCCCAGGGCCTCCAGCTCTTGCAGGATTCGCTCCGCATCCGGCGTGTCCACCGCCGCGACCACGCCGGTCGCCGTATCGCGGATCAGGAAGCCGTAATTGTCGCTGCGGCACGGAAACAGGTGAACATCCAGGGTCATGACGTCATTCTAGCAGGACGGCTCCGGCGGGCCTATGGTGGACCCCATGCGGCGCAGCATCGACGAGCTTCGAACCTTCTACGGCGAGCCCACCGGGGCCCTGGTGCGCCGTCTGCTGGCCCGACGCCTGGACGACGCCTGGGGCGAGGCGCCCGACTGCGACGTTCTGGGCGTCGGCTACGCCACGCCCTGGCTGGACGCCTTCGTCGGCGCCCGCCGCGTGGTCGCCGCCATGCCGAGCGGCCAGGGCGTCGAACACTGGCCCAGCGTGGGGCGCAACCGCACCCTTCTGGTCGACGACCGCCGCCTGCCCCTCGCCGCCGGGTCGTTCGACCGCATCCTGCTGGTCCACGCCCTGGAAGAGGCCGACGATCCCGCCGCCCTGCTGCTGGAGGCGGTGCGCGCCCTGGCCCCCACCGGGCGCATCATCCTGGCGGCGGCGGCGCGCGGCGGCCTGTGGGCGCGGGCCGAGAACACCCCCTTCGGCCACGGCCGCCCCTTCACCCGGGGCCAGCTGGAGCGGCTGGTGCGCGAGGCGGGGCTGGAGCCGGCGGCCTGGTCCCAGACCCTGTATGTCCCGCCCTGGACGCCGCTGCTGCCCCTGGCCGACGGTTTCGAACAGGTCGGGCGGCGCATCGCGCCGAACACCGCGGGCGTAATCCTGCTGGAGGCGTCGCGACAGGCCTATGCGCGCATCCGTCCCAGCGGCCTGGCCCAACGCGTTCCGGCCCGGCCGGCGCTGACGCCCCAGCCCGTCGCCTCGACCTCCTCCCCGACGCCCCGTCCGCACCCCTGACAGGGAGTTGAGATCGTCCCATCTGTTCGTCGGACGCGAACGGCCTTATGGCGAGCCTCATGCATCGACTGATCCTCATGCGGCACGCTCAGGCGGAGGCCTCCAGCCCGTCCGGCGGCGACGAAGCCCGCCCCCTGTCCAACACCGGACGCAAGGAGGCCGTGCGGATGGGCCAGACCCTGGCCGAGCGCGGTTTGAAGCCCGACCTGGCCCTGGTCTCGTCCGCCGTCCGCACGCGCCAGACCTGGGACCAGATGCATGACGCCTTCGGCGACGTCGAAGTCCGCGACGAACCGCGCCTGTACAATGCGCCGTCCGACGTGCTGCGTCGCTTCGTCGAGTCCTGCGAGGACGAGGCCGGCTGCCTGATGCTGCTGGCCCATAATCCCGGCGTCCATGTGCTGGCCACCGAATACCTGTCCGAAAGCGCGGCCTCGCCGGCCATTCTGGACCGTCTGGCCGGGGGTTTCCCGACCGCCGCCGCCGCCCTGTTCACCGTCGATGTCGCGGGGCGCTGCGTCTTCGAAGGCTTCCTGACTCCGCGCGACCTGGGGGTCGCATGACCGGGACCGCCTACAAGATCCTCGCCGCCGAGGAATGGCGCGCGGCCCTGGCCGAGGGCCGTTACGAAGGCTCCGCCGTCGATCTGGCGGACGGCTACATCCACATGTCCACCGGCGAACAGCTGGTGGAGACCGTGCGCCGCCATTACGCGGGCCGCGACGATCTGATGCTGCTGACGGTCGATCTGGCGCGGTTCGGCGCGGATCTGGTGTGGGAGCCGTCGCGCGGCGGCGACCTGTTCCCGCATCTGTACGCGCCCCTGCCCGTCGCCGCCGTCACCGCCGTGCGCGCCCTCTCGGTCGCCGAGGACGGAGCCATGCTGTTCGAGGATCCGGCATGAGCCTGCTGGCCGACTGGGGCGCCGCCGCCCTTCGCCGCCTCGATCCCGAGACCGCCCACCAGGTGGCGATCAAGGGCCTGGCCCTCGCCCCCCTTCCCGCCCCGGCGGCCGACGATCCGATCCTGCATACGACGCTGGCGGGGCTCGCCCTGCCCAATCCCGTCGGCCTGGCCGCTGGCCTGGACAAGAACGGCGAGGCCCTGCGCGGCCTGTCGCGGCTGGGCTTCGGCTTCGTCGAATGCGGCTCGGTCACGCCCCGCCCGCAGCCCGGCAATCCCAAGCCCCGCCTGTTCCGCCTGACCGAGGACCGGGCGATCATCAACCGGATGGGCTTCAACAATGAAGGCCTGGAGGCCTTCGCCGCCCGTCTGGATCACCGCCCCACGGACGTGGTCGTCGGTGCCAACCTGGGCGCCAACAAGGATACGGAGGACAAGGCCGCCGACTATGTCGCCGGCCTGCAGCGGCTGGCCGGCCGCGCCTCCTATTTCACCGTCAACATCTCCTCGCCCAACACCCCCGGTCTGCGCGCCCTGCAAGGGCGTGAACAGCTGGACGATCTGCTGGGCCGGATCGACGCCGCCCGCCCCGCCGCCCCCGCCGCCCGCGTGCCGGTCTTCCTGAAGATCGCGCCCGACCTGATCGCCGACGAGATCGGCATGATCGTCGAGGCCTCGCTGGCGCACCGGATCGACGGCCTGATCGTCTCCAACACCACCCTGGAACGGCCCGAGACCCTGCGATCCCCCGATGCGCACGAGACGGGCGGCCTGTCGGGCGCCCCGATCCGCCCGTTCGCGGAAAAGGCTCTGCGCGCCGCCGCCGAAGCCGCCCAGGGGCGCCTGCCCCTGATCGCGGTCGGCGGGATCGACAGCGGGGCCGAGGCCTATGCCCGCATCCGTCTGGGGGCCAGCGCCGTTCAGGTCTATTCCGCCTTGATCTACGACGGGCCCGGTTTGATCACCCGCATCAAGCGGGATCTGGCGGCGCGACTGCGCGCCGATGGTTTTTCCTCAATTTCGGCCGTTATCGGGGCCTCGCGTTGACAGAGCGTTAGCCTCGATCTGCGTCTAGTAGCGCCAAGCGAACGACCACGGTTCGTATTGCCGGGAAGCTGGATGTCCAAGACGACCGCAGTCGACACCGCCGCAAGCGGCTGGACAGTGGCCGCCCGCCATCGCCGCAGCAATCTGCTGCAGCGTTTGGGACTGGGGGCCGCCGTCGCCCTTGTCGTGACGCCCATGATCGGCTGGCGGATCTGCCTGGCCTGGTTCGCGGCCTACGGCCTGATGCAGGGTCTGGAACTGCTCGCCTTCGCGCGCGTGAATCGTGACGGCGACGGGAAGATCCCCCTCTGGGGCCGGGTGACGGCCTGCCTGAGCCTGTTCGCCAGCGCCTCGCTGTTCGGCAGTCTGTCGATTCCGATGTGGCTGATCGGCGGTCCGCTGGGCGGGGTCTGCGCGGCCCTGATGCTGCCGGCCCTGATGCTCTTCTCGATGATCAATTCGCCGCGCTCGAAATCGATACTGGTCTCCTCCCTGACGCCGCCGATGCTGTATCTGCTGGCGGTTCCCTTCCTGGCCGCCTGGTTCGGCGCGCCGCCGCCCCTGGTGATGACGGCCGCCGCAGCCGTGGTCCTGGTCATCTTCTTCACCATCATCAGCTGGCAGAAGATGAGCGAGGCGACCGAGAACCAGATGCGCGCCCACGCCGAGGCCGAGCGCCTGCGTGTGAAGGCCGAAGAGAGCCTGGTCGCCCACACCGCCTTCCTCGCCGCCATCGGTCATGATCTGCGCACCCCGATCGGCGCCATACTGACCGGCGCCGCAGAGCTTCAGGCGCTGGACGCGAACTCGCGGTCAAACGCCCATCTGATCACCGACGCCGGGCTGATGATGAAGGCCCTGCTGGACGACCTGCTGGATCACTCCAAGATCGGCGCCGGCCGGATGACGGTCGAGGCCGTCGACTTCGACCTGCGCGCCACGCTGGCCCAGACCTTGCGCCTGTGGCGCGGACCGATCGAGGCCAAGGGCCTGAAGCTGCGCGTCGAGGGCGCCGCGCGCATGCCCCGCAGCGTCAAGGGCGACGCCATGCGGATCCGTCAGGTGATGAACAACCTGATGTCCAATGCGGTGAAGTTCACGCCCCAGGGCCGGATCACCCTGCGCCTGGACGCCTGGGCCGAAGAGCCCTCCGGCTATTGTGTTCTGCTTGAGGTTCAGGACACCGGCCCCGGCATGACCGGCGATCAGCTGGCGCGGCTGTTCAACCCGTTCGACCAGACGGCCGAAGGCGTCAGCGCCCGGTACGGCGGTTCGGGCCTGGGTCTGGCGATCAGCCGCGACCTGGTCGAGTTGATGGGCGGCCGCCTGACAGCGCGCAGCGCGCCGGGCCAGGGCGCCAGCTTCACCGTCTCCCTGAGCCTGCCCTTCGGCGAGAACGCCGCGCCGATCCTGGTTCCCGGCGACGACAGCCGTCTGGACATCGCCCTGGCCCTGGCGGCCCGGCCGCTGGCCGCAGGGCCGGACGCGGGAACGCCGCCGGCCGTCCCACGGGACGCCGACGCCTCGACGACGGCCGAAACCGCCGATCAGACCGACGACGACCGTCCGCTGCGCCTGCTGGTGGTCGATGACCACGACATCAACCGTCGCGCCGTCCAACTGATCCTGCAGCCTCTCGGCTGCGACATCGTCACGGCCGCCGACGGCATGATCGCGCTGGAGCGCTGCGCCGAGACGGTCTTCGACGTCATCTTCATGGATGTCCGCATGCCGGAGCTGGACGGGCGCGAGACCACCCGCCGCCTGCGCGCCGAGGGCGGCCCCAACGCCCGGACGCCCGTCGTCGCCGTCACCGCCGACACCGCCCCCGAAGACGTCGCCGCCTGTCAGGCCGCAGGCATGGCCTATTTCGTCTCGAAACCCCTGACGCCCCCGGCCTTGCTGGGCGCGCTGCAGCATGTGCTGGACGACTCCGCTCAGGCGGCCGAGATCGCCGCCGCCTGATCCCGGACATCCGCGACCAGCCGTTCGGCGAAGCCCGGCGTGCGCAGGTCGCACTCCCACACCGTCAGAACCCGCCAGCCGTCATCCCGCAATTGGGCCGTCACCCGCGCGTCGCGGGCGCGGTTGCGGTCGATCTTGGCGCTCCAGTATTCGGCGTTGGCCTTGGGCTTGCGCGCCCCCCGCGCGCAGTCGTGCCCATGCCAGAAACAGCCGTGGACGAAGACGGCGACCTTGCGCCCCTTCATCGTCACATCCGGCCGACCGGCCAGGCCCTGGCCGCCCAGCCGATACCCGATCCCGGCCGCGCGCAGGATCCTGCGCACGGCCAGTTCCGGCGACGTGTCCCGCCCCTTCACGCGCCGCATCACTGCGCTGCGCTGCTCAGGACTGAAGACGTCGGTGCTCATGATGGGTCCAGGCTCAGGTCCTGAAGCGGCGGCCTGGACCAACCCCTATCAGAGCTGCGCCAGCAGGTGCTCGGCCGAAGACACCTTGAACTCGCCGCCCTGTTCGATGTTCAGCTGGGTGACCGTGCCGTCCTTGACCAGCATGGAATAGCGCTGCGACCGCTGACCCAGGCCGAAGCCCGAGCCGTCCAGCACCAGACCCAGTTCGCGGGTCAGGTCGCCGTTGCCGTCGGCCAGCATGACGATGGACTCGTCGTCGATGCCCTGGCTTTCCGCCCAGGCCTTCATGACGAAGGCGTCGTTGACGGAGATGCAGGCGACCACGTCCACGCCCTTGCCCTTGATGGCCTCCAGATTGTCCTTGAAGCCCGGCAGGTGGCGGGCCGAGCAGGTCGGGGTGAAGGCGCCCGGCACGGCGAACAGGGCCACGGTCTTGCCGGCGAAGATGTCGGCCGTATTGACGGGTTTGGGGCCTTCGGCCGTCGCCCGGGCGAAGCTCGCGTTCGGAATCCTGTCGCCGATCTGGATGGTCATGGGGCTCTCTCCGCGCGGGTTGGTTGGGTGCGCCCGCGACAGATAGACGTCGCCGCCGTCATCGCAAGCGGCAACGCCTTGCGCCCGCCCGTTTCACGCCCGATGATAGGATCATCATGACCGACGCCTCATCCCTGACGGGCCGTCTCCTGGTCGCCATGCCCGGCATCGGCGACCCCCGGTTCGAACACGCCGTCATCCTGATCTGCGCGCACGGGCCGGATCACGCCATGGGACTGCGGATCGACCGCCCGGCGCCCGGCGTCGATCTGAAGACTGTTCTGGACAAGCTGGACGCGCCGGCGCCGGAGGATTCGGTCGGTCGGGTCGTCCTGATGGGCGGACCTGTCGAACGTGAACGGGGCTTCGTGCTGCACACCGACGACTGGAGCACGGGCGACGACACCCTGCCCTTCGGCGACGGCCTGGCCATGACAGGAACGCGCGAGGCCCTGGCCGCCATGACCGACGCCGTGGCCGGCCCACGGCGGTCGGCCCTGCTGCTCGGCTACGCCGGCTGGGGCGAGGGCCAGTTGGAGGACGAACTGGCCGAAAACGTCTGGCTGACCGCCGACGCCGACCTGGATCTGATTTTCGACGGCGACCACCAGTCCAAATGGACCCGCGCCCTGGCCCGCATGGGCGTCGATGCGGGCCGGCTTTCCAGCCAGGGCGGGCGGGCCTGAACCCGGCTTCGGCCGCGCCATCCGAAACTCCGTCCGCATTAACGAAATCGCTAGGCTGGTGCGCGAGACTGGGGTCTGCCTCGGGATCAGCCAATCGGTTTGGCCTAGGTCGGGAGGAATTTGTGATGCTGATTTCCAAGGGTGATCGTCGCGAACTGGTCGGCTTCCGCGTCGGCGAGCAAGCCTTCTGCATCGACATCACCTCGGTGCTGGAAATCCGCGGCTGGACGCCCACCACGCCCCTGCCCCGTGCGCCGGACTATATGAAGGGCGTCGTGAATCTTCGCGGCGTCGTCCTGCCCATCATCGACCTGGCGGCGCGTCTCGGCCTGCCGACAAAGGAACCCTCGGCCCGTCACGCCATCATGGTGGTGAAATGCGGCTCGCGCACAGTCGGTCTTCTGGTCGAGGCGGTGTCGGACATCGTCGAACTGGACGACGGGATGCGCCAACAGACGCCTGACATGGGCGACGACGGCGGCCCCGGCGTGATCGCCGGCATATTCGCTGTCGACGGCGAGATGATCAGCCTGCTGGACCTGGACAATGTGCTGCCGCCGCTGGCCGAGGCCGCCTGAGTCCTGACCCGACGACGATATTGCCGAACGGCGTGTCATAGCCGCGCCTATCGCGTCGCCAGCGACACCATCAGCAGCACGACCAGGACCAGACACAGCCCCTGCCAGAACCGCACCGGATCGCGCTCGATCAGCGACAGGGGGCGCGGCGCGGGCGCGGCGGCGGCGCTGCCCGTCTCCAGCACATGGATCAGCTCCTCCACGTCCTCGAACCGTTCATCCGGATCGACGGCGACGGCGCGCATGACGGCGGCCTCCAGCCAGGCGGGCATGTCCGGCCGCCGACGGCCCAAGGATACGGGCGCACGATCGAAGCGCGGCGCGTCCGACGGATCGACTTCGCCCCACGGATAGGCGCCGGTGAACAGCCGGTACAGGGTCACGCCCAGGGCGAACTGGTCGGTGGCGGCGTTCCCGCTCTCGCCGTCGTACATTTCGGGCGCCTTGTAGCCGGGGGTGCCAGGCGCCTCGGCCTCGGCGAACTCCTCGGCCCGCTTCAGCCGCGCCACGCCCAGATCGACCAGCTTCAGCCCCCCGTTCGTCTCCAGGATCACATTGTCCGGCTTGATGTCGCGGTGCGTCACCCCCGCCCGGTGCAGGGCCGCCACGCCCCGCGCCAGCTTCAGGGCCACGCCGATCCCCTCGGCGATCTCGAACGGCCCGTCCTCGGCCAGCCGCGCGTGCAGGGTCTGGCCCGGATAGAAGGGCTGGACGATATAGAGCCGGCTCTGGCGCCCCGCATCCAGGCTCAGCACCTTGCCGACGAAGGGGCTGTCGATCCGCCGGCCGATGAAGGCCTCGCGCAGGAAGGCGGTCCGCGCCCCCCGCTCCGACACCGCCGCAGGCTTGGGAAACTTCAGGACGACCCTCTCGTCGCCGGACCGGGCGTCGCCGGACCGGGCGTCGCCGGACCGCGCCAGGAACAGACGCGTATAGCGGCCGTCCGCCACCAGCCGCTCCAGATGGAACCCGTCGACCGTCTCGCCCTGTTTCGGCGGCGGCAGGATGGCCAGGCCCTCGGCCTCGGCGGTGATCGCCTCCCAGTCGGGCGCCCCGATCCCCATGACGTCGATGACCAGGACGGTCGCGTTGTCGCGCGCGCCCGCCTCGGCCACCTCGGCCAGAATGGCCTGGGCGTCGGCGTCGGGCGATCCGCGCCGCGCCAGCAGCCGCGCCAGCGCCTCGTCCGTCAGCACCCCGTGAACCCCGTCCGTGGTCAGCAGCAGCCGGTCATGCGGCGCCAGGCCGACATGACGCACGTCCAGCTTGACGTCCGCCTCGATCCCGACGGCGCGGTACAGCACATGGCTCAGCCCCTGCTGCGCCCGGGTGTGATCCTCGGTCAGGCGCGTCAGCACCCCGTCGCGAAAATGATACGCCCGGCTGTCCCCCACATGCAGCGCCACCGCCTCCCGTCCGCGCAGGATCAGGGCGGTGAAGGTGGTCGCCGCCGCCTCCATGGCCGGATCGATCCTGCCCCGCGCATGGAGCCAGCGGTTGAAGCCCCGCAGCGCCTTGATCCCGTTGGCGGCGATGCCGTTCAGCGGGTTCTGGTCCAGATAGCCGTCGATGAAGCTGCGCGTCGTCAGCTCGGCCGCCATCCGCCCGGCCTTCGAGCCCGACACCCCGTCGGCGATGACCGCCACGACCCCATGCTCGCGCTGCTCGGCCGGGGTGCCCAGATGCACCCCGCCGAAATCCTGATTGTCCGCCTTCGGCCCCTGTGCGGTGGCGAAGCCGGCGGCGATCTCCAGTCTGGCGTCGGTCACACACCGCTCCCCCGGTCCGTCATCCTCGCCCTCGTGGCGAGGATCCAGACTCCCGGCGCGACCGTGGCTCACCGTCACCGCCGGAGTCCATGGATCCTAGGCGCAAGGCCTAGGATGACGAAACGGAGAAATCTTGCCTACCGCGCCTTGAATATGAAACCTGCTCAAGATTGGAGAATGCGATGAACGGCAGCGGCCTCTTGTTCAGCGACCTGGCCTTGGTTTGCTTTTTTCTCTACGTCTTCAACGGCGGTTGGCTGGCGACCCTATTGGGGATGGGGTTTTGCATCATCGGCTGGCGGGCACGCGCACGCTGGCTCAGTTTGGTCATAGGCATCGCCTGCCTTGCTCCAGTCGGTTATATTTTCATGCTCAGCCTGGCGGCCGCTCACACGTTCGTCGCCACCTCGGACCCGGCCTCGCTCATCGGCATCGCAGGCTTCGCGATGAGCGTATTGGCCGCGCCGATCGCGGCCTTCATCACATTGAGACGAGGCGCTCGCCCCTAGGCTCCACGAGATCGCGTCTGGACAAGGCGATAAGCGCTCTTATCTCAGCGTCACAGCCTTGGAGCCGATCATGTCCCCGACATCCGATGACGCCATAATGACCGCCTGTCTGACCCGGTTCGGCGCGCTCAAGCTGGAACAGCAGACCGGCCCCCAGGCCCTGCTTGAAATCCTGTATTTGGCCGAACGTTTCGAGGCCGGGGACGACCTTCAGCAGGCCAAGGCCGTCTATGATCCCGCTGTCTGGAAAGGCGTCGAACCCAGCGACATGAAACGCCGCCTGATCGCGTTGGACAGCTTTATGCAGACGCTCGCCGAGCGTCGTCTGACCGCCTGGGGCGTGCCCCACTAGCCTGTATTAAGCCGACCGCTGCTTCAGCGGCGCCGTGCCGTCCGCCAGGCTCTCGGCCAGATAGACCTCCGCCTCCTGGGCCGGGAGCGCCGGCGCATAGCCGAAGCCCTGGCCGTAGTGGCACTGGGCCTCCAGCAGCAGGGCGGCCAGTTCGCCGTTCTCCACCCCTTCGGCGACGACCTCCAGCGACAGGTCGCGGCCCAGGTTGACCACCGACTTGACGATCTTGGCCGAGCCCTCGTCCTTGTTCATCGTCAGGACGAAATAGCGGTCGATCTTCAGCGTATCGAACGGCAGGCGCGCCAGATACGACAGGGACGAGAAGCCGGTGCCGAAGTCGTCCAGCGCCAGCGACGCCCCGACATCCTTCAGCGACTGCAGCACCTCGGCGGCGTGCGCGGTGTCGCGCATGATGTCGCCCTCGGTCACTTCCAGCTTCAGCGCCCCCTTGGGCAGGCCGCTTTCCTTGATGATCCGGGCCACGTCCTCGCACAGGTGCGGGCGTTCGATCTCGCCGACCGACAGGTTGACGCTGCAGAACAGCTTGCCGGCCAGGGGGTGGCGCTGGATCCATTCGGCCAGTTGCCGCGCCGACTGGGTCATCATCAGCAGGCCCAGGTCGTTCATCATGCCCAGGTCGGCGGTCAGGCCCAGGAATTCGTCCGGCGGGACCAGGCCGCGCTTGGGGTGACGCCAGCGCGCCAGGGCTTCGAAGCCCGCCACCGCCCCGGTCTTCAGGTTCACGATGGGCTGGAAGAAGGGCACGATCTCGCCGCGCACGAAGGCGTTCCTCAGATCCGCCTCCAGCGCCAGACGGCTCAGGCTGTCGCTCTCCAGCGCCCGGCCATAGGCGGCCGATCCGCCGCGCCCGGCGCCCTTGGCCGATTCGACCGCCAGTTCGACCCGGCGCAACAGTTCCGAGGCGTCCGGCGCGTCCGGCCCGCCCTCGACCACCACGGCCCCGATGGAGACGGTCGGATAGATGTCGAAGCCCGCGACCCGCAGCGGCTGCTCCAGCGCCTCGCGCAGGCGAAAGCTGGCGTGTGAGGCGGTCTTCTGCACGATGACGGCGAACTCGTCCTCGCCGATCCGCGCAGGCGAGGCCTCCTTGGAGAAGGCCGCCGCCAGGCGCGACCCCAGGGCCGACAGCACCAGATCCGTCCGTTCGTGGCCCAGGGCCTCGTTCAGCCGCCTCAGACGGTCGACGTCGCCGACCACGATCTCGTATTCGCCGGCCTGGGTCAGGACCTCGCCGACCCGCGTGATGAAGGCCCGGCGATCCAGCAGGCCGGTCAGCGCATCCCGGTCCGAGCCGGCGAACTTGGTCTCCAGCGCCACCACCCCGGCGGCGCGCAGCCCGTCCTCCAGCCAGACCCCGCGCCACATGCAGGTGTCGGATCCGCGCATGCGCAGGCGCACGGCGACCTCGGTCCCCTCGTCCTGGGGCTTCAGCATCTTCTCGGCCAGCGACCGGTCCTGCGGCAGGGTCGAGGCGACGAAGCCGGCGCCCGAACATTCCGGCGCCAGCGGCCCCAGGCCCAGGACGCGCGTCGCGCCGGTGAACCGCAGTTGATCCTGCGACGGCGTCCAGACCCACAGGGCCGTATCGGCGGCCGCCAGCGCCTCGATGGCGCTCGTGGCGTCCCAGGCCAGGGATCGGGGTCGCGCGGTCAAAGCTGTCGCCCTCTCAAGACGGCGTCCGGCCGCCGCGATCGATCTCGTCCTCGACGAGGCCGAACAGCAGATGATCTGCCCACTCGCCGTTAATTTTCAAATAAGCCCGCGCCAGACCCTCGTTCTGGAAGCCGGATTTCTCAAGCACCCGGCGCGAGGCCTGGTTGGTCGGCAGGCAGGCCGCCTCCAGCCGGTGCAGTTTCAGCCGGTCGAAGGCGTAGCCGACCACCGCCCGCATCGCCGCCGTCGCATAGCCGCGCCCGGCGTAGGGCTGGCCGATCCAGTAGCCCAGGGTGCCGGTCTCGGCGACGCCGCGGCGCACGTTCGACAGGGTGACGGCGCCCGCCAGGGTCTTGCCGCCGTCGACGAAGATGAAAAACGGCCAGGCGTTGCCCAGCTCCATCTCCCGCGCATAGATCGACAGCCGACGCCGGAACGCGCCCTTGCTAAGATCGTCGTCCGGCCAGGCCGGCTCCCACGGTTGAAGATAGTCGCGCGACCCGTCGCGCAGGGCGGACCAGGCTGCATAATCGGACGCCCGCGGCGGCCTCAACAGCACGCCGTCGCCCCGGACCACGGGTCCGGCTACATCGCTCATCCAGTCCAGGAGGGCCATCGAAACACAACCTAGCGCGCCGCCGCCCGCTTGGCGACAGATGCACGCGAATCTGATCCGCGACGGAGTTTTGTTTCCGAGGCGTTACACTCAGACCGACGATCAGGAGCCCTTCATGGCCGCATCTTCGACCGACGCCGCCATCGCCGTGACCCGACTGGGCCTCGGCGCCCGCCCCGGCGAGATCGCGCGCGTCGCGGCCGATCCGCGCGCCTGGGCCCTGGCCCAGATCCGCTCCGAAGGCGCGCCTCAACCGGCCGGCCCCTTCGCTGATTCCGGCCAGCGGATGGCGGCATTCCTCGACTATCAGGGCGATCGGGGCCAGCGGGCCGGCGCATCTGCGGACGCCGAGGCGGTGCGGACAGCGCGCCAGGCGGCCCGTCGCGCGCTCGCCGACGACACCGCCCAGGCCTTTCTGACGCGCGCCCGGCTGGGCGCCACGACGGCTGACGGATTCGCCGAGCGGTGGGCCCTGTTCTGGGCCAACGCCCTGACCGTGTCGGCGGTCAAGTTCGACAGCGGCGCCTTCATCGACCTTTATGAGCGCGAGGCCGTCCGACCGAACGTCTTCGGCCGGTTCGAGGATCTGGTGGTCGCCGCCGAACAGCATCCGGCCATGCTTCTGTACCTCGACCAGGCGCGTTCGACCGGGCCGGACAGCCCGGCGGGGACGCGACGCAAGGTCGGACTGAACGAGAATCTGGCCCGCGAGATGCTGGAGCTTCACACCGTGGGCGCCGACGCCGGCTATACCCAGGCCGACGTCACAGAACTGGCCCGCGCCCTGACCGGCTGGTCGATCCCCCGGCCCCAGGATCGCCAGGCCGCGCCCGGCCGGGACCGCGCCCGCCGGGCGGCCCAGGCGGTTGAACCCGGCCCGAACGGCTTCGTCTTCCGCGCCAATATTCATGAACCCGGCCCCCGCACCGTGATGGGCCGGACCTATGCGCAGAGAGGCGCGGCCCAGGGCGAGGCCATCCTGCGGGACCTGGCCCGGCATCCGGCCACGGCCCGGCGTCTGTCGCGACGGATCGCGGCCCATTTCGTCGCGGACACGCCGCCTGAACCCCTCGTGGCGCGGCTGGAGCAGGCCTGGCGCCGGTCCGACGGCGACCTGGCCCAGGTCGCGCGCGCCCTGGTCGAGGCCCCCGAGACCTGGACGCCCCAGCCGACCAAGATCAAGTCGCCCTACGAGTTCATCGTCTCGACCCATCGGGCCCTGGACGTCCCGCCCCAGCGAATCCAGCCCCTGCGTCAGGCCCTGATTGAAATGGGCCAGCCCCCCTTCGCCGCGCCTTCGCCCGAGGGCTGGCCCGACACGGCGGCCGACTGGGCCGGTCCCGACGCCCTGGTCAAGCGCCTGAACTGGGCGCGGACCGCCGCCGAAACCGCCCGGACCGCCGACATCGCCGCCGCGGCGCGCGACGCCCTGGGCGACCGGCTGTCCGAACGCACCCGCCTCGCCGTCGCCCGCGCCGAAAGCCGGACCGAGGCCCTCACCCTTCTCCTGATGTCGCCGGAGTTCCAGCGCCGATGACCCGTCTCACCCTCGACCGCCGCGCCCTGCTGGGCGCCGCGACCGCCGGCATGGGCCTGGCCCTCGCCGGACGTGTCGCCGCCCAGACCGATGCCTCCCGCCCCAAACTGGTGGTGGTCATCGCCCGGGGCGCCATGGACGGGCTGTCCGTGACCATTCCCTACGCCGACCCCGACTATGTCCCCTTGCGCGGCGGCCTGGCGCTGGCGGCGCCGGGCGAACCGAACGGGGCGTTGGATCTCGCCGAGGGGTTCGGCCTGCACCCCGCCCTCGCCGGGCTGCACCGGCTGCACGATCAGGGCCAGATGCGGTTCGCCCCCGCCGTGGCCCTGCCGGTGCGGATCCGCTCGCATTTCGAGGCCCAGGACGTCCTGGAGAACGGCGGCGAGGCGCTGCGCCAACGCGAGGACGGCTGGCTGAACCGCGCCATCGTCGCGGCGGGCGGCGCGCGGCTGCAGGGCCTGTCGATCGGCGCCCAGACGCCCTTGATCCTGCGCGGCGACGCCCCGGTCTCCAGCTGGGCGCCGGGCGGCCGCGTCACGGGCGAGGACCGGATCGCCGCCCTGCTGCAGGACCTCTATGTCGACGATCCGATGCTGGGCCAGAATCTGGCGCGCGGTCTGGCGACCGAGGCCCTGGTCGCCGACGGTTCGGGCCAGACCGTCCGCCGCAACGACGTCGAGGCCCTGGGTCGCGCCGTCGCCAGGTTGATGACGGGGGCCGAGGGGGCCGACATCGTCGCCGTCTCCCTGGACGGCTGGGACACCCACGCGGGTCAGCGCGGCCAGCTCCAGACGCGGCTGACCGGTCTGGATCAGTTGATTTCAGGCTTGAAGGACGGTCTGGCCGACCGGTGGTCCCGCACCGTCGTGGTGGTCGCCACCGAGTTCGGCCGCACCGCCCGCGCCAACGGCACCCAGGGCACCGACCACGGCACGGGCTCGTCCCTGCTGCTGGCGGGGGGCGGTCTCAAGCCCGGCGGCCTGATCGGCGACTGGCCGACCCTGGCGGACAATCGCCTGTTCGAAGGGCGCGACCTGGCCCCGACCCTGGACATCAGGTCCGTGTTCAAGGGCGTGTTGCGCGATCATATGGGCCTTGATCGCGCGGCCTTGGACACCCGCGTCTTCCCCGACAGCGCGGCCGAGGCGCCGACCCTGGCCGGCCTGGTCTGATCTCCAGGCCGGGCCAAGGGCCGTATCAGGCGACTTCGGTCTCGACCGGGATCTTGCAGATGCGGTTCAGATCGGCGCGGATCGAGCTGCCCTGGAAATGGGACATCTCGGCGCCGGAATAGCCTTCGGCCGACAGGGCCTTGACGACGTCGCCGGTGTTCAGACAGTCAGGAGTGCGGGCGAGCTGGTAGGCGCGCTCCACAACGTGGATGCGGTTCATGGTAGAGCCTTTGCGTGTACCAATCTAACGCGCTCCAAGCTGGACCGTTCCACCGACTGTAAAATCCTTGTTGCGGCCGCGCTTGCATTTGTCACGAAGACCTGAGTACATAGACTTCGTCGATCTCTCTGCGTAACGCCCACTCTCTCTGCGAACGCACGAGTCAAGGCCGCTCCCATTCAGACCCGACAGGCCGAAGGGGCGTTCCCTCGGTCAACTTCTAACGGAGGTCTCAAAATGGCTACCGGCACTGTCAAATGGTTCAACCCGACCAAGGGTTACGGCTTCATCCAACCCGACGACGGCGGCAAGGACGTCTTCGTCCACATCTCCGCCGTTGAAGGCGCTGGCCTGCGCGGCCTGGATGAAAACCAGAAGGTTTCCTACGAGCTGGAACGCGACAAGCGTTCGGGCAAGGAATCCGCTGGCCAGCTGCAAACCATCGGCTGATTTCAGCTTCACGGCTGATATGGCGACGGCGGCTCCGAAAGGAGCCGCCGTTTTCAATTGGGGCGTCGATTGATGCCGAATGGCGCGCTTCGAACTTCAGCTAAGGGTGGGCAGCAGTCATCACCAGAACGGCTGACATCAGACAATCCACACGCTTATCATGTCGGAGCAAACCAAGCTGATGCCAGCACAATCCAATCAAAAGCGCCTAATTTCTTGCGGCTAGCCCGGCATCTAAATAATTCCAGCGAGGCTGGCAGTTGGCTAAGCCGAAAGATAAAGACGCAATTAATGACCAAATCGGCTGGTACGCAGATCCAGTTTATCGGAAGCTGAAGGAATCTAAAATCGAAGAGTTTGTGATGCTGATAAGATCAACGGTATTGCTTGGGCTGGCTACATTTCTAGGTGCAGCGGCACCGGCACAATCCACGCCAACCGGCGAGGCGCTGATCGCGCGACGTGACCTAGCAGCTCAGGAGAGCGTCGCTGCCTCGACGACCGAGATAGTTGTCCTCACACGTATTCAATTGATTCTCTCAGTCATCGGAGCAGCCGCCGTCCTGACATCACTGGAAATGGCCCGTCGCTCTTTGGCACTCACCCGGAGCGCAGTCGAAAGCCAAGCGGACACCGCACGACACCAGTTACGGGCCTACTTTGGCATTTTTGACGGCGAGCAACTTGAACCGCACCCGGGAAGCATCACTCTCACGTCCAAGTTCAAAAACTTCGGCCAGACCCCCGCCCTCGACATGCGAGAGTGGATTGAGAAATGGACTGTCGACAGCTTCGGGAATTCCTACCCTGTCAAATTAAGCGAAGAGTCGCAGTGGTCTTATCGCGGCACCATCCAGCCGGGCGCGACGCTGTCGTTTCGTCATAGCTTTAATCTGGATGCTGAAAAACGCGAGGCAGCCCGAAATAAGACCGCTTCGATCCTGTCGGTAGCGATCTACTCTTATCGAGACGTCTTTGGTGAAAGCCATGTCACAGCCGTAAGCCAAGTCTTCGGAGGACCAAGCCTCGCGATCCGGGTGGCAAACATCGCCTTTGGCCCCAACCATCCAGAGGTCGCGAGGGTACTAGCAATCGCTAGTGTTCGACCCCCAGCAACACCCTGAGCCTCAAAGCAACGCTCTGCATCAGACGATGCCTACCGATCAACAGTTCGGGCGAAAGCATCACCCCTTCGTCCTCTCGATCCACCCCGCGAACGCATTGAGGAACCCCTTCAGGAACTCCCGCGTCCCCTCGTTCTTCAGCGTCCCATCCTCCTCGTTCAGCAGACCGGCGACATTGCCGATATAGGCTTCCGGCTGCTGCATGGTGGGCATGTTCAGGAAAACCAGGGGCTGGCGCAGGTGGTGGTTGGCGCCGAAGGCGGCCAGGGCGCCGGGCGAGACGCTGACGATGGCGGCGGGCTTGGCCGCCCAGACGCTTTGGCCGTAGGGGCGCGAGCCGACGTCCAGGGCGTTCTTCAGGGCGCCGGGGATGGAGCGATTGTATTCCGGCGTCACGAACAGCACGGCCTGGGTCGTCGCCAACTCCTCTCGGAACCGCGACCAGGCCGCCGGCGGCGTCTCCGTATCCAGGTCGGGATTATACAGCGGCAGGTCGCCGATCTCGATCAGGTCCAGCTCCAGCTCGGGCGCGGCCAGGGCCTTCATCTCGAGCCCGATGGCGCGGGAATAGGAGCCCTCGCGCAGGCTGCCGACGATCAGGGCGACGCGGACGGACATGGAGGCGCTCCGGGTTTGGATGTTTCAAGCGTCAGCATAACAGATCGCGGCGCTCAAACGTTCCCGTCAGATACAACTCCGTCCCTCTCGGGCTTGTCCCGAGGGGGACGGAGATATGGAGCTACCCCCCGAATAGGGCCGCCGCGAACGCCTCCCCCGCCGGCGCCGCCGACTTCGGCCCCAGCACGGCGCTGGCCGCCTGGCCGCCCGCCAGCATCCGACCGCCGACCGCCCGCACGGCCTCGACCGTCTGGGCCTCCAGCTGTTCGGTCATGGAGAGGCTGGACCGGGGCGCGCCGAAGATCAGGGTCTGGGCCGCGTTGCGTCCTGCCCGGCTCATCGGGTTCTCGTCCGACATCCACAGACCGGCCTTCATCACCGCCTTGGCCCGCGACAGCTCCTTTTCGGTCGGCCCGGTCTCGGCCAGGGCCCGCACCTCGGCCGCCGCCACCTGGGCCAGTTCCCTGGCCCGATCCGCCGCCGCCCCGGCGTAGATCCCCAGCACCCCGGTGTCCTCGTAAGGCTCCTGATAGGCGTCGATGGCGTAGGCCAGGCCCCGCTCCTCGCGCGCGCTCTGGAACAGGCGCGAGGCCATGCCCCCGCCCAGGATCTCGCCGAACAGGCGCATCGACGACAGGGCCGGGTCGGTCGCCGACAGCGCCGGCAGCTGGAACACCAGATTGGCCTGTTCGATCTTGCGCGTCAGGGTCGCATGCCCGCCGACGAAGGCCGCCGGCGCCGGGGCCGGAACCGGGGTCGCGACCGCGTCGCCGAACCAGCGCTCGGCCAGGGCCAGCAGCTCGCCCTCCTCCACCGCGCCGGACGCCGACACCACCATCCGGTCGGGCGAATACAGCCGCGCGCGCCACGCCTCGACCGTCGCCTTGTCCGCCGGCTTCAGGCTGTCGACCGAGCCCAGGATCGGCCGGCCCAGCGGCTGGCCGGTGAAGGCGCGCGTCTGCACCATCTCGAACACATGGTCGTCGGGCGTGTCGAAGGCCTCGGCGATCTCCTGGGCCACCACGTCCTTTTCACGCTCGATCTCGGCGGGGTCGAGGGCAGGCCGGAACACCAGGTCCGACAGCACCTGCATGTTCAGCGCCAGGGTGCCTTCCAGCCCCCGCACCTCGAAACTGGTCCGCTCATAGCCGGTGGAGGCGTTGATCGTGCCGCCCTTGGCCTCGATCCGCTCGACGATCTCGCGCGCGGCCATGTCGCCGGCGCCCTTGAACACCAGATGCTCCAGCAGGTGCGACCAGCCGGAACGATCCTCCGCCTCCCACCGCGCCCCGCCCTTGACGGTGACGACGACGGCCAGGGTCTTCAGGCCGGGCATGGGGTCGCAGATGACGCGGACGCCGTTGGACAGGGTGTGCAGGGTGGCGGTCAGGGGGTGTCTTTCTTCAGGCGTCTTCGAAGAAGGGCCACATAGAAGCCCGCCAGCACAATCGCCAGCCCGAACCAGGTCAGGGCGTAACCGAAATGATTGTTGGAAAAGGCCGCCGGCGGGGCGGACGGCTTCAGGGCGCCGAACTCGGGATTGGTCGGGCTGACGGCGAACACCGCCTCGGGCCGCACCGGGCCCTGGACCTTCAGGGCCTTGGCCATGGCCGCCGTGTCGCGGCCATAGAAGCGGCCGTTCGCCGCGGGCGGCGTCATGCCGCCCGGCGGATCGAAGCGGCGGAACTCGCCGATCAGCACCAGCGGCAGGGTGGACTCCGCCACGCGCGGCCGGCCCGAAATCTCGTCGGCGACGAAGCCCCGGTCGATCAGCAGGCTGAAATCCGCATCGACGGGCCGGCAGGCCGAGATCAGCCGCACCCCCGCCACCCCGTCATGGATGGACTGCAGTTCGACATAGGGCGCGGTCGCCAGACCCGGACAGACGATCAACGCCTTGCGGAACTCCAGATCGCCCCCGTCCGGATCTGCCGCCAGCACCTGATCCAGCGGCGCGGGGGGGTTCGCCGCCGCCGCCTCGGACGCCGCGATCAGCCCCTCTTTCCACTTCAGCCGCTCGACCTGCCACAGGCCCAGCCCGATCAGCAGGACCAGGGCCGCGACCGTCAGCAGCGTCAATATCCAGGGAAACCGCCTCATATATCCTCTCCCGTGGAGCGAAGCGGATCGGGGGAGGGGGACCGCGCAGCGGTGGAGGGGGCGCTTTGGTTCCTGTACTGCAAACCGATCATCAGCCCCCGCCCCGGCCGCATCAGCGCCAGCGACAGGGCTGCGACCAACGGCAGCCAGACGATCAGGTGCAGCCACATGGGCGGATGGAATTTGATCTCGACCACCAGGGCCGAAAACCCGACCAGAAAGCCCGCGATCTGCATGATGAAACTGGCCGGCCCGTCGCCGGTCTGGATGGTGGCGTAGTCCAGCCCACAGGCCTCGCATCCCGCCCGCACCTTCAGGAAGCCGGCGAACAGACGCCCCTGGCCGCAGCGCGGGCACCGCCCCTTCAGTCCCGCCCGCACGGCGGAAACGGCGACGGCGGGAGACGATCCCTCGTCCCCCGCCGTCTCGATCCTGTCGGTGGTGTCCGGGATCAACCGAAGACGACGTAGACGAAGGCGAACAGGAACAGCCAGACCACGTCCACGAAATGCCAGTACCAGGCCGCCGCCTCGAAGCCGAAATGCTTCTGCGGGGTGAAGTCGCCGGCCAGCAGGCGGATCAGGCAGACCGCCAGGAAGATGGTGCCGATCAGAACGTGGAAGCCGTGGAAGCCGGTCGCCATGAAGAAGATCGACCCATACAGGCCCGAGTTGGCGGCTTCCTCGTTGAAGAACAGGTGCTCGTGCAGGATGTGCTGATATTCATAGGCCTGAACGCTGGTGAAGAAGACGCCCAGGGCCACGGTGATGATCAGGGCGATCTTGGCGCCCTTGCGGTCGCCGACCTGGATGGCGTGGTGGGCCCAGGTGACGGTGCAGCCGCTCAGCAGCAGGGTCACGGTGTTCAGCAGCGGCAGTTGCCAGGGCGACAGAACCTCGACCCCCTTGGGCGGCCAGGTCGACCAGGCCTTGGCCGTGTCCGCCCAGGTCCCGACTTCCGGCGTCAGGGCCCGCGATTCATGGAACAGGGCCATGTCGAAGAACATCCAGAAGAAGGCGACGAAGAACATCACCTCCGAGGCGATGAACAGGATCATGCCGTAGCGCAGGCCGATCGAGACGACCGGCGTATGGTCGCCCGCCTTGGATTCCTTGATCACGTCCGACCACCAGCCGATGGCCGACAGCAGAACGCCCGCCAGACCGGCGAAGAAGACGCCCGGTTTGCCCTCGGCCAGGAAGTTGGCGGCGATCGGCCCGCTCTCGGCCGGCGCCAGCCCCTTCATCCAGATCACGGCGCCGATGAACATGATGGTCGCCGCAATGGACGACAGCAGCGGCCACGGACTGGGCGGCACGAGGTGATAGTCGTGGTGCGGAGCGGCGTGCGCGTCGGCCATGCGTTTCATCTCTATATTGGGCTGGCGATGAACTCGCCTTATCCCCCAGCTATAACCGCCGCTTTTGCGTCGCGCCAGTGCGCCGCCGCCTTTCGGCCTTGATCGAAAACCATCCGGTCAATCCGTCGTGTTGGCCCGCACATAGTCCACGAACGCCCGCAGCGGCGGCGGGGTCAGCCGACGACCCGAATAATAGAGGAAAGGCCCCGAGAACGGCTGATGCCAATCGACCAGAACCGGCTCCAGCATGCCGCTGTCGATCAGGGGCTTCAGCCAATCCTCGAACAGAAAGATCACCCCGCCGCCCGCTGCGGCCGTATCGATCGCCAGATCCGCCGCGCCGTTGACGCTGAACACCAGCGGTCCCTTGGGATCGACCATCACCACCTCGCCGGCGCGCTCGAACTCCCACGGCGGAACCGCTCCGCTGGGGAACCGCCCTCGCAGACAGTCATGGTCCAGCAGATCGCGTGGGTGTTCGGGGCGCCCCCGCCGGTCCCAATAGGTCGGCGCGGCCACACAGGCGAACCTTTGCTGGCGCGGGCCGATGGGCACGGCGATCATGTCCTGCTCCAGCCGCTCCTCGTAGCGGATGCCCGCGTCACACCCGGCCGCCAGCACGTCGACGAAACTCTCCTCCACGGTCAGGTCCAGCCGGATGTCCGGATAGGCGGCCAGGAAGCCCGGCACGATGGCGGGCAGCACCAGCCGCGCCGCACTGGCCGGCACGTTCAGCCGCAGGGTTCCCGCCGGTCGGTCGCGCAGATCGCCGACTCCCTCCAGCGCCGCCTCCACCTCGGTCAGGGCCGGGGTCAGCCGATCAAGCAGTCTCTGCCCCGCCTCGGTCGGCGCCACGCTGCGCGTGGTCCGGTGCAGCAGTCGCACGCCCAGCCGCTCCTCCAGCCGCCGAACCGCCTCGCTCAGACTGGAGGCGCTGGTCCCGCCCAGCCGCGCGCCCTCGCGGAATCCGCCGGCGCGGGCCACCGCCATGAAGGCGTTCAGATCGCTGAGGTCCGGCTTCATTGTTCGTCTTTCCGTACAACCCGTCCGAACTTTGCCCGATTATCGCGCAGCCGCCCAGCGCCTAGATCGGCGTCGTCCCTCGAACGGAGCACGACCATGACCACCGACACCTTCATCGCCGACACCTTCACTCTCGGCGACCGCGCCGTGAACCGCCTCGGCTATGGCGCCATGCAGCTGGCCGGTCCCGGCGTCTTCGGCCCGCCCAGGGATCATGACGCCGCCCTGGCCGTGCTTCGCGAAGCCGTGGCCCTGGGCGTGAACCACATCGACACCAGCGACTTCTACGGCCCCCACGTCACCAACCGGCTGATCCGCGAGGCCCTGTCCCCCTATCCCGACGACCTGACCCTGGTGACCAAGATCGGAGCCCGGCGCGGACCGGACGGCGCCTGGCTGCCGGCCTTCTCGCCTCAGGATCTGATCGCGGCCGTCCACGACAATCTGCGCAACCTGGGCCGCGAGACGATGGACGTCGTCAATCTGCGCGTCATGTTCGACGTTCACGGCCCGGCCGAAGGCGCGATCGCCCCAATGCTGGAACCCCTGGCCGAACTTCAGCAGCAGGGCCTGGTGCGTCACGTGGGACTCAGCAACGTCACCGCCGCCCAGGTCGCCGAGGGCCGCGCCATCTGCCCCATCGTCTGCGTCCAGAACCAGTACAACCTGGCCCACCGCGACGACGACGCCCTGATCGACGATCTGGCGCGCGACGGGATCGCCTATGTGCCCTTCTTCCCCCTGGGTGGCTTCAGCCCGCTTCAGTCCACCGCCCTGTCGGACGTGGCGGCGCGTGTGGAGGCCACGCCGATGCAGGTCGCCCTGGCCTGGCTGCTGCGCCGCTCGCCCAACATCCTGCTGATCCCCGGCACCTCTTCTGTCGCCCATCTGCGAGAGAACCTGGCCGCCGGCGCCCTGGTCCTGCCGGACGACGCCCTGGCCGATCTGGAGGGAATCGCCGGTCGCTGACCGAGGCCCCGACGTGCGGCAGAGGCGCCGCTTCGGCTACACCCGCGCCTTCAGGGCCTCAAAGGCCGTCTTCGAGAACACCGACAAAGGTTGCGGCGGATCGGTCGGATCGAACCAGCCGATCTCCGACAGCTTGTCCGGCTCGGTCAGCTGCGGCTCGCCGGAGAAGTCCCGCGTCACATAGATCAGCGACACCCAGTGCTGGCCGTCCGCCGGAATGATCTCTTCCGACAGGCACAGGAACTCGACCGCGCCGATCGTCAGGCCGCTCTCCTCTTCGGCCTCGCGACGCGCGGCCTCGGCGGAGATTTCCATGTGATCGACCTTGCCGCCGACGATGTTCCAGTGTCCCGCCTCAGGCGCCTTCAGCCGCTTGCACAGCAGCACCCGCCCGTCGGCGCGCTGGATCACCAGCCCGCAGCCGACGCCCGGAAAGTCCACACCCGGTCGGGCCACGAAATCAGGCGTTCGGCCCCGTCGGCGCATCGACCGACGGATAGAAGGTGTAGCTCAGGGTGATCTCGCGCGCGCCCCTGGCTTCGCGATCCGTGGCCAGTTCGGGGGCGATGAAATACTGGACCGGGAACTGGCGCGTCTCGCCCGCCGCCAGGGTCTGATCCGAGAAGCAGAAGCATTGCAGCTTCTGGAAATAGGGGCCGGTGTATTCGGGCACGACATTGTACCCGGCCCGCACCTGGATCGGCTGGTCCGAGGTGTTGGTGACGTCGAAATAGGCCAGGCCCGTCTCGCCGATCCGCACCCTCTGGGTCGTCTGTTCGGCGCGGAAGGTCATGGGCAGGCCGCGGACGTTTGTGTCGAACCGCACCAGCACCGTCTGGTCCAGCACCGTGTCCGGCGCCTTTTCGGCGCGGCGCACCGTGCCGTCGAAGCCCGTGACCTGGCAGAACATCCGGTACAGGGGCACAGCCGCGAAGGCCGCGCCCGTCATCCCCATCACGCCCAGGACGCAGACGATGGCGATCAGGTTCTTGCGGCCGGGATTGTTCATCGCGGCGCCCCCGTCGCCTCTTGCAACAGGGCGCGCTCGGCCGCCTGGTTCTGTTGCAGGCGCAGGACCGTGGTGGTGAAGACCAGGACGATGAAGGCCACCAGGGCCGCCGCGATCCAGACATTGCGGCGCTTGCGGGCGCGCAGTTCCTCAGGGCTCAGACGCATGGTTCAGGCTCCCAGGCCCGCCACCGCCTCGACCAGGAAGGCCGAGAACAGGGCGACCAGATACAGGATCGAAAAGGCGAACAGGTCACGCGCCGGTTTGGCCTGGACCTTCACATCATACAATGCGGCCTCGCGTCCCACCGTATCGGCCTTGTCCGGCTCGTCGCCGGCGCGCGAGCGGTACAGCCGCCAGGCCAGGCCCAGGAAGCCCAGGCCGCCGGCGACCGACACCACCGCGTAGATCATCCCGCCCATGCCCACCAGGGCCGGGGCCACGGCCGAGGCCACGAAGACCAGCGAATAGATCAGGATCTGCAGCCGGGTGGACCTGGCCCCCCGCGCCACCGGCATCATCGGTATGCCCGCCTTGGCGTAGTCGCCGGCCGAATACAGCGCCAGGGCCCAGGAGTGCGGCGGGGTCCACAGGAAGATGATCAGGAACAGCAGCCAGGCCTGCCAAGGCGCCTGGCCCGTCGCCGCCGCCCAGCCGATCACCGGCGGAAAGGCGCCCGCCGCCCCGCCGATGACGATGTTCTGCGGCGTCCTGCGCTTCAGCAGCAGGGTGTAGAAGCCGGCGTAATAGACGATGGTCAGGGCCAGCAGCCCGGCCGCGAACCAGTTGGTGTTCATCCCCAGCAGCATGACCGAGAACAGGCTCAGGATGACGCCATAGGCCATGGCGTCATTCTTTCTGACCCGCCCCGCCGCCACCGGCCGACCGCGCGTGCGCCGCATCAGGGCGTCGGTCTCGCCTTCCAGCGCCATGTTCAGCGACCCGGCCGCGCCTGCGCCCACGGCGATGCACAGGATGGCGATGGCGGCGACCAGCGGGTTCATCGATCCCGGCGCCATGACCAGCCCGGTCGCGGCGGTGAAGACCACCACAGACATGACGCGCGGCTTCAGCAGCTGGAAGAAGTCTTCCGGCTGGGCGGTCGAGAGCGCGGGGCGGGTCTGGACGTCCTGGGTCATGGGTTCGGGTGTCATGGGTGAGGGCCGCATAGCATACCCCAAAGCAGAAGGCCGCCCCTTCCGTGGAAAGAGCGGCCCGCCGTTCGGGATGTCAGCCCGGGATCAGTGCTCGTCGCCCTTGACCACCGGCAGTTCGTTGAACTGGTGGGTCGGCGGCGGCGAGGACAGGGTCCACTCCAGGGTCGTGGCGCCCTCGCCCCACGGATTGGCGACGCCCGGCCGGCGGCGAATGGCGGCCTCGGCCAGCATGACCAGGAAGACCAGCACCCCCACGGCCGTGATCGCGTAACCGATCGACGAGATCTGGTTCCACAGGGTGAAGGCGTCCGGGTAGTCGATATAGCGGCGCGGCATCCCCTGCAGGCCCAGGAAATGCTGCGGGAAGAACACCAGGTTCACGCCCACGAACATGATCCAGAAATGGGTCGCGCCTAGGAACTCGTTGTACTTCACCCCGAACATCTTCTCGAACCAGTAGTAGAAGCCCGCGAAGATGGCGAAGACGGCGCCCAGCGACAGCACATAGTGGAAGTGGGCCACGACATAATAGGTGTCGTGCAGGCTGTAATCGATGCCGGCGTTCGACAGGACCACGCCGGTCACCCCGCCGACGGTGAACAGGAAGATGAAGCCGATGGCCCACAGCATGGGCGTCTTGAAGCTGATGGAGCCGCCCCACATGGTGGCGATCCAGCTGAAGATCTTCACCCCGGTCGGCACGGCGATGATCATGGTCGCGGCGATGAAATAGGCGCGCAGGTTCACGCTCATTCCGACCGTGTACATGTGGTGCGCCCAGACCACGAAGCCGACGAAGCCGATGGCCACCATGGCGTAGGCCATGGCCAGGTATCCGAACACCGGCTTGCGGCTGAAGGTCGAGACGATGTGGCTGATGATGCCGAAGCCCGGCAGGATCAGGATGTAGACCTCCGGGTGGCCGAAGAACCAGAACAGGTGCTGGTACATGATCGGGTCGCCGCCGCCGGCCGGGTCGAAGAAGTGGGTGCCGAAGTTGCGGTCGGTCAGCAGCATGGTGATGGCGCCGGCCAGGACGGGCAGCGACAGCAGCAGCAGGAAGGCGGTGATCAGCACCGACCAGGCGAACAGCGGCATCCGGTGCAGGGTCATGCCCGGCGCACGCATGTTCAGGATGGTGGTGATGAAGTTGATCGCGCCCAGGATGGAGCTGGCGCCCGCGACGTGCAGGGCGAAGATGGCCAGGTCGAAGGCCGGGCCGACGTGGCCCACCGTCGACAGGGGCGGATAGGCCGTCCAGCCCCCGCCGAAGCCCTTGCCCGGCCCGCCGTCGACGAACATCGACAGGATCAACAGGCACCAGGCGGCGACCAGCAGCCAGAAGGAGATGTTGTTCATGCGCGGGAAGGCCATGTCCGGCGCCCCGATCATGATCGGCACGAACCAGTTGCCGAAGCCGCCGATCATGGCGGGCATGACCATGAAGAAGATCATGATCAGGGCGTGGGCGGTGACCACCGCATTATAGCCGTGCTTGGACTGCTCCACGAGACCCAGAAGCTGGATCGACGAGCCTTCCCTGAAGATCTGGATTCCCGGCTCGGCCAGCTCCCAGCGGATCAGGCCCGACAGCGCCCCGCCCACGATGCCCGCCATGATGGCGAACATCAGATACAGGGTGCCGATGTCCTTGTGATTGGTGGACAGGAACCAGCGCGTGAAGAAGCCCACCTTGTGATCGTCGTGGTGGTGGGCGTCGTGGGCGGGAAGGACGTCGCGGGTCGAAACGGTTGCGTCAGCCATGGAACTGCTCGCCTCTTACTGGGCGGCCGGCGCGGCGGAGGCCGCGGCGGGAGCGGGTTGAACGGTCGGCGCGGTCGGCGTCGTCGCCGTCTGGGCGGTGGGTACGCCGGTCTGGGCGCCGGCTTCGGGGCCGGTCGTCGCCGTACCGACCACGGGGGCGCCGGTCGTGCCGGCCTCGACCTGGGCGGCGGTTCCGCCCGGCGCGGCCTCGGCCGTCTTCGGCGTCATGGAGCCGCCCTTGGAGGCGATCCAGCGTTCGAACTCGGCCTGGGTCACGACATTGATCTGGATCGGCATGAAGGCGTGATCGACGCCGCACAGTTCCGAGCACTGGCCGTAGAAGACGCCGGTGCGCTCGGCCTTGAACCAGGTCTCGTTGACCCGGCCGGGCACGGCGTCGGTCTTCAGGCCGAAGGCCGGCAGGGCCACGGCGTGGATGACGTCGGACGCCGTGATCAGCAGACGCACCGTCTTGCCGACCGGCACCACCATCGGCTCGTCCGCCGCCAGGCGATAGACGGCGTGCGACAGACCGCGCTCGGCCAGTTCGCCTTCCGGCACCATGTTGGAGATGTATTCGGCCACGCCCTGGTCGGGATATTCATAGGCCCAGTTCCACTGGTTGCCCGTGACCTTCACCGTCAGATCCGGTTCCGGCATGTCGTGATAGGCGAACAGCAGGCGGAAGGAGAACAGCGAAATCCCCACCAGGATCACCACCGGCAGAACGGTCCAGATGATCTCGACCGTGGTGTTGTGGCTCCAGCGCGCGGGCGTCGGATTGGATCTCTTGTTGTAGCGGAACACGATCCAGGCCAGCAGGCCCAGCACCAGCAGGGTGATGCCGGTGATGACAGGCATCAGGACGATGTCGTGGAACCAGATGGCGTCGTGCTTCAGCGGCGCGGCGGCCGGCTGAAGATCGATGCCGCCCGGCGTCGGCTGGCCCATCAGATCCTGCGCCCACGTCGGCGCGGCGGAGAACAGTGCGATCCCGACGGCTGTCGTCGCCGCCGTCGCTCCTGCCTTCGCTCTTCCCAGGGCTCGCGTCCCCATTCCCATACGAAGTCCCCACAATATCGTTTTTCAGCAGAGACTTGAGAACGAATCTCAAGTCTTCGCGCGGGCATGTTCTCCACCCGTCACTTCCTTGAGTCCCTATCGGATCGCCCTTCGCTTGCCAAGCGATCCGCGCTCCATCCGCCGCAAACTCGCCCCAAACCCGTCCGCCCCCTCATCGAACCCCGCTGGATTAAACCTTCGTCATGTTTAAACAGGTACCTTGCGTCGCAAGGTACCTTGTCGTACTCAATCCCCATCAAAGGAGACATCGAGGTGACCGAAACCATCGAGATACAGCTGAAGAAGGGGGTTCTGGGACTTTGCGTCCTGGCGCTTCTGAACCGGGCCGACAGCTACGCCTACGAGATCGCCAGCCGCCTGTCGGACGCGATCGATATGGGGGAAGGCACCATCTACCCCCTGATGCGGCGGATGCAGTCGGACGGACAGGTCGAGACCTATCTGGTCGAATCCTCGTCCGGCCCGTCCCGCAAATACTATCGCCTGACCGACGCCGGACGGACGGCCCTCGCCGCCCAGACCGCCGAATGGTCGGCCTTCACCCAAGCCGTCGACGCCGTCCTGGCCAGCGACGCGAACACGATCCAGGCTTCGGCGCCCCAGGCGGCCGAGGCTCAACCGGAGGAAACGGAACAATGACGCGCGCGGAATTCATCGCCCGTCTCAGAAGCGGCCTGGTCGGCCTTCCGACCGCCACGGCGACCGACATCGTCGCCGACTATGAGACCCATTTCGCCGACGGTCTGGCCGCCGGCCGCACCGAGGCCGAGGTGGCCGCCGCCCTGGGCGATCCGGGCCGGCTGGCCCGCGAGCTGAAGGCCGAGGCCGGGATCCAGCGCTGGCGCCAGGAGAAGAACCCCTCCGCCGCCGCCGCCGCCGTCTTCGCCGTCCTGGGCCTCGGGGCTGTCGACATCCTGATCCTCCTGCCCATTCTGATGGGCGTGGTCGGGACCCTCTTCGGCTTCTTCATCGCCGCCATCGCCCTGTTCATCTCGGGCGGCGGCGTCATGGTGGCCGGTCCCTTCGCCGGCTTCCCCGGCGGCCCGTTCGCGGCGATCCTGATGGGTCTGGGCCTGATGGCCGGGGCCGTCTTCATCGGCGCCCTTCTGACCATCGTCACCATCTGGCTGGTCAACGGGATCGTCTGGTTCGCCCGCCTGCACTACCGGCTGCTCAAGCCGGCGCTCGAACCCCAAACTGAAACCCAATCTGACGTCTCGAGCACGGGAGGCTCGCTATGATCCGCACACTGTTCATCATCGCCGGCGCCGCCCTGGTGCTCTGCATGGTCACCCTGGGCGGGGCCATCGCCCTCGGCGGCCACGACCTGCAACGCCACGGCTGGGCCTGGACCATCAAGGACCGGGACGGCGAGTCGATCCGCTTCGAACGGGTCAGGGGCGGCGGGACCGACGATCTCGGCCCCTTCACCACCCGCACCCTGGCCTGGACCGGCGGCGAGGCCCTGACCATCGATTCCAGCATCGACGTCGAATACGTCCAGGGGCCGGCCAATACCGTGGTCATCACCGGGCCCAAGGGGCTGACCGACCGCGTCACCCTGACGGATGGCCGCCTGTCCATGGGCGACGGCGACGAACGGATCGTGTTCGGCTGGGACAACGGAAACTTCTCCGCCCGGTCGGAACGCGACGAGTTGCGCGTCGTCGTCACGGCGCCCAATGTCCGCCGCTTCGCCTCCAACGGCTCGGGCGACCTGGACATCAGCGGCTATGACCAGCCCTCGATGGCCCTGTCGATCTCGGGTTCGGCCGATGTCACCGCCTCGGGCCGCACCGACGCCCTGGACCTCGACATCGCCGGCTCGGGCGACGCCGATCTTCGAGCTCTGGACGCCAAGGACGCCAAGGTCGACATCGCCGGCTCCGGCGACGCCGACATCGCCCCCACCGGCGACGTCCAGGTCAGCATCGCGGGCTCCGGCGACGTCAGCCTGGCGACCCGCCCCGCCAAGCTGACCAGCGAAATCGCCGGCTCCGGCGACGTCTATCAGAACTGAAAGGACCAGACCCTCCCTCGCTTGCGGGGGAGGGTCCGCGACTGCATGAACGTGGTGCGGGGCTGAACCTTACAGGCCCCCTCCGTCTCGCCGGCTTCGCCGGCGATCCACCTCCCCCAAGGGGGGGGAGGAATGCGAGCACCGAAATCCTCCCCCCCCTGGGGGAGGTGGCGCGGCGCAGAGCGCCGTGACGGAGGGGGCCCGAACGGGCCCAACTGTGACAATGACGCTGGTCTCACTCCAATGATTCCAACCCCTTGCCAGATTCTCGCCCCGACTTCCCCGCCAGGGTTTCCCCGTCCCCTATAATCCTCCCGGTCTCGTCGCTTGGAGGGCTCGTAAGGCCTGCGACCTTGCGGCGGCGGGAGCGGATGGAACGGGAGCGGGGGTGTGATCCCTCCGCGCCGACGGCGTCTCAAAACGCCGCCGGAGGGTCGAGGGGGATACTCGGCCGCACTCGGGACGGGGTTCGCAGACCCTGCCGACCCGTCGCAGGCTTATGGGGTTAGGCGATAAGACCGCCACCGCTCGGCGCCCCGAGCTTGCAGGCCAACCATTCGCGCGGGGCGTCAAACCTTCGTCGAAACGGTACTCAGAACACTAAACTCCGGGCGAAGGCCCGGCGCCCCGCCCAGCCCTCCGCTTCCAAAGGGCCTCCAAACTCCGCCGAACGGACGGAGCGTTTCGTCACGCCTTCACCCTGCCCTTCATTCCCGCTAAGCCATGCCCATGACCTCCGCCCCTCTTCCCGACGCCGGCGCCAACTGGGTGGATCGCCATGCGCCGCAGCGGCTGAAGCCCTGGCTGAAGCTGGGCCGCTTCGACCGGCCCATCGGCATCTGGCTGCTGCTCCTGCCCGGCTGGCAGGGGATCGTCCTGGCCCTGGCCCAGTATCGGCAGGCGCCCGGCCTCTATGACCTGTGGCTGTTCGTCGGTTTCGGCATCGGGGCCTGTCTGATGCGCGCCGCCGGTTGCGCCTTCAACGACATCGTCGATCGCGACTTCGACGCCCAGGTCGCCCGCACCGCCCTACGCCCCATCCCCGCCGGCCTGATCAGCGTCAAACAGGCCTGGGCCTTCGTGATCGGCTGCAGCCTGATCAGCCTGCTGATCCTGCTGACCCTGCCCGTCGTCGCCATTGCCCTCGGCGTCGGCTCCCTGGCCCTGGTCGCCGCCTATCCTTTCATGAAGCGGATCACCTGGTGGCCCCAGGCCTGGCTGGGCCTGACCTTCAACTGGGGCGCGCTGATGGGCTTCGCCGCGGCCCTGCCCCTGGCCGCCGCTGCCCTGCTGCTGCCAGCCGACATCCTGGGCGAGTTCCGCCCCTTCCTCTGGTCCGCCCCCAGCGACAGCGACCACGCCGTCACCCTGGTCTGGCAGGCCTATATCCCCGCCGTCCTCCTCTACCTCGGCGGCGTCTTCTGGACCCTGGGCTACGACACCATCTACGCCCTGCAAGACATCGAGGACGACGCCATGGTCGGGGTCAAATCCTCGGCCCGCCGCCTGGCCTCGGCCGTCCGCCCCGGCGTGGCCGTCTTCTATCTCATCAGCCTGGTCCTGGCCGTCCTGGCCGGTCTGTCAGCCGGACTCGGCCCGCTGTTCTGGCTGGGCCTGGCCCTCTACGCCGCCCATCTGGCGCTTCAGGTCGTCCGCCTCGACCGCACCGACGGCGCCCTGGCGCTGAACCTGTTCAAGTCCAATCGCGAGGCCGGCTTCATCCTGCTGGCCGCCCTCGCCCTCGGATCCATCGGCCTGTGAAGGAGTCTCCCATGAACCGTTCCGTTCGCATCCTGCTGCTGTCCGTCGCCGTCGCGGCCACCGTCGCCGCCTGTCAGCGCCGCGACGACAAGGTCGAGGCTCCGGCCCCCGCCCCGGCCGCGCCCGCCCCCGTCAACCCGGCCGCAGCCGGCGCGCCGATGAGTTTCGACTCCAAGACCCAGTACGCCACGGTCAAACTGACCCTGCCGGACGTGATCAAGTCCAAGCCCGACCTGCACGCCCCCCTCTACGCCGCCGCCGTGCGCGACCTGCGCCAGTTCTCCGAAGGCGCCCAGGCCGACCTGTCCGAGGCCGGCGGCGGCCCCGGCGGCTACGAGAAGACCATCGCCTTCGACCCCGGCGCCGAGACCGGCAAGCTGTTCAGCCTGGCCCGCACCGATTTCGAGTTCACCGGCGGCGCCCACCCCAACACCAGCTTCTCGGCCGTGCTGTGGGACAAGGCGATGAAGAAGCGGCTGGGCTTCGCCGACCTGTTCCGCCCCGGCGCCGATCTGGCGGGCCTGGACAAGGCCCTGTGCGACGCCGCCAACGCCGCCAAACAGGCCCGCTCGCCGGGGTCGGAGACCGCGACCCTGGGCGGCAAGATGTGGACCTGCCCCAAGGCCGTCGCCACCCCCTTCGTCCTGACGCCGGGCACGACGCCGGGCAAGGCGGGCGGGATCACCTTCCTGCTGGGCGCCTATCAGATCGGCCCCTATTCGGACGGCCCCTACCAGATCGCCCTGCCCCAGTCGGTCTTCCGCTCCCTGCTGAACCCCGCCTACGCCGACGAGTTCGCCGGCGCGCCGGTCAAGACGGGGGACGTGACGCCGAAGAACGGCTGATCAGTCGGCCAGGAACTGATCCACCAGTTCGGCGAACCGCTGGGGCTGGTCGGCCATGATGAAATGCCGGCTGCCGTCGACGCGGATCAGCTTGACGCCGGGCAGGGTCGCATATTCGTGACCCCAGGCCTGATCCGCCTGGGCGGCGGGCGCCCCGCCGTCGGCGTCCGAGGCGTAGAGGGCGGTCACCGGCACGCTCAGGTTCGCAAGACCTGGCCGCGCATCCGTCAGCAGGACGTCCCGCATGGCCGCCGCCATGGCCTTGCGGTCCGACCCGGTCGTCCAGTCGACCAGCCTGACCCGCAATGCCGCATCCCGCGTCATGCCCTGGGCGCTGCCGACCTGGGCGGCGCGGAACGACTCGTCCGAGAGGGCCAGAAGGGTCTGCGCCGTCTGCTCCGCCGCCGGCCTCATGGCCTCGACCGTCACCTGCGGCCCCCGCAGCGCGCCGAAGAAGGGCAGGCTGTCCACGCTCATCAACCGGCCGACAGCCTCAGGATGCTGCTGGGCCAGCACCAGTCCCGCCAGGGCGCCCATCGAATGACCGATCACCGCCGGCCGCTCCAACCCTTGGCTGCGGATGTAGCGGTCCAGTTCGTCGACCGCCGGCTGGACGAAGGGACCGTCGCCATGGCTCCAGGCCTCACCCGCGAAGCCCGCCAGCTGCACCAGATGGACCCGGTGCGTCGCCTTCAGCCGATCCGCCGTCGCCCGCCACACTTCCCGCGAACAGCCGAAGCCGGGGATCAGGATCACATCGGGACCGGCTCCCACCACCTCGACCGACAGCCGGTCCGAAACAAAGGCCGGCGCCTGGGCGCTTGGCTGGGCGAAGGCGGCGGTGACGCCGACCACCAGCGACGGCGTGCAGACCGCCAGGCCGAACAGAGCGGCGCGCAGGCGCGGGCGCGCCTTGAAGAAGGCGTTGAACATCGGATGTCTCCCTTGGGTTTTAGGTTTGGTCCGCCGCCCTCAGGCGTGCGGGTTCTCGAAAATCTCTTCCACCGGCCGCTCGAAGACCGCCGCGATCCGGTAGGCCAGATCCAGCGACGGATCGTGCCGCTCGGTCTCCAGGGCGATCACCGCCTGTCGCGACACGCCCAGCGCCTGGCCCAGCTGCTCCTGCGTCCAGCCGCGCTCGACGCGCAGCAGTTTCAGCCGGTTCTTCATCGGCTGGTCCGGATGAAGGGCGCGGTCAGGCCGTACATGCCCCAGAACAGCGGCACGATCAGCCAGGTCTGCATATGGGGCGCGCCGGCGAAGCTCTCCCCGAACCCCCAGAAGGTGGCGACCGCCATGGCCAGCCCCGAGGCGACGATGAACTGTTTCGCCGTCACGCCTCGCACGAACTCATCGCTCTCCCGCATCAGCGAAAGCACCGCCCAGATCTGGCCGATCACCGGCGCAGAGACCACCGCCGCCAGCCCCCAGGCCGCCGGCTTTCCCATCACTTCGTCGAAGGCGTCGGTCGTCATCATGGCCACGCAAATGGCCACATAGGGAATGGTGAAGGCCATGATGCGAATGACGTATCGCCGGTGCGCCGGGGTGGTCGATTTTCCGAAAGACAGCATGTCCGCCTCCTTGTGTAAGGCCAACCTTACATCGGTCAAATGTCATGTCAACCTGACTTTTTGTAAGGAAGACCACACATCATCGCATTGCTTTGTCCAGACCCGCCTTAGGGACTAGACTGCCGCCATGCCCGTCGCCCCGCGCATAGCCGCATCCACCCTGTTCACGCCCGAGGAATGGGCTCCGTTCCAGGCCCGCTCGGCCTGGGTCGGGCCGCTTCTGGTGGCGCATTGCTGGACCGTGATCGCCGCGGCGGTCGTCGCGGGGGTGCTGATCCCCTGGCTGATCCCGCTGTGCGTCATGGTGATCGGCACGCGCCAGCTGGGCCTGGCGATCCTGATGCACGAGGCGGCGCACGGCGGCCTGTCCCGGAACCTGCGGCTGAACGATTTCCTCGGCCACTGGCTGTGCGCCGTGCCCATCGGCGCCAGCCTGACCGCCTATCGCCCCTATCACCTGGCCCACCACCGCTTCGCCCAACAGCCGGAGGATCCCGACCTGATGCTGTCGGCGCCCTTTCCTGTCTCGCCCGCCTCCCTGCGGCGCAAGCTGATCCGCGACCTGACCGGCCAGACCTTCTTCAAGCAGCGGGTGCTGCTGCCGCTGGCCCAAAGGCGCTCAGGCAGCCCGAAGGGCGATGGCGCACAAACAATGAGCGATAGCGCCCACCAATATGAGGCCGTCGTCACCGGCCGCTCGGTCCTGCCCTTCCTCGCCTTCAACGCCGTCCTGCTGGCGGGCTTCGTCGCGGCGGGGGTCTGGTGGGCCTTCTTCGCCTTGTGGCTGCTGCCGATGGCGACCTGGTTCCCGATGGTGACGCGGCTGAGAAACATCGCCGAACACGCCTGCGTCGAGGGCTCGGCCGCCGACGCCTTCCGCGCCGCCCGCACCACCCGCGCCGCCTGGTGGGAGCGCGCCTTCATCGCCCCCTACTGGGTCAATTTCCACGCCGAACATCACCTGTTCATGCATGTGCCGTGCTGGAAGCTGCCGGCCCTGCACCGCGCCGTCCACACCCGTCCCCAGGCCGCCGGCATGGAGGTCGCGCCCGGGTATGCCGACGTGCTGAAGACCGCGACGCGTCGCCGGGCATGACCATCCCCGATCCGGCCGCCTTCATCCACGCCAACACACGTCTCCAGCCCGTGCCCCATGCGCCGGAAATCTCGCTGTGGCTGGCGGACGAGATCACGCCGATCTGGCGCATGACGGAAGAGGAACTGGGCGAACTGGGCCTGCCGCCGCCCTTCTGGGCCTTCGCCTGGGCCGGCGGTCAGGCGCTGAGCCGCTATCTGCTGGATCACCCGCAAGAGGTCGTCGGCAAGCGGGTGCTGGACTTCGCGACCGGTTCGGGCCTGGTCGGGGTGGCGGCCATGCGGGCGGGCGCCGCCTCGGTCCTGTGCGCCGACATCGATCCCTTCTGCCAGGCCGCCGTCGCCGCCAACGCCCAGGCCAACGGCGTGGCCCTGGGCTTCACCCCGCTCAATCTGCTGGACGCCCCGCCGCCGGCCGTGGACGTCATCTGCGCCGGCGACATCTGCTACGAAAAGCCGATGACAGAGGCCGTGCTGGCCTGGCTGGGCCAGGCCCGCGCCGCTGGAACCCGTGTCCTGATCGGCGACCCCGGCCGCACCTATTTCCCCCGTTCGGGCCTGGATTTCCTGGCGGAATACAGCGTGCCGACGACCAGAGAGCTGGAGGACCTGGAAATCAAGCGATCCTCCGTCTGGGCCATGCCCTGAGGTCACGGCGCGGCCGCGCTTGCCCCTCGCGCCGTCGCCGCCCATCTTCAAGGACATGAGACTGATCGCGACCCTTTCCATAGTGATCGCCGCCATGGCCTCCAGCGCCGTGGCGCAAACCCCGCCCTATGTCCCGCCTTACGCCGCGCCCTACGGCGCCTATCCCGGCGGCGGTCCTGCGGCGATCGCCGACCAGCATCGCTATGAAAACGACCGGCTGCGGCGACAATCCGAGGCCAACGCCGCCCTGGCCCGACAGCAGCAGATCGAAACCCGTCAGCGCCTGATGCAGATCGAGGCCGCGCGCGAACCGACCGTGTCGCCGGCCGTCCCCGCCCGCCCCCTGTATGACGTCGCCCAGGAGCGCGGCCTGCGCGAAGGCGCCGCCGCTCGTCGCCAACAGACCCGCCAGGGCGTGACCCAGATCGACGACTGGCTGGATCGGCCGAACTGACGCATCCCTTCCCTTTCCTCCGCGTTCCGGCCTAGCTTCAAGACGGATCAGGCGGAGGGAACGGGCATGCGCTGGCAGGGCGGACGGACAGGCGGCGGCGGGGTCGAGGATCGGCGCGGTCTCGGCGGCGGGGCGCTGGCGGGCGGCGGGATCGGCGTCGGGATCCTGGCGATCATCGGCTATCTCGTGTTCGGCATAGATCCGGCGACAACAACCCAGTTGGCCAGCCAGTTCGGCGGCGTCGGCGCCGAGCAGCAGCAGGGTCAGGTCGGGACGCCTGAAGATCAGGCCGGTCGGTTCGTCGATGTCGTCGGGGGCAATATCAACGACGTCTGGACCCAGAAGCTGAACGGCTACGAACCGCCCAAGGTGGTCATCTATGAACAGGGCACATCGACCGGCTGCGGCTATGGCCAATCGGCCATGGGCCCTTTCTATTGCCCGACCGACAGGACCGTCTATCTGGACCTGGGCTTCTGGCAGGAGATGGAGACGCAACTGGGCGCCTCGGGCGCTGACTTCGCCCGCGCCTACGTCATCGCCCACGAGTTCGGCCACCACGTCCAGACCCTGACCGGAACCTCGGCCCAGGTCCGTCAGGCCCAGCAGCGCGCGCAGGGGGAAGCCGAAGCCAACCAGTATTCCGTCGCGCTGGAGCTTCAGGCCGATTGCTACGCCGGCGTCTGGGCCAGAAACGCCTCGGCCGTCTCGAACGGCCAGGTCGCCCTGGAGCCCGGCGACATCGAGGAAGGCATGAAGACCGCCCAGGCCATCGGCGACGACACCCTGCAACGCCGGGGCGGCGGGCGCGTTTCGCCAGAGAGCTTCACCCACGGCTCCGCAGCCCAGCGGGTCGAGTGGCTGCAACGCGGCTATCAGTCGGGCGACCCGGCCGTCTGCGACACCTTCAGCGGCGCCTGAACAAGGTTTTCGGTGATGGGTTCTGCGGCGGGTTGCGGGTGTGGTCCCGCGCCCCTAACACCGCCTCGCGCGCCCCAGCGACGCACAGACCGACGGATACATTCCCATGCACGCTCGCGCCGGCCGCCAAGCCCTTCCGGAAGACCTGATCGACCTCGACGCCCTGATCGGCGCCTATGGATCCGGCCGGCCCGACATGGCCGACCCGGCCCAGCGGGTGGTGTTCGGCACCTCGGGACACCGGGGCTCGGCTCTGGACGGCGCCTTTACCGAGAGCCACATCCTGGCCATCGCCCAGGCGGTCGCCGAATATCGCGCGGCGCAGGGGATCGACGGCCCGCTGTTCGTCGGGCGCGACACCCACGGCCTGTCCGAACCCGCCTGGCGCACGACGCTGGAGGTGCTGGTCGGCAATGGCGTCGAGGTGCTGATCGACGCCCGTGACGGCTTCACCCCGACCCCGGCCGTGTCCCACGCCATCCTGGCCTACAACCGCGCCAATACGCGCCAGGCCGACGGGATCCTGATCACCCCGTCGCACAATCCGCCCCGCGACGGCGGCATCAAATACAATCCCCCCTCCGGCGGTCCGGCCGGGAGCGACGCCACCTGCGCCATCGCCGCCCGCGCCAATCAACTGATCGAGGGCGGTCTGGTCGAGGTGAAGCGCGTCCCGTTCGACCGGGCTTACGCCACGGCGGGCCGGTTCGACTTCATGGGCGCCTATATCGACGACCTGCCCAGCGTGCTGGACCTGGACGCCATCCGCGACGCCGGGGTCCGCATGGGGGCCGATCCGCTGGGCGGAGCGGCCGTGGCCTATTGGGGCGAGATCGCCGACCGGCACCGGCTGAACCTGACCGTGGTCAATGACGTCGTCGATCCGCGCTGGGCCTTCATGCCGCTGGACGCCGACGGCAAGATCCGCATGGACTGTTCGTCGCCCAGCGCCATGGCCAATCTGATCCGGATGATGCAGGGCGGATCGGCCTATGATCTGGCCTTCGGCAATGACGCCGACGCGGACCGCCACGGCATCGTCACGCCCGACGGCGGCCTGATGAACCCCAATCATTTCCTGGCGGCGGCCGTCGCCTATCTGTTCGTCAACCGTCCCGGCTGGGGCCCGGACGTGGCGGTGGGCAAGACCCTGGTCTCGTCATCGATGATCGACCGCGTCGTCGCCGGCATGGGCCGCCGCCTGCTGGAGGTTCCGGTCGGGTTCAAGCATTTCGTGCCGGGCCTGCTGGACGGAACCGTCGGCTTCGGCGGCGAGGAATCGGCCGGGGCGACCTTCCTGCGGCGCGACGGCACGGCCTGGTCCACAGACAAGGACGGCCTGCTGCTGTGTCTGCTGGCGGCCGAGATCCAGGCCCGCACGGGTCAGAGCGCCAGCCAGCTCTATGCCGGCCTGACCGAACAATACGGCGCTCCCGCCTATGCCCGGATCGACGCCCCCGCAGATCGGACGCAGAAGGCGCGTCTGGCCGCCTTGAGCTCCGCCGACGTCGCCGCCACCACCCTGGCCGGTCAGCCGATCACCGACATCCTGACCAAGGCCCCCGGCAATGGCGAGGCCATCGGCGGGCTCAAGGTCGTGACCGCCGACGCCTGGTTCGCCGCCCGCCCGTCGGGCACCGAGGACGTCTACAAGATCTACGCAGAGTCCTTCCTGGGAGCGGATCACCTGGCCCAGGTCCAGGCCGAGGCCAAGACGCTCGTGGCCGCCGCCCTGGCGGGCTGAAGGGCTTGAGGCTTGACTTTATGTCCGCGAACCTCCATTTGCGCTGCGTCGCACAATCGCGATCTCCGGCGTCTCCAGCGCGTGTAAGTCCATCTCGGACCTGTCTGTAGAAGCCGCCGGCCCCTCAAGTTCATTCGCTGCCCGGACACGCGGGGCGGCGCCCGATCCACCCCGCAGGCTTCATTCCGAAGCCCGGCCGGGACTGGCGGTGCGCGGCCCTAAGGCGTCATGCCATGGCTGAAAGCGCCCTGCCGCACGCGAAAGACACTGCTGTGAGCACCACATTCGAATCCATGGGCCTGAACAAGGCCCTTCTTCAGGCGCTGGCGTCGGAAGGCTACACCAAGCCGACCCCGATCCAGGAAAAGGCCATCCCCGACGTCATGCAGGGCAAGGACCTGCTGGGCATCGCCCAGACGGGCACCGGCAAGACCGCCGCCTTCGCCCTGCCGATCCTGCATCGCCTGGCCGAGAACCGCATCGCCCCCAAGCCGCGCACGACGCGCGTGCTGGTCCTGTCGCCCACGCGTGAACTGGCCACCCAGATCGGCGACAGCTTCAAGGCTTACGGCGCCCACCTGGGCTTCCGGGTCGCGGTCATCTTCGGCGGCGTGAAATACGGCGCCCAGGAGCGGGCCCTGCAACAGGGTCTGGACATCCTGGTCGCGGCGCCCGGCCGTCTGCTGGACCACATCCAGCAGAAGAACCTGGACCTGTCCTCGACCGAGATCTTCGTCCTGGACGAAGCCGACCAGATGCTGGACCTGGGCTTCATCAAGCCGATCCGCCAGATCGTCAGCCGCATCCCGGCCAAGCGCCAGAACCTGTTCTTCTCGGCGACCATGCCGACCGAGATCGGCAAGCTGGCGGGTGAGCTGCTGAAGGACCCGGTCAAGGTCCAGGTCACGCCGCAATCCACCACCGTCCAGCGCATCAGCCAGTCGGTCGTCCACGTCGAACAGGGCCGCAAGCGCGCCCTGCTGACCGAAATGTTCAGCGATCCCGAGTACACGCGCTGCCTGGTCTTCACCAAGACCAAGCACGGCGCCGACAAGGTCGCGGCCTATCTGGAAGCGGGCGGGGTCGAGGCCGGCGCCATCCACGGCAACAAGTCCCAGCCCCAGCGTGAACGCACGCTGGACGCCTTCAAGAAAGGCAAGCTGCGCGTCCTGGTCGCCACCGACATCGCCGCGCGCGGCATCGATGTGGACGGCGTCTCGCACGTCGTGAACTTCGAGCTGCCCCATGTGCCGGAGGCCTATGTGCACCGCATCGGCCGGACGGCCCGCGCGGGCGCCGACGGCACCGCCATCAGCTTCGTCGCCGGCGACGAGATGAAGCTGCTGAAGGATATCGAGAAGGTCACGCGCCAGAAGATCCCGGCCATCGACCGCCGCAACGACAAGGCCCTGGGCCAGCTGGACGCCACCATCATGGCGACCGGCGTCGGCAAGAAGGCGACCATGCCGGAACGTGAAGGCGGCGAGCGCAATGAAGGCGGCCGGGGTGGTCGTGGGCGCAGCCGCGTGCCGCATCGCGACGGCGTCCGTCCGGAAGGCGGCGGTCAGCCGCATCGTCAGCGCCGCGCCCGTCCCGGCGAGACTCCGGCGGCTCCGCGTCCCGAGCGCGCCTACAACCCCCTGGCCGGTGAGCGCGTGCCCTCGATCAACGACAACGCCAAGCCTGCGGAAGGCGAAATGAAGCGCCGTCCCCGTCGCCGTCCGTCGAACGGCGGCAAGGGCTACGGCGGCGCGGCCAAGGCCTGATCCCCGCTCGCCCCCCTCGGGCTTGCCCCGAGGGGGGCGGACCGGAAATCGGCGATAAAAAACGGCGGCTCCTTTGCAGGAGCCGCCGTTCTTGTTTCAGCCGATGGCTGTGGACCTTAGAAGTTCCAGGTCGCGCCCATCGAGAAGCCGACGCCGTGGCCCTTGGCCTCGCCGCGCAGGGTGGAGACGACCAGGCCGTTGCCATACACGTCGCGGGTGTCGTTGATCGTGGCCGTATCGATGTCGATATAGGTCACGGCGCCGTCGAAGGTCATGGAGCCCACGCTCTTCGACAGACCGGCGGTGTAGAGGAACCGGTCGCCGTCCGGGATACGGGCGGTGCGGTGATCGTCCGGCGTCGGGGTCGGGTCGTAGCCCAGGCCGGCGCGGACCGTCATGGTCGGATCGATCTTGTAGTCGAAGCCGATCGCGCCGGAGGTGACGTCGTCATAGTCCTGAACGATGGTCGAGGAACCGGACGTTCCATAGGTCACGCGGATGGCGTCGAACTCGCTCCAGCCGATCTGGTTGACCTGGGCGTTCAGCGTCAGGCGGTCATTGACGGCGTAACGGGCCGAGACGGTGGCGTACCAGGGGGTGGTGAAGCTGGCGACGCCGTCAGCCGAGACGTTGGCGGCCGCCAGAACGCCGGTCAGGCCCGAGAGGTTCACGGTGCCTTCCAGCTCGTGCTCGATCTTGGAGCGATAGGACAGACCCAGGTCCAGCTTGCCGAAATGCATCTGGGCGCCGGCGTTCCAGCCGTAATCCCAGCCGTCGCCTTCAAGCTGGTTGCGGCCGTCGGTGCTGGGCGAGACGGCATAGGTCGGAGCAAAGACGCCGGGGATGGCCACGTTCGGCAGGGCCGAGCTCAGGGTCGCCTTGGCGTACTGGGCGTCAAAGCCGGCGCCGATGTCCAGCCAGTCCGTGACCGTCATGGCGGCGACCAGGCTGACATTGGCCGAGCGCAGCTCCGACGTCAGCGCGTCGTAGCGGGCGAAATCGGTCGGCTCGTACTTGGTGGTGAAGTTGAACGGCGCCTGGACGGCCATGCCGACGTTGAAGCGCTCGCCGATCGGCATGGAGACGGCGAAGTTCGGGATGATGCCGCTTTCGACCACGTTATGGACGTGCGGATCGCCGTTGACCGGCGCAGTCCGGCTGACGATGGCCGGGGTGGGGACGTTGTAGGTCAGGCTGGAGCCGCGATCATTGACGTCTGAGTCCAGGATCAGGCCGTGCATGCCGGTGTAGACCTGGCGCTGGGTTCCGGCGATCGCGGCGGGGTTCCACCACAGCGACTGCACGCCCTTGTCGGCGCCTTCGCCCGAGTTGGCGCGGCCCTGGCCGCGGGTCGATTGTTCCTGCACGTAGAACGAACCGGCCATGGCAGGCGCGGCGACGCCGGCCAGCAGGACGGTGGTCAGGGCGATGCCGCCCATACGAGCGAGATTCCTGGGAGTCATTAAGCCATTCCTATAGTGTTGCCCCCGCCATCAAACGCGGCGGTGGGTATCGGGGAGGGTTGTGCACGGCAGCGCTTTCGTCAGGAAAACGTTGCATGCGTGGCGGGTCTCGGCCGGGAAACGGGCGAAACTGTGTCGGAAAAATCGCACACGATCACACCGGCGAGAGGTTACGCGGCGGCAGGTTCATTCCGTCAGGCGACAGTGTCGTGCAACACACAGTCTGCCATGACGTCGGGTAAGGAATCCTTGACCGCCGCACAATCGCCTTGCGTATCCATGATAGGATGGTCATCTGAAAATACCCGCCGCTGCTGATTGAACCATGTACGAAACGCCCGATCTCGAAACCGACGCCCTGGTCCGCACCAGCGCCATCCGCATTCACCAGGCGGAGGACTTCGAGGGGATGCGCAAGGCCGGCCGTCTGGTCGCCGAAGCGCTGGACATGATCACCCCCCATGTTCAGCCGGGCGTGCTGACCAGCACGATCGACGACCTGATCCGCGAATTCACTCTGGACCACGGCGGCCTGCCGGCGTGCCTGGGCTACAAGGGTTACGAGAAGACCGTCTGCACCTCGATCAACCACGTCGTCTGCCACGGCATACCCGGCGACCGGGTGCTGAAGGACGGCGACATCGTCAACATCGACCACACGGTCATCGTCGACGGCTGGCACGGCGACTCGAGCCGCATGTATGCGGTCGGCGAGATCAACGCCCGCGCCAAGAAGCTGATCGACGTGACCTATCAGTCGCTGGATCTGGGCCTGGAACAGGTCAAGCCGGGCAATACCTTCGGCGACATCGGTTTCGCCATCCAGAAATTCGTCGAGGCCCAGCGCATGAGCGTGGTGCGCGACTTCTGCGGCCACGGCATCGGCCGGGTCTTCCACGACAGCCCCAATGTCCTGCACTACGGCCGCAAGGGCGAGGGCGCCGTGCTGAAGGCCGGCATGTTCTTCACCGTCGAGCCGATGGTGAACCTGGGCAAGCCGCACGTGAAGGTCCTGTCCGACGGCTGGACCGCGGTGACGCGCGACAAGTCCCTGTCGGCCCAGTGCGAACACACCATCGGGGTGACGGAAGACGGGCTGGAAATCTTCACCGTCAGCCCGGCCGGACTGTTCCGCCCCAACTGAACCCTTGATCCCCCCTCGTCTTCCGCACAGGTTGCGGCAGAAGAGGTAGGGGACATGCTGGACGACCTGACACCCGAACCCAAACCGAAGCCGCGTCACAGCGGCCATCGCGACCGGCTGCGCGAACGGGCCGCCAAGGGCGGGTTGGGCGCCCTGCCCGACTATGAGCTGCTGGAACTGCTGCTGTTCCGCTCCATCCCCTACAAGGACGTCAAACCGCTGGCCAAGGATCTGCTGGCCCGGTTCGGCGGGCTGGAGGGCATAGGCGCCGCCAGTCACGAGGCCGTCGAGGACCAGGTGGCGCGGACCCTGGCCTATGTGCCCGGCAAGGCGACGCGGGCGGTCGCGCTGGACCTGCAGCTGATCTTCGACGTGACCCGCAGGATCGCGCGCGAGCCGACGGCGAAACGGCCGGTCATCTCGTCTTGGAGCGCTTTGCTGGCCTATGTCCGCGTGGCACTGCAACATGAGCCGCGCGAACAGTTCCGGGTGCTGTATCTGGACAAGAAGAACCAGCTGATCCTGGACGAGGTGCAGAACCGGGGCACGGTCGATCACGCCCCCGTCTATCCCCGCGAGGTCGTGCGGCGCGCCTTGGAGCTGTCGGCCAGCGCCCTGATCCTGGTCCACAACCATCCGTCCGGCGACCCCACCCCCAGCCGCGCCGACATCGAGATGACGAAACAGGTTGTGCAGGCCGGCCGAGCCCTTAACGTCGAGGTTCACGACCATCTGGTCGTCGGCCGCGACGGGGTGGCCAGCTTCAAGCAACTGGGCCTGATGTGAACGCTGAAATTCTCAAGACTGAGAGGCTGGTTCTGACACCGGTCGAGGTGAACGATCTAAGCCCCCTGATCGCGCTTTGGGCCGACGAAGAATTCACCCGCCACATCACGGGTCGGCCCCTGACGAGCGAGGAGGTGTGGTTTCGGCTGCTACGCGACCTGGGACAGTGGAGCGTCGCCGGCTACGGCGCCTGGACCGTCCGCCTGGCGAACAACGGCTCCTATCTTGGCAGCGTCTCGATACTGGATCACCGACGACTGATCGATCCGCCTCTGGCCGACCCTGAACTGGGCTGGGGCCTTTCGCCGGCCTGCCAAGGCCAGGGCTTCGCTTCTGAAGCCGTGCAAGCGGTTCTGGACTGGGCGGACGTCCGCCTGCCGGCCGCACGCACTGTCTGCATGATCGCGCCGGAGAACCTCGCCTCCGTTCGGCTGGCGGAACGGGTCGGCTACCGCCCCTATGCGACGACGACCTACAAGGACGGTCCGGTTCAGCTCTTTGAACGGCCGAAACAGGCGTAGCCCGGCATTAAGGTTTATCGGGCATGCTGAAGGAGAACGATCCAAGAGCCCCGCCCATGCCCATGTCCGTCGAAACCCTGCGCCAGCATCTGGTCGAGGCCTTTCCCGACGCCGAGATCGCCATCGACGACCTGGCCGGAGACGGCGACCACTATCGCGCCCGCATCGTCTCCAGCGCCTTCGCCGGCATGCCGCGCGTGCGCCAGCACCAGTTGGTCTATGCCGCGTTGAAGGGACAGATGGGCGGCGAACTGCACGCCCTGGCGCTCGAAACCGCCGCCCCGCCCAAGGAGGCTTGATCCCAATGCGCTATCGCCCCTTCGGCGTGTCCGGCGCCGCCATTTCCAACCTGACCCTCAGCTTCGGGCTGGACAATCTGGCGCGCGGTCGTGAGGGCGCGCTGAACCTGCTTTATTCCGCCCTGGAAGCCGGGGTGAATTCCTATCGGCTCGAGACCGCCGATCCGGTTGCGGCCGAGGTGCTGGGCGAAGCCCTGGCCCATGTGGATCGCAAGCTGGTCTGTGTCAGCCTGACCCTGGGCGTCGGCGCAGGCCGCGAGGCGGCGCGCGATTTCTCGGCCGAAGGCATGACCGGCGCCATCGACCGGGTGCTGCATTTCTCGGGCCTGGGCTGGATCGATGTTGCGGTGCTGCACGAGCCGGGCGAACACGAACTGCCGCAGTCGTCGCTAAACGCGCTCAAGGCCCTGCGCGCCACCGGGCGCATCAAGCTGCTGGGCGTGGCGGGCGGCGGCGAGGTCATGGACACCTATGTCTCCACCGGCGCCTTCGACGCCCTGTTCACCCCCTTCGACATCAACGCCGACTGGAGGCTGCGCAATCGTGTCCGCGCCGCCCGCGAACAGGACATGTCGGTCTTCGCCTACGACTATTTCACCGACCGCCGCGCCAAACCGCGTGGAACCGAGCCTGTTGCGAAAAAGGGCTTCTTCGGCCTGGGCGGCGCGCCCAAACGTCCGCCCCAATCGCGTCAGAGCGACGCCTTCGGCTTCCTGTATCGTACGCCCAACTGGCCGGCCGAGGCGATCTGCCTCAGCTATGTCCTGACCGATCCGACCATCTCCAGCGTCATCATACGCGCCAATGACGTGGAACGGCTGAGCATGCTGGCCTCGACGCCGGAACGCGACCTGCCCCCGGGCCTGGCGGCCCAGATCGAAATGGGCCGGGTCACGGCCTCGGCTGCGGCCTGATCTCGAAGCATAGACGCGACCACGCCTTGACCCGGCCGTCGCCTCTCCCTAGCTGACGACCTTCACGAAAGGCCCTCTCCCGTGACCGACACCGTTCCTGCCGCCGATCCCGTCCACGCCTTCATCGGCGACACTGTCGCCCAGCATGACGTCGTGCTGTTCATGAAGGGCACGCCGGACCAGCCCCGCTGCGGCTTCTCCTCGCTGGCCGTCCAGATCCTGGACCATGTCGGGGCCTCCTTCGTCGGCGTCGACGTGCTGCAGGACGAAGCCCTGCGCGAGGGCGTCAAGAGCTTCACCGACTGGCCCACCATTCCCCAGCTGTATGTGAAGGGCGAATTCGTCGGCGGGTCGGACATCATCCGCGAAATGTTCCAGGCCGGCGAACTTCAGGCCCTGATGGCCGAGAAGGGCGTGCCGCTCGGCGAAGCCTGATGGCTCGCCCGGTCCTGACGCCGCGCGAGGATCGCGAGGTCTTCGTCGTGCCGCTGGAGGTCCGCCCCGAACACATCGACGCCAACGGCCACGTCAATAATGTCGTCTATGTCGGCTGGCTTCAGGACGTCGGCACGGCCCATTGGAACGCCCGCTTCGACGCAGAGACCCGGGCGCGATGCTCCTGGGTCGCCCTGCGGCACGAGATCGACTATCTGCGCGCCATCGCGCCCGGCGCGACCGGGATTGTGGCCCGGACCTGGGTGGGCGACCCGCAGGGGCCGCGCTTCAACCGCTATGTCCGCATCGAGGACGCCGAGGGCCGGGTCTGCGCCCAGGGCGTCTCGGAATGGTGTCTGGTGGACGCTGCGACCCTGAGGCCGCAGCGCATACCGTCGTCGATGCTGAAGGTGTTCGAGACTACTTCAGCGGATTGAGGATCCGCGCCGGCGCGCCGGGCTCCAGGCCCAGGTCGGCGTAGGTCCAGCGCAGTTCCACGCCGTCGGGCAGCAGGGCCTTGCACAGGTCCGGCTTGGTGCGACGCAGGGTGATCTCGGTCGGCGTATTGTCCGCCACCGACACCTCGAAGTCCGAAGCCTGGGTGCAGCCATTGGAATCGACCCGGGCGACCAGGGCGCCGTCCATGAAACGGGCCTCGCGAATGGCTTCGGCCGGCGGGGCGTCGTTGCGGGTCACGTTGACCGAGACGTTCTCGCCCGCATCGCTGTCATAGATGACGCAGGCCGACAGCAGCGGCGCGACGCACACGGCGACCGCCAGACCCTTCAGCAGGCCGCGCATCATTGGTCCGCCGCCGGGGCGGTGATGACCCGAGTGGCCGGCTTTTCGGTCGAGACGATGATGCAGCCCGACAGCAGCGGCGCAGCGATGGCGATGGCGAGAGCGAGACGAAGCATTGGTGTGATCCCCTATTGAGCTTGACGCTTTTGTGGCGCGCGTCGACGCGCCAGGCACGTGAATTTTCGGCAAGCCAGGTGAACAATCGGAAAGGTCGGGCCTTGATCGCGACTGCAGCCGGCATAGCTACCGTCCTTCTCCCCTCCCCGGACGCCCCCATGAGCCAGCTCTTTTCGCCGCGCAGCATCGGCCCCCTGACGCTGAAGAACCGCATCGTCATCGCGCCGATGTGTCAGTATTCCGCGATCGACGGCGTGCCCCAGCCCTGGCACGTCCAGCATATCGGCCGTCTGGCGGTGTCTGGCGCGGGCCTGGTCATCATCGAGGCCACCGGGGTGGAGGCCGCCGGCCGGATCACGCCCGACGACACCGGCCTGTGGAACGACGAACAGGAGGCCGCCTTCGCCGAGATCCTGCGCGGCATCCGAACCTATTCCCACACCCCCATCGGGGTTCAGCTGGGCCACGCCGGCCGCAAGGCCTCGACCTCGGCGCCGTGGAAGGGCGGCCGCGCCCTGGGCCCGGACGAGGGCGCCTGGCAGACCTACGGCCCCTCGGCCCTGCCTTTCCGCGACGACTGGCACACCCCCGCCGAAATGACCGAGGCGGACATGGACCGGGTGGTCGCCGCCTTTGAGGACGCGGCTCGCCGCGCCGACCGCGCCGGGTTCGACCTGGTCGAACTGCACGCCGCCCACGGCTATCTGCTCACCGAATTCCTGTCGCCCCTGTCGAACCACCGCGCGGACCAGTACGGCGGCTCAGCCGAGGCCCGGATGCGCTTCCCGCTACGGGTGGCTCAGGCTCTGCGCGAGGCCTGGCCCAGAACCAAGGCCCTGGGCGTGCGTTTCAACGGGTCCGACTGGGTCGAGGGCGGGGTGGCCCTGGACGAGGTGATCGCCTTCGGTCGCGCCCTGCATGAGATGGGCTACGACTATCTGCACCTGACCTCGGGCGGCAATGTCGCCCGCGCCGAGATTCCGGGCGCCGAGCCCGGCTATCAGGTCCGCTTCGCCGAGGCGGTCAAGCAGGCCGTGCCGGACGCCGCCGTCATGGCGGTGGGCATGATCTTCGATCCGCAACAGGCCGAAGACATCGTCGCCTCGGGCCAGGCCGACATCATCGCCATCGCCCGCGCGGCTCTGGACGACCCCAACTGGCCCCACCACGCCGCCGTGGCCCTGGGCCAGGGCGAGGGTCTGCCGCCCCAGTACGAGCGGGCGGGCAAGGCGCACTGGCCGGGTTACGGCCGGTAAGCGCGGCTCAGGTCTGGGGCAGCTGATAGGGGTTGTTGACGCTGACGGGCGAGCCGGGCGCCAGGCCCAGTTCCTCGAACGACCATTTCAGCTCGACCCCGTCGACCAGGGGTTCCTTGCAGGTGTCCTCGTCGAGGCGACGCAGGGTTATGACCGCATCGGCGCCCTTGATGCTGACGATGGGGATCAGGTCTTCCTTGCGGGTGCAGCCGTTGGAACTGACCCAGAAGACGGCCGCGTCCTTGGTGAAGGCGGCGGCGTGGATCGGTTCAAGCGCGCCGGGCATGCCCACGGTCGAAACACTGGGCGCATCCGCCCCCGCGCAGGCGGATACGCCCGACACAGCGGCGATAAACGCCATAAATTTGAAGACGGCGCGCATCGCTTAGGCGGCCTCCCCTGCTCCGTCGAACCCTGAACAGTCCGAGAATGCGCCTGTTCGCCCCGGAAGGGAACAGGCCGATAAACGAAGGGCCCCGGACGGATCCGGGGCCCTTCCAACTCAATTTTCTGCTGCCGCTCAGGTCGCCCCAGGGACGATCGCCGCGCCAGAGAAGGCTTCGATTACGAAGCGTAGTATTCGACGACCAGGTTCGGTTCCATCTTCACCGGATACGGCACGTCCGTCAGTTCCGGCACGCGGACGTAACGGACCGAGAACGAACGGTCGGACAGTTCCAGATAATCCGGCACGTCGCGTTCCGACGACTGCTGGGCTTCGATGACCAGCGCCATGTTGCGCGACTTTTCCTTCACCGTGACGACGTCTTCCGGCTTCACGCGGTAGGAAGAGATGTCGACCTTCTTGCCGTTGACCAGGACGTGGCCGTGGCTGACGAACTGGCGGGCGGCCCAGACGGTGGGGACGAACTTGGCGCGGTAGACGATGGCGTCCAGACGCGATTCCAGCAGGCCGATCAGGTTTTCCGAGGTGTTGCCCTTGCGACGAGCCGCCTCGTCATAGGTCTTGGCGAACTGCTTCTCGGTGATGTTGCCGTAGTAGCCCTTCAGCTTCTGCTTGGCCTTCAGTTGCAGACCGAAGTCCGAAACCTTCGACTTGCGACGCTGACCGTGCTGACCGGGACCGTAAGAACGCTTGTTGACCGGCGACTTGGCGCGGCCCCACAGGTTCTCACCCATGGCCCGGTCGATCTTGTATTTGGCGCTGTGGCGCTTGGACATTCTATTCTCTTTTCGACGATACGGCCCGGCATCCCCTCGATTGGGAATGCGATCTCAACGGCGGTCCACGCATCTTCCGTCATCAATCCCGCTTCCGGCGAACCGGAAACGTGGAAGGCGGCGCTTATCGCCACACACGTCCCCGGAGTCAAGCCGTGGTGAGCGTTAAGCACGATGGACAGGAACCCCACGACCTCGGCCGATCTTTTTGTCGTCGGAGGCACATCTCCTGATCCCCTCGCGGAGGGCGAAATGGCGCATGCGACAACGACGACCGGCCTGACCGACGAGGCCTTTGACAGGCTGAAGCAAAAGCTGATCGACCTGGTCGAACCGCTGTCCGACAGCCAGTTGCTGGATCTCGCCGATGGGATCCACGAGTTGCTGCGTCAGCGACGCACCCTGCGGCAGCACCATGCCGAACGCATGACGGAACGCGCGCGCCTGGCGTCGCTGAGCTGAGCCCGCGACGCCAGGCCACGATCAGGCGGCCGGCTGCGCCTCGCTGATGAACATCGCCCGGCCCTCCCGGGTCTGGATCTTCCCCAGGCCAGGGAAGGGGAAGTGATAGGCGTAGATGTGTGCGCCCGACGCCCGCAGGGCCGTGATTTCATCCAGACGCGCCTTCTTGCCCGCCGTCGCATCGTCGTCATAACCGACGGTCCAGTCCGGATGTTCGACCGACAGGACCCAGTGGTGCATCAGGTCGCCCGTATACAACAGCTGGTTCTGGCCGTCGGTGATCAGATAGGCGACATGGCCCGGCGTATGCCCGGCCGTGTCCTGGGCCTCCACGCCCGGCGCGACCTCTTCATCTGGACGGAAGGCCTGGACCTTGGGCGTGATCACGCGGACCAGGTCCGCCATTTCCGGATTGGCGCGGATCGACGCCCATTCGGCCTCCGACATCCGGATCGCGGCGTTGGAGAAGGCCGGGGCGCCGTCGGCGACCAGACCGCCCACATGGTCGGGGTGGCCGTGCGAGATCATCACGTCGGTGATGCTGGCCGGATCGACGCCGGCGGTCTGCAGGCTCTGCATCAACTGACCCTTGCCCGCGCCCAGACCGGCGTCGAACAGCATGGTCCGGGCGCCGTTCCGCACCAGCAGCGGATGAATCTCCAGCATGATGGGGTCGGCCGGTTGTCCGGCGGCGGTCAGGGGGGCGGCGACCGCCTGGGGCGTCAGGCCCACGCCGAAGACCTTGTTGTTGTTCGGCACGGGGTTCTGGCCGTCGAACAGGGCGATAGCGTCCAGGGCGCCGATCTTGAACCGATAGACAGGCTTCTCCGCCGGGGCGGCGACCGTCTGGGTCGGATTCGGCGGCGCAGGCTCGCCGGATTTCTGATCGTTCGCCGCCGGGGAGCAGGCCGCCAGGGTCAGGGCCGTCACGGCCGCCGTCGCCATAAGAATCCGCATCGTTTCACTCCTGTGTGCAGGCTGAATCGAAAACGCCCGCCGGAGGTTCCGGCGGGCGTCGTCTTGTCGCTTAGGCCAGGCTTAGACGGCGGCGGCGTACAGTTCGTTGACCTTGTTCCAGTTCACCACCGACCAGAAGGACTTCAGGTAGTCGGCGCGGCGGTTCTGGTATTTCAGATAATAGGCGTGTTCCCAGACGTCGGCGCCCAGGACGACCTCGCCGCGCTCTTCCACGACATCCATCAGCGGATTGTCCTGGTTGGGCGTGGAGGTGATCTTCAGCTTGCCGTTCTGGACGATCAGCCAGGCCCAGCCCGAACCGAACTGGGCGGCGCCGGCGGCGTTGAAGTCTTCCTTGAACTTGTCCATGCCGCCCAGGTCGCTGTCGATGGCGGCCTTCAGCTCGGCCGAGGGTTCGCCGGTCTGATCGGCGGGGGCCAGCAGTTCCCAGAACAGGCTGTGGTTCCAGTGACCGCCGCCGTTGTTGCGCACGGCCTTAGGGGCGGTCGAAATGCTGGTGAAGATTTCTTCCAGCGACTTGCCCTGCAAATCCGCAGCCGCATCGATGGCCTTGTTCAGGTTGTCGACATAGGTCTGGTGGTGCTTGTCGTGGTGGAAGGTCATCGTCTCCTTGTCGATGGCCGGCTCCAGCGCGTCATAGGCGTAGGGCAGCGGGGGCAAGGTGAAGGCCATGTCTGTCTCCTGAAGACGGTTGTTCTGAACCCCATTTAGGGGCTGTGGCGTCTGACCCAAGCGAATTAATCCAGTTTTTGTTCAGCTTGGCCATTTGCATTGCCTGACAAGACGAACGATTGTCCATACGTCAATCGGAGGCTGTCATGTCGCGCATCGGATTCATCGCCCTGACGGCGCTGGCCGTTTCCGGAAGCGGTTGCACCAGTTTGCGGGCGCTGGATCAGGCCGCGACCGATCTGGCCAACCAGACGCCGACCTGCACCCAGGAACCCGCAGTCGGCGTCGACAACTATGGCGGCAAGACCTGCACGATCACTCATACCGTTCGGTCCTCAACGACCACGACCACGACCGTAGAGGAAACAGGCAAGGAGCCCGTCACCACCCGCACCGTCACGACGCCGTCGGGAACAACGACCGAGATCGTGCCGACGCCGTAAGGGATAAAGTCAGCCGACGGGCAAGTTCGCCTTCAGGCATTCGCGCACGGCGCGCTTGACGTCGCCCGGCGCATTGGGCTCGTCCACGCCCTCGGCGGCGAAGACGGCGCGCACGGCGGCGTCCAGCCCGTTCGGCAGTGCGGCGATCACGCGCTTTTGCCCCTTCTCATGCAGACAGAAGCCCACCTCGCGGCACAGGGCGGAAAACATCGGCTCATAGGGATCAGTGGCGCTCATCGCGCCCCTCTAGCATCAGGGGATGAGACGCGACAGCCAGTGCATCAGGTTCAGTGCGAACAGCCGGTCGTCATGCCCCTCGGTGTTCAGGCCGAAACGATAGGGTGTGCGGTCCGGCTGGTCGGGGAAACGCACGATCTGCGCGGTCAGCATGCCGGCTTCACCCAGCACCACGACCCTGCCCGCGCCGAACGGGAAGGCAAGCCCCTGGGCCGGCAGGGCGGGCCGCGCCAGCTCCGCCGTCACGACTTCCACATCCTCGCCCGCGCGCAGGCGCTGCCGAATGGCCTGAAGGGTGGCGAGATCCGGCGCTTCGAACGCGTCGTCGCTCATCGCCAGCAACACGGTCGATCCGTCGGGTCCCTTGAGGGACTGGCCGGTGAAGGTGTTGACGATCTGCACGCCCTCGCCGTCCCCACGACCGGCGATGATCGGGTGATCCCCCAGCGCCTGTCGCGGAAAGACCAGATTGGCCGTGACGTCGTTGCGAACAGATTGAAAGGCGTAACCCTTGCCCATCGTCACGCCGAACTGAGCGCCCAGCGCTTCGGCCGCCGTTCCATGCGGCGCGTGATCGACGGCAAGCAGCAGGGAACCGCCAAGTGCGACCCACCGCGCCATGGCCTCGATCTCGGCCTCGTCAAAGGCCGAAACGCGAGAGCCGTTCTCGGGGCTGGCGGCGTTGGCGATCACCAGCACCGCGACCCCATCCAGCGCGCCCGGCGCATCCAGTCGCCCGCGCCCCGCGTCAACCCCATAGCCGTCGGCCCGCATGAGGGCGGCAAACCCGGCATATCGGCCGTCGATAGTCTGAAGGCTTCCATGCCCCTGATCGACACGGATCAGGGGTCCATCAGCCGTATAGGCTGGAACGGCGACCTGCGGACGCCAGTCGAGATCGCCCACCTGTTCCTGCGCTGCGGCCAAAGAGGCGTTTAAGGCCACGAGCAGCCCCAGCATCAGGACCGAGCCGAGGCGCATCATCCTCAGGCCTTCAGCCGTTCAGCGTGGAAGGCGATGTGGTCGGCGATGAAGCTGGTCATGAAGAAGTAGGAGTGGTCGTAGCCGGGCTGCAGCCGGATGGTGACCTTCTGACCGGCGGCATCGGCGGCGGCCTGGAGCAGTTCGGGCTTGAGCTGGTCGGTCAGGAAGCTGTCGGCGTCGCCCTGGTCGATCAGGATGTCGTCGTAGACAGACTTGGCGGCGCCGGCCTCGATCAGTCTGGCGGCGTCGTGGCGGTCCCATTCGGCCCGGTCCTCGCCCAGATAGGCGGTGAAAGCCTTTTCGCCCCAGGGGCAGCGGGTCGGCGAGCAGATGGGGGCGAAGGCCGAGACCGAGCGGAACAGGTCGGGATGGCGCAGCGCCAGGGTCAGGGCGCCGTGGCCGCCCATGGAATGGCCGCTGATCGACCGCGCGCCCGTGGTCGGGAACTGGGCGTCGATCAGGGCGATCAGTTCGTCCGTGACATAGGACTCCATGCGGAAGTGCGGAGCCCAGGGCGTCTGGGTCGCATCGACATAGAAGCCCGCGCCCTGGCCCAGGTCATAGGCCGGATCATCGGCCACACCCTCGCCGCGCGGCGAGGTGTCGGGCGCGACGATGATGACGCCGTGTTCAGCGGCGGCGCGATAGGCGCCGGCCTTGGTGGTGAAATTGTCCTCGGTGCAGGTCAGGCCCGACAGCCAGATCAGCATCGGGAACGGCCCCTGCCCGCCCGGAACGAAGACCGACAGGGTCATCGGCGTGCCCATGGTCGCGCTGTCATGCTTCAGATAGCGCAGGGTTCCGCCGTGGACGATATGGGTCTTGGTGGTTTCGAGGGTCATTTGCTCTGCTCCAGAAGCGTCACTTCGAGGCCCAACAAATTCGCCTGGGCGGCCAGCCTCTTATCCACAGTCACCAGCGGGAGCCGCTCCCTTGAGGCCAAGGCCAGATACAGGCAGTCGTAAACGGGATGCTGCAGGCTCGCGCTCAGGCGCTGAGCGTCTTCCAGAAGGTCGATATCCGGCGTCGTCTCTATTCGGTCGGACACGCTGGCGACGACTGCGCAGGCCTCCTCGATATCGAGCAAGCCAGCGCGGACATATTTCCAAAGCGCATTCGCCAACTCCACAAGCATCAGGGCCGGCGCGACCGCATCCACGCCAAGCCTGATGCTGACGGCTCGCTCGAACAGTGCGTCGTCCGGCAAATACCATTTCAGGATCAGGCTGGCGTCGAAGACCGCCCGGCTCACCGATCACGATCCTCGCGAATGAGCGCCGTGCTGTCCAAGGTCGAGCCCTTCAGCTTTTCGCGAACGCGAGCAGCGACCTGTTCAAACCGCTCCTCGGCGAGTTGAACCTCACGCGCCGCCATGTCCCTGAATTTCTGCTCCAGGGAGATGTTCTGCGCCTTCGCCATCACCTTGAGACGGGCGACGATGCGGTCGTCGAGATCGCGTACGAGAACCTGGGCCATCCCTTATGATAGCACGACGCTATCACCGCACCAAGCGCCTCACCCCATACGGTGCATGGCGCAGATCTTGTTGCCCGAGGGATCGCGCAGATAGGCCAGCACCAGCGTGCCGAACGCTCCCTGACGCTCACCCGGCGGATCCTCGATGGCGCGACCGCCGGCGGCGACGCCGGCGTCATGGAAGGCCTGGACCATCTCGGGCGTCTGGGCGGCGAAGCCGATGGTGCCGCCATTGGCGTGACAGGCCGGCTCGCCGTCGATCGGCGCGCCGACCGCAAAAGCGCCGCGCGGCGTGCGCCACCAGTAACGGCCCTTGGGGTCCGGCCCCTGCCCCGGTTCGATTCCCAAAGCGCCAAGCGCCGCATCATAGAATTGGCGCGACGCCTCGATGTCGTTGGCGCCGACGGTGACGTGGGTGAACATGGCTTCCCTCTCTTGGTGGCGAATGCATTTTTTTTGGAGACTAACTACAATCTCGCCGCCTTGTCATCCGAGCGCCGGTCGCTTCTGATGCCATTGCCTCAGTTTCGGGGTTCATCCCCTGAAAAGCCGCGCAAACCATGAGACACCGGCCCGAGATTTCCTACCCGGTCTTCCCCTCAACATGACGCCGTCATCCGGATCCTGCGGGTCGAACAGCCCAAGGCCATACTTCTCCGCCAAAGCCCAAACCGCCTTGCTGCCAGCCTCAGCAGCGGACCAGCGGAAGTCCATGTAGATAAAACCCAGATAGAAAGCGTAGCCTGTGATCTGTTCATTATCGACGTCATCGTCACTGACCGCGTCCGGTCCGTTCATCGCCGGGAAGTGCAGTCGCATGTCATCGTAGAAAGCACTTAGTCGGCTCGACTGTCCCGATGCCGGATCGAATGCGACCTGAAAATCGCGCTCGTCTTCGTCCATCATATTCCTGTGCCAATCTCCAATCTCGGCCTTTCGCGGCGCGAGGTCGGGATCAAACACCATCAAGTCGTAGCTCATCGTTTCCCCCTCAGAACACCACCACCGACCGAATGCTCTCGCCAGCGTGCATCAGGTCGAAGGCCTTGTTGATGTCCTCCAGCGGGAAGGTGTGGGTGATCATCGGGTCGATCTCGATCTTGCCGTCCATGTACCAGTCGACGATCTTCGGCGTGTCGGTGCGGCCGCGCGCGCCGCCGAAGGCCGAGCCGCGCCACACCCGGCCCGTGACCAGTTGGAACGGGCGGGTGGCGATCTCCTTGCCCGCCTCGGCCACGCCGATGACGATGCTCTCGCCCCAGCCGCGATGACAGGCCTCCAGCGCCTGGCGCATGACCACCGTGTTGCCGGTGCAGTCGAAGGTGTAGTCGGCGCCGCCGCCGGTCAGTTCGACCAGATGGGCCACCACGTCGGAGACCTCTTTCGGGTTGACGAAGTGGGTCATGCCGAAGCGACGGCCCCACTCCTCCTTGTCCGGGTTCAGATCGACGCCGACGATCATGTCGGCCCCGACCATCTTCAGCCCCTGGATGACGTTCAGGCCGATGCCGCCCAGGCCGAAGACCACGGCGTTCGCGCCCGGCTCGACCTTGGCGGTGTTGACCACGGCGCCGACGCCCGTCGTCACGCCGCAACCGACGTAGCAGGCCTTGTCGAACGGGGCGTCTTTCCTGATCTTCGCCACCGCGATCTCGGGCAGGACGGTGAAGTTCGAGAAGGTCGAGCAGCCCATGTAGTGGGCGATGGCCTGGCCCTTGTAGCTGAAGCGCGACGTGCCGTCGGGCATCAGCCCCTTGCCCTGGGTGGCGCGGATCGAGGTGCACAGGTTGGTCTTGCGCGACAGGCACGACTTACACTGGCGGCACTCGGGCGTGTACAGCGGGATCACGTGGTCGCCGACGGCGACCGAGGTCACGCCCGGCCCCACCTCGACCACCACGCCGGCGCCCTCATGGCCAAGAATGCTGGGGAAGATGCCCTCGGAGTCCAGGCCGTCCAGCGTATAGGCGTCGGTGTGGCAGATGCCGGTGGCCTTGATCTCGATCAGCACCTCGCCCGCACGGGGCCCCTCCAGATCGACCTCGACGATCTCGAGCGGGCGTTTGGCTTCGAAGGCGACGGCGGCGCGGGTTTTCATAATTTTGGTCCTTCGGACGTCCCTACCGCTCGCCGCGCGCGGCTTGCTACATGAGGAACAGGCTGGATGATGTGAGCCTGTTCTAGGCCGCTCCCGGCATCGATGAAACGGCGATAAACGCAAAACATTATTGCCAGGCAGGGACAATCGTGTTGGACCTTCCGTATGAGCAGTCGTTGGGACGGGATCGACGAATTCACGGCGGTGGCTGAACAGGCCAGTTTCTCGACGGCGGCGAAGCGGCTGGGCCTTTCCACCTCTGCGGTCAGCCGAGAGATCGCGCGATTGGAGGACCGACTGCAGACCCGGCTGCTGAACCGCACGACCCGCCGGGTCGAACTGACCGATGCAGGCCGCGATTTCCTGGCGCGTTGTCGCCGGCTGATCGACGAAAGGGACGAGGCCCTGGCGGCCGTTCAGCCGGATGACAGCGCCCCGCGCGGCCTGCTGCGGATGACCTGTTCGGTCTCCTATGGCGAGCGCTTCGTGGCCCCGGCGGTCAACCGCTTCGCCCGCGATCATGCCGAGCTGTCGATCGAGCTGGACCTGGACAACCGGCTGCGCGACCTTGTCGGCGACGGCTATGATCTGGCGATCCGGTTCGGGCATCTGACGGACTCGCGGCTGATCGCCCGACGACTGGCGTCACGGCGACTGATCCTGTGCGCCGCGCCTGCCTATCTGGCCCGGCGGGGCGCGCCGCGGGACCTGTCCGAACTGCCGGCCCACGATCTGCTGACCGGATCATCGGAACACTGGCGCTTCAGCGAGGCGGGGCGCGAAACCAGTTTCCGTCCCCAGGGCCGATGGCGCTGCAACTCGGGCGCCGCCGTGCTGGATGCTGCGATCCAGGGGCTGGGCCTGTGCCAACTGCCGGACTTCTATGTCACCGAGCCGCTACGCGCCGGCGCCCTGACCGCCCTGCTGACCGAGCACCGTCCGCCCGATGAAGGCGTCTGGGCCGTCCATCCGCACCGCCGCCATGTCCCCCCCAAGGTGCCGTTGATGATCGACCATCTGCGCGCCAGCCTGGCGGCTTGAAACATCACGGGCCTGGATCGTCCACGCGCAATGATCGTCTGATCCAGCCGCGGGGGGCCCTGCGCCGACAGAGGCCCCGGAACGGCTGGAACAACATCGCGCGCCGATGGATTGGCCGGCCCGACTACGCCGCCTATCTGGCGAATTTTGGCGCTTGCTGACCGAGCCGCAGGTCAGGCAAACAATCGCATCATGAACCTCGTCGTCCTGACCGGCGCCGGCATATCGGCGGAGTCCGGCGTGCCCACATTTCGAGCCGAGGATGGTCTGTGGTGCGGCCACAGGGTCGAGGCTGTGGCGACGCCGGAGGGCTATGCGGCGGACCCGGCCCTGGTGCAGGACTTCTATAACCAGCGGCGGCGGCAGTTGGCGCAGGTTCAGCCGAACGCCGCCCATCGCGCCCTGGCCGAGCTGGCGGCGCGGTGGGAGGGGGATTTCCTGCTGGTGACGCAGAACGTGGATGATCTGCACGACCGGGCGCACGCCGAGGCCCCGCCGGGCGCCGGGTTCGAACTGATCCATATGCACGGCGAACTGCTGAAGGCCCGCTGCACCCGGTCGGGGGTGGTGATGGCCTGGGCCGGCGACATGGCGGCCGACGAAGCCTCGCCGCATCATCCGCAGGGGCGGCTGCGGCCGCACATCGTCTGGTTCGGGGAGATGCCGTTAGCCATGGAGCGGATCGAGACGGCGCTGGAGACCTGTGACCTGTTCGTCTCCATCGGCACCTCGGGCGCGGTCTATCCGGCGGCGGGGTTCGTGCAGTCGGCGCGATACGCGGGGGCGCGGACGGTCGAGATCAATCTGGAGCCGACGCAGGGTGCGCGCCTGTTCGACGAGGGGGTGTACGGCCCGGCAACCCAGGCCGTGCCGGCCTTCTTCGAGACGTTGTAGATGCGAAAACGGCGGCCGCTGCGATGCGGCCGCCGTTCAGGTCTTGAGGGCCGAAAGCGCTTAGGCGAGGACCACGATGGTCACGCGGCGGTTCTGCGACCGGCCCTCGGGGGTGTCGTTGGAGGCGACCGGCTCTTCCGGACCGTAGGAGATGGTCGACATCCGGTTCAAGGCGACGCCCTGACGGTTCAGGAAGCGACGCACGGCCTCGGCGCGCTGCTCGCCCAGCTGGTTGTTGTGTTCGACCGGGCCGGTGGCGTCGGTATAGCCCTGGATTTCCAGATAGACGTTCTTGTTCTCGTCGCGCAGACGTTGGGCGAACTGGGCCAGGCGCTGCTCGGCCTCGGGCGACAGGGCCGAGGCGTCGGTCGGGAACTTCACGGAATCGTCCGACAGGACGACCTGATAGAGGAACTTGCCCTCGGCCAGTTTGTGGGCGTCGTTGGCGCGTTGCAGGGCCTGGCCCGCCGTGCCTTCGACCCCGGTGACGCGGGTGTCCACCACCTCGACCTGATCACGCACGAAACGATGGCTGGCGCAGCCGCTGGCCGCAAAGCCGAGGGCGATGAGGGCGCCGCCGACGACCGCCGTCCTGAGTTTCGATCTGCTCAAGTTCTGTCTCCTTCTTGCCGGGGGCGCCACACCCAGTTCATGCGCCAGATGAAAATGGCGTAGGCGACAAGGCGGAGTAATGACGTGCTTTAGGCCGGAAAATGTCAGCTTAGCCATATAATCCGAACCGAATTCGCATGATTATTGCATCAGATCGGAACCGGAGCGCGAGCCGGTACGTTAGCCCGCCAACAGGCCACGCCCTGTGGCGGATGAACTGATCTATCGCTGATCTTGAACAGCGGTCGGTTGTATTCGCAACCACGCCACCTTCCTGCCGCGACCGAATGTTTTCAACAGGGCGTCGTGATTTTTTACAGGGATTGGCGGCCGATGACCATGCGACCGATCATCTTCGGCTCATCATGGATCGACGATTGAGCGCCGCGCGCACCGGCCGGACCCGGCGGTGGCTCCTGGCGGCCGCCTGCGTCGTCGCCGCCCATGCAGGCCTGGTGCTGGTCATGACAGCGGCGCGGCCGGAACCGCTCGCGGCGCCCCATGAAGCGGCGCCGGTGATGGTCGAACTGGTCGATCCGCCGCCTCCGCCCACTCCCATCCCCGCGCCCGATCCGGCGCCGACGCCCGACGCGCCGGCCGCAGCGGCTCAGACCCCGGCGCCGCCCAAACCCGCGCCCCAGCTTCGACCGCCCGCCGTGGCCGCAGCGCGTCCCCGAAAAGTCGTCGCCAAGCCGCCGCCGGATGTCGAGCCCCTGCCCGCCGCCCCCGCGCCGCCGGGACCGCCCCTGCCCCTGCTGGGCGCGGCTCAGCTGGCCGGCGCCGCCACGGTTGGATCGGGTCCGGGCGGCGGAGCTGGAAACGGCGTGGGCGGGGCCGGCGGGACGGGCGGATCCGGCGCCGGATCAGGCTCAGGCGGCGGGACTTGCGACATGGTCCGCTGGGTTCAGGACGCCGTGCGTGACGACGCCGCCGTGCGCCGCGCCGTCATCGCCGCCAGCGAGGAGATGAACGCCTCGGGCCGGGCCATCCTGGTCTGGAACGGCGACTGGCTGCAAAGCCGCAACCAGTCCGGCAAGGGCCTGGCCGGGGTGCGCCAGGCCATCGCCCTGGAGGTCGCCTTCGCCCCGGCCGAGTGCAGGACCCAGCGGATGACAGGCCTGGCCGTGCTGAAGCTTGAGGACGGCGCCGACGGCGCGCGCATCGCCCTGGGCAAGGGCAGCTGGCGCTGGTCGGATCTGCTGGGGGCGGGGTGAGGGCCTCTTGCGTCATCCTCAGGCTTAACCCGAGGATGACGGGGAGAAGGAGCGACTCCTTATTCGCTCGTATTCCCCTTCGCCGCCCGCTCGGCCGCCAGCTTGGCCAGAACACGCCCCCGTCCCTTGGCCAGGGCGTGGATGGCGCCGCGCATGGTGGCGACCTCCTGTTCGGAGAAGGCGGCGCGGCCCAACATGACGCGCAGGTTCTGGCTCATCGAGCGCTTCTTCTCGGGCGGATAGAAGAAGCCGCCGTTCTCCAGCTCCGCCTCCAGATGTTCGTACATGCCGACCAGCAGGTCGTTCGACGCCGGCGGCTCGCTGTCGCGGAAGCGCGGCGGCGGGGCGTCCAGGATCAGTGTGCGCCACTCATAGGCGTTGATCGCCACGGCCTGGGCCAGGTTCAGCGAATGGTGTTTCGGGTCGATGGGAATGGTGACGATGCCGGCGCACAGGGCGATGTCGGTCGTCTCCAGCCCCGCCCGCTCGCCGCCGAACAACAGGCCGGTCTTCAGGCCCGAGGCCGTGTCGTCATACAGGATGCGGCCGGCCTCGCGCGGGGTGCGGACCGGCTGGCGCGTCTCGCGCGGGCGCGCGGTAGTGGCGAAGACGGTGTTCAGGTCGGCCACCGCCTCGGCGACGCTGTCGAACACCCGCACGCCCTCCAGCACCCAGTCGGCGCCCGAGGCCGTGGCCCAGGCCCGCTCCTGGGGCCAGCCGTCGCGCGGCGTCACCAGACGCAGGTCCGTCAGGCCGAAGTTCGCCATCACCCGCGCCACAGCGCCGATGTTCTCGGCCATCTGCGACTTGTCGAGGATGACGGCGGGGGGTGTCAGGTTCTCACTCACAGCTTGGGCGGCCCCTTGCCGGTAACGGCAGCGACGGTATCGAGCCAATCTCCCATCATCGCCGGATCGGCCGAGATGCCATCGGGCGTCAAAGGCAATCCACCGAGCAACAGGGCGAGATCGTCTGACCTCCGTCCGCCCCGCTCCCAATACGATTCCAGGAAATGCAGCATGCAAAGATAGCTCTCTCGAATGGAGAGTTCCGGCGCGCCCAAGGTGTCGGTCACCATCAATCCTCGCCCACCATGGCGATCCACGGATCGACGGTTCCGGCCTCGACCTCGGCGACCTTGACGGCGGGCCAGCCGATGGAGGCGCTGCCCGAGGCGGTCCAGGCGGTGGCGATGAAGTCGCGCAGTTCGGCGGCGCCGGCCGCCAGACGCTCATTGACGAAGGCGGCGCCGCGCGGATCGCTGTCGCGGAAAGCCCCGGCTTTCTCCAGCCGGTAGAAGGGGATGACCGTGCCCAGGGTGGTGGTCAGATAGGAGACGGTGCGCGCCTTGACGTCGAAACCGTCCAGATCGGCGGCCGGCATGGCGGCCTCGACCGCGTCCAGGCGGGCGACGCGGTTGGTGAAGGCGCCTTCGAACAGGGCGTGGGTCTGGCGCGAATTGGTGAAGCCTTCGGGGTTCGGGAACTCGCCCCAGCCGTTGTAGTGGATCGTCGTGTGATGGGGTTGCGACCCGTCGCCGACATAGTGGCCCATGACCCCGATGTCGCGCAGGATCAGGGCCTCGCGGCGCAGGCGGTCGGCCCGGTACCAGGCCTGGCGCTCCATATTGGTCTCACGTCTTTCGGCGGCGTTCAGCACGCGCCAGTAGGCGAAATCGCGGCCCAGATTCTGCCAGGCGTCGATCATGGCGTAGGGCAGATAGCCGGCGTCATCGACGTCCAGGCCGGCCCTGGTCAGGGCGGCGTCGTATTCCGACTTCAGACGGGGCAGCTCGGCCAGGGGCATGCCGCGCCGGTCGAAAACGTGGCCGGCGTCGTCCAGGTCGATGAAATGGGCGGTGTCGCGTTCGCGGTCGTGAGGCTGGCCCGCGCCCTTCCAGCGGTCGGGTTCGCGCGCCAGCTCGCCGACGTCGGCGATGGCGCCGGGCGTCTTCAGAAAGCCCGGCATGTCGGCCGGCAGCGCGCGCATTGCGGCGATCCCGATCAGCCGGTGGCCGGTGTTGCCCCAGGCGTCGACCACGGCGGGGGTGGCGACGGCGACGAGGGCCAGGGCGGCGATGACGAGACGTTTCATGACGGACAAACCTCAGTGAGATCACGCCCGTCTAACGTATCCTTGATCGGCTCTCCAGCCCGCCGGGGTGGCGATCACGCCGCGAACGCCTAGATTAAGCGGGCTCCCCGCTCCTTTATCCTTACAGGCGCCACAGCCATCGGGGAGCGATGACGTGATTGCGTCGTCGCCGTCCTTGCACGGCATAAGTGGACGCCAGATCGAAAGGACCACGCACCATGCGCGCGCCCCGCCTCGCTCTTTTTGCTTCCGCCGCCGCTCTGCTGACCGCCGCCGGCGCACACGCCCAAACCCCTTATGAAGCCTCGGGCCAGACAGCCCCGACCGCGGCGCCTGCCCCGGGCGCAGCCGACTTCACCGACGAAGAATTGCGCAAATACGATGTCGCCATCACCCGCGTCCGCGCGGTCAGCGACACCCTGAACGGCGCCCAGCCGACGCCGGAACAACAGGCCGAAATGGCGGCTGCGGTTCAGGAGTCCGGCCTCGAGGTCGTGCGCTTCAACGCCATCTCCAACGCCGCCGCCGAAAGCCCGGTGATCAACGCCCGCATCAACGCCATGAAGGCGCCGAAGCCTGCTCCCGGATCGGTCGCGGCCGGCGTCAGCGATGCGGAACTGCGCCAGTTCGTCGAAGCCATGACCAAGATTCGCGCCGTGACCGCCAATGTCCAGAACGGCCAGGCCACCCCGGAACAGAGCGCCCAGCTGACGGCGGCGGTCGAGGGGTCCGGCCTGGCGGTGGACCGTTTCAACGCCGTCGCCACCGCCGTGTCCCAGGACGCCGGCCTGCGGGCCCGGGCCGAGTTGATCGGCGCGCGACAACAGGAGGCCGGCGCCCAATAGGGCGTCAGGTCTCGGCGGGTTCGCGCCGTGTGTCCGGTGCGGCCGGACCCGCCTCGTCCTCATTCAGCAGTCGGCCTTCGCGACGCGGCTTCACATAGGGAGCGGGTTGCGGCGTCGGCATATTGCCGCGCATCAGTTGGCGCCCGGCCTTGATGCCGCCGGTCAGCTGCAGGTCCAGACGCGCCTCGTCGCGGCGGCGGACGTCGCCGATGGCCTCGGCCGCCTGGCCCTCGTCCATGCCCAGTTCGATCAAGGCGCGCTCGCCGAACTTCAACGCGGACTCGAAGGTCTCGCGGATCTGATAGTCGACCCCGGCCTGGATCAGCCGCATGGAATGGCCCCGGTCGAAGGCGCGGGCCATGATCTTGGTCGTCGGGAACTCGGACTTGACCAGTTCGACGATGCGGTCGGCGACCTCGGGCTTGTCGACGCAGACCAGGACGATCTCGGCCTCGTCCGCACCCGAGGCCCGCAGCGTGTGCAGCTGGGCGCCGTCGCCATAATAGACCTTGAACCCGAACTGCGAGGCGGCCTGGATCATCTCGACGTCGTTCTCGATGATCGAGACGTCCACATCCCGCGCCAGCAAGGGCTGTGACACCACCTGGGCGAAACGGCCGAAGCCGATGATCAGAACCTGGCCGCGCAGGTCCTTGGCGAAGTCCACCCCCTCGGCGTCCTCGGCCGACACCGTCGGCTTGGGCAGCAGGCGCTGGGTCAGCAGACTGGTCAGCGGCGTCAGGGCCATGGACAGGATGACGATGGCCGACAGCATGGCCCCGACCTGGGCGTCGAACAGGCCGGCCGTCACCGCCGCGCCATACAGGACGAAGGCGAACTCGCCGCCTTGCGCGAACAGGGCCGCCCGCTCGACCGCCTCGTGGTGCGAGGCCTTGAACAGACGAGCGACAGCATAGATGCCCAGCGCCTTGACCGCCATGAAGGCGATCACGCCGCCGACCACCAGACGCCAGTCGGCGACCACCACCGACAGGTCCAGCGACATGCCGACGCTGAGGAAGAACAGACCCAGCAGGATGGCGCGGAAGGGCTCCACATCGGCTTCCAACTGGTGGCGGAAGGTGGATTCGGACAGGAGGACGCCTGCCAGGAAGGCGCCCATGGCCATCGACAGACCGCCCAGCGACATGGCCCAGGCGGCGCCGACCACGACCAGAAGGGCCGCCGCCGTCATCACCTCGCGACCGCCGTAACGGGCCAGCAGGCGGAAGATCGGATTGACCAGATATTTGCCGGCCGTCAGCACCCCGGCGACCGCCGCCACCGCAAACCCGATGGTCTGCCACAGGGGCGGCGCCTGTTCGTTCGCCACGCCCAGGACGGAGGCCAGGATGGCGACGATGGCCAGCAGCGGCACGATGGCCAGGTCTTCCAGCAGCAGGATGGAGACGGACCGCTGACCGGCCCCGCCCGCGATCTCGCCCCGCTCCTCCAGCATCTGCATGATGACGGCGGTGGACGACAGGACGAAGCCCATGGCCCCGACAAAGGCGACCGGCGCCGAGAAGCCGGCCAGCATGGCGGTCAGGGTCAGGATCAGGCCGCAGAACAGCACCTGGGCCGCGCCCAGGCCGAAGATCTCTTTCCTCAGCCCCCACAGCCGTTTGGGCCGCATCTCCAGCCCGATGATGAACAGGAAGATGACCACGCCGAACTCGGCGACATGAAGAATGGTCTCGGGCTCCTGAAACAGTTTCAGGCCGAACGGCCCGATAGCCAGCCCGGCCGCCAGATAGCCGAGCACCGAGCCCAGACCGACGCGTTTGAACACCGGCACGGCGATCACGCCCGCCGCCAGCAGGGCCGCCGCCGCGCCCAGATCCAGTCCCGTCGTCGCCTCGGCCATCGTCACCCCTTCGCAGGATATTCATAGTGGGGGCGAAGCCGTAGGATTGCGAGATGGCGCCGACGACACGATCACGAATGGAGCGAAAACAGGCGCCTGCATCGCCACAGTTTCGCCTCAGGCGACAAGCGGAGTAGCGTCCAGAACAACCGGAGGAAGCCATGCCGCGTCTCGTCAGGATCGCCGTCGCCGCCACCCTGGGCCTGTCCGTCGCGGCGCCGCCCTTCGCGGTTCCCACCTTCGCCCTGGCCCAGCCCCAAAGCCCGGCATTGGACGGCGAGGCCACGCCGGCCGCCTGTGCGCCCTTGGGCTTCGTCCTGTCCCCGCCGGGCGAACCGATGCAACATCTGACCAGCCCCGTCCGGCCGACGCCGATCCCGGCCCCGACGCAGAGCCGCATCGAGGGCGTGCCTCCGCCACCGCCCCCTCCTCCTCCTCCCCCGCCGCCGGCCCCGCCAGCACCCATGCGTCCGGCGGTGGTCGCCGCCGCACCGGGGCAGGCTCCGCTCAACGCCGTGGTCGTGACCGGATCGCGCATCATGCCCGGCGCCCCGGCCCCGTCCGACACCGAAACCTATCCCGACGCCACGCCCAATCCGGTCAAGCGGACGGCGGACCAGCCGGTCTCCACCTTCTCGATCGACGTGGACACAGCCGCCTATTCCAATGTCCGCCGCTTCATCGACGAGGGCCGCAGCCCTCCGGCGGACGCGGTGCGGGTCGAGGAGCTGATCAACGCCTTCGACTATGGCTACGCCCGCCCGACCTCCCAGGCTCAGCCTTTTGCCATCACCACCGCGGTCGCCGCTTCGCCTTGGGCAGACGGCCGCCAGATCGTCCACATCGGCTTGCAGGGTTATGAGCTCCCGCAGGGCGAGCAGCGGCCGCTGAACCTGACCTTCCTGGTTGATGTCTCGGGCTCGATGCGCAGCCCGGACAAGCTGGATCTGGCCAAACAGGCGATGAACCTGGCCATTGACCGGCTGCGGCCGCAGGACAGCCTGTCGGTCACCTATTACGCCGAGGGTGCGGGCACGACCCTGCAGCCCACGCCCGGCGATCAGAAGCTGAAGATGCGCTGCGCCGTCGCCAGCCTTCGCGCCTCGGGCGGGACGGCCGGGGCGACCGGCATGACCAACGCCTATGACCAGGCCCAGGCCAGTTTCGCGCGCGACAAGGTCAACCGCATCCTGATGTTCACCGACGGCGACTTCAATGTCGGCGTGACAGACAACAAGCGGCTGGAAGACTATGTCGCCGAAAAGCGCGGAACCGGCGTCTATCTGTCGGTCTACGGCTTCGGGCGCGGCAACTACCAGGACGCACGAATGCAGACCATCGCCCAGGCGGGCAATGGGGTTGCGGCCTATGTCGGGGATCTGCGCGACGCGCGCCGCCTGTTCGGCCCGATGTTCGACAAGGGCGCCTTCCCCATCGCCGACGACGTCAAGATCCAGGTCGAGTTCAATCCCGCCCGCGTCGCCGAATGGCGGCTGATCGGCTATGAGACCCGGCTGCTGAACGAGGCGGACTTCGCCAACGACCGCATCGACGCGGGCGAGGTCGGATCGGGCGCCAGCGTCACGGCCCTGTACGAGATCACCCCGGTCGGCGGCCCGACCCAGGTTCCCGAGCGTCGCTATCCCGACAATCGGATCGGCGTCGGCGGCGGCGATCCGAACGGCGAGATCGGCTTCATCCAGGTCCGCTACAAACAGCCGGGCGGCAGCCGGTCGGAACTGATCCAGCAGCCTCTGACCAGCCGCGCCGCCGGCGCCCAGCCGCCCGAGGCCACGCGCTGGGCCCTGGCCGTCGCCGCGTTCGGCCAGAAGCTCCGCAACGACCCGTGGATGAACGCCGACTACGGCTGGGATCAGGTGCTGGCCCAGGCCCAGGGCGCGCGCGGCGAGGATCCGTGGGGCGATCGGGCCGAGTTCGTCCAGTTGGTGCGCGCGGCCAGGGACCTGCCTGAACGCCGCGCGCCTTAAGGCCGAGCGGCGCCAAGCGGGCGCACGGCGGCGGAACCCCGCCGTGCGCGGCGAGTTTTCACGGTGACGCTACACCCCAGGAGACCCCCATGAAGATCCGCGACGTCATGACCAAGGATGTCCACCTCGCCCGCCCCGGCGACACGCTTCAGGAGGTCGCCGCCCGGATGGCCAAGGGGGATTTCGGCTTCGTGCCCGTGGCGGACGGCGACCAGTTGATCGGCGCCATCACCGACCGCGACATCGTCGTGCGCGCCCTGGCGGCCGGCGCCGCCCCGTCCGCGCCCGTGGTCGAATACATCACCCGCGACCCGCAGACGGTGCTGGACACCGACGACCTGAAATCCGTGCTGGATCTGATGGGGTCGCGCCAGATTCGCCGCGCCCCGGTGGTGGACAAGCATGGCCGCATCGTCGGGGTCATCTCGTTGGGCGACCTGTCGACCCGGGTGAAGGAGAAATACGCCGGTGAGACGCTGGAGAGCATCTCGCGTTAACCCTCCCCCCTCACCACGCGCTAACCGGCGTCCGTCATCCTGCACCCTGAACGGTGGGAGATCAGAATGGCGCGCGCGCAGTTCCAGAAGGGTCAGAAGGTCTGGGTCGAGTGCGTGGGCGCCTGGGCCACCATCGAGAAGGTTCAGCCGGTCTGGGCCAAGGGTTTCGACGAGCCGGTGCGCGTCACCTACGACGTCGGCCTGGGACGTGAGTTCGCCGCCGCCGAACTGATGATGGCCGCCGCGGACGCCGCCGGGGCCGAGGTCGGCGACTGGCGCGTGCTGCGGGCCCGCAACAAGTGGCAGGCGGAAGAGGACTGCCTGCACCACCCCCAGCCCGGCACCTATCCCGTCGTCGTCACTGACACGGCCGACTGGGGCGGCTGGCGCGTGCCCGGCGCGGAATATGACCGCGACCCCCAGCGCATTGAATTCCAGTCCCGGCTGATCGCCGCCGCGCCGCGTCTGATGCAACTCGCCGAAAGTCTGATGGACCTCGTGGCCGAGAGCCCCGACGACGCGCCGCCCGCCGTTCTGGCCCTGGCGCGCCAGGCCCGCGACACGCTTCAACCTGTGACGGAAATTCTGGAAGCGGCGCCGGCCCGGGCGAGCGGCGTCATGCCGGGTGCGGACGCCCGCCTGGCGGAACGCTGAACAGGAGCGCAGGCTCAGATCGCCCCGCTTGACTCCGCACGGCATCGCGCGCCATTTGGAACAAATGGAGAACGTTGGACCTGATGACCGTTTGGCCGCCTTGAGGACGCGGCTTGAATCGCTCAATGCCTGCACCCTTTCGCTTGCTCCCCGCCAGGCACGGGACGCCAGCGTCTTTCCCTCCTGCTGGGCGCGCGGGACAGTACATGACCTGTACGCCGAAACACCGGCCGACGCTGTGGCGATCAACGCCTTCGGCCTGGGCGCCGCGCTTCAGGCGGCGGACGGACGCGCCATCGTCTGGGGGCTTCACGACATGGTGGGGCTGGAGGCGGGGCGGCCGCATGGACCGGGGCTGCATGAGATGGGGCTGGCGCCGTCGGACATGCTGCTGGTGCGCGCGCCCGACATTCAGACGTTGCTCATTATCGGCGAGGAGGCGTTACGGACACCGGCGGTGGGCGCCGTGCTGCTCAGCGCCTGGGGCGAGGCCAGGGCCTTGTCCCTGACGGCCAGTCGGCGGCTGGCGCTTGCGGCCGGGGGTGGTCACGGGACGCTGTTCCTGGCGAGGGCCGGCGCCGTTCCGGCGCCCAGCGCCGCCGAAAGCCGATGGTCGGTGCGCGCCGTGGCGTCCGCGCCGCTCGAGGGCGGAGCGCCGGGCAGACCGTCTTTTTCCGCCACCCTGCTTCGGCGACGCGGCGGGGGCGAGCCCAGAACCTGGATCATGGAGTGGGATCGTGACACGCGATCGTTCCGCGAACCGGCGCCGCTATCTGGCGCTGTGGTTCCCCTGGCTGCCCAGCGACCGGCTGAAGCGTCGCGCCCGTTCCGCAGACGGGTCGCCTGAGCCCGATCCAAGGCCTGTGGTCCTGGTCGAGAAGATCGGCGGCGCGCTGCGGCTGGCCGCCGTCGATCCGGCGGCGGCCGGAACGGGGCTGGTCCCCGGCCTGACGCTGGCCGACGCCCGCGCGCGAACGCCCGCCTTGCGCACCATTGTTCATCGACCGGATATGGATGCGGCCCTGCTGCTGCAGGTGATGGAGGATTTCGGCCGGTTCACGCCCATGATCGCCGAGGATTCGCCACATGGGCTGATGCTGGACGTGACCGGCTGCGCCCATCTGTTCGGCGACGAAACCGGACTGGTCCGCGCGGCGCATGAGCGTGCGGGGCGTATCGGCCTGGGGATCCGCAGCGCCCTGGCGTCCACGCCCCAGGCGGCGCGCGCTCTGGCCCGTTTCGGGCCGGGCGGACGGTTCGAAGCGGGACAGGATCGACAGGAGGTGCGTCGGCTGCCGGTCGCGGCGCTGGAACTTTCGCAACGCGAGACCCAGGCCCTGCAGCGCGCGGGGCTGAAGCGGATCGCCGATCTGGACGATCGTCCGCGCGCGCCGCTAGCCGCGCGCTTCGGCGCCGATTTTTCCGCCCGGCTGGCGCGGATCCTGGGTGACGAGGACATGCGCATCACGCCGTACCGGCCGCCGCCGCCCATCACCGTCGACCGCATCTTCTTCGAACCCATCGTCGATGACGCGGATGTAGAACGCGTCCTGTCCGATCTGTTGATCGAGACTGCGGATCGACTGGATCAGGCAAGCCAGGGCGGCCGGGCCTTCGAGGCGGGCTTCTACCGCGTCGACGGCGAGGTCCGACGCATCGTCGTGCGGACCGGCCGGGCCACACGCGACCGGATCGCGGTGCTTCGTCTGTTCCGTGAAAGGCTCGCGGCCCTGGCCAATCCCCTGGACCCCGGCTTCGGCTTCGATCAGATCAGGCTGTCTGTTCTCGAGACCCAGACGCTGAAACCCGACCAGCCAAGCCTGGACGGCGACAGACCGGACGGCGAGGATTTCAGCCGCCTGATCGACCGGCTGACGGCGCGGCTGGGGCCTGAAGCCGTGCTGCGGTTCGAACCTCTGGGGTCGCACATGCCCGAGCGCGCCGCACGGATGGTCCCGGCGACAATGAAGGTCGGGCGAGCGGCCCAGGACTGGCCGGATCTGACGCCTGACGATCCGCCGTTACGCCCCTTGCAGATGTTCGACCCTCCCCAGCCGGTCGAGACCCTGGCCGAGGTGCCCGACGGTTCGCCCTTGCGCTTCCGCTGGCGCCGGGTGCTGCATGAGGTGGCTTGCGCCGAAGGACCGGAGCGGATCGGCGGCGAATGGTGGCGCGCGCCGGATCAGAAGACGCGCGACTACTATCGCGTCGAAGACCGCGAAGGCCGCCGGTTCTGGCTGTTCCGTCAGGGGCTGTACGGCGAGACCGACGAGCCGCGCTGGTTCGTACACGGCCTGTTCGCATGAACGCGCCCGCCTATGCCGAACTGGCCAGCGCCAGCAACTTCTCCTTCCTAAGGGGGGCGTCGCATCCGAAGGATCTGGTGATGACCGGGATCCTGCGCGGTCATGCGGGCCTTGGCCTGGCCGACCGCAACACGGTCGCCGGGGTGGTGCGGGCCTGGAGCGCCCTGCGTAGCCTGCGCGAAGACGGCCTGTCGCCGCCCGATGTCGTGCGCGACGGCGCAGGGCCGGGCGAAGCGACCTATGTCGAGGATCGGTTGAACGATCCGACTTTGTCGGAAGAGGTCAGACGACGGGCCGCGACCTTCAAACTGGCGACCGGCGCGCGTCTGGCTTTCAACGACGGAACGCCCGACATCATCGCCTATCCCGAGACGAGAGCCGGCTGGGGGCGACTGACGCGGCTGCTGACCCTTGGCAATCGCCGAGCCGTGAAGGGCCAGTGCGAGATCGGGCTGCGCGACCTGCTCGCCGCACCGGAGGATCTGCTGCTGATCCTCATGCCGGACGCCCGGCTGGACGGTCTGGACCGGACGCTTGACCGTGTGACCGAGGCGGCGCCCGGCGCGGTCTGGCTGGGCGTCGCCATGGGCCGGCGCGGCGACGACGGGCGGCGGCTGGCGCGGCTGAAGGCGCTGGCGGAACAGAGCGGCGTCCCGCTGCTGGCGGTCAACGACGTCCTCTATCACGACGCCGACCAGCGCGACCTGCAGGACGTGCTGACCTGCATCCGCGAAGGCGTCACGGTGGAGGCGGCGGGGCGGCGTCTGAACGCCAACGGCGAACGCTGGCTTAAGCCCCCCGCCGAAATGGCCCGCCTGTTCCGCAACGCGCCCGAGGCCGTCGCCGAGACCGCGAACCTGCTGGCCCGCGTCGGTTTCGACCTCAGCGACATCAGCTATCAGTACCCCGAGGAGACGACCCCGCCCGACCAGACGCCGCAGGCCTGGCTGGAACATCTGACCTGGCTGCACGCCGAGATGCGCTATTCCCAGGGCGTCCCCGACAAGGTGCGGGTGCTGCTGGAGAAGGAGTTGGCCTTCATCGCAAAGGCCGACTACGCACCCTACTTCCTGACCATCTACGACATCGTGAGGGTGGCGCGCGACAAGCGGATCCTGTGTCAGGGGCGTGGTTCGGCGGCCAATTCCGCCGTCTGCTATGTGCTGGGCATCACGGCGGTGGACCCGGCGGAATCCGACCTGTTGTTCGAACGCTTCCTGTCGTCGGACCGAGGCGAACCGCCCGACATCGATGTCGACTTCGAGCACGAGCGGCGAGAGGAGGTCATCCAGCACATCTACACGCGCTATGGCCGCGAACGCGCCGGCATCGCCGCCACCGTCATCCGCTATCGTCCCAAGAGCGCCATCCGCGACGTGGGCAAGGCCCTGGGCCTGACCGAGGACGTCACCGCCCGTCTGGCCTCCAGCCAGTGGGGCAGTTGGGGCAGCGAGATCGGCGACCGCCATGTCGAACAGGCCGGGCTGGACCCAACCAATCCGATGATCCGGCGCGCCGTGGCGATGGCGACGCGGCTGCTGGGTTTTCCCCGCCACCTGTCCCAGCACGTCGGCGGCTTCGTCCTGACCCAGGACCGGCTGGACGAACTGGTCCCCATCGGCAACGCCGCCATGGCCGACCGCACCTTCATCGAATGGGACAAGGACGACATCGACGAACTACGCCTGATGAAGGTTGATGTGCTGGCGCTCGGCATGCTGACCTGCATCCGCAAGGCCTTCGATCTGATCCGCACCCATTCGGAGGAGGACTGGGCGCTGCATACCATCCCGGCCGATGACGCCGGCGTTTACGACATGCTGTGCCAGGGCGACTCCATCGGCGTCTTCCAGGTCGAGAGCCGCGCCCAGATCAACATGCTGCCCCGGCTGAAGCCGCGCAAACTCTATGATCTGGTGATCCAGGTGGCCATCGTCCGGCCCGGTCCGATCCAGGGCGACATGGTCCATCCCTATCTGCGACGTCGCAACGGGCTGGAACTGCCCGACTATTCCAAGCCGGGGCCGCAGTACCCGGCGGACGAGCTGAAACAGGTTCTGGAAAAGACCTTGGGCGTGCCGCTGTTTCAGGAACAGGCGATGAAGGTGGCCATGGTCGCCGCCGAATTCACCGAGAAAGAGGCCAACGGTCTGAGGAAGGCCATGGGCACCTTCCGGGGCGACGGCACCCTGCACACCTACGAAGACCGGATGGTCGGCCGGATGATCGAGCGCGGCTATGATCCGACCTTCGCCCGGCGCTGCTTCGACCAGATCAAGGGGTTCGGCTCCTACGGCTTTCCGGAAAGCCACGCCGCCTCCTTCGCCCAGCTGGTCTATGTCTCGTCGTGGATCAAACACCACCATGCGGCGGCCTTCGCCTGCGCCCTGCTGAACAGCCAGCCGATGGGCTTCTACGCCCCGGCCCAGATCGTGCGGGGCGCCCAGGAGCATGGGGTCGAGGTGCGCCCGGTCGATGTCTCCTGCAGTGATTGGGACAACAGCCTGGAAGGCCCGAAGGGCGCGCCGGCGCTGCGGCTCGGCCTGCGTCAGATCGACGGATTCCGCGAGGACTGGGCCCAGGCGCTGGTCGCCGCTCGCGCCGCCGCCCGCCCCTGCGACGTCGAGACCCTGGCGCGACGCGCCGCCCTGCCCGCCGCCGCCATGCGCAAGCTGGCCGACGCCGACGCCTTCCGCTCGCTGGGCCTGGATCGACGCGAAGCCCTGTGGGCCGTGCGCCGTCTGCCGGACGATGCGCCCCTGCCGTTGTTCGCCGCCGCCGATGCGCGCGAACTGGGCGCCGAACCCGACGCCAGACTGCCGACCATGCCGCTGGGCGAACATGTCGCCGCCGACTACCAGACCCTGCGCCTGTCCCTGAAGGCGCATCCCATGAGCATCCTGCGGCCCCTGTTCGACGCCGAACGGATGCTGACCTGCGCCCGGACCGAGGCGAAACGCGGCGGCGCCCTGGTGCGGGTCGCCGGGGTGGTTCTGGTCCGTCAGCGTCCCGGCAAGGGCAACGCCATCTTCGTCACACTGGAGGACGAGACCGGCATCACCAATGTCGTCCTGTGGGCGCGGATGTTCGAACAGTTCCGCCGCGAGGTCATGGCCGCCCGGCTGATGGAGGTCGAAGGCGTCGTGGAAAAAAGCCCGGAAGGCGTCGTCCACCTGGTCGCCCGCCGCGTCATCGACCGCTCCAGCGAACTGTCACGCCTGTCCGAAGACCACGACGCCTCCGTCCAACTGGCCCGCGCGGACATTGTCGCCAATCCCCAACCGCCCCGTCACGCCCCACACCGCCACCCCCGGGACGTCCGCATCCTGCCGGGCTCGCGAGATTTCCACTGAGCTCCGCCGCTCAGGCCTACTCCGTTCGATTCAGGTCATTCGTGCTCCGGAACCCTTCGCCACAGCGCCGCAAGAACGGGCAGGACGATCAGTGTGAGCACCGTCGCGGTGGTCAGCCCGCCGATGACGACCGTGGCCAACGGCTTCTGCACCTCGGCCCCCGCCCCCGCCGCGAACGCCATGGGCACGAACCCCAGCACCGCGACCAGGGCCGTCGTCAGGACGGCGCGCAGACGGCTGACGGCGCCGTGAAGCGCGGCCTCGCCCGGCGGGTCGCCGTCCGTCAGGCGTTGGCGAATGGCCTGCATCAGCACCAGGCCGTTCAGGGTCGCGACGCCTGACACGGCGATGAAGCCGACCGCCGCACTGATCGACAGCGGCATGCCTCGCAGCGCAAGCGCCAGCGCCCCCCCGACCAGGGCCAGGGGCACGCCCGCGAACACCAGGGCAGCGTCCTTCCACGACCGCAGGGCCAGGACCAGCAGGCCGCCGATGGTCAGGAAGACGATGGGCACGATCAGGGCCAGGCGGGCCGAGGCCCGCTGCAGGTTCTCGAACTGTCCGCCCCAGTCGATCCAGCCGGACGGCGGCGGCTGGACCTGAGCGGCGACCCTGGCTTGCGCCTCGGCGACGAAACCGCCCAGGTCGCGACCGCGCACATTGGCCTGGACGATCATGCGACGCTTTCCGTCGGCGCGACTGATCTGGTTCGGCCCCTCGGCCACGTCGAAACGGGCGACCGAGGACAGGGGGACGGTCGGGGCGCCGGCCTGGGCGTTCTCCGGCATGACCGGCAGTTGCTCCATGACCGTGGGGTCTGCACGCAAGACGTCGTCCAGCCTCACGACGACGTCGAAGCGTCGATCGCCCTCGTTGACCTGACCGGCGGAGCGGCCGGCGAAGGCAATGGCCAGGGCGTCGGCGGCGTCGGACGCATGGACGCCCTGCGCCGCCGCCACGGTGCGATCGACGCTGGCGGTGATGGTCGGCTGGCCCGACACCTGTTCGACCCGCACATCGGCCGCGCCCTCGATGCCGTTCAACACGCCGGCCACCTGCTGGGCCGTGCGGTCCATGGCGGCGAAATCGTCGCCATAGATCATGACCGCCACGTCCGACCGGACCCCGGCGATCAACTCGTTGAACCGCATCTCGATGGGCTGGGTGAACTCGTAGTTGTTGCCCAGCAGGCTCGACAGCCGTTCCTCCATGTCCGCCACCAGATCGGCCTTGGCCAGTCCCGGTTCAGGCCAGTCGCGGCGGTCCTTCAGGATGACGAAGGTGTCCGAGATCGACGGCGGCATGGGGTCCGACGCGACCTCGGCGGTGCCTGTCCGGGTGAAGACCCGCTCGACCTGCGGCATGGCCTTCAGCGTGCGTTCGACCTGGAACTGCATCGCCTGGCTCTGTTCCAGCGAGGTCGAGGGGACACGCAGGGCCTGGACCAGCACGTCGCCCTCGTCGAGCTGGGGCACGAACTCGCGACCCAGGCTCAGGAAGGCGACCAGACCCGCGATCAGGGCGATCCCCGCGCCCGTCAGCACCAGCCGGGGCCGGCCGATGGCCCCTTTCAGCAGCGGTTGATAGCGGGCCTTGGCCGCGCGTGTCAGTCGCGTCTCCTCGTGATCCGCCATGGGCTCTTTGACCAGCAGGGCCGCCATGGCCGGCACGAAGGTGAAGCTGAGGATGAAGGCGGCGGCCAGGGCCAGCATCACGGTCGCGGCCATCGGTCCGAACATCTTGCCCTCGACGCCTTCGAACATCAGCAGGGGGGCGTAGACCAGCAGGATGATCGCCTGACCGAAGGCGGCCGGCCGGGCCATCTCTCGCGCCGAGGCCGCAGCGACGGACAGACGTTCGGCGGTCGTGAGGGCGCGCCCCGTCTCCGCGCTCTTGAGGCCGAGCCGGCGCAGGGTGTTCTCGATCACCACCACGGCCCCGTCGACGATCAGGCCGAAGTCGAGCGCGCCGAGGCTGAGCAGATTGGCGCTGATGCCGAACCGGTTCATCGCCGAGGCGGCGAACAGGAAGCTGAGTGGAATGACCAGGGCGGTGATGATCGCCGCCCTGACATTGCCCAGGGCGAAGAACAGCACGGCGACGACCAGCAGGGCGCCGAGCAGCAGATTGTGCTCGACGGTGCGGACGGTCGCCTCGACCAGTTCGGTCCGGTCCAGTTCAGGCCGCAGGCGCACGCCGGGCGGCAGGCTGGGCGTGATTTCCTCAAGGCGTGCGCCGACGCGGCGGGCCACCTCGCGCGAGTTCTCGCCCTGCAGCATCAGGGCCGTGCCGACCACGGTCTCGCGGCCATCGGCGCTGGCCGAGCCCAGGCGGGGAGCGCGGCCGATCTCGACCGTCGCCACGTCGGAGACGCGGATCACCTGGCCGCCGCGATTGAGGATGGGCGTCTGAGCCAGATCGTCCAGACTCTTCAGCCGGGCGTCGGCGCGGACGATATAGGCTTCTCCCGCGCGGTTGACGTAGCCCGCGCCGGCGATGCGGTTGGCGTGCTCCAGCGCCTCGACCAGTTGCACCAGACCCACGCCGTAGGCCGCGAGGCGACCGGGGTCGGGATGGACCGCATACTCCTTCACATAGCCGCCCAGCACGTCCACGCCGGCGACGCCGGGAACGGTCTTCAGCTGGGGGGCGACGAGCCAGTCCTGGATCGTGCGGAGATAGGTCGCCTTCTCCTGATCGGAGACCAGACGTTCGCCCTCGGGCGTGACATAGGCGGCGCCGGGCCGCGCCGCCGGGCCGGTCAGTTCCAGCGTCCAGATATAGACCTCGCCCAGGCCCGTCACGACCGGCCCCATCGACGGCGAAAGCCCTGCGGGCAGGTCCTCGCGCGCCGCCTGCAGCCGCTCGTTGACCAGGTTGCGCGCGAAATAGATGTCCGTCGCGTCGGTGAAGACGGCCGTGATCTGGGAAAAGCCGTGGCGTGACAGGGACCGCGTCTCTGTAAGACCCGGCAGGCCCGCCAGCGCGGTCTCCAGCGGGAAGGTGACCTGGCGTTCGACCTCCTCCGGCCCCAGGGCCGGGGCGACGGTGGTGATCTGCACCTGACGGTTGGTGATGTCGGGCACGGCGTCGATGGGCAGGTGCAGCAGTTCGCGTCCGCCCAGGATGGCCAGCACCACGGCCAGTCCGACGACCAGCCAGCGGAAACGCACGGAGGCGTCGATGATCCGGTTCAGCATGATCAGTGTCCGTGCTCGGCTTCGCCCTTGGCCAGTTCGGCCTTGAGCAGGAAGGCCCCGGCGCCGGCGATACGCTCGGCGCCGGACAGGCCGGACACGATCTCGATGCGACCATCGGATGTTCGGCCGGTCACGACAGGCCGGGCGCGGAACCCTCCATTCTCCTGCACGAAGACGGACGGCCCGCCCTCTAGGGTCTGCACCGCGTCCAGCGGCGCGACGGGCGTTCCCGTCCCGGCGCCGGCCGAGACGCGGGCCGAGACGACGGATCCCGCCGGCGGCGCGTCGCCCGACGGGCGGGCGCGAACGATGACGACGCCGTTCGCATTGGCGGGCGCGATGGCGATGACGACGCCCGACACGACGCGCGACCCGGCGACCGTGCTTTCCAGCCTGTCGCCGACCTTCAGGATGGCGGCGGCTGCGGGCGGCGCCTCGAACAGCAGTTCGACGCGCCCCGGATCGGCGACGGCGGCGACCTGCAACGCCTCTTCGTGCAGCACCTGGCCCGGCGCGGCGCTCAGGCGGGTGACGACGCCGGCGATGGGACTGCGGACCACCGTCAGGCCGTCGGAGCCCGGCGCGCCGAAAGCGCCGACGCGGGCGCGGGCGGCGCGATGCTGGGCCTCGGCGCGGCGGGTCTCGGCGGCGGTGACGTCCAGCCGGGCCTGGGAGACCCAGCCCTGTTCGAACAGGGTGCGGTCGCGGCGTTCGGCCGCGCGGGCCGCCTCGACCGTCGCCCCGGCCGCGTCGGCGTCGGCGCGGGAAGCTGCGCCGTCCGGGCTGCGCACGGTGATCAGCGGCGAACCGGCGGCCACGCGATCGCCCAGGCCGACGTGGACGCGCACGACGGCGCCGCCCAGAGGGGCGTCCACGACCGCCTCGGCGCCGGGCGCGAAGGCGACCCGGCCCGGCAGTTTCAGCTCGGCCCCGCCGCCCCGCTGAACGGCGACGACGGAGACGCCGGCCCGCGCGGCCGCCTGGGGCGTCAGGGCGACGAAAGCCGCCTCGGCGGATGGGTCGGCGTGGCCGTCCGCCTCTGCGTGGTCGGCCTCGGCGGGCGGGCGCTCCATAAGTCGGGCGGCGCCGAAGCCCGCGCCCAGGGCGATGACGACGGCGGCGCCGCTCATCAGCCAGTGTTTCTTCAAGGTCATGATCGATCCTCGCCCGGCGCACGGCCGGGCCCAGAGTTCAGGACGCGCGGCGTCGCCGCCGCGCGCAGGGCTCAGTCAGGGCCGGACGCCGGGTCCGGCCGAGGATCAGGTTCTGGGAGGGCGCTCAGGACCGTCAGGCCGCCCGAGCGGTGAGGCGACGCTGTCGCTCCAGGCGTGGGGTTGGCCGAAGACCGCAATGAAACGCGGCGTGGCCATGTCGTTGGACACGGCCGAATGCGGCGCGTGGCAGCAGCCGTTGGCGCACGCAGGCCCGCAGTCGGGGCACTGGCGATCGCCGGCGGCGTCGGCCAGAGATGCCGCTTCGACGGATGCAGGCTGGACCGCGCATGCGTGGGTTTCGAAAGCGGGCACGGAAAAGGCCAGCGTCAGCAGCAGGACGCTGACGAAGCCAAATCGACTGACCATGACCCGCAGAGGTGTGAGCATTGACGTGTTCTTATCACCGATCATCAGCAAAGTCGTCGCCGCCTTGCGCCGGTGGGATATCGCCACCTTGCCCCACCCTGCTGCGACGGCCAAGGCCGACCATCAGCCGCTCGGCCAGGGGGACGCTCTTCGTACTTCAGCCCTCCGGGGTGCAGCCGCACATCTTAAGCCAATCGATCAGCGCGCCCGGTTCGTCGGTCTGGATGATGTTGGCGCCCATCCGGATCAGCCGTCCCCAATGGGCGTCGGGATCTCGCAACGCCTCTTCATCGACATGGCCCGCCGCATGGGCAGGTTCGAGGGTGTTGACCCACACCCGCCCCGAACGCGCCCGAAGCAGGGGCGCGCCGGCTTCCAGATAGGCCTCCGTCGTAAAAACGACCTCATAAGCGGGCGGCTGCGGCCTGTAGCGATCAGGCGCCGTCGAAAGAACCGTTCCATCGCGTTCGCGCAAGATGGGCATGAAGAGCAGCAGGTTGCGCCCATCAAGCACGGCGCGAAGTTCCGGATCGTCCGCCGGCGCCGGGCTCTTGATCACCACTTGATCCACAAGGCCCATACGCTCCAGTTCCTGCACCGCCTGAAGATTGACCTCGCCCTTGGCGTCGACGTTGACCAGGATCGCGCCACGCGCGGCCTCCATGGCTTCAGAGAAGGTCGGCGGCGCCTCGTCCGTCAGGGCCGCCGTCGGGCCGCCGGCGCCGACCTTGAGACGCAAGGCCTTGATCTGCGCCAGGGTCAGATCGGCGACCCTGCCCGACCCGTTTGTGGTGCGATCGACCGTGGCGTCGTGCATCAGCATGAGGCGGCCGTCGCGCGTGCGCTGAACGTCCAACTCGACCATATCGACGCCCAGGCGACGGCAGGCGGCGATGGCGGCCAGAGAGTTCTCGGCGGTCGTGGTCCAGCAGCCGCGATGGGCGACGACCATGGCCGGACCGTTCGAATCCAGAAACCGTCGTCGCAACTCGGACGCCCGGTCAGCGCGCTCGACCGTCGGTTTCGACGGCCGAGGGTCCGAGAGAGGCGCGCAGCCCGCCAGGGCGACGACGCCGACGAGGGCGAGCGACAGGGCCGCACGACCCGCAAAACGACTGATCATCGGCGTCCTCAGCGGCGATAGCTGAAGCCGAAGAAATAGGCGGCGCCGTAATCGGCCGCGACCATCGGCAATTCCTGGTCCCAGCCGATCCATTCGGTCCGTCCTTCACCGGTGATGTTGGATGCTGTGAACGAGGCCGACCACGCCTTGCTGACCTTATAGCGGATCTTGAAGGCCAGGGACTGGTTCTCGCCGTCGAACCGGTTGCGATAGACCGAGGTGGTGTTCACCCGTTCCGACAAGCGCTCGCCAGCGTAGTTGTAGGCGAGTCGGGCCGAAACCGGTCCGCGATCATAGGACAGGGCCAGATTATAGGCGATCTTCGGCTGTCCGATCATGGTTTCCAGTTCGACTTCGGACCCGTCGTTCATCTGCTGTCTGAAATTGGTGTCCAGAAGGGTCAGGTTCGCCGTCGCGGTGAGGCCTTGCAAGACACCAGGCAGCAGGCCGTCCAACTCCTGCACGAGGTTGAATTCGACGCCGTAGATGTCCACCGGATGGCCCGCATTCTTCGGCTGCGTCACCATCGCCTCGACCTGGCGGCCGTCCAGGTCGATCATCATCAGGTCCGCCGAGGTGAAGAACTCGTTCTTCACCCGCTTGTAGAACAGGCTTGCGGACAACAGATTGCGCCCCCCGCCCGGATACCAGTCGATCGCCAGATCCAGATTGTCCGCACGGCGCGGCAGAAGGTCGGGATTGGAGCGCGTCAGCCTCACGTCCGACCCGTCTTCGGCCAGCCGTTCACCCACAGGCGCGATGGCGTTGAAGGGCACACGGCCAAGGGATTTCGAATAGGCCGAGCGCAGTTTGACGGCCGGGGCCAGCGCATAGGCCAGATTGACCGAGGGCAACAGGTCGTCGTAGCCCCCGTCGTTGTCGACCGTTTCCCAGACCTTGCCGACCAGGCGTTGGCCCCGGCCGTTGGTGCGGGTGTCTTCATAGCGAAGACCCAGGTTCAGGCTCCAGACCGGACCGGCGCGCGCGATCAGGCCGTAGGCGTTCCAGACCGTCTCCTCCATGGAATAGTCGAGGTTGTTGTCCTCTGTGGCCATCGGATCGAAACGCCACTGACCGGGATTGGCGGCGAGGTGGGCCTCGAAGGCTGTGATTGCACGACCCGGATCAATCGCCACCATACATTGGCCGGCGCCGGCGCCGGGCGGACGCAGGCAGAGGTCCGGGCGCAGGACGCCCGAGGCCAGCAAATTATAGGTGTTTCCCTTTTGCGGCAGATAGCGGTCCCGGTTCTCGTCGAAGGCCCGCTCGATGCGTCGCACCCCGGTTCCGACCTTGAACCGCCAGCCGTCGCCCAGTCGGTTCAGGTCGCGGCCGAAGTCGATGCGGCTCTCATAGATATCCTCATCCAACTCCCGATCATCGAACTGGCGGCGATAGGGCGCATAGGCCGCGTAGTCGTTGAAGGCGCTCGGATTCAGCGGCGTGAAGACGTAGTGGTCGCCGACCTGCTGGTAGGAGAAGGCCGCGCCGGCGCCGTTCTGTCGCCACTCGGCCCAGTGCTCGGGGTTTCTGAAGTGCGAGCCCGAGTAGTTCAGGCGCCAGGACAGATCGCCGCCCATGGCCCCGTGATCGCCGCCGCCGGTCACGGCCCAGACCGAGCGTTCGAAATCGAACTGGCCCAGATTCTCCTGGATGGACAGGCCCGAAGGGTTTTGCAGCGTGCCGCCCGTGGCGGTCGCGTTCGTCAGGACGCCGCCGCCGCTGAACGTGAGAAGGTCGGTCTGGCGCGCCTCGTCGTCGGTCGCCGTGTTCCAGAAGCCGCGAATGAACAGATAGTCGTCCGCAGAGCCGCGATACTCCAGCTTGGCGCCGCCGCCCACCCGGGTCCTGTCATTGTGGTAGAAGTACCACCGCCGCTCGCTGGGAACGGCGATCCCTGTGCCGGGATAAACGCCCGTATTGGCGCCCGGCTGGCCGGCGCTGACCCCGGAGGCGTCATAGAAATACCGGGAACTGCCGTATTCAGCCTGACCCGAATAGGAGTCGCGCTTGTAGTAGTTGCCGAACAGCACCAGGCCGAATTGATCGGCGCTGCCGAAGGTCGTCAGATAACGGGCGTCCAGGGTTCCGGACGGTCCCGCGCCTTCGAAGCCCTTGTGGTTCTCATATTGGCCGATCTGACCGGAGACCGACAGACCCCGGCTGCGTCGGTTGAAGGCGCTTGCGGTCCGAATGTCGATAATTCCGCCGATGGCGCCGCCTTCCTGATCCGCCGTAAAGGTCTTGTAGACATCGATCCGGTCGGCCAGCGAGGCCGGCATGACGTCCATAAAGACCCGGCGGCCGTTCCGGTCGGGCACGGCGATCGAAACGCCGTCGACCAGGGTGTAGTTGTAGTTGGCGTTCAGCGCCCGCACCGTCACGAAGCGGGCTTCGCCCTGGTCGTTCTGGACCGCGATGCCCGGCAGACGCATCAAGGCCTCACCGATGTTGAAGTCCGGCAAACGCCCGACGTCGTCCGATGTGACGGAATCGGTCACCTGAAGATTTTCCCGACGCTCTGCGACGGCCTTGCGGTTTTGCAGCCTGGCGCCGGTCACCACGATTTCGGCGACCTCGGAGGGCTGGCCCGCAGGCTGGGGCGGCGTCCGGGCCGGCGTTTGGGCCGGCGTTTGGGCCATGGCGGCGCCGGCGACGGCGAAACCGGCGGTCGATGCCAGAAGTGCGGTTCTGAAGCGGATTTGAAACGTCATGACATCCCCCTGTCTGCGTGGGACGCCTATTACTCACTCAAACTCACTATTTTATGACAATGATGGACGATTCCGCGTTTGACCCCCCGCCAGCCGTCAGGCCACACAGCCTCCATGATCCAGAGACTCGCCCCTCAGGCGCCGGCGGCCTTTTCCAGACGGCTCGACGTGGCGGCCAGTCGCAACGAGCGCGCCTTGCTCGATCTGATCTTGCGTCACGGCTGCCTTGGCCGGGCGATGCTGGCGCGGGAAACCGAACTGACGATCCAGTCTGTTTCGCGCCTGATCGAAGGATTGGAGGCGCGCGGCCTGGTGCGTCGGGGCGACCGGATCAGCACCCGCGGCAATCCGTCCGGCGGCTATGGGGTGGAACTGGCGCCGGACGGGGCCTTCACGCTGGGCGTCTCCCTGATGACCGACGCCCTGTCGATCGTCCTGATGAACTTCCGCGGCGAGGTTCTGGAAAGCCGGTTTGAACCCCGTGAGGACATGTCGGCCGAAGCGGTTCTAAAGGCCATTCAGGCCGCGATGGAGGCCTTGATCGCCGCCCATGTGCCCGATCGCAGCCGGATGCTCGGGATCGGCGTGGCGGTGACGGGCTATTTTCTCGAAGGCGGCCGCAAGCTTAACCCCCCGGAACCGCTGGATGATTTCGCCCTCGTCGATCTACAGTCCATGTTCGCCGGTCGGCTAGGGCTGCCGGTCATCGTCGAGAACGACGCCAGCGCGGCGGCCGTGGCGGAGAGTTTCCTGGGCGTCGGGCGCGACCATGGAACCTTCGCCTATATCCATTTCGCCGGCGGCGTCGGCGGGGCGATCGTCGTCGAAGGAAGACTGATGCGCGGCGCACGCGGCAATGCGGGCGAGGTTGCGGGAATCCTGCCGCTTGATCTCTTTGAGACGCGGCCGACCCTGACCTTGCTGCTGCGGCTGTGTCGCGAGGCCGGGGTGGAGGTGTCGTCGATTTCCGAACTGGTCGCACGACTGGATTTGGACATGCCGGGCGTCTCCCTCTGGAGAGAGGTCGTGCGCGCGCCGCTCGACGCCATCGTCTCGGCCTTGGGCGCGGTCGCCGACCCGGAGGTGATCGTCCTGGGCGGCCGCCTGCCCACCGCTCTCGCCGAAGCCCTGATCGCCGACGTCCGGCCCTTCGAAATCCCGCGACGGGGCGCGCCCCGCCCTCTGCCGTCGCTTGTCCCGGCCCGGGTGACAGGCGAACCGACAGCCCTGGGCGCGGCGGTCCTGCCGCTGAAGGCCCACTTCTTCGGCTAGCGCCCGCCGTCTGACGTTGGACCGTCATATGCGGCTGGTAAGAGCGAGAGCTTCTGGAAAGCTTCTGGAAGATGGGGCGTTTCAGTGCTCGGCAGGCGCGACGGATGGACCACGACCGCCGCCTATGGTGCGGCTCACTACGGCAAGAGCCTGTTCTGGTACGGCGGCGAGGTCCTGTTCGCCTTTTTCCTGACCGAGGTGGCGGGCCTGGCTCCCGTCCATATGGCCGGCGTCCTGGCGGCCGGCTTTCTTTTCAGCGCAGTCTTTGACCTTCAGGCGGGCCGTCTATTGCTTCGCCGGCCGGCGGGCGTGAGGCGCGCAGCCGGCCTGCAAGCCCTGGGCGCGATTTTCAGCGGCGTCGCCCTGGTGGGCGTGGTCGCCACCGCCCTGCTTCCGGACCCGATGCGCGTCGCCTGGGCCCTGGCGACCGGCGTCCTGTTTCGCCTCGCCTTCGCCGTCTACGACGTCTCTCAAAACTCCCTGATGGCCAATGCGACCGCGGAAGCCGAGGCGCGGTCACGTGTGGCGGTCACGCGTATCTTCGCCAGCGGCCTGGGAAATCTCAGCGTCGCCGCCGTCGTCGGTCCCTTGATCGCCGCCGAGCGGCGCGGCGGCGGGGGCGTCATGCTCATCGGCCTGTCGCTGCTCGCCGCCCTGGTCGCCGTAACGACGGCGGTTCTGTTGAACTGGCGCCTGCGGCGCTCGGCGGATCCAGCCGTTCTGGACGCCCCGGCCCCGATGAAAGGATCGGGTCTCGGTCTGGCGGCCTTGTGGCCCCTGTTCGCCATGATGGTCCTGATGATGTCGGGCCCCTCTCTGTTTCAGAAGCTGGAACCCTATTTCGCGACCCGCGCCTTCGTCTCATCGACGACGGGCGGCGCCCTGATCGTCGCCGCCGCCGCCGGCGTCTGCTGCGGCCAACCGCTCTGGCTCGCGTTCTTTCCTCCGGCGCGCCGCGTCGCCCTGTTCATGGTTTCGGCTCTGCTGCAGGCGGCGGGAGCCGTCGTCTTCGTTCTGGCGCCGTTCGACGCGCCGATCGCCTTCATCGCCGGCGCCTGGCTGTTCGGCCTGGGCAACGGCGGTTTGGGGATGGCGAAGTGGGCCAGTTTCAGCGACCTGGCGTCTCGCCTTCCGGCCGACCGCCAAGGCCCGGCCTTCGCCGTCTTCAGCGCCTTGGCGAAGATCACTCTGGCGCTGGGGGTGCTGATCGTCGCCGTCGCAATCCACCCGGATGCGACAGCGGAACGGCTGCGCGGCTTCATGGCCGCCGGCCCCGTCCTGACGTCAATCGGAATGATCATCCTGGCGCGACGGGCCACACGCCGTCCGGATCGCGGCCTTAATGTGTATTGAGCCATTTCTGAGTGGTCTCGACAACACAAACATTGTCGGCGCCATTTAAGATCTGCTCATTTTGGATCGGGCGTCGAAAGAGCAGTAAAAATCGCAGCCGCTGCGTCAGACTTCGATGAGTTCAGCAGCTCGGGTATTCATCCCTCCAGTCATCACTTTACGCCGTCGCACGCCCCCACGACCGGGTTGCAGCGCCAGCCGCCGGTGAAAGGCGGCACGGCGTAGGTGTTGCCGAAGATGTTGGGGGCGGTCAGATAGTCGGTCGAGATGACCTGGGCGCCGCTGGCCAGGGCCGCCTCGCGGCGGGCCGTGTCATTGTTCCGCGCCTCGACCGTGTCGATGTCGGCCCGGGTGCGGACGATATAGCCGGCGGCGACCGCCGCCTTGATTTCGGGTCCGCGCACCACGGCGTTGTCGAACATCATGAAGGCGGTATGGGCCATGCCGGGCCGCCCCTGGACGAAGGCCATCCGGCCCTGCAGCGACGGCCTGTCCTTCAAGTAGGGCGCGAAGGCGTCCAGATTCATGCCCGGAACGATGAACAGGAAGACGAACTTGCCCCGGGCCGCCCCCAGGCTGGGCCAACGCTGGGCCAGGACCGCCGCCTCGAGCGTGGGCAGGTCGCCGCGCAGGTCGTCGGGTGTAAACACCTTGTCGCGCCCAAGGACCGATACGATGGCGTCGTCCACCTCGGCGAAGGCGGCGCCGTCGAAGGGCGGCACGACGGTCGCGCCCGGCGCGGCGCTGGCCAGGCCCGACAGCTTGGGCTCCAGCAGGATGAAGACCGGGCTGTGGCCGGGTTCCGAATCCGACCATTGCCGCAGCAGGGTTAGGCAGGACCGGAAGGTCGGACACTGGCTGCGGAAGTCCAGGTCGGCGAGGTGGAAGACCTTCAGACCGGGCCGGGCCAGTTCCTGCTCATAGATCGGCGCGAGGTCGACCGCCCCCTGTTCACGCAAGAGACGATAGGGCAGCGGACTGGAATAGGCGCCGCCCTGGGGATCCGGCTGGATGTCGAGCTCCAGACTGCGCACGCCGCTGCGCAACTGGGCCTCGATGGGCATCTGCACATAGTCCAGCACCTGGGCCATGTCGGTCATGTCGCCGGGATGTTCCTCGCGCATGGCCGCCGCCTGCTCGGGCGACATCTGATTGCGGAAGGCGTCGAACAGCGCCGTCAGCCGCGGCGCCATCAGCGCCGTGACCCTGCGGTCGACAGGCAGGGCGTAGCTGTTGTGGGTGCCGATGACCTGGATGGCGTTGATCGGCAGGGTTTCGTCCTGCGCGCGGGGCGCCGGACGATCCTGGGCCGCCGCCGCGCCCGCCAACAGAAGGCCGGCCGCGGCGAGCGCGACGTTGAGCGTTTTGCGCATGGTCATCGTCCGATCAGAAGGCGACGTTGACGAAGGCGCCCAGCGTCCGGCGCGCGTTCGGCGAGGTGTAGTGAAGCAGGCCCAGCGCGCCGTAGTTCTGCCAGCCGGTCGAGAAATAGGTGTCGAACAGGTTGCGGCCATAGAGTCCGAACTGGACGTCGCTGTTCGGCAGGCTGAAGGTCAGGCGACCGTTGACCAGGCCATAGCCGGGCACATTGGAGTAATCGGGCTGTCCGACCACGGTCCAGTATTCGCTACGATAGGCGTAGTCCACGTGGGCGCGCAGACCCAGGCCAGAACCCAGCCGACGCTCATAGTCGATCGCCGCCGTGCCCGACCATTCGGGCGCATTGGTCAGTTTGGAGCCGGTGTAGTTGGTCGTGGCGTTGTAGACGTAGTCGGTGAAATAGGCGTCCGTGTAGCTGAGCGCGCCGGACAGGGAGAGGTCGGGCGTGAGCTTGACCGCCAGATTGCCCTCGACCCCTTCGGTCCGCAGCCCGCCGGCGTTGCCTATGACGGTGGCGTTCAGCGTCCCGCCCGCGCCGTCCGGAATCTTGGTCAGGATCGTCGCCTGGAAGTCCGTGAAGTCGGAGCGGAAGACGTCCAGGTTCAGACGCACGCGGCGCTCGAACAGTTCGGACTTCACCCCAGCCTCCCAGGCCTCCACGGTCTCTTCGCGATAGGGGGCGTATTTGTTGCCGACGAAGGCGACGCCGCCCGGCTTGTAGCCGGTCGAATAGCTGGCGTAGGCCATCACGTTGCGCGAAATCTGGAACTGGGGCGCGACCCGGTACGAGAAGTTTTCGCCGGTCACCTTGCCATACGAAATGGCCGGCGCCGCGCTGGAGCCGACGAAGGTCGGCCGATAGCCGGCGACGGGGAGGGGATCGATCGTGATGAAGTCGAGGCTCTGGGAGTTGCGGTCCGTGGTGTAACGGCCGCCGATCGCCAGGCTGAGGCGCGGCGTGAAGTTGAACTTCACCTGGCCGAAGCCGGCCAGGGTCTCGTTGCGGGCGTCGAACAGCGAGGCGTTGGCGTCCACGCCGATGGCGCCGGTCAAGGCGTACAGGGTCGCGCGCGGCGTGCCGTTGGCGTCATACAGCGGCTGGCCCAGGGTGGCCCACTGCAGCTGGGTCTGGCGCGCATGCAGAGTGTTGTAGAAGGCGCCCACCAGATATTCGACGAACCGGCCGCTGGGCGAGGCCAGGTGGATTTCCTGGCTGAACTTGTCGGTCGCCAGGTCCCCGATGTTGAACGGGATGTAGGAATACTGGTCCGCCGGCAGCAGGCTGGCCGGGGTCGAGTTGTAGTAGCCGGTCTCGCGATAGGCGGTGATCGAGGTCAGCTCGAACTCGCCGAACTGCTTGTTGATCTTCACCGACCCGCCCCACTCCTCGGTCTTGATCTGGCCGAAGGAGGAATCGGCTGTGTCGGCGCTCTCGGGGCCGGGATAGACGCCCAGGGCGTTCAACATGGCCGTGACGGCGGCCGGCTGACCCGACACGGGGGTCCGCACGCTGCTGTCCCAATGGCGGGCGTAGTCGCCCGAGACCGTCAGGTTCAGGGTGTTGGACGGCTCGACATACAGTTTGGCGCGACCGCCGTATTCATGGACCGTGCCGACGCGACGGTTCAGCGTGACATTGCGTCCGAAGCCTTCCTGGCCCTGGTCGAAACCGGAGATCCGCAGCGCCGCGATGGGCCCCAGGGGCAGGTTGACGGTCGCGTTCAGGATCCGGTCTTCATGCTCGCCGAAGCTCAGGCTGGCGCGGCCCGAGGTCTCGTCCAACCGAGGTGTGTTGGTCGTCACGGCGATGACGCCCGAGGTGGCGTTCTTGCCGAACAGGGTGCCTTGCGGCCCCATCAGGACATCGACGCGGTCGATGTCGACCAGGCCGGTCAGGCCGTTGGCGCGCTGGCCGTCCATGACCACGTCATCGACGACGACGCTGACGGACTTGGCGTTCGAGAAGTCGAATGAGGTGCTGCCCACGCCACGGATCTGGAAGGCGGCGCCCTGGGTCGGATCATACTGAAGGCCGGGCACGACATATTGCAGGTCGGTGACCGATGTGTAGCCGGTCTCGTCCAGGGCCTGGCCGGTGACCGACTGGATCGCCAGCGGCACCCGCTGACTGCGCTCTGATCGGCGCTCGGCCGTGACCACGATCTCCGGCAGGGCGGCGCTGTCCTGTTCGGATGCGGCGGCGCGCCCATCCTGGGCCAGCGCTGGACCGGCGGCGAGGATGAAGACGCCCCCCGCCAGCATCGTCGAATGGAGGAAGCGCGCACGCTTTCCGTTCAGGTTCATCATGTCCGTCGCTCCCCGCGTTGAATGCGAGAGAGGCACTACAGCCGAAGCGTTACGGCTTTAAGACAGTCGTTCGAGCTTATAGTGATTTATATCGCCACCATTAAAACGTCTGTACGGCTCTAAAACTGCGCTCCACGAAGGCCGCCAGGGTCTCCGACGGCTGACCGGTCGCCAGCACCCCGACGTGGCGGCCGATGGCGGCCACCACCACCGCCTGGGTCAGGGCGCGGTCGGCGCCCGGCGCAATCCCCAGGGCGCGCGCGACATCCTGATGGACGTTCTCGGCGCGGCGGCGGCGCATATCGATCGCGAAGGGCGAAAAGGCCTCGTCTCTGGACGCCGCCAGCGCCGTCTCATGGGTCAGTCGTATGACCGCGCTCCCGCTGGGCGCGGCCCCGGCGGCCTGTTTCAGTTCCGCCCGCATGCGCCGATACAGGGCCTCCACCCCGCCGAAGACCAGGTCGCGCAGCGTCGGATAATGGTGGGCCACGCTGGACACGGCGACGCCCGCCGCCTGGGCCACGCTGCGGTGGCCCACGGCGTCCACGCCGTCTGAAATGATCAGGTCGGCGATATCCTCGGCCAGTCTGGCCCGCATCCCCTGGGGGTCGGGCTCGCCGGCGTCCAGGGCGGCGGCGGCCGGCGCGGCCAGACGATCAACCAGCCCCATATGCCAGACGCCCCACTCCGGCCGAGCCGGCGCCGTCCGGTCGCGCAGCAGGGCGCGCACCGTCGAATGCCGCAGAAGCCGATAATCCAGCATGTCGACGAACAGGACCGAGAAGGGCTGCTCGTCCCGACAATAGGCGCTGATCAGATCGGACAGCTGCTCGCCGTGCGGCGATGCATGCAGGATGTCCCGCCACAGCGCCGCCTGTTCCGCAATCAGGGCGCCCGCCAGCGGGGCGGCGGCGATGTCCCGGCTGGCCTTCAGGATCAGTTCCGCGGTGACGATCGTGGACACCCGGCGCTGGCGTGCGCCCCCATCCAGCCATTCGCAGACCAGGTCGGCCAGGACCCCGGCGGCCACAGGGTCGGTTCCCTCCATTCGGGCGCGCCAAACCTCGCGCTCGCTGCGCAGCAGATCGATCTCCCGCTGCGTCACCGCATCGACCAGGGCGGCGCGATCACCGATCCGATAGTTGATCGAACCGACCGAGGCGGCCGCCTGTTCGGCGACGACCCGCAAGCTCATCCCGCCCAAGCCGCGCTCGGCGATGACGGTTCGCGCCGCATCGATGATCGCCACACTGGCGGGCGAATTGCGGTCCGACGCGGAAAGCGGCTGGCTGTTCATCCGCCCTGCATATCCGCAATGCACGACTAGTCCAGTCGCGCGACGCAAGACGGCGCCGTTACGCCTGTCTCGGCCCTGTCACCGAAAGGCCGTAACGGCAGATCGTGCGCCCTGGACAACGACAGCTTCTGGCCTTCGGCGTCACCCACGGCGGCAAGAGCCTGCTGTGGGCCGGCAGCGACGCCCTGTTCCTGTACACCCTGATCGAAATTCTGGAGATTTCGCCTCCCCTGGCGGGCGGCCTGTTCATCCTGGCCTCCTTCTGCAACGCCTTGCTGGACGGGCTGTGGGGCCGGACCCTCAGCCGGACCCCGACGTTGCAGGCGGGAGTTCCCGCCATCGGGGCGGGCGCGGCGGTCCTGGCCTGCGCCATGTTCGCCCTGCTGCCCATGCTGAGGCCGGACGCCGCGCTGGCCGCCGGACTGGTGCTGGTGGCGTTTCGCTGCGCCTTCTCCCTGCTGGACGTGCCGCATAATGCGGTCGCCGCCGTCCTGGCCGGAACGCACGGCCATCTCGCCGTGGCGCGATGGCGGACGGCCATCGGCGCAGGCGCGGCCCTGGTCGTGGCCGCGACCGCCATTCCCCTGCTGATGGCCAATGCGGCGGGGACCGGGACCGCGAAATGGCTGCTGGTCGCCCTGGGCGGCGGCGCCCTGGTGATGCTGGCGCCCCTGCCCTGGCTGCTGGCGACCGTCCCGCGCGAGGCGATGCGGTCCGCAGCGCCCGCCCGCCCCGGAACCGACGCAGCCCGACGCCGGGACCTGCTTCGGTTCTGCCTGGTCCAGATGGTCGGTTTCGCCGCACTCGCCTCGGTCGGCAAGGCGATCCTTCATCTCGACATCGCCGGCACGGGGGTGATGGCCAACGCCCTGCTGCTGATCGCGGCGCTGCGCCTGGCTTCAATCTGGATATGGCCGCCCCTCACCGCGCGCCTGCCTTTGTCGGCCAGCCTGGCCGTGGCCTACCTGGCGACGGGAGTCGCGGTTCTTCTGCTACCGGTCGGCATCGGCCACGGCGACATCGCCGCCCTGGCCGTGCTGAGCGCCTATGGCGTCGCCGTGGGCGGGGTGATCCTGATGGTCTGGTCGCGCTTCTCCGAACTTCTCGCCCAGCTCGATCTCGCCGCCGACCGAGGCGCGGCGGCCTATGGCTACAGCCTGTTCACGGCCACCACCAAGATCGGCCTGGGCCTGTCCGGCCTGATGACGGGCCTATGGATCGCCGACCACGCCCCCCCGCTGAACGCCTCCAACCTGTCGAACCTGGCCCTGATCGTCGCGACGCTCTGCGCGGCCTGCGCCGCCCTGGGATGGCGGGGACGTCGCGAGGCAAGCCACGCGGGCGCGCCCAGTCCGATCCCTCGGACATGATTCCTCCGAGGCCTGGAGAAGATCCTGGCCCAGGGTTCCGTCGAACACCGCTGTAGAAAACAGGCGCCCACGGATAGGCGTTGTCGCCCCCTTGGCGTCAGCCCCTCGCCCGGACGGAGGCGCGTTCCACCAGCGAAACGTCGAACACCGTCCGGCTGCGTGCGCCGGGCCCGTCGGCGATGCGCTGGACCAGGGTCTCGATGGCCGAGACCGCCATGGCTTCGATCGGCATGTCGATGGTGGTCAGGGGCGGGGCGTTCAGCGCCGCCCAGGGAATGTCGTCGAAGCCTATGACCGATACGTCGTCGGGCACAGTCAGCCCGAGGACCTGGAGGTGGCGCACGACCCCGATGGCGATCATGTCCGAGCCGGCGATGACCGCCGTGACCGTCCGCTGGTCCAGCGCCGCCTTCACGGCGGGGTCCAGATCCAGGGCGAAGGCGTTCTCCACCCGCCAGGCCACGCGAGCCTGCTGCTGAAGGATCTGGACGGCGCCATCGGCCCGCTCGCGGGCGCTGGAGGCCGCCTGGGGCCCGGATATGACGCCAATATCGACGTGGCCCGCCGCGATCAGATGTTCGGCCGCCAGCCGCCCGCCCAGGGCGTAGTCGGCCAGAACCACGTCATAGTCCGGCAGGTTGCGATCCAGCACCACGACGGGAATCCGGTCCATTTCCGGCACGGGGCGGCGGCCCTTCGGATTGCTGTCGTCTATGGGGAACCACAACAGACCGTCCACCCCCTGATCGATCAGGAAGCGGATGGCGGTGCGTTCCTCCTCGGGCGCGCCGCCGGTGTCGGCCAGAAGGACATTATAGCCCTGCCGCCGTGCGGTCTGCAGCACGGCCTGGGCCAGACTGGGGAAGAAAGGGTTGGTCAGGTCCGGCAGGACCAGGCCCAGAACGCCCGTCCGGCCCGTCTTCATCGCCTTGGCGCTGGTGTTCGGCCGATAGCCCAGGCCGGCGGCCACCTGAAGAATGTGGGCGCGCGTCGCCTCGCCGACGGACCCCGAACCGTTGACCGCATAGGAGGCGCTGGCCAGGGAGACGCCCGCCGCCCGGGCGACGTCTTTCAGGGTCGGGCGGCGAGAACTGTCCATTCCGGGCGGAAAACCTAGGTTGAAGGCGAGGCGCGCCCCGCCGCCCTCAGTGGGCAGCGGGGCGTTCGAGGTCAAGCGGCTCAGAAACGCGCCCGAAGCGATACGGTGATCGTTCGGGGCGCGCCGACGAAATAGCGATCCAGGGTGCGAACGTTGGGCCCGGAGGTCAGGCCGAACTCCGGCTGGGTCGCCGTGGAGCTGCTGACGGCGGCGATGTAGGTCTCGTCGAACAGATTGTCGACGTTGAGCTGCAGCCTGGTCGCCGGCAGGCCGGCCTGGTCCAGATCGTAGCGGGCGGTCAGGCCCACGACCGTATAGGCGTCCAGCATCTCGACTCCGACCTCGCGGAAGGTGGTCGGGGCGATGATATGGCCGCCGACCCGCTCGCCGACATACCGGGCGCTCAACTCCAGACGCAGGGCTTTCGTCGGCGACCATCCGGCCTGGGCGAACAGGGAGTGACGCGGAATATCGCGCACCCGCGCGCCGCCGACGATCCCCAAGGACGCCAGGGTGGCGCGATCGGCGCTGCCGACGGCGGGATCGTCGTGGGTCGCGTCCTGATAGGCGTAGGCCGCATAGAGGTCGAAGACGCCCAGGTCCTGGAAGCCGGTCACCTCCACGCCGCGCGAGGTCTGGCCCAGGGTGTTGGCCGCACGGGTGGCGACATTGCCGCGCACGATCTCGTCGGGGTCCAGCGTCGCGGTCGGGTCGCGCGGCACGATGCCGACGCCGTTCTCCAGATCGACGTCATAGGCCTGGATCGAAAAGGCGCGGTCGGCGGAGACATAGCGCAGCCCCAGGTCCAGATTTCGGGACTGAATGGGGTCCAGGGCGTCCGGATCGATCACCGCCGTCGAGCCCAGGAAGGCGTCTTCCGGAATGCCCGAGAAGTTGCGGGCGTAGCCGCCGAACACTTCCCAGTCCGGCGTCAACCGCCAGGTCGCGCCCAGCTTGGGATTGACGTCCGAAGCCTGCGAAAACGCCAGGTTCGCCCGGTACTCCAGCGGCGACTTCGCATCATAGCGGACGTCGTACCAGGTGGCCCCCAGCGCCAGTTTCAGCCGCTCGTCGAACAGACGGACCTCGTCCTGGGCGTACAGCATGACGGTCTCGACCTCCGCCTCGCGTTCGTACTCGACATAGTTCAGCTGGCCGCGGTCATAGGCGATGCCGCGCACGGGATCGGTGATGCGGTAGAAGTTGCGGCTCTCGCTGGAGTCGCCGCCCTCGTACCAGGCGCCGATCCGGACGGTATGGCCCTGGATCAGGTCCTGAAGTTTCAGCTCCGACGTCAGGCCATAGCGTTCGCGGTCGCGAGGCGTCACCCGCATATCGGCCGGGCCGCCCACGGCGTTGCTGTCGCGCGTGGTGATGAGCGCCGGCCGGATCGCGCCGCCGTTGGCGTTATAGCCGGTGACGGCGCGCGGATCGGTTCCGGTCAGGCGGCGCGCGCGGTCCTGATAGCGATAGGATTCGCCGTCCAGGGTCTGGTAATAGGGGTTCAGATCCAGGCTGATCCTGCTGTTCAGGACCAGGTGGCCGTTGACATAGGCCAGCAGATCCTTGCGCACGCCGCCCAGGGCGCCGCCGAAATTGACGTCCTTCGCGGGAATGCCGGTGACGGCGTCGGTCGCCTGATCGCCGTGCGGATCGGCCTCGAACTCGCCCTTGGTGACGATGTTGAAGTCATTGTCGCTCTGGTCGTTGTAGGAGACGCGGCCCTGGAGCCGAGATCCGTTGTCGAAGACCTTACGCAGCTTGAGTTCGTAATGGTCGCGTTCGCTGGAACGGCTGTCGCGTCCGGCCCAGATGTCGTTCTCCTGATGCGAGGCGGAGACATAGCCGGTCAGGCCGGGCGCGAACTCGCCGAAGTCGGCGCGGGCGGACAGACGGCGGAAATCGAACGAACCCAGGCCGGCTTCGACCGTCAGGCCCGGCTCTCGGCTGGGATTGTCGGTGACGAAGTCGATGAAGCCGCCCAGGGCGAAGCGCGACGGCGCCCCGATGTCGGCGGCGCTCTGGGACACGACGATGCGGCCGATATTGCTGGACTCGATGAAGCGGGTCGGCGGGGAGCCGCCGTTGAAGCGGGCGTCGCCCGTCGGAACGCCGTCGATGGTCAGGCCGATCTGCTCCTTGTTCAGGCCCCGCATGTACAACTCGAACGAGAAGCTTCCGCCGCGGGCGTCGCCGGTCGAGACCTGCACGCCCGGAATTTTGACCAGGCTCTGCATGATGTCGGCCCCGAGCGGGCGTTCGCCGATGTCTTCGCCCCCAAGAGTGAAGGTCGCCCGCGTCAGGCCGGAGCCGAACCGTTCGGCGGTTACGACGACATCGCCGAGGTCGTCCGTCCCGGGCTCGCTCTGCTGCGCGAACACGGCTGTCGACGGCCCGAACGCCAGGAGCAGCGCGCTGGACGCCAGCCACATTGATTTCTTCATGTCTCAATCCCCCATAAGCATCGCCTTAGCGAAGTGAAACGTTTCATATTCCCCTAGCGTGACAAATGGATTTCGATTGAATGACGCTTTCCATCGAGCGATTGGCGCCCCGGCTCATCCATATATGCCCGGCGTTTGTCACACGTAGCTTAAGGCGCAGGCTTACAAGCCGAAAACTGAATCGTTTCACATTGTCAGGGTCGGAGCCTGGCAACAGTTCTACCGCGAAGTCATGGCCGCGCGGCTGATGGAGATCGAAGGCGTCGTGGAAAATGCCCCGAAGCTTGCTCCACCTGGTCGCCCGCCGCGTCATCGACCGCTCCAACGAACTGTAACGCCCGTCCGAAGACCACGACACCTCCGTCCAACTGGCCCGCGCGGACATTGTCGCCAATCCCCAACCGCCCCGTCACGCCCCCATAGCCACCCCGCCGCGACGTCCGCTCCCCGCCATGTTCACGAGATTCCCACGGAGCGCGCCCCAGATCGGCATGGAAAGCGGGCTTCACCGGATGCGCCCTAGGCATGCGACACGCCTCCGATTCACGCGAGCGGTACCGCGTTGACTAAACACGCGGCCCCGGATTAGTTTACCGCTAAATTATAGCGATAAACCACGCTGCCCTCGGGAGGGAAACTTGAAGAACACCGCAATGCGCCGCGCGCCGCGCCGGCTTAGCCCTGCGTCGCGTATGGGCGGCCTCGCCTCCGCCGTCTGTCTTTCGGCCATCGGCTTTGACCAGGCCGAGGCGCAGGCGGTGGCCGACGCGTCCTCGGCGACCACCCCTTCCGCATCGGCGGGCGCCGCCCCTGGAGCCCAGACGGCTGCAGCCCCCGCAGCACCGGCCCGGGCCCTGCCCCCGTCGCTGCACCAGGGCCAAAAGGCGGGCGGCTTCCAGACTCTTCGGGCCAACGACAGTTTTCCGAAACCGGCCGCCGCGAACGCGCCCTGGGACGAGCGCCTGAAACATGTGCCCTTGTCGGCCGACGGACAGATCTGGGTCACTTTCAGCGGCGAAGAACGCATGCTGATGCAGAACTTCAACCGCCCGTCGATCGGGACCGCATCGCCTGCCCTGGCCAGTCTTTCCTTCCAGTTTCGTCACCAGTACGGCGCCGACCTGCACCTGGGTGAACGCCTGCGTGTCTTCGGACAGATCGTCAGCGGCCAGGTGACCGGCGACAACTATGTATCCCCCGTCTTTGGACGGCAGCAGAACGCCCTGGAGCTTGGTCAGGCGTTCGTCGAGTACAGCCGGCCGCTTTACAATGGGCGCGCCGGGGTCAAGGTCGGCCGACAGCAGACGCATCTGGGATCGGGCCAATTGATCTCGGCCCAGCCGATCCACAACATCGAGCGCAATTTCGACGGCGTGCGGGCCTACTACGCCGCCAAGGCTTTCCGGTTCGACGCCTTCGCCTATCGACCTCTGGTGCATGAACGCGGCGCTTTCGACGACACGGTCGACGACACCACCGCGATCTGGGGCGCCTATGGCGCCTTCGCCCTGCCGCGCCGTCAGCATGTCGCGCTGAATTTCGACGCCTATTACGTCGGCTATCGCGACGAAGAGAGCGCGTTGCTGAAAGCCACAAGCGTCCAGGACATCAGCTCCTTCGGGGTTCGACTGTATGGGAGCATCCATGGCGCGCAGATTGACGCCAATCTGATCCAGCAGACCGGGGATGTGGGCCCCAAGACGATCGACGCCTGGGCCATGGTGAACAGCATCCGCTATCCGGTGCCCGGCGCCCCGCGCAATCTGACGCTCCACCTGGTCTCGAATGTCGCGTCCGGCGGATCGCGCGAGGGGGATGTCATCCACACCTTCGATCCGCTGTACAGCGTTCAACGGCACGCCAACTTCGCCAGCTCCATCGGCTTCACGAACTTTGTGGACGTGGGCGGAGGCTTCACCTTCGATGCGACCGACAAGCTCGAGTTGGGCGCATCCCTTCGCGCCTTCTGGCGCTACTCCATCGAGGACGGCTATTCGCTGGGCTACCAGACCGCCGTGAACAATCGCAAGACCGATGCGCGCTTCATCGGCCTGCTGCCCGGCGTCGCCGCCAACTATAATTTGAACAAACATGTCTCGGTGAAGGGCTCGATCAGCCCGCTTCTGGCCTCCGACGGATACAAGGCCATCGGCGAGGACGGCATGAAGTCCTACCAGCTTGAGTTGCTCTATATCTGGTGACGTCGGGCGCGCGACGTCCGTCCGCACATAATGAGGCCCGCCGCGCTGAACGCACGGCGGGCCCTCAAGACTGAAGCAAAGACCCGGCCTGCAGCGCAGGCCGGGTCTTTCTGTCTTATTTCTTCTCGGGTTCCGCCGCCGGTCGGGCGGGGAAATAGGCCCGGCCGGCCGCATCGGCTTCGGCCTTGGCCGGCGTGTCGGGGAACAGTCCGTTCATCCGCCCGGGCCGGTTGGGCGCGACATACCATTCGGCGGGGAAGTCGGCGGCGCGAGCGCCATTGACGTCACGGTCGACCAGGCCTGCGCTGGTCCGTTCCGTATAGGGGATGACATGGTCGCCGCCGCGGGTCGCCAGCGAGGCGTGCAGGGCGTGGCGCAGTTCGCGTTTTCGCTCGGCGTAGGCCGGGTCGTTGACGAGGTTGTTCATCTCGTCCGGGTCAGTGGACAGATCATACACCTCCTCGATGTCCCAGACGCCGTGATACTGGATGTACTTCACCCCGTTCCGCGTGATGGAGAAGGTGGTCGGCGTCTGCGGGAAGGTCCACTCCCAGTAGTATTCGTAGACGAAGTCATTGGTGTCCCAGGCCTTGGGCGTCACCTCGCCCTCGGCCAGCGGCAGGAAGCTCTTGCCCTCCATCTGCGCCGGCTCGGCGACCCCGGCTGCGTCAAGGAAGGTCGGGGCCAGATCCAGATTGCGCACCACGGCGGGATTGACCACGCCAGCCTGAACATGACCGGGCGCATAGACGACCATCGGCACCCGGACCGAAGGCTGGTAGGCGTTGCGCTTGTCGATCAGGCCGTGTTCGCCGAACATGAAGCCGTTGTCGCTGTAGAAGACGACCATGGTGTTCTGTTCCAGGCCGTTGTCTCGCAGATACTGGAGAAGGCGGCCCAGGCTGTCGTCCACCGGGGTCAGGGTGCGGTAGATGTCGCGCACCTGCTCACGAAGATCCCGGTTCGTATGATAGGGGAAGTCCGCCCCGTGCCAGCTGTTGCGCTGATTCTGCACCCAGACGGGTTTGCCGCGATTATTCTCCGGCGTGTTCGCCATCGACGCCGGCAGGGTGATTTCCAGATCGCTGTACTGGTCAGCATAGCGCGCCGGGGGCATGGCGTCGGAATGGACGGCCTTGTGCGACAGATACAGGAAGAAGGGCTTGGCCGGATCACGCCCATGCTCCAGCCAGTCCATCGCATAGTCCGTCAGATCGTCGGTGATATAGGTGCGCTGCTTGGTCGGCACGCCATCCACATTCAGCATCTGCCGCTGACCCGCAGCCAGTTGGGCGGGGCTCATCCGGTCTTCGGGGAAGTAGAAGCCCTGCCCCTTGAAACTGACCCAACGGTCAAAGCCCGGGCGCGGCGCGTCGGTGTCGCTGCCCATATGCCATTTGCCGAAGAAGCCTGTCTGATAGCCGGCCTGTTGCAGATAGCTCGGGAAGAAGACCAGCCCCTCCTCCGACGAGTTGTTGTTGTCGATCACGCGGTGATTGCGAGGCGACTGGCCGGTCAGAATGGTCGCCCGGCTGGGCGAGCATAGCGAGGACGTCACCACGGCGTTCGGGAAATAGGTCCCGTTCTTGGCCATGAAGTCGATGTTGGGCGTGTTCAGCCCCGGCGTCAGGAAGCCCATGGCGTCGAAGCGCAGGTCGTCCACCAGCACGAAGATCATGTTCATCGGCTGGGCCTGGCGCGCCGGGGCGGCGGCGGAAGCCGAGGCCGCAGTCGTCTGGGCCGCAGTCGTCTGGGCCGCAGTCGTCTGGGCAAGCGCCGGCTGGGCCACGAAACAGGATGCGGCGAGCAGGATCGCGCGGAAGCTTTTCAGGGTCGGTCTCATGCGCAAGCGCTCCAGGTTGGGATCAGGGTGTCAGACTGCGCGGATGACGCAGCGAAAGCCGATATGTGTGGTGGCGGAATCTATGGGCTGCGGATGGCGTGCGCCGGGCCGATAGCGTCGGCAGTAGCTGTCGGCGCAGAGGTGCGATCCGCCCTTCAGCACCTTGCGCCCGATTGGACGCCCCGGCGCGTCCGGGTCATAGCTGAACTCCTGGCGCGGCCCGCGGGGATTGAGGGGGGCGCAGCACGGAGACTTGGCGGCCGAGGCTGCGGCGCTGGCGGAATACCAGTCGGCCGTCCACTCCCAGACATTGCCGATCATGTCGTAGAGACCGTAGCCGTTGGCCGGATAGCTGCGGACGGGCGCCGTCGTCTTCAGCCCCTCGGGGGCGTGGTTGGCGTGCGGGAATTCGCCGTCCCAGTATTTCGCCAGGCGAACGCCCTGCGGCGCCAGTTCGTCGCCCCAGGCGTAGTCGGCGCCGTCCAGCCCGCCGCGCGCCGCATATTCCCATTCCGCTTCGCTGGGCAGGCTCTTGCCGGCCCAGACCGCATAGGCCTTGGCGTCGGGAAAGGCGACGTGGACCACAGGATGATCCTCGCGACCCTCGATCGAACTTTCAGGCCCGGCGGGATGGCGCCAGTCCGCGCCCAGCTTGAAGGCCCACCACTGCATGGGGTCGTCCAGTCGAACAGGCCCGGGCGGCGGCGTGAACACCAGGGATCCCGGCTGGGCCAGGGCCGGATCCATGCCCGGATAGTCGCGCGGATCAGGCGCGATCTCGGCCAGGGTGACGTAGCCCGTGTCCGCGACAAAGGCGGCGAAGTCGCGATTGCACACCGGCGTCTCGTCGATCCAGAACCCATCGACCTTTACCGGGCGAACGGGGGTCTCATCCGCATAGAAGCTGTCGCAGCCCATGCTGAACCGGCCGCCCTCGATCCGGCGCATGCCGGCGAAACGGTCTGCCGCCGAACGCCTTGATTTCTGTCTGGACGTCATGCGGACCTACTGGGCAGACGCCGGGGCCTGAAACAGCAGAGCCCAAGGCAGGAGGGGTCGAAGCGACGAGCCGTCCAGCGCGGCCGAAACGGCGACGGAGCCGTCGCGCATAGAGCCGGAACGATGCGTTTGAATCACGGAAACCTCCAAGCCGATCTGATGTCGGTTTATCGCTAAAATGCATGAGCGGAGAAGGTTGTCAAACGCACTTGGGGTCTGCGCCATTGACGGTTGCGCCGCCAGGCCTCACGTCAGACCGGCAATCACAAGAGGCGAGTCTTGGCGCGAGCGCAGAGGAAATCGACCCGCGCGGTCACCATGCAGGAGGTCGCCGCCCAGGCCGGCGTCTCGGTCATGACGGTGTCCAATGTCCTGACCGGCAAGAAGTTGGTGACCGACGCCACCCGCGCTGCGGTCATGCAGGCGGTCGAAGCCCTCCACTATGTCCCGAATATCGCCGCGCGCAGCCTGGCCAGCGCGGCGCCCGAGCGGGTCGGCGTGCATTTCCGCAATACCGAGAACGACTATCTCAGCGCCATGGTGATCGGCGCCGTGGACACCACTTCGCGAATGGGCGCGCAGATGCTGGTCGGCCGGTGGGATTTCGAAGGCGACCAGTCGCCGATGAACGTCCTGCGCCAACTGGTCCGTAGCGGCGCCCAGGGCGTTCTCGTCGCCCCGCCCTTCTGCGAGACCCTGACCGCCGACGATCTGGCGGAATTCGAAGGCATCGCCCTGATGGGCGTGTCCACAGGCGACAATCTGCCGCGACTGTCCAGCGTGCGCATCGACGACCGGGGCGCCGCCCGGGCGATGACCAGACGCCTCATCGCCCTGGGGCACCGACGGATCGGCTTCATCAAGGGCGCGCCGAATCACCTCAGCACGACCACGCGGTTCGCGGGCTATCGAGAGGCGTTGCAGGACGCCGCCCTGGTTTTCGGTCCTGAACTCGTCGTAGACGGCGATCTGACCTTCGATTCAGGACTGGTCGCCATGAACCGCCTGATGCGCCTCACGCCACGCCCCACCGCCGTCCTCTCGTGCAACGACGACATGGCGGCGGCGGCGATCGCGGTCGCTCAGAAGCTGGGCCTGGTCGTGCCCGACGACGTCTCCATCGCCGGGTTTGACGACAGCCCCTTGGCCATTCGGGTCGAGCCCAAGCTGACCACGGTGCGCCAGCCCGTGGCGGAAATCGCCGGCCAGGCCGTCAGGCTCATAATTGAGGCGATCCGAAATCCCGATGCGCCCCGCCCTGTCGTCACCCATATGGTCGAGCATCAGCTGATCGAGCGCGGCTCGACCGGCATCGCCCCCGTGGCCTAGTTCCGGGGGGTGCCCCGTCCGTATCCGCGCGGATACAGGGGCGCGGCGCTGTCGTCCGGCCGGGCCGGATCCTGGGCCTCGACCGCCGCCATGCTGGAGGGCAGTTCGAACGGGAGACGGCCCTCGCCCCTGGCCTTGCCCGTCGCCACATCGAGGACCGCCGCATCGCTGGCGCCGAAGGTGGCGATCAGCACGTCGGTCTTGTCACGGATGTTGGTCAGGATGGCGGGACGATCCAGATTGACGGCGACCACGCTGCGCCGCGCGGCCCGTGCCTGTTTGACGGCCTCATAGTCCGCATCCCCGTCACGGAAATCGAGACGGCCCTCGTTCTGGCGCGCGCCGAAGAAATGATGGGGATGAAGCCGTTCGAAGGGGGCGTTCACCCGCACCAGGGCCAGATCGGCTTGCGCCGGGTCGGACGCCACGGCCCAGCCGCGGCGACGGGCTTCTTCCGGATCGACATTATAGAGCCACACCGTCTTGACGCCCTCGGCCGTCAGCGGCCGGCCGCCGTCTTCCAGAACGACCTGCGCCCGGCGCTGGGCCAGGTCGGCCTGGGCCCGAGATTGGGGATCGCCGACGACCCGTTCCGCGACATCCGGATCGACATAGGGATTGTCGAACAGACCGAGCTGGAACTTCAGCGTCATGATGCGCCGCACCGCCTCGTCGAGGCGCGCCGCCGGAACCTGGCCGTCGCGAACGGCCTGCAACAGCATCGCGCCGTCATTGACCCCGCCGAACTGATCGATCCCTGCGGTCACGCCCTTGGCGAACCGCTCCGGCTGGGTCAGCCCCTCGACGCCCCAGGGCATGCCGATGTCCTTGGCAGTCTGCGGATGATCGGCGGTCGGCGCACGGCAGGCCTCGTCGCAGTTGTTGGTGATCGCCCAGTCCGACAGGACCAGCCCCTTGAATCCCTTCTGGTCCCGCAAGAGGTCGGTCAGAAGTTGCCTGTTGAACCCGGCCGCGACCGGCTCGAGCGGGGCGCCGTCCAGGCTGACGCCTTCGAGGATCGGATAGGTCGGCATGACGCCGGCCACACCCGCCGCAAAGGCTCCGTCGAAGGCGGCGACATGTTCGGCGAAGCTGGCGTTGTCCAGCCGCGCCACCCGCCCATAGATATTATGCCCATCAAACCCCTCGGGCTCGGCCCCGTATCCGACCCAGTGTTTGACGACGGTCGCGACGCCGTCCGGCCGCACGCCGTCCGTCCCGCCCTGGAAACCTTCCACATAGGCCTGGACCATCCGCGACACATCGGCGGGGTCTGATCCAAAGGTCGCCGTCACGCGCGGCCAGCGCGGCTCGCTGGCCAGGTCGGCCTGGGGCGACAGCGCCATCTGGATGCCCACGGTCCGGTATTCACGGCGCGCCACCTCCCCGAAGCGGCGAACCAGGTCGGCGTCGCCCGTGGCGGCCAGGCCCAGGGTTTCAGGCCACAGCGAAAATCCACCGCCGGCGGTGCTGGCGCCCAGCACCGCCTGGAAGTGATTGCGGGGGTCCGTGCTGATCGTGACCGGGATTCCCAGGCGGGTCTGTTCGGCCAGCCTCTGGACTTCATTGTTCTGCTCGGCCAACCGACGCGGCGCCACGACCAGACGGGTGATGAAGCTGTTCAGATGGCGTTCGCCGATCATGACCCTGACCTGGTCCAGGTCATAGATCGCGCCGCCGTGCCCCAGTTCGTCGCCTGCCGGCAGGCTGCCATGCATCATGGCGCCCACCTTTTCTTCCAGCGTCATCTGGCGCACCAGATCATCGACGCGCGCGTCGATCGACTGGCCTGCATCCTCGTACACGTCGCGACGACCGTTGTGGTTCAGATCGCGATAGGCGTCAGGCGCGGCCGCCTGGACGCCTTGGCCCGAGGCCATCACCGCCAACAGAGCGGATAGACAGACGTGCAGCTTCATGTGTTTTCTCCCGACGCTTGCGGCTCTTCGCCGCCTGTTGGTTTAGCGCTATATCCGGGAGATGCGCTTTCTCCAATGACGGGTGACGCGCTTAAATGTCGCTCATCGACCCGAAACGATCGCTGCGGCTGGTTACGCTCTCCAGTTCGGGAATGGGCAGTTTCGGGAAATGGCGCCCGGGCGACCCGCAAAGCTTTGCGATCCAATCGCAAATTTAGGCGGCCTCGGTGTGTTTTGAGCGAGTTCTAAGTGGTCTCGACAAAACATGGCGACCCCGGGAGGACTCCAACCTCCGACCTCGGCTTTAGGAAAGCCTTGCTCTATGCGGCTGAGCTACGGGGCCACGCGGGATGACCTAGCGGTTCGTCGGGCGGGGGGAAAGATGGGGCGGGGGTCGATGTGCGATTTCGGTCCTGGACCGGGACCTTGCCGCAACGATCCGGTTGTGGTTAATAGATCTTAAGATACAATATCTTGCGGTGAACAAATCGCGAATCGAGGCCTGTGTCCGATTCGGTCCTGATTCGTTTCGCCCCTGTTCCGGATTCGCGAAGGGCGGCGTTAACCGGGGTGCACGGCCTGTTCGGCCACGGCGCGCAGACCCGCCAGCATCTGATCGACGGCCTCGCCGCCCTGGCAGTCGTTCGCCAGGATCAGGCTCAGGGCGCGGGCGTGGACCTGAACCTCGGGCCAGGACCAGGCGTCGGCGGCGGCCATCCGGTGGGCGGCGTCGCACAGGCTGTAGGCCGCCGCATAGAAGGGCGGGATCTCCATGAAGCCGGACATGTCGACCAGGGCCGACGCCAGGGCGTAGACCTCGCCGTCGGCGCCGGCCGGGCGGTCGGCGCACAAGCGGTTCAGGGCGTCGACCTTGTCCTGAAGCACAAGCAGGGTCCGGCCGCGCTGTTCCCCCAGCCCCTCTTCGGCGCGCGCGACGGCGTCCGCGATGGGCACGCCGCCTGGGCGCGCCATCTGGCGCTGAAGCGACGTCTGGACGTTTCGGAGACGGGGCGGGGTCGCATCTGCGGTCACAGGGCCACCTTCATCGGCTTCAACAGCATGTCGATATCGTCCTGATCCATATTGGCCTCGACGGCCTCGCCCAGTTCACCCGACAGGTCGGTCTGGCGGCGGCCTTCCTCTCCGGGCGGGGGACCATAGTTGCGCACGCGGCGATCGGGTCCAACGTAGTTTTCGACTTCGACGAACTGGCGCGTTTCGCCGCCCAGCCAGATGATCCGCTTCAGCAGGACCGCCGGAGTCAGGGGTTTGGCGACGATGAAGCTGGCGCCGCAGTCGCGCCCCTTGGCGACCAGGGCGCGGGCGGCGTGGCCCAGGATCATGATGACGGGCGTGAAACGGATCGGCTCGGACGCCTCTCGCCTGAGCCAGCGGACGAAATCATAGCCGTCCATCTCGGGCATGGCGCAGTCGATCAGGATCAGGTCGACCGACCGGCGCTGGACCAGTTCGACCGCATCCTTGGCCGAGGGACACTTCAGCTGTTCGCGAACTCCGAACCCCTGAACGATCGAACTCAGAAGATCGAGCGAGGTCGGCTGATCATCGACGAGCAGAACCGTCGAATGCGCCAGATTGATCTTGTCCGGCGTCTTGGGCACGGCGTCAGAACAGCATGAGGTCGCCCGAATCGGCAGCCTCGGTCGTCTTGACGCCGGCGGCGGGGCGCAGGCGCACCGCCATGTCGGCCAGGGAGATCCGGCTCACGGATTCCGCCGGTGTCGCGCCGTCGCCCAGCATTCTCAGCACGCCGGACAGGGCTTCCAGCCTTTGGGTCAGGGCGTCCAGAGCCTGGGCCTCGGTCAGGGCCTCCGCCCGATCCTCCGCCGGCGCGCGCCGCACCAGACGGCTGACCAGGGCCTCGACGTGATCGATCCCCTCGCGCACACGCATCAGCTCGTCGGCGACGGCGACCAGGAGGTGGGCGTGTTCGGGAGGGGCGTGCATCAGAAGAGCTCCAGGGCGCCCGTATCGACGGGGGGCCGAACGACGGGGACGGGCTTGGGCGCGACGGTGTCGGTCACGGCGCGCTGCATGGCCTTGCCGGTCACCGGCCAGTAGTGCAGGCGGCGTCCGCCGTCCCCGCGCAGGCTGCCGCCCACCACGGGAATGCCTTCGTCACGCAGGAATTTCTCGGCGAAGTCGGCGTTCGAGCGGCCGACGTCGCGCAGACTGTCGAACATGCGGCCGCCGCCGAACAGCTTGGCCTCCAGCCGCTCGCGGCGTCCGCCGGCCTTCAGCAAGTCGTTGATCAGAAGCTCCATCGCATAGGCGCCGTAGCGACGCCCCGCGTCGGTTCCCGCGCCGGATCCCTCGGGCAGCAGGAAGTGGTTCATCCCGCCGATCCCGGCGACCGGATCGCGCAGGCACATGGCCACGCAGGAGCCCAGAATGGTGCTGAGGACCACGTCCGGGTCGGACGTGATATGATGCTCGCCCTGGCCGACGTGCAGTCGTTTTTCCTTGTTGTCCTTGAGGGCCGAGAAACTCATGTCAGCGGACCGAAGACGGCTTCCAGCTTGCCCTTCAGTTGGGCCACCGTGAAGGGTTTGACCAGATAGTTGTTGACGCCGAACTGCACCGCCCGCTGCACCAGTTCGCGGTCGGCGCGGCCGGTCAGCATGATGAAGGCGGTCTTGGACGTCGGCGGGTGGGCGCGCACGGCGCGCAGCAGGCCCAGTCCGTCCAGGTTCGGCATGTTGTAGTCGGAGATGATCAGGTGCGCGGGCTTGGAAATGATGTCGCGCAGGGCGATCTCACCGTCGGCGGCTTCGCGGATCTCGCGCACGCCCAATTGTTGCAGGCTGGTGCGAACCAGCGAGCGCATCGTCATCTGATCATCGACGACCAGGCAGTGGAGAGAGGCGGCGGCGGGCATGATGGCGCTCCCGGGGGTCAGGCGATCGACCGTGCGCCCGAGTCGGCGCACAGTTCTAGAATAGCGGGGGACAGGCGGTGGAGCGGCAGCTGCCGTTCCACGGCGCCCAGTTCGAAGGCGGCTTTCGGCATGCCGTAGACGACCGAGGTCGATTCGTCCTGGCCCAGGGTGCGGCCGCCGGCGTCGCGAATGGCCTTCAGGCCCTTGGCGCCGTCCTTGCCCATGCCGGTCAGGATCACGCCGGTCATCGGCCGCTTCAGCCGGACCAGGGACTCGAACATGACGTCGACCGACGGACGGTGGCCGTTGACCGGGTCGCTCTGCACCAGATGGCAGCGGGGGGTCATGCCGGGCGTCAGCTCCAGATGAGCCGCGCCGCCGGGCGCCAGATAGATGTGGCCGGCCTTAAGTTGCGCGCCTTCATAGGCTTCGGTCACGGTCGGGGCGCAGACGCGGTCCAGACGGGCGGCGAAGCTGGCGGTGAAGGTCGCCGGCATGTGCTGGGTGATGATGGTCGCCGGGCAGTTGGCCGGGAAGCCGCTCAGAACGGTCAGAAGGGCTTCGACCCCGCCGGTCGAGGAGCCGATGGCCAGGATATGGCTGGCGGCCGGGCGATAGGCGCTGGGCGCCGCCGCCGAGGCCGGCATGTCGGCGCGGGCGCGGACGCGCGAACGCGCCGCCGTCTTCACCTTCTCGATCAGGTCGTGGAAGGCGTCGACGCTGGCCACGGCCGGTTTGGCCACCGCGTCCACCGCGCCGATTTCCAGCGCCGCCAGGGTCACGTCCGTGCCCGCCGCCGTCAGGGTCGAGACCATGACCACCGGCATGGGCCGCAGCCGCATGATCTTCTCGAGGAACTCCAGCCCGTTCATGTTGGGCATCTCGACATCCAGGGTCAGGACGTCGGGATTGAGCTCCTTGATGGCGGCGCGGGCCTCGATCGGATCGGCGGCCGTGCCGACGACCTCGATTTCGGGATCCGACTTCAGGGCGGCCGAGATCAGGCCGCGCATCGTCAGGCTGTCGTCCACCACGAGGACTTTGATCTTGGCGCTCATCATGCGGCTCCCAGGCGGTAGGTGGTCAGGCCCGCGGTCTGCAGCAGGCTGGCGGCCGGCCCAGCCACGCGTTCGGAATGGCCGATATAGAGGGTGGCGCCGGGGTTCATCAGGGGGACGAAGCGGCTCCACACCCGCTCCTGGGTGGGATCGTCGAAATAGATCACCACGTTGCGGCAGAAGATGACGTCGAACTTGCCCTTCATCGGCCAGTCGCCGATCAGGTTCAGTTCCTTGAACGACACCAGGCGTTTCAGCTGCGGGCCGGCGGTCCAGGCGCCACGATCGGCGCGGTTGAAATACTTGCGCCACAGGGTGACCGGCGCCGGTTCCAGCGCCTCTTCGGAATAGGTCCCGTCGTGGCCCTGAGCGACCATGTTGGGGTCGATGTCGGTGGCCAGGATGCGCACGTCCAGGTCCGCCGCCTCGGGCAGGACCGACAGCACCGTCAGGGCCATCGAATAGGGCTCCTGCCCGTTCGAACAGGCCGCCGACCACAGCCGCACCCGGCCGCCGGCGCGAGCGCGCTCGACCAGTTTCGGCAGGACCCGGTCGCGCAGGTCGTCGAAATGGTGGGGCTCGCGATAGAAGCGGGTGACATTGGTCGTCAGGGCGGCCGTCATCTTCTGCCGCTCGTCGACCCCGTCCACGCCCTCGACCAGGGCGCAGTAGTCGCGGAAACTCGACAAACCCAGGGTCCGCAGCCGTTTGGCCAGGCGCGAATAGACCAGAGCCGCCTTGCCCTCGTTCAGGGCGATGCCCGCGTGGGCATGAAGCATTTCGGCGATCTGACGGAAATCCTCGGCGGTGAAGACGAATTCGCCCTCGACGATGGATCCCCGTCCTGGGGCGGGATTCATGCGGCTTCAGCCTCGATATGGGGCAGGATGTGGTCCAGTTCGATCAGGCTGATCATGCGCCCGTCGATCGAGAATATCCCCTTGACGAAGGTCTTGACCTGGTCGCTGGCGACGTCGGGCGTCGGCTGGACCGAGGCCTCGTTCATCTCCAGGATGTCCGACACGGCGTCCACCAGCAGCCCCACCATCCGGCCGCCGATATGGGCGACCATGATGACGTGACGGGCCGTCGGCTCGGACGTCTCCAGACCGAAGCGCGCGCCCAGGTCGATGATCGGCAGGACGGTGCCGCGCAGGTTGATGACGCCCTTCATATAGCCGGGCGAGCGCGGCAGCGGCGTCGCCGGGGTCCAGCCGCGGATTTCACGCACCGACATGATGTCGACGCAGAATTCCTGGCGGCCGATGCGGAAGGCGATGAGTTCGCGTTGGGAGTCGTTGGCTTCGGTCATGGCTCAGCTCGCAAGCTTGAAATCGGGGCGGGAAGATCGGCGGCGCATGTCTGTGACCAGGACGTCCACGTCGAGGATCAGGGCCACGCGACCGTCGCCCAGGATGGTGGCGGCGGCGATGCCCTCCACCTGCTGGTAGTTGGTCTCGAGGCTCTTGATCACGACCTGGCGCTGGCCCTGGATGGCGTCGAACAGCAGGGCCGCCTGTTGGCCGCCCTCGGTCTCGACGACCACGGCGACGCCTTCGGACGGAACCACCGGGGTGTCGCGGAAGCCCATGGTCATCGCCACATCGATCAGGGGCAGGAAGCGGTCGCGGAAGCGGATCACCGGATCGACCCCGCCGACATAATGCAGGTCGCCTTCTTGCGGCGTCAGGCTTTCGACGATGGCGGGCAGCGGGGCGATCAGGATCTGGTCGGCGGCGGACACCACCATGCCGTCCAGCACCGCCAGGGTCAGCGGCAGGCTGAGGGTGAAGGTCGACCCCTTGCCCGGAACCGAACTGATCGAGATGCGGCCGCCCAGGGCCTGGATCGAGCGCTTGACCACGTCCATGCCCACGCCGCGGCCCGAGATGTCGGACACCACGGCGGCGGTCGAGAAACCGGGCAGGAAGATCAGATTGTCGATCTGCTCGTCGGTCAGGGCGGCGTCAGGCGCGACCAGCCCCTTGTCGATGGCGATCTTCTTGACCCGCTCGCGATTGATGCCGCGTCCGTCGTCGGAGATTTCGATGACGATGCGGCCGGACCGGTGCAGGGCGGCCAGGCGAACCGTGCCCTCGGCCGTCTTGCCGGCGGCGATCCGCTCGTCGGGCGTCTCCAGGCCGTGGTCGATGGCGTTGCGCAGCATGTGGGTGATGGGCTCGGCCAGGCGTTCGACCACGGTCTTGTCGACCTCGGTGTCCTCGCCGGCGGTGACCAGACGAACCTGTTTGGAGACCATGTCGGCGACTTCGCGGACCAGGCGCGGCATGCGCTGGAACACCGACTTCACCGGCTGGGCGCGAATGGCCATGACGCTGTCCTGGATCTCGCGCGTCAGAAGCTCGAGGTCTTCCAGGCCCAGGGCGATGCCGGACGAGCGGGCCAGGCCGCTTTCCAGCACGCGTTGCGACAGCATGGCCTGCTGGATGACCAGTTCGCCGACCACATTGATCAGGCGATCGACCCGGTCCAGATCGACGCGGATGGTGACAGGGGCCGGCGCGACGGGCGCCGCGACCTGGGCGGGCGGAATCGGCGCGGCCGGCGCCGGGGCGGCGGCGACCGGAGCGGGAGCGGGAGCCGGAGCGGGAACCGGGGCCGGGGCGACGGCTTCGGGGGCTGGGGCTGGGGCTGGGGCTGGGGCTGGGGCTGGGGCGACAGCCTCGGGGGTCGGCTGTTCGGCGGCGGGCGCGTCGCCTGCGGCCTTGGCCAGCAGGGCCGCGATATCCAGTTCGTCGCTGGCGGGCAGCACCGCCGGCGGCTCTTCCTCGAAGACGGGGACCGGTTCCGATCCGCCGCCCAGGGGCGAGATCGTCAGGTCGCAGTCGGCCTCGACGAAGTCGAACACCTCGCGCACGACCTTCTCTTCGATCGCCGCGGTCAGATCGATGGTCCAGGTCAGATAGCCGTCCTCGGCGACCAGCACGTCCAGCGTCGGCAGCGCGCTGTCGTCCACCGACACCGTGATCGGTCCCAGGCGGCCCAGTTCGCGCAGCAACAGGCCGGCTTCGTTGGCGCTGCCGTACATGCGGCCATGGGGCTTGAACAGGATGCGCCAGCCCGTCTGGGCCTCGGCTGCGACGGCTTCAGGCTCGCCGAGGGACGGCAGGGGTTCGTCCAGCGGGACGTCGAAGGCCATCGGCACGAAGCCGAAGTCGTCTTCGTCCTCCTCGACCACCGGCGGCGCCTCGCCGCCGTGGGTCAGCAGTTCCAGTTCGTGAACCAGACCGGCCGAACGCTCCTCGTCGACCGGCGGGGCCAGGCCTTGCGCGGCCTGGATATGATCGGCCAGCACGTCGGAGGCGCGCAGCAGGGTCTTGATCGTCACCGTGTCGCACGGCTTGCGACCGGCGCGCAGCTCGTCCATCAGCGTTTCGAAGACGTGGGCGAAACGGACCAGAGCCTCCAGACCAAACGCCCCCGCCCCACCCTTCACCGAGTGAACGGCGCGGAAGACGGCGTTGATGGTTTCAAGGTCGGTCTGACCCTGTTCCAGCAGCATCAGCTTCGATTCCAGTTCCGCGAGCAGTTCGTCGCATTCCTGGAAGAAGGTGGCTTTGATGGCTTCGAAGGCGTCCATGGCTTGCGGCCGATCGATCTGTGGGGGTTAGGCCGCGACGCGGCGGACGGCGTCGACCAGCTTGACGGGATCGAACGGCTTGACGATCCAGCCGGTGGCGCCGGCGGCGCGGGCGCGGGCCTTCTTCTCGGCGTCGCTCTCGGTCGTCAGCACCAGGCACGGGGTGGTCCGGTGGTTCGGATCGGCGCGCATGCCTTCGATGAAGCCGAAGCCGTCCATGCGGGGCATGTTGATGTCGGTGATGACCACGTCCGCGCCTTGCGCGGCCAGGGTCTCCAGACCATCAATGCCGTCGACGGCCTGGATCACGGTGTAACCCGCGTCCTCCAGGGCCATCAGCAGCATGTCGCGCATGGTGCGGGAATCATCGACGGTCAGGACTGTCTTTTTCACGCGAGAGCTCCTTCAAGGGGATCTTGGGCAAGGGTGTCGGGGACATTGGTTTCGGACGCGCCGAAGGCGGTCCACTGTTCGGAAAAACCTTGGGATTGAGGCGTGATCGTCAGATCGACGCCGTCGGCGGCCCAGGTCTTGCGGGCCGACAACAACACCTGCAGGCAGAGACCGCCCAGACGCTCGACGTTCGAGGCGTCCAACGTGACCGGCTGACCCCGTCGCGCCAGCAGCTCCGCCTTCAAAGGCTCGGCCGCATTCATATCCAGCACCGTCGCCAGCACGATGGCGTCCGTCATGAGAAGTTCCCTTCGTCTGCCCCAAAACCATGCATGGCACAGCTTTGGTAAATAGCCTTTGAAGACGGAATCATCAGAACTCCTCCCAACCTTCCGGATCGGCCTCGACCTTGGGCGCGGCGCCGCCGCGGCCGACGGTCTTCAGGGCCTGGATCATGCGATTGACGGGCTTGGGCGCGGCCTGAGGCGCAGGGGCGGGGCGAGCGGGCGCCGGGCTGCGGCGGGCGGCGGCGGCATGACCCTCTGAACCCTGACCGACCTTGAACTGGGCCACGGACGTCTGCAGGGCTTCCGCCTCCTGGGCCAGCGAATGGCTGGCGGCGGTCGACTGCTCGACCATGGCGGCGTTCTGCTGGGTGACCTGGTCCATCTGGTTCACGGCCGTATTGACCTGGGCCAGGCCGACGGCCTGTTCCTGGGCCGAGGCCGCGATCTCCGACACCAGGCCGTCGATCTCGGCGACCCGGTCCACGATCCGCTGCAGGGCCTCCCCGGTCTGACCGACCAGTTTCACGCCCGAGCCCACTTGGGTGGTCGAGGCGGAAATCAGCGTCTTGATCTCCTTCGCCGCCTCGGCCGAACGCTGGGCCAGGGCCCGCACTTCGGAGGCCACCACCGCAAAGCCGCGACCGGCCTCGCCAGCCCGCGCCGCTTCCACGCCGGCGTTCAGGGCCAGAAGATTGGTCTGGAAGGCGATCTCGTCGATCACGCCGATGATCTGGTTGATCTGGGAGGACGAACCCTCGATCGCCTGCATGGCCGAGACGGCGTCGCGGACGATGACGCCCGAGGTTTCCGCGTCGCCCTTGGCGGCCTGGACCACGTCCGAGGCCTGGCGGGCGCCGGAGGCGGTCTTGTTCACCGTGGCGGTGATCTCGTCCAGGGCGGCCGCCGTTTCCTCCAGCGAAGCCGCCTGCTGTTCGGTGCGACGCGACAGGTCGTCGGCGGCCTGCGAAATCTCGCCGGCGCCCGAGCGGATGCCCGCCACATTGCTGAGCACCACGCTCATGGCCTGCTGCAACTGGGCGATGGCGGTGTTGAAGTCGGTCTTCAGCTTCTCGGCGCGCGGGGCGACCTCTGCGGTGAACCGGTGGGTCAGATCGCCGTTCGACATGGCGGCCAGACCGTCGGCCAAGGCCGTCAGGGCGACATGATCCTCTTCGGCGATGCGCGCCTTCTCGGCTTCATTGGCCAGACGCTCGGTCTCGCTCATCGAGCGGGTCGAGGCGGCCTCGGCCTCGATGCGGGTCTTTTCGACGGCGGCGTCGCGGAAGGCGACGATCGCCTGGCCCATCTTGCCGAACTCGTCCTTGCGGTCGGCGCCGACGATCTGGATCGAGGTGTCGCCCGCCATCAGCTTCTGCATATAGCCGATCATGCTCATCGTCGGCCGCACGATGGCGCGGGTCACGCCGAAACCGACAGCCAGGGACAGCAGCAGAACGGAGACCAGACCGATCATCACCGCCAGCATGGCGTTCTTGGTCGCCGTCGCCTGCGCGTCGCGCGTAACCACCAGCGCCGCTTCGTTGGCGGCCTTCAGCTCATCGACCGCCTCTTCCGCCGGCGCGATATAGGTGTCCGCGACGCCTTCGCGCCCGACCATGTTCTCGGCTTCCTCCACGCGGCCTTCGCGCACCAGGACCTGTCCGACCTGGACGACGTTCTTGTACCATTCGGCGTTCGCCTTGATCGCCCGGTCTATCGGCGCCGTGCGATCCGCAGGCAGGCCGGCGCGCTCTTCTTCCAGGGCGGCGATGAATTTGGCGCGGTGGGCGTCAAGTCGCTCGGTGTAGTAGGGATCGCCCGAGAGCAGGTAGCCTCGATAGGCGTTCTCCTGCTTGGCCAGATAGAATTCCGCCCGGGCCGTGGCGCGGGTCATGGCGTTCTCAATGCTGCGATCCTCGCCCGCGCTCTGGAGGGCCAATAGATTCGCCACAACGACGGCGCCCATGACGGCGATGGCGACCAGCACCAGCGCAAACGCGCTGAACAGCTTGCGCCCAACCGGCATGTTTTCAGTCAACTTCACGCGTACTCTCCTCGGTATCGCAAAAATCAGATCGAATCCGCAGAGACGGCGAACCCGTCCGAGTGGAGTCTCCCGAGGTCGCATCCCGATCCGCCTGCAGCCGCCGCGACCGCCGGACATCCGCCGGCCTGCGCTTGGCGCGGGTCGGTCAAACGCCTGGACGTCGACGGGCTTTGGAGAAGGATTTCGGGGAACATCAACAACCTCGGAGCATCTGCATTCTGCCCGGGAACCATGAGATGATGATTAATATGATTTCTGAACCGCACCCTAGGTAGGAATGCGTAAGCGTGGCGGCCCACTCCGCGCCGACGGGAATTTTCGCCCATCAGGCGAACATGATCGCAAAAATTAATTATGCGTGCTTTTCTCTAACTTCAGGAATGATATAGAGATTGGGTCAAAAAAGCGGCAGGGACGTGACGACAATGGTTTCGCAGATGCGAAATATCGCATGATGCAAGCACGACCGGCGGCTTCTACTAGACCTGCTCTGCCCCGGCTTATGGTTCGATTTGCCCGGACGTATTGGGGCGGCTTTTTGCTTGCCGCCGGGTGCGTATTGGTTGGATCGGCTTTCCGCCTGACTATCCAGACTGTCGGCCACGTCCACTATCTGCCCATGCTGGCGGCGGTGATGGCGACCGCCCTGGTGGCCCAGCGCCCGGCGACCTTCACGGCGATCGTCCTGTCCGTCATCGCCGACATGCTGATCCTGCCTCGACAGGGGATTGCGAACGCCGTCGTCCACGCCGCCCTGTTCGTCGCCGTAGCCCTTGTGATGGCGGAGGTCTGTCACCGTCTGGCCAGCCGCAGCGCCCTGTTGGACAGCATACTGGCCTCCGTTCCGGTCGTGACCTTGAACGGCGAGGGCCGCATTCTGCGAATCACCCCGGCCGCCGCCGATCTGCTCGGCGTCACGCCTGAAGAGGCCCTATCTCGCCCCTTCAGCACCTTCGCCACCGATTTTGACACGACCGCGCTCGCCGCCGTGATCGAGGGCGCCCCGCTGTCCCTTCCGGCGACCGGATCCTGGTTGGCGCGGCGGCCGGACGGAGAGATCGTCCCCATGACGATCCACGCCAGCCTTCTTTCCCCGAGCGTGGATCCCGAGCGGATGGTGCTGTCCCTCGGCGACCAGCGGCAAACCACGGCCGCCAATGAGCGCATGCGCGACCTGATGAACCAGCTCAGCAAGAGCTGGCGGCTGAACTCCATGGGCGAAATGGCGGCGACTCTGGCGCACGAACTGAACCAGCCCCTGACGGCCGCCACGGTCTATCTGCATGCAGGCCAGACCGACATCGCCCGGGCGGGGCCGCTGGGCGACAGCGCCGGCCGCGCCCTGGATCTGGCCAAGACCCAGCTCATTCGGGCCGGCGACATCATTCGCCGCATGCGCGAATTCGTCTCGACCGGCGCCCGCGAACTCACGGACCAGCGCGTCTCCTCGATGATCGAAGACCTGCGCCCCCTCTTCGACCTGATCCGCATGGACACAGGGGTGGTGATTCGCGTCGATGTGCGCGACGTTGGCGATCATGTGCTGGCGGATCGCATCCAGTTCCAGCAAGCGATCAACAATCTGGTCCGCAACGCCGTCGACGCCGTCGCGGGGCGCGAACTCGGCCTGGTGCGCATCACCGGCCGCAGTCTTGGAAACCAAGGTTACGAGATCATCGTAGAAGACGATGGTCCTGGAATTCCGGAGGACCAGATGGACCGGATCTTCCAGCCGATGACCACGACCAAGGCGAGCGGAATGGGCCTGGGCCTGTCCGTCACCCGCTCAATCATCGAGAGCCATGACTCCGTCCTGACCGTCGGCCGCAGTCCGCTGGGCGGCGCGGCCTTCTCCTTCTGTCTTTCTCCCGTCCTGGAGCTCGAAGCCGCATGACTCAACACTCCGTCTTCGTGATCGACGACGATCAGGCCTTGCGGGATTCGCTATTGATGCTCCTGAGGGGCGAGGGCATTCGCGCCCGCGGCTTCCCCAGCGCCACCGCCTTCCTGGACGCCCTGCCCGAAGAAAAGACGGCCTGCGTCATCACCGATCTGCGCATGCCGCAGATGGAAGGCGCCGAGTTGATCCGTCATCTGTCTCGATTGCGCGGCGAGACCTGGCCCGTGATCGTCATCACCGGTCACGCCGAGGTGCCTCTGGCGGTTCAGCTGATGAAGGCGGACGTCGTCGACTTCATCGAAAAACCCTTCGACCCGAACCGTATTCTCGAGGCCGTGCGCGGCTGTCTGTCCGCCTTGGAGCGCCAGGAGGTCGAGAGCGAGGCGCGCGAGGAGGCGACGTCCCGCCTGGCCAGTCTGACGCCGCGCGAACGTCAGGTGTTCGAGGCCCTGATCGACGGCAAGTCGAACAAGGAAATCGCCATCAGCCTCAGCATCAGCCCCCGAACGGTCGAGATCTTCCGCGCCAAGGTGATGCAGAAGATGCAGGCCACCAGCCTGTCCATGCTGGTGCGGATGGGGCTGCGCTGCGCCGAAGTCTGAAAAGGCCCTTGAGCCGCACGGCGATCATCGCCACCTTGCAGGGGTCATGAGCGACCGGTCCGCAGGCCTCGCCCCTTCCCGCGTCACGGCGGTGCTGGGGCCCACCAACACCGGCAAGACCCATCTGGCGGTCGAGCGGATGCTGGGTCACGCCTCGGGCATGATCGGCCTGCCGCTGCGGCTGCTGGCCCGCGAAATCTACGAGCGGATCGTCAGGCAGCGCGGCGCCGCCGCCGTCGCCCTGATCACGGGCGAGGAAAAGATCGTCCCGCCGCGCCCGCACTATTTCGTCTGCACCGTCGAGGCCATGCCGCTGGAGCGGTCGGTGGAATTCCTGGCTATCGACGAGATCCAGCTGGTCGCCGACCCCGAGCGCGGCCACGTCTTCACCCAGCGGCTGCTGCACGCGCGCGGCCGGTTCGAGACCATGTTCCTGGGCGCCGGGACCATGGAGCCCCTGATCCGCCGTCTGGTCCCGGACGTCGAGATCGTGACCCGCGACCGGCTGTCCACCCTGTCCTACGCCGGCTCCAAGAAGCTGACCCGCCTGCCCCGCCGCAGCGCCATCGTCGCCTTCTCGACCGAGCGGGTCTACGCCATCGCCGAACTGATCCGGCGCCAGAGGGGCGGGGCGGCCGTGGTCATGGGCAGCCTCTCGCCCCGCACCCGCAACGCCCAGGTCGCCCTTTACCAGTCGGGCGAGGTGGACTTCCTGGTCGCCACCGACGCCATCGGCATGGGGCTGAACATGGATGTGGACCATGTCGCCTTCGCTGGCTTGCGCAAGTTCGACGGACGGCGGACCCGCTGGCTGCACGCCCACGAGATCGGCCAGATCGCCGGCCGCGCCGGCCGCCATCTGCGCGACGGGACGTTCGGCGTCACGGCCGAGGCCGAGGATCTGGACGCCGATCTGGTGGAACAGGTGGTCGAGCACCGGTTCGATCCGGTCGAGGCGGCGGAATGGCGTAACGCCAGACTGGACTTCGACACCCTGCCCGACCTGCTGCGCTCCCTGACGGTCACGCCCCAGCGCAGCGGCCTCAGCCTGACGGCCGAAGCCCTGGACGAGACCCTGCTGCGCCGCCTGATCAAGGACGAGGAAGTGGCCCGCATCGGCCGTTCGCGCGGCGCCGTCATGCGGCTGTGGGAAGCCTGCCAGCTGCCCGACTTCCAGAAGACGACGCTGGACGAGCACGCCCGCCTGGCCAGGGACGTCTTCCACGCCCTGACCGGCAAGCGGGGCCGGCTGACCGACGACTGGATGGCGCCGCGCTTCGCCTTCGTGGATCGCGACGACGGCCAGATCGACCAGCTGTCGGCCCGGCTCTCGGCCGTCCGCACCCTGTCCTACATCGCCAACCGCCCCGACTGGGTTCACGACGCCCAGGGCTGGCGCGACAAGACACGGGCGCTGGAGGACCGCCTGTCCGACGTCCTGCACGAGCGGCTGACCGCCCGGTTCGTCGATCGCCGCACAACCGCCCTGATGCGGGCCCTGAACGTCCGCGAGGATACGTTCGCGGGCGTCGCCGACGACGGCGAGGTGACGGTCGAGGGCCAGGTGGTGGGCCAGCTTGAAGGCGTTCGATTCCAGATGGAGAAGGGCGCCTCCGCCCTGGAGGACCGCACCCTGCGCCAGGCGGCGGTCCGCGCCGTCACGCCCGAGATCAACCGCCGCCTGGGTCGTCTGGCCGCCGAGACCGACGAGGCCTTCGCCGTCACGCCGGACGGGGCCGTCCTGTGGCGCGGCGTCCTGACCGCCCAGATCCAGTCCACGCCGACCGGCGCCGATCCCTTCTCGCCCTCCGTCCGCCTGCTGGGCGAACTGGGTCCGACGCCCGCCCGCGAGCGCGCCAAGCGTCGGATCGAGGCCTGGCTGGCGTTCGAGGCCGGCCGCGCCCTGCGCGACCTGCGCCGCCTGCGTCAGGCGGTCGAGTCCGGCGCGCTCAAGGGTCTGCCCCGCGGGATCGCCTTCCGCCTGATCGAGGCCGGGGGCCTGATCGACCGTCGCGACGTCGAACGCGACCTGGCCGCCCTCAGCCAGGTCGAGCGGCGCACGCTGAAAAGCTTCGCCATCCGCGTCGGCGCCCATTCCGTCTGGCTGCCCGGCCTGCAGAAGCCCCGCGCCCGCCATTTCGCCCAGGCCTTCCTGGACGCCCCCCTGATCCCCGCGACGCCCGATCTGATCCCCGCGCCGCCCGAACCGCCCTCGCCCCGCCTGCTCTCGGCCCACGGCCTGCGCGCGGCCGGCCGCTGGCTGGCGCCCGTCGAGACCCTGGAGAAGATGGCCGATCTGCGCGCCGCCAATACCGCAGACCGCGGCCGCCTGTCCGACGCCGCCCTGATCGACCTGGGCTGGACCGCCGATCAGGCCAAACAGGTCATCGCCGCCCTGAAGACCGAACGCGCCCGCCAGCCCGACAAGCCCGGCGTCGCGCCCAGGCCGCCCAAGGATTCGCCCTTCGCCGCCCTGGCCGTCCTGACAGCGCCCCCGACGCCGCCGGCGCGCGCCAAACGCCGTCGCCCGCGCCGAAAGGCCCAGGCTTGAGCGACGACGCCTGCCGCATCGACATCTGGCTGTGGCGGGCGCGTTTCTTGAAGACGCGAAGCCTGGCCGCCGCCCTCGTCGAACGCGGCGCGGTGCGTTTGACGCATCAGGGGCGGGAGACCCGGCTGGACAAGCCCAGTCGCTGCGTCCGCCCCGGCGATCTGCTGACCTTCGCCCAGAACGGCCGGGTCACGACCCTGCGCGTGGAGGCGATGGGCGAAAGGCGCGGGCCGCCTGAAGAAGCCCGCGCCCTCTATTCCCTGATCATCGCGCCCTGAGGGCCAGGGGCCCGGCGCGAAAATCGCTTACTGCTTCAGGACGAACTCGCCCTCGATGTGCAGCTTCACCTCGTCGGACACGGCCGGCAGGGCGTAGTTGATGCCGAAGTCGGAGCGCTTGATGACAGCTTCCCCGTCGAAGCCGGCCTTGTAGGCGCCCATGGCGGTTCCGGCCTGGTTGAACTCGACTTCGATCGTGACCGGCTTGGTCACGCCGCGCAGGGTCAGATCGCCGACCACGGTCGCCTCGTTGGCGTCATCGGCGTCGACCGTCACGGAACGCGAGACGAAGGTCGCCGTCGGATGATTGGCGGTGTCGAAGAAGTCGGCGGTCTGCAGGTGGGCCTTCAGCTTGTCGTCGTTCGGGGCCACGTCGGTCAGCGGGATGGTGGCGGTCAGGGTGGAGGCCGAGGGATTGGCGACGTCCAGCTTCAGCTCAGCCTTCACGTTCACGAACTGGCCCGTGTAGGTCGAGAAGCCGAGGTGGTTCACCGACCAGGTGATCTTGCCGTGGCCGGAATCGAGGTCATAGGCGCCGGCGGTCACTTCCGACGGGGTCTTGGTCAGGGCGGCCTGGGCCACCACCGCGCCGCCGGCGGCGAGGCTGACGGCCAGGGCGCCGGCGAGGGCGTATTTCACGAAGGGGGTGCGCATGGGAATGTTCCGGTTGAAGAGGATCGTTATATGCAATCAACACAGTTGCGATTAAGCCTGACTGTTGTCAAGTCGTGTCAGACCGCCTGCGAACGTCTCCCACCTTAAGCCGCGCTGTTGACAGTTGGTTGCGTGGCCGCCATGTCGCAGGCCTCCCACCCACAGTTTCGCCCCCGTTCGCCGCCCCATGACCTACATCGTCACCGACGCCTGCGTGAAATGTAAGTTCATGGACTGCGTCGAGGTCTGTCCGGTGGACTGCTTCTACGAGGGCGAAAACTTCCTGGTCATCGCCCCGGACGAGTGCATCGACTGCGGCGTGTGCGAGCCGGAATGCCCCGTCGACGCCATCGTGCCCGACACCGAGGACGAGCCGGACGGCAAGTGGCTGCAGGTCAACGCCGAATACGCCAAGGTCTGGCCCAATATCACCGTCAAGGGGACGCCCCCCGCCGACCGCGAACAATATGAGCGCGAGACGGGCAAGTACGAGAAATACTTCAGCCCCAAGCCCGGCAAGGGCTCCTGATTTCTCGACGACTTTCGGCGCCTCGCCCCGCCGAACGGCCAAGGTTGAACTGTCGCAAATCCCCGTCCGCCCTGTGGACGTTTTGAAATTCCGCAAATTTGTGATAGGTTCTGTTTCATTGGATCGGGCGGTCCGCGAAATCTTCGCGCCGCCCGTGTTTGCGACAGAATCCCGCCCACAGACGGGATCGGCCAGAGGTTTGGTGATCCGTTTCCGCATTTGACGCCCAGCATCATCCCGACCGACGGAGAGATCCGGCGGCCGAGATCCTGTTTGCGTTTCCTGCGCCTTCGCGTCGCCCGGCCCTGACCGGGAAAGGACGAATATGACGAGCAAGACTGGTCTGGAGTTCAAGGTTGGCGACGCGGTCGTCTATCCGGCGCACGGCGTCGGCAAAGTCGCGGCGGTCGAGACTCAGGAAGTCGCGGGCATGTCGCTGGAAGTCTATGTCGTGACCTTCGACCACGAGAAGATGACCCTGCGCGTCCCGACCAAGAAGGCTGCGACGGCAGGCCTGCGTTCGCTGGCCGCCGACGACGTCGTGACCAAGGCCCTGACCACCCTGAAGGGGCGCGCCCGCATCAAGCGCACCATGTGGTCGCGTCGCGCCCAGGAATACGAGGCCAAGATCAACTCGGGCGACCTGATCTCCATCGCCGAAGTGGTCCGCGACCTGCACCGCGCCGACACCCAGCCGGAACAGTCCTATTCGGAGCGCCAGCTCTATGAATCGGCCCTGGACCGGATGGCGCGCGAAGTCGCCGCCGCCAACAAGATCGACAAGGACGCCGCCGTCGAACTGCTGGCCAAGTCGCTCAGCGCCAAGAAGCCGATCCCGACCGCCGAAGCCGCCTGAATACAGGTTGGGGCTTCCGCCTCGAACCAACGGAAAGGCCCCGGAACGATCCGGGGCCTTTTTGGTTTGACCGACATCAAGGCGCGCCTGCGGCTTCGACGTCCACATGGCCCTTGATCAGGAGCCGACCATGACCGACGCCGACCCCGCCGCCCCGCTGGGCTTTCATCACATCCGTCTGGAACTGGCGCGCGAGCCGCAGGCCCCGGCGGGCGATCCCGAGGCGGGCTATGATATTCTCGCGCCGCTGACGGCCGAGCGCCGCCTGGACGCCGCCGTCTGGCGAGAAGCGCCGGAAAAATGCCGGGTCCGCCGCTTTTCGCACGGCGCCACCCTGGCCTTCGGTCGGCTGCGTCACGCCGCCCCCGACCGCTGGTTCCTGGATTTCGAACCCGGCGACGCGGACGACGTCCACGGTTTCCGCCTGGCTGACGAACGCCTGGAGACCGGCGAATACGTCAGTCTCTCGACGGACGACCAGATGCACACCTATGTGGTCGCCCGCTCCGAACCCGTCTGAGCCTCAGAAATACTCCGCATCGGCCGGGCACTGGGCGCTGATGCGGCGCGCCGTGATAGTGGCGGGAATATAGGGGGTGCCGCGCAGCAGCTGGGCCCCGCCGCGGAAGCTGAAGCTGGTGTCCTCATAGGCGCCGGTCAGCCGCACATTGACCCGGCGGCCCTTCTTGTCCTGACACGTCCCCTCGAACCGCGCCCGGCCGTCCCCGACCACGCGGGTCGGATAGGTGCAGCGCCAGCGGTTGGTCGACAGACCGCCGAAGAAGCGGTTGATCTCGCTGGGCCGCACGCACTTCTGTTCGGTGTCGCGTTGGCCGAGCGCGCTGGTCGTATATTCCCAGTAGCCGGGCAGGACTTCGCTCTGGGCGGCCGTCTGGGCCGGGGCCAGGGCGGGGGCGGCCAGCAGGACGCCGCCGGCCATGACCGGAGCCAGCACGGCCCAGACCTTCGGGGACAGGGCGCGTTTGGACAGGCGATCAATCAGGGACGGGCGAGACATGGCGGCCTTCTGTTCAGCGTGGATCTTCATGATATGACCCATAGCGCGCGTCATTTGAATGACGCCTGAACGAAGTCGTGTCCCGGCCAACGCGCGACGGGCCTCGAAAGCCCAAGACTCGGCTTGACGCCGAACCTCCTCTTCCCTTATACGGCCCCCTCTCGCGCGGGCTGCTTCCCGCGCGTACTTGTTTCATGCGTCTTCTCCCTTGTTTCGGGCTGGACGCCGCACCTTAAGGATCTGACGATGTCGCGTCGTTGCGAACTCACCGGTATCGGCCCGATGGTCGGCCATAGCGTGAGCCACTCGAACATCAAGACCAAGCGCCGCTTCCTGCCGTCGCTGAAGACGGTAAAGGTCACCTCGGATTCCCTGGGTCAGACCTTCTCGCTGCGTATCTCGAACGCCGCGCTGCGCACCCTCGACTACAAGGGCGGCCTGGACGCCTTCATAGTCAAGGCCCGCGACGAGCAGCTGTCGATCGCCGCCCAGCGCATCAAGCGTCAGGTCCGCGCCAAGCTGGCCGAGCAAGCCGCCGCCGCCTGATCGGCGACCGCTGCATCTGTTTCTGGAAAAGGCCGGCGGCGACGCCGGCCTTTTTCTTTGCCCCCCGCCCCGGCCGACGGCTAGGCTTCGGCCGTATTCGGAGGGGATTCCATGACGATCGCGCGCACCCTGGCCTGCACGGCCGCCGGCCTCGCTCTGGCCGCCTGCGCCACGACCCCGCCGCCGCCCGCGACGCCGCGCGAGTCGACCGCCTTCACCCTCGCCACCGACCAGCCCCTGACGCCTGAACAGCAGGCGATGCGGTTCGACAAGGCCGACCTGTCGATCCGGGTCCTGCCCGAGGACCGGGCCATCGACGCCGTCGCGGTTCTGGACTTCACCGCCACGGCCCCGCTGCACCGGCTGGAGGTCGAACTGGACACCCTGCTGGCCATCTCCTCCGTCCAGATCAACGGGGTCGAGGTCGCCGCCGACCGCTGGTCCAATCCCGAAGGCCGTCTGACGGTCCAGTTGCCCCGCCCCCTGGCCGCCGGTCAGAGCGTCGCCCTGCGCGTCGCCTACGCCGGCCGGCCCCGCGTCGCGCCCCGCGCGCCCTGGGACGGCGGCTTCGTCTGGTCCACGGCCCCATCGGGCGAGCCCTGGATCGCCACCGCCGTCCAGGGCGAGGGCTGCGACATCTTCTGGCCCTGTATCGACAGCCCGCACGGAGAGCCGGGCCGGGTCGACCTGCACATCACCGTGCCCTCGACCCTGTCTGCGCCGTCCAACGGGCGGTTCCTGGGCAAGGTCGACCACGGCGACGGCTGGACCACCTGGAACTGGTCGGCGAAGAGCCCCAACACCTACGCCATCGCCCTGAATGTCGGCCCCTACGAGGAGGTCAGCGGCCAGTACGAAAGCCGGTTCGGCAATACGATCCCGATGAACTACTGGCATCTGAAGTCGGACGCGCCCGACAAGGTCCAGGCCCTGTTCGCCCAGTTTCCAAAGATGCTGGACTTCTTCGAGGCCAATGTCGGCCCCTTCCCCTTCGGCGACGAGAAGATGGGCGTGGTCGAGACCCCGCACCTGGGCATGGAGCACCAGACCATCAACGCCTATGGCAACGGCTACAAGGTCGACGGGCGCGGCTATGACTGGCTGCTTCAGCACGAGTTCGCCCACGAATGGTTCGGCAACCAGCTGACCAATCAGAACGCCGACGACATGTGGCTGCACGAAGGTCTGGGCAGCTATATGCAGCCACTCTACGCCCGCTGGCTGCTGGGCGACCGCTATATGCAGCGCGAACTGGCCAACCAGCGCGAGGGATTGATCAACAAGTTCCCCGTCGTCTCGGGCACGCCCAAGACCGAGGACGAGGTCTACAAGGGCGACGTCGGCCCGGGGAACGACATCTATTCCAAGGGCTCGCTGATCAGCCATTCGCTGCGGATGCTGATCGGGGACGCCGCCTTCCACCAGGCCCTGACCCGCCTGGTCTATGGAACCGATGATCCCCGGCCCGGCGCCTTCACGCCCCTGTACCGCTCGACGCTGGATTTCCTCCAGATCGTCAACCAGGTGACGGGCCAGGATTACGGCTGGTTCTTCCGCGGCTATCTCTACAACGCCGCCCTGCCGGTGTTGACCCAGACGCAAGACGGCGACGTGCTGCGGCTGGAATGGGCGACCGGCAACGGCGAGACCTTCCCCATGCCGTTGGACGTCGAGATCGACGGCCGCGTCCGGACCGTCGCCATGGCTGGCGGTCGGGGTCAGGTCGCGGTCCCAGCGGGAGCCCACGTCCTGATCGACCCCCAGAACAAGGTGCTGCGCCAGATGGACGTGATCGACGCGCTGCAGGCCTATAAGGCGGAGCAGAAGGCGAAGACGCAGTAGCTCCTCACGCGCAATCTCCGTGATCGCTCCCAATCTCCGTCATCCTCGGGCTTGACCCGAGGATCGGATGATCTGCAGCTCATACAGAAGCGTTAGGCGCAGCCCGCCACTACGCCCGATCCTCGGGTCAAGCCCGAGGATGACGGATGGGTGTTGGAAAAGACCCTAAGCCGGCGCCACCGTCACCGACTGCCGCACCATCTGGCACCGCTCCTGGGTCGTCAGGAAGGCGATGTCCGCCGCGTCGCGTCCGCAGGCGATCCGCACCAGACCCTCGACCGGCGCCAGCCGCGTCGCATCGACCAGCCACCAGCCGTTATCCAGCCAGACCTCGAAGATGGCGTGGAAGTCGGGCGGATTCAGCTGGTGTGCAAAGGCGCTGACCGCCCGCGCCGGAATGCCCGACGCCCGGCACAGGGTCATGCCCAGGTGGGTGAAGTCGCGGCACACCCCGGCCCGGTCGATGAAGGTCCGGGCCGCCGTGGTCTCGGTGTCCGACACGCCGTGCTCATAGTCCAGGTTCTCGGTGATCCAGTTCAGGATCGCCAGCACCCGCGCCCCGCCCGAGGTGTCGCCGAACTCCCTCATGACGAACCGGCCGAACTGGTCCGACGGGCAGTACCGGCTGGGCTGCAGATAGGGCAGGACCTCGGCCGGCAGTTCGCCCCAGTCATGCTGGGACACGCTGGGCGGAAGCCCCTTCAGCACCCCGTTCTCGACCACCGCCTCATAGGTCAGGGTCACTTCGCCCTCGACGTGGCAGCGCAGGGTCCGGGCCCCGAAATCGACGTCCTCGTCCTCGTGGAACTCCACCGGCGGATCGAAGGTCAGGGTCTCCTGCAGGATGTCCTGGCCGGGCCAGTGGGCGACCTGGATCTTGTAGATGGCGTCCGTCGGCGGATCGAAACGATAGACGAGCTCGGCGCGGACGCGCAGTTTCATGAAGGGCTGCCAACTGGAAAGGGGAACCGTATCCCAACGCCATGGGACTGCGGCCGTTCCGTGTCCATGGCCCGCGTCGGCCAGCGGCGCGACACTGTCCGCCACCGGACACTTATAACGCGAAATAGACAAGCGTCGCCCGTGTGTTACCTTGTCGGCCGCATGAACCTCCCCACAAGCGAAACCCGGCGAAACGTCCCGGAACCGCCACGCTTCTCCGGCGCGGGCGACCGGACGTCCGCCGCATGAGCGCGCCCGCCGCCCTCATCGACCTGACCGACTGCGATCGCGAGCCGATCCATGTCCCCCAGGCCATCCAGCCGCACGGCTTCCTGCTGGTGCTCAACCTCGAGGCCCAGACCGTCGAACAGGTCGCCGGCGCTGTCGAGGAACTGACCGGCCGCACGACCTGGATCGATCAGTCGGCGACCGACCTTCTGGGCGAGATCGTCGGTCGTCGTCTGCGCGACATGGCCCGCGGCCATGAGACGGGCTTCGCCGGCCGCTGGCGCGCGACCAATCGGCTGGAATACGACATCGTCGTCCACTATGCGCCGGGCCGGGACCCGCTGGAGCGGATGGTGGTCGAGGTCGAGCAGAGCTCGCAGCAGGCCCGTCTCGGGGTCGAACTGATCTCCCGGCTCGACGCCGCCGGCGCCGCCCTGGAACGGGCCGCCTCGGTCCAGACCGTGTGCGAACGCGCCGCCGACGCCTTCCGCAGCCTGACCGGCTTCGAACGGGTCATGATCTACCGTTTCCTCGACGACGAGGCGGGCCAGGTGATCGCGGAATCGCGCGCGGCCGGCGCGTCGTCCTTCCTGAACCACCATTTCCCGGCGACCGACATCCCCCGCCAGGCCCGCGCCCTGTATCTGCGCAATCCGGTGCGGGTCATCCCCGACTGCCGCTATACGCCCCAGCCCCTGCGGCCGGTCGCGCCGGGCGAGCCGCCGCTGGACATGAGCGACAGCGGCCTGCGCTCGGTCTCGCCGGTCCATATCCAGTATCTGAAGAACATGGGCGTGCGGGCCTCGGCCTCGGTCTCGATCATCGTCGACGACGTCCTGTGGGGCCTGGTCGCCTGCCACAGCGCCACGCCGCTGCTGCTGCCCTATGAACTGCGGGTCACCTGCACCACCCTGGCTCGCACCCTGGCCCGTCAGTTGAAGACCAAGGCCGACGCCGAACTGTATCGCGACCGGGTCCGCCTGCGCCGGCTGGAGGACGAACTGATCCTGCGCCTGTCCACCGACCGCGATCTGGACGCCGCCCTGGCCGAACATTCGGGGCAGCTGACCGAGCTGGTCGGGGCCGACGGCCTGGCCATCGTGCGCGGCGACCGCATCGCCTGTTTCGGCCACACCCCGCCGCAGGAGGCCGTGCGCCGCCTGTCGGACTGGCTGGGCCAGCAGCCGGGCCTGCGCCCCGTCGCCTCCAACGCCCTGTCCGCCCTTCTGCCCGAGGCCCTGGCCTGGCGCGTCCACGCCAGCGGCCTGCTGGCCGTGCGCCTGGCGGGCGACCAGCCCCTGTCGCTGCTGTGGTTCCGGTCCGAGATCCTGGAGACGGTCCGCTGGGCCGGGGATCCGTCCACCGCGGTCAAGTCGGCGGCCGACGGCGGCCCCCTGACGCCCCGCGCCTCGTTCGAGGGTTGGTCCCAGACCGTCACCGGCCGCGCCCGACGCTGGAGCGCGGCGGCCGTGGAATCCGCCGCCCGCCTGCGCGACGCCCTGTTCGACTTCGCCGCCGTCAATCAGTTGCGCAGCCAGAACCAGTCGCTCCAGGCCCGGCTGACCGAACGCGACCTGCGCCTGGAGCAGCAGCAGTTCCTGATGCGCGAGGTCAATCACCGGGTCCAGAACAGCCTGACCCTGGTCTCCAGCTTCCTGGGCCTCCAGGCCCGCGACCTGGGCGACAGTCCCGCCGGCTCGGCCCTGCAGGAGGCGCGTCGTCGCGTCCGCGCCGTCTCGACCGTCCACAGCCGCCTCTATCGCGGCGACCACGACACGACGATCGACCTGTCCCGCTACATCAGCGAACTGGTCGACGACCTGGGCGCCAGCATGGGCGCCGACTGGGCCGCCGCCATCGAGACCGACCTGGCCCCGGTCTGCATCGACGCCGGCCGCGCCGTGACCCTGGGCCTGATCCTGACCGAACTGATCATCAACGCCCAGAAATACGCCTATGACGGCCGACCCGGCCCGCTGCGCATCACCCTCAGCGAGAGCGACGACCGGTTCCGCCTGGTCGTGGCCGACGACGGCAAGGGCGGCCACAAGGCGGGCAAGGGCTTCGGCTCCCTGATGATCGGCAGCCTGGTCACCCAGTTGGACGGCCGTATCGACTATCGCGACCTGGCCCCCGGTCTGGAAGTCGCGCTGCGCGCCCGGATCGATCCCGCCTCCGATCTGGCCTGACCTGTGGCGGAAGGTCGCGGGGCGGCGTAAGAGGCCCGCCATGTCCGCTCTCGCCGCCCGCGTCTCCCCCCGCGCCTTCGCCCTGATCGTCCTGCTGATCGCCGCCTGCGTCCTGGGCCTGGCGCCCATCCTGGTGCGCCTGACCGAGACCGGTCCGGCGGCGGCGGGCTTCTGGCGGTTCGTCTTCGCCCTGCCCCTGCTGACCCTGCTGGCGTCGCGCGAGCCGGGCGGGATCGCCGCCCCGTCGAAATGGGCGCTGCTGGCCGGCCTGTTCTTCGCCCTGGACCTCAGCTTCTGGCACTACGGCATCGTCATGACCTCGGTCGCCAACGCCACGGTCCTGTGCAACCTGACGCCGGTCGTCGTCACCCTGTTCGGCTGGATCGTGCTGAAGGAGACGCCGCACCGGCTGTTCCTGCTGGCCCTGGCCCTGGCCATGGGCGGGGCCTTCGCCATGGCGGCGGGCGCCGACGGCGGACAGGGGACCAACCCGCCGCTGGGCGACATCTTCTCGCTGTCGGTGGCGGTTTGGTACTCGGGCTATTTCCTGGCGGTGAAGGCGGCGCGCGCCACGGCCGGCGCCATGCGCGTCACCTTCTGGGCCACCCTGCTGGGCGCGCCCCTGCTGCTGATCGTGGCCCTGGTCCTGGGCGAGGACATCATCCCCGCCAGCCTGTCCGGCTGGGCCGCCTGTCTGACCATGGGCGTCATGCACGTCTTCGGCCAGGGCGGCGTCGCCTGGGCCCTGGGCAAGCTGCCGGCCTCAATCACCGCCGTCACCATACTGATCCAGCCGGTCGTCGCCGGCCTCTTGGGCTGGTGGATCTTCGGCGAGACCCTGACCCCGATCCAGGCCCTGGGCGGCGCCCTGGTCCTGGGCGCCATCGTGATGGCGCAGAGATCCCAGCGAACGAAGCCGACCGAAGGGCTCAAGCCGCGCGAAGCCGCGTAGGCCAACCTCGGGCTCAAGTAGCGCGAAGCGCGGTAGCCCAACATCATGCGGCTCAAGCCGCGCGAAGCGCGGTAGCCCAAACAAAAACAGGCGCGGAAGCCTTGGCCCCCGCGCCTGTTCTCATGCCTTAATCGGCCGCTCGACTCAGAGGAGCTTGAGGTCGATCGCCGAAGTCTTGCCGCGCTGGTTTTCCAGCTCGTATTCGACCTTGGCGTTCTCATCGAGGCCCTGAAGGCCGGCCTTCTGAACGGCGGTGACGTGAACGAACACGTCAGAGCCGCCGCTGTCGGGCTGGATGAATCCATAGCCCTTGGTGGGGTTGAACCACTTGACCGTACCGGTCGCCATGTCTGCGTCTCCGTAAACGCGCTTTTCCAGGCGGATCCCCCTCAGGGTGACCCGACAGTCCATCTGGACAGCTCGTTCAGGCGAAGGAGCGAGACGCGGGTGTGGACCCCACGCAAAATCCGGACTGTGCTGTTGTTGTCACCCGGCTTTTCCGGTCGGTCAACAGCAAAGCGATTCGCGTCAGGGGCGATTCAACCTTAACGGCACAGGCCCCGCTCAGCCCCGTCGACATGCAGATGGTTCTCGTGGGCGGCGTTGTAGTCGGGCGTCAGCACGGTCGAGAACAGTCGGCACGCCCCGTCGCGCACCGCGTGCAGGAACCGCCCGCCCGGCTCGCCCGCCGGACCCTGGCCGCGCCAGTCGTTCAGCACGCTGACGGTCCGCCCGTCCTCCAGCCGCACCGCCGCCACGTCCAGGGCGTTGGCCCGCGCATGTTCGCTGGGCCGCTCCTGTTCGTCCTGCGAGCCATAGATGCGCCGGCATGAATAGGTTCCGTAGTTCTCGACCCGCGCCGGGGCCGAGCCCAGGATGCTGCGCGCCGCCGGCTGCAACACCTGCCGGTCCCAGATGACATAGCGGACGGCCAGCGGGCACTGCATCACCACATCGGCCGGGGCCAGGGGCGTCACCGCCCCGCCGGTGATCCGCACCGCCCCGCGCACGACGCAGAAGCCGCCGTCGTCGCGATCCGCCGCCCGCTCGACCTCGACCCCCGCCTCGCGCAGCACCTGCATACAGGCCTCGGTCGCCCCCTGGACCTCTTCCGGGGCCGCCGTCGGGGCGATGTCGAAGTCGGCCACCTTGGCCGCCGTCGCCCGGCCCAGCGGCTGGCTCAGGTCCAGCGGCTTCCACGGCAGGTCCTGCGGCGGCGCATAGGCGTTCAGCAGCGCGAAAGCCGCGCAGGCCAGCAGCCCGACCTCCCACAGCAGATTCCAGAAATCGGCGAAGTCGCGCTTCATGCAGCCCCAGCATGGACCGCCCACGGCCCCGCTGGCAAACGCCGCGAGGGGGCGAAGCGTTCAAATACAGCCGCCCGCGCCCCTAGGCGGCGGACGACAGCACCAGAGGTTTGACCGGGCGCAGCATGATCCTGGCGCCGGCGACCTTCTTCACCCCGGTCAGCGGCGTGTGGATCAGCCGGCCTGATTCCGGCCAGAACTCGAGCCTGCAGCCCGCCGCCCCGCTGCGAACGGGAGCGGCGGTCGCTATGCCGCGCTCGGCCAGATAGGCCATGGCGAAATCGACGTTGTTCTGGCCGATGGGATTCTGGAACGGGCCGGGACTTGCGCCGCCGAACACCTGGGCCTCCAGGCGCTTCAGACTGGCGCCCCGTTCAAGCAGGCGGTCGATCAGCAGCGGCATCAGCCGGGAGCCGTAGCGGGAGGGGTCGCTCCGCGAGCCGGAGGGAAGCCGAGGCAGGACGAAGTGATTCATCCCGCCGATTCCGGCCTTGGGATCGCGCACACAGGCCGCAACGCAGGATCCCAGGACCGTGGTGATCACGGTGTCGGGATCGTCGCTGACGCAGAATTCGCCCTGGCCGAGCGAGACGTGGTCGACCTGGCGCCCGTCGCGCTCCCAGCCGCCTCGTAAGACATTGTAACTCAGCACTGTGTACGCCTTCACTCACTCACCGCTCTGGAATAACCGCAAGTGGTGTACAGAGCATTTAGAACGGGTCTGGCATCTGTTCAGGCGTTCAGCCGTCCGATCAGTTTTCGCATCAGGGCGGTCGTCGCCGCCTGACCCGCGCCCTGATTGCTCAAGGCGATGAAGGCCACGCCCCGCGCCGGGGCGACCACCGCCGTCGCGTACCACAGGGTGTTCGACCCGTCGTGCGTCAGCACCGGCCCGCCCGCCCAGGGAACCTGCGGCGGCGCGATCCACCCCAGGGCGTAGGGCATGCCCTCGCCCGCGCCCGGCGTGGCCAGTTGCGCCGCCGTCTCCGGCTTCAGCCAGCCGCCGCCGTCCGTCAGGAACAGCCTCAGCCATTTCGCATAGTCGTCCAGGCTCATGTGCGCCGTCCCCGCCGGCCCCAGGGCCGGGGGATTGTCCGCGCCCGGATCGGCGGGATCCACGGCGACCCGCGCCGCCCCTTCGCCGCGATGCCCCCAGACGTTGGAGCCGCCCGCCGTATCGGTCTTCGGCGCGCCAAAACCGCCCGACGTCAGGCCCAGGGGCGCAAACAATTCGGCCTGAACGACCTGTTCCCACGACTGGCCCGTGATCCGTTCGATGGCCGCCCCGACCAGCATATAGTTGGCGTTGGCGTATTCGAACGCCCCCTTCGTCCCGGTCGGCGCGGCGCCCAACATCCGCTCGACCACGGCCAGCCGCTGTTGCGGCAGGGACCGCGGGTCGCCCCTCGCGGTCAGGAAAAAGACCATGCCCAGGGCGTCGGCGTCCTTCACCCCCGCCCGGTGATGCATGAAGTCGCGGATCGTCGTCCCGTCCCAGGCCGGGTCGATCCGGACGCCGGGGAACAGATTCCCCAGCGGCGCGTCCCAGTCCGCCCGTTCCTGGTCGACCAGCCGCCCGTAAAGGGCCGCCGTCATCGCCTTGGTGTTCGACCCCAGGTGCCAGCGGTCGTCCAGGGTCGCGGGATCGGTCCCGCCGATCCTTCGCACGCCCCGCACCCCGGACCAGACCAGGCCTTCGCGCGTGACCACGCCCCCGGCCAGGGCGACCGGCCCGGTCTCCGCAAAGGCGGCGTCCAGCCCCGCCTCATAGTCTGCGGCGTCGCCCGCCGAAGCGGACGACACGCCTCCGGTCGCCGCAGCGACCAGTCCGGCGGCCAAAAGCCTGCGGCGATTCAGCGTCATCGAAGCCTCCACTTTGGAATATCCTAGCCCCGGTCGTCGCTGGCGGAACGTGAGAAGCGCGTCATCTTGCATCGCCCGTCAACGCCCCGCTTGCCCTCGCCCCCGTCCCGTCCCACTGTGATCGAATGGGAAAGAAAACAGACGCCTACGACGCCGAACTCGAACAGTTGCAGCTCGCTGTCGTGAAGACCCAGGCCTGGACCATCGAGCATGGGCTGCGGGTGGTCGTCGTGCTGGAGGGACGCGACACCGCCGGCAAGGACGGGGCCATCAAGCGGCTGACGGAATACATGTCCCCGCGCCAGACCCGCGTCGTCGCCCTGCCCAAGCCCAGCGACCGGGAAACCAGCCAGTGGTATTTCCAGCGCTACGTCCCGCATCTGCCGGCGGCGGGCGAGACGGTCATCTTCAACCGCTCCTGGTACAATCGCGCCGGGGTCGAGCCGGTGATGGGCTATTGCACCCCCGAGCAGTACGCCCAGTTCCTGACCGATGCGCCGCGCTTTGAACGGATGCTGACCGACGACGGGATCATCCTGATCAAGTTCTGGCTCGACATCTCGCGCAAGGAACAGGCGAAACGGCTGAAGGAACGCCGCGTCGATCCGTTGAAACGGTTCAAGCTGTCCTCGCTCGACGCCGAGGCCGAGGCCCGGTTCGACGCCTATTCCGACGCCCGCGACCGGATGCTGGACGAGACCGACCGCGCCTTCGCCCCCTGGACCATCATCGCCACCGACGACAAGAAGACGGCCCGGCTGAACCTGATCCGCCACATTCTGAAGATCCTCGACCACTGCGGCGAGGAGATCGCGGCGCCGGACCCCGACATCGTCCTCGACGCCGACAAGGCCAAGGGCAGGCTGGCGCGCTGAGCCGCCCCCCTTTTCTTTCGTCATTCCGGGCGCAGCGCAGCGGAGACCCGGAATGACGAAAAGGGTCTTTGCACTCATAATGACGCTGGTCCCTCCGTATGGATTTCAACGCCCTGCTGCACGGCTGGGCCTTTCGACCGGGCGCCCCTCTCGCGCGTGCTAGTCTTCTGGTCTTGCCGCCGTCGCCGGAGATTTCAGACGATTCAGACAAATTAGACTGTGTTTTTTCCTGAACGCCGCCGTCGCCGATTTCAGACTATTCAGACGATTCAGACTCTCTTTTTTCGTCCCGGCGTCTGAATCCGCCCCGGCAGGTGACGAACCGCCCTTCAGCCCCTACCTACAGCCCATGACCGTTCACGCCGCCCCGCCCCCCATCCTCGACGCCGCCGGCGTCGAGACCGACGAAGCCCTGTCGATCCTGAAGACGGCCCTGGCCGGGGCCGACGACGGCGAGCTGTTCCTGGAACGGTCCGAGAGCGAGAGCCTGGTGTTCGACGACGGCCGGCTGAAGTCCGCCGCCTATGACGCCACCGAGGGCTTCGGCCTGCGGGTCGTGGCGGGCGAGACCGCCGGCTACGCCCACGCCAACGAGATCTCGGCCGCCGCCCTGCGCCGCGCCGCCGACAGCGCGGCCCTGGCCAAGCAAGGCCACGCCGCCCGGGTCGCCGAGGGGCCGCGCGCCACCAATCAGCAGCTCTATGACGCCGTTGATCCCCTGGCCTCGCCCGCCTTCTCCGACAAGATCGCCCTGCTGGCCGAGATCGACGCCTGGGCCCGCGCCCGCGACCCGCGCGTGGTCCAGGTCTCGGCCTCACTGGTGGGCGAGCGCCGGGCCATCGAGATCCTGCGCGCCGACGAACGGGTGGTGCGCGACGTCCGCCCCCTGGTCCGGCTGAACGTCTCCGTCACCGTCGAACAGAACGGCAAGCGCGAGAGCGCCTCGTCCGGCGCCGGCGGCCGCGCGGGCTTCGAGGCCTGGGTGGCGCCCGAACGCTGGCAGGCCCAGGTGGACGAGGCCCTGCGCCAGGCCCTGGTCAACCTCGACGCCATCGACTGCCCGGCGGGCGAGATGGACGTGGTCCTGGGGGCCGGCTGGCCCGGCGTCCTGCTGCACGAGGCCATCGGCCACGGCTTCGAGGGCGACTTCCACCGCAAGGGCTCGTCGGTCTTCAACGGCATGATGGGCCAGCGCGTCGCCGCCCCCGGCGTCACCGTGGTGGACGACGGCTCCATCGCCGGCCGTCGCGGCTCCCTGTCGGTCGACGACGAGGGCACCCCCACCTCGCGCACCGTCCTGATCGAGGACGGCATCATGGTCGGCCTGATGCACGACCGGCTGTCGGCGCGTCAGCTGGGCGTCGCCGCCACCGGCAACGGCCGGCGCCAGTCCTTCGCCCACATGCCCATGCCGCGCATGACCAACACCTTCATGGAGGGCGGCAAGGACTCCAAGGCCGACATGATCGCCAATACCAAGCGCGGCCTCTACGCCGCCAACTTCTCGGGCGGCCAGGTGGACATCACCAACGGCAAGTTCGTCTTCCAGTGCAACGAGGCCTATCTGATCGAGGACGGGGTCATCACCGCGCCGGTGCGCGGCGCCACCCTGATCGGCGACGGCGCCACGGCCCTGACGAAAATCCAGATGATCGGCGACGACTTCGCCTTCGACCCCGGCGTCGGCGTCTGCGGCAAGGCCGGTCAGGGCGTGCCCGTCGGCATCGGCCAGCCTTCGCTGAAGATGGGCGGCCTGACCGTCGGCGGCACGGCGGTCTGAGGAGGGCGGAACCCTAATCGCCGAGCGCGTGTTTCCTCGCCACACTGGAGAGGACACACCATGCCCACCGAACGCACTGTCGAACACCCTGACGGCCGGGTCGAACGGATCACCGAGAACGATCCCGCCGCAGCCCCCGTCGTCGTCGAGAGCCGTCGCGGCGGCGGCCTGGGCGGCGTCGTCGCCCTGATCATCGGCCTGGCCCTGGTCGGGCTGATCGGCTGGTTCCTGATCAACATGAGCCGCAACGACGCCGTCGAGTCGAACGCCATCGCCGGCGCCGCAGACAGCGTCGGCGGCGCGGCCGAGAACATCGGCGACGCCGCCCGCGACGCCGTCCCGGACCGCCAGGCCCCGGCCAACTGAAGACCACAGGCTCTCCGCCCCGCAGGGTGGAGAGCCTGTAAATATTACAGGTCTGTATACTTGCCAAACCAAGTACAGTTTAATGAACGCCTTGTAATGATGTCGCCGATTTAATCCACCTTTCCGCCTTGTAACTGGAGAATAATGCGGCGGATCGGCACACCTCTCGCCAACAAACCGAGGGGAAGATCGATGACGAAGGCCTTACTTCTGGGCGGTACAGCCCTGCTCTTTACGGCGGGCGCCGCCTTCGCCGGCGACGAACCGCAGGTGGCCCAGGCGCCCGTGCCGACCGGACCCGTCAGCCAGGCGCCCTTGGCCGACGCCGCCCAGCGCGGGGTGCTGGTCTTCACGCCCGCCTTCTTTCTCGCTCAACAGCCCAACACCGCGCTCGACATGGTCAACCGGGTGCCCGGTTTCGACCTGGACGACGGCACGGGCGCGCGCGGCTTTGAGGGGGCGGTGGGCAATGTCCTGATCGGCAACGCCCGGCCGGCCTCCAAGAACGACACCGGCTCCAACGTGCTCAGCCGCACCCCGGCCCGTCAGGTCGAGCGGATCGAGCTGATCCGGGGCGGCGCGCCCGGCATCGACATGCAGGGGTTCTCGGTGGTGGTGAACGTCATCCTGAAGAAGGAGACCAGCCGCCAGTCGATCCTGACCTGGAACACCACCCAGTTCGAGGGATCGGGCCAGGACCTGTACGGCGGCAGCTACCAGTTCACGGCCCGCAGCGGCGACCGCAGCTGGGGCGTCACCCTGTCCGACGGCGTCAGCATGAGCGATTCCAACGGCCCCGGCCGCCTGATCCGCCGCGACGCCTCGGGCAATGTGCTGCGCGACGAGCTCACCGACACCGACGGCTATGGCGGCGGGAACTCGATCCGCGGGACCTACGCCGGCCCGCTCGCGGGCGGCAAGGTCGATCTGACCGCCCGCTACGGGATCAACGACTGGCAGGGCTACAACACCAGCCGATCCGCCACCGCCTTCCGCGAAAGCCTGGACAGCGAGGACAGCGACAGCGGCGAGTTCGGCGTGACCTGGGAGCGTCCCCTGAACGACCGTTTCAAGCTGGAAACCCGGCTAATGCACGAGTTCGGCAGCTGGGACGGGGTCTCGACCTACAACGTGCTGAACAACGGCGTGGACGCCCCCGAACAGGTCTTCGCCTATTCCGGCGAAAGGTCAGAGACCATCCTGCGCGCCCTGGTCCGCCACGAGCGCTCGCCGAAGCTGACGATCGAGACCGGCGGCGAGATCGCCTACAACATGCGCCAGGCCGATCAGGCCTACACCGAGGGCGGCGTGCCCATTCCCCTGCCCAGCGCCTCGGTCAAGGTCGAGGAGACGCGCGGCGAGGCCTTCTCCAAGGGCACATGGCGGCTGCACCCCGACCTGACGCTGGAGGCCGGCCTGCGCCTGGAAGCCTCGACCATCAGCCAGTCCGGCGACGCCGACCAGGAGAAGAGCTTCTTCTTCGCCAAGCCCCGCTTCATGGCCACCTGGACGCCGATGCCGAACAACCAGCTGCGCCTCCGCTTCGAGCGCGAACTGGGTCAGCTGGACTTCTCCGACTTCGCCGCCTCGGCCGACCTGGAAGAGGAGAACGTCTATGGCGGCAACGTCGATCTGGAGCCGGAGCAGCGCTGGATCTCGGAACTGACCTACGAACGCCGCTTCTGGGGCGAGGGCGTCGTCTCCATCGGCTATCGCCACGACGAGATCATCGACGCCATCGACCGGATCCCCCTGGCCGGCGGTCTGTCGGCGGTGGGCAATATCGGCGAAGGCACGCTGGACCGGCTGTCGCTGAATGTGACCCTGCCGCTGGACAAGCTGGGCGCGCCGGGCGCCCGCTTCACCTTCAAGAACGACTGGAACAAGACCGCCGTCACCGACCCGACCACGGGCGAAGAACGGCCCATCTCGGGGGTTCGAGCCACCCAGGCCAATATCGGCATCGAGCAGGACATCACGCGCTGGAAGCTGCAGTGGGGCGTGAACTGGCTGCCCTATCTGGGCCAGCCCAACTATTCGCCCGACCAGGTCTCCAAATGGCGCGGCACGGACTATTTCGAGATGTTCGCCGAGTACAAGCCGAGCCCGACCCTGGCGATCCGCGCCCAGCTGAACCTGTGGGACGACTTCACGAACAGCCGGACGGTTTTCGCCGACCGCGAGACCCGCGCCGTGGCCTTCATCGAGGACAGCACGGTCGATCCCCGCACCTTCGTCTCAATCCGGGTCCGCAAGACCTTCTGAGGCGAAGGGCCAGCAAAAAGCCCCGGCGGATCGCTCCGCCGGGGCTTTTCCTTGTTTCAGGCGGTCAAGATCAGTGAACCCCGGCCATGCCCTTCTTCAGCAAGGGCGAGATCAGCAGCAGGAAGACGCCGACGCCGACGCCCGTCCAGCCGATGGTGCCGAAGATCGACCCATAGGTCTGCAACGCCAGCTCGGGACTGGTGACAACGCCCGCCACTGTGTCAGTCGCCGTCGCCTTGGCGATCAGGCCGGCGACGATGTGGGCGACCGAACTGGACAGGAACCAGACCCCCATCATCATGCCGACCACGCGCGCCACCGACAGTTTGGTGATCATCGACAGGCCGACCGGCGACAGGCACAGCTCGCCGATCGTGTGGAAGACATAGGTCAGGAACAGGAACAGCAGCGGCACCCGGAAGGCGTCATTGGCCTGATTCGCCGCCGCCCAGGTCAGGACCAGGAAGCCCAGGCCCACGAAGACCAGGCCGAACGAGAACTTGACCGGTGTCGAGGGCTCAAGGTTCCGCTTCCCAAGCCAGACCCACAGGGCCGCGATGATCGGACCGCCGATGATGATGACGCCCGGATTGAACATCTGGGTGTAGCCGGCGTTGAACCAGTCGGGCATCTGGGTGGACTGGTCGGCGAACAGGGTCAGGGACGATCCGGCCTGTTCGAACAGGGCCCAGAACAGCACCGAAAAGAAGATCAGCAGCTGGGCGACCAGCATGCGGCTCCGTTCGGCGCCCTTCAGCCGGAAGACCGTATAGCCGACCACCGAGGCGAAGATGACGCCGGCGATCCAGGGCAGACCTGTCTCGATGATCTCGTGGCGTTGCATCAGCAGCCAGGTCGGGATGACGGCGACCAGGCCGGCGATCCAGAAGAAGGGAACAAGGGGCACGCCCAGAATCGAACGTCCCTCGACCGGAACGGGCGGCGCGCCGCGACCCTCAAGCCAGGACTGGCCCAGAACGAAGGTCAGAAGCCCAAACAACATGCCGATGCCGGCGAGACCGAAGCCGTAAGCCCAGCCATAGTTGAAGCCGAGATAGGAACAGGCCGCCGTCGCCAGGAACGAACCCAGGTTGATGCCGACGTAGAAGATGGTGAAACCCCCGTCGCGACGGGGATCGTTCTCTTCATACAGGGCGCCGACGACGGTCGAGATGTTGGCTTTCAGGAAGCCCACGCCGACGATGATCAGGGCCAGGGCCAGGAACAGGACCGGCTCGCCAAGCGCCGTATCGCGCTCGGTTTCCAGCGTATATCCGCCTGTGGCGGTGAAGGCCGGGAAACCGGCCGCGGCGGCAGGAGCGGTCGCGGCGTTTGCGGCGGAGGGTTCGGCGCCGAGGGTGGAAACCCCTTCCGGCGTGATCGATATGGGCACGCGCTGGTCGCCATTGACGGCGAACATCTGACGGTTCTGATCGCGGCCTTCGACTTGGATCTGATAGGTGGTGTCGCCGATGGTCAGGCTTTCACGACCGCCTGTGCCCTCGAACGCCATGGTGAAGTGGCCCATGACCAGCAGGACAGCGCCGATGATGACGGCTTTGCGCGATCCCAGATATTTGTCCGCGATCATGCCGCCGATGACCGGCATCAGATACACGAGAGCTGCATAGGCGGCGTAGATGCCCTGGGCCTCGGCCGGGCCGAACAGGAAATGCTGCGTCAGATACAGGACCAGCAGGGCCCGCATCCCGTAGAAGGAGAACCGTTCCCACATCTCGGTGAAGAACAGGATCACCAGCCCCCTCGGGTGCCCCAGGAAAGTCTTGCGAGGCGCCAGCGCCCCCCCATCCGTCGCTGTCAACGGCTCACTCCCAACTGCCGCGCCGCAACTGGGCGCGCGAAAGGCGCATACCCAGCACAGCAGGCAAATGCGAACAAGTGTTAAGGCTGTCGCGCCCCCTCCCTTCACTGTCGGACAACGTCCATTTTGGCCCGGCCTCTGCACTGTGCGCCCTCGAGCAGCAGTCCCGGTTTCATTATGGGAAGGAGCGCCGATGTCCGTGCGACCCATCCGCAGATCCGACTACGAGGCCCTGAACAGGCTGCATCGTCAGGTCGGGTGGCCGGAGCGATCGCAGGCGGGGTGGCGCTGGCTGGAGGACAATCCGGCGCGCCGCGACATCGACGCGCCCTTCGGCTGGGTCGTCGCCGATCGGCAGGACGAACCGGTCGCCATGCTGGGCAATCTGATCCAGAGATTCTGCAAGGACGACGAAAGCCTGTACGCGGCGACGGGCTTTTCCATCATCGTGCCGCCGGAACGCACCGGCGCCAGCCGCTGTCTGATCAAGGCGATCCTGGCTCAGCCCGACCTGTTCGCCTGCTACACGCTGAACGCCAATCCCCGCGCGGCGCCGCTTTATCGGCTGTTCGGCCTCAAGCCGGGGCCGACGGAGACCCACGCCCTGAAACTGTCCTGGATGGTGGATCCGCTGACCTGTCTGAAGGGTCGACTGCTGCGGCGTCTGCTGGGCGGGATTTCGGCGGAGCAGGCCCGACGTCTGGGCGAGCCCCTGATGAACGCGCGCCTGTTCCAGCCTCCCCGCCTGCAATTGCCGGACGACGTCGTCGTGCTGCGCGACGTCAGGGAAAACTCGCCCTATGCCGACTTCTGGCGTGCGCTGACGGCCGAGGGGCGGCTGCTGGCGGACCGGGGGCCCGAGATCATGGCGTGGCGCCTGGCCGACCCGGACCAGACCTTGCCCCCCATCCTGCTGGGGCGGATGCGCGACGGACGACTGGTGGGGACGGCGACGGCGATGATGACCAAGACCAGCCCGATCGAACCGCCGTGCCTCGACATCATCGATCTGACGGCGCTGCAGACGGACCCCGAAGCGATCGAAGTCCTGGCGGGCGTCCTGATCGACAATGCGCGGGCGCTGGGCGCGGCCAAGGTGCGGTTGCCGGTGACCAATCCGGACATCCTGGACCATCTGGGCGCCCTGACGCCCAAGGCGCGGCGCGAAGGCGGCTGGGGGCATTGTCACGCGCGCGTCGATGACCCGGTCCTGGCGGAAACCTGGGCGCCGACGCCGTTCGACGGCGACTACGCCGTCTGCGCCCGCCCCGTGCCTCAACCCCGCGCCCGGCGCGCGCCGGTCCGCGCCTCAGCGGTCCAGGGTGGGTTCTGGAAGGCCTGACCCCGACCGGCCGGCGGGAAATTCCGGCTTCAGGGACGCGCCTTCAGCGCGTCGCGAATCTCGACCAGCAGGGATTCGATCGGCGTGGGGGCCGAGGGCGCCGGATCGGGCTTGGCCGCCTCCTGGCGCCGCATGCTGTTGACGCCCTTGACCACCAGGAAGACCACGAAGGCGACGATCAGGAACTGGATCACGGTGTTGGCGAAGGCGCCGTACTGGATCGCGACCTTCTCGACCGCCTCGGTCGCCGGGTTCTCGCGCCGCAGCACCCATTCCAGTTCGGAAAAGTCGATGCCGCCGGTCAACAGGCCGATGGGGGGCATGACGACCTGATCGACCAGGCTCTTGACGATGCCGTTGAAGGCCGCGCCGATGATCACCCCGACCGCCAGATCGACGACGTTCCCCTTGACCGCGAACTCGCGGAACTCGGACAGCAGGCTCATTCGCAAATTCTCTTGGCAGTCAGGACGTGGAGATTCAGGCGTCGCCGGACGCGTTCAGACGCTCGCGCAGTTCCTTGCCGCTCTTGAAGAAGGGCACGGCCTTGGCCGGCACCTCGACCGTCTCGCCGGTGCGCGGATTGCGACCCAGGCGCGCCGGACGGGACCGCACCGAAAAGGCGCCGAAGCCGCGCAACTCGACCCGGCCGCCCTCGGACAAGGCCCCGGTCATCTTGCCGAGGATGACATTCACCAGCCGCTCCACCTCCGCATGGGTCAGGTGGGTGTTCTCGGCCGCCAGCTTTTCGATCAGTTCGGACTTGATCATCAGGGCCCCTGCCAGCTCGCGATCGACAGGCCAGCGCTCGCCGACGATCCAGAAGCCGCACACTAACCCTCGCTCGCCGCGTGAAAAAGCCCTTATCCGCCAAGGAGGGGCGGCATTCGCATGATTTATGTCCGGTTCCGCTCATGCCGGTGCGCCAAAAAGAGAAAAGGGCGGCGGGATCGCTCCCGCCGCCCTCATCTTTTTACGCTACCGCGGAGCGCGCGGCGCTCCGCAGCTTGAGCGCCTACTCCTTGGTGCCGGCGTTCTTCAGCGCGGCGCCCAGGATGTCGCCCAGAGAAGCGCCCGAGTCGGACGAGCCGAACTGTTCGATGGCTTCCTGTTCGTCCTTCATTTCCAGCGCCTTGATCGACACCGAGACGCGGCGCGAGGCCTTGTCCACGGCGGTGATCATGGCGTCGACGCGGTCGCCGACGGCGAAGCGTTCCGGACGTTGCTCGTTGCGGTCGCGCGACAGGTCCGACTTGCGCACGAAGGCCGTGACCGGCGCGTCGTCTTCACCGAACTTGACCTCGATGCCGCCGGTCTCGATCGACGAGACGGTGACGGTGATCTGCTGGCCGCGACGATAGGTGTCGCCCTCGCCGATCGGATCGCCGCCGAGCTGCTTGATGCCCAGCGAAACGCGTTCCTTCTCGACGTCGACGTCCAGAACCTTGGCCTTGACCATCTCGCCCTTGCGGTAGCGCTGGATGGCTTCTTCACCCGAGACCGACCAGTCGAGGTCGGACAGGTGCACCATGCCGTCGATGTCGTTGTCCAGGCCGATGAACAGGCCGAACTCGGTGGCGTTCTTGACTTCGCCCTCGACGGTCGAACCGATCGGGTTGTTGGCGACGAAGGCGTCCCACGGATTGTCCTGAGCCTGCTTCAGGCCCAGCGAGATGCGGCGCTTGGAGGCGTCGACATCCAGAACCACGACGTCGACTTCCTGCGAGGTCGAGACGATCTTGCCGGGGTGGACGTTCTTCTTGGTCCAGGACATTTCCGAGACGTGCACCAGGCCCTCGACACCGGCTTCCAGCTCCACGAAGGCGCCGTAGTCGGTGATGTTGGTGATGCGGCCCGTGTACTTGGCGCCGACCGGATACTTGGCTTCCACGCCGTCCCAGGGGTCCGACTGCAGTTGCTTCATGCCCAGCGAGATACGTTGGGTGTCCGGGTTGATCTTGACGATCTGGACCTTGACGGTGTCGCCGACGGCCAGAACTTGCGACGGGTGCGAGACGCGCTTCCACGACATGTCGGTGACGTGCAGCAGGCCGTCGATGCCGCCCAGGTCGACGAACGCACCGTAGTCGGTGATGTTCTTGACGACGCCTTCGCGGACTTCACCCTCGGCCAGCTGACCGACCAGTTCCGTGCGCTGTTCGGCGCGGGCTTCTTCCAGGATGGCGCGACGCGAGACGACGATGTTGCCGCGCGGACGGTCCATCTTCAGGATGGCGAAGGGCTGTTCCTTGCCCATCAGCGGACCGACGTCGCGAACCGGACGGATGTCGACTTGCGAGCCGGGCAGGAAGGCCGAGGCGCCGCCCAGGTCGACGGTGAAGCCGCCCTTGACGCGACCGACGATGGCGCCGTTGACCGGCTGGCCTTCGGCGAACACGACTTCCAGACGGGTCCAGGCTTCCTCGCGGCGGGCCTTGTCACGGCTGATGACGGCTTCGCCCAGGGCGTTCTCGACGCGCTCCAGGTAAACCTCGACGTTGTCGCCGACCTTCGGCAGCTTGGCGTCTTCGCCCTGGCCGAATTCGCGCATCGAGATGCGGCCTTCGGTCTTCAGGCCGACGTCGATGATGACGATGTCTTTTTCGATGCCGACGACGCGGCCGTGAACGACCTGGCCTTCGCCGAAGTCGCGACCCTGAAGCTGTTCGTCGAGCAGCGCCGAGAAGTCGTCGCGCGTGGGATTGAGAGTATCAGACATGAAGCTCTGGTGTTTCCGGTAGGGCTGTGGCGCGCGACCGAACGGCCCCGCGCGAGGTGGACGCCCCTCACACAGCAAAGCGCTGCGCCGAGGCGAGAGGAAAAGATAGGCAGGTCGTCAAGATGCGAGGCCGTTCAGAACGATCAAAACGCCCGCGGAAGCCGAGGATGGACGCGTTGGATTTGCGAAACCGGTCAGAGACCGTGTTTCGCGCGCGCCGCCTCGACGATACGGCGGGCCGCATCGAAGGCCGCCTCTATACCCATGTCGGTGGTATCCAGCAAGACCGCGTCTTCGGCCTGGACCATCGGCGCCGCGCCGCGACCGGCGTCGCGCTCGTCCCGGCGCTGAATGTCGGCCAGCATGTCGTCGAAGCCGATGTCGAAGCCGCGCGCCGTCAACTGTTTCCAGCGGCGGTCGGCCCGGGTCTCAGGCGCGGCGGTGACGAACAGTTTGGCGGGTGCGTCAGGCGCGATCACCGTGCCGATGTCGCGGCCGTCCAGCACGGCGCCCCCCGCCTGGGCCGCAAAGGCCTGCTGCAGGTCCAGCAGGGCGGCGCGCACGCCGGGATGGCCGGCGACACGGCTGGCCGCCTCGCCCGCCTCGCCGGTGGTCAGGCGGGGGTCTTCGGACACGTCGGCGGCGTCCAGGGACCGGGCGACCTGGGTCGCGGCCGCCTCGTCGTCCAGCGAACCGCCGGCCTCAAGCAGTTTGACGCCCACGGCGCGGTACAGCAGGCCGGTGTCCAGATGCGGCAGGCCATAGGTTTGCGCCAGCCGCGCGGCGATGGTGCCCTTGCCCGAGGCGGCCGGGCCGTCGACGGCGATGATCAGCGACATCAGGCGGCGGAGTCCACGCGAACGGGGGCGAGGCGAAGGCCCAGGGCCTGCATCACCTTGAAAATGGTCGAAAGCTCGGGCCGCCCCTCCTCGCTGAGCGCCCGATAGAGGGCCGTGCGCGACAGGTCCGCGTCCCGCGCCATCTGGGTCATGCCCTTGGCCCGGGCGACGACGCCCAGGGCGTTGGTGATGATGCGCGGATCGCCGAGCTCGGCGGCGTCTTCGAACGAGGAGACCAGATACTCTTCCACCGCCTCGGGCGTGTTCAGGTAACGGGCGGGATCGAATTCGATCAGGGGCTCAGTCATTTCGATACTCCTCAGCCAGCCGTTTCGCCTCGACAATGTCGCGGTCCTGGCTCGACTTGTCGCCTCCAGCCAGCAGAATGACCCAGGCGTCGTTCTTCTTCGTCGCATACAGACGATAACCGGGTCCGTAGGCGATCCTCAGTTCGCTGACGCCCTCGCCCACCGGCTTCACATCGCCCCAGTGACCGCTGGACAGTCGTTCGAGCCGGGTCGTGATCCGAGCCACCGCCTTCTGGTCGCGAAGCCTGAGAAGCCAGCGATCAAAAACCGGCGTGAACGTCAGCCTGATAGCCGCATTGTCGTCTATGGGCGACATTTCGTCAAGCGATCCGCCCGCCCAGGCCGTTCATCATCTCGACGAAGCCAGGGAAGCTGGTGGCGATCATGCCGGGCTCGTCGACCGAGACCGGCTGATCGGCGGCCAGGCCCAGGACCAGATGGCTCATGGCGATGCGGTGATCGTGAGCCGTGTGGACAACAGCGCCGCCCAGAACTCTGGGGGCGCCCGTGACGATGAAGCCCTCGGGTTCTTCCTCGACCTGGACGCCGCAGGCGCGCAGGCCCTCGACCATCAGCGAGATCCGGTCGCTTTCCTTGACCCGCATTTCGCCCACGCCGCGCATGACGGTGACGCCGTCGGCGAAGGCAGCTGTCGCGGCCAGGATCGGATATTCGTCGATCATCGAGGCGGCGCGGGCTTCCGGCACGACCACGCCCTTCAGGGCCGAATGGCGGGCGGTGATGTCGCCGACGTCCTCGCCGCCGGCCTGACGCCGGTTCGATATGGTCAGGTCGGCGCCCATTTCGAGCCAGGTGTCGAACAGACCAGTGCGCAGGGGGTTCAGCATCACCCCCTCGACCGTCACCACCGAGCCCGGAACCACCAGGCCCGCCGCCAGCGGGAAGGCGGCGGAAGACGGATCGCCCGGCACGGCGACGAAGGTTCCGGTCAGCGGCTGACCGCCCTTCAGCGTGACCGTCCAGCCTTCGCCCATTTCTTCCACGCCGACCTCGGCGCCGAAGGCGCGCAGCATGCGTTCGGTGTGATCGCGACTCTTCTCCGGCTCCGTCACCGAGGTGACGCCCTGGGCGTTCAGGCCGGCCAGAAGTATGGCCGACTTCACCTGGGCCGAGGCCACCGTCTGCACATAGTCGATCGCCGTCAGCGTCCCGCCGGTCAGGGCGACCGGAAGCCGGTCCTCGGCCGCCAGCCAGCCGAACCGGGCGCCCATGTCCGCCAGCGGCCGGGTGACGCGCTTCATCGGCCGCTTCCGCAGCGAGCCGTCGCCGTCGAAGGTCGCCGTCAGCGGATAGCCGGCGGCCGCCCCCATCAGCAGGCGCACCCCGGTGCCCGCGTTGCCGCAGTCGATCACGGACTGGGGCGTCTTGAAGCCCCCCGCCCCTTCGATCCGCCATTTGCCGTCGCCGGTCCGCTGGACCCTGGCGCCGAAGGCTTCGACCGCGCGGGCGGTGGCCAGGACGTCGTCGCCTTCCAGCAAACCCTCGACCTCGGTGACGCCGGCGGCCATGCCGCCCAGAATCATCGAGCGGTGTGACATCGACTTGTCGCCGGGCGCGCGAACCGTTCCGGCAAGGGCGTCAGAGCGTCTGGAAGTCAGTTGGGACGGCATAATCACCCGCTTCAGGCTGCGTTCGCGAAAGGGCCGCGCGGGCGGCGCGAAAGATGGCTTTTGACAGCGGCTCCTAGGGGTGGCAAGGGACCGCCCCGAATTCAACCCGTTGAAGGTTCCAAACGTGGCCAATCCCGAACTGGGCGCCAAACAGGTTTGCCCGAACTGCCAGGCTAAGTTCTACGACCTGAACCGCCGCCCCGCACACTGCCCCAAATGCGCGACCGACTTCGATCCCGAAGAGGCGCTGAAGCTGCGCAGCCGTCGCGTGCGTCCCGGCTATCCCGCCGACGACGAAGAGACCGAAGATCAGGTCAAGGACAAGAAGGCCGAGTCCGACGAGGACGAGGAAGAAGAGATCCGGGCTCCGGAGATCGACGAGGAAGGCCATGAGCCGATCCTGACGCCCGACGACGATGACGACGACGCCCCCGCTGACGCTTCCGAAGAAGCCGGCATGGGCGCCACCGACGGCGACGACGACCTGGCCGACGACGATGACGACTCCGTGCCGTTCATCGAAGACGACGACGATGACTCCATCGAGGACGAGATCGCCAAGCCGTCGCGCGACGACGACTGATCTTTCTTGTTGCGTCCGCCGCATTTCCCGCTAGGAACTGCGGCGGACGATCGATTCAGCCCTCTTTTGGTTTGAAATCGCTGTGTTTTTTCGCCTCCGGAACCGATGCGAAAATAAATGTCGAAACGGGCTTGATCGTAAAAAAGCTCTGACATAGGTTCCGCCGCCTCGCCGGGGGCCATCGCAAGATGAACCGGGCGGACCAGACCGCAAGGTCCGGGGCTTTAGCTCAGTTGGTAGAGCGCTTGCATGGCATGCAAGAGGTCAGCGGTTCGACTCCGCTAAGCTCCACCAGTTTCCAGAAGCCCGGCTGTGAAAACAGCCGGGCTTCGTTGCTTTCTGGAACCTGAGCCGTTCGCCGCGCGCTTGCGCCCTTATGACATCCCCCATCCAGGCCGGCCTCGAATCCCTCGACGACACCCAGATCGTTCGGGTGGCGGGCGCGAGCATCACTGTCGGCGGCCTGGTCAGCGCCCTGGTCATCCTGCTGGTCGCCCTGATCGTCGCGCGGCTGGTGACGCGCGCCCTGCGGCGGGTGCGGGAGCGTTCGGAACGCAGCCGCCAGGTCCTGTACCTGCTGGAGCGGCTGTCGGGTTACGCCGTCATCATCGTCGGGGTCATGTCGGCCCTGTCGGCGGCGGGGCTGAACCTGTCGTCGCTGGCGGTCTTCGCCGGCGCGGTGGGCATCGGCGTCGGCCTGGGCCTGCAGGGGGTGGTCAAGGAGTTCGTGTCCGGCCTGTTCCTGATCTTCGACCGGATGGTGTCGGTCGGGGACTATATCGAGATCGAGGACATCGGCATCCGTGGCGCCATCATGGAGATCGGGCCGCGCGCGACGCGGGTGCGGACCAATGACAACGTCAATGTCCTGGTGCCGAACTCGCGCTTCATTGAGCAGCCGGTGACCAACTGGACGCTGAAGGGCGACACCCGGCGCATCCACATCCCCTTCGCCGTCGCCTATGGATCGGACCGGGGCAGGGTGCGCGAGGCGGTTCTGGCCTGCGCCCGGGCCAGCCCCTTCACCCTGCCCGAGACCGAGGCGCGCAAGAGCCAGGTCTGGCTGGTGGGGTTCGGCGACAAGGGGCTGGATTTCGAACTGCTGGTCTGGCCGACACGCGAGGCGGTGAAGCGGCCGGCGGCCATGCACGCCGCCTACACCTGGCTGATCGCCGACGCCCTGGACGGCGCCGGGATCGAGGTGCCCTTCCCCCAGACCGACCTTCGCATCCGCAGCGCCTTCGGCCTGGAAGGCGACGACGCCCTGGGCCGGCTGGGCTATGGCCGGGGGGCGCGCCCGGCGACGGCGGCGACCGACCCGCGTCCTGCCCAGCCCTCTGTCTCCGCTTCGGGCGCCAGCAACGACGCCGCCGAGGACCTGATGATGGCCGAAGACGAGGACGGCCCCCTGGAGCCGGCGCCCGGCCTGCCGCCGGGACGGACGGGGGGTTAACGCTCCACCGCCCTCCGCCCTCCGCCCTCCGCCCTCCGCCCTCAGTGTGCGGCCTTGGCCCTCAGCCGGTAGGCATGAAGCAACGGCTCGGTATAGCCGTTCGGCTGGGCCGCGCCCTCGAACACCAGGGCCCGGGCGGCCTGGTAGGCCAGGCTGGCGGCGGGATCGGGGGCCATGGGGCGATAGAGCGGGTCGCCGGCGTTCTGGGCGTCGACCTTGGCCGCCATGCGCAGGAAGGCCGCATCCACCTGATCGGGGGTGCAGACGCCGTGCAGCAGCCAGTTGGCGATATGCTGCGAACTGATCCGCAGGGTGGCGCGATCCTCCATCAGACCGATGTCGTGGATGTCGGGCACCTTGGAACAGCCGACGCCTTGGTCGATCCAGCGGACGACATAGCCGAGAATGCCCTGGGCGTTGTTGTCCAGCTCGGCTGCGACCTCGTCCTCGGACCAGTTGACGCCGTGGGCCAGCGGCGGGGTCAGCAGGGCCTCCAGCCCCGGCGTCGCCTGCTCCGCCACCGCCTTCTGCACCGCGAACACATCGACGGCGTGATAGTGCAGCGCATGCAGGGTGGCGGCGGTCGGCGACGGGGTCCAGGCGGTGTTGGCGCCGGTCCGGGGGTGGGCGATCTTCTGCTCCAGCATGTCGGCCATCCGGTCGGGCGCGGCCCACATGCCCTTGCCGATCTGGGCCTTGCCCGACAGGCCGCACTTCAGGCCGATGGCGACGTTGCGCGCCTCATAGGCGGTGATCCAGGCGCTGGACTTGATGTCGGCCTTTCGCACCACCGGCCCGGCCTGCATGGCGGTGTGGATCTCGTCGCCGGTGCGGTCCAGGAAGCCGGTGTTGATGAAGACGATCCGGTCCTTCACCGCATGAATACAGGCCGCCAGATTGGCCGAGGTGCGGCGTTCCTCGTCCATCACCCCGACCTTGATCGTGTGGCGCGGCAGGGCCAGCAGGTCCTCGACCGCGTCGAACAGCCGGTCGGTGAAGCCCGCCTCATCCGGCCCGTGCATCTTCGGCTTGACGATATAGACCGATCCCGTCGCGCTGTTGCCGAAGGCCCCGAGCCCCTTGATATCGTACAGCGCGATCAGGCTGGTGACGACGGCGTCCATGATCCCCTCGGGCGCGTCCGATCCGTCGGTTAAACGGACGGCGGGATTGGTCATGAGATGGCCGACGTTGCGCACGAACAGCAGGCTGCGGCCCTTCAGGGTCACGTCGCCGCCGTGGGGCGCGGTCCAGCGCCGGTCGGGCTCCAACGCGCGGGTCAGTGTCTCGCCGCCCTTCCTGAAGGTGGCGGCCAAGTCGCCGCGCATCAGGCCCAGCCAGTTGCGATAGGCCTCGGCCTTGTCGGCCGCGTCCACGGCCGCAACCGAGTCCTCCAGATCGACGATGGTGGTCAGGGCGGATTCCAGCACGACGTCGGCCAGCCCCGCCGGATCACCGCGGCCCACTGGATGGGACGGGTCGATCACCAGTTCGATATGCAGGCCGTTGTGCGCCAGCAGGATGGAGGCTGGCGAGGCCGGGTCTCCGGTGAAACCGGCGAACTGGGCCGGATCCTGCAGGGCGGGAACCAGGGCTCCGTCGACCACCGACCAGCCGGCGACATCGGCGTGCGTCCCCCCAGCCAGGGGCGCCGCCTCATCCAGAAACGCCTTGGCGCGGGCCACGACCCGGGCGCCGCGCGCCGCGTCATAGCCGCCGCCGGTCGGCAGGTCGCCCAGAGCATCCGTGCCGTAGAGGGCGTCGTACAGGCTGCCCCACCGGGCGTTGGCGGCGTTCAGCAGAAAGCGGGCGTTCAGCACCGGCACGACCAGCTGCGGCCCGGCCATGCGGGCGATCTCGGCGTCTACGCCGCTCGTGCCGATGGAAAAGGGCGCCGGATCCTCGACCAGATAACCGATCTCGCGCAGGAAGGTCTGGGACGCGGCGACGTCATAGGGCTGGCCCCTGCGGGCGGCGTGCCAGGCGTCGATCCGGGCCTGAAGATCGTCGCGCCGGGCCAGCAGGGCGCGGTTCTCCGGTGCGAACCGGGCGAAGACCTCCGCCGTGCCGGACCAGAAGTCCGCCGGGTCCAGTCCCAGACCCGGCAATACGTCCTGTTCGATCAGGGCCGCGAGCTCGGCCGCGACCTTCAATCCGGCGCGATCTTCATAGGACGTCATGGCGGCCTTTCTCCGGCGCGACGCCGGGCCTGTAACAATGCGTGATCACGCTAAGCCGACCGTGCAGGGCTTCGCAAGGGTCACGTTGCGTCAGGCGCTTCGCTTTTCGTCTAGCGCTTGCGGCACGCGCATGGGGCGTCATGATCCGACCATGAGTCTGTTTCGCACCCTGCGCCTGTACGGCGTCCTGTTTTCCAGCCTGGGTGTGGTGATCCTGGTCGCCCTGCTGATCCCGGCCGGCGAAAGCGCTTTGACCCGGATGGCCTATGGCTGGATCGCGGGGGTCGCGGTCTTTATCGCCGCCACCCTGACCCGCATGGCCCTGGTCCAGGACGCCAACGCCATTCGCAGGCGCGCGGCAGCCCTGGACCAGACCGGCGGCGCCGTGCTGCCTCTCAGCCTGCTGGCGGCGGTGGCCAGTATCGTGGTGGTCGTCGGCGAGGCGGTGCAGGCCGGCGGCTCGCCGATCCTTGGTCTGCTGGCCCTGGGGACCGTGACCCTGTCCTGGACCTTCATCCACCTGATCTTCACCCTGCACTACGCCCATGCCTTCTATCAGCACGGCGACCACGGCAAGGACCGGGGCGGCCTGATCTTCCCCGGCGAAACCGAGCCCGACTATTGGGACTTTCTGCATTTCGCCCTGATCATCGGGGTGGCGTCCCAGACGGCCGACGTCCAGATCGCCGATCGGGGCATCCGTCGACTGTCGACCGTGCACAGCCTGACCGCCTTTGTTTTCAACACGGTGATCCTGGCCCTGGCGGTGAATCTGGCGGTCGGATTGGTGGGCGTTTCGTAGAATTCCCGGATCGCCCGGTCAGAAAGGCTTAACCGCGTCCGTGAACGGGACCGCAAGCGACTGGGGCGTAAGGCTGTGTGTACGGACGACCTCCCGTCCGGATCGCAAGAAGCGTCTCGCCCATGCTGTTTCTTCTGAACGACGTCGTGTTCGACCTGGACGAGGCCTGTCCGGTCACGCCCGCCGACGCGCGCCGGTTCGAGAAGCTGGGCTTCGACTATGTGCTGGAACTGGGCTGCGAACTGTTCGCCGAGGATCCGCTGCTGCACCGCAACGATCCGGGCCGCGCGCGCCGTCTGGCCTGGCTGATCGCCGAGCGCAGCCCCGAGGTCAACGCCGCCCTGTTCGCCGCGCCGACAGCCGCCTGCAATCCCGACCTGGTCGAGCCGCGCTTCTGCACCCTGCCCGACGTGGTGATGAGGCAGTTGCAGGAGAAGGGCCGCCGACTGGACGCGATCGCGGCGGATCGCGCCGTGTGGAACCGTCTGGCCGCCTGACCGTCTCTGCTCATCGTCTGAGGCGGATCCCCAGACGCCTGTTTATTCCGTGAAGCGACCGGTCAAACGGCCGCGCCAAATGTCGTCGCGCCTTCAGAACGCCGTGAACAAGGCGTGAACGACGGCCGCTGCGGCGAAGATGAAGCCGAAGCCGATCACCAGTCCGAAAGCGGGGTGCAACCTGTGCGGGCGCTCGAATTTCGAACGGTCGAGACCGACGGCGCGGTCCTCAGGATGGATAACAGCCATCGTCATTTCCTTTCCCTATGGTCCCGGATCGATCCGGGAGAGAAGCGCCGGGCTCTGACGGCCTGATCGTCTCCTCAGACCCGACAATGACTCCAATAGCCCCTTATGGCGAGGGGTTATTTGATGTGGCGCAAATCGCGCGCAGAGAGCAGGATTCTTCGCGCGACATGCACACGGCTCTTTACGATTCCGCACAACCTTTGCGACAAATCGAAGGTCGGGGGAGACGGGACTAATCAGTCCCGTTCGGCGGGGACGAGGAGCAGGCCATGAGGATATCCGGACTGGGCGCCGTACTGGCGGTCGCCTTAGCGGCGCTCACTCTGACGGCGACAACGGCGCGTGCGGATTGGCTGAAGGCGGAAAGCGAACGCTTCATCGTCTATAGCGAGGGCAGCGAGCGTTCGCTCAGGGAGTACGTCCAGAAGCTGGAAACCTTCGACCGGGTCATGCGCTATCGGTCAGGCTTTCCGATGAACGAGGCGCCGGCCCGCAAACTGCCCATCTATCTGGTGAACTCCAGGTCCGGTCTGCTGCGAGTGCACCCCTCCACCCCACAGAATGTCGTGGGCACCTATTTCCCGACATCCGAAGACATATTCGCGGTGGCAGTCCGCGGCGAGAACGACGAAATCCTGCTCCATGAATACGTCCACCATTTCATGTTGGGCAGCATGTCGGCCGCCTATCCCGGCTGGTTCGTCGAAGGTTTCGCCGAATACTACATGACCGCCGACATCGACGGCGGCAAGATTCAGGTGGGCGGCTATAGCGAAAACCGGGCCTATTGGCTGTTCAACGGCAGTTGGATCCCACTGGAGATGCTGCTGCGGTCGCGGCCGGCGGAGATTACGCGCAGCAGCTATCGCGAAACCTATTATCCTGTCGCCTGGTTGCTGACCCATTGGTTCTTCAGCGATCCCGCGCGTCTTCAGCAGTTGAGCGCCTATCTGACCTCAGTCGGCAACGGCGGCGATCCTGTGGAGGCCATGGAGACCGCAACCGGCATGACCATGGGTGAGTTGCGCACCGCCCTGCGTCGATATCTGAACCAAAGATCGCTGGTCGTGCGGGTCATCACGGGCGACTTCCCGCCTGCGGACATAACCGTAACCCGCCTGCCCCGTTCGGCGAACGACCTGCTGCTGATCAACCAGAGACTGAAAATCGGCGTGGAGGACGAGGATCGGGCCGCCCTGGGGCAGGAGGTGGCGAGCATCGCCGCCCGCCACGGCGACGACCCGCTGGCCTTGCTGGCCGCCGGTCACGCCGGCATGCATTTCGGCGACCGCCCGGCTGGAGAACGCGCCCTGCAACGGCTGATCGAGCTCGAACCCGACAACGTCGAGGCCTTGCAGTTCCTGGCCCAGGAGCGCCTGCGTCGCGCGCGCGACGTCGAGGACGCCGCCGAGAGCATGGCGCTGAAGCGCGAGGCAAGAACCTATCTGGGCCGCGCCTACGCCGCCGCCGACAACGACTATCGGACGCTGATGCTGATCAGCGAAATGCGTAGCGGCGCGCCCGGCTATCCCAATGAGAACGACATGCTGACGCTGGGCCTCGCCTTTGAACGGGCGCCGCAACTGGCCGAGGTCCGCCTGAGCTACGCCGCCGCCTTGATCGAAACCGACGAAAAGGAAGACGCGGTCAGGCTGCTTAAACCCCTGGCGAATAATCCGCACGGCGGCGGCGCGTCGGACATGGCGGCGCGGATGATCGCCGCGCTCGAGAGCGGGGAGCCATCGCCCACGCTGGAGGAGCCGCTTGACGGCGCGACAGTCTCCCAGCCCGAGTCTCCATCGGAAGACAGCCCTGAATCGCCTCCGGCGCCCGCCAGCGAGTGACTTTCACGCCCGGGCGCGCTAGTCGCGCGCCATGACACTGACACTGCCCGAGGAAGCGGCCAAGTCTTCAAGGACTCTCGCCGCCGAAGCGGCGAGGCGCCGGACCTTCGCCATCATCGCCCACCCGGATGCGGGCAAGACGACCCTGACCGAGCACATCCTGCTGGCCGGCGGCGCCATTCGCGCGGCCGGGGCCGTGCGGGCGCGGGGCGAGAACCGGCGGACCCGGTCCGACTGGATGAAGATCGAGAAGGAGCGCGGCATCTCCGTCAGCGCCTCGGTCATGACGTTCGAGCACGACGGCAAGATGTTCAACCTGCTCGACACGCCGGGCCACGAGGACTTCTCCGAAGACACCTATCGCACCCTGACCGCCGCCGACTGCGCCATCATGGTGCTGGACGCCGCCAAGGGGATCGAGCCGCAGACGCTGAAACTGTTCGAGGTCTGCCGCCTGCGCGACATCCCGATCATCACCTTCATCAACAAGCTGGACCGCGAGGCCCAGGACCCGATGACGCTGCTGGACGACATCGCATCGCGGCTGCAACTCGACCCGGCCCCCATCTGGTGGCCGGCCGAGAGCGGCAATCGTCTGCGCGGCATGGTCGAGGTCGGGACCGGCCGCTTCCAGCCCTATACCCGCAAGATCGCCGGTTCGGCCGAGGATCCCGAACACCCCGCAGCCCTGCCCCTGGACCAGGCGGCCCAGTATTTCGAGGCGGGCGAGCAGGACGCCCTGGCCGAGGCCGTCGAACTGGTCGAGGGCGGCTATCCGGCCTTTGACCGTCAGGCCTTCCTGGAGGGCCATATGACGCCGGTGCTGTGGGGGTCGGCCCTGCGCCATTTCGGCATCGACGAACTGCTGAAGGCCATCGGCGACTGGGCCCCGGCGCCCAAGGTGATGAAGGCCAGGAAGGAATCTCCGCCCGAGACCCGCAACGCCCCCGCCCCCGTCGATACCGTCGTCGAGCCCGGCGCCGACGAAGTCACCGGCTTCGTCTTCAAGGTCCAGGCCAATATGGACCCCAACCACCGCGACCGGATCGCCATGTTCCGCATGGCCTCGGGCGCCTTCAAGCGCGGCATGAAGCTGAAGGTGCAGAACACCGGCAAGTCCCTGTCGGTCAATGCGCCGATCATGTTCTTCGCCAGCGACCGCGAACTGGCCGACGACGCCTTCGCCGGCGACGTGATCGGCATTCCGAACCATGGCGTGCTGCGCGTCGGCGACAGCCTGTCGGAAAGCGGGGTGGTGCGGTTCGCCGGCCTGCCCAACTTCGCGCCGGAAATCCTGCAACGGGTGCGGGTCAAGGATCCGCTGAAGGCCAAACACCTGAAGAAGGCGCTGGAAGGCCTGGCCGAGGAAGGCGTGACCCAGCTGTTCCGGCCCGAGATCGGCTCGGACTTCATCGTCGGCGCCGTGGGCCAGCTGCAGTTCGAGGTCATGGCCGACCGCCTGGGCGAGGAATACGGCCTGGACGTCATCTTCGAGCCGTCCCCCTATGCCGAGGCGCGCTGGGTCACTCCAGCCTCGGGGGGAACCGACGCGGACATCGAGGACTTTAGCGGCAAATACCGCCCCCAGATGGCCCGCGACATCGACCAGGCCCCGGTCTTCCTGGCCAAGTCCAGCTGGGAGACCGGCTATGTCGGCGAACGCTTCCCCAAGGTGGCCTTCACCAAGACCAAGGAGCGGGGTTAGCCCCGCGCCATCGCGTCTTCGATGATCTTGGTCGCCTTGTCCGGACCCAGGCCATAGGCGACGGCGGTGCGGAACTTGCCGTCAGGGCCCATCAGATAGACGGTCAGCGAGTGGTTCATCGTGTAACCCTCGCCCTCGCCGACTTTTTCGTAGTAGGCGCGGTAGGCCTTGGCCGCCTGGGCGACCTGTTCCGGCGTGCCTGTCAGGCCGATGGTCCCCCTGGGGAAGCCGTCGGAGGACAGATAGTCCTTCAGCTGCCGGGGCGTGTCGCGTTCGGGGTCGATGCTGACGAAGACGATCTGGAGGTCGTCGGCCTTGTCGCCCAGCCGCTGCTGCACCGCGCCCAGCTCGGCCAGGGTGGTGGGGCAGAATTCGGGGCAGTAGGTGAAGCCGAAGAAGACCAGGCTCCATTTGCCGTTCAGCATCGTCTGATCGACGGGCGCCCCGTCCTGGTTCACCAGCTGGAAGTCGCCGCCGACCAACGGCTGGCCGGTGGAGGAGACCTCGCCAGCCGCCGGGCCACGGCCTGACACCACCACCACGGTGACGATGGCCAGGGCGGCGGCGATGGCGATACAGGCGCCCGCGAACAGCAGGATGGAACGACGCGGCATGACGACCTCTGACGAAAACCTCAGACCCGGTCTATAGAAGGCCCGTGACCTCGACAGAAGACCGCATCGCGCCGCATGCGCCCCCGGCCCCTTCAGAGGGGAGCCTGTCCAGCGCTTCCTTGGCCGACGCCGGCCTGTCCGAAGCGGGCTGGCGCGAGGCGCCGCGGCGGGGGCGCGGCTTTTCGCTGCGGACCCTGATCGTCCTGCGCTGGCTGACGATCCTGGGCCAGAGCGTGGCCATATTGACGGCGTCGCAGGGCCTGCACTTCCCCCTGCCCTTGTGGCCCTGCCTGATCGTCATCGCCGTCAGCGCGGCGGTCAATGTCGGGGCCATGGCGCGGGTGAGACGGCTGGAGGCCAGCCTGCCGGACGGGCGAACCACGGCCGTCCATCTGGGGTTCGACATCTTCCAGCTGGGCCTGCTGCTGGGCCTGACCGGCGGGCTGGAGAACCCCTTCTGCCTGCTGCTGGTGGCGCCGGTGACGATCGCCGCGGCGGCCCTGCCCGCCCGCCAGGCCCTGTTGCTGGGCCTGCTGGCCCTGATCGCGGTGGGGGTGCTGTTCTTCTGGTCCGAGCCCCTGCCCTGGCGCGCCCACGAGAATTTCCACCTGCCCCTGCTCTATCGGCTCGGCATGGCCATGGCCCTGGTGACGGGGGTGGTGTTCACCGCCGGCTACGCCTGGCGGGTGGCGGCCGACGCCGAGAAGCTGGAACTGGCCCTGGCCACGACCCAGGACGTGCTGCAGCGCGAGCAGAGGCTGGCGGCCCTGGGCGGGCTGGCGGCGGCCGCGGCGCACGAACTGGGCACGCCGCTGGCGACCATCCAGGTGGTGGCCAAGGAGCTTCAGCGCGCCTCGGCCCCCGACAGCGACGCGGCCGAGGACGCCGCCCTGATCCTGCAACAGGCCGAGCGGTGCCGGGGCATACTGACCCAACTCTCGCAACAGCCCGAGGGCGACGACGCCCTCTATGCCGATGTGGCGCTGAAGGCCCTGCTGGAAGAGGTGGTGGAGCCGCACCGGGGGTTCGATCTGAACTTCGAGGTTCTGGTCAAGACCCCGCCCGGCCAGCCCGCGCCGCGCGTACGCCGAATGCCCGAGGTGGTCCACGGCCTGTCGACCCTGGTCGAGAACGCCGCCGATTTCGCCGCCTCCACCGTGCGGGTCCAGGCCCTGGTCGACGCCGGCTGGATCGAGATCGCCATCCTGGACGACGGCCCCGGCTTCGCCAGCGACATCCTGCCCCGGCTGGGCGAGCCCTATGTGACCAGCCGCCCCCAGGGCAAGGCGCGCCTGGCCCTGGCCGCCCAGATCGCCGCCGCCACGTCCCGGCGGCGCAACACCGGGGCCGAGACGCCCATCGCCCCCAGCCAGGGCGGCATGGGTCTGGGCTTCTTCATCGCCCGCACCCTGCTGGAGCGGACCGGGGGGGTGGTCAGCGTCGGCCAGGGTCTGCCGCGGCCCGAAGTCCCCTCCGACGCCCGCAGCCCTGCGCGCGGCGCCCGCGTGGCGGTGCGGTGGGCGCGCCCGGCCCTGGAGGTGGCGGCCTGAAAGGGTCCAGTCCCGCCCGACCTGCGTATTGGGTCGAAGAGTCGCAGGGTTGAACCTTGGCCTTGACCCCGACCCGCCCCGCCCCGACTTGAACCGGCAGGAGAGACCCATGCCCGAGATAGACGCCCGTATCGCCGCCCTGCCCGACAAGTCCCTGCTGCTGCTGGACGACGACCAGGCCCTGCGCACCCGAATGGGGCGGGCGCTGGAGGCGCGCGGCTTCGAGGTGACGACCGCCGAGTCCGTCGCCGAGGCCACCCGGTTGCTGCGCGACAAGGCGCCGGCCTTCGCCGTGCTGGACATGCGGCTGGAGGACGGAAACGGCCTGAAGGTCGTCGAGGCGGTGCGCGACCGGCGCGCAGACGCCCGCATCGTCATGCTGACGGGATACGGCGCCATCGCCACGGCCGTGGCCGCAGTCAAGGCCGGGGCCGTCGACTATCTGTCCAAGCCCGCCGACGCCGACGACGTGGTCAAGGCCCTGCTGGCCACGGCCGACGAGGCGCCCGAGCCGCCGGACAATCCGATGAGCGCCGACCGGGTGCGCTGGGAACATATCCAGCGCGTCTATGAACTGTGCGACCACAATGTCTCGGAGACCGCGCGTCGCCTCGGCATGCACCGCCGCACCCTGCAACGCATCCTGGCCAAGCGCGCCCCGCGTTGAACCGGGCGGCCGCCCCGCCCCCGATCTGAGCTGATCCACGGGTGGCCGCAAAATTGCGTCACGCCGGACCAGCTTCTCGCTTTGGGACGGATCAGGCATGGCCGCGCAACACACCGATTTCGCCCTGCATCTGGCCGAGGTCCGCCCCGGCCTGTGGAACTGGCGCGTGCTGGGCGATGACGGCGAAGCGGCCGTGACCGGCGACACGACCACGAAAGAGACCGCCTACCAACAGGGCGAACTGTTCCGCCGCTACCTGTGCCGTTTCAGTGCGGAACGCGGCGGCGCTGGCCGCTCGGCCAGGCTGCGTTCGGCGCCTCGGCGCTGATCCTCAAGACGCGGGCGGGCGCCTGAAGCGGGTTGGGGGGATCGAACCCCGACATTCAGCCTGATATCGGGCGACATCGACCACCCGCCTCAAAATCGGCGCTTCAGGCTCAGTTGGACCGTGCGTCCCAGCGGATCCTGATCATCCCGTCCATAGCCTGGCGCAGGGCGTCCGTCGCCTAGGCGCGCCTTGATGAAATCGAATAGCCCATATTGAATACAGAAAATTTAGACATGCTGAAGAGCCGGACTGCTGAGCAGTCCGGCGCCAGCATCAGCTCGCAGTTAAATTTTTACTCAGAATGATTTCCTGACCGATACTCCGATGATGCGCGGGTCAAGGGTGAAGACATTGGTCGAATTGCCCAGGTCGTCGGGCCCGGTGAAGCCATCGGTGATCGGCGTGTCGTCGAAGACGTTCTTCACATAGGCCTGGACGACGAAGTCGGCGCTGGCATTGGCCAGGGTCAGGGACAGGTTGGCGTTCTCCCACCCCTTCAACCGGTCATAGGGCGCGAGATTATAAACCCGCATCCAGCTATCGGACTGGCGGTAATAGTCGCCGCGCAGCATCAGGTCCCAGCCGGCCGGCAGCTCGATCCGGTACTGCGCCCCGATGTTGAAGGTCCAGCGCGGGGCGTTCGGCAGTTCGTTGCCGGACAGATCGTCCGAGAAGCCCCGACCGCCGTTGGGGGCCATGGTCAGCGGGTCCCAGTTGATGGGATGCGTGGCCTGCCATTGGTCAGAATGGCTGTCGGCATAGTTGTGCGTCGCCCCACTGCCGGGCACCCAGGAGCCTGCGTAATACATGGAGGGACAGAGGCTCCTTATGAAGGTCATGCTCCCCAGGTTATTCGGAGTGACGTGATCGTTCCGGTAGTCGGTGCCGCTGACGATCCGGGCGACGATGTCTTTCGGCACGATACAGGTCGAGGGGCTGCCCGGCCAAGGCTTCAGGACCAGCCAGTCCTCATTACCTTGGGTGCGGTTCATGACGTCGATCGATTCCTCGCCGTCGGCGATGCGGGTCTTCAGCAGGCCCAGGGTGGCGTCGAGGCGGAAGTTGCGTGTGGGCGCCCAGGCCGTCTCGAACTCCGCGCCCCAGATCTCGGCGTCGAAATTCTCATTGTGGATCGCCCGTTCGATCAGTTGAGCGACCTGATAGTCCTTATAGTCATAGTAGAAGCCTGTGGCGTTGAAGCTGAGCCGACCGCCGGACAGGCTGTTCTTCATCCCCACCTCATAGGCGTTGACGAACTCGGGATCGTAGCGAGACGGAAGAACCGGCGTATTGACCAGATTGGGGTTGTAGTCGCGATCGCGGGGGTTGCCCCCGCCCCCCTTGTAGCCCCGCGAGTAGGAAGCGTAGACTAGGGTATCATCGGTGAACGCAAGGTCCGGCTTCCAGTCGATGGCTGCCCGGCCGCTCCATTCGCCCCAATTCATTTCCTCGTCCGGATACTGCGGATAGCCGCGCCCGACCAGACCAGTGGCGTCAGGATGAGAGGCGTCGGGCGTCGCCGCGAGCAGTTGGCCCGGAACCGGCGTTATGGTCTTGGTATCGTCCGTATAGCGAAGACCCAAGGTCAGGCGCAGATCCTCGCGAAGCTTCCAGTAACCCTCGCCGAACACCGCCCAGGACTCGGTCTGGCTGATACTGGTGCTCCGAAAATAGTTGTGCCCGTCACCGCCTTCGCCGTTTATCAATCCAGCCAGAGGCGTGGGATCAATATAGGTGCACACATTTGGGTCGAACGTACCAGCCTCAATCGCTGCCTGACCCTTCGAGGTCGGATTGCAATACTGATCCGTAAGCCCTTTATTGAAATAGGTGGCGTTGCTATCAATCGCCATCATCGTGAACACGTTGGAAATGATCCAATAGTTCTCTTCAGTCTTGTAATTCAGCCAGTTGGCGCCGAGGTTGAAGTTGAACGGACCGTCCCAATTGGATTGCAGGCGGAACTCCTGAGACCATTGTGTGCTTTCCGCCTGGCTCAAATCCAAGGCCATGAAGCGGTCGGTCGCGCCCAATTGCGGATCAAGCAGAACGCCGCCAGTCGGTATGCCGCAGTTCGGAAGCGGCCCGCAGACCAGCTTTTCGCCGAAACTGCCAGCGACCGCGCCATACACTGGCTTGCCGTCAGACTGGGATGATCCGATCCAGGGTGCCCAGGCCGGCGCGACGGTCCGCGTCAGACCGTGAAGCATGCCGGGGGTTTCATAGGCGTACATCTGGCCAGTAGCGTAGGATCGGAAGAAGTCCTGGAAGCCGGAGTAGCTGTCCTCCATGTAGAGGGTCTGCGAATGCAGGGTCAGGCCCGGCGTCAGGTCCCATTCCAGGTTCAGTTGGAACACGTCATTCTCGGCCTGGAACTGCGGGTCATAGGCGGTGGAGATGGTGCGCAAATCCGCGACCTGACGGTTTCCCTCGACCGCAAACGGATCAAGGTAGAGCGGGAATAGATAGCCGCCGTCCCAGCCGTTTGCGACAGGGTCCTTCCAATTGGGGGTCGGCGGTCGCCCAGGTATATTCGGGGACACCAACACCCCCGTCATATTGATCAGGCCCGCCGTGATCGGGAAGCTGCGCCCGTCCGGCACGCCATAGGCGTCGTCGCTGTAGAGTGAATCCGGCGTGCAGCCCGGCGTGATGGTCGTCTTCGTCCAATAGGCGAAGGTCGGATGCGAGCGGTCGACGCCGTTGGGATCGGTCCAGTCGATGCTGGCGGGCGTCTCGCCCCGCGTGCACAGCATCTTGCCCGTGCGTGAGCGGTCGTCGTCCTCGCGGAACCGTTCCCACAGGAAGTTGGCGCGGAAGTTCTCGGTCGGCTGCCACAACACGCCCAGGCGCGCGCCCCACAGGTCGCGGCCGTTGACGTTCTGCTGGGAGATGCTGTTGTAGTCGAAGCCGTCGCGCTGGGTCGCCGCGGCCGCAAAACGCAGCGCCAGCGTATCGCCGATCGGGATGTTGATCATGCCCTTGGCGCGGCGGCTGTCGTGATTGCCGACCTCCCACTGGGCGTCCATCGAGAACTGCTCCAGCTCGGGCAGGTTCGGCAGCATGTTGATCACGCCCGCCGTGGCGTTACGACCATACAGGGTGCCCTGCGGGCCGCGCAGCACCTCGACCCGATCGACGTCGAAATACTCCTGCTCGAACAGGCGGTTTCTGAGCAGGGCGGTGTTGTTGAACGACACGGCCACGCCCGGGTCGGCCGTGGTGGCCAGCACTTTTGAGCCGATGCCGCGGATCGAGAAATTGTAGCTGGTGAAATTGTCCTTGGAGAAGCTGACGTTCGGCACGATCCGCAGCAGTTCCGCGCCCCCCTCGACCTTGCGGTCGTCCAGCTGCTGGGCCGAGAAGGCCGAGACCGCCACCGGCACGTCGATGATCCGCTCTTCCATCCGCCGCGCCGTGACGACGATGTCCTCCAGCGCCGCGACGTCGGGGCGCGCCTGTTGCGGCGCCGACAGGGCGGCGGGCGCGGTCGTCTGACGGCGCCGCACCGGCTCGTCGGCGGCCGGCGCGATCACATAGGCCCCGTTCACATCGCGCCGCCAGCCCAGTCCGGTGCCGCGCAGCAAGGTGGTCAAGGCCTGTTCGACGGTGCCGGCGCCGGAGACGGCGGCGCTGCGGCGGCCGTTCAGCCGCACGCCGGCGGCGATGACCACGGCGTCGGTCTGTTCCGACAGCGCCTGGACGGCCGCGCCGAGCGGCTGGGCCGGAATGGTGATGGCGCGACCCTGTGCGGACGCGCCCGACGCCGCCTGCGCCGCAGCGGGCGTCGTCGCCAGACCCGCCGCAAGCACGGCGGCGGTCGAAGCCAGGAACAAGCCCTTCAGGCTCGAACAATGAGATTTCATGAAGTCCCCCGTGTGAAATCCCGCGTTGGAACGCGGGGCGGGCGCTTCCCTTTGGGCGCGCCTCACCTACACAGGACAGCGGACGAAGACCGGCGTTTCAGGCCTGCGCAAGATTTCACAAAAACTTCGCCTTACGCCCCCCGCTTGCGGCCGATGACCATGCGTCCGGCGGCGTCTCGTCTCACGCTCAGGCCCTTGCCTTGCGCCAGGGCGGTCAGGGCGATCTCCATCTGGTCGAAGCGGAAGGCCACTGTGACCGGCAGGTCGGCCAGACTGGGATCCTCCAGGACAACGCCAGCCGGATGATAGCGGTTCAGGCTTTCCACCACCTGCCCCAGGGGCGCGTCGCGGAAGGCCGCGCGCTGGTCGCGCCAGCGCCCCGCGCTCGCCGGGTCGAAGGTCTGGACGGCGAGCGATCCGTCGGGGCGCACGGTGGCGGCCTCTCCCGGCGTCAGGATGGCGACGCTTTCGGCCGACGCGGCCCTGACCCGTCCTCGGGACACCGCGACATGGGCGCCCCGGCTACCGCGATTCACCTCAAAGGCCGTGCCGATGACGGTGACGGTCAGATCACCGGCCGCGACTGTGAACGGACGCTGGGGCGCCGCCGCGACGTCGAAGAAGGCGTCGCCTTCCAGAAGTTCGACCTTGCGCCTGTCGTCTTCCATTCGGACGCGCAGGGTCGATCGACCGCCCAGGGTCACCCGGCTGCCGTCGGAGAGGACGATGCGGCGGATTTCCGCCGGGCCTGTCGCGGTTTCCACGGTTCTGACCCAAAGCGCCGCCATGACCTGGCGATGCAGATCAGGTCCGATCATGACGGCGCCGAGCATGGCCGCGGCGACGGCCGCCGGCGCGCCCCAGCGTTTCCAGCGCCCTGAACGGGTCTCGCGACGGGGCAGCCGCCGTCGATTCGACGTCGCCACGGGTTCCGCCGGCAAGACGGCCGCGTTCAGGGCCTCGGACCAGTCCAGATCCGCCCAAAGCCCGCGGGCTTCAGCGAAGGCGTCGGCATGCGCCGGCTGAGCCTCCAGCCACGTCGTCAGCGCCCGCCGCCGTTCGGCCGGCAGAGGCGCGCCGCTGTTCAACTCCGACAGCCAGTCGAAGGCGGCGTCCATCACCTCATCTGGCGCCTCATCGGGGACGACGGGCGCGGTCAACGCACGCTCCTGTCCAGTTCGGCGGTCATGCGCGCCTTGAGTGTGGAGAGGGCGCGCGAAATCCGGCGGCTGATGTCCGCCTGAGACCGACCGGTCCGCTTCGAAATCTCATCGTAGGTCATGCCTTCAATCCGGCTCATAACAAGCAGGCTGCGCTCCTCTTCGGGCAGGTCAAGGATCGCCTGATTCAATCGCCTGTGCCTTTCCCTCTCCAGAAGGACACTTTCGGGGGTTCGTTCTTCCAGGATCGGAAGCAGGGGCGCCTGCACCTCCTGATCAAGCGTGCGTTGCGCCACGGCCGCGTGGCGCATCTGGTTCAGGACCAGGTTTCGCGCCATGACCAAAAGGAAGGCGCGAGGATTGCCGACCGAGCGGCGGTCCGGCAAGCCGCCGAAGCGCAGGAAGGCGGTCTGGATCGCGTCCTCCAGCCCGTCGTGATCGACGCCGAAACGCCGACGCAAGGCCTTCAGCAGATCAGCATGATATCTGCGGTGCAGGCTGTCCATCATGCTACGCCACTCGGTGTGATCCGATCTGAAGGCTAGTCCTCGTCGAGCCGAACCCGAGCGCCGCCTTCGATAGGGACGAAGCATGAAGGTTGGATGACGCCCTGCTTCAGCGACCGCCCGGGCGCCCTCGAGAGGCGATTCTTCAGAAGCGCGTCCATCTCCGCCGAACAGAATCGGAACGCGTTGCGTCCGCACGGCGGACGAAGCGGGGAATTCTAGGTGACCGTAGGGCAGCCGCCGCGTCCGGACGGGAGCCGGCCACTGACCATGTTCCGTCGCCTCGCCGTCACCGCGGCCCGACTGTGCGCCCTGCTTGAGATGTTGACGCGTTCGGATTCACCGCGGCTTAGGTGGAGTTGTCCAGCGGCCTGACGTCGTTCACAGGAGGCGTTCCTTCCGAGCAAGCCGGAGCAGCAGCCGATGAAGGAACTGGAGAATCATAGATCGCTGGCCCGCTAAAATCGGCGCTTCAGGCTGATAAGGATCGTTCGCCCCATGGGATCCTGATCATCGCGTCCATAGCCCGGCGCCGAGCGGTCGTCGCCCAGACGGGCGCTCGGCCGCGCATCAAGGAGATTGGAGATGTCGAGTTGGACCTGAAGGCCCGTTCCACGTCGCGGCCGTCCTCCATCCTCTGGCGGCGGGCCGGCGAACTGGTAGCTGAACTTCAGATCGACGGTGCTGAAGGCGTCCACGCGCAGGTCGTCCGGACCGTCCTGTCCGATCATTCGACGAGTCCGGTAGCCCTCGCGCCAGTTGGCGACCGCATTCAGGCCCCAGGCGCCCCGGCTCACGTCAACCGCCAGCCCAAGCCTGTGTCGTGATACTCCGCCGCCGTCACCCGCCAGACGATCCATCGACGGCAGGCCGTCATGGATGGTCGTGGCGTTGCTCAGATTCCAGGTGTGATTCAAGCGCAGACGGAGCGTCGCGTCCCGGCGCCTGCCCCCCTGCCCCAGTGAGGCGCTCACGCCGAAACTCGTGTTCAGCGTCTCGGCGAGCGCGGAGGCATAGTTGATCGGACGCTGGTCAATGCTGTCGAGACGGCCGTCGGACCCGCGGTGGAACCGCTCGGGAAAGGCGGCCTCGACCTGGAGCGTCAGCGCCGGCAAGCCGCCGACGCCATCGACCGCATCGCTTCTATTGTAGCTGATCCCCCCCTGGAGCGGGAAGCCGCTGAACGGCCCCGCCGCCAGCGACAGGGACAGTTGATCGGTACTCGGCGCGCGCAGGTCGGGATTACCGCCGAGGATCGGCAGCACCTCGACGGCTTCTCCCGTCAGAAAGTCGAAGACGACGACGGGGTCGCCATAGTATTCCGGCTCGAACCGCTGGGCGTCGTCGAGGCTTTGCGCCGAGGTCGACCAGTTCCCGCTGATCCGTAAGGACGGACGTGGATTCCAGGCGAAGCCTAGGTTCGTTCCTTCCCCTCGCCCGGAGTCCGTTTTGCTCACATTCGCACCGACGGTCACTGAGAGGTCGCCCGGATGAAAGGCAGGCGCGTCCTCGCCGATCGGCCTTCGCAGCAGGGGAACGGACAGGCTTCCGCTGAAACCCTCCGCCCGGCCCGAATGGGTCGTGCGAAAGGCCGCACCTTCGGTCTCCGACCGCGACCGGGATGCGCGCCCCGCAAGGCTGACGGCCGCCGGTCCCGCCGGGATGTCGAACAGGGGGCGGCTCAGGCTCAGGTTCGCCGAAACGATCCGGGTGCGGGAATCGGATGGCGACAGGCCAGATCGTTCGTTCTGGGACACGGCGCCGTTCAGGGCGCCCTGAACCGACCAGCCCGCCAGTTTCCCATTCAGGCCGCCGACCATGTTCAGTGACCGCGAGGTCTGTCGGCTGCCCGTCGGCTCGTCTTCCCGCAGGGCTGTCGAGCGACGCTCCTGAATCCGACCGTCGGCTCTCAGACTCAGGGCCCAGTCGCGGAGCGAAGCGGTCTGGGCCCAGTTGGCGGAAAGGGATTTCGACGCAGGACGCAGCGTGACCGTCTCGGCGGCCGACCCGTCAGCGCGCGTCTGGTCGCGCTCCCCGGCGCGCAGGGCCGTGTCGAGGTCGAGCTTGAGCCCGAGTTGGCGCGTGCGTGTGTCGATGATGGAGGATTGACGCAGATCGAGCGATGTCTCGGAGCGGCCCCCAGCGGTCGGAAGGCGCAGACTGGCGCGAGCGTCCCGGCTGTGGAAGCGGCGTTGCAGGACGATGTTCACCACGCGGCGCGAAGGATCGGTCTCGCCATACAGGGCTCCGGCCTGAGGGGGCAGGACCTCGGCCCGGATCAGGGCGTCTGGCGGAAATCCGGAGAAGACCCCCGGATCGGCCATGGGCCGCCCGTTCACGATGATCAGGGGGCCATCGCCCAGGCCAAAGTCCTCTGACAGGCGCCGGATCACCTGGCCGATGTCGTCGGCGCCCAGGGCGTCGATCTTGAACCCGTCCAGTTCGACCTCGGGCTCGACCAGGGCGACGCCGCGACGGCCCTGCACCACCACATCGTCCAGGACGGCGGGCTCGCCGTCCGGGGACGGGGCGTCCTGCGGGCCCGGCGCTTGCCCGATGACCAGGGTCGAGATCAGCAAAAGAGCCAAGTCAGCCAAGAGAAGAACCTCCGCTAGGCCGGCTCGCGATGCCTTTGACGCGTCCTACGGACAGCGACCCGAGCAACGTCGCCCGCCGCACGAACGAGAAAGCAAGGCGCGACGGGGCCGCGCCTTGCCTCAGTCTTGGGGGACCGGAGTTTAGTTGGCGACGATGTTGACTGCCGCGCCGTTGGCCGTCACGGCCAGGCTGCCGTCAGCGTAGCAGAGACCGCTAACGCCGAAGGTCCGCGCGTCGAAATAGGCTTCATTGGCGACATAGCGCATGTCGAAGCCATCTTCTTGGCACGGACCCTCGCGGGTGCCGACCACGAACTGGTCCAGCGTGATCTGGTTGGCGGTCGAAGCCGTCACCACGATCGGGAAATCCAGCGAGTTGTCGCAGGCGAGATCGCCGCCACTGACCCGCTCACCCTCGTAGCTGGTGAAGGTGAGGGTGTCGCCACCATCGGTCACGGTGCCGAACAGGGTGACGTGGCAGGTCGTTTCGTCGATACCAGGAGCGAAAACGTTCTGGATCAGCGTCCCCTCGGCCTGGACCGGGGCGCCTTGCGGCTGGTTGAAGCCGTAGCTTTGAGCCGAGGCAGCCGAAGCACCGGCCATCAAGGAGAGAGAGGCGACGGCGGCCGCGGCCGCTTTGTACAGATGAGTCATGGTCGAAGTCCTTTTCTAGGGTTGGATAGAAAACGCACTTTCCACTCGGAGCTCCGTCGCCAGGAGGCGACAAGGCAACCATAGATGTCTAACGTGACAATCGGGATTCTATTCTAAGAAATTGAGAGATATATATTTTCAATCTGCAGTACAGCGACACCAATCACCGGACTGATAGTTCAGTCCGGTGTGGCGGCGTCACAGCTTTCTCTCGGCTGTTTAGAATGCCTTTCTGACCGACAGGCCGATGATGCGCGGGTCGAGCGTGAAGACATTAGTGGCGTTGCCCATGTCATCCGGGCCGGTGAAGCCGTCGGTGATGGGCGTGTCGTCGAAGACGTTCTTCACATAGAGTTGTGCGACCAACGAGGCGTCCGGGTTGGTTAGAGTGAAGGAGACGTTCGCATTGCCCCAGCCCTGCAGGCGGTCATAGGGTGCGTAGTTGTAGACACGCATCCAGCTGTCGGACTGGCGGTAGTAGTCACCGCGCACCATCAAATCCCACCCCTGGGGCAGTGCGAAACGATAGGACGCCCCAACGTTGAAGGTGACGCGTGGCGCGTTGGGCAGTTCATTGCCTGACAGGTCGGCCGAAAAACCTCGGCCGCCGTTGGGCGCCAGAGCCGGATCAAAGGCGAAAGGATATTCAGCCTGCCACTGGTCATTGTACCGGTCGGCGTAGTTATACGGCGCTCCAGAACCAGGAACCCAACTCCCCCCGAAGTGTCGAGCCGGACACAACGAGCGAAGAGAGATCATATTTCCCAATACATTTGGATTGTTGTAGTTCGGCATTCCTTGAGTAGTGAAATAATCGACATTGTGCATCATCCTGCCAAGTATATCAGCTGGTATGATGCACGTAGACGGGCTGCCAGGCCAAGGTTTGATCGTCACCCAATCTGGATTTCCTTGGGTTCGATTCATGATGTCGACGGATTCCATGCCGTTGCCGACGCGCGTCTTGAGGAGACCCAGGGTGGCGTCGAGGCGGAAGTTTCGCGTCGGGGCCCAGGCGGTCTCGAACTCCGCGCCCCAGATTCGGGCGTCGAAGTTCTCGTTGTGGATGGCGCGCTCGATCAGCTGAGCTACCTGATAACCCTTGTAGTCGTAGAAAAAGCCGGTGGCGTTGAAGCTAAGCCGGCCACCGGCCAGGCTGTTTTTCGTCCCGATCTCGTAGGCGTTGACGAACTCAGGTTCGTAGCGAGACGGCAACTCCGGCACCCAGATCAGGTTCGGGTTGTAGTCGCGGTCGCGCGGATTGCCGCCGCCGCCCTTGTAACCGCGCGAATAGGACGCGTAGATCAGTGTATCGTCGGTGAAGGACAGTTCGGGTTTCCAGTCGATGGCCGCCCGCCCCGTCCATTCGCCCCAGTTCATCTGCTCGTCGGGATAACGGGGATAGCCCCGGCCGACGAGGCCGGTGGAGGTGTCGGTCGGGGAACGCTGCGTGGCGGCCAAAAACTGGTTCGGCACCGGCGTGATCGTCTTGGTGTCGTCGGTATAACGCAGTCCCAGTGTCAGGCGCAGATCATCGCTCAAGGTCCAGTAGCCTTCGCCGAACACCGCCCAGGACTCGGTCTCGCTGATGCTGATGTTGCGGATGTAATTGTGGCCGTCGCCGCCCTCGCCGTTGATGATCCCCTCCAGCGGGGTGTCGTCGATATAGATGCAGATGTTAGGGTCCCGGGTCCCGGCATCGACCTTCGCCTGGCCCTGCGTCGTCAGGTTGCAGTACTGGTCGAAGTCACCAGCAAACTGGCCCAGTTGGAGACCTCGATTGTCGTATATCGCCATCATATTGAATATATTGGAGAATATATAATAGTTTTCCTCGGTTTTATACTTCAGCCAGTTGGCTCCGAGATTGAAGTTGAACGGTCCATCAAAGCTGGACTGCAGGCGGAACTCCTGTGACCACTGGGTGCTGTCGGCCGTATTAAGATCAAGAGCCATCAGGCGATCCGTCGGTCCCAGTTGTGGGTCCAGGAAGACGCCACCGCTGGGAATGCCGCAGTCGGCCAGAGGTCCGCAGACGCCTTGGCCCGTCCATGCCATGGAATAGACGACGCCGGGCTCAGGTGTGGACTCCCCGATCCAAGGCGCCCAAACTGGAGCCACGGTGCGCGGCAGCCCGTTTACCATGCCCGGCGTTTCATACCGGTACATCTGGCCAGTGGCGTAGGTCCGGAAGAAGTCTTGGAAGCCCGAATAATAGTCTTCCATATAGAGGGTCTGCGAATGCAGAGTCAGCCCCGGCGTGAGGTCCCATTCCAGGTTCAACTGGAAGATGTCGTTCTCGGCCCGGAATTTGGGATCATAGCCCGTCGATATGGTGCGCAGGTCGGGAACCTGGCGATTGCCCTCCACGCCGAATGGATCGACGAAGAGCGGGAACAGATAAGTGCCGTCCCAACCGTTGGCGGTGGTGTTGCCCCAGGTGCTCGGCGCCCCGGGCGGCCGCAGCGAGCTCGGCGGATTGACGAACACGCTGGTGAACCGCGTCAAGGCGGCGGTGAGCGGAAAACCGCGACCGTCGGGAACGCCGTAGGCCTCGTCGGCGTAGAGGGAGGACGGCGAGCAGCCGGGGGTGATGGTTGTGGTGCTCCAGTAGGAGAAAATCGGATGGCTCATCGCCGTGCCGTCGGGCGCGGTCCACTCCAGCGTTTCCGGTGTCTCGCCTCGCGTGCACAGCATCTTGCCGGTGCGGGCGCGGTCGTCGTCCTCGCGGAACCGTTCCCAAAGGAAGTTGGCGCGGAAGTTGTCGGTCGGCTCCCACAGCACGCCGACGCGCGTGGACCACAGGTCGCGGCCGTTGACGTTCTGCTCGGTGACGGAGTTGTAGTCGAACCCGTCGCGCTTGGTCATCGCCCCGGCGAAGCGCAGCGCCAGAGTGTCGCCGATCGGAATGTTGACGTAACCCCGCGCCCGCTCGGTTCCGTGGTTGCCCAGTTCGCCTTGGATGTCGCCCGAGAACTCGCCCAGTTCCGGGAGGTTGGGTAGCAGGTTGACCACGCCCGCCGTGGCGTTGCGGCCGTACAGGGTACCCTGCGGCCCGCGCAGCACCTCCAGCCGCTGGACGTCGAAATATTCCTGCTCGAACAACCGGTTGCGCAGCAACGGCGTGTTGTTGAAGCTGATCGCCACTCCCGGGTCGGCCGTGGTGGCCAGAACCTTGGCCCCGATGCCGCGGATCGAGAAGTTGTAGCCGGTGAAGTTGTCCTTGGAGAAGTTGACGTTCGGCACGACGCGCAGCAGCTCCGACCCGCCCTCGATCTTGCGGTCGTCCAGTTGCTGGGCCGAGAAGGCCGAGACCGCCACCGGCACGTCGATGAGGCGCTCCTCCATCCGCCGCGCGGTGACCACCACGTCCTCGACAAGGGCGGCCTGGGGTTCGGCGTCGGCGACGGGCGGTGGCGCGGCCGGGCGGCGGCGCGGCGTCACGGGCGCCTCCTGTGTCGGTCGCGCAGGCTGCGCCGCGCGCGTGATCAGATAGGCCCCCGATCCGTTGACACGATACGTCAGGCCGCTGCCGTTCAGCAGGGCGCCCAGCGCCTGATCCACCCCACCCTGGCCGCGATAGCCCGAGGTCCGCTTGTTGCGCACCAGATCGGCCGCAAACACGATGTTGCGGCCGCTGTCCCGGCTCAGTTGCGTCAGGGCGGCGCTCAAGTCCTGGGCGCCGATGCTGAAGGCCGCTGGGCGGCTGGCCTGGGCCTTGGCCTGGGCAGATAGCGGCGCCAGAATCACGACAGCGGCGCTCAGCAAAAGAAGCGCCTTGCGGCGCGGCCCTTGATCAATCGTCATTTTGGAATTCGCCCCCCGTCCGATCCCCCCGACGGGGTCGGTCTCCCACACAGGAACGGCAGGCGGGAACGAATCCCCTCAACTTTCGCCGTGAAGTTTTTGCTACATCGTCGCAGGCATGAGGATTGTCCGTCCGTCGGCTGAATGCTTGGTCGACAAGGGAAAAATGTCCGTCATCGTTTCGGCGAAGGCGTCCGCCTCGGCGACGCGGAAGGCCCCGCTTACACGCAAAGCGCCGGCCGGGCCCTCGGCCACCACTATGGGCCGGCGCGTATAGCGGTTCATTTCGGCGACCGCCTCGCTCAGCGGCGTTTCCTCGAAATACACTACGCCGTCGCGCCATCCCGCCAACCGAGCCGCGTCGGCCTTGCGGACGGTCGTCGTCCCGTTGGCGCGCGCCGTCATCACCTCGCCTTTCGACAGAATCTGCGTCGGCCTTTGGCCGTCCGACGAAACGCGCACGACGCCGTCGAGCATGGCGACGCGAAGGGCGCCGGGCAAAAGAAGCACGTCGAAGGCAGTTCCCACCGCCGTGACCCGGCGATCGTCCGCCAGCACCTCAAACGGGCGGGAAGCGTCATGTGCGACTGTGAAAAAAGCCTGTCCCTTCTCAAGGCGGACCATGCGGCTGCGCCCGGAGAAGGTCACCTCTGCGGCGCTGTCGGCGTTGAGCGCAAGCACGGACCCGTCTTCGAGGGTCACGGAGGCGCGTTCGCCCGCGGCGGTGACATAGCGCGCAGTCTGCATCCCGCCGACGCCGAACACCGCCGTCAAGTGGGAAAGAGGCCCCGACCCCCAACCCATGGCTCCCGCGACGAGCAGGGCCGCGACCAAGCTGGCCGCCACCGCGCGCAGCGACGGCCATCGGCTTTCCGGTCGCGCCTTCAGCGCCGCACCGCGCAGGACCATCATCGCCTCGTCGGCGCCATGCCTTCCTAACGCTTGGTCCGCGTGAAGGACCGCATCATAGGCGGCCCGATGATTCGGCGCGACCTCGAGCCAGGCGGCGAGCCGCGCCTCATCCCGGGGGCTGAGGCCGGCCTCCGCCCTAAGCGCCCATTCGCCCGCCGTTTCCAGCAGATCGGGAGCGGATCGCTTCGTGTTTCTCCTCATTGCCCCGCCTCTCCGAGCTGCGCGGCGAGTTGGGCCATGCCCTTGACCAGCCGACGCTCGACCGTGCTGATCGATATCCCCAACCGTCGCGCGATCTGCGCATGGGTCAGGCGTTCCAGGCGAGCGAGCATCACGACGTGGCGGGTGCGTTCCGGCATCAGCCGCAGGCATTCGATCAGGCGCTGCAGTTCCTGCCGACCTTCGACGATGCGTTCGACAGAATGGTCGGGCACGGCGTGCCGGGCCTCGTCATAGGCGGTGTGCTGGTCCTCTCGGCGTGTGTGGGCGCGGCGGTGGCGATCGATAGCGACCGAGGCGGCCGTTTCGAAAAGATAGGCCTCCCCATGGTCCCAGCCTACGATATCCGGTCGCCGCGACAGGCGCAGAAAGACATCCTGCACCGCGTCTTCCGCGTCCGACGCGGACAGCCCCCTGCGCTGAAAATAGCGCAGCAGGGCCGGCCGCGACCGCCTGGAAAGATCGGCCAGCGCACGTTCTCCAGCGTACTCCCCGTCCCGCAGGTCGTCGGCCATGCCTGCTCGCCATCTCGCCATGAACCGCCTCCTTCTACGCCTTCGTTGCGGACGGATTGTGAAGACCCGCCTATTCAGGAACGGCGCATACGGAGAAACCCCTCATTCAGGCGTCGAAAAGACAATCAGGGAGCCGAACACGCGACGAATGGGAGCCCTCAGGCGTCCGTTTACCAGGCAGACCAAATTGGAACTTCCAACTCCGAACCTGCGAACGAAGCCAGATTTTTGCAAAGCCAATCGCAAATTTGCAGATTTCTCGCCCGCCCAGCTTTTCTATTGAAAACTGGAGCGGGCGATGGGAATCGAACCCACGACATTCAGCTTGGGAAGCTGACGTTCTACCTCTGAACTACGCCCGCGCGACGTCTTCCTTAGACGGAGGTCTGGCGCGGCTCAAGGCGGCGGGGCAAGGTCTTGTCGGGGAGGATGCGAAATGCGGCGAGGAAACGACGGCGGCGGCCTGGGCGGCCTCGGCTTCGGCTGTCTTGCAGCCGCGATATTGGCGGGCGTGGCGGCGGCGGCGCTGTGGGTGATCTTCGCCTGGGGCGTCAATCAGGCCTGAGCGCCGCCGCCCTTTACAACTATTCGACGCTTTCGACGGCGACGCCGCGCGACTTCAGGATCGACTGGACGCTGTCGTCGCCGGTCAGGTGGGCGGCGCCCACGGCGATGAAGGCGGTGCCGGAGCCCTGGAGCTGGGTCTGGATCTGGTCGGCCCAGTCGGTGTTCCGGTCGACGATCAGGGGGCCGTAAAGAGCAGGAAAATCGGCCTTCATTTCAGCGACCGTAATGGCCTCCAGCGCCTTCACGTCGCCCTTAGCCCATGCGTCCACCAAGCCATCCAGCATTTCAGCGCCTCGCTGATAGTCCGTGATCCCTTCTCGAACCAGATCGACCTGCACCGCCTCGGGCAGGTCCGCCAGGACCCGAACCTGCTGCTCAATCGTCTCGAAACCATGCGACGGCTTGCCTGCTGCGTCGGCGCGGGCCTTGAGAATCCGTTCGGAGCCCGACATCGGATCGTAGCCGGCCTTAGCCAGAGGCGCCAAGGCCAAGGTCATCCCCGCCCACCACGGACGCATCGGCTCCATCGCTTCAGCCGCCACGCCGATGCTGGCCGCAGCGGCTTCGAGCCCGATGCGTTCATCCGCCGTGAGATAGCTGGAGAGGGGTCTATCCGAAGAATAGCCATGCTGCTGGATAACCGCCATGACGGCGGCTTGGTCGTCGGGATTGCTGAATTCGAACCATATCTGGTCCGAGCTATCGAAAGCGGCCTCGACCTTGGGGCTGAGCCAGCCGACGGTCGGTCGCAGCACATGGACCGTGCCGAACAGATAGAGGGTCGAATCCGCGTCCTTGATCACCCACAGGGCCGGTCCCTGGCCCTGGATGGCGGGTGTCGCGGCCGGAGCGGCAGCAGGCGCCGGGGCGACCTGCGCCCAGGCTTGAGCCGGCGCCCCGGCGATGGCGAAGACCAGGGCCAGGCCGGCGGCGACGCCGACGACGCCTTGAGCGAGGTTCGAGACGGAGGATTTCAGGCGTTTGGCGAGAGTCATGGGCGTTTCCTTCAGTTTGAACGATTTCAGTGGAGGCCGCGCCGCATCGAGGCGACGGCGGAGGCCAGGAGGTAGATCGTCATCAGCACGGCCATCATGCCCCAGGCGGAAACCCCGCCGGTCAGGCCCAGGCGCTCGGCCGCCGCATAGAGGAACAGGGCCATCTGCGAGGCCCAGAAGGCCAGGGCGCTGGTCTCGACCATCACCCGTCGCAGCATTTCGTCGGCGTGGCACCACAGCATCAGATTGGCGACCGACTGGACGAGGCTGAGCAGGACCAGGCCGATGAAGACGACGTCGGGCGAGGCCAGGTTCGGCCCCCAGATCGGGGCGACCATCAGACCGCCCGCGATCAGCATGACCAGAGCCTGGAGCGGCCCACAGGCCGGCGGCAGCTTGCTGGATCGCATGGCCGCCATCGCCGCCAGGATCACCCCCGTCATCAGCAGCATGGCGGCGATGACCAGGGCCAGGGCGTCGTCCCAACGCAGGTCTTCGACCTCCATTCGACCGCCGACCAGATAGCCGACCCCGGCCCCGGCCAGGCCGAGGAAAAACAGGCCGCCGATACGCACCGGCCAGGACATTTTCGGATCTTCGACGCTCGACATGGTCAGTCCTCCGAGAAGATGGATTCAATGGGTTGATCGAAGATGCGGGCGATCTTGAAGGCCAGCGGCAGGGACGGGTCGTAGCGGCCGGTCTCCAGCGCATTGACGGTCTGTCGCGAGACGCCCAGCAGTTCGGCGAGATGGGCCTGGGACCAGTCGCGTTCGGCCCGCAGCACCTTGAGGCGGTTGTTCATGGTTCAGCCCTCAACGGCGCTTCCACCACCACCAGGCCCAGGCGAGGCCGTAGCCGAGCAGCATGAGACTGATCAGCGCCCAGGCCCCCATGGCCGCATAGGCCATCGGATCTGTACGACCGAAGAACCAATCGGGCAGACGCCAGTCGGCGGTTTGTGGCAACACCGCCATCATCAGAATGGGCATGGCGGCGAGCAGGCCTACGGATCCGCCCCAGAACCATGCGGACTTGTGCGCTTCGCGTGCCGCTTCGTCGATCACGCGCATCCAGCGCACGCTGGCCACGAGAGCGACGACCATGCCCGCCACGCCCAGCACGGCAATACTGACCAGTTCGAAGGGCGCGATTCGCGCAGCGAGCGCCGGATCGGAGGCTTCAAGATAGGCCACCCATCCGCCGGCGAGGCCGGAAACGAAGCCGAGCAACAGCATGCCCCCGATATAGAACAGTACGGACTTCAGACGCGGGCCCATGTCGCCCCTCCTTGTCTTTATGACAAGGTCACTTTACCTCCGCCGCCGCGCCTGTCAAGCAACCTTGTCAAAACGACAAGCCTAGTTGTCTGAGGGGCCCGTCAACTCCGGCCGGGTGATGGTGCGCGGCTGGGTTTCGACCTGGGCCAGGGCGGGGATTTCCTTGCCCTCATGGTCCACCTGCAGATCCTCGAAGCGGCGGGCCGACACCATGACCTGGCTCTCCAGCGAGCCGACGAACTGGTTATATTTCCCCACCGCCTGATCCAGCGCCCGCCCCACCGCCGAGGCATGGCCGCCCATGACCGACAGCCGCTTGTAGAGTTCGCGCCCCAGGGCCGCGACCTTGTCGGCGTTGGCCGCCTGTTCCTCGGCCCGCCAGCCGTAGGCGACGGCCTTGCACAGGGCGAACAGGGTGGAGGGGGTGGCGATGACGACCCGCGACTCCATCGCGTCCGACAATAGGTCCGGCGCATGGTCCAGGGCGGTGGCCAGGAAGCTGTCGCCCGGCACGAACAGGACGACGAAATCGGGGCTGGGCTTGAACTGGTCCTGATAGGCCTTGGACGACAGCTGGCGCACATGGGTTTTCAGGCTGGCGGCGATGCGCAGGCCGACCGAGCGGGCGCGCGCCTCCTCGTCGCCCTCCTCGTCATCGAAAGCCAGGGGCACCTTGGCGTCGATGACGAACAGGCCGCCGCCCGGCAGACGCACCAGGAAGTCGGGCCGGTTCTGACGCCCGTCGTCGTCGGCGCTGGAGGTCTGTTCGGTGAAGTCGAACCGGCCGGCCATGCCGGCGGCCTCCAGCACATTGCGGCAGGTCTGTTCGCCCCAGCGGCCGCGCCGGCCGGTGTTGCCGCGCAAGGCCTCGGTCAGTTTGCGGGCCTCGTCCCGCGTCGCCGACGAGGCGGCCATCAGCTGGGTCAGCTGTTCCTTGAGACCGCCAGTCTCCTCGGCCCGGGTCTTCTCCAGCGCCGCGACATGTTCCTGAAACTTCGTCAAGGTGTCGGCCACCGGCTTCAGCTGGGCCGCCATCCGCTCGCGCGCCAACTGGTCCTGGGCGCGGAAGGTCTCGGTCGCGCGACTGACCATCTGGTCGGCGACCACCTGGGCCGACTGGGCCGCCTGGGCCTTCAGCAGTTCGCCCATGGTGACCCGGCTCTCCTCGACCAGATCAATGCGCGCCAGGGCCGCCGACAGCGCCCCCTGTGCTTTTTGCCACCCCATGAAGGCCCACAGGAAACCGCCCCCCAGGGCGGCGGCGAGAACGGCGAGGATCAGCGCGAGCATGTTCATGCTCCGTTCCTAGCGGGAGTCGCCTTCCCGGAAAAGCCGCCAGCGGCGTCTTTACGCCGGCCTTCGCGCCCGCATGGCTTGAACAATGGTGCCGTCGTCCAGCCAGTCCAGCTCGCCGCCCACAGGCACGCCGCGCGCCAGAGAGGTGACCTGGACGTCCGGGCCCGAGATGCGTTCGGCGACATAATGGGCCGTGGTCTGGCCGTCGACGGTGGCCGGCAGGGCCAGGACGACCTCGCGCACCGCGCCGCCCCCCTCGTTCTGGTGTCTGACCCGGCCGACCAGCTCGGCGATGCGCAGATGTTCGGGGCCGACCCCGTCGAGGGCCGACAGCAGGCCGCCCAGCACATGATATTTGCCGCGGAAGGCGCCGGACCGTTCCATGGCCCAAAGGGCGCCGGCCTCCTCGACCACGCAGATCAGGCCGTTGTCGCGCGATCCGTCGGAACAGATGGCGCAGGGGTCGCGCGTGTCGGGCGCGCCGCAGACCGAGCAGGACACCACCTTCTCGGCCGTCTCGGCCAGGGACGCCGCCAGCGGCACAAGCAATTGCTCGCGCCGCTTCAGCAGGGCCAGGGCCGCGCGCCGGGCCGAGCGCGGGCCGAGCCCTGGCAGTTTGG